>Ga0247807_10000007_pt1 | contig 530774 bp, 462 predicted proteins | sample UWRJL074202C1_FD_179931 | JGI IMG/M metagenome (GOLD analysis project Ga0247807, IMG submission 179931) | Plant litter microbial communities from Arlington Agricultural Research Station in Wisconsin, United States - UWRJ-L074-202C-1 | ecosystem: Environmental > Terrestrial > Plant litter >...
GTACTGCGGTAACACGTGGGAGAGTAGGTCGGTGCCAAATCTTAAAGAAAGCCTTACAGTGAAAACTGTGAGGCTTTTCTGGTTTATGACCTTTTTTGAGTATAACCTTTTTGGAAACAACCTGATCCCTGTATCTGTACGCTGGATGCCTGATACTGCCTGGATCTCTTCATTCCGTACCTGCTTTAACAATGACCTAAGCCTTCAGGCTCCTCCTTATCTCTATTTATTCTATACTTCTAAAATCCAGCAATGCGCAATGGGAGCAGCAAGCCCCGACTGATCCTGCAAGGTTAGCTATGTTTTTTTTGCAGCTTAAATTCTTTTTTTCAACCTCAGGATAGAAATCAACCGCTGTGATTTCCTTTGCACCTCTATAATTACCTGTTTACCATCGTATTCTTTCAATAATTCATTGATATTATTTAGTGTGTAATATTCCATTCCTCTAAGATTGATAGATAGAATTTCATCTCCGGACTGGATTCCTGCTCGTTCTGCTGGAGATTCTGGTTCCACTCTGCCTATATAGAACCTGTCTTTAGGTGTTTTTTCTACATATATTTCTAAGCCAGACATGTCATGATCGAACTTATAATTAAAATTCCTTCTCTTCTTTAAATAGATTGCTTCTTCCTTATAATCAAATGTGACATGGAAATTTTTAAGTACTTCTGCCCCTAAAGTTCCATTCCTGGTATTTCCCTCTTGCAAGCTGCGTTTCATACTAAACTCAGGAAAGCCTGTAAGTACATTATTAAATGTAAAATCCTTGATATTTAATGTATTTACTCTCCCCATTACACCATTGATTTCACCATTAATCCCCACACCAAGATTTGCAGGTATCGTTTTCAGCGGCAGTGGAAATGGTTGTTGGTTCATAGATTCTAACATCAAAGGTTGACTGGAACCATTATCAACTAACAATTCTATTTTTATGTCTGCTCCTTCTGAAGTTTGGATAGTTGCACTGAGGTAAGGTTTAGCATTGATAATTCTGAGGGGTAATTTTGTTCCCTTAATTTTTACTTTTGAATCATTTTTATAATAGGTCAGCTTATTTGATGAATAATTTACTTTTACCAGGAAGCTGTTAAAGAAATAATAACCCAGTAAACCATAAATTTTAACCCCTAAATAAGCAGATAAATCAAAAATATCAGATTTGAAAATGGCTGTAGGAATGTTTTTTATAGTGGATCTTCCTACTCTTGCATTGACATTTCTCGTTAATATAGCTTCAATTCCTTCTCCCAGTCCATATCCCTGGATCAGTATAGTTTTAGATTGTTCCAGGTTTATTTTTTTTAAAAATGAAGTATCGGTAATAATCATTTGTCCCACTCCGGTATCTAGTAAAAAGTTATACGGCCCTTTGTCATCAATATAGATCGGAATGATAATTAAATTTTTAATGGAAGTGAAACTGATAGTTTCTTTTTTTCTTTTCCCGCTAAACTCAAATTGCTGTGCACATACCTGCGCTGCAAAAAATATATTTATGACATATATTGTTAGCATGGTTACCATAGATATGAACCAATAGCGCTGCATCAGGAAGAATTTATATTTGGTGATATTAAATATACGATAATCCCATGTTTTTTTATATCTTTGAGGTATCAATATGACATAACGCGTTTTATTTTTGTAATAAAACGTTCAAAATATTTAGGTGTCTATATCGGTGGTGTCCACCTCTTCCCATTCCGAACAGAGAAGTTAAGCCCACCAGAGCCGATGGTACTGCGGTAACACGTGGGAGAGTAGGTCGGTGCCAAATCTTAAAGAAATCCTTGCAGTGAAAACTGTGAGGATTTTCTGGTTTATAACCTTTTTGGAACCTGCTTACTCTCCTTATAAAGGATCAATGCCAAATGGGATCAACGATCAATATCAAAACTTGTGGGGAAGCGTGAAAATTTCTAGTTTTAGTATTGACCCAGATTATAATCCTTAAACGGCTTTTTGTTTGGCTGATATTATAGCAGTAATTACAAATTTCATAATCTATAATTTTTGGTTTTATTAAATTGTCACACTTTCTTATAAAAGAAAGAGCGATGGTGATTTTAATAATTTAAAGGAGACTTGCTGGTGTGCCTCATACGTACTACGCGAATCTGGTCTTTTAAGATAAGGTACGAAATGCGATAATGATGCTTTTCAAAAGCCCTCCAAGTTCCATCATTATTTTTTTTGAATTTATCAGAAGGATATTTTTCTGGGTTATTGGGTAATTCAATGGTTAAATCGATGATTGTGTCAATTACCATTTGTGCATTTTGCAGGGAATCCAAAGCAATGTATGCATAAGTTTTTTTTAACTCATCTCTTGCACTCTTGCTCCAAACTACTACCACTTACTTGCTTCGGCTTTTAAGTCCGTAGCCGTAGTAAAGTCACCACGCTCGATTTCATTATTACCTTTTTCAAGATCCTTGTTATATTGTATATATGTTTGTGGCTTTTCCGTGGTCTGGAATCCAATATTCATTAATTTCAGAGAATTAATTAACCACTCCCTTTTAGAAGGATCTTTTATTTTATCGAAATCAATTACTAGTTCCATAACATCAGATTTATATTACGAATTTACATATTAAGATGCAAATAAACAAAGAAGAGTTTATAGGCTATGAAATTGAAGGAGAGCCTTAGATGAACTATAACAAGTTTATCTCATTTGTTGCCAGCATAGTCTCCCCTTTGAAACTTGCAAAATTGTTATCTTATAGTTCAAAGATCTGTAGATATAACTTTTGGTTTTTCTCGTTCCGCTCGCAGGTGAAATTATCTGTTAGTAATCCTGTAAAATAATTTTCTAAAGGGATTAGCTAGGAGATCCTTTGAGGGGGGAGAATCATCAAAATACACTTGCTGTGCCCGTACTCCTTTTTTCTGCTTAACTTCCTGTACATTAATTATAACTCCGTCTACAATAATAATAACCCTGCGTATCACATAAACAACGGAGTGTAAAACAATTTCAATAGCGCTATTACTAACAAGAATATAGCTAGTTTTGTGCCTGTCAATTTGAGATAAAAATGAAATTAGCAATTAATGGTTTTGGTAGAATAGGCCGTGTATTTTTACGTGCTGCGCTAGAGAAGAACATCGATGTGGTGGCCATAAACGATCTTGGAGACCCAGCAACACTTGCACACCTGTTTAAATATGATACTGTTCACCGTGGTTTCAAAGGTACAGTTACCTTTGATCAAGAGGCACTCATTATTGATGGCAAAAGAATCCTCGTGTATAGAGAATCCCAGCCACAGTTTTTGCCCTGGGATGAATTAAAGATAGATTTGGTTTTAGAATCTACGGGGAAGTTTACCACCAGACAAGGCGCTAGCCTGCATTTGCAGGCAGGTGCAAAACAGGTATTGATCTCTGCCCCTGCAGATAAGGACATCCCTATGTTTGTGCTGGGCGTAAATGATCAGGAGATTGATTTAAATGCTGATCTGATCTCTAACGCCTCTTGTACCACAAATAACGTGGCACCAATGGTAAAGATCCTCGACGACAAATGGGGGATCCTGGATGGATATATTACCACCATCCACTCCATGACAGGGGATCAAAACCTGCATGATGCTCCACATAAAGATTTGAGAAGGGCAAGAGCGGCTTCTGCTTCTATAATTCCTACCAGTACAGGTGCCGCTAAAGCCATCACTAATATTTTTCCTCATCTGGAAGGTAAATTGGGAGGAGCAGGTATCCGTGTTCCGGTATTAAACGGTTCCTTAACTGATTTCACCTGTATTCTTAAAACACCAGCTACCATAGCAGAAATTAATGAAGCTTTTCTGTCAGCCGCTTTAAATGAAATGAAAGCGGTGCTGGAATATACTGAAGACCCTATTGTTTCTGTTGACATTTTGGATAATCCACATTCTTGTATTTTTGATGCCCAGCTAACTTCTATCGTAGGTGACCTGGTTAAGGTAGTGGGATGGTATGATAATGAATCTGGATATTCAGCAAGATTAGTAGATTTAGTATTGAAGATAGCAGCGAAAAATGATTAAAAGAATAACCAGGGCTGCTACACAGCCTTTGCGCAGCATGGTTTTAAGAAATAATAAACCACCTGAAGAATGCGTTTTACCTACTGATGAGAATCATGGAATCTTTCATCTTGGCTATTTCCTTGAAGAAAAGATTATCTGTGTGGGTACTTTTTTTCCTGAAGATTACCCTGGAAAAGGGGCTGATGGCTTTAGGCTCAGGGGAATGGCAACCGATCCGGCCTATGCCGGAAAAGGATATGGAGCAGCGTTGATAAATTTTGCAATTAATGACCTCACATCAGTTCATGCTGCTTATATTTGGTGCAACGCCAGGGCAGCTGCGAAAGGTTTTTATGCCAAATTAGGGTTTGAGATAATTTCTGAAGAGTTTGATGTTCCTGGTATCGGCCCGCATTTTGATATGCTGTATCAGATAAAAAAATAAATTACTACGAGGTACTTTACCTGTGCTTAAACAGGGACCGTCCGTTTTACTTAAACAAAATATAAAAGATGAAAACAATTGACCAATGCGATTTTAATGGTAAAAAAGCTTTAATCAGGGTAGATTTTAACGTCCCTCTGGATAAAGATTTCACGATCACCGATGATAAAAGAATGCGTGCAGCATTACCTACAATCACTAAAATTTTAAATGATGGCGGGTCTGTGATCTTAATGTCGCATTTAGGTCGCCCTAAAGGTGGTCCGGAAGATAAATTCTCTCTAAAACATATCTTAGGGGATCTGTCAAGAATGCTTGATCTTGAAGTGAAATTTGCAGATGATTGCATTGGTGCTGAAGCAACAGATAAAGCAGCAAACCTGGAGCCGGGACAAGTTTTATTGTTAGAGAACCTTCGTTTCTATAAAGAAGAAGAAAAAGGAGATAAAGAATTTGCTGGTAAATTAGCAAAATTAGGTGAGGTATATGTGAATGATGCATTTGGTACTGCGCACCGTGCACATGCTTCTACTTCCATTGTAGCTGAATTTTTTCCAGCAGAAAAATACTTCGGTTACCTGATGGCGGAAGAGCTTAAAAACGCAGAGAAAATTAACAACAATGCAGAAAAACCTTTCACCGCAATTATGGGTGGTGCTAAAGTTTCTGATAAGATCCTGTTAATTGAAAGTTTGCTGGATAAAGTTGATAATCTGATCATTGGTGGAGGTATGGCTTATACTTTTGCTAAAGCACAGGGTGGAGAAATAGGTACTTCTTTATTAGAAGCAGACAGAATGGAACTTTGCCTGGAGTTGCTTGAAAAAGCAAAGGCAAAAGGTGTAAATATCCTTTTACCAGTAGATACCGTGATTGCGGATAAGTTTGATAATGATGCACAAAAGAAAGATGTAGACTCAGGACAAATCCCTGCAGACTGGATGGGATTAGATATTGGCCCTAAATCGATTACTCTTTTCTCTGAAGTAATTAAGAAATCTAAAACCTTACTTTGGAACGGTCCGATGGGGGTGTTTGAAATGGCTAATTTTGAACAAGGTACGCGCGCGATCGCTGAAGCTGTAGTTGCTGCAACAAAAGAAAACGGTGCTTTTTCTTTAATCGGTGGGGGTGATTCTGCTGCTGCAATTGCTAAATTTGGTTTAGAAGAGGAAGTAAGTTATGTTTCTACAGGTGGTGGTGCTTTATTAGAATACATGGAAGGCAAAGAATTGCCAGGTGTAAAAGCAATTAACGACTAGTAATTTTCTTAAATATTTGATAATCAAGGTTGATCTTTAAGATTACCTGCTCAATATTAAAATGATGTATTTAGCGTCATTTGTAACAAAACCGCTCATAAGGCGGTTTTGTTGCGTTTGGGGTGGGGAATATTGGGGAAAATATTATGTTGATAACTTTTTTGTGGTAGAATGTGGTAAAAAGTGGTAGAAGTATCTATTTTTACACTACATAAAAAGTGTAGATACTAAAATGGTTCAACTGTTAGGAGAATTTGATTGTAAATTGGATACGAAAGGCCGCATGATGGTCCCTTCGAATCTGAAGAAACAATTGCCAAACGTTGAGCAAGAGGGACTTGTGATAAACAGGGGCTTCGAAAAGCATTTGGTGATCTATCCTAAAAAAGTATGGGAAGGCATAGTGGAAGAGTTAAGTAAACTCAATCAATATGAGAAAAAAACACGGGATTTTGTGCGTTTTTTCACTCGCGGTGCAACAGAACTGACGTTAGATGCTTCGGGCAGGGTTAATCTCCCTAAGTCTTTACTGGAATTTGCCGGTATTGAGGGAGAAGTTATCCTGGCTTGCCAGTTCGATAAAATCGAACTTTGGTCTAAATCTGCGTATGATAATTTGTTTGATAGCGAGCCGGAGGATTTTGCTAATCTCGCTGAGGAAGTGATGGGAAATAAAAACAGGAGGGGAGATGGAGAATAATTATCATGTACCAGTACTTTTAAAAGAATGTATCGATGGATTGAATATCAAACCAGACGGTGTATATGTGGATGTAACTTTTGGTGGTGGCGGCCATTCCAGAGAGATTTTAAGTAAGCTGGGAAAGAACGGGGTTTTAATTGCGTTTGATCAGGACCCTGACGCACAGCGTAATAAAATTGATGACCCCCGCTTTTTATTCGTGGATCAGAATTTTGCTTTTCTTAAAAATAACCTGCGTTTGCTGGGATATAAGCAGGTGGATGGAATACTAGCAGATCTAGGTGTTTCTTCTCATCAGTTTAATGAACCTGAAAGAGGTTTTTCTACCCGTTTTGAATCTACTTTGGATATGCGTATGGATAAACAAGGCAAGCTAACCGCTGCCGATGTTTTAAATACCTATACTGAAGATAAACTACATAAGATATTTGGGATTTACGGGGAAGTGAAAAATGCAAAATCACTCGCCAGAGCAGTGGTAACTTATCGTACTGGGAAGCAAATCCTGACTCTCGCAGATTTTAAGGCAGCTGCAGGCGTTCATATCCCAAAAGGAAAAGAAAATAAATACATGGCGCAGGTTTTCCAGGCTTTGCGGATAGAAGTAAATGCAGAAATAGAAGTATTGGAAAACTTTTTAATGCAAACTGCGGATGTACTACATACTGGCGGCCGTTTAGTGGTCATGTCTTATCACTCCCTGGAGGACAGGCCGGTTAAGAATTTTATTGCGAAAGGTAAGTTTAGAGGTGAGGTAGAGAAAGATTTCTTTGGTAATGAAGAGAAGCCTTTTAAGGCAATTACGCGTAAGGCGGTAATGGCAGAAGAGGAAGAGCTGGAAAGAAACAGCCGTTCAAGAAGTGCAAAATTAAGGATTGGAGAAAAATTATGAGTAACCAATTTAGAGAAGAAATAGAGGAAGAAGACGAAGAGGAGCTGGAAGAACCGGTACTTAAGAAAAAGAGGCCTAAAAAAGAAAAGGAGACCGAGAGTGCGAATCTTTTTTTTAAAAAGCTTTTTATAGATGGCGCAGTTTCTAAGGAAGCTGCTACTGCGTTAATGCCTTTTCTTGTTTTTTTGTCGCTGCTTACGATGCTTTACATCGGCAACAGCCATATGGCAGTTAAAAACATTAGGGATATTGATAAATTAAGTAAAGAGGTAAAAGAGCTAAGCTGGGAATATAAGTCGCTTAAAGCGGATCTTATGTTTAAAAGTAAATTGACAGAAGTAGCTAAAAAAGTTGATACGTTAGGCATAAAGGAGTTAGTAGAGCCTCCAAAGAAAATTATAATAAGCAGCGATGAACATTAGAGCGAACATATTATTACGTGTTTATCTGTCCTTCGGACTGATCGTACTGCTTGCCGTAGCGGTATTGGTCAGGTTATGCGATGTGCAATTTGTAGAAGGGCATAAATGGCGTGCCATGGCCGATAGTCTTTCTACCAAATATGTCAATGTAGAGGCGGCCCGTGGTAATATCTATTCCAATGATGGAAGTCTGCTGGCTACATCCATACCAGAATATGAATTGCGTATGGATTTGTTTGCAGGTGGAATTAGTGATAGTAAAATTTTTTATGCTAAAGTGGATTCTTTGGGGATGAAGCTTTCCCAGTTCTTTCAGGATAAAACCCCGAAGGAATATTCCCGTATGCTGCGTTCTGCAAGAGCAGATAGTTTGCGTTATTTACTTATTAAGCGTAAAGTGGATTACCAGCAGCTAAAAACGATCCGTACTTTTCCTTTATATAATATAGGAAAATATAGTGGTGGGTTAATGGCGATCCAGCAGAATAAAAGAATAAAACCATTTCAGTTTTTAGCCGCAAGGACGATTGGTTATAAGAATGAAAATGTATCTAATGGCGTTGGCCTTGAAGGTGCTTACGGAGATTATATAAATGGTGAAAGTGGAAAACGCCTGATGCAGCGGATTTCTGGTGGCGTATGGGTACCAGTAAATGATGAGGCCGAAATTGCACCTAAAGAAGGCGCAGATATCATTTCTACGATTGATATTAATATGCAGGATCTTGCACAAAGTGCCTTAGAGAAGCAGCTGATTAAGAGTGACGCTGACCATGGTACGGTAATTTTGATGGAGGTAACTACAGGAGAGATCAGGGCTGTTGCAAACTATACCCGTGAAAGTGAAGGGGTATATAAAGAGCAGTTTAACTATGCCATTGGCGGCAGTCAGGATCCGGGTTCTACTTTTAAGCTCGCTTCTTATATGGCTTTGCTGGAGGATGATAAATTAGATACAAATACGATTGTAGAGACTGGAAATGGTACCTGGAAGGTTTTTAATAAAACAATCAGAGACACACACGTGATCGGTACAGTTACAGTTAAAAAGGCTTTTGAAGAATCTTCTAATGTAGCTGTTGCTAAATTAGTGTATACGAATTATAAAGATAATCCAAAAGAGTTTACAGATTATTTGTATGGATTTGGCCTGAACAAAAAACTGGATCTGCAAATTCCCGGAGAGACAACTCCAGTCATTAAAAATCCTAATAATAAGTCATGGAGCGGATTAACCTTGCCGCAAATGGCTTATGGTTATGAAATGCAGATTACACCTTTGCAGATTTTAAGCTTTTATAACGGAGTAGCGAATAACGGGAGATATATTGCACCAATTTTTGTAAAAGAGATCAGGCGCCTGGGTAATCCGATTGAACAGTTTCAGGCTAGGGTAATTAATAAACAAATGTGCTCAGAAAAGACCCTGAAGAAAGTGCAAGCAATGCTGGAAGGCGTTGTTACGGAAGGTTCTGGTAAATTAATGGGTTCTCCTTTTTATAAAGTTGCGGGTAAAACGGGTACGGCGCAGGTAGCGGATGGAAACAGAGGTTACCGGGCTAAGAAAAGTTACCAGGCTTCTTTTTGCGGATACTTTCCAGCGGATAAACCAAAGTATTCCATTATGGTTTCAATTAACGGACCTAAAAAGGGATATTATGGAGCTACAGTTGCAGGGCCGGTATTTAAAGAGATCGCTGACCGTATTTATGCTAGTGATATTCAAATGTATAATAATGTGACTGATCATTTGGTAGGGAATACGAAGAACCCCGAAGCGAAAGCTGGTCAGAGTAAAGCAGTTAAAAAAGTATATAGCGCGTTTGGTATTAAAACACTTTATGCAGCTAAATCGGCCTATTTTAATAGTGTTGATACCAGCAATGGTATAATTTACGAGGAATTTAGCGCAGTAAAGGGCTTAATGCCTAATGTGATAGGAATGGGATTAAAAGATGCATTGTACTTATTAGGAAATGCAGGATTAAAAACAAAGATCATCGGTAGTGGTAAAGTAAGTGAGCAATCAATTGCTTCAGGAACCAAAATCGGAAAAGGTCTGTTGGTAGAACTAGAATTGAATTAAGATGCAGTTGCAGGATGTTTTATATGGAGTAGCGATCACCAACCTGGTGGGTTCAACCAACAGGGAGATCAGTAAACTAACGTTTGATTCACGTGAGGTAGAGAAGGATGCTGTGTTTTTTGCAGTAAGGGGAACGCTTTCTGATGGACATGATTATATCGCACAAACGATTAGTAAAGGTGCGGCAGTTATTATTTGTGAAGAGGTACCCGAAGAGAAGGATAAAGGGATAACTTATATAGAGGTAGATAATACCACTGTGGCCTTAGGTATCATGGCTGCAAATTATTTTGGGAATCCTTCTGCTAAATTAAAACTAGTAGGGATTACAGGGACCAATGGTAAAACTACGATTGCAACGATCCTGTTTAAATTATTTAGAAGTTTAGGGTTTAATACGGGTTTGATCTCTACGGTTCAAAACCAGATCAATGAAGAAATTATTCCTGCTACGCATACTACACCAAATCCATTAGCGCTAAATAAGCTGTTAAAGCAAATGGTAGATGCAGGATGTACGTATGGCTTTATGGAAGTTAGTTCTCATGCTGTGGTGCAGCACCGGATTGAAGGTTTAACGTTTGTGGGTGGTGTGTTCTCTAATATTTCACATGATCATCTTGATTTTCATAAGACATTTGATAATTATATAAAAGCTAAAAAAGCATTTTTTGACGTACTTCCAAAAACTGCATTTGCCTTAACTAATGCAGATGATAAGAATGGAATGGTCATGCTTCAAAATACGAAGGCTTCAAAAAAGACTTACGCTTTGAAACAAATGGCTGATTTTAAAGCCAGGATTATAGAGAACAGGTTTAGCGGATTGAACCTGGAAGTAGACCAGGTAGATGTGTTTTTTAAACTGGTAGGTTCATTTAATGCCTATAACTTATTAGCTGTTTATGGAACTGCATTGCTGCTGGATCAGGATAAACTGAATGTGCTGACGATCTTAAGTAATTTAAGTGGTGCAGAAGGCAGGTTTGATTATGTGAGTAACGCCAAACAGATTATTGGTATTGTAGATTATGCACATACCCCTGATGCTGTTCAAAATGTATTAAGTACCATTCAAAATATCAGGAAGGGTACAGAGCAGGTGATTACAGTTATTGGTTGTGGTGGAGACCGGGATAAAACTAAGCGCCCTATCATGGCACAGGTGGCTTGTGACTGGAGTGATAAAGTGATCCTGACTTCTGATAATCCAAGAACGGAAGATCCAAATCAGATCCTGGCAGATATGGAAGCTGGGGTATCACCAACTAACAGGCGTAAAACATTGATTATCGCAGACCGTAAGGAAGCAATTAAAACGGCCTGTCATTTGGCAAAACCAGGAGATATTATCCTGATTGCTGGTAAAGGGCATGAAAAATATCAGGATATGAATGGTGTTAAACATCATTTTGATGATAAAGAAGTATTAACGGAACAATTAAACTTAATCGGCTAATGCTATATTTTCTATTTGAATATTTAAATGCGCACTACGAATTTCCGGGATTAAGGTTGTTCCAGTATATAACTTTTCGTACTTCACTGGCGATTATTATTTCTTTGATCATTACCACTGTTTTTGGCAGGAGCATTATCAATTATCTCCATAAAATGCAGGTAGGGGAAACGGTAAGAAATTTAGGACTGGAAGGACAAATGCAGAAACAAGGTACACCGACGATGGGTGGGATCATGATCTTGCTGGGAATTTTGGTGCCTACACTTTTACTGGCTAACCTGAGCAATGTTTATGTGCTTTTGATGATTGTGACTACGGTGTGGATGGGTGCAGTTGGTTTTGTGGATGATTATATTAAAGTATTTAAAAAGAATAAAGAAGGTCTTGCAGGTAGGTTTAAAATTGTCGGACAGGTAGGACTTGCGCTAATTATTGGCTGGACGATGTATTTTAACCCTAATATTGTGGTTAGACAGACTGTTGATGAAACTGGGGTTTCTAAAAATACAGCGCCTATGGTGCTTAGACAAAAAGGAGAGAAGTTTTATTATACACAGGATGTAAAATCTACGATCACTAATATTCCATTCTATAAAAATAATGAATTTGACTATGCTAAGGTCTTAAGTTTCATAGGCCCTGGTTATGAAAAGTATGCAGTTTTTGTATTCATCTTGTTTGTTGTCTTTATTATTACCGCGGTTTCTAATGGGGCAAATATAACCGATGGTATAGATGGGTTAGCTACAGGAACGTCCGCGATTATCGGAATTACACTGGGCTTACTGGCCTATGTTTCTGGAAATACAATGATTGCAGATTATCTGAACATTTTATATATCCCAAATTCTGGTGAACTGATGATTTTTGCAGGTGCCTTTGTGGGGGCTTGTGTAGGGTTTTTATGGTACAATTCGTACCCGGCACAAGTGTTTATGGGGGATACCGGGAGTTTAGCGATTGGTGGAATTATTGCCGCATTGGCGATCATGATAAGAAAAGAATTGCTGATCCCGATTTTATGCGGGGTCTTTCTTATAGAGATTTGTTCTGTAATGATACAGGTGAGTTATTTTAAGTATACCAAGAAGCGTTTTGGTGAAGGCCGGCGCGTGTTCTTAATGTCGCCGCTCCATCACCATTATCAGAAAAAAGGATACCATGAAGCGAAAATTGTTACGCGTTTCTGGATCATCAGCATATTGCTGGCTATCATCACCATCATTACTTTAAAATTAAGATAATGGAAAAGCAGCGGATTGTCATACTGGGAGCTGGTGAAAGCGGTGTAGGTGCAGCAATGCTGGCACAAAAGCAAGGGTTTGATGTGTTTGTATCAGATTTTGGTGCCATAGCAGACCGGTATAAAGAAAACCTGGTTGCACTAAATATCGCTTTTGAAGAAAAGATGCATACCGCGGCAGAGATCATGAATGCAAATGAAGTGATCAAAAGCCCGGGGATTCCTGATGCGGCACAAATTATCAAAGACCTGAAGAAAAAGGGCATTCCTGTGATTTCAGAGATTGAGTTTGCAAAGCGCTATACCAATGCAAAAACAATTTGTATCACCGGGTCTAATGGTAAGACTACCACTACAATGCTTACCTATCATATCCTGAAAAAAGCGGGGTTAAATGTAGGTCTGGCGGGTAACATCGGTCATAGTTTTGCTGCACAGGTTGCCACAGAAAACTTTGATTGGTATGTGCTGGAAATATCAAGCTTTATGCTGGATGATATGTACCGCTTTAAAGCAGACATTGCGGTGCTTTTAAATATCACTCCTGATCATATGGATAGATATGATTATAAAATGGCAAACTATGCGGCCTCAAAAATGCGCATTTGCCAGAATCAGACGGCCGCAGATTGTTTTATTTATTGTGCAGATGATGAAGAAACGATTAAAGCTTTAAAAAGTACAAAGATAAATGCCAAACGATATCCATTCTCTATCCGTAAAAAGGTAGAACAAGGTGCTTATCTGGAGGGCAGCAACATCCATATCAATACGAACCAAATAGATCAACTAACCATGTCAATTTCAGAGTTAGCCTTACAAGGCAAGCATAATATCTACAACTCTATGGCTTCGGGCATAGTTTCTAAAGTATTGGAGATCCGCAATGTGGTGATCCGTGAAAGTATGGGGGATATCAAAAATATTGAACACCGGTTAGAGCATGTGGCTAAGATTTCTGGGGTAGATTATATTAATGATTCTAAAGCAACGAATGTTAATTCTACCTGGTATGCACTGGAAAGTGTGAATACGGATGTGATCTTAATTATGGGCGGAGTGGATAAAGGCAATGATTATGAGATGCTGAAGGATTTGGTGAAGCAGAAAGTTAAAGCCATTGTGTGCCTGGGTAAGAATAATAAGAGGATCCATGAAGCTTTTGAGGATGATGTGGAAATTATTGTAAATACATTTTCTGCACATGAGGCGGTACAGGTGGCTTATCATTTGGCAACTAAGGGGAACACCGTATTGTTATCTCCGGCTTGTGCAAGTTTTGATCTGTTCAAAAATTATGAAGACCGTGGCAATCAATTTAAAGCGGCAGTAAAAGAATTATAAAAATGAGTACGATACAGGCACTTTTAGAGAAGACAAAAGGAGACCGCTGGATATGGCTGATCATTATCCTGCTTTCTCTGATTTCTATTCTTGCGGTTTATAGTGCAACGGGTACGCTGGCTTATAAACAAGGCAAAACGGTAGAGAAACTATTGCTTACCAAACATTTGATCTTTGTGGCGATGGGGATTGGTATGATCTATATTGCGCATTTGCTGGATTATAAATATTATGCCGGGATTTCAAAGATCCTAATGATTATTACCATTCCGCTGCTATTTTATACCTTGGTTTTTGGTACGAGTTTAAATGATGCATCACGCTGGGTGAAGATCCCTATTATCGGGCTTACTTTTCAAACTTCCGATTTAGCAAAACTGGCATTGATCACCTTTTTGGCAAGGATGCTGACTAAGAAGCAGGAGAATATTAAGGATGTAAAAACTTCTTTTATCCCCATTATGGGTTCTGTTTGTGTGGTGTTTGTTTTAATTGCACTGGCAAATTTATCTACTGCACTGATGCTGTTTGGCGTAAGTATTTTGTTGCTGATTATAGGCAGGATCAGTATTAAACAGATCATGATCGTATGTGCCGGTGGTTTTGTTTTACTGATGGTGGTGTTCTTTTTAGGCCCCAGAAGGGAGACGTATAAATCAAGGATCAACTCTTATCTGCATCCCGAAATGCAGCATTCTGATAAAACATTTCAGGCTGATCAGGCAAAAATAGCTTTGGCAGCTGGTGGTTTTTTTGGAAAAGGCCCGGGTAATAGTACGCAGCGTAATTTTCTTCCGCACCCGTATTCAGACTTTATTTTTGCAATCATCGTTGAAGAGTATGGGTTGTTTGGTGCATTGATCATCATCGTCTTGTACCTGGTACTGCTTTACCGGTGTGTAAGGATTGTAACGCAGAGCCCTAAGGCATTTGGTGCCTTGTTAGCGGCAGGACTAAGTTTTAGTTTGACCATACAAGCTTTTGCCAATATGGCTGTAGCGGTTGGTTTAGGCCCGGTAACTGGGGTGCCGCTGCCATTGGTAAGTATGGGAGGTACATCCATGATCTTTACCAGTATTGCTTTTGGGATTATCCTGAGTGTGAGCAGGGATGTAGAAGAAAATGGTAAAAAATTACCCGGTGATCAAAAGCCTGAGGATATGAATAATAGAAAAGTGGTTGTGGGTGAGTTGCCCGCAATGGCATAAAAAATAAATAATGAGACCAACAAAAATAATTATTTCAGGTGGCGGTACTGGCGGACATATTTTTCCGGCCATTGCGATCGCAAATGCGCTTAGGCGCAGAGAACCTGGCTGTGAAATATTGTTTGTTGGGGCAACGGGCAGAATGGAAATGGAAAAAGTTCCGGCTGCTGGTTATAAAATTGTAGGATTAAATATTAGCGGGATACAGCGCGGTTCTATTGTTAAAAATCTGGCCCTGCCATTTAAACTGGCCGGTAGTGTGCAAAAAGCAGTGAAGCTGATCAATGATTTTAAACCGGATGTAGTGGTTGGTGTTGGTGGATATGCTTCTGGGCCTGTTTTGTTTGCTGCTTCCTGGAAGAATGTTCCTTATTTAATACAGGAACAGAACTCTTATGCAGGGATCACGAATAAAAGATTGGGTAAAAATGCAGCAAAGGTTTGTGTGGCATTTGATGATATGGATGCATTTTTTCCAGCAGAGCGGATTTTAAAAACAGGTAATCCTGTGCGAAAAGAGGTAGTGGATATTCACAATAAACATTTCCATGGTGCAGAATTGCTAAAACTGGACCCGCTTAAAAAGACAATCCTGGTTACCGGCGGAAGTTTGGGTGCAGGGACTTTAAATAAAAGTATAGAAAAGCATTTACAGGAATTTATAGATCAGGATGTACAGCTGATCTGGCAAACTGGAAAGTATTATTATGCTGGGATCATGGAACGTTTAGGACCTAACTTTCATCCTAATATACGTGTTTTGGAATTTTTAAACCAGATGGACCTGGCTTATGCAGCGGCTGATGTGATTATTTCCAGGGCCGGTGCAGGTACGATTGCTGAGCTTTGCCTGATTAAGAAACCAGTAATCCTGGTGCCTTCGCCTAATGTGGCTGAAGACCATCAGACAAAAAATGCAATGGCATTGGTAAAGCAAAATGCAGCCATGCTGATTAATGATCGTTCTGCGGAAGATACGCTGGTAAAAGAAGCGCTTGATTTGCTGAATGATGAATATAGATGTGAAGAATTAGCTGTAAATATAGGTAAGATGGCTTTGCCAGAGGCGGATGAGCGGATTGCTTCTGAAGTGTTCAAGCTAGTTGTAAAGGAGGTGATTTAAATGAAACTGGAATTAATTAAACGTGTGTATTTTGTGGGTGCCGGTGGCATCGGAATGAGTGCGCTTGCACGTTATTTTAATAAACGTGGCTGCTTAGTAGGTGGATACGATAAAACCAGTACTGCTTTAACTACTGCATTGGAAGCTGAGGGAATTAAGATCACTTATACTGATGAAGTAGATTCATTGCCTGAAGATTTTAAAATCAACACTCCGGATACCCTAATTGTTTATACACCAGCGATCCCTAAGGATGCTGCGCTGTTAAATTATTTCAGGGATAATGGTTTTGATCTGCAAAAAAGATCACAAGTGCTGGGGATTATAAGCAAAGGACAGTTTTGTATCGCTGTTGCGGGTACGCATGGTAAAACGACTACTTCTTCAATTATTGCGCATCTTCTAACAGATAGTGGTTATGGCTGTACCGCGTTTTTAGGAGGTATTACAACCAATTATCAAAGTAATTTCTTGCTTGGTGATAATGATGTGGTGGTGGTAGAAGCTGATGAGTATGATCGTTCATTTTTAACGCTTCACCCTGATATCGCTGTGATCACTTCTATGGATGCAGATCACCTGGATATTTATGGAGATGCGGCACAATTGCATGAATCATTTTATCTGTTTGCCGCACAGTTAAAGGAGGAGGGAACTTTGTTTTTCAAAAAAGGACTTCCAATTACTGAAGGAATTACTTATGGTACAGAACCGGATGCAGTAGTCCAGGCCCGTAACATCAGGGTAGAGGAGGCAAGTTTTGTTTTTGACTATACGGATGGTAGTTTTACGATTGAAAACCTGCAACTGATGCTGCCAGGAAAACATAATGTGGAGAATGCAACGGTGGCTATAGCTGCTGCATTAAAACTGGGTATTTCTGCAGAGAAAATAAAATCGGCGATTGCCAGCTTTAAAGGGGTAAAAAGAAGGTTTGAATATATTGTTAAAGAGGATAAGCACATTTATATTGATGATTATGCCCATCATCCGGAAGAACTTCGGGCTTGTTTTGATGCAGTGCGCCAGCTTTATCCGGATAAAAAACTGACGGTTATCTTTCAGCCGCATTTATTTAGCAGGACGCGTGATTTTGCGGATGATTTTGCCAGTGTACTAAGCACTGCTGACCGGTTATTGTTATTGGATATCTACCCAGCCAGGGAATTGCCTATGGAAGGAATAGACTCCGCTTATTTATTAAATAAAATTACACTGGCTGCTAGTAAAGTGTATACAAAAGAACAAGCACTGGATGATATAAAAGACAGCCAGCCAGAATTATTGCTCACGGTAGGTGCCGGTGATATCGATACTTTAATACAACCGTTAAAAAATATTTTAACCCATGTTTAAACGGATCAATTGGAAATCAGTTTTTAATTATTTTGCCTGGATAGTTTGTCTCGGCGGAATAGTTACCCTTATGAGCTTTATAGAAATAAAGAAGCATACGGTGAACTGTACCAACATTAAAATCCTGATACCAGGGGCTGATAATTTTATTGAGCGGGAGGAAATTGATGCGATCCTTAAACAAAGTGAAGGTCAACTCATTGGCCGTAAGCTAGAAGGGATTAATCTGCATGCCATTGAAGAAAAAATTGTAGCCAATCCATACATCGCCATGGCAACTGTTTATGCGGATATGGATGGTGTGATACACATTGAAATTAGTCAGCGCCAACCGCTTCTAAGAGTCATTAATGCCGGGGGCCAGGATTATTATATAGACCGTGACGGGCTGAAAATGCCTGTTTCACCTAACTTTACAGCGAATGTAGTGGTAGCTAACGGACATATCCTGGAACACTTTGGTGGAAGGGTAGATACACTAATTACTAAAATGGCTTCTGATTTGTATAAAACGGCAAGATTTTTGAAAAAAGATACACTTTGGGACGCACAAATTGAGCAGATATTTGTTAATGATAAAGATGATATTATTTTGATACCAAGAGTAGGTAACCAACGTATTATATTAGGTACTGCAGACTCTCTGGAAGTTAAAATGACCAATCTGCTCACGTTCTATAAGAAAGCAATGCCTAAAGTGGGTTGGGATACTTATAAAACAATAAATATAAAATATACCAACCAAATCGTTTGTGAAAAAAGCAAGCCAGATTCAGTTAATACTCCTCATGGATTTGTAGCTGCTAAGCCTTTTACACCAGTAACTGCAAAGAAAGTTATGGATTCTATTGTGAAAGCGGAAATAGCTGCAGAACTGAAGAAAAATCCAGATGAAAATATGTTTCAGGAAGAGCCGGAAAAGCAAAATGCTCCACCGGTCAGGCAAAATACATCATTTCCAGCGGTAAGGATCATTTCAGGACCAGTAGTGAAACCTGTAACTAAAACAGTTGCTAAAACTGCTGATAAGAAAGCGGTAGTAAAAACTGCGAAGAAGATAGCTGCAGTGAAGAAGCCGGCAGTTGTTGCAAAGGCAAAGACTGAAGTTAAAAAAACAGTCAAAACGGAAACAGTTAAGCCGGCAGTAAAAAAAGTGGTTAAGATTGAAGAGAAGAAAGTCATAGAAAAGAAGCCGGTAAAGCCAGCTGATAAAAAGACAACTAAACCGGTCGCTTCTAAATGGACAAAACCGGTAAAGAAAACAGTACCATAAGTGGGTAGGGCCGCTTAATTGAAAAGATACCACGAAAAATAAATAGTATATAATTCGACAAATAAGATATAGTTATGGGCAAAGACAAAACTACCGTTCAATCTCCAATAGTAGTTGGATTAGACATCGGTACCACTAAAATCTGTGTGATAGTTGGTCGCAGAACACAGCATGGCAAAATAGAGGTTTTGGGTATTGGGAAGGCAGAGTCTGCGGGGGTTACCCGTGGGGTGGTTTCCAACATTCAGAAAACCGTACAGGGTATTTCACAGGCGGTCGAACTTGCAAGCGGCCAGTCTAATGTGGAAGTGCGTGTAGTGAATGTGGGCATTGCGGGCCAGCATATCAAAAGTTTGCAGCACCGTGGAATTTTAACCAGAAGAGAGCTGAATAATGAGATCAGTAAAAAAGATCTGGATAAGTTAATAGATGATATGTTCAAACTGGTTATGCCCCCGGGAGAAGAGATCATCCATGTACTTCCACAAGAATTTACTGTTGATAATGAACCAGGCGTGAAAGACCCGATTGGTATGGCTGGTGTTCGTTTAGAAGCTAACTTCCACATCATTTCAGGACAGGTAACTGCGGTGAAGAATATTATGAGATGTGTGAGTAATGCAGGTTTACAAACGCAAGAGTTAATATTGGAGCCTTTGGCTTCTTCAGAATCTGTTTTGAGTGATGAAGAAAAAGAAGCTGGTATTGCTTTGGTTGATATTGGTGGTGGTACTACTGATATTGCAATTTTTCATGAAGGAATTATCCGTCATACGGCAGTGATTCCATTTGGTGGAAATAGTGTAACTGAAGATATCCGTGAAGGTTGTTCTGTGATGAGAAATCAGGCAGAATTACTGAAAACCCGTTTTGGTTCTGCTTTGGCAGAGGAAAATAAAGAAAATGAGATTATTTGTGTTCCAGGGCTTCGTGGCAGGGAACCAAAGGAGATTTCAGTAAAAAACTTAGCGTATGTGATCCAGGCCCGTATGGAAGAAATCATTGAGCATGTTTATTATGAAATTAAATCTTCAGGATATGAGAAAAAACTGATCGGTGGTGTAGTGATTACTGGTGGTGGCGCGTTATTAAAGCACCTGTCGCAATTGGTGGAATATGTAACTGGATTGGATTGTCGTGTAGGTTATCCTAATGAGCATCTTTCGAAATATGAAGATATGCCAAAGACGATCTATGATGATCTGAAAAGCCCAATGTATGCAACGAGTGTTGGTTTGCTGATTAAAGGGATCCAAAAAGCGGAAGAACTAATTGAAGAATTAAAACAACCTGGTGTTTATGTAGAGAAACCTGCTGCAGCTAAAGATAAGGTGAAACGCAGCGGTGGTGGATTATTTGATAAGTTACTCGCTAAGACTAAAGACTTTATCAAAGATGACATGAACGTAAGCGATGAGGATTATATAAAACCGTAATAATTATCCACAATAAATTAGTTTTCCACATTATAAACACATGTGGATAACTAATGTTGAAAAAGTGGTAATATTACAATGAGAGATGAACAGGTAAAACCAATTTTTAAGTAACTGATTCATAAATATATGTATTTTGAAATGTTAAAAGATAAGTCATCAATAATCAAGGTAATTGGTGTTGGTGGCGGTGGTGGTAATGCGGTTAACCATATGTACCGTCAGGGAATTGCAGGTGTGGACTTTATAATTTGTAACACTGATGCGCAAGCATTGGAGTTCAGTCCTATTCCTAATAAAGTACAGTTAGGTGCAAGCTTAACCGAAGGAATGGGCGCAGGCTCAATTCCGGAAGTGGGCAAGAATTCGGCTATTGAAAATATAGACGATATCAAAAGCATGCTGGGCAGTACCACTAAAATGCTGTTTATCACTGCCGGAATGGGTGGTGGTACCGGTACAGGTGCGAGTCCGATCATTGCGCAGGCAGCCAAAGAATTAGACATTTTAACAGTAGCCATTATTACCACACCTTTTTCTTTTGAAGGTAAAAGGCGTAAAATGCAAGCCGAAGATGGTTTGGATGAACTGAAAAAATATGTAGATTCTTACCTGGTAATTTCGAATGACAGGTTACGTGAAATATTTGGTAACCTGACTTTGGGTTCTGCTTTTGCACAAGCCGATGATATTTTGACTACAGCCGCTAAAGGGATTGCAGAGATTATTACTGTTCCTGGTTATATCAACGTGGATTTCAAGGATGTAAGAACAGTAATGAAAGACAGTGGTGTATCGATCATGGGAAGTTTTGCCTGTGATGGAGATAACAGAGCTTTAAATGCTGTGGAAGGCGCGCTGGCTTCTCCGTTATTGAAAGATAATGAAATTGAAGGCGCAAGATATATATTGTTAAATATCAGTTCTGGTTTACGGGAAGTAACGATGGACGAGGTGGCTATTATTACGGATTATATCCAGGATAAAGCTGGCTTATCAGCAGATCTGATCTGGGGTAACTGTATTGATGAGAACCTGGGTGATAAATTATCTGTAACGATTATTGCAACTGGCTTCCAGACCACTGAACAGCGCGCGCAGGATAAAAAGAATGTGAAGAAGATTTCTTTGCTTACACCGGAAGAAGCTCCCTTAATTAAACCATTAGAGCCAGTTAATTCATTTATTGAAGCAAAGGATTCAGTTTATTCCAATGAACCGGTCATGAAACTGAAAGAAGATCTTAAACAATCGGATCTTTTTGGGGATATGTATAATGGCAATAAATCAAGAAAGACTGAAGAACCTGAAAATGGGGTGATCAGACATACACTGGTGGAAGAAGAAAGTCCGGCTGCAGAAGCTAAACAGGAATCAGGAATAGATTTTGAATTAAAAGTATCGGAAACAGATTTTGTTTTTGAAACGCCTAAGTCAAATTATATGGAGCCTGTAGCGGAAAGGGTACAGGAAGAGATTGCTGAACCAGGTTTAGATGATGATAAAAATGATGAGTCGATTGAAGATCAGCTGAAAAAATCCAAAGAACGGATCATGCGCCTGAAAGACCTGAGTATGAAATTACGTACTACAAATGGATTACAGGAGATGGAAAATGAACCCGCTTATAAACGCAAACAAATGCAGTTGCAGCAGGTACAGCACTCTTCAGAATCACAGGTTTCCAGATTTACATTGAGTAATGAGGAAGATGGATCTGCAGAGATCAGGCCTAATAATTCGTTTTTACACGATAACGTTGATTAAAAAGTAGTATAGACTATAATAAAGAGCCTTAGCAATGAAAATTGTTAAGGCTCTTTGGCATAATAATCGATATCATAAAATAGTAAACACAGTAAATTGGCTGGTTTGTATTTCAGCCATATAAAGCTTAAATTTGCACAAAATCGTAAGAAACTTAAATACAAATAACATTGGATATTTTTGAAAAGATAGCAAAGCATATGGGCCCGCTTGGGCAGCACCAGAAATGGTCGCATGGATATTTCTCATTTCCAAAATTAGAAGGAGCCATTGCACCGCATATGAATTTTCGGGGTAAAGAACATTTGGTTTGGAGTTTAAATAATTACCTGGGCTTAGCAAATCACCCGGAAGTGAGAGTGGCAGACCAGCAGGGAGCTGCAGATTTTGGAATGGCTTACCCAATGGGTGCCAGGATGATGTCTGGTAATTCTAAATACCACGAGCAGCTGGAACAGGAACTGGCAGCGTTTGTAGGTAAACCTGATGCATTCTTACTTAACTTTGGTTACCAGGGAATGCTTTCTATCATTGATTGCCTGGTAGACAGGAATGATGTGATTGTATATGATGGAGAATCTCATGCTTGTATTATTGACGGTCTTCGCCTTCATTTAGGTAAACGTTTTGTTTATAAACATAATGATATTGAGAGCGCACGCAAGCAGCTGGAACGTGCAACTAAATTGGTTGGACAGTCTGGTGGCGGAATACTTGTCATCACTGAAGGTGTTTTTGGAATGTCTGGTGCACAGGGAAAATTAAAAGAACTGATTGAGCTTAAAAAAGATTTCAATTTCCGTTTGTTAATTGATGATGCACATGGATTTGGTACAATGGGACCAACTGGTGCGGGTACACATGAAGAACAAGACTGTATTGAAGGGGTGGATATTTATTTTGCAACTTTTGCTAAATCAATGGCTGGTATAGGTGCATTTGTTGCTTCTACTGAAGAGATGACCAATTTCTTCCGGTACAACATGCGCTCACAGACCTTTGCTAAAGCATTACCAATGCCAATGGTAATTGGATTGTTAAAACGTTTAGAATTGCTTAAAAACAATCCTGAACTGAGAGAGAAATTATGGCATATTGCCACTAGCCTTCAAAAAGGTTTAAGAGAACGTGGTTTTGATCTGGGGATTACCAACACGATGGTTACCCCTGTATTTCTTAAAGGGGAACTGGTTGATGCTACGGCATTAACGATGGACTTGCGCGAGAACTATGGTATCTTCTGCTCGATTGTCGTTTACCCGGTTATCCCTAAAGGATTAATTGAATTGCGCTTAATTCCTACAGCAATGCATACTATTGAAGATGTAAACCGTACGCTGGAAGCTTTTAGCGAGGTAGCAGAGAAGCTAAAAAGCGGTTATTATAACGACAACAAGTTTAGTCCGGAGTAACTCTAATAAAGGAAATAAAAAAGGCCATTTAAACATGTTTAAATGGCCTTTTTTATTTCCTTTATTTTTTATCTGTCTAAAAATCAGGGGTATAATTTAATTTTTGATCGAAATTTGTGAATAACCCGCCTTTTTGTGGAAAAAAACAGTGATTTTGGGTTTTCATTTCGCATTCTAAATTTTCATTTATTAGAATAAACCGCTTACATTAGTATTTGAGTATTAATCAAACCTAAAAATGAACCAAAAAGGTAAGTAGAAAATGAAAAAATTTGATGAGTTAAAAAACCTTGTTTCAACATTAGAAGCTGATGCTGACAAGTTTTACAACAAAGCGAACAGCGCTGCCGGTACACGTGTTCGTAAAGGAATGCAGGATCTTAAAAACCTAGCTCAGGCTATCCGTTTAGAGGTTCAGGAGACAAAGAATAAAGAATCTTAATATTGATTATTCTTTAAGATGAAATGCCCCGGCTAACCACCGGGGCATTTTCTATAAGATCTATTTACAGATTTGCTGTATTTGTGAGATAATTTGATCGCTTAAGCCTGCAGTAGCTGGTACTAAGGGTAAACGAACATAGTCATCACAAACCTCAAAATACTTTAACGCAGCTTTTACGCCTGCAGGATTTCCTTCAGCGAATACCAGCCTGGTAAATTCTACTAAAGCAAGATGCAAGGGTTGAGCAGCTTTGAAATCCCCTTTAAGACATAGTCTGATCATCTCAGAAAATTGCAGCGGCAAAGCATTTCCAATGACAGAAATGATACCGGCAGCGCCTAGAGCAATCATTGGTAGTGCTACAGGATCATCTCCTGAAATCAGCAGGAAATCTGCTGGTTTGTCTCTCATGATTTGATTAAACTGATCAAAACTTCCTGAAGCTTCTTTGGTACCAATGATGTTTTTGCAATCAGCAGCTAAACGACAGGTGGTTTCCGGGCTCACATTACTTGCGGTGCGTCCAGGTACATTATAAAGCAGGATATCCATATCAGTTGATTCACTGATTGCTTTATAATGCTGATATATTCCTTCTTGTGTAGGTTTATTATAGTATGGACTGGCAGACAGGATTGCATCGTAACCAGTAGCGTCAAAGTTTTTAATCGTATCGATCAGTTCTGCCGTATCATTTCCACCAAGACCTGCAATTAAAGGTATTCTTCCGTTATTTATTTCTGCTGTATATGCCCAGATCTTCTTCTTTTCGTCTTTATTAAGTGTTGCTGATTCTCCTGTAGTACCTAAGGATACCAGGTAATCTACCTTTCCGTCAATTTGATAGTTAATCAGTTTTTTCAGACCATCATAATCTACTGATCCGTCTGCATTAAATGGGGTAACCAGGGCTACACCCGTTCCATAAAATTTGTTCATTTCTTTTTTAGTCTTTAATCATCTCTAATAAGTTGTCCGCTGAAATCATTGGAACATTTAACTTTTGCGCTTTCTCTAGTTTAGAAGGGCCCATATTATCACCGGCAAGAAGATAGTTTAGTTTTGCAGAAATGCCGCTTAAAATTTTGCCACCGTTCTTTTCAATCATTACTTTTAGCTCTTCGCGGCTATACTTTTCAAAAACACCCGAAATTACGAATGTTTTTCCAGTTAATTTGTCACTTTCCAGTGTTATAATAACGTCTTCTACTTCAAATTGTAACCCATATGATTTTAAGAGGTTAATTTGTGTTAAATGTGCTGGCTTCTCAAAGTATTCAATGATACTTTCTGCGATACGCTGGCCAATCTCATCTATAGCCACCAGTTCTTCTAGTGATGCGTGAATTAACTGGTCAATATTTTTAGTTGCAATAGCCAGTTTTCTAGCTACAGTTTCTCCTACATATCTGATCCCTAAACCAAACAGTACTTTTTCAAAAGGCATTTGTTTAGACAGCTCAATGCCGGCAAGCATGTTGACGATAGATTTTTCTCCAAATCTTTCTATGACTTTCAGCTCTTCGGCTTTGTCTTTTAGGGTGTAAAGATCACTGATGTGCCTGATGAGCCCTTTTTGATAAAAAGATTCAACGGTTTCATCACCTAAACCATCAATATTCATCGCTTTTCGGGAGATAAAATGCTGCACTTTGCCCACTATTTGTGGCCGGCAACCTTCATCGTTAGGACAATAGAACGCAACTTCGCCTTCTTTGCGCTCCAGCGGCGTATTACATTCCGGGCAATGTGCGGGATAGATCACTGGCAATGCCCCAGGTTTTCTCTTTTCGAGGTTGACACTAATGATCTTAGGAATGATCTCTCCGCCTTTTTCTACAAATACGCTGTCCCCTTCATGAAGGTTTAAGCGATCCATTTCATTCGCATTATGTAAAGTTGCCCGTTTAACCGTGGTGCCAGCGAGTTGTACGGGTTTCAGGTTGGCTACAGGTGTGACTGCGCCAGTTCTGCCCACCTGGTAACTCACATGGTCAAGTGTCGTTTCTACTTCTTCTGCTTTGTATTTGTAAGAGATTGCCCAGCGGGGTGATTTTGCCGTAAAACCAAGTTCCTGCTGTTGCGTAAAGCTGTTTACTTTGATGACGATACCGTCAATGTCATAACTTAATTTAAAACGTTCTTGTTCCCAATATCTGATAAATTCCAGTACTTCTTCCATGCTGTTACTTAACCTGGTGTGCTCAGAGGTATGAAAACCCCAGGTATTTAAAGCTTGGAGACTCTCTAAATGGGTTTTGAAGTATTCTTTTTCTGTATTTAAGGAATAAAAGAAAGCATCTAACGGTCTTTTAGCCACTTCTTTTGAATCTTGCATTTTTACTGTTCCAGATGCAAAATTGCGGGGGTTGGCGTAGGCAATTTCTCCTAGTTCTTCTTTTTCTTTGTTTAGTCTGACAAATGCAGCCCTATGCATAAAGATCTCTCCCCGGATTTCAAATAGGGCGGGGGCAGTGTCAGATTTTAAATGGTGCGGGATATTTTTGATCGTTTTTACATTAGCTGTTACGTCATCGCCTTTGGTACCATCACCACGGGTAACGGCACGCACCAATTTATTGTTTTCATAAGTTAGGCTAATGGATAAGCCGTCAAACTTTAGTTCACATACGTATTCAAAATTATCACCAATAGATTTTTTGATCCTTTCATCAAAATCACGCAAATCTTGCTCATTATAGGTGTTTCCTAAAGAAAGCATTGGCCATTTGTGTTTGACGGTAACAAAGTTTTTAGTGATATCGCCACCAACTTTAAGTGTAGGCGAGTCTGGGTCTGCAAATTCCGGATGTTCCTTTTCCAGGCTGGAAAGTTGTTCCAGTTTTTTATCAAATTCGTAATCAGCTATGGTTGGCATGGCCAAAACATAATAATTATAGCTATGCTGGTTAAGCTCTTTAACCAAAGCATTCATGGTGTCTTGAACAGAAAATTGTGACATACTGGCGAAGGTAATAAATCTTTAAATCTTATTTCCGCTTAGCTCCAGATCAAGTTGTTCAAATATGGATAGGAAATCTTTTTCGAGCAGTACTTTAAATTGCTCCAGGTTAACTGTAAGTGCAGCTAATTGTGCTTCTGTGAATGGATCTTTCCATAGGCGCATACAGATCCGGTTAAGGGCATAGGTTATGTTTTCTATTTTTTCATAGCTAAAAAGATATCTGCTGGAAATAAAATCATTCAAAAATTTATCAAATCTGCTTTGGTCGGGCAGATGCGCCAAACGCAGGAATCCGGTTAATGAAGACGTATGTGCAGCACTGAGCTGATGATAAAAATGATCAGTGTCTACGATTAAATGGGTGAGAAGCAAATGGTCAAGAATGAGCTCTAATCCTATATGTGCCAGGAAAAATGGCTTTACGGGGCCGGCTTGTAATCCTGGTAAGATGAGCTGCTTTAATATTCCTGTCTGCGTTTTAAAAAAATCTGAGTTATGAAAGCGCTGATCCAGTTCTAAATGTCTTTTCCATCCGGTTAGCAAATCTGCATATTCAGGTATATCCCTAAATAGGTATTCATCCTTTTGGGGATTAAGGTTCCAGTCTTTATCTGCATTTTTAACCAGGTCTGGCAATACCATCCCCATTACAATATAATTGCTGCTGGTTTGACGCTCGAAGTAAAAATGGGAAAGGAAGTTCATCGCTTTAAAAGTAACGAATTTTTTAACATGGCTTTTCCTATCTTTGCGGAAAAAGATATAACGATGACCAATTTTGTTGAAGAATTAAGATGGAGAGGTATGTTACATGATATCATGCCCAATGCAGAGGATAAGTTAAATGAAGGTATGTGCTCAGGATATATTGGTTTTGATCCTACAGCAGATTCTTTACATGTTGGTCACCTTACGCAAATTATGACGCTGATCCATTTTCAGCGTGCCGGGCATAAGCCTTTTGCACTTGTGGGTGGTGCTACAGGAATGGTGGGTGATCCTTCGGGGAAATCCGCAGAACGAAACTTGCTTACTACTGAAGCGCTGGCAGAAAATCTTGCAGGAATTGAGAAGCAGTTAAGTAAATTTTTAAATTTTAGTTCGGGTGGAAATGGGGCTGTAATGGTTAACAATGCCGACTGGTTTAAAGATTTTAGCTTTTTGGATTTTATCAGGGATGTAGGTAAACACATCACTGTGAATTATATGATGGCCAAAGACAGTGTGAAAAAACGACTGGAAGGGGATACCGGAATGTCATTTACTGAGTTTAGCTACCAGCTGATCCAGGGATATGATTTTTACTACTTATGGAAAAATCATAACTGTACGATGCAAATGGGTGGTTCTGATCAATGGGGTAATATCCTTACCGGAACAGAGATGATCAGAAGAAAAGGTGCAGGTACAGGTTACGGCCTGACTACGCAGCTGATTAAAAAATCTGATGGTACAAAATTTGGGAAAACTGAAAGCGGCGCGATCTGGTTAGACCCTGAGAAAACTTCTCCTTATAAATTTTACCAGTTTTGGTTAAATGCAACGGATGCTGATGTGAAAATGTGGATCCGTATTTTTACTTTACTGAGTAAAGATGAATTGGATAAACTGGAAGCGGAGCATGATGCTGCCCCACATTTAAGGATCTTGCAAAAAGCTTTGGCAACAGATATTACGGTGAGAACTCATTCTGAAGCTGCTTTAGAGACCGCATTAAAAACATCTGAATTTTTATTTGGCAATGGTTCATTAGCTTTCCTGGAAACTTTAAGCCATGGGCATGTGCTGGAAATTTTTGAGGGTGTAGGACAATTCCCGGTGAGCCGCGCTGAATTAGCTGAAGGCATTGATGTGGCGACTTTGCTGGCAGAGAAAACTACCGTTTTTCCTTCAAAAGGTGAAGTGAAGAAAACAATACAAGGTGGTGGGTTAAGTATTAATAAAGAAAAAGTTGCAGAAATAACTACGCAGTATACGACTGCCAATTTGATCAGCGATCAATATATTATCATTCAAAAGGGAAAAAAGAACTATTTTCTGCTGATCGCTGAATAGTTTTTACCTGATTTTACAGCATGGTTTGTCATTCGTTTTACAAGCTATGCTGTGAAATTTGCCTTTATAACTTTATTGCACCAATAAGTTACATCCCCTGATATCAGCATTATCGAAACGCCCCAGCACTTCAAAGGAACCTCCCGGTAATAGACGGCCAAGATCTTGGGTAGCGATAAAAGAACAAGAATTTATATTGGCCAAATCAATTATATTAATCCCGCCTGTTTGACCAGAGTTTAAAATAGTGAGCGGATCGTTGGCATCTCTTAAAATGATTTTCATCCATTTCGGACAATCAAATACACCATTTCCATAAGAATAAGCCTGCGAAAGTAATTCTGTCATCCCATATTCACTGTGAATGGCATTTACACCAAATCCGTTTTTAAGGGTGTCATGAAGCTCTTCGCGTACCATTTCTTTTCTTTTTCCTTTCATTCCTCCTGTTTCCATCACAATCAGTTCAGGAAAATCAAGCTGATAAAGCTCCAGGAAATCCAGTAATGCATAGGTTACTCCAATAAGAATTGTTTTTTGTCTTGCTTCTTTTAACGCAGTTAATTTATGAAAAAGCTCCCCGTGGTTATGTAAAAAATAACCGCTATCGGGATGCTGGCTTTGTTTAAGCAGGGCATCAACCATATAGATTAAAGAGGAGCCATCTCTTTCCAGGTAGGAAGGTAATAAGGCCAGCAAACAGGTATCGGCTACTTGCCCGTAAAATTGTTCAAAGGCGGCATTAAAACTCTGATCATAAATAGAAAGATCAGTTACGTAGTGGCTGCTTTGCACCATGCCGGTGGTACCTGAACTGCTAAAAATGATTTCTTCTTTTTTTAAATCACTAACTATCCGATGCGTTTTAAAAAAGCTAACGGGTAAAAAAGGAATCTTGCTTATCTGGGTTACTTGTTCCAGATCAATCTTCAGGTTTTTTATAAATGCTGCGTAAGGAAGGCAGTTAACTGACTGATGTTTAAATATAGACAGGGCAGTTTCGTTAAACTGCTGGTCGGTATCGATAGAAAAAATTGGGGGAATAGACATTTTCACCCCGCAAAAATACAAAAAATTAAAAGTTAAGCGGTGGCTTTCTTTACCAGTACGGCCTTTCTAAAATGATAACCGCAGATGCCGCTGATTGCGGCAACAAAACCACCAAGTAAGGAAGAAATCAATAGCACCCACCACCATAATTGAAGGCCAAATAAATGGGCTACGCGGGTAACTAACAGGTTTTGATTGGGAATGGTTTTAAACAGGGCCATGGCTGTCCATAATATCAGGATGGCAAAAAATGGCTGCCATATTGCAACTTTAGCAGTTTTGCCAATCAATCCGCAGGTAGCGAAAGAAATGACCACAATGATCCACCAGGGTAGGACCAGCTGCAGTAAAAAAGAGATAATAAGTATAACTAGAAAAACCATATGCTATTTTGAAATTGTTAAGTGTGAAATGACCTTTGCCTTGTCATCGTTTGCAGAGGACATTAAATATAGGTCATATAATTTTCCATCTGCCCAGGTGCTGATCATATTATCATAAAAAGGGCTTCCTGGATTACCAGATTGCCCGCCTGGGTAAACGCCATGTCCAATAGGTGTTTTACCAAGTTCGACCACCATTCTCCAGGAAGGTCCATTGCTTTCACTTAAGGCATTAATGGTGCTTCTAGCCCCGCCGGTCATTAGTGTTTTAGACCCAAAGCCTGGCAAGTTAGCGAGATGGGGTACATGGGTTTGTTTAATATTTGCCCATGCCCAGTTTTTTCCAATTGGACCGTATTTCCTTTCCAGGCTATCACAGCTGTATTTAAAGGCTTCATTAACCAGGTCATTTAATGTTTCTTTAGCTGGTGTATTGATGTTGTCGAACCATTTTGAGCCTGGTTCTTTTAAAATCAGTGCCAGGGTACGATCTCTGGAAGGATAGCGCATAGGAATGTTTGCAATAGTAAATTCGTCATCCCAGATATTATAAAATAACCGCTTTGTCCACAAATCAAAAATACTGGCGCCTATGGCATCTGCCGCAAAAAACTTATCCCATTTACCACTTAAATTAAATGCTTCTTTTTGTGTAGCATTCAGTTTGGCAAGGTCTATTTTAGCAAGCAGGGCTGGCAGCAAGTCTTGCGCTAAAATACTATAACTATCACTTTGCATGATCCGCATACTATCTGCAGTTGCTTTAGTCATTACTTTAAGCTTGTCATTGATTCTTTTACCGCGCTCATAAGGAGCAAATTCCCAATTTATATAATAGGGATAGGTCTGGTCTGTGGATGACTGATTGGCTGAGCTTACAAAATTCCTTTCCGGGTTTTTAACCGCAGGATTCTGATTTGCAGGGATCCATCCTTGCCAGTCGTTCTTTGGATTGGTACCATCCAGGATAAACTTACCTTGTTCTTTCCATTTTAGCGGAAACTTTCCATTTGCAGTAATGGCAATGTCGTTGTCTGCAGATGCAAAAACAAAATTCTGTGCCGGAGCGGTATAATGGGTTAGTGCTTTCCGGTAATCTTCATAATTTTTACCGCGGTTAAGGTAATAAAAAGTCATCAGCTCATTAGAGCGCTCATGAGCTATCCAGCGTAATGCATGACCAATCGGTACATTATCTGCCATTTTTAGTTTTTCTGGTTTTTGAAAATAGACTACAGGCCCTTGATGCGTATAAATGACAGTGTCTATCTCCGTACCCCCACCTCTTATTTTAATTTTTTCCAGCCGGGTGCTTGTATTTTTCCACTGATGATCGTATTTATATTGTTTGTGGGAATTATCTTTAAATTCGATCTGGTAATAATCCAGCACATCTGCGGCAACATTGGTTACCCCCCATGCAATACGGTCGTTGAATCCTATAATAATTCCTGGTGCACCTGGCAGTGAAACGCCATAGGCATTTAAACCAGGTGAATGGAGCTGTAACTGGTACCAGATAGAAGGTAAGGTCAAATTTAAATGTGGGTCATTTGCTAATATTGGATAGCCGGATGCGGTTTTTGCGCCAGAAACTGCCCAGTTATTACTGCCAATTCCTTCTTCCAGTTCTTTTGTGCGCACAGTACCTGTAGTCATTTCTGTAAACAATAAAGGTGGTTGTGGGATAGCAAGCGGCTTGAAATTCCATTTTGTTCCTGCCGGAATGATCGGATCTTCTTTTATTGGATAATCCGGGAAGAGGTTAGCCGTAATTTCGGGTCCAAACTTTTTTAAAATATTGGTCATGTAAAACTCTGTGGAACCCATAGCCAGAACTGCTGACATTTGTTTCAGAAGCAATGCGCATTTTAATGGCGTCCAGTCTTCGGGGCTAAAATCAAGCAGTTTGTATTCTAAAGGATATTGTGATTTTGATAAAGAATGAATGTAGGCATTAATTCCATCGGTATAGGCCATGATCATCCTTCTTGACTTGGGATCTGCCATCATTCCTGCCAATGAATTTTCTGCACCGTATACCATTCCCATGCGGCGCTGATAACGGTCTAGCTCGATTGCTTTTTTACCCACTACTTCAGATAGGCGGCCGGCGGCATAACGCGTTTGAAAATCCATTTGCCATAGGCGGTGCATAGCTGTAATGTATCCTTGTGCATAATATACATCATGGTCATTCTGCGCAAAAATATGCGGGATCATCCTGTCATCAAATGCTACCTCTACTTTGTCTTGTGTCCCTTTTAAAACTATTTTATTTGTTTTAGGGAAGTTTACTTGCTCTGCATTTTGCCAGAAACCGGTAAATGGGTTGAGGAATTTGAGCAGTGGCGGCAAATCACCAAATTTGGTATTTAAACCAAAGGCTAGTAAAATGGGTATTATAATACAAATGGATGCTTTTAATTTGTTCCTCATAGTCGAATAGCATTACCTTTACCTGATATATTCCTCAGGATGATTTACGAACTGGCAATTTAAGATAAAACTAACTGATTTTAGCGTTAATAAGCTTTCGTAAAACAAAATAAATATGAAAAATATTTGTTAATCTCAGGAATTTATTATGTTTATCCCGATAAACGTATGCTTCTCTCAAAACGAATATTAGCGTTCATATGTATAAAAATTTTACTAAATCATTTGTGATCATTGGGTTATCTCTATTCATTAACTCAGCAAAGGCACAAACAACCAGTATTAGTGGTTATGTCTCAGATAAAATCACTAAGAAAACTATTCCCGGAGCAGGAATATTAATTAAAGGAACGGCGGTTGGAACTGCAACAGGCCAGTCTGGCAAATTCTCCATCCGTACCAGCGAAAAAATTCCGCTGACCCTTATTATTTCTTATGTAGGGTATGGTACGGTAGAAAAACAGGTGATTGAAAATGGCGCTGATCTTCAGATAGAACTAGAGCCGGCTGCTATTTTAGGACAGGAGGTAGTTATTTCTGCTTCCAGGACACCAGAACGTATTTTAGAATCTCCGGTTTCCATAGAGCGGATTGGTGCATCAGCAATTAAAGATCTTCCCGGTCCTTCATTTTATGATGCTTTGAATAACTTAAAGGGGGTGGAGATTAGCACCCAGAGTTTGACTTTAAAATCAATCAATACCAGGGGATTTAACTCTAATAGCAATACCCGTTTTAACCAGGTAGTGGATGGGATGGATAACCAGGCACCCGGACTAGGTTTTTCTTTGGGAAATATTATTGGCCTGACTGAGTTAGATGTGGATCATATGGAGTTATTGCCTGGTGCTTCTTCTGCTTTATATGGGGCAAATGGAATTAATGGTACTTTATTGATGACCTCCAAAAATCCTTTTGACCATCCCGGAGTGAGTTTCCAGTTACAGCGCGGCATTAATCATGTAAATGATAGTGAATCTTCTGTGCAGCCGTTTACCCAGCTGGATGTGCGTATGGCAAAGGCATGGAATAATAAATTTGGGGTGAAGGGCTCCTTTTCGTTTTTGCAAGCCCAGGATTGGGTGGCCGATAATTACAGCAATTATGACCGTGCAGATAAAACGGTGAAAAGCGGCGATAGAAATTCTGATCCTAATTATGACGGTATCAATGTTTATGGGGATGAGGTAAGTATTAACATGAGAAATGTAGCTCAATCTGTACTGGGTGCAGGCCGCGCTGCATATATTGCTGAATATGGGCAGGCTACGGGTGGACAAGTACCTTCTGAAAGTCAGATCAACGGATTTTTGAGTACCAATACACAGATGGCACCATTTTATGCCGGTCTGAATACCCCTGGGTTATTGCCAAACCAAAATGTGTCCAGAACAGGTTATAAGGAAAGCGATCTGGTAAATTATAATACAGAATCTTTAAAAGCTTCTGCCGCACTTTATTATAAATTTAACCGTACCATTCAAGCTACTGCCCAGTTTAATTATGGCAGTGGTACTTCTGTTTATACAGGGACTGACCGGATATCTTTACGCAACTTTAGTGTAGGACAATATAAGCTGGAATTAAAGGGAGATGATTTTCTGGTGCGTGGATATACTACACAAGAACGTTCTGGAGATTCTTATATTTCTTCTTTGCTTGGGAGCTATATTAATGAAGCGGCTAAGCCTTCTCAGGTATGGTTTCCTGAGTATGTAGGTAATTATATTGGTGCAAAATTAGGTGGTGTTTCTGATGCACAGGCTTATGCGCTGGCCAGATCTGCTGCTGATCTGGGAAGGTTTGAGCCAGGTACTGCTGCTTATGAAACGGCTAAAAACACGATCGCAGGTAATACGATTAGCTCTGGGATGGGCGCTAAATTTGATGATAAAACTAGCTTGTATCATTATGAGGGAATGTATAATTTTAGCAACCTGCTAAACAATGTGCTGGAATTTCAGGTCGGAAGCTCCTACCGTATTTACAACCTTAGATCTGGCGGGACGATTTTTGATGATTTAAACCGCAAGATTGATATTGAAGAATATGGTGCTTTTGCCCAGTTGGGTAAAAAACTATTTGATGACCGGTTAAAGATTACTTTAGCAGGCAGATATGATAAGAACCAAAACTTTAGAGGCAGGCTTACACCAAGGTTAACCGGCGTATACACTGTTGCACCAGATCATAATATCAGGGTCTCTTATCAAACGGGATACCGTAATCCAACTACGCAGGATCAATATACCTATGCTGTTGTAGGGGGCGGTTCGCAGATTTTGATTGGCGGTTTACCTGAGTTGCTGAATAAAGTAGACCTTTATAATAATAAGGCTTTTACAGAGACGAGTTATCGTGAATTTCTCTCCTCTGCTGCGGTAGGCACCCCCAATCCTGCACTTTTACAAACGTATACTTTTGACCCAAAAGGGATTCGCCCGGAAAGTGTGAAAGCTTTTGAAATAGGTTATAAGGCCTTAATTGGCAGTCAGCTATTATTAGATACTTATGTTTATTATAATGCGTATAAAAACTTTATCACTTCTGTAGATGTGTATCAAAACAATGCGGGTTCGTTTACCAAGTTTGGCGTTCCTGTAAATGCATCGGGTAAAGTTACTTCGTATGGAGGGGCATTAGGACTGGATTATTTACTGGGTAAATTTAACTTAACAGGAAATGTCTCTTATAATAAGATTGATAAGTTACCTGCTAATTATATCAATGATTTCAATACCCCTCCTTATCGCTTTAATTTGGGTGTAGGAAATAGAAATATTCTAAAGAATGTTGGCTTTAATGTTGCCTATAGATGGCAAGGTGCGTTTTACTGGAGTTCTTATTTTGCCTCTGGTGCTGTTCCTGCTTATTGTACTGCAGATGCGCAGGTTAACTTAAGGATTCCATCAGTAAACTGTATGATCAAAGTAGGAGGATCTAATTTGCTGAATAAATATTATTATACGTCTTTTGGAAGTCCGGAAGCGGGTGGGATGTATTATATTTCTTATGTTTTTAATCCTTAATTAGCGGGTTAATTGTATATGATATCCTTTTTAACCTCATCTTTTTAATGCCCGAATGTGGTGCCTCTTATCCCCAAAAGTGGGGATTTTAACATCTGTGCCGGGTTTTTGACGGCCTTAATCTATAGGTTTGTGTAAATATTTAATTACACAATAATAAAGATTATGAACAAAAGTTTACTGAAAATTGGTTTTTTAGCCATTTTAGTTTTTATGGGATATTTTGCCAGGGCACAAGGAATAAATGTCAGTGGTGAGGTAATTGATGGGTTAACAAAATCTCTGGTACCTGGTGCGGGAATTAGTATTAAGAATGGTGCTGTACTTACTGCAACTGATCATAAAGGAAAATTTTCCTTAAATATAAAAGAAAAGACTCCTTTTACGCTGGTGATCTCTTATATAGGTTATACGCCTGTAGAAATTTTGGTTAGAGAGAAATTAACTGGCTTGCATATCTCGCTGGAACCGAATGTAGTATTGGGTCAAGAGGTGGTGATCTCTGCCTCAAAAACACCAGAACGTATCCTGGAATCACCTGTTTCAATAGAGCGGGTGGGGGTAGCGGTGATTAAAGAAGCTCCGGGTCTTTCCTATTATGATGCATTAAACAATTTAAAAGGAATAGAGGGTAGCACACAAAGTCTTACTTTTAAGTCTTTAAATACCAGGGGTTTCAACGCTGATGGAAATTCAAGGTTTAACCAGTTTATTGATGGAATGGATAATCAGGCACCAGGATTAAATTTTAATCTTGGAAATTTGATCGGGACTTCAGATCTGGATGTTGATTATGCAGAATTGCTTCCAGGTGCATCTTCCGCATTGTATGGAGCAGGAGGAATTAATGGAACTTTACTGATCACCTCTAAAGATGCGTTTAAGTATCCGGGTGTTAGTTTCCAGTTCAAAAGTGGTCTTAATCATGTGAATGATAGTCAGTCATCTGTTCAGCCTTTTAATCAGCTAGATGTCAGGATGGCTAAGTCATGGAATAATAAGTTTGGAATAAAAACAGCGGTTTCCTTTTTACAAGCTAAGGACTGGATGGCCGGCAACGAGAGTAATTATGATGCGGTTGCCAGATCTGTTAAACCTGGAGACCGTAATTCTGACCCTAATTACAATGGTGTAAATGTGTATGGTGATGAAGTGAGCCAGAATATCAGGAATGTTGCTCAATCAGTACTTAATGCTGGTCAGTCTGCTTTTATTAAGCAATATGGACAGGCTACTGGCGGCGGTGTGCCTAATCAGCAGCAGATTAATGGTTTTTTAAGTTCTAACCCACAAACTGCTCCGTTTTTTGCCGGCATCAATACACCTGGATTATTACCTAATGAGAATGTGTCTAGAACGGGGTATAAGGAGCGCGATCTTATTGATTACAACGCGCAATCGCTTAAAACCTCTACTGCATTTTATTACAAAATCAGTAATACAATTACCGCAACAGCGCAGGCCAACTGGGCTAAAGCAACTACTACTTATACGGGTTCTGACCGATATTCTTTGCGTAATTTCAGTATTGGACAATATAAGCTAGAGGTGAAAGGAAATGACTTTTATGTGAAAGGCTATACAACCAGGGAGCGTTCTGGAGATTCTTATATTACTTCTGTTCTGGGAAGTTACATTAATGAATCCTCAAAGGAGTCAAAGCAGTGGTTCCCTCAATATATTGGAAATTATATTGGAGCAAAATTGAAGCCTGGTGTGACTAATGCACAAGCGCATGCATTAGCACGAACGGCGGCAGATCAAGGCAGGTTTATACCGGGAACGCCTGAGTTTGAAACGGCTAAGAACACGATCAAAAATAATACGATTAGTTCTGGCACCGGAGCCAAATTTGATGACAAGACAAATTTATATCATTATGAAGGAATGTATAATTTTACCCGTTTGCTTCATGATGTTGTGGAACTGCAAGCAGGTGGTTCCTACAGAAAATATCAGTTGCGTTCTGGTGGGACAATCTTTGATGACCTTAACCGAAAGTTAGACATTGATGAGCAAGGGGCATTTATCCAAGCTGGTAAAAGAATGCTGAATGAAAGATTGAAAATTACGTTGGCTGGCCGATATGATAAAAGTATGAATTTTGAAGGACGGTTTACCCCCAGGGTCACTGGTGTTTATACGGTAGCCCCGGATCATTATATACGGGCTTCTTATCAAACAGGGTACCGTAATCCTACTACTCAAAATCAGTACCTGGACCTTTCTGCCGGCGGCGGTACCCAACGGTTAATTGGGGGGTTGCCAGAGATAATCAATAAATATAATTTGAATACAAATAAGCCTTTTACTTCTGATAGTTACCGGGAATTTCTTAACGCTGCTGCGGTAGGTACACCGGATCCATCTTTATTAAAAGTTTTCAATTTTGCGGAAAAAGGTATCCAGGCAGAAACAATACAAGCTTTTGAACTAGGTTATAAGGCATTGCTAACGCCTCAGCTCCTCTTAGACATTAATGGGTATTATAATTCTTATGAAAATTTTATTTCAGAGGTAGAGGTCTATCAAAAGAATGGAACAGCGTTTACTAATTTTAATGTGCCTGTGAATGCAGAAGGAAAAGTAAATACATATGGTGCGTCTTTAGGGCTTGATTATATGATAGGTAGCTATAATTTAAGCGGTAATGTGTCTTATAATGAGATAGGTGACCTTCCGGAAAATTATCTTAATACTTTTAATACGCCAAAATATCGCTTTAACCTGGGTTTGAGTAATAAAAATATCATCAGGAATGTAGGCTTTAATCTGGCTTATCGCTGGCAAGATTCTTTTTTCTGGAATTCACCATTTATATCTGGGGCGGTTACTTCTTATGGAACATTTGATGCACAGGTTAATTTCAGGATTCCTTCTGTAAGTTCTACTATAAAAATTGGTGGTACTAACCTGCTAAATAAATATTATGTTACTTCTTTTGGTAATCCTGACGTAGGTGCATTGTATTATGTCTCTTATGGTTTTAACCTCTAGAGATTTTTAAATTTATTAAGGTTTTTTATAAATACCTTGGTGTGTTAATCCCCTTTATCATGATGGAGAGATCCTCTGGTACTGGGGATTTTTAATAATTGCTTAAATCCCCGGTATTTTTCTGCTAATGTGATTTATATCTGAAAAACCTTGGCAATTGCCATAAAATTTAACACTTTAGCTATGTCAATCAGACAATAATAAGTACAATTAGATTACAGATACCATTTAAATGGAAGAATTCGAAAAGCAAGGAAACGAAATAAAGGATAGCGAAAATATAAAAGAAATTGTTGAAGAAACAATCCAGCATTTAAACAATCCGGTACTTGATTTAAAGCCAATTGTTAAAAAATACCTGACGCAAGTTCATAACGTAAATCAAGAGGGTAACCGGTTCTTCTTTTCAGATGGGGAGGCAAGGGTTGAGGTAAGAGTGGTAAGTAATGAAATTATCCGTATCAGACTAGCGCCTCACGGTGTTTTTCTGGATGACTTTTCTTATGCAGTACCAGTGGTAGATCAGAAAGTGAGTACTTTCAACATGGAAGAACAAGAAGATTGTTATGCTATTTCTACCAATACGGTTACCTGTAAGGTTAGGAAACATGATTTTCATATCTCTTTTACCGAAAATCTTACACAAACGATCATGAGTGAGGATGCTTCTCCAATGCATTGGGAAGAAAATGCCGAGTTTGGTGGTTATTATGTATTTGCGACTAAAAAATGTTTTCCTGAAGAGAACTTCTTTGGCCTGGGCGATAAGTCTGGCAATATGAACCTTCGTGGCCGTCATTTCCAAAACTGGAATACGGATGCCTATTCTTTTGGATGGGATCAGGACCCACTTTATAGAACTATACCTTTTTATACTGGTGTACATCAATCCGCTGCTTATGGGATTTTCTTTGATAACACTTTCCGCTCTTATTTCGATTTCGGAAAAGAAGACAATGACAAAACCAGCTTCTGGGCAGACGGTGGTGAATTACAGTATTATTATATCCACGGCCCTCATATGATGGATGTGGTTAAACGTTACCAGACCTTAACTGGTACGCACCCTATGCCACCTAAATGGGCCTTGGGCTATCATCAGTGCCGCTGGAGCTATTATCCGGAAACTAAAGTAAAAGAAGTAGCTGATGGATTCCGTTCCAGGTCAATTCCATGCGATGCCATTTATTTTGATATCGATTATATGGATGGTTACCGTTGCTTTACCTGGAACAAAAAGCATTTTCCCGATCCGCGCAAGATGATCAAAGAATTGGCTGATGATGGATTTAAGACTGTTGTGATGATCGATCCGGGGATTAAGGTAGATGATAATTACTCGGTATTTAAAGAGGGTAAGGAGAATAATTACTTCTGCAGAAGAAGTGATGATTATTTTATGGAGGGCCATGTATGGCCGGGCCGCTGCCAGTTTCCTGATTTTACCAATCCTGTAGTGAGAGAATGGTGGGGCGGTTTATATAAAGAGCTGGTAGATATGGGTGTTGCCGGAGTTTGGAATGATATGAATGAACCAGCCGTATTTGGTGCAGGAACCTTCCCAAATGACGTGCGCCATAACTATGATGGTTTTAGGGGGTCGCACCGTAAAGCACATAACATATACGGTATGCAAATGGTCCGTTCTACTTATGATGGATTAAAAAAACTGATGCGGAACAAACGTCCATTTACTATAACCAGGGCAGGATATGCTGGGATGCAGCGTTTTGGTTGTGTCTGGACTGGTGATAATGTGGCTAGCTGGGAGCATTTGAAAATTGGTAATATCCAGTGTCAGCGTATGTCGGTGTCTGGTGTTCCATTTTGTGGTACTGATATTGGTGGTTTTAGTGGCGAGCCTGATGGGGAGCTGTTTACCCGCTGGATACAGCTTGGCGCATTTTCTCCATTCATGCGTGCACATTCTGCGGGTGATACGGCAGAGCGTGAGCCATGGAGTTTTGGCGAACCCTTTACCAGCATTAACCGTAAATATATTGAGCTGCGGTACAGATTGATGCCTTACCTGTATTCTGTTTTTTGGGAACATCACCGTTATGGTTTTCCAATCCTAAGACCATTGGTAATGCTGGAACAGGAGAATGTAGCTAACCATTTTAGACAGGATGAGTTTGCTTATGGAGATAAGATCCTGGTCTGTCCAATCCTGGAGCAGGGTGCAGTTTCCAGAACAGTTTACCTCCCTAAAGGACAATGGTATAATTTCTGGACACAGGAACTGCTTCCCGGAGAGCATGAGCATATGATTGATGCCCCTTTGGAGGTGATGCCTATATTTATTCGTGCAGGTGCTGTGATACCTGAGTATCCGGTGATGCAGTATGTTGGTGAAAAGCATATTGAGGAGGTGCTTTTAAATATCTACTATGCTAATTATGAGGTAAATTCATTCTTTTTTGAAGATCATGGTGATACTTTCGCTTATGAACAGGATATTTACTCTGAAAAGAAATTTATTGTAAAAGGGAATGATCATCACCTCTTCATTCAACAAAAATCTGAAGGATTATACACCCCTAATTATGAATTATATAATTTTAAATTAATTGGCATTCCTTTTGGAGTGAAGAAGGTTACTGTAGATGGACAAGAAATCAAAGATTATTTTATGGATGAGGAAAACGCCTTACGCTTTAAATCCAATAAGAATTTTTCTGAGGTGCAAATCCAGGGATAACCAAATATAACCTAATCCATAATGGCCAAAAAACAACAGGACCTTCCTGTAAGAGAAATAGTTGCTGAACGTACTGATTCGCCAGTTTGGATCTATAGTTTGCTTACCGATTTTGATGTTGCTTTATTTATATCCGGCAAACATTTCCGTTTATATGAGAAGATGGGAGCACATCTGCTAACTGTAAATGAAACCAAAGGCACCTATTTTTCTGTTTGGGCACCTAACGCACAAGACGTTTTTGTGGCCGGGGATTTTAACCACTGGGATAAATCGGCCCACCGCCTCTACAAAAAGCTGGATGAATCGGGAATATGGGAAGGTTTTATACCTCATTTGGGCAAAGGAACGGTCTATAAATATATGATCACCGGCTGGGATGGTCATCTCTACGAAAAAGGTGATCCCTTTGCAAAGAAATGGGAGCACCCTCCACAAACCGCTTCTGTGGTGTGGGATATGGCCTATGACTGGAAGGATAAAAACTGGCTCAAAAAACGTCCTCAGCTAAACGCCCTGGATCAGCCTATGTCTGTCTATGAACTGCACCTCGGCTCATGGCAACGTGATCCTGCTGAACCAGACCGTATCCTGACCTATAAAGAAATTGCCAGCACTTTAGTGCCCTACGTACTGGAAATGGGTTTTACGCATGTAGAACTGATGCCTATCATGGAATATCCCTATTTTCCATCCTGGGGTTACCAGATTACCGGCTATTTTGCCGCCAGCTCCAGACACGGCACCCCACAAGAACTTATGTACCTGATTGAGGCCCTGCATGAAAAAGACATTGCTGTTATCCTGGACTGGGTACCCTCACATTTTCCAGGTGATGCCCATGGCCTTTTTAACTTTGACGGCACTCATCTTTACGAACATGCTGACATGCGCAAAGGCTTTCATCCCGACTGGAAATCCTACATCTTTAACTATGACAGAAATGAAGTACGTTCTTTTCTAATCAGTAACGCGATGTATTGGATTGATCAGTTTCATGCCGATGGACTCCGTGTTGATGCCGTTGCCTCTATGCTGTACTATGACTTCTCCCGAAAAGGAGGGGAGGCTGCTACCAATGAATATGGTGGTTCTGAGAATCTCGGTGCCATACAATTCCTAAAGGACCTCAACGATTCCATTTACTCCAATTTCAAAGGGGTACAAACCATTGCCGAAGAAAGCAGCACCTATCCGGGGGTAACTCATCCTGTGTCAGAAGGTGGCCTCGGCTTTGGAATGAAATGGATGATGGGCTGGATGAACGATACCCTGAAGTATTTCAAAACTGATCCAATCAGCAGAAAATATAATCATTACCAGCTTACCTTTAGCACCACCTACGCCTTTACAGAAAATTTCATGCTTCCATTTTCGCATGATGAAGTTGTACACGGTAAATCCTCCATGATCTATAAAATGCCAGGGGATGAATGGCGCAAACATGCTAATCTACGCCTCCTTTATGCCTATATGTTTACCCAGCCAGGCACAAAACTCCTGTTTATGGGCAATGAATTTGCACAAAACGGAGAATGGAATTTTACAAAATCCCTGGATTGGGACCTCTTGAAGTATCCCTCTCACCTCGGTATGCAGACCTTTGTAAAATCCCTTAATAAACTTTACCGTACAGAACCCGCTCTATATAATTTCGGATTCTCTGGTGAGGGTTTTGAATGGCTGAGTGCAGATGATGCCAACCATTCCATTTATGTCTATATCCGAAAAGGCCATCAGGCAAAAGATACCCTAATCGTAATTCTGAACATGACTCCGGTATACCGTGAAAACTATAGAATTGGCTTGCCCTTTAAAGCTAACTGGAAGGAGATATTCAATAGTGATGCGACAGAATTTTTTGGTAGCGGAAAGCTTAATACAGCAATCTTCAAACCCGAAAATATAATAGCCAACCACAGAGAATACTCTATAAATATCAATATTGCACCCTTAGGTGCAATGGTACTGAAATCAATATAATTTATATTCCAAAAGAACATTCAGAAATGGAAAAATATGCTCCGTATTTAAATAACAAAATAGTCAAATTAATCTTAAGAGCCTTTTTCATCTACGCAGCATATTTTCTAACTACGCATGCAGGCGAATTCTATCGCTATTTGAAAGGTTAAACGAACCTACCTGGATGCTACAGGAAACCCAATAGGATGCTACAGGAAACCCAATAGGATGCTACAGGAAATCCAAGAAGAAGGTTATGCAAATGTGAAGGCCTAGGAAATTTGCCCCTTCAGGCAAAGATTCCAGCCGGAATCATTGTATATCCTTCTTCGAGCGAAGCTTTAGATATCCTCCCCAAAACTGCCTCCTTAAACTGCCTCCCTAAACATCCTCTTCAACTACCCTCGCAAAACTGCCTCCTTAAACTGCCTCCCTAAACATCATCTTCAACCACCCTCGCAAAACTGCATCCTCAAACTGCATCCCTAAACATCATCTTCAACTACCCTCGCAAAACTGCCTCCTTAAACTGCCTCCCCAAACATCATCTTCAACTACCTTCGCAAACATTCTCCTCCGAACAGTATCCTCCCAAAACAAAAAAAGGGATGCTTCCAACTAGAAACATCCCTTTCAACGAATAAATAAATATTATTTTAAGTTACCATAATACTCAACGAATTTCGCTAAAGCCGAAGAATAGCCCCACTCGTTATCATACCATGAAACAACCTTAACAAAGTTATCATTCAATGCAATACCTGCATTTGCATCAAAAATAGACGCGTGATCATCACCAATAAAATCAGAAGAAACAACTTCATCCTCAGTGTAACCCAAAACACCTTTCAATTCACCTTCAGAAGCAGCTTTCATTGCATCTTTAATCTGTTGGTAAGTAGCTGGTCTTTCTAAACGTACAGTTAAATCAACAACTGAAACATCAGCAACCGGTACACGGAAAGCCATACCAGTTAATTTGCCTTTAAGCGCAGGAATAACCTTAGTCACCGCCTTAGCAGCACCAGTAGCAGAAGGAATGATGTTAGAGAAACCACCACGTCCACCTCTCCAGTCCTTAGCAGAAGGACCATCAACAGTTTTCTGCGTAGCAGTAACCGCATGAACAGTACTCATTAAACCTTCAGCAATACCCCAGTTATCATTTAAAACCTTAGCAATAGGTGCTAAACAGTTAGTTGTACAAGACGCGTTAGAAACAACAGTTTGATCTGCAGTTAAATCAAGGTGATTAACACCCATAACATAAGTAGGGATAGAATCATCTTTAGCCGGAGCAGAAAGAACAACTCTTTTTGCACCCGCAGTAATATGTTTCTCTGCATCAGCCTGAGTTAAAAATAAACCAGTAGACTCAATAACAGTCTCTACACCAACTTCATCCCATTTTAAGTTAGCAGGATCTCTCTCCGCAGTAATACGGATAGTTTTACCATTAACCACTAAATTTCCGTCAACCACCTCAATAGTACCGTCAAAACGGCCATGCGTAGAATCATATTTTAACATGTAAGCCATGTAATCCGGCTCAACGAGGTCATTAATTGCAACGATATCTAATCCTCTTTTCAATGCAGCTCTAAAAACTAATCTGCCAATACGGCCAAAACCGTTTATTCCAATCTTTGTCATTATTATTAATTTGAATAGTAATTAAGTAAGTTATATATTGGTTCTTTGGTAATCGTAGTAATTTCAAAACCATTACGCGCTGCCACCAATCGCAAGCGGTCCTGAAAGTTCCCGGCAACAATCCCTACAAAATGGATCTCTTTACCAGGATGCTGTTTTATCGTAGGCAGCATGTAAATATAAACATAACGCTCAAAAGCATTGTCAATCAATTGTTGTATATACTCATGATCTCTATTCTCGATAAAGAAATCCAGAAAAGAACTAAGAAACTGTTGTGCCAGCGTCTTCTTATAAACCTTATCCAGTATTTCTGACCGGGATAAATCATACTTCTTCGTAAACTTCTCCAGCAAATCCACCGGTAACTTCTCCTGAAGATAATACTTCAGTATAATTTTACCCAGGTAATTTGCAGAACCCTCATCACCCAGGATAAATCCAAGGCCAAAATTATTCTCCTCCAGGCTGCTACCATTAAAATAAGCACAATTTGCACCACTGCCCAAAATACCAACCACCCCAGTTTTATGAAAACAAGCCGCAATCGCTGCACCATGCAAATCATCCTGGACAGTAATCCTGCTAAATTTAAAAAACACAGCAAGCGATGCAGCCAATTCATTTTTTCTTTCCTGAGAAGTTGCCCCCGCAGCAAAAACATAGATCTTTTTAATCTGCTCTGCATGATTAATTAAGATCGTCTTTTTATTCAGCTGTTGTAAAAGCGCTTTCTGGTCTATAAAAAACGGGTTGATACCTGGCATAGTACATTCGGCAATTATCTTGCCCTCCTTAGCTATTTTCCAGATAGCCGTTTTTGTACCACTGTATACAACCGCTATCATATTATATAGATAAAACGTGAGTCATTTCCATCAGGTCATTCTCCAGTTTAAAACTATGCTCTGTTAAAGCCTCATCCAAACTCGTGAGCTGAATCTCGTTACCTCTTAAACCAACCATCATCTGCGTACTACCTTTAAGTAATTCATTCACCGCAGCATACCCTAAACGGCTGCCCAAAATGCGGTCAAAGCTACTTGGGCTACCACCACGCTGCAAATGACCTAAAATAGTCACCTTAGTATCGTAATGATTGAATTTTTCTTTCACGCTCTTAGCAATATCATAAGCCCCACCTTGTTTATGGCCCTCAGATACGATCACAATGCTAGATGATTTCTTAGTAGAAGCCCCAATTTCAAGCTGTTTAATCAGCTCTTCTGTACTCGTTGGCTTTTCTGGAAGCAACACAGCCTCCGCACCACAAGCAATAGCACTTCTCAACGCTATACAGCCAGAATCACGGCCCATTACCTCTACAAAGAATAAGCGGTCATGAGAATCTGCCGTATCTCTAATCTTATCAATAGCCTCAATAACAGTATTAATTGCCGTATCATAGCCTAAAGTAAAATCAGAACCATATAAATCATTATCAATGGTTCCAGGAACGCCGATTACATTAATCTCGTGTCTTTGTGCAAAACGACGGGCTCCCGTAAAAGTTCCATCCCCGCCAATTACGACAAGTGCATCTATAGAATGAAGTTTCAGGTTTTCAAACGCAAGGTCCATGCCTTCGTCTGTTTTGAATTCTAAACAACGTGCTGTTTTTAGTATTGTGCCACCCAGGTGAATGATATTACTCACTGAACGCGCATCCAATGGAATAATATTATTAGTTATTAATCCCTGGTAACCCTGTAAAACACCAAACATATTTATACCATTGTATATGCCGGTGCGTACAACTGCTCTTATGCATGCGTTCATTCCGGGAGCGTCACCCCCAGATGTCAATACAGCGATATTTTTGATATTTGGTCTCATGTATTTAAGGAACGAATATAAGGTGTAATTCTTACACTAAGTAATTTATTTTTATTTTTTTTACCTAAACGGCAGGCAAGTATATTAATTTGCTTTAGTTTATAAAAATTTATTATTACTGACCCGCTGAAAAAATAGCGGTTCTTCTTACGCTTATCATGAAAAAACACAATAAGAAGTTGCAATTTCATTAGAAAATAATTGATTAATAAGTGAAGATAGGAGGATTAGAGTTTTTAACCGCACTCATTACCGATTATTGATTTTAAAAAATTATTACAGTTTCTATTTAAATTAATATCTTGCATAATTGCTGCTTATTTTCTCCTGACTAATACAGAAAAGAAGAGAAAGAAAGCGAATTTTAAAATGTTTCTGTAAATTTGAAGGCTGATAATCCCTTGTTTAATCAATTAAATGGGGATTTGTGTTTTTTGGAAAGCAGTAAAATAACCGAATATTGTAAAACTAACTTTTAATATTTTGATAGAAGTCCTACCACAGTTTAATTCCACCTTTTCAATTGATTGTATTTTGTTCGGATTTGATGAAGGAGAATTGAAAATTCTGCTGATTGAAAGGAATGAAGAGCCTTTTAAGGATTGGTGGGCCCTTCCCGGAAATCTTGTTAGTGAAAATGAAAGCCTGGACCAGTCTGCTTCTAGAATCCTGCACGAACTTACAGGGATAGAAAATGTATACATGGAGCAATTTTATACCTTCGGGGATGTTGGCCGTCACCCGCAAGGCAGGATTATTTCTGTTGCCTATTATGCGATGTTAAGACTAGGTGGAGATAAGGCATTAAAGCCCATTAGTAATTATGCTAAACAGGCATATTGGATCAATGTAAAGGAATTACCCAAACTCGCGTTTGATCATCAGAAGATTTTTGATCAGGGTTTGGAAAAGATCAAAAGACGGATTAAGCACCAGCCAATTGCATTTGAGCTATTACCGGAAAAATTCACGCTGACTCAATTACAGAATGTATATGAAGTGATCCTTGGCAAAAAGCTGGATAAAAGAAATTTCAGGAAAAAAATGTTAAGTTTTAATGTGCTTAAAGACTTGAATGAGAAGCAAAAGGGAGTTTCCTTCCGCGCCGCTACCTTGTATCGTTTTGATAAAAGAAAATATGGAAAGTTATTTGGAAAAGAAATCTCCTTTTAACAAGAGTCCATAGAAAAATCAGCTATAAAAAAATCCCGCTTTTACAAAGCGGGATTTTTTTATAGCTGATACTAAATTATTTAACCAAATTATTTTTCTTAGCGGCAGCTTGCATATGATAAGCAACAAGATCATCTATAGGAGAACGAATGATCTTACCTACACCCATTTCATATCTATCTGCTACAATACTCAGGATATCCCTAAAGCTATATCCAACAGAACCTACACAATTCAGTTTGTAATCTTTGTAATTTGGATAGTGAATCACAAGATTTTCAAAAAATGCAGTGAAGGCATACTCAACGGTAGCGAAAGTATAATCCTCATATGTATCTTTAAAATCATACAAGAATTTACTGAAGCCTGCACAAAAGCGATTTGGAAGCGGTTTGTTGTAAATATTATCAAATATATCTTCGTTGGTTAATGCAAAATTATCATAGAAGCTCTCTCTAAGTCCTTTTGGCATATAACCTTTCATATAATCGCTGAGGATCCGCTTGCCGATAAAACATCCGCTACCTTCATCACCCAGGAAATAACCTAAAGAGTCTATATTTAAAGAAATATCATTGCCATCATACAAGCATGAATTTGTTCCTGTACCTAAAATAGCAGCGAAACCAGGTTCGTCACCTAATAAAGCCCTGCAAGATGCAAGTAAGTCATGACCAATATTAATTTCCGCATTAGGGAAGACCTGGGCCATTGCATCTGCTACGATTTTTTTCTTCGCATCAGTCGAGCAACCAGCACCGTAATAATATACTTCTGTAAGTTTATCGGCCTCTAAGTGGTCTGGTAACGACTTTTTTAAAGATCCAACAATGTAATCTGTATCTGAAAAATACGGATTGTAACCTTCGGTATTAAAATGAATTTTTCTACCAGCTTCATTAATTAAACACCAATTGGTTTTGGTTGAACCACCATCTGCAATAACTATCATCTTAATTTGTTTTTTTTGGGGATAAAAGTAAATATTCGTGACAACCTAACTTGCTTTTTTTCCATTTTGTTTTTTTAATGGTTATTTACACTGTAAATACTGTCTTAAACTTGAACCCTCAAAAGCTAGCTATATGGCAAATATTCAGGCTCCAAACCAATAAGATCAGGATATTGTTAAATTAACACTAAGCTAAAATTACACTTGTTATTTTAAAATCCAAATTTTAAAATTTTATGACACCTGATAAATGTCATGATATTCTTTAATAATCGCAAATGATTGAATTTTAAAATGCTCATAACTAGGTATTAAAGAATATTATATGGTGTTTGATAGAAAAGTGTAATAATTTCATCAGTAATCAGAAAAACAAACAGAAAAATGTAATATTTGTATACTAATGCCTAAAATGTGATATGCAGATAAAAACAGATTTCAGAAGTGACACCGTAACCATGCCAACTCCAGGTATGCTAGCCGCAATGATGACCGCAAAAGTAGGTGATGACGTTTATGGAGAAGATGAAACGGTAATTGCACTGGAAGATAAGTTATCTAAGCTTTTTAATATGGAAGCGGCTATGTTTTGTCCTTCTGGAACAATGACTAACCAGATTGCCATCAAATGTTTTACCCAGCCAATGGATGAGGTTATCTGTGATCAGACGGCACATGTATACCGCTATGAGGGCGGAGGAATTGCTTTTCATTCTCAAGCTTCTGTACGTTTGCTACATGGCCCCAGGGGAATCTTAAGCGCTTCGTTAATTGAACCAGAGATTAATGAAGATAATATTCATTACCCAAATTCAAGCCTGGTAGTTTTAGAGAATACGGTTAATAAGGGCGGCGGGGCTTGTTATACACTGGATCAGATTGCACCTATTTATGACCTCTGCCAGCAAAACGGGTTAAAATTACATTTGGATGGAGCTAGACTGTTTAATGCCTTAACGGCAACGGGAGATTTAGCTGCAGATTATGGTCAGTATTTTGACGGGATTTCTATCTGTCTTTCTAAAGGTTTGGGAGCGCCGGTCGGGTCTGTTTTACTTGGTTCTAAGGCTACTATTCATAAGGGCCGGAAAATCCGTAAAGCGTTTGGAGGTGGTATGCGCCAGGCAGGTTTTCTTGCGGCAGCTGGTATTTATGCCCTGGATCATCAGGTGACCCGGCTTACAGATGATCATGCACATGCACAGCTGTTAGCACAGGGGCTCAAGGAATTAAACTATGTAAGCGCTGTGATGCCTGTAGAAACTAATATTGTGATCTTTAAGGTTGCTGAAGGATATACTGCTGCGTCAGTGGTAGACAGTCTTCATGCAGCAGGAATTTTATGTGGTACTACAGGTACAGATACAATTCGTTTTGTTACGCATTTGAATATTAGTGCAGAAATGATCGATCATGCACTCCAAACTATAAAAGCATTAAAGCCAGTAAAAAATGCTTAATCAATAACCATATGAATAAAATCTTAATAGCGAACAGGGGAGAAATTGCTTTGCGTATCATGCGCTCTGCAAAGGAAATGGGAATTAGTACAGTGGCCGTGTTTTCAGAAGCGGATAGGGCTGCACTTCATGTACGGTATGCGGATGAAGCAGTTTTTATCGGCCCCGCTCCGGCTAACCAATCTTACCTGGTAGCAGAAAAGATTATTGAAGCCTGTATTGCTACAGGTGCTGATGCCATACATCCTGGATACGGTTTTCTTTCTGAAAATGCAGCATTTGCAAAAATGGTGCAGGAAGCAGGTTTAATCCTAATTGGGCCTACCCCAGAAGCGATGGCCATAATGGGAAATAAACTGAGTGCAAAAGCGGCGGCACTTCAATACAATATTCCTATGGTTCCAGGTACTGATGAAGCGATCACGGATGTAGAAAATGCAAAAAAGCGGGCAGCAGAGGTCGGATTTCCTATTTTAATAAAAGCTGCAGCGGGTGGTGGCGGAAAAGGAATGCGTGTGGTAGAAAGTGCAGAGGTGTTTGAGGAACAAATGCAATTAGCGGTAAGTGAAGCACAATCTGCATTTGGCGATGGTGCGGTGTTTATTGAGCGCTATGTTTTGTCTCCAAGACATATAGAAATTCAAATATTGGGTGATAACCATGGAAATATAGTTCATCTTTTTGAACGGGAATGTTCCATACAGCGCAGACACCAAAAGGTAATTGAAGAGGCTCCATCGAGTATCCTTACCCCAGAAATAAGAGCGAGAATGGGTAAATGTGCGGTAGATGTAGCGCGGTCGGTAAATTATACTGGTGCTGGGACAGTGGAGTTTATTTTGGATGAGAACCTGGATTTTTTCTTTCTTGAAATGAATACACGTTTACAGGTGGAACATCCGGTAACGGAGTTTATTACAGGACTTGACCTGGTGAAAGAGCAAATTAAGATTGCCAGGGGAGAGGTGCTTTCTTACAAGCAAGAAGACTTAAAGATCAATGGGCATGCCATAGAACTGCGTGTATATGCAGAAGATCCGCAGCAGAATTTTCTGCCCGATATTGGTACTTTGAAAACTTACCGTACTCCTAAAGGAAATGGGGTGAGAGTGGACGATGGTTTTGAGCAGGGAATGGAAATTCCTGTTTATTATGATCCGATGATCGCAAAACTAATTACTTACGGAGCTAACCGCGAAGAAGCAATTTCCAGAATGCTGCGGGCAATTTCAGAATATGACATTACTGGCATTCAAACTACTTTGAACTTTGGTACATTTGTAATGTCACACGAGGCATTTACTTCAGGGAACTTTGATACGAACTTTGTTTCCCGTTATTTTAATCCTGAGTACCAAGAGGAACCTGATGAAACTGAGGCACTCATCGCTGCCCTTGCAGCGTTAATGCAAGTAAAGAAAAATAAACGTGCTGCTGTTGCAGTAACAGCAGAGCAAACACAAAATAGCTGGGTCAAAAACCGGAAAAAATATTAAATCTATGTTTACAGGTATTATTGAAGCAAGTGGTACAGTGAAAAGTATAACAGAAGAAGGGACTAACCTTCATTTTGTGATTGAATCTAGTCTGAGTAATGAATTGAAAATCGATCAGAGTGTATCGCATAATGGGGTTTGCTTAACTGTGGTTGCATTAACAGAGGTTACACATACTGTTACTGCGATACAAGAGACGCTGGAGAAAACAAATTTGCAATACCTGGCTGAAGGGATGAAAGTTAATTTAGAACGCTGCATGCAAATGAACGGACGTTTGGACGGACATATTGTGCAGGGACATGTTGATCAAACTGCTGTTTGTGTAAAGCGGGAAGAATTAGACGGAAGCTGGGAGTATCGTTTTAAATATGATAGCAATAATGGAAATGTTACGGTAGAAAAAGGATCGGTTTGTGTAAATGGAATCAGTTTGACGGTAGTTAATTCTGCAGATGATGAGTTTTCTGTTTTTATTATTCCCTATACTTTTGAGTATACTAATTTGAGTGAAGTTCATATCGGAGATACTATTAATCTGGAATTTGATATCATTGGTAAATATGTAGCTAGATTGCTTCATAAATAGATATGAGTTGACTTTTATCTATACGATCTCTGAATTTACTTAGCTCTAGCAGGGTCTTGGGTAAGCTCATCCACCCTTGATTTCACATAGTCAATGACTTCTTTCAGGTTTTCGGAATTTGGTTTGCTTGCCAGGTAGCGGTTATAGTATCTTAAGGCTTCTTTTTTATTATTTAATTTAAAGTCATTAATAAGGCCAAGGTTGTAATATACACTGCCATCATGATCAAACTCGAGGCTCTTTAAATAAGCTTGATTTGCATTTTTGATCAATTTCTGTTTTTCATAGATTTCTCCTAACACTTTATAATATTTATAGACATAGGGAGAAATACCATCTTTTACAGCAAGTTTCATATACGCAGCAGCGTTAGAATAGTTGTGTAATTCTCTATAACAGATTGATGTGTAAAACAGAGTTGATTCATTTTGCTGTTGCATTTTTTCAATGGTTAAAAATAAATCTAAAGCCCTTTTGTAATTTTTAAGCAGGTAATAGGCCTTTCCTAAATTGTTTAATACATAACTGGAGCTATCACCATAAGCCATCAGCTGGTCTCCGGTTTTAATGGTCTCGTCTATCTTCAACAGGAAAATGCAGATCGGCATCTTTGCTTTTAACAGCGCCATGTTGGAAGTATCTGCAGCCAATGCAGTTTGCAGCACGACGTAGGCAGAATCATTTTTTTTGATCATACTTAAACTAGATGACAGGTCAAAAGCGATATCAGCGTCGGTTGGCTGGATCGCATTTGCTTTTTTCAGGTAGTATATCTTTTCTGGCGACATCGGTATTAAAATCATATTGGCCATTTGTTTATATACATTAAAATTAAGGCTGTCTAATTTGATGATCTCCAGGTAATGAAGTTTGGCTTTAGCATCATCACCACGGCGGCGTGCAATGCTGGCGAGGCTAAATAAAATGGGAAGGCTTGTAGGTTGCTGTTTATACAATTTTAAATAATTTTTTTCTGCGAGTGGCAAATTACCCGCCATTAAGTTAGTATAAGCAATTTGAGCAAGCTCTTTTGGAATCTCTGTATCTGGGGAATAGACCGTATTAAGATAATCGGCAGCTTCCAGATAGCGCTGGCTTTGGTAATATTCTAATAATTTCTCCTGATCTATGTTTGCTGGAGTTTGTCCTGCTGAAGTAAAGGGAATACTTAATACAAGTAAAAAATAAATCAACTTTGTCATGATCCGATAAATATGAGAACTAAGATATTAGTTATAGCTTATTATTCCTAATCCTTTTGTGTTTTATTTTGTTTTTCTAGTTATAAATTCTCTGTGCCACAAAATTACTGGCAAGGTAATTGGTTAGTTACTGTTATATATAATTAGGAATTTAAAAATAAACGATATGGATACTTTAAAGAAGTTTGAATTGATGGAGAAGATTGTTAGAGAGTTAGAAGACTTACAACACTCACAACAAGCAATTATTCAAAAAATAGGAAAAATTGAAGTAGATAATATAGAACTCGGAGATAAAAGATTAGACAAAGATTTACCAGATATGCACCAAAGAGTAGCAGATAACTTAGATACTATTGTTGGTATCATGGAGTACTTTGCTGATAAAACTCAGAACTTTGGTAATAAAAATAACGTTGATGCGCTGAAAGAGCAGTCTATCATAGACGGTGCAACAGGACATTAATTGTCACATTTAAAAAAGCCCCTTTTTGAAGGGGTTTTTTTATGAAATAAATCTTGGGATCTGGAGATTGAAAATTGTTCCCTTTTCTACTTCACTTTTTATGGCAATTGTACCTTCATTTCTAGCCATAAAATCCCAGCAGACCATCAGGCCAATTCCTGTTCCTTTTTCATTTTGCGTTCCCCGGCTGGATACATTCTCTCCGTTAAAAATCCGCTGAAGATTTTCTGGGGCAATACCAACACCATTATCTTTAATGATCAAGCTAATGTATTCGTTGTTCAGATAAGAAGCTGAAAGTTCTATATAACAATTTGAATGACAAAATTTAATAGCATTGGTTAACAAATTTCTAATTACCATTTGCATCATGAGCAGGTCTGCAAAAGCAATAAGGCTATCTTCAATGTCCTGGATGATTTCTATTTTTTTTATCGAGGCTGATTTAAAATGGTAGTTTATTTCTGAGGCAATCAGTTTATTTAAATCGAATAACTCTTTATTGATACTGTAACCTTTCAGCTGACTTCTTGACCAGTGCAGGATGTTTTCTAACAGATCAGTAGTATAAGAAATGTCTTTAGTTAAGGTAGGAGATAGAAATTTGAATTCTTCAGCACTGATGGTATCATCAGATGTCATTTTTAAAACTTCGGCAAGGTTCAGCAGCGGGCCTCTCAGATCATGCGCCATAATAGAAAATATCCGGTCTTTTAGTTGATTAAGCCGTTGTAGCTCATCTGCTTGTTGCTTAGATTTTAGCGCTTCTATCCTCAGGTTAGTTAAATCCTGGAACTTAATAATGATGGCATTGTGGTTTAGTTTACTCTCATTTAAAAACCGGATATCTACTTCCAGATCAAATAATCCATCTGCTGTTTCTACCAGCATTTCAATTTTACCTGAATGATGTTTATCTAGAAATTTGATCAGCTGGTACTGGTTAGGGAGCACATCTTTAATGGTTTTTCCGGTCAGTTCTCCAGATTTAAAGGAACTGGAGTATTTGGTAAAGGCAGAATTGTAATCTATGATCCTTTGCTGCTCATCTAAAACGATAAAAGCATCCTGCATCAGTTCTAAAACTTTTTCCCTTGCAATTGGCAGAATATCAAAGAGTTCAAATCGATAGATAGCAATAAAAATCATTACAACGGTGACTAAAAAGGCAAAGGGCGTGAGATCTAAATTGATTACAGGCCTTAAGCCGATCTGGTAGGAGAAATTTGCCAGCCAGGGCAGGAGTGCGGCAATTATGATTACTCTATTTTGTTTGCGATAAACCGAGTCTGATTTACTAAATTTTTTAATCAGCAGATAGTTGCCTATGGCCAGCAGGATGTAAAAGTAAAAGGTAAAGATATAATAAGCGATACCTGGGGTTATTTTCAAGGTAGGAAAGCTCCCGCTGTAGTCTATTTCCAGATTCCGGTAGTGCAGGTGATGCAAATCATTAGTAAAGAGCAGCAATAGTGTAATTACCGGAACGATAGCAATAAGTAACTTGTTACTGGTTTTCCTGAGCCATTTGCCCTTTCCAGATAATTCTATACAGAACAGGAACCAGCTAATGGGCAGGGAAACGATACCCAAATATTCAAAGTTGACCAGAAATTTCATTTGTTCCAGATCTCTGCTGCCAAGCTCCAGTCCATAGGCAACTGACCACACTGCATTAGATAACATCAAAAGACCCACCCATCTTACTGCACCTATTTCATTGCTTAATATGTATAGGGAAAGAAGCATAGTGATGCTTCCAAAAAAGATTAGTGTGAGCGCGTAAATATTAAAAGCAAAATCCATCTATTGGTTTTGATAACCGGAAATATAGCTGCCGGCAAAACAAATCTATGAAATAAGGGTTAATTAATATATACAGGTGTAATTTAGTTTGCAAAAATTAAATTACTAGTTTTGTGTCTCAACATTACATATTAAATTCATCCTATTATGAAAAAAATCATACTATCTGCATTATTTATCTTTTTTGGCGCAACAGCTTTTAGCCAGATTTTGCCAAGTTTCCAGTTTGGAATAAAAGGAGGTACTAATCTATCTAAACTAAGTACTCAAAATACATTAAGCAGTGACAACCGATCTGGTTATTATGCAGGTGTTTGGGCAAGAATCGGCGCGGCAGGCATTCATTTTCAGCCAGAACTTTACCTTGCAGGTAAGAATACTACATTAGAGAGTAACAGCGGACTAGATGCCGGATTAGAAAATAAAGTTAGATTTACAAGTTTAGATGTACCGCTTTTGATTGGTACAAAAATTGGCGCGGCAGGTATTGGTTTGCGTTTCAACACAGGGCCAGTGATTTCATTTATCCTGGATGATAAGCAATCCATAGGAGATGCAACGGGTAATGTAATCCGTGGAGATTTTAAAAATCAGGCGATTGCATGGCAATTCGGAACGGGATTTGATTTCGGGAAATTGGGAATAGATCTGAGGTATGAAGCGGGATTGTCTAAAATTGGCAAATCTGGATATGACGACACCAGATTAAGTTTATTTACTTTAGGTCTGGCATTGAAGGTTTTCTAGTCTGATATATCGTATTAGCATAAAAAAGGGGTTGTTCCATCAGGGAGCAACCCCTTTTTTGGCTTCAAATTTGTTGCATAATTTCCGCTAACCATAAACCTGTATGACCATGAATATCAAAGAATTATTATTGAACGGAAGTAGCTTTCTGGCCCTCATGAAACAGTATGCGATTGACATTGCTGACATTAAGATTAATGATGAAGAAGTATTGAATGACCAGCTTTTGCTACATCCCCAACTCAGTAAAGAGACGATCTGTATTGAGGGGAAAAACAAGGATGGGATCATTAACTTTTTTGGCACCCTTCATTATAACTTAATTAATAAATTAGCTGTTTTTGAGATGCAGGGCTTTGAAAAAACCAGCATACAAGAATTATCTTAGGTAGTTTTAAGGACTTCTTTTATTTCGTAATTGAAGGCACCTTTAATAGGCCGTATTGGGGTATCTTTGGCGTCACTGAGTACTTTTACAAAACAAGCGCCGAAGTAAAAAATAAAGGAAGAGTAAAATACGAAAAGCATGATCAGCACAATTGATCCGGATGCACCGTAGATATTACCAATATTACTTAAGGGCAAGGCAATTCTTAAAATGAACTTACCTAAAGTAAAAAGGATACCGGTTAATAATCCGCCTCTGATAGAGGATTTCCAGGTAGGCCTGCCACTCGTTAGAAAACGGAATAAAACGCTAAACCAGGTAGTTACGATTATTACAAATAAGATCTGATTTAAAATGCTTAAAAAGACACGCCCAAAATTAGGGGAGGTGGTATTAATATAAGCTCCTATAAGTGCCTGGATACTATCGGTTAGCAAGCCAACAAAAAACAGGATACCTGCCAGTAAGATAATGACCATGGAACGGCCTCTGATTTTTAACTTAAATAAGAAAGAAGAGTGCTCTTTCATTCCAATAGACCAGATCTGGTCCATAGAGTTTTTGATCACTGTAAAAAGTGTGGTCGCTACAAAGATAAAAAATACAAAACTGATCAGTGTGGCGTACCATTGATGGTCAATTCCCCTAATGTTCTTTAAAGTTTGTCTGATCTGTTGCGTACTGCTATCGTCCAGTATGCTGGCCAGACGGTTAAAAATTCCTGATATGATGATTTTACGATCAATAAAAAAACCAAACAGGCGGATCAGGATCAACAGGATTGGGGGTAAGGCAAAATTGGTGAAAAAAGCCGTAGCTCCTGCTAGTCTGAGTGGATCATTTTTTTGAAACAGCTTAAATGCCTCTCTAAAATGTCCGGTAAAGGTTTGAATGCTTTGAATGAAAATATTAGACATACGCTTTTATTGCCCCTGATTCCCGAAAGTACTTAATTTTTTTCAATCGGGCTTTAGAAATATAAAAAGAGGACATACCACAATTGCGGTATGCCCCCTAATTAGATTGCGTACTATAATACTATAAATTACCTCTCAGCTCTTGCTCGCGTTCCAAAGATTCAAATAGGGCTTTGAAATTTCCGGCACCAAATGATTGGGCACCTTTACGCTGAATGATCTCAAAAAATAAAGTTGGACGATCTTGCACTGGCTTAGTAAAGATCTGTAAAAGATATCCTTCTTCGTCATGATCTACCAAGATCCCTAACTCTTGTAAAGGAGCGGTATCTTCATCGATTTTACCAACACGTTCTAAAAGCGTTTCATAATATGCTCTTGGTGGCGGACTTAAAAATTCTACCCCGCGTGCTTTCATATCTCTTACTGTAGCAATAATATCATGTGTAGCTACGGCAATATGCTGTACCCCTTCTCCTTCATAAAATTCCAGATACTCTTCAATCTGTGATTTCTTTTTACCTTCAGCGGGCTCATTGATCGGGAATTTCACATAACCGTTCTTATTGCTCATCACTTTGCTCATTAAAGCAGAATACTCCGTGTTGATCTGTTTATCATCAAAAGATAAAATGTTTTTAAATCCCATTACCTCTTCATACCAGCTCACTGCTTCATCCATTCTATTCCATCCCACGTTTCCTACACAATGGTCTATATACAATAATCCAGTGCTGGCTGGCTGATAACCACCTTCTACGGCAATGTATCCAGGCATAAAAGCACCCGTATAATTTTTTCGTTCTACAAATAGATGGATCGTTTCTCCATAGGTATAGATTCCTGCTGTCCGCACTTCACCAAACTCATCCGTTAAGGTTTTTGGTTCCTGGTAAGATTTTGCGCCACGTTTTATCGTTTCTTCATAAGATTTATAGGCATCGTCTACCCATAAAGCTAAAATTTTGACACCATCACCATGTGCTTTGATATGCTCCATGATCGGGCTGTCAGATTTTAGCGGAGTGGTGAGTACCAGCCTGATTTTTCCTTGTTGCAATACATAAGAGGCCCGATCCCGTAATCCTGTTTCTGGCCCCGCATAAGCTACCGTGTTAAAACCAAAGGCAGTTTTATAAAAATGTGCAGACTGTTTTGCATTACCTACATATAACTCCACGTGATCTGTACCGTTCAGCGGAAGAAAATCTTGTACTTCTGTGTCTTTTTCTACAAATTGTGTTTGCATGTTTTGTTTTTTTTATTGATTGGGTAATAAATTATCGCTTATTCTACATTGATCTGCCAGCTTTTATGATAACTTTCGTCTTCAATTCTAATGGCATCTTCTGTTAACATTAATGGGCGGAAAGGATCTATCATTACTGCAAGCTCTTCCGTTTTTTCTTTTCCAATGGATTTTTCTACTGTACCCGGATGCGGGCCATGAGGGATACCACCAGGGTGTAAAGTGATTTGTCCTTTAACTACACTTTTGCGGCTCATAAAATCTCCGTCTACATAATATAATACCTCATCACTATCTACATTGCTATGATTATATGGTGCAGGAATAGACAGTGGATGGTAATCATACTTGCGGGGTACGAATGAGCAGATCACAAAATTATGGCCTTCAAAGGTTTGATGAACAGGGGGTGGTTGGTGCAAGCGGCCTGTAATGGGCTCAAAATCATGGATAGAAAAAGCCCATGGATAGTGAAAGCCATCCCATCCTACAAAATCAAAAGGATGTGTGCCATAAGTGTAAGGGTAAATTAAGCCCTGTTTTTTAATTAATACTTTAAAATCACCTATCTCATCATTTGTTTCCAGATCAGCAGGTTTCCTGATGTCACGCTCACAATATGGGGAGTGTTCCATTAACTGGCCATACTCATTCCGGTAACGTTTTGGCGTACGGATCGGGCTAAAGCTTTCTATAATGAACAGCCTGTTTTTCTCTCCATCAAATTCTAGCTGGTAGATCGTTCCGCGAGGCACAACCAGGTAATCTCCATAGGCAAAGCGTATTTTTCCGAAACCGGTTTTTAAGGTGCCTGTTCCTTCGTGGATAAAGATTACTTCATCTGCCTGGCTGTTCTTGTAAAAGTAATCCGTCATGGATTTCCTTGGGGCAGCTAAAGAAATATGCAAGTCGCTATTTACCAGTACAGGTTTTCTGCTTTTCAGGTAATCGTCTTCTTGTGCAATGTTAAAGCCGATCAGCGAAGTGTGTTTCAAATGTTTCTCCCGCGCAATTTTTGGCTCAACCGAGTAGGGTTCGCCTAATGATTTGACAATGGTGGGCGGGTGGCAGTGGTAAACAAGCGAGTATAAGCTTGAAAAGCCTTCTGTGGATACCAGTTCTTCAGCATAAAGCTCACCGTTTGGCTTTCGGAATACCGTATGCCTTTTAGGTGGAATGGTTCCTAAGGTATGATAAATAGGCATATCTATAGGTTATTTGGTTAGAATAGGGTGGAATAAAAAACGTGAGAACGTCTGTTAAACGTATGCTTTTGGAAAGCTTAAATGGAGTATTGCGCAAAAATGAGCTTAGAAAGCATAGCATACCTGAACGAAGCCAAAACTTGGCTTGCAATACGGTCCTGATATTTTAATTTGCTCTTAGTCATTGTTGCGAATGCTAAAGTAAGAATTATATTACCAAAATTCAAAATTATACGATACAATATATCGCTGTTTGGTAACAGTAAGTTAAGCGGCGTAAGCACAATAATTTTAGAAATCTGTGTTTTTGTACAGGTTTCATCTAAATTTTCTAGCTTTGGGCTTAGTAAATTGAATAGACAACCAAACATAAACCATATATGAAACTTGTATCCTATAAAACAGAAGACAGAGAACATCTGGGTGTTTTCATCGACGGCCACATCTTTAATTTAAATTCTTGCGATAAACAGCTTCCCGATGATATGACTGCATTTTTGAAAGATTCGGAAGTGTTAATGGAGCGTGCTTTAAAAATTGATTCACAGATTAAATCTGGTGCAATTGAACCTAAGGAAGAGGCTTTTTACGAAATTCTGGCACCAGTTCCGCATCCAAGTTCTTGCAGGGATGGATATGCATTCCGGCAACATGTGGCTGCGGCAAGGAGGAACAGGAAAGTAGATATGATTGCTGAGTTTGATCAATACCCAATATTTTATTTCACTAATCACAATGCGATCCAGGGACCAGGTGAAATTGAATGTATGCCTGATCATTTTCAAAAACTTGACTTTGAACTGGAAATTGCAGTGGTTATCGGTAAGAAAGGCAGAAACATCACCGCTGGAGAGGCTGATGGATATATTGCTGGTTATATGATTATGAATGATATGAGTGCAAGAACGCTGCAAATGGAAGAAATGCTGTTAAACCTTGGACCAGCTAAAGGAAAGGATTTCTCTACTGTAATTGGACCCTGGCTAGTTACCCCAGATGAGCTGGAGCAGTATAAAACTGAACCTAAAAGTGGGCATACCGGGAACACGTATAACTTGAAAATGAGCTGCAGGGTAAATGGAATTCAGGTTTCTGCAGGAAATACCGCTGATATGGACTGGACGTTTGCAGAGATTATTGAGCGTTGTGCCTATGGTGTAGATATTTTACCAGGAGATGTAATTGGATCTGGTACGGTAGGGACTGGCTGCTTTTTAGAACTGAACGGAACAGGCTTACTAAATGATGCTAATTATAAGCCACAATGGTTGCAAGATGGTGATATTGTAGAAATGGAAATTACCGGATTAGGTAGTTTAAGCAATACCATAAAAAAAGCAGACACAGATTTCTCTATACTAGCCCTTAAAAAATAATGCTAACCATTAACGTTTCCGAATTAAGTCCGGCGCAATTGCAAAACTATTTACAATATGCGATTGCGCCGCGGCCAATTTGTTTTGCCACCACTATTGATCAAGCCGGTCAGGTTAACTTGAGCCCGTTTAGCTTTTTTAACCTTTTTTCTACCAATCCGCCAATGTGTATATTTTCTCCGGCAAGGCGGGTTCGTGACAATACCACTAAACATACCCTGGAAAACATACTGGAGGTAAAAGAATGTGTGATTAATATTGTTAACTATCCTATGGTTCAGCAAATGAGCCTGAGCAGTACAGAATATGCGAAAGGAATAAATGAATTTGAGAAAGCTGGTTTTACGATGCTACCCTCACAATTAGTGAAACCTCCAAGGGTTGCAGAAGCACCGGTACAGATGGAATGTATCGTTACTGAAGTGATTAGTTTAGGGGAACGGCCTGGGGCAGGGAATTTGATCCTGGCTGAAGTAAAACTGATCCACATCAATGAAGACATACTGGATGAAGATGGAAAGATTGACCAGGTTAAAATAGACCTTGTAGCACGTTTAGGAGGTGATTGGTATTGCCGGGTTACCCCAGATAATTTATTTAAAGTAGCAAAGCCTTTAACTACTTTAGGGATAGGCGTAGATGCTTTGCCAAAAGGAGTAAGGCAATCTTACGTGCTTACCGGGAACGATTTAGGCATGCTGGGCAATATAGAGCAAATACCTGCGGAGGAGGAAATAGATCTGGTCCGCAATTTACCAGAGGTGAAAGAGGTGATGGATGCCACTATAGGCGATCCTGTTAACCGTCAGCGTGAATTACATGAACTGGCTAAAGAAATGCTTGCTAAAGAAGAGGTGTTAACTGCATTAAAAGTGGTACTGCTGGAAAGTTAAAGAATACTAACCACTTTCATAAAGCGGCTCTTGTAGTACTCATTAAAAGGGGTTAAGGTCACACTATGGGCTTTACCGGAGGTCGCATGTATAAACTCAATTTTATCACCGGTGATCGCTGCAATAATACCTACATGGCCAACTACTCTTTTCCGCGGATTAGTGCCTGTAAAAACAAGTACGTCACCAATTTTTGCATCCGCTAATTTTACGGGTACACCGGTAACATTAAATGCTGTAGAAGAACGCGGAACGTTGAACCCGAAATTATGAAATACATAATTTACAAAACCTGAGCAATCAAATCCCAGGGCAGGGTTATTACTGGCATAGCGGTATGGCACCCCAATCATAGTTTTGGCAAACTCAATTAATCTGCCTGCCGGAGTTTTATGCTGAATATTTAACGTTACTTTTTTTAATAATTCCTGGTATTGGGCAGATACGGTTTGTGATTTACCGGTACTGGCAATAAGGAATATAAAACAGAATAATACGAGGCTTTTTTTCATTTATCTGCGCCAAAGATATTAAAATAATTATAAATGGGACATTTGTCCCATTATTATTTGGCTGTAAATGAATGTCTTGCTGTTAAGGAAAATAGTTGTGACCTTAATTTAAGGTGTAGTTACTGCAACAGGAAGGATTTTTCCATTGAAGAATTTATGTCCGCTGCGTGCAAAATCGGCCACGTATTTTCCCATTTCAAAGGCCATTACCGGAGATTGATAACCAGGAAACGCCTGTTCCAGCATTTCTGTCTGTGCAGAACCAAGCGCCAAACAATTGATCTTAATTCCAGCATCTGCCAGTTCATAAGCAAGGCATTCGGTTAAGGTATGCAAAGCAGATTTACTGGAAGAATAAGCAGCTAATCCTGGAAATTTCACACTTCCCTGAAAGCCACCCATACTTCCAATGTTCACAATATGGCTGCCGCTTTCCATTAATGGAAGTAAGTTTTGGATCATATTAAAATGTCCGGTCACATTGCTTTGGAACATCTCTTGCAGTTCCTCTGCGGAAGTTTCCAGGAAAGGTTTGTTAATTAATGTACCTGCATTATTAATCAGGATATCAATTGTTCCCAGCCTTTCTTTTAGAAAAGGAACCAAAGCCGCGTAATCATCATGTACAATGTCAAACTCAACAGGCAATAAGGTGCAATCTGGATTAATACCCCTTGCAATCTCCAGCAGCTTTCTTAACTTATCTGCAGATCTTGCAATGCATACTACTTTATTTTCTTTGGATAACGTAAATTCTAATGCGGTTTCAAAACCTATTCCGCTACTTGCGCCTGTGAGTACGATGTTCATATTTAATCTTCTTCTGTAATAAGCTGTGTAACTGGATTAGCAATTACGTGTAAACCGTCATTAATTAGTTTTTTATGATCGGGTTCATTGGATGTTTTCATTTCCAGGTAAATCCTGACTTCTTTTTCAAGCTGTGGATAAGTACCTGTATAATGCAATATTTCCAGGATTTCTAATGCGCAGAGCCAATCTTGGCGGTATTTAGTTTTTAATACCTCAAATAGTTCTGGCAGTTGGGCATGGTCCTGGTTACTTTCTCTGATTTCTCTTACTTTTTTATATACGTTGTGCAGTTTTGATGTTGCTTCATCGTAAACTATTTTTTCGGTATGTTTTTCACTGATATGGGTAATCTCTTCGTAGGCTTCCTTATCTGCCGCACCGTTAAATACTGAAACTATTTTCTCTCCTACAGCCATATCATAGGTGCCCCAATCTGGCTGAAATAAAACATTTCCATTACTTTCTTTAACTGTACAGTCTTCAAAAACGATCAGTATAATTTTCTCTTCCTGTTTTAGAATTGAGGTGACTATTCCAGTAACCTGGATCCCACTTTCAAAAAGCAACATTGCCGTTTTACCAGTGATCAGCCCAGCTTCCTGTAACTGTGCTTCCGTAAAATCTTCTAAAGGAACAGGGTTGTTTTTTAATTGGCCAACCGGCGAAGAAAAGCCATCTTTATGATAAAATTTACCATGGCCATTTAGTTGCTTATCCGCTACTGCAAGTGCAGATGGGCCAGTGGTTTTAATAAAAGTCAATTCATCAGCCGTATTGATGCCCATGTCACTAAAAATGCCGCTTATCTGCAGGCCAGAGCTATACACCGCTGTAGCCGGATTATGTGATTCCATGGCTTTTATAATACCTTCTGTACCCCCTTTTCTAAAAGCCATGGTATCTGCGAAAGTTTCCAGCACATCAATCAGGTTTTGAAAAGTTTCCGTTACAAAAAGATGGGGTTGCGTTTTAGTGATATCATAGGCATAATTGATAGTATCAATTGTATAGGGGATCTTTTTGACCGTATCCATCATACAGCTGGAGCTTTCTCCAATAGATGAAAGCAAGCCCGCACCATAGATTTTAGGATTATCCAGGCTTCCTATCAAACCATATTCTACCGTCCACCAATGTAACCTGCTCAGCAGAGCCATTTCAGAAGGGTCGCCCATGTTATCCGAAATCTGCTGTAAGTGCTCTTCAGCTTTCGCAATTTCATACTCCGGTACTTCTACTGCTTCTTTTAAGATCGATAAACTTCTGATTGCTTCATAAAGTTCAAAATCTTTCGCAGAAAACATTGCCTTTGCACCAATAGATCCTATATAGCTGAGATAACTGTTATAATCAGCATCGGCAATGATCGGCGCATGGCCTGCAGATTCATGAATAATATCAGGAGCAGGGGTGTATTCTATATGATTAATTTGTCTGATGTCTGCCGCGATAACCAGTACGTGGTAAGCCTGGTATTCCATAAATGCTGCTGGTGGAATAAACCCATCTACAGTCACTGCTCCCCAGCCTAGTTTACCCAGGTTATCATTCATCGTTTGCAGATCTGGAATATATTCTATGCTTAACCCTGCACGCTGTAAACCTTTGATATAAGGATAATAGGCAACATCTTTTAAATAACTGTAATTCTGGCGCATCACATAACGCCAAACTGCCTGGTCTACCGGAGTATATTTACTATAGTTCTGATCTACGATAAACTGTCTTAAATGCTTCGGTAGTTTGGCTACCTGCGGATTATTAAAGTCGTTAAAATCACTCATCATATTTATTATTTGGTAGGGTCTAAGTTAAGGCTGTCTGCACGATTTATCAAGTAAATCTGGCGCTTTAAATCAGCAGGCTTATTTTTTAACTTTAAAAGAGAAATGCGTTTGAATAAAGTAACTTGCTACAGCAAGTAAGATGGTCGTTATGAATTTGGAAATGGTGGGATAAAAATTAAAAGTTTCTACCATCAGTTTGATCAGGGCAAAATTGAGCAGCAGATTAGTGCCAACAACAATACCATACCGAAACATTTGTATCCTTCCTTTAAGTTCTGATTTAGTAAATACCAGGTATTTATTTAAGCCAAAACCAATCACAAAGGTAATTGGTGCTTCTATGATCAGGGTAGCCACCGGTGCAGTGATCATTCCCGGAGCAAAGGGTAAGATCACATCTTGCTGATCTAACAGATAATTGTAAATGATAAAATAGAGTACAATCCCGCTGGCTGTATTGGTACCACCCGAAACAATGTACCTGAAAGTGTGTATAGGAAGCCAGCGTGAAAATGGGGGATAAAAAAAATCTATAAATTTAAGAAGGGCTTTACGCATATTAAATTAAAGGTATCTGTGATAACCGGCAATTTAGGGATAGAATATGGTTTACCCAAATAACAGAGGCAACTTAACGTGTAGCAACGGGGTCTGAAGTGAAATCAATTACTGCACAATATCTGTATCCCGGATGCTTCCTGATGTTTACCCCAACCAGGGTTAAATTATAGCTTGTACCAAGAATTGTTTTCCGGTGGCCCAAATCAGGTACGTTTTTATCTAATAATAACATGCACACATTGGCCAGGCCTTTAGAGAATCCAAAAGCCAGGTTTTCTGCCATTGCCCTCCTGGGATAGTATTGCGAAATTCTGTCTTTTACTGTTCTCCCATCACTAGAATTATGGCCGGCAATGTTATTTTTGCTGAGGTCTTTTGCATGCTGCTGGGCAATGTAAGTCATGGTTTCATCCGGACTAAATATGCTTAATCCTTTAATATCTTTTAAATCTTTTTCCAATCCCCGGTAATATTTATCTTTCCTGTTCACTCTTAAATCATCGAAATTGCTGTATTGCTGCATATCTATATTGTATGCGTTCACAAAATCCTGGAAATAGGTATTAAAAAACTTAGTTCCATCCATGCGGGAGAGGTTCATGTAAAAAATAATCTTCTTTTCTTCGTCATTCAGGTAGGTTGTATTTTTGGCTGTATTGGCACGTTCCAGTTCTTCTGGTGTCCAGCGGCTGGCTGACGCATAAGATTGCGCACTTACAGCTGTAATGCTGAAAAGAAAGATAAGAAAGGCTGCAGATAGGAATTTCATGATACAATAAGCGTAGGTAATCATTGTTAATAATCCACTATTAACAATAATGAGACCATTTAATGTTCCCGGCGTTATATTATTTTATGAATAGTATGGTTTCCTTGTTTGAGGATTTAGCCATCTAATATTCAATGGAACTATCTTTCTTGTAATTTTCAGCAAATTCTGTAGGAGTCGATTTAAATTGACTATAAAAACATTTAGAAAAGTAGGAATGTGAACTAAAGCCCACCATATAACCTATTTCAGATATATTAAATTCTTGCTGGGTTAGAAGCTTAGCTGCGGCTTTTAACCTAATCAGCCTAACAAATTCATTAGGAACATAGCCTGTTTTTGCTTTAACTTTTTTATATAAACTGGATCTGCTTAGACCTAACTCTTTTCCTAAATCTTCCACAGATAATTGCGGGTCAGAAATTCGGTCCTGAATGATCTGTGTAATCTTCTCCAAAAACTTCTTGTCGCGGTTGCCAGAAATCAAAATATCGGTGCTTTCAAATGGATTCTGTGCAAATCGCAATTTTAAGTTGGACTGTAACTCCAATAAATTCTTGATAATCAGTGAAAGTTGTTTCCATTTAAACGGTTTTGCTATATAAGCATCTGCACCATTTTCCAAACCCTGTATTTCTGCCTCAGTATTTGTTTTAGCAGTCAGTAAAATAACGGGTAAATGACTGAAATTAATGTCGTTTTTGATGGTGTTGCAAAGTGCTATACCATCCATAACAGGCATCATCACATCTGAGATTACGATATCTATATGACTTTTTTCTAGCTTTTTAAGTGCATCTTCACCATTTTTTGCCATAACAGCATAGTATCCTTCAGAAAGAAAACTTTTGTATAAAAAAATTAGCAGAGCGGGGTCATCTTCTACGATCAATACAGTTTGCCGGCCTTCTGTTTCTTCGTTTGCTACGGAATTAAAATCTCTTTCTGAGTGATTTAAACTTTCCTTTAATGGGATAAGGACAGTAAAAATGGTTTTGATACCTTCTTCACTCTCTACCAATAGTTTTCCGCCATGTTTTTCAGTTAAGGATTTAGCTAAAGCCAAACCGATACCTGTTCCGCCCAGATTACTGTAATGGTGTTCCTGGCTGGAAACCTTAAAGAATTTTTTAAAGATGGAGTCGAGCTGAGCGTCAGGAATGCCAATTCCATCATCTTCAATACTGATCGAGATCATTTTCTCACCTTTTTGGGTTAAATAGAAATCGTTGATGCGCATGCTTAGTTTATGCCGGGCAAATTTAAACGCGTTGATCAGCAAGTTGCTCAGTATTTTCATGATCGCTTCCTGATCCAGAAAAACATCAAGTGATTTAAAATTGCTATTTATAGAAAATTCAAGATTACGTTTTTCTGCCATGGGATAAAAGCGATCCCGAATATTATTTACCAGGTAGACCAGTTCTACATTTTCTGGATGTATTTCGAAAATATCGTTTTCAATCCTCCTAAAATCGAGTAATTGATTCACCAGCGTTAACAGACGGTCTGAGTTTTCTTCCATTACCTGTAGTTGCTCGTTGCTTTCCTGATCGTTATTTTTCTTATTAATCAACCTTTCAAGGGGGGCAATGATCAATGAAAGTGGGGTGCGTATCTCATGAGCCATTGCTGTAAAAAACTCAATCTTTTGCTTATAAAAATCCTGCTCACTTTTGTTTTTTAGTCTTTCTAGCTTAATTTCATTTCTTTTTCTTTCCTTATTGTAAATGTATTTCCTGAGCCATACCAGCGCAAAGCCTAAGGTTAAAATATAAAAGGAATAGGCATAAAGTGTTTTATAAAATGGGGGCAAGATATGAATCCGTATCGTAGAAATTTGTTCTTTATTTGTGCCCTGCTGATCTGCCTCCTTTACCATAAAAGTATAGGTTCCTGCAGGAAGATTGGTGTAAGTTGCCTTTCGCTGACTCCCTACATAGTTCCAGTTTTTATCAAAGCCATCCATCTTAAAGGCATATTGAACCTTATTTGGCGCAATAAAATTTAAGGATGCATAGGCTATACTTAAAACAGACTGATCATAATTCAGGGAAATTTCCGGGGTGTAATTTATGGCTTTCTTCAGCGGCCCCTTTTCTTCGATTTGGAGGTCTTTGTTAAATAACTGAAAATTTGTGAATGAAATTCTAGGTGTAAAATCTATGCTTTTAACCTGGCTGGGATAAAATGCGTTAAACCCATTGATCCCTCCAAAGTACAGCTTACCTGATGAATCTTTGTAGAATGCCTTATAATTATATTGCTGGCTCTGCAAATTTTCCCATTTGCCAAAGTTGCGCATGGTTCTGGATTTTGGATCAAATTCATACAGCCCATTATTTGTAGAGAACCACATCTTTTTTAAATCGTCCTTGATAATACCATATACGACAGTGTTTTTTAACCAGTTATCACCATCATAAACTTTGAATTTCCCGGTTTGCTTATTTAATACGTTCAAACCGCTGCCATCGGTACCCAGCCATAAATTGCCTTCATTGTCATCCAGCATGCAAATTACTTTATTGGAGCTAATGGAATTTGGATGTTTAGCATAGGCATATTGTGTCAGTTGTCCATTTTGGTCCATCCGGATCAACCCATTATCATAGGTCGCTATCCAGATGATAAAGTCTGTATCTTGATAAACCTGGTAAATACAGCTTTTATCCAGGTTCTTACCTTTGATCCTGATAAAACAATCATGTTGTTTATCATATAAATTTAGACCAGAAATCGTAGAAATCCATATCCTGCCTTGTCTATCTTCATCAATAGAATAAACGCTGTTGTCACTTAGTGTTTTGGGGTCATTGGGATCGCTTTTGTATCTTTTAATCTTACCGGTTTTTGGATTTAAAATATTTAAGCCGCCAGTATACATGCCAATCCAGATCTGTTCATTCTTATCTTTATACAACGCATGTATATTATGATAGGACAGGCTGTCTTGATGCGCTGAAAATGGATATCTCTTAAAAGACTTATCACTGGTATTAAAATAATTTAAACCTTCATCTTCGGTGCCCACCCACATGCTGCCAGGTTTTGTTTCCAGAAATGAACTGATTGCATTTCCTGACAATGAATTTTTAACGCCAGAGGGATAGTAAAACTCAAAACTCAGGCTCGCTTCCTGGTAATAATTTAATCCGCCAAAATAAGTGCCGGCCCACATCCCGCCGTCCTTATCTTTAAAGACGTTGTAAACAGCATCATCGCTAATGCTGAAGGGGTCATTGTTTTTATTTTGGTAAACAGAAAAGTGTTCGTTTTTTAGATCAAAGATATTCAATCCCTTTTCTGTACCCAGGTATAGGGTGCCTGGGCTGGTCTCGTAAATTGACCTTACGATATTATCACTGATGGAATTGCCTGATGTTTTTCTGTAGACCTTAAATGCATTCAATTTCTTCTGCCAGACATTTAGGCCGCCGCCCATGGTGCCAATCCAGATATTTCCATTTTTATCTTTATACAGATCTAAAATTACGTTGCTGGATAACTGTCCTGTAGAGGAGCTGTAGTGCCTAATGCGATTGGCATGAAGATCCAAAACATCTATTCCTTTACCATATGTACCCACCCATATGTTACCTAAGTCATCTTGGACAAGTTTAGAGATTTCATTACCAGAGATTTTTAGCAAAGATGAGGTAGAGAAATTTTCTAACTTATTGGTTTTTACCTGATAGCGGTAGATCCCTCTTTTCTTGGTTGCAATCCAAATATCACCATTGGAGGAACGAATGATATCATTAATAAAATAATTTTGAAGTGGTTTAAAAGGACTAAATTTTTCCGTTTCTAAATTAAATATGAATATGCCCTCATCCGTTCCAATCCAAAATGTTTGATGATCGTATTGAAATATCTTCCTGATAAAATTATTACCAATGCTGCCTGCAACACCTTTCTCCTGCTGAAAGGATTTAAAGTTGTATCCATCAAACCGGCTTAAGCCATATTTGGTGCCAAACCACATATAACCCTGGTCATCCTGCGCGATATCCCAAATGGTATTAGCACATAAGCCATCTGTAACGGTATAGTGCTTGAAAAATATTTTTTGGGCGCGCGCAATAACACCTAAAAAAAGGCTAAAAAAAAGGAACAGGGCGAATGCTCCGCTTTTATTATTATTCATCATATTTGGTTAGAAAGCTCCAGTCAATGTAGTCAATCTTTAAAGCTTAATCAGCCTTAAACTTATTTTAGGCCATGTATTTTTTTGATCAGTTCTACTTCTTCTTGTTTATAGGGCGTGCCATCTTTTCTGAAAATATCATGAAACCATTCTTTGGGCTCCCCGCCACTTAAAACAGGAGTATCCCAGGCATATTTTGTGTTTGATTTTCCATCTACCAATCCCCAGTTTATTGCACCAATGTTTTGTTTCTTTAATAGGGGTAATACATTTTCAAACCGGCTATTTCTGGTTCTGGCCATATATTCGGTACAGATCATGGGCCTGCCTTGTATTTTTAGCAGATCAATTACCCGCTGGTGCCACTGTGGCTCTTCGTAATCGTGGTAGGTGATGATATCTGAGTTCATCGCCTGAAAGGCATTTAATGTATAGAAATCCCATGCCCATATACCGGCACTAATAGGCTGTTCGGGATTTACGGCCCTGGCCCAGGTAAATACACTTTTTAATAAGGGTAAGGAGGTATTCAGTTTACCAGAGTTACCCGGCTCATTGTATAAATCCCAGAGCAAAATACGTTTGTCGCTTTTAAAATGTGTCAAAATATCTTTAACATATAACGCTAAGGCAGGGAAATTTGCTGGATTTTTAGCGTCTGGATCTCCGGGGTCTTGCACCCATCCAGAATTATGGATACCCTGCTTTGGCGCTGGTTGTTTACCGATTTTCGCTTGTTTATTCCAACAGTCGTCAAAAAATACAAAGATCGTTTTGATGTGGTGTTTATCTGCTATAGTTAAATATTGACCGACTCTGTTTTTAAAACCTGTTTTATCCTGTTTCCAGGCAAGGCTATGCAGGTAAACCCTCATCGTATTGAAACCTATTTGTGCAGCCCAGCCTAGTTCTTTGTCAATGGTAGCCGGATCGAAAGTATCAGCTTGCCACATTTCCAATTGATTAATGGCGGTACTAGGCAAAAAATTGGCACCATTTATCCATTGATGTTCCTTGTACCAGGCATTTGCTTTCTCTATTGACCATACCTTAGCCACCGTAGCCGATTTTGATTTTATTTGTGCGTTTGTTGTCGTATATATTAAGCTGATTGACAACATTAATATACTAAAATACTTTCTTTTCATCTTGAAGTTTTGAGAATATATTTAACTATTTATTAGCTTCTATTATTTACCTGAAGGAATGGTTAACGATTGTGAAGTTGTGGCCGGAAACCCAAAATTGGGTGTGCCATCAGCGTTCCATGTAAACTTTTGTGCCCTGGGCGATCGAAATCCCCCGCATCCCTGGCCAGGAGCGGAATTGGCATGATAAAGTATCCAGTCTTCTTTGCCATCTGGTGATTTAAAGAAGGAATTATGGCCGGGTGCGTATACACCGTTTTCCGCTGACTGTTTAAACACGGGCTGATCACTTTTGACCCAGGAATTAACGTTTAAAATATCCGCTCCTTTTAAACTTAGCATACCCAGGGCATAAAAATCTGTCCAGCATCCACTAGCGGAATAGATCAAGAAAACATTTTCTTTATTTATTAAGATCTGTGGCCCCTCGTTAACATCTACATGGGGTGGATTGCCGGGGTCATTTAAGTCGCCATGTTTTTCCCAGGCAAATTGCGGACTTGAAATTTTGTATCTTTTACCATCTATTGTCCATGGGTTCTTCATCTTTGCGATAAAGATTTCCTGTTTCTGATTGATATCGCCTTCCCATCCGGCCCAGACCATGTACAGCTGTTTTTTGTAGCTAAAGACTGATCCATCAATCGCCCATTTATTTGTATCATCCCCAACCTTGCCAATAAAGACCCAATTGCCTTTCATCGGGTCTTTATTGGCGTTTTCGATTACATACATTCTATGATTTTTATTATTCCCATCATCCGCGGCAAAGTACATGTACCACTTATTCTTGATAAAATGAATTTCGGGGGCCCAAATTTCTTTAGCATAAGCTGTTCCTTTTGGAGGCGTAAAAACTATTTTCTTTTCTGCGGTCTTCAGATCTGCCAGGTTTTTGGTTTTCCAGATGCTCAGGTTATTTTGCGTAGTGTGGGTATAATAATAATATCCATCCTTGTAAATACTCCATGGATCGGCACCTGCAGGCAGCAATGGATTGGTAAAAGTCTGTGCAAAACAGTTGATGGCTACCAGCCAGGAGATACCCGTAAATATTAGATTTTTATATGCTCTTTTCATCCTCATCTTACTGCTCTCCTGAAGGTTTAGTTATTTGCATGCCAGTGGCAACGGGTTCGCCAAAATCAGGGCTGCCATCTGCTTTAAAGCTGAATTTCTGCATTCTTATATTTCGCTTGTCAGCACAACCTTCGTTTGTATTACTGTTGGCATGGTAAATTATCCAGTTCTCTTTTCCATCTGGTGATTTAAAAAATGAGTTATGGCCAGGTCCAAAAACATTGTTTTGGGGTTTCTTTGAGAAAATGGGTTGCTCAGATTTTGTCCAGTCGGCTTTGACCAATGGATTTCCACCGGTTTTAAAGGTTAACATCCCCAATGAATAATCATCTGTACCACAAAAGCTTGCAGAGTAAATTAAGAAAGACCGGGTATCATTGGTAAGCACCTCAGGGCCTTCGTTTACTGCAAAACCATTCTTTTCCCAATTAAATTCTGGTGTAGTCAGGAGTGTTGCGTTACCTTCAATAGTATAAGGATTAGACATTTTTGCGATATAGATATTTTGGGTAAGGTTGATATTGGTTATATCCGGCCGGCCGCACCAGAGGAAATACCGATTTCCATTTTGTTCATAAATGGTTCCATCAATTGCCCAGAAATCAGCATTGGCGGCAAATAACCTTCCTTTATCTACCCAAGTTCCTAATGTAGGGTCAGTGCTGCTATTTTCAAGCACCCAGGTACGCTGACTGATATCTGATCCGTTACCAGCAGTATAGTAAATGTACCATTTTCCGTCTAAGTAGTAAAGCTCAGGCGCCCAAACATTTCTCGCATTTTGTGCACCAGCTTGTGGGGTAAAGATCGTTTTTGGAATAGCGAAAGAAATTTTAGACATCGCTGTGGTTGTCCATAAATTAATTGAACTTCCAGTAGTCTGTAAATAATAATAAACACCGTTTCTTTGGAAAACTGATGGGTCAGCTCCATTCATAACGGGATTAGAGAAAGTGCTTACCGTTATCGCTGGAGAAATAGGGTCGATGGGGTTAGGGGCGCTTGATTTACCACAGGACAGCAGTACGGAAATGGCTAATCCGAAAATTAGACTGTAAAGCTGTTTTTTCTTGAGATTTAGGTTGCTTATCATATGAATCAGGGTTATTAACATGGCTAGCAACAGGTATTGCTGCTAGCCATTGAAATTAATATTTAGGGTTTTGCGTCAAATTGGAGTTGAGGTCGATATCGCTTTGAGGAATTGGGTATAGCTCATGTTTTCCAACGATAAATCCTGCAAAGTCAGCATCTCTGCTGGCTAACGCCGGACTTAGATCTCCCCAGCGTGCAAGATCAGCCCAGCGCCAGCCTTCACCAGCGAGTTCAGTTAGGCGTTCATGCTTTAATTGCGATAAGAATTGTGTTTGGTTAAGTCCGGGTTTTGTAGCTGTTAAGGTAGCCAGACCTGCTCTTTGCCGCACCCGATCTACATATGGGTAGGCTTCTTGTGTTCTGTTTAAGCCATTTAAACATTCTGCATACATTAATAAAACATCAGCATAGCGAATTAAACGGTAGTTATTTGGTGAACGAAAGCCTTCTTGGTTTTTCCAATGGTCATTTAATAATTTGCGAAACCAAACACCGTTAGCATCTGGGCCATTCCCATAACGGCTTTGAAAGGTTTGCCCATAAACTATTGTTGCGTTTGGACCGGCAGGGTTGGCATTGTTGAATATAAATGAGGCTGCCAATCTGGGATCCTGCGCGCCGCTTAGGGTTTTTTCCTGCAAAAATTCATCGATCACCCATCTGCGGGCTGCCCCGTCAGAATAACCAATACCGGGAGGTGCAAAAAATTGGGCAATGGATGATCCTGTATTATTTATTCTTGATTCATCAACGTCATCATCTGTGCTTTCGGACTGATTCTCGCTAAACTGAATTTCAAAAACGGATTCACTATTGTTCTCCCTGCTAATTATAAAATTATCGCGGTAATCTGCAGTTAAACTATAGGTAGCGCTGCCTGCTCCGCTTACCAGGTAGGCAAAAGCATCAGCTGCTTGCTGGTATAGTTTCTGCTGAAGATAAGTCTTGCCGAGTAAGGCATAGGCAGCGCCTTTGGTAGCACGGCCCAGATCTGTAGCTGCATAACTTACGGGTAAATCGACGAGTGCCTCATTTAAATCCTTTGCAACTTGGGCATAAGCTTCGGCAGTTGTTGCATTAGCAGGAACATCCTTAGGTTGAGAGGGTTGTAGCATCAGCGGAGGCCTACCGTAATAAAGCGTTAAATTGAAATAGAATAAAGCCCTTAAAAACTTTGCCTCGGCAATAATCCTTTTCTTTGCTGTTTCATCCATTGTAATATTTGGAACGTTTTCAATCACCTGATTCGCCCTAAAAACTCCTACATATAAGGTGGACCAGGTTTGAGCAGTTAATCCGTCATTGTAATTTGTTTGGTTAAAACGCATTAAATTGTTTAAACCGCCATCGCCACCAGATCCAAAACCTTCATCTGATTTTAATATACCGTGATAATACATCCACCGGGAGTATAAACTTGCAGTGCGATAAAATGTACTGTAAACTGCATTAACCCCTTTAAGTGCATCATTGCCTGTTTTCCAATAACTAGTGATTGTTTGCGCATTTGGATTAACCGCATCAAAATCTCTTTTACAACCTGCTGTGGTGAAAAGATAAGCTGCAAGTATGATTATATATTTTTTCATGATTTTCTTTTTATTGATGATTAGAATCCGATGCTTAAACCAAATGATAATATCCTGGATGATGGATAGTTTCCGTTATCCACGCCTGGCTCTAGATTCGGGTTAGCGCCAACTACATCAGGATCAAGTCCGCTGTACTTGGTTAAGGTTAACAGGTTTTGACCACTCAGATAAAGGCGGACACTGCTGATATTTGCTTTTGAGAGTGTCTTTGCAGGTATGCTGTAACCAATTTCTACATTACGGAGCCTTAAAAATGATCCATCTTCTATCCAGCGATCGGTGTTCCCTCTTGCATTCTCATTTATTCCGCGATCATTGGCGGCAAATTGATAACCTAACCTTGGAAAAGCAGTGTCTGTGTTTGATGGTGTCCATGGATTAATATCTTTTCTATAGTTAGCGTTGCCATAACTATCTAGTTCTCTTAACACATCGTTATATAATTTCTGTCCAAAAGCACCATAAAGCTGTATGGACAGGTTAAAGTTTTTATATCTTGAATTAAATTGTAAACCGGAAGTGAACTTAGGGAATGGAGATCCTGCAAAGACACGGTCTTTGTCATTGATGTCATCATTTGTTCCTCCATCTACAAGATTCAAATACCTGATGTCACCAGGTTTTGCATAAGCACTTTGTGCTTTTTGAGCATTTATTTCTGCCTGATTCTGAAAAATCCCATCTGTTTTTAATACATAGTACTCACCGATAGATCTGCCAACCTGTGTCCTGGTGTTTCCGGATTGGATATAATCTTTTGGAAGGCCGGTTTCAATATCTATACCCAGATTTCCAAGTTCCAAAACCTTATTTCTAACGATACTAAAGTTTGCAGCAATATCCCATTGGAACTCACCCTGAAGTTTAGGGCGGTAGCCTAAATTTAATTCGATTCCTTTATTTTGTATCGAACCAATATTTACAATAGGGTCGCCTTGTAAATTACCCAGATAACCGGGTAAGGGCTGGCTAAGCAGTACATCTTCTGAGACGGATTTAAATACATCAAAATTTATGGTTAACTGATCTTTTAATAAAGAAGCGTCAAAACCAAGGTTTGTTGTTTTTTTCTTCTCCCATCTTAAGTCTCCAGAGGCGAGCTTTGCCTGGATAGCGCCGGCGACAGTAGTCTGCCCGGAGCCAAATACAGCGTCAGGGGCTTGATTTAAAAATCCGATGTATTGATAAGGACTTAAGGTGTTTACGCCTAAAGCACCATAAGAACCACGTAATTTTAAATCTGAAACCCAATCTACCTTAAAGAAATCCTCTTTTGAGATTCTCCAGCCTAAAGCGCCTGAAGGGAAGTAACCTGTTCTGTATTGTGGAGAAAAACGGGAGTCTTTATCAGAACGAAAAGTAAATGTTGCCAGGTATTTGTCATCATAGGTGTAGTTTAACCTGCCTAAATATGAATTTAACAGGCTTTTGTATAAACCACCTGATGAATTTCGGCCATCGCCTGCAGTAGAAGTTAATGTGGTAAAGTAATTGCCGCCAGATTGTGCAAGTTTAATCCCGCTGCCCAATGTATTGTCTGTTTGTGTGGTTTGTTCTGTATAACCGACTACTCCATTGATCCGGTGTTTACCAAGATCATAATTGTAGTTTAAGGTATGTTCTAGCAGGTAACTTAAAAATTGATTGCGGTTATCGCTAAGCTGGCTAAAATCGGGGCTTTGATTTTGATACCATGAACCATCTTTTCTTAGTGATTTACTTTTATCAAAACTCGTTTCCACACCCACATTGAACTTGTAATTTAAGCCATTAATGATCTTAAAATCTACATATGCATTGCCCAGAATTTTAGTGAAGTTTGATTTTACAGAAGTGATGTTGGCAATGGCGGTTTGGTTTCGGGAGAAGGTATTGATACTTGCATTGGAGCCGTAACCCCAGCCACCCGGATTGTTGGTGCTAATGAGGGAGTTATCCTGAACTGGAATTAAAGGAATACTGGTAAACATATCATACCAGGGGTTTCCTGCAAATGCGCCTCCTTCAAATGGGGATTTTGCTGTGGAGGAAGAGATGGCCAGGTTTTCTCCAAATTTAAATCTGCCTTTCGTGGTTTCTGTATTTACCCTAAAAGATGCACGCTCAAATTCGCGGGCAATCAAAACGCCTTTATCTTTGAAATAACCGCCAGAAATTAAATATTTGGAACCATTGCCCCCTCCAGAAATACTTGCATTGTAGTCTTGTACCGAGCCGGTTCTAAGTGATTCATCAATCCAGTCTGTATTGATCTGGCCGTTGTAACTGGCAACTCCAGGTTGAATAGCCATGCCAGAGGCCTGATATGCCCTGGTATTTGTTGCTGCATATTCGGCCGCGTCCATCATATCATAAGTTTTAGGAACTTTAGAAATACTGTACCTGGAGCTAACTGATATTTTTGCCGGACCTTCTTTACCTTTTTTAGTTGTGATTAGGATGACCCCATTTCCTGCTCTTGATCCGTAGATCGCTGCCGCAGAAGCATCCTTTAAGATTTGAATATCTTCAATATCATTGGGACTTACTGTGGTATTGGGATCTGCAATCATTCCATCGATTACATACAGCGGGCTTGCATTTCCAAATGTGGCTAAACCTCTAATGTTTACCACGGCCTCCTGACCGGGGGCACCACCGTTTCTTACTGCAACACCAGGAGTTTGGCCCTGAAGGGATTCTGGAAGTGACCGTGATACCAGCCGCTCGGTATTTGCGGTGTTGACAGATCCTGTAGCACCGGTTAAATCTCTTCTTCTAACCGTTTGATAACCGATCACGACAACATCATCTAAGGTTGTATTTGATGCTTCTAGTACTACATTAATGACAGGATTGGAAGTAATCACTACCTCTTTACCAGTGTACCCGATGTAATTAAATTCGAGTATGGCATTTTCTGGCGCCAGGATATTATACTGACCGTTGCCATCTGTTGTTACTACTTTTCCGGTTCCCTTTATTCTGACCGATACGCCCGGCAGTTTTTCTCCGGTAGATGCAGTTACCGTACCGGTTATCCGGATGTCTGCTTTACTGAGCACAGCCTTCTGAGCATCTTTACTCATTGCCTGGCCGTAATTTGGAAATATCATCGCAGCGATGATCAGCGGAACGACAAGTGTTCTCCAAAAATTACTTACCTGATGGACATGAAATACATGAAGTAAAATTTCCTTTTTCATAATTGGTTTATATTTTGATTTGGTTAGTTGCTGGATTGTGCAAAAGACTTTTTGCACAATAGTTTTTGGACATACACGATGAGCTCGTTTGCATGAGAATGAGTGATTAATTTATATTTGGTTAGATGATGTGTTGTATCAGTTAAGATTTTACACAAGGCAATTTTAGAGATTTGGGGGGCTAAAGGATGTAAAAATTGGTTTTAAAGCTGTAAAATTTGTGGCTAAACTGGTTAAATAGCAAGTTTTTTTTATTCTGCGGGAAAATTTAATAAGAACCTCTTAAGGAGATATGAACACAGTTAAATAAAATTTGATTTAACTATTTAAAAGGGAATGATGATGGACTGGTTTGAGTGAGGCCACCCTGAAGGCACCGTTTTTTAACTAGCTGTAACGAGGTAGCCTGGGGGTAGAAGTAAAGCGGTTAGATGGTCGCTTCATAAAAACCATAAGACGAAGCAGATCATGATAAAAAACGAAGAGCCCGACGTTTGGCCGGGCTCTTCGTTTTTTATAGTAAATTTATTTATAGCTATGCTACAATCAATGTGAGGTATCTTAATCTTGTAATCCTTTTATTATTTTCTCAATAAATTCTTCCAGCTCACTCTGCTTGCAATCAGTTCTTCCAGATCTTTAATTTCAATCCGTTGCTGCTCCATGCTGTCACGGTGACGAATAGTAACTGTATTGTCCTCTAGGGTCTGATGATCGATAGTGATACAGAAAGGGGTACCAATGGCATCTTGTCTGCGGTAACGTTTTCCAATAGAATCTTTCTCTTCATAAACTACGTTATAATCCAGCATCAGGTTATCCATGATCTCTCTTGCTTTCTCTGGTAACCCATCTTTTTTAGTTAAAGGTAAGATCGCTGCTTTGATTGGGGCAAGACATGGGTGTAAATGCAACACGATACGGCTATCTGTTTTTTCCCCTTCGCTAAGATCTTGTTCTTCAAAAGCATTGATCATCGTTAACAGGAACATGCGGTCTAAACCGATCGAAGTCTCAATTACATAAGGAATATAATTTCCATAAGGTTTACCCTCTTCATTCAAGTCGTTATCGAAATATTGCATTTTCTTACCAGAAAATTCCTGGTGCTGCGTTAAATCAAAATCTGTACGGCTATGGATACCTTCCACTTCTTTAAAGCCAAATGGGAATTCAAACTCGATATCAGTCGCTGCATTAGCATAATGTGCTAACTTAGCATGGTCATGGTATTTGTATTTAGAAACATCTGTACCTAAAGCAGTATGCCATTTCAAACGCGCTTCTTTCCAGTAAGCAAACCATTTCATTTCTTCGCCCGGGCGTACAAAGAATTGCATTTCCATTTGTTCAAATTCACGCATACGCATGATGAACTGGCGGGCGATCACTTCATTTCTAAAAGCTTTACCAATTTGTGCGATACCAAAAGGAATCTTCATTCTGCCCGATTTTTGAACATTCAGGAAATTCACAAATATACCCTGGGCTGTTTCCGGACGCAGGTAAACCTCTTCTGCACCTTCTGCCATTGCACCAAACTGAGTGCTAAACATGAGGTTAAACTGACGTACATCAGTCCAGTTCCTTGTTCCGCTTACCGGGCAGGCAATTTCATGTTCTTCAATCAGTACTTTTAATTGTGGCAGGTTCTCCGCTTTAAGCGCATCATCCATATCCGCCTGCAATTTTGCTGCTTTATCTGTTTTTCCGTCTTTTTCATAACGGGTAATCTTATCTTCTAATAACTGGTCTGCGCGGTAACGTTTTTTTGAATCTTTATTATCGATCATTGGATCACTAAACCCATCTACGTGCCCGCTAGCTTTCCAAACTTTAGGATGCATAAAAATTGCAGAATCTATCCCTACAATGTTTTCATGCATTTGAACCATAGATTTCCACCAGTAAGTTTTGATGTTGTTCTTTAACTCAGCACCTAATTGACCGTAGTCATATACGGCACTTAATCCATCATAAATTTCACTGCTTTGGAATACAAAACCATATTCTTTGGCATGGGAGATCACATTTTTAAATTGTTCGTCGTTATTCGTTTTGGCCATAATACTGCAAATATAGAATTTGGGGGGTAATTTTAACTTATATATTAACCACTAAATTATTACTTTTGGTTGCAATAGCTTCTGGGGTTCATCAAGATCAAATAAAGAAAAATCAAAATTGAGTATATTGGTAAATGGGTTGTCTAAAACTTATGGACAGCAAAAGGCAGTAGATGGAATCAGCTTTAAAGCTGTTCCAGGTAAGATTCTGGGTTTCCTGGGCCCTAATGGTGCAGGGAAATCAACCACCATGCGGATGCTTACCGGTTATCTGCAGCCTACATCCGGGCAGGCAAACCTTGGGGGGTATGATACACAAACGCAAAGTTTAGAAATGAAGCGTATTTTAGGTTATCTGCCAGAAAACACGCCTTTATATACGGATATGTATGTGCAGGAGTTTCTAAAATTTATTGCAGACACTTATCAACTTTCCCAGACCAGTTTAAAAGTGAAAGAAGTGATTGAGCGGGTAGGGCTTGGTGCAGAACAGCATAAGAAAATATCGATGTTGAGTAAAGGGTATAAACAACGTGTGGGTTTGGCGCAAGCAATTATCCATGATCCTAAGATCCTGATCCTTGATGAGCCTACTACGGGCTTGGACCCTAACCAATTAACAGATATTCGTGAGTTGATCAAGAATCTGGGTAAAGATAAAACTGTGGTGCTTTCTACACATATTATGCAAGAAGTGGAAGCTTTATGTGAACAGGTAGTGATCATTAATAAGGGTAAGATCGTTGCAGATTCTACCTTAAAAGAATTGAAAGATCAGCATAAAACGAACACCCTGGAAGATATCTTTAGATTATTAACCTCCTGATTTATATATAATTTAGGTTTTTTATCTTTTGCATAATGAAGAATAAGATCCTTAAAAAGGTTGAACGAATTTCTATTTTGGCAAACTTTTTGTTCAACATGGCCGGAGATTAACCAGCTCAATAAACGAACAAAAAAAACAATTATGAAAAAATTATTTTTACTAACGGCTATTGCCGGAATATTTGCATTCTCAAACGTTTCAGCTCAAACTAAAGATGTTGCAATGAGCGGACAGAAATTAGGAATTGGCGCTGAATTTGCTTTTCCTACCGGAAATTTTGGGGACGTATACAATTTAGGATATGGAGGTTCATTACAATTCCAGACTCCAATTGCAGAAAAATTAAATTTTACTGCTACTGCGGGCTTCCTGAATTTTAAAGCTAAAGATGAATTTGGTGGTGGAAATTATGGAACTATTCCTGTTAAAATTGGTGCCAGATATTTCTTAGCTGAGAATTTCTATGCCGGTGGTGAACTGGGGGCAGCTTTTGGAACGCAGGATGGATCAAATACTTCATTTGTATATACACCGCATATTGGGGTAGAATTTCCTGTTTCTGATAAAGGATCTATTGACTTAGGTGCAAGATATGAGGCTTGGTCTCAAGACGGTGGAACTTTAAGGTTTGTAGGACTAAGATTAGCTTATAACTTCGGGTTGTAAAGCACTATCCTAATCAATTATATAAACAGGCAGTCTTTAACAGGCTGCCTGTTTTTTTATGTCTGCGATGATGGTTTCCTTTCTCCCGATAATTGCTAACTTCGGCATCATTATTCTTTTTCATGTACGCAGTATTTAAACGCGAATTATTCAGTTTATTGAATTCATTAATGGCTTATATCACTATTGGTGTATTCTTATTAGTTTCGGGATTGCTTTTATGGTTTTTCCCCGATACTTCTATTTTAGCGTATGGCTATGCCGAATTGAATGGTTTTTTTAGTCTTGCCCCATTCTTATTTATGTTCCTTATTCCAGCTATTACCATGCGGTCATTTGCAGAGGAGCGAAGGGAAGGAACTTATGTCTTATTAGCCAGCAGGCCGTTAACAGATTGGCAGATCATTATCGCTAAATATTTTGCCTGTATGGTGCTTGTGCTTTTTGCAATGGTTCCCACTTTACTATATTATTATTCCATTGTGCAGCTTGGTCTGCCAAAAGGTAATATTGATGGGGGTGCGGTAACAGGATCATATATCGGATTATTACTATTAGGTGGTGCTTTTACTGCTATCGGAATATTCTCGTCATCGGTTACCAAGAACCAGGTAATTGCTTTTGCAGTGGCCGTGTTCTTATCATTTATTGCTTACAGTGGTTTTGATGCGCTGGCTAAAGTTTTTGCGTCAACAGTGTTTGAAGATATATTTGTTTGGCTTAGCGTAAATGAACATTTTCAATCCATGAGCAGGGGCGTATTGGATACCCGCGATTTAGTCTACTTTATCTCTTTTATCTTCTTGTTTTTGGGGATAACCCGCTTAGTGATCGGAGGCCGTAAATGGTAGTTTCAACAAAAAGATTATTAATTAAAGCAGGTGCATTTGCTTTGTCACTTGTCTTATTGAACATTATCGCGCAATATGCGTACACAAGGATCGATTTTACACGTGAAAAGCGGTTTACATTAAATCCAAAAACTAAAGCAGTTTTGGCAAAGGCTGATCAGCAGATTACAGTTACCGTATTTTTAAATGGTGATCTCCCTTCTGCGTTTAAACGTTTACAACGGGCAACAGCTGATCTGCTAAACGACTATAGAGCAAATTCTTCCCAGAAGATTAAAGTTGTATTTATTGACCCGCTAGCCGGGATCTCAACACAAGAACAAGACACGGTATTACAAAATCTTTATCAGATTGGTATTGAGCCGACTAACCTCAATGTGAAAAATGAAGCCGGGTTTACCCAAAAGAATATCTTTCCGATGGCCATGGTACAGGCCGGCAACAAACAAATACCTGTCAAACTGCTTCAAACGCTAAATGCGGCAGGCGGCTATGAAGAGAATATTAATAACTCTATTCAGAACCTGGAATATGTATTTACATCGGCCATTAAAAAAGTAACCACCGGAGAAAACCCAAGAATCGGGTTTACCGAAGGTAATGGTGAACCTGCGGATGAATATTTGAGTGACGCAATGAAATCCTTGTCAGATAGTTACGAAGTAGGAAGGGTAGACCTAAACGTGATTAGTAAAGATGGTTTAGATAAATTAAAAATCCTGTTTATTACTAAACCTCAGAAGGAATTTTCTGAAGCTGTAAAATACAAGATAAATTATTTTGTAATGAATGGTGGCAGGGTAGTATGGAGCCTGGATCAGGTAAGTGCTGATTTGGACAGTTTACAGGGTGCTGGACAGCAACTTGCATTTAACAATAAGCTGAATTTAGACGATATGCTATTTATGTATGGTGCCAGGGTAAATTATAACCTGGTAGCAGATTTGAGTTGTGCAGAAATTCCTGTAGCTATGGGCAGTGGCGGACAGCAAAAAGATATTCAAATGGCTCCATGGGTATATTATCCGGTACTTATCCCTGATACTGCATTGAGTTTGGTGAAAAATATAGATGGCATCCGTACAGAATTTCTGAGTACGGTTGATACTATCAGTGTAAAAGGGGTGCATAAAACTGTTATTTTACATACTTCTTCTTACCATATCACTTATAGTACCCCAAAAATGCTGTCGCTCCAGACTATTGCCGATGCGCCAGATCAGCGTGCCTATCTTCATCGGCCAGAAAATGCTGCGGTGTTAATGGAAGGGGCTTTCCCTTCGGTCTTTTTAAACCGTACCGTACCTGAGGGAATTACCGAAAGTTATCCTGCTTTAGAACGCAGTAAGCCTACACGGATGATTGTGATTGGAGATGGCGATATTTTTAAAAACCAGGTGAGCGGGAGGGATGGTTCTGTTTTTCCATTGGGGTTTGACAGGTACACCCAAAGAAATTTTGGAAATAAAGCTTTGTTGCTCAATATTGCAGATTATTTATCTTCGGATGACAATCTGATTGATTTAAGAAACAAACAGGTTAAAGTCAGGCTGTTGGATAAACAGTTGTTGCGGGAAGGGAAAACAAAATGGCAGTTTATTAATCTTGTTTTACCGCTAATATTATTAATATCGTTCGCAATTTTTCAACATTATTACCGCAAGTATAAGTATGCAAGGTAATTTTTTTATATTTTTGAAAACGAATAAGATCAAACTATGAGATTTATTGTATCAACATCAACGCTTTTAAAACATTTACAAACGGTTAATGGTGCTTCTAGCAGCAGTACTGTTTTGCCGATACTGGAAAATTTCCTTTTCGAGATTAAAGACGGCAGTTTAACTATTTCCGCTACCGATTTGCAGACCAGTATGACTACTTCTTTACCTGTAGAGTCTAAAGAAGGTGGAAAAGTTGCCGTACCAGCAAGAATTTTATTAGATACTTTGAAAACGCTTCCTGATCAGCCTATCTCTTTTAATATTGATGATGCTACTTTTTCTATTGAAATTAGTGCAGGAGACGGAAAGTATAAACTGAGTGGTGAAAACGGAGATGATTTTCCAAAAATCCCAGTGGTAGAAAATGCTTCTTCCGTAAATCTTCCGGCATCTGTATTAACAGAGGCAATTACCAAAACTATTTTTGCAGTAAGTAATGATGAGCTTCGTCCGGCAATGACTGGTGTTTATTGCCAGTTATCTGATCAGTTTATCACTTTTGTAGCTACTGATGCACATAAATTGGTAAGATACAGGCGTATGGATAGCAAAGCAGATAAAACGGCTTCGTTCATCCTTCCTAAAAAAGCATTAACCTTATTAAAAGCGGCTTTGCCAAGTACGGATATTAATGTATCTGTAGATTATAACGCTACTAGTGCCTTCTTTAAGTTTGAGAATATAAACCTGGTATGCCGTTTAATTGATGAGCGTTATCCAGATTATGAAGCTGTGATTCCAGCTAATAATCCGAATAAATTAATTATTGACAGGGCTTTATTCCTGAATACTTTACGCCGTGTAGTTATTTTTGCTAATAAAACAACGCACCAGGTAAGATTAAAGATTAATGGTAGTGAACTGAATATTTCATCAGAAGATCTTGATTTTGCAAATGAAGCACATGAGCGTTTAAGTTGCCAATATGAAGGTGAAGATCTTGAAATTGGCTTTAATGCACGTTTTCTTATTGAGATGTTAAGCAATTTAAGCGGAGAAGAAGTTACTTTGGAACTCTCTACACCTAACCGTGCAGGTTTGCTAATTCCGCAGACAAATGACGAAAATGAAGACGTATTAATGCTGGTTATGCCAGTTATGCTTAATAACTATAACTAACAAAAAAAACATATCTTTGAGCGTCATTGTGTAAGGCTATCTGAGTCTGGTCATAATGACGCTTTTTTTTTATTATATGCCATGGACTTTATAAATAGCCTGATACAATTTATATTACACACAGATGTGGAATTGGTAAAACTTGTTAATAACTACCAAACCTGGACCTACCTCATCTTATTTCTGATCATTTTTGCAGAGACCGGTTTTGTGGTGACGCCATTTTTACCGGGTGATTCTATGCTTTTTGCGGTTGGGGCTTTAATTGCTACTGGCAATACCAATCTAAATATTTGGCTGATGTTCTTATTGCTTACTGCTGCAGGAATATTAGGCAATAGTTTAAACTACAGGCTCGGCAGTTATTTTGGAATCGCTGTTTTTAAGGAAAAAAATAAGATCCTGAAACTGGAATATTATAATAAATCTCACCTGTTCTTTGAGAAACATGGAGGAAAAGCGATTATTTTTAGCCGCTTTTTACCGATTATCAGAACGATTGCTCCTTTTGTTGCTGGTGTAGCTAAAATGCCTTTTGGTAAATTTACTTACTTCAATATTGTAGGTGGAATTGCCTGGATTGCCAGTCTGTTATTTGGTGGGTTTTTATTAGGCCAGATTCCGGTGATTAAAGAAAACTTCTCAGTTGTGATCCTTTTTATTGCGGTAGTCACCTTTGCGCCAATTATTTTTGCTGCGGTTAAATCAATGTTTAAAGCTAAAAAAGTAATCGAGAGCTAGTTTTCAGGGATGTTTTTCGGATACGTGGCAACTGTGGTATCAGGGAGTAATTTGATCATGTGCTCCAGGACAGGTTGCCCGGCATCAACCCAGGCAGAGAACCAGAAAGATCCAATAGACAGGATAGATGCCCGCATCTGATTTTCTACCATATGGTTCATCTGCAAATGGTAATCTCTGGAATATTCAAATGAATATTGTTTTATTACCACATTCTTTCTTTTTGAATAACTGAATTTGCGGTATTTAGGGAAGGTCTTGTTCAACTTCGCTTCCAGCATACATACACTATCCACTAAGCCATGGGTATGGCTAATAATCTTCCATGCTTCTTTTAGCGGATCGCTGATGTAAATTGCCCGGCCTACCATAAAATTATAATCTTTTGCAAATAATTCCGGCAGACGGCTTTCCCAGAAAGCATGGATGCCAATTTGATTAGTTAGCTGTCCATTGTGGTTTTCTGTGGTATGTAATGGCACATGTGCATCTGCCAGGTAATGCCCCAGATAGGCAGCATGGATCAAAATCCGTATCGAATCATGTTGCTTAAACGCATTGACCAGTTTAAAGTAACTGCGCTGAATTTGCCAGGGTAGTATCCCATTTTTATACAGTTTATTTAATCCATATCTTTTTACTGCTGGCTCCCATTTGCGTGGAATACTGTCAATATTTTCCTCATAGACTTCTACATCCAGGTAATGTCTTGGCGCTTCGGCAGTATCGGCATATCGCCTTTTGTCTGGATCTGTGGCATGATCGCTGAGATACTGACGATTAGATTTAAAGAACTTGCTTATCCCCTTGGGTAAGGTGTGAATGGCTAATTGATTGATCTGCATATGGGCAAAGAATCCCCAGGAACCTGCATAGAGCGGGAGCAAGAATAACAGAAGGAAAATGAAAGGTCTTTTCATTTCGCAAAACTACATCCTATTGACCGGGTAGTGGTAATTTAATATGAGTATAGTTTTTTAGAAAACAGGCAGAAGTGCAGAATTTTTACCCCTGCCAGCCTTTAATTCGTTCTTATGTAAGTTATATACCCACAGTACAATATCCTGGTAACTGTTAGTTCCTTTTTTCTGGTTATTGATCTTCAAAAAACGATCTAAGGCAGTGCCCATATAAGCTGCCATATCTCCATTGTATTTTTCCCAAAATTCCTGTTCTGTTTTGAAATCAGCCAGTGTACCTGGGTTGATCTTTTTGTACAGGATAGCAAAATCTTCTGGTGATTTAACCCTGATCTCAAAAAGTACGCTTCTCAGGATGTTATAATATCCTGAGTATTGAAAATTAAGGTCACTGCTATTAATGCTTACAAGGTAGCCAATGAGGTTGGCTTCGTCTTCACGGGCAATGCCTAATTCGTGTGAAATTTCATGACAGGTAACAAAGGGTAGCGTTACTGCTGGCATTCTCATGTTCACATTTGCCTCGCCCGATGGCGGACAATAATAGCCGGCAATTCCTATTTTGGAGATCAGCCAGCTAAACAATACCGGTTTAACTGCTGGCGCAGTATATTGAAAAAATGAATTTACTTTTACCAGCTTATCATAGGCAGATTTTGATTTATTACTTAATGAAGTAATGCCAAATGCTTTTTTGGTATGGGTACGCTGCATATTAATTTCCAGTGCATTTACCCTGGTGATTAAAAAATCACCCAGCAGAACAAGGTCTTTTGTGCTATATTTTTCATCATCAATATTTAAACGGCCAGAAATAGAAGGTCTTGAATAGTTTAATCCCCATAATAGTTTGAAAACGATATATAAAATGAGGGTGAAATTGATGAGTTGTATAGGGATAAGTTTTGCTTCAGAGGATTTGGTTAAGATTTTTTTTACCGCTTTGATCACTGACCAAAGGCAATATAAAACTAAAAATATATACAGAAAATCACCTAATGCAAAAGGGAATAGCGCACTGGTCCATCGTTGAATAACCGAACTAAATTGATAAAATCCATCAGAATAAAAGTATTCTACCCCCGTACTGCTGAGGCCAAAAAGGAAGATCAGCAGTGCGGAGGTAAATAATATTGCCGAATAGCGCAGTTTAGTCCGGATAGTCTCGTTCATTTAAATAGCTTATAATTATCTGTTAAAAGCTAATCTTTTCCCTGTTTCATTCGTCATAAATTTACCTTTTTGATACGCCAGGTTCCCTGAAATAAAAGTGTGGGTAACCTCTGACTTAAAGATTTGACCTTCAAATGGAGACCATCCGCATTTATAAAGAATATTAGCTTTGGTAACTTTAACTGGATCGTTCAATGCAACCAATACTAAATCTGCCCAATAGCCTTCTTTAATAAAACCTCTTCGGTCAACCTGAAAGCAGGTAGCTACGTTATGCGCGGTTTTTTCAACGATTTTTTCCAGTGAGATTTTACCCTGGTGATACATTTCCAGCAAAGCAGAAAGCGCATGCTGCACTAAAGGACCTCCAGATGGTGCTTGTAAATAAGGCATTGATTTTTCTTCCAGGGTATGCGGTGCGTGATCTGTAGCGATGATATCAATATGACCTGATAATACCCCTTTTAAAATAGCGTCTTTATCTGCTGCGGTTTTAACAGCTGGGTTCCATTTAATCAGGTTTCCTTTTTCTGCATAGTCCTGATCGTCAAACCAAATGTGATGTACACAAGCCTCTGCGGTAATCCTTTTATCTTTTAAAGGGGTTACTGCATCAAAAAGGGATACTTCTTTTGCAGTAGATATATGTAAGATATGTAAACGGGTGTCGTGTTTTTTAGCCAGGGAAACAGCCATAGAAGAAGAGATATAACAAGCTTCAGCAGAACGGATCAGCGGGTGCATATCAATAGTGATCTGTTCTCCATATTTCTCTTTATAAGCAGCCATATTATGCTGTATCGTCTGTTCATCTTCACAATGGGTAGCTACCAATATGGGTGCCTTGCTAAAAATGTTTTCCAAAACCTGCTCATTATCTACCAGCATGTTTCCTGTAGATGACCCCATAAATACTTTGATGCCACATACTGTTGATGGATCGGTTTTAAGTACTTCTTCAACATTGTTGTTGGAAGCACCCATAAAAAATGAATAATTAGCCAGCGACATCTCTGAAGCGATCTTATATTTATCGCTAAGGAGTTCTTGTGTGAGTGTATTAGGGACCGTATTAGGCATTTCCATGAAAGAGGTAATTCCTCCTGCTACGGCAGCCATACTTTCTGTAAAGATATCTGCTTTGTGGGTAAGTCCTGGTTCTCTAAAATGGACCTGGTCATCTATCATACCTGGTAGCAGGTGCAGCCCTTCTGCATTAATTTCCTGATCTGCTTTTCTGCTGATTGCCGGACTGATCTCATCAATTAATCCGTCTTTGATAAATACGTCTGCAACGAATATCTTGCCTTCATTAACAAGTGTTGCGCCTTTTATAAGGATGGTGTTCATATGATCAAATCTATAAAATTTTAATAAATTTATCATTGCCGCAGGTGATCAGCAAGGATAATTTGTATGTTTTTGATACTTACGCCTTAATTTTAAGACTTATTACAGGTTGAACAACAGCTTAGAGCGTGTTTTTCTACATAGCTAATACAGATTATAGTATATTTGCAAAATGTCGAAAACATTCGAAGAGTTTAACCTGAACAGGCAGATTTTAAATGCTGTTGCTGATGCAGGGTTCACAGTTGCTACTCCAATACAAGAAAAAGCAATTGCTCCTGTGCTATCTGGTCAGGATATTTTTGGTATTGCTGAAACCGGAACAGGTAAAACTGCTGCCTATGTGCTGCCCATATTAATGCAGTTAAAATATGCGCAGGGCGATGCTGCACGTGCTTTAATTCTTGCTCCCACACGTGAGCTGGCCATGCAGATTGCTGAACATGTCAAAATCTTCTCAAAATATACAGATCTCCGCTCTGTTGTTGTATTTGGTGGAATTGGGCCTAAAACTCAAATTGAGCAAATCAAAGCAGGTGTAGATATTATTATTGCTACTCCGGGACGTTTCCTTGATATTTATTTATCAGGACATATCAATACACAATATCTTAAGTTTTTAGTGCTTGATGAAGCAGATAAAATGATGGATATGGGCTTTATTGGATCTATTCACAGGATCTTAGAGGTGGTACCCCGAAAAAGACAGAACTTGCTTTTCTCTGCAACTATGAGTGAACTGGTGCATAAAATTGCTGGTGATTTTCTTAAAAACCCTACTATTATTGAGGTAGGCGAGCAGGCAACGCCGGCGCAAACGGTTACCCAGGTATTATATGAGGTGCCAAACTTTAAATCAAAAATCAATCTTTTGCAGCATTTGCTAAAGAATGATGTTGATTTTAAAAGATTAATGATTTTCTGCAAGACCAAAACTGTAGCTGATAATATACATAGCTTTATTGAACGCCGGTTTGGTGCAGAGGCTGTTCGTGTGATTCATGCAAATAAGGGGCAGAATACAAGGATTAACTCCATAGCAGCTTTTAAAGAAGGTAATTTAAGGGTGCTTGTTGCTACTGATGTTGCTTCCAGGGGTATTGATGTGGCTGAAGTAAGTCATGTGATTAATTTTGATGTACCTATCATTATTGAAGATTATGTTCACCGCATTGGCCGTACTGGCCGGGCTTATGCAAAAGGTGATGCGATTACCTTTTGTACAGATGCAGAGCAATATTATATCAAAAAGATTGAAAAACTGATGCGTCAGCGTATTACGGTTATTCCTATGCCAGAAGAGGTCTTTATCGAAGAAACCCCTTATGAAGAGCGCCAGTATATTGCAAAGGAAATCGATATGCAGAAGCGTAAGGATGATCCTGATTTTAAAGGGGCATTCCATGAGAAAAAGCATGCTGCCGCAATTGCTGCCTCTGCTGCAGCCGCGGCAAAGAAAAAAATGGATAAGACACCAGCCTGGAAAAAGAGGAAATTCAAAAAAACATAATCTTGAAACTTACTCCGCTCAATATCATTACTTCTGGCTGCCTGGTGGCAGGGGGGCTGCTGCTTTTTAGTACGCCGCAAAAGCTACCGGTACAAAATGGTATGAATAACTTAATTACAGGTCTTTGCTTTTTAGCTGCAATTATTGCTTTCATTTCAGACTTGATTTTTAGGAAGTTTATACCTTTGCTTAGAAATTTATGGGTGGTAGAGTGTGCGTTTATTGTTTTTACTATTGCGTTAACGGTAATGTTCAAACTAATCATAGCATAAACTGACCAGTGCTATAGATCAATGATTTAAAAATTTATACAATTAAATGAAAACAGCAGAAATTAAAATAACAGTTGAGCTTGATGATAACAATGTCCCTGAGAATTTATTATGGGAATCTACAGATGCAGAAACGCAAGATAAAGTGCCTGTTAAATCTATGATGTTAGCTTTATGGGATCATAATTATAAAAATTCTATGCGGATTGATCTTTGGACTAAAGATATGCCGGTAGATGAAATGAAAAGGTTTTTTTACGAGACTTTACAAACCATGGGAGATAGTTTTTTGAAAGCTACAGGAGAGAAACTGATTATCGAAGATTTGCGTGATTACTGTGCACATTTTGCGGATAAAATGGGAATAGATCCGGGTAAATAGTAATCTGATGAGAACTCAGGGTATAATTGGAGTGGTATTCATGGCGGCTGGCGGACTATGTCCGCTGGTACATGTTCCTATTATGGGGAACTGGAACTATTTTGGAATAGATCCAGCTTTTGGAACTGTTTTTTATCTGATCGCAGTACTTGGGCTGTTAGGTTCTGTTTTAAATAAAACGAGTTTGATGCGGTTCTCTGGATGGGCGGCAATAGTTTTAGTGATCCTCACTTTAGCAGCAGTCTGGTTTAAATCACATGATTATTTTAGCTTCATACATTTTAAGAAACTAATTAACCTTGCTTCGGGAATGGTGAAGTATAAATGGGGCTGGTTTGTTATCCTGATAGGAGCACTGTCTCTTATGACGGTAAAAAAGCAACCAGTTAGGGCAGTTGTAGAAATATAAACTGCATCCTGCGATAGCGGAACAAAAATTATATTTGCTGGGAAATGCAGTTAATCAGGGAAGTTAAATTTTTAATTGGAAAAGAGCTGCTGCTAGAATGGCGCTCAAAATATGCGCTTAATGGGGTAGTGCTCTATGTGGTGTCTACTGTATTTGTCTGTTTTCTTTCCTTTGTTTCACTAAAAGGAGTTACCTGGAATGCCTTGTTCTGGATCATCATGCTCTTTGCATCAATCAATACTGTATCTAAAAGCTTTTTGCAGGAAAGTAAAGGGAGGCAACTGTATATCTATACCATTGCAAGTCCTACGGCCCTGATTATCTCTAAAACCATTTATAACGTATTCCTGATGTTGCTGGTTACCATAATTGCATTGGCGTTTTATACGCTGGTGTTTGATTATGTACCTCAGGATATGGGGCTATATATCGTTGCAACCATTTTAGGCAGTTTAAGCTTTTCTACTATTTTCACCATGATTTCAGCCATCGCTTCTAAGGCAGGTAATGGAGGGATGCTGATGGCCATACTTAGCTTTCCTGTGATTATTCCTGTAATCACAATGTTGATTAAACTGAGTAAAAATGCAGTAGATGGGTTAGACAGGAGTGTAAGTTTGGATGAGATTGCCATATTACTGATTATTAACGTACTCGTGATTGCTTCTTCTCTGCTGTTGTTCCCTTACCTTTGGCGGGATTAGCCGGATTGACAATAATTAACCAAAATATATAAAGCTTTATTACCTTTGAACTCGCCAATTTTAAGCGGATCAATGATCTAAAAACGGATCTGATTAATTTTGGCCATAAACCTGACATACATGTATAAATCCTGGTGGAAAATTTTAGGAGCTGTGCTGGTAGTTTATGCTACCGTTTTTGGCTTCTTGTCTAAAGTTCCTGCTTTACCCATATTGCATCAAAGTATTAGAAATCTCTATTTCCACGTACCTATGTGGTTTAGTATGATCGTTTTGTTTACGATATCAGTATGGCATAGCATTAAATACCTGAGCAGTAATAAACAGGAAAATGATATGAAGGCAGTTCAAAGTGTAAATGCCGGAGTTATTTTTGGCTTGCTTGGAATTGTTACAGGGGCAATCTGGGCCCGCTTTACCTGGTCACAGTTCTGGAGCTTTGATGTAAAGCAAAACTTCGCTGCAATCGCTATGCTGCTGTATTTTGCCTATTTAGTATTGAGAAATGCCATAGATGAAGAACAAAAACGAGCTAAGATTTCTGCAATTTATAACATTTTCGCTTTTCCAATGATGGTGGTGCTGCTGTTTGTTTTACCAAGATTATCAGATTCCCTGCACCCTGGGAATGGCGGTAATCCCGGATTTAATGCTTATGATCTGGACAAACACATGAGAATGGTTTTTTACCCGGCTTGCTTGGGCTGGATCTTAATCGGTTACTGGATTTATACCCTGCTTTTCAGGGTTTCCGCTTTAGAAAAGAAGAATTTATTATAGGCTGTCAAAACCAATATATGACGATGAAAAAAATAATTACTACCCTGCTGATGTTACTTGTAACCCTGCAATTGTTTGCACAAGGAGAGGGTTCTGCTGTAGCTGATACCCTTGCCGGATCAGATAAAATTTATGTTGTTGCGCTTTGTGCCACCCTTATTTTGGCTGGACTTATCTTTTTTCTCTTTTCTATAGAGCGGAGAATAAAAAAACTAGAAAAAAAATCTTTAGATAAAATCTGATTTTAAACCCTTTAGGACAGGTTTTTGGCAAAAATAAATACAGGTGTGCGAGGTACACTAAGCAATTATTAATTTGTATTAATCACTTTTTTTAGTGCAATTTTGCAGCCGTAATAAAAACAGGGAATACAAATTCTTAAAAATCAAATAATGGCTAATACAGCAAACGAGACAAATTTTTTTACAGACGTATGTAAAAACTTTGATAACGCAGCACAATTCACCGGTCACCCAGAGGGCTTATTGTCCCAGATTAAAGCTTGTAACAGTGTTTATCGTTTCCAGTTTCCAATTCGCAGAGGAAACGGTTTCGAAGTAATTGATGCATGGCGTGTTGAGCATTCACATCACATGAGTCCTACTAAAGGAGGGATTCGTTACAGTGAGATGGTTAATGAAGATGAAGTAATGGCATTAGCGGCATTAATGACCTATAAATGTGCCATTGTAAATGTTCCTTTTGGCGGTGCCAAAGGTGGGATCAAAATCACTCCTAAAAACTACACTACAAGTGAGCTTGAAAATATAACCCGCCGTTACACTACAGAATTAATTAAGAAGAATTTTATTGGCCCCGGTATTGATGTGCCTGCTCCTGATTATGGATCAGGTGAACGTGAAATGAGCTGGATCGCCGATACTTACATGACCATGAACCCGGGACAGCTGGATGCATTGGGTTGTGTAACTGGTAAGCCTATTGCATTACATGGTATCCGCGGACGTAAAGAAGCCACAGGACGTGGTGTTGCTTACGCGGTGAGAGAATGTGTAAGGGTTACTGAAGATATGGAGAAAATTGGCCTTACTGCTGGTTTAGGAGATAAGAGAGTTATTGTTCAGGGATTAGGAAATGTAGGTTATCACTCTGCAAAATTCCTTACAGAATTTGGTGCAACTATAGTTGGGCTTTGTGAATTTGAAGGTGCAATCTACAATGAGAATGGATTGAACGTGGATGAGGTTTTTGCTCACCGTAAATTAACAGGTTCTATCTTAGGTTTTCCCGGTGCTAAAGAATTTAAAAATTCTATGGAAGGATTAGAGCAGCCATGTGATATTCTTGTTCCTGCTGCATTAGAAAACCAGATCACTTCAGAAAATATCAGAAACATTAAAGCTAAGATCATCGCAGAAGGGGCAAATGGTCCTTGTACTCCAGAAGCAGAAGAGATCTTTACAGAGATGGGTGGAATTATTATTCCGGATATGTATTGTAATGCAGGTGGGGTAACGGTATCTTATTTTGAATGGTTGAAAAACCTTTCGCACGTAGCTTTTGGCCGTATGGAAAAACGTTATGCAGAAAATTCAAATGCGAATCTGATTAATACTTTAGAAAGCTTAACCGGACAAAGTATTCCAGCTGAGCACCGCTTAATGATTGTTAAAGGTGCCTCTGAGTTAGAATTGGTAAATTCTGGTTTAGAAGATACGATGATCCATTCTTATCACGAGATTAGGGAGACTTTAATGTCTAAACCTGGTATAGAAACGCTAAGGACGGCTGCTTTTGTAGGTTCAATAGATAAAATTGCAGTTTCTTACATGAACCTTGGTATCTGGCCATAAGCTAAAATAAAAAAATATACTTTATCAAGAGATCCGCTGTTTCAAAACAAGCGGATCTTTTTTTTGAGACAGGTTATTCAATATGACATTAATCTTGAAATCCTGCATTATCCATATTCGTATATTGTAGGATGAAATCTGCTTATTTATTTCTCCTGATATTAGTGTTTGCTGCCTGTAACGGGGGCCAAAAAATAGCAAGTATCAATGGCTTTGCTGTTTTACCAAAACCTGCCGCTTCCGAAGCGGTAGCTACCTTTGCTGGTGGCTGTTTCTGGGCAACCCAGGAAAGTCTGATCCAGCTTAAGGGAGTTCATACTGTAATTAGCGGTTATGCAGGCGGTATTACAGAAAATCCTACTTATGATGAAGTTGCTGCTCAGGGGACTGGCCATGCAGAAGCTGTACAAGTTTATTATGATCCGGAAAAGATCAACTATGAACAGCTGGTCCGCGCTTTCTTCCTTGCCCATGATCCTACACAGCTAAACCGCCAGGGGCCTGATGTTGGGCCTGAGTATCGATCAATTGCTTTTTATCGCAATGATACAGAGCATAAAGCAATCAGTAAGGTAAGGTCAGAAATGGAAGCTGAAAAATATTACTCTGGAAGCTTTGTTACTGAATTGGAGCCTTTTAAAGTCTTTTATCCAGCAGAAAGTACGCATCAGGATTACTATGAACGCAATACATGGGATCCCTATATCCGGAGCGTTTCCAAACCTAAAGTTATGAAGGTTAAAAAAGAATTATCACAGCTGATTAAAGCTGAGTATTTAAAGTAGCATTTGTTTTATGTTTATTGGTATATAGCATAGGTTATGTAGTTTATTTGTCAGCCAACTATCAATATTTTGTCATCTAAAGGAATAGCCTTCGTCTAAGAGAGGTTAGGTACTTATATTTTTTATCTTTGTACCCTCAGTATACCGCGATAAAAAGAGCATGTAGCAAAGCTTACTTACCTGGAAAAACAATAGATAACCAATGAAACCTGCATAAGGTTACCTTTTAAAAAAAGATATAGCAAGTTTATGCAAGCTTCATTACCTATAAAAATAATAAATAACCGATGAAAAAAAGTGCGATTATTGGCTTGATTACGATAGCGATCTGTGTATGTTTCCTGGTTAGCTTAAATGCCGATACCAGTAACTATTCTACGTTTTCAGAGGCCGCTAAAGACTCCCGTGAATTTCACGTAATGGGACATTGGGCAAAAGAAAAAGGGATGTATTACGATGCGTTAAAGGATCCCAATCATTTTTCGTTTTATATGAAAGATGAAAAAAATGAAATTAAAAAGGTAATTTATAGTGGTACCAAACCCCAGGATTTTGAGCGTTCAGAAAAGCTGGTGCTAATCGGAAAGATGAGTAAAGGAACTTTTTACGCTTCTAAAATATTGATGAAGTGCCCATCTAAATACAATAACGACCTGGTAGAGATTGATCAGAACGGACAGGTAAAAAAAGACAAATAATTTTAATGGATATACAATTCACAGGAGAAACCCTCCTTCCCGGTAAACTTGGGCAATTTTTTATTGTTTTAGCATTCGCAGCTTCACTACTTTCAACAATTTCGTATTTCTTCGCTACTACCAATAAAGACATTGCTGATAAATCCTGGCAAAGATTGGGGCGAATTGCTTTTTCGGTAAATTTTGTCAGTGTAATTGCTATAGGGGTCACCTTGTTTTATTTGATCCTGAACCATTTCAATGAATATTATTATGTTTATTCCCATTCCTCTAAAGCGTTACCGGTATATTATATCGTATCTGCGTTTTGGGAAGGTCAGGAAGGAAGTTTCTGGTTATGGGCATTCTGGCAAGCTTTGCTCGGATTAATCCTAATATGGAAAGCTAAAACCTGGGAAAACGGTGTAATGACGGTTATTTCTTTTTCTCAAGTGTTTTTAACCTCTATGCTGTTAGGCGTACAGATCTTTGGCGAGCGTATTGGAAGTTCTCCTTTTATCCTGTTAAGAGAAGCGGTAAACCTAAAAGATATGGCACCAGTAGTTTTTGCTGATGCAGAAAACTATAAGAACTACCTGAAATTTATTACCGACGGGAGAGGGTTAAATCCACTGCTGCAAAATTACTGGATGGTGATCCACCCACCTACCTTGTTCCTGGGCTTTGCAAGTATGGTTGTTCCTTTTGCTTATGTGGTGGCTGCGTTATGGCAAAAAAGATATAAAGAATGGATTAAGCCTACCATGCCATGGGCTTTGTTTGCCGTAATGATATTAGGAACCGGTATTATCATGGGTTCATTTTGGGCATATGAAGCGCTTAACTTTGGTGGCTTCTGGGCTTGGGACCCTGTAGAGAATGCATCACTTATTCCATGGCTAACATTAATTGGTGCAGTCCATGTGATGATTGCCTTTAAAAATACTGGCCATGCCTTTTTTACTTCAATTGCCTTAGTATTGGTTAGTTTTATGCTGGTACTATATGCTTCTTTTCTAACTAGAAGCGGTATTCTTGGAGAAACTTCAGTTCACTCTTTTACAGATCTGGGGATGTTTGGCCATCTTATCCTGTATAATGTAGTTTTTCTGGCTATTCCTGTTGTTCTTATTATTATACGCTGGAAAGAATTACCAATCACAAATAAAGATGAAGAGACCTATTCGAGAGAATTTTGGATGTTTATTGGCGCATTGGTTGTTACTGTTGCTTGTATACAAGTTATCTTCTCTACGTCTGTTCCTGTATTTAATAAAGCCTTCGGAACCAACTTTGCACCACCAATTGATGCCATAAAATATTATAACCAGTGGCAGGCTCCTTTCGCTATTTTGGTTACTTTGATTTCTGGCTTTTCCCAGTTCCTGAAATATAAACGTACAGATACACGTAAATTCTATAGTAGTTTAATTGCTACGCTGATTATTGCGGTTATTGTTACAGCAGGGTTTGTATATGTGACAGATATATACAGCAACCTAATCTATATTCTGCTTTCCTTTAGCTGTATGTTTGCTATTTTATCAAATGCAAGGGTATTGTCACAAGGATTTGCTGGTAAAGGTAAATTGGTTGGTGCCGCAGTAGCGCATATTGGCTTTGCCTTGTTGCTCGTTGGAGCATTAGTTGCTGCAGCTACTAGCAGGCCTATATCACTTAATGCTTCTAACTTTATCCCTGTTAAAGATTTCGAGAAAGCGGATAAGCCAGGAGAAAACATTGTCCTTTATAAAAATGAGCCTAAAAAAATGGGCCGTTTTACCGTTACTTATACCACAGATACGACCATTGCACCTAACACTTTTTATAACCTGAATTTTAAAGTTATTGATGAAGTTACGGGTAAGGTTAAAGAAGATTTTGATTTGAACCCACGCGTTCAGATTAACGAGAAAATGGGGCTTATTGCTTCTCCTGACACTAAACATTACCTTACTTACGATGTGTACACACACATTACCAGTGCACCAGATAAAAAGGATGCACATGCGGATAATGATGCACAAAGTGATGAGCATAATTATAAAAAACCTAGAATCGTAAATGTAAGTGCTGGAGATACACTACATACCAGCAGTGGTGTGATTACGGTGAAAGACCTAAACTTTAAACCTGTTGCTAAAAGTCTTGCTTTAGCAGAAGGTGATCTTGCAGTGGGGCTGCCTTTAGAAATTAGCTTAAATGGTAAGATCTATAAAACTGAGCCTATATTTTTAGTAAAGGGAAACAATACCTTTGACTTTGCCAGGAATATCCCAGAATTAGGACTGCGTTTAAGATTTACTAAGATCTTGCCTGATAAGAAAAAAGTAGAGTTACAGGTATTTGAAAAACCACAGCAATCTAAAGACTGGGTAGTATTTAAATCTATTGAGTTTCCATTTATTAATTTATACTGGGTAGGATTGATCGTGATGGTAATTGGTTTTGTGATCTCTATCATTCGCAGGCAAAAAGAAATTAAGTCGGCTTAAAATGAAAATCGTTTTTATAGGATCAGGGAATGTGGCCACCCATTTAGCAATTGCTTTTAGGGCAATGGGTGCCGATATTTTACAAGTCTGGAGTAAAGATGGTAAAAATGCAGGAATCCTCGCGGCATTGACTAAAGCAGAGCCAATCAGCACTTGGGAAGCACTTGATCTTAACGCAGATTATTATATTATTGCGGTAAATGATCGTGCCATTCCTATGGTAGCTTCTCAGTTGAAAGGTGTAAAAGGTATCGTTTTACATACTTCGGGGGCCACTTCAATTGATGCCTTAGCCGGTATTGGTAGTGGCTATGGTGTTCTTTATCCCTTGCAAACTTTCTCCAGAACCAAATCTTTAGATTTAAAACAGGTTCCTTTCTGTATTGAAGCAGACCGTACAGAAACATTTGAAAAGCTTTCTGCAATTGCTCATTTACTTAGTCCGTTAGTCTCTGAGGTAAGTTCAGAACAGCGTAAGGTGTTACATCTGGCCGCAGTATTTGCCTGTAATTTCAGTAACCACCTTTACCATTTAAGCAGTCAGTTATTAGAACAGCATCACCTTAAATTTGATCTTCTTAAACCACTAATCCTGGAAACTGCAAATAAGATCCAATCTAGCTCAGCTGCAGAAGTCCAAACCGGGCCTGCTGTGCGAAATGATCAGCATACGATGGAGAAACATTTAGACCTGCTAAAAAACACACCCGCATTACAAGATATTTACCAGCTGCTAAGCAATAGTATTAAAAATACGCATCATTTATAAGATTGCCATTTTTGCTGCTTATGTTTGGGGACAATTAGCAATGAACCAAGATTAGATGTTATTACAAAAACTAAAAGAGATCACTACTTTTATCTTTGATGTAGATGGTGTATTGACTACAGGCGATGTTCTGGCTTCAGAATCAGGAGAGCTTTTACGGACATTTAATATTAAAGACGGGTACGCGCTACAACTTGCTGTTAAAAAAGGATACCATGTATGTATCATCTCAGGAGGCCGCGGGCAAGCGATGGCTAAACGTTTTGAGGGCTTGGGTATACCAGAAGTGTTTCTTGGCGTTGCCGATAAAGTGACGGTATTTGAAGACTATTTACACCGAAACCAAATCAATGCTGCTCAGGTCTTGTATATGGGCGATGATATTCCTGACTTAAACGTGATGAAGCTTGTAGGCCTGCCGGCTTGCCCTGCTGATGCAACTACCGATATTAAAGCAATTAGTAGTTATATCTCTCCCTATAATGGTGGTAAAACTGCTGCGCGGGATGTGATAGAGAAAGTGCTTAAAATACAGGGGAGATGGTTTGACCCTAATCCTTCAGCTGCTGGTTCTAGCAAATAAGTTACCTCACCGGTTTAAACCATTTGATTCATTTTAGCTCTATCTGTTAAAATGAATATAAACATGAAAAAATTATTTATTATCTGTGGATTGTTATTTAGCATGATAACATTTGCAAACGCACAAGGAGGCAACCGCCCGATGGGTACACCTGAAGAGAGATTAGCTAAATCAATAGCGATGCTTACTGAAAAGTTAACCTTAACAGCTGATCAGCAAACAAAAGTTAAAGCAATTTTGGTAGATCAGAATACTCAAATCGCTAAAGCGCGTGAAGAAGCTGGCGAAGACAGACAAACAGCAAGGGCAAAAATGACAAAACTGATGGAAGAGAATAACGTAAAAATTAATGCGCTATTAAATGATGATCAGAAAAAAACCTATGCATCTTATTTGGAAGAGCGTAAAGCCGCTATGCAGAATAGGGGAGGCGGACAAGGAAGAAATAACTAATCTTTAAAAAATATCAAATAATAGAAGCGGCATTTAGCCGCTTTTGTTATTTTAGCAGGATATGTATACGCAAACCATACCCCTTATTTTAGCCTCTAAATCACCCCGCAGACAAGAATTAATGCAATTGATGGAGCTAGACTTTAAAGTGCTGCTAAAAGATGTGGATGAGAGTTATCCCAATGAATTGGAACCGGCAGATATTGCTTGTTATATTGCAGAGAAAAAGGCTTTGGCTTTTATAGAAGAACGTTTAACCAGTCTTGTGATTACTGCAGATACCATTGTGGCTTATAATGGAGAGATCTTAGGAAAGCCTGCAGATGCTGCTGATGCAAAAATAATGCTCACAAAATTATCGGGGACTACCCATCAGGTATATACCGGGGTGAGTCTGGCCCACAAAGATAAACTAGTCACTTTCTATGATGAAACAGAAGTTTGCTTCAGGGAACTCAGCGAAGCAGAAATTGAACATTACATTATCAAGTATAATCCTTTAGATAAAGCTGGCTCTTATGGTATTCAAGACTGGCTGGGCTTTATCGCTGTAGAAAAAATTACTGGTTCTTATACCAATGTTATGGGCTTGCCTACAGAAAAGCTTTATAACGCGTTATCAAATTTCTGATCTTCATGGATTTGGTACAGTATGCCCATTTTTAGATCATAAGTAGATAAGCTGATCGCCTTTATTCCTGTTTCTTTAATTACATAATCTGTTATCATGGCTGCAATAACGATCATATCCACGCGTAGCGGAACGAGGTCTGGCATGGCCGCTCGTTCTGAATGAGCAGAGCTGATCAGTTTTTCAGAAAGCACTTGATAAGCATTCATATCAAAACTAGCAGCACTGATCGATCTGACATCAATTCCTTTCAGCAACATTGCTGCAAATGTTTCAAATGCACCAGCAGAACCAATAAGTAATTTAGGTTGAAATTGCAGGCAAGCTGCTTTCAGCTCTGGTAATTCCTGCTGCAGTCTTTCCAGTATTGCAGACTTATTTTCAGCACTAATTGGATCGGTATGAAAATAGGCCTGCATCAAACGTGCAGCGCCTATATTATAACTTTTTTTCCATAACTGGCCGGTGGTATTACAGATAATGAACTCTGTACTTCCACCGCCAATGTCCATAATCAGTGAAGTATCCTGAATAAGCCCGGTAGCCTTAACACCATTAAAAATATAAGCAGCTTCTTGTTCGCCACTAATTACCTCTATGTTAATCCCTGCTCTTTTAGAAGCTGCACTCACAAAGTCATTACCATTAGAAGCACTTCGCACAGCAGATGTAGCTGTCGCTTTTACAAGGGTTACGTTACGCCTTTCAATCTCTTCTTTAAAGCCTTGCAATGCCTTTATACCGCGTTCAAAAGCTTCAGGAATAATCATGTTCTCATTGATCCTTCCCTGTCCAAGCTGAACAGGAAGGTTCGTTTTAAAAATAACCTCTACTCCGGCAGAGGTTATTTCTGCAATGATCAAATGAAATGTATTGGTGCCAAGGTCAATAACCGCTGCTTTCATACTTATCTAATTTATGGGCTAAGATATTAATTCTTATAGGCAAACCATTTCATCATTTCTTTCAGGCTTGTTTTTTTACCGTACATCAAAATACCTACCCTGTAAATTCTCGCTGCTACCCATACTGTGCCAATAAAACCTATAATTAGCAATCCCATAGATAAAGCGAGCTGCCAATCTGGTACTCCATAAGGTAACCTCACCATCATGGCGATAGGAGAGGTAAATGGAATGATAGATAACCAAAAAGCAATAGGACCATATGGATCTCTATTCACCACACTTAAGGATAAGGCATATCCAAGTAATAGCGGCATCATGACCGGCATCATAAATTGCTGAGTTTCTGTTTCACTATCAACAGCTGAACCAATTGCTGCATAAAGTGCACTGTAGAACAGATATCCGCCAATAAAGTAAAATAAGAATACAATAACTATTTTGGTAAGATCAACACTAGCTAAGCTTTTTTGAAGCATCGCTATTGGGCTATTAGCTGCAATTTGCTGTCCTACTGTAGGGGCAGACATCGTTGTAGCGGGTGCTGGTTTATTTCCTTTAACTACCGTTCCGTTTTTGGCGGGTGCTGTTACAGTAGTCTGTTGTGCATCGCTATCAGTAAAAACTTTTACCGCTATCGTTGATATCGCCGTAGTTAGCAAGATCCAGAGGATAAACTGGGTGAGCCCTACTAAAGCAATACCAATAATTTTGCCCATCATCAGCTGAAATGGCTTCACAGAAGAAATCATTACTTCAATGATCCTGCTGGTTTTTTCTTCAATCACACCACGCATTACCTGGATTCCATAAAGCAGGATAAACATAAACATAAAAACCCCGGAAGCAGAACCGATAATCATAATGGCACCCGCACTAGAATCTTCTTCTTTACCACTTTCACTAATCTTTTTATTATCAATATTGACATTAGATCTAAGTCTGTCCAGATCTTTTTGGGCAATGCCGCTTTCTTTTAATTTTTGGTTCCGGATGATATTCTCTATATCACCTCCAACAATACTGTTTAGCGATAATCCTGCTTGTTTCTGGCCCAAAAGCTGTATACCCGCAGGTGCATCCAGTGTAAATTCTGGTAAATAAAGGATATAGTCAAAATTGCTTTTTAAAAATCCCGTTTTCATTTGGACCAGCGATTGGTCCACATACACATAGGAAGTGTTTTTAGAAGAAGTCAGTCTTTCCGTTAGGGTTTTATTATCATTAATTACTGCAATCTTGTTCACGGTATCCGATGCACCATTAATGCTAAAATAGATCATCACTCCGTAAAAAGCAGCAATAAGCAATGGAGTAAGCAATGTCATAAGAATGAAGGACTTCTTTCTTACTCTTGAATAATATTCTCTTTGTATGATGAGTAAAATTTTGTTCATGGCTTTAGTTTTTAGTTTTAACCTTGTCAATAAAAATATCGTTCATTGTAGGGATGACCTCATCCAGGCGCTGGATATTAACCACTGGAAGCAATGCCGATAAGAGCTGGTTTGCAGTTTGTCCGTCTTTTAATTTGATCTTGAGCACAGTTTTATCTGGTTGTATATCTTTTTGTATAATGTCAAATATTTCGGATGGAGAATCCGTATTATATTCACCTTGATATTCTACCCAATAAGTATTATTGCGGTACTTCTCTTTAATATCTGATACCGATCCATCTAATATTTTTTTAGAATGGTGGATCAGTGCAATGCTGTCACATAATTCTTCCACAGATTCCATACGGTGTGTAGAAAATATAAAAGTTGCCCCTTGCTTGTTAAGTTCCAGGATTTCATTCTTAATGACATCCGCATTTACAGGATCAAAACCAGAAAACGGCTCATCTAGTATAATCAGTTCTGGTTGATGCAGTACGGTAGCCACAAATTGAACTTTCTGTTGCATACCCTTACTCAGATCTTCTACTTTTTTGTTCCACCAGCTTCCCATTTCTAGTTTCTCAAACCAAAATTTAACTCTTTTAGTAGCTTCAGCCGTGTTTAAGCCTTTTAGTTTTGCCAGGTAAAGTACTTGCTCACCGATCTCCATTTTCTTATACAGACCACGTTCTTCGGGTAGGTATCCAATTTGCGAAATGTGATTAGCATTTAAACGCTGACCGTTAAAGATTACCTCTCCGCTATCAGGTGCGGTAATTTGGGTGATAATTCTAATCAGGGAAGTTTTTCCTGCACCATTTGGGCCTAGCAGCCCGAATATTTTGCCTTGCTCTACCGTCAAACTTACATCATCAAGTGCACGGTGCGTGGCATATTGCTTTACAATATTGTTTACGCTTAACATAGTATAATTTTTTTTAGTTTGTTTAGTCTTTAGTTAGTACACAAACCAGGAAAAAAGTTACACCATAATAGAATAATTATTTAAAATTAGTTAAAAACGCCTTTAATCTTGTCAATAACACCCATTCTTTTGCCACGCTGCTTTTCAGTCCCAATTAGAAAACCATAAGGCTGTAACTCCGGTACATGATCACAGATGATTTTTATGATCCCCAGCAGAGGGATAGCCAGGATCATTCCTGCTATTCCCCAAACCATTTCACCCAAAACTATGATCAGAATGGTAAAAAGAGGATTGATATTTACCTGTTCACCTACAATAAGGGGTTCTAAAATGTACGTTTGAATAAACTGCACCATTGCATAAGTTATCAATACTGCGATAATCATTTTAGTATCCCCGCCCTGGGCTACAACAGCTAATACTGTAATAGAAGTCCCTGTTAAATTTCCAATAAAGGGAATGATTTCAAGAATCCCACAAAGTACGGCAAAGAAAATCGCACTTTCTACTCCTGCCAAACTAAAGCCAATGCCATACATGATCCATAGCATCATGATCATTGCGCCAAGTCCACTGAGATATTTTTGTGCAATTTTTCCTGCTTTATGTACCACCTCATCAGCTGTATTTGTTTCATTACGCGGCACAAGCTTAAGAATGAACTTTTTTATATGTGAACGATAGACCAGAAAAAGGAACATATAGACGATAACAAGAATTGTATTCACCATAATACCAATCACACTACCCGCAAAACTTGCTAGCATAGTGCCTGCATTGCTACCTGCATCCTGGCTTTGTTGTTTTACCAGGTCATTTTGCTGGCGCATGGTTATTCCAGCCTGTTTATGCAGCCACTGTTGCAGATTAGTAAATAAATTAACTACCCGCTGTTTCATCGAATCCATGTTCTCAGTCAGGCCGCTTAGCTGCCAGGAAAGCAAGAATACGATAAGTGTGATTGCGCCAACAAAAATTAGTACGCATAGCAGAGAAGAGATTCCCCTGCTCATCCCTTTACTCTCCAACCAATTACTTAGACGGATAAACAACATAGAAAATACAGCTGCGAGTGCTACAGGGATCAGAAATTCTGCAGCAAAATATAAACCTGCAAAGGCCAGAAAAAAAAATAGTAATGTATAAACGCTTTGTTGAAGCTTTTCCATAAGGTGATTTTATAGAGAACAACATTTTTTGTTTAAAGTTTTCAAACAATCAGAGGAATCTTACCGGCAAATAAAAAGGGACTATCCCTTTTGAGACAGTCCCTTTCATGCTGCAACAGCAGCAGTATATTGATTCCGGTTTTACTCGAAATATTCTTTCATTTTTTCAAAGAAGCTTTTATCATTCTTACCTGGCTGAGGCTTAAAGTTTGGAGAATCACGTAATTTCTCTAAAATATTACGTTCTTCACTGCTTAAAGCTTTAGGGGTCCAGATATTTACATGAATGATTTGATCTCCTCTGTGGTAAGAATTGACTTCAGGAATACCTTTACCTTTTAAGCGCAATAACTTTCCACTTTGTGTTCCCGGTTCAATTTTGATTTTTGCTTTACCATCAATAGTTGGCACTTCGGCACTAAAGCCTAAAGCTGCATCAACAATACTCAAATGCAAGTCATAAACCACATTGTTACCTTCGCGTTTAAGGAACTCATGAGGAGTTTCTTCAATCAGGATAATCAGATCACCAGGTATACCACCGTTAGGTGCTGCATTACCTTTTCCGCTCATGCTTAACTGCATTCCATCACTTACCCCCGCAGGAATGTTGATAGAAATAGTCTCTTCTCCTCTTACTGTACCTTCACCATGACAAGAATTACATTTAGAAGTAATCTGTGTTCCAGATCCGTTACAAGTAGGACAAGTAGAAGTTGTTTGCATCTGTCCCAGAATGGTATTAGTTACCCTGCGTACAGAACCACTTCCCCCACATGATTTACAAGTGCTGATCGATGATTTATCCTTAGCACCGGAACCATCACAGGTTTTACATATGACTTGTTTATTAACCTTTATTTTTTTCTCTGCGCCATGCGCGATTTCTTCCAGCGTTAATTTAACCTTAATCCGCAGGTTAGATCCTTTAGCTACCCTTCTGCCGCTACTGCCGCCACGTGACTGCTGCCCGCCAAAAAAGCTTTCAAAAGGACTGCCGCCACCGCCACCACCACCAAAGATATCACCAAACTGGCTAAAGATATCTTCCATGTTCATGCCGCCGCCGCCATATCCAGCACCGCCACCTGCAGCACCACCAACACCCGCATGGCCATAATGGTCATAACGCTGTTTCTTCTCCGGGTTACTCAGTATTTCGTAAGCCTCTGCGGCTTCCTTAAATTTATCCTCAGCGGTATGGTCATCCGGGTTTTTATCCGGATGGTATTTAATGGCTAGTTTTCTATAAGCTTTTTTAATTTCTTCCGGAGAAGAGCCTTTAGAAACGCCAAGGATATCGTAAAAATCTCTTTTGCTCATAATTAACTACCTACAACAACTTTAGCAAAGCGTATAACTTTGTCATTTAAAGTATATCCTTTTTCCAATTCATCTAAAACTTTTCCTTTCATCTCTTCAGACGGTGCAGGGATCTTAGTAATTGCTTCATGGTTGTCCGTATCAAAAACAGTGTTGATACTTTCCATTTCCTTTAAGCCTTTTTGTACTAAAATGCTTTTCAATTTAGTATGTACCAATTGAATCCCTTCGCGGATCGCGCTAACATCAGTCGCATTTTCTGTTGCTTTATTTGCACGGTCAAAATCATCAAGCACAGGAAGCATAGAAACAATTACATCCTTACCAGCAGTTTGTAAAAGCTCAACACGTTCCTTTTGCGTACGTCTTTTGAAATTATCAAATTCAGCAAAAAGGCGCAGGTATTTATCATTTAATGCAGCATTATCTAATTTTAACTGCTCCTCTGCAGAAATTTCAACAACAGGTTCTGTTATTGTTTCTTCTGCTTCTGTAGCATTATTATCAGTATTTAACTGCTCTTCAGTAGTGTTTTCCGTCGTAGGAACTTCTGTATCGTTTTGTTTCTTCTTGCTAAACATGGTATAGTAGAATTTTAGGGGGTAAACTCAAAAGTTTTGCCAATAAAGTATTTCAGCCATGCTGTCAGTTTTGTTTAGGGAACACTGTACAGAATGGCTGAAAAGGAATAATTTGTCAGATAGGTTTTAGTTTATTGTAGCATCTTCATGCACAATGCCCGCTTCACATTTAATGATCCTGGAAGGAAGTGTGCGGATGATATGGTAATCATGGGTAGCCATAACCACGGCAGTCCCATTTTGGCTGATCTGTTTAAGGAGCAGTACAATTTCTTCAGAAGTATCCGGGTCTAAATTCCCAGTCGGTTCATCAGCAAGGATAATATCAGGGTTGTTTAACAAGGCACGTGCAATAACTACACGCTGTTGTTCACCTCCTGAAAGTTCGTGTGGCATTTTTCTGATCTTAGAACGTAAGCCCACTTTTTCAAGTACATCTTTAATCCGCTCCTGGATCAGGTTCTTATCTTTCCATCCTGTAGCCTTTAACACAAAATCAAGGTTCTTCTCAATAGTACGGTCAGTAAGCAGTTGGAAATCCTGAAACACAATACCTAGTTTTCTGCGCAGGTAAGGAACATCTTTCTCTGCCAGCTTTTTAAGATCAAAGCCTGCAATTTCTCCCTCTCCATTACCAATATGAAGGTCACCATAAATGATTTTCAGCAAACTACTTTTTCCAGAGCCAGTCTGGCCAATTAAAAATACAAATTCACCCTTATCTATATTAAGGTTAACATTAGATAAAACCAGGTGTTTCTGTTGAAATACATCTACGTTCTTTAAATTTATAACTGCGTTTCCTGTCATGTCTTAAATATCTAGTTTTGCAATCTGGCCAAAAGGCAAATCTTTTACCACGCTCATAATATAAGGCAGTTTATCTGCCAGCCCCAATTTATCTAATGATTTATCAGGTCTGTCAACTCTGAAATACGCCAGTAAAGTGAATTTCTCATCTCTCAACTGAACATAATCAGGGATCTTTGCTATGCCCTTAACTTTGATTACATACATTTTGTTCAAAAATAGTGTTTCAAAATGAAACCTGCATAAGATTATGGCTTACAAAATGAAATAAACCCCATTGCTGATCCTCATTTTATTAAAACAAGAATTACTTATTAAATTCCATTCAGAAAATCAATAGTATTCACATTATCTGCATAATCCCATAATTGCGGATGCTGGCTTTGCCCAAAGGTCACTACCCCAACGTTTAGTTTCATTGCAGCATGCGTAACTACACACTGAATGCTATCCTGCATTTCTTCCAATTTTAAGTTAAGTTCTTCCAGGTTCTTATAATGCTCATAATAAAGCACTGCAAGGGGAGAAGACAAGGCTTCATTTTCAGTTAAAAGCAGGAACCCATTATCCAGATGTGGTACAGAATTTACCAGGTATATTGATTTGTTATAATCATAGTTATTATTGTATTTGAAATGGTTGCTGATATCCTGAAAAGGCTCTATAGGTTCAAAAAAGTTCTTGATCTCATAACCCTCTGGCAAATAAATTTTAGACACGCTGCGGCAGCCCATTCCGTAATAATCAAAAATGTCATGCCCTAAAACTGCTATCTCTTCCTCAGTTTCAAGACCATCCAATACCGCGATGCTATTCCTGTTTTTTCTAATGATATTTGGAACTTTTCCAAAATAATACTCGAAATACCTAGAGGTATTATTGCTGCCCGTAGCGATAATGGCGTCAAAATCTTTCAATCTTTCAGCAAAAACAATTCTGTCTGCCAGCAAAGGTTCAAAGGCAATCAGCTGTTTTAACAAGGCAGGCAGCAATTGGTTATCAGAAGAAGAAAGTTTAATCATCGCTGTATTTCCTGTAGCTAGCACGCAAAGTACATCATGAAAGCCCACCATAGGAATATTTCCAGCTAATATCAATCCTATAGTTTTTGGGGCAGAAGTTACTTTTATCTGTTCAAACCATTGTTCTAGTGCGTGTAGGCTTAGCATTTCTTTTAAAGAAGATAGCGCTCTGTTTACTTCCTCAGTTTTAAACCAGGCATTATGATTAGATGCTGATTCAATTATCTTATTAAAATCATCATTTGGGCGACCGATAAAATCACTTAGTTTATGAAATGCAATAATTAACTTTTCAGCGGTTAGGATTGGCATGTTTGAAGTTATTTTAAAGTATAAATGTTATATTTGCAAGGCAAAGGTAACTTTAGCAAATAGATTTATACGAAGACATGGCTATTAAAATAACAGACGAATGTATTAACTGCGGAGCATGTGAGCCTGAATGCCCAAATAATGCAATTTATGATGCAGGCACAGCCTGGCGATTTTCTGATGGTACCAATTTAAATGGTATTATCGATTTTGGTGATCAGGAAGTGGATGCAGGTGCCTCTCAGGAAGCAGTTTCTGATGAAGTATATTATATTGTTTCTGACAAATGTACAGAATGCAAAGGATTTCATGATGAGCCTCAATGTGCTGCGGTTTGCCCGGTAGATTGCTGTGTAGACGATGAAGATATCCGCGAAACAGAAGAAGAATTATTGAAGAAAAAAGCCTGGTTACACCAAGAAGGTTAATTCTAACACATATAATAAAAAAGGGACGCATTTTATTGTGTCCCTTTTTTATTGGAGGTATATTTTAAACTTCTGCTTTATTTGGAATGATCAGCACAGGACAAGCAGATTTTCTAGCCACATGTTCAGCTACGCTACCCATTAAAAAGTGGTACAATCCAGTCCGGCCATAAGTACCAATAACAATCAGGTCAGATCCCCATTCTTCTGCCTGGTTAATAATGCCATGCGCAGCACTATCTACCACACTCAGATAAGTCGTTTTTACACCCTGACCAAATTTATCCTCCATTTCTTTTAGCAACAAATGACTGTTTTCTTCACTGTTATCATAAGTGTCTAAGAAAACAGGCGCTAAAGTCAAGTCTTGATTAATAGTGGCGGGCATTGGCTCTATAATATTTACAAGTGCCACCTCAGCGCCAAATGTTTTGGCCATTTCATAACCTGTTTTTGCTGCCTTTTCAGAACATGTACTATTATCTACTGCTATTAAAATCTTACTAAAGTTCATAATTTGGGGCATTAATGATTTATATACATAGATAACAATTTTATGAATCAAATGTTTATCATGCCGTTTATTAGTTCAGGTTCATTATTTTTAGGCACTGATATTTTACTATGGAAAAGAAACTCGCAATTTGCAGGGTCGCTATTGCCCCCTTGCGCGCAGCAGCATCAGATAAAGCAGAAATCATGACCCAATTGCTTTTTGGAGATCAGGTAGAAGTTCTGGAACAAGCAGAACCCTGGTACCTCATCCGTCATGCTTACGATGGATATGAAGGATGGATGGATTTTAAACAGCTAACGGAGATTACAGCAGCACAATTTGAACAAAATAAAGCGGGGAATTACCTGGTACCTCCACAAGTTAACAATACCATAGCAGCAGCAGACGGTTCCTTATATTATTTACCTGCTTCCAGTAGTCTTCCGGGCTACGCTGATGGATATTGTACTTTAGGAACAGAAAAATTCAAAGTTCTGTTTGATCCCTATCAGGTAAATTTATCCTCATTTGCAGCAATCACTGATCTTTCCTTTTTCTTTCAGAATGCGCCCTATTTATGGGGAGGAAGAACCCTGTTTGGAATAGATTGCTCTGGTTTTTCCCAGGCGATTTATAAATTGCTGGGAATAGCCATTAAAAGAGATGCCGCACAACAAGCAGAACAAGGAGAAACAGTAAATTTTTTACCGGAAGTGCAAACTGGCGATCTTGCCTTTTTTGATAATGCAGAAGGCAGAATTATCCATGTAGGTATTATGCTTAGCCCCAGCCAGATCATCCATGCCTCTGGAAGGGTAAAGGTAGATGCGGTAGATGATCAGGGGATATATAGTGCAGAATTAGGGAAGTATAGCCATCATCTGCGGATTATTAAGCGGTTTATATAAGATGTTATTCCCACTCCCACACCATCACTAATTTATCATCACCCGTAGAAAGCAAATATTTACCATCAGGTGTCCAAACCAGTTTATTAATAGAATGGGTATGGCCGTTTGTATTTTTCTCTAAACTGAGGATTTTGTACAATTTTAAATCATCGCTTCCCCAAAGTTTAATACTCTTATCCTGGCTTGCAGTTGCAAAATAAGGGAGGGTAGGGTGGAAAGCTATTCCATAAACACTAAATAAATGTGCAGGAATAGTATGGCGTAATTCATATCCGGGAGCTGACCAGAAATTTAACTGTGCATCCCTGCCACCAGAGATCAGATACTTGCCATCTGGCGAATACTGTACTGAAGTAACCGGTAAAGTGTGTTTTTCCAGTACGTACAGCAAACTATAATCATGAAGATCATAAATGCGTACAAAACCATCTTTACAACCAAATGCTGCATGTTTAGCATCAGGACTGATTGCAATTGACCTTACTGTATCTGTACCTACACGGATGCGGTATAAAAGGGAAAGATCGGCAAGCGACCAGATCCCCACCGTACCATCTTCACTAGCCGTTAGAAATTCCTGTTTAGAAGGAACCACCACCACATCAAATACCGGCTTTTCATGCGCCGCGAAATTAGCAGTTACAGCCTGCTTATTTAAATCAAAAATACTCAGTTCACCACTTCTTAAACCTACAAAAAGCAGATCATTGTAATAATAAAGGCTATAAACAGAAGTCTTAACCGGCATTAAAACTTTTAAGAAAGACATTTTATCCAGTGACCATTCTACTACACCTTTATCATTGCCTGCAGTAAAAAACAGGCCTTCTTTACCTGCATTTGTTAAAGCATAAACCGGGTTTTGATGGCCGCTAAGTGATTTTAAGTGTTTTAACATAAGTAATTTATTGAAAGCAGCACCTTAACGATGTCTGCCCTCCAGGTTAACGCCTATATCAGCCAGAGTTTTTCCTTTTTCCCTTAACAAGACCAGCAGATGAAAAATCAAGTCAGAACTTTCATTTACAAAATCTACATCCGTTTCATTTAAAGCGGCAATAACCGTTTCTACACCCTCTTCTCCAACCTTCTGAGCAATCTTATTTAATCCTTTCTTGCGTAGTTTATTTACATAAGAATCCTCTGTAGGATGATCATACCGGTCACCAATAATTTTTTCCAGTTCAAAAATAAAGTTCTGGTTAAAATTAGTTTGGAAACAACTTCTGCTGCCAGTGTGGCAAGTAGGCCCTACCGGAGTAGCTTTAATCAGGATCGTATCCTTATCACAATCAATATGCGTTTCTTTTACATACAAAAAATTCCCGCTTTCTTCTCCTTTAGTCCATAATCTGTTTTTAGAGCGGGAGTAAAAAGTAACCTTTCCTTCCTGCTGTGTTTTAGTCCATGCTTCCTGGTTCATATACCCCAGCATCAGCACTTCCAATGTTTGTACATCCTGGATAATTACAGGAACCAATCCATCAGTTTTTTCAAAATCTATATTCATAACCTTACTGGTATGTTGTGTTTTTTTAATTCATTTTTCAGGTCTGGAATCGGGATTTCACCAAAATGAAAGACCGAAGCAGCCAACGCTGCATCCACACCTGTAGTACTGAAGACTTCTGTGAAGTGCTCCATTTTTCCGGCCCCGCCAGAAGCGATAACCGGGATATTGATCAACTGGCATATATGCTTCAATAATTTACAATCGAAGCCTTGCTTAGTGCCATCATGATCCATAGAAGTGAGTAAAATCTCTCCGGCACCTAATCCTTCCGCCTGTTTAATCCAGTCCTCTGTTTCCAGTTCCGTAATCAAACGGCCACCATTTAGATGCACCATATTCTTGCCAGCTACCAGTTTAGTATCCACTGCAACCACTACAAACTGTACCCCAAATACGCTAGCCAGTTCTTCAATAAGTTTCGGATTTTTAACAGCAGCAGAATTAATACTAATTTTATCTGCACCCGCATTCAGCAAGGCATCAGCATCAGCAATAGAAGTTATTCCACCACCAATTGTAAAAGGGATATTCAGTTGACGGGCAACCGATTTTACCATCTCGATCATCGTTTTGCGGCGTTCATTGGTAGCGGTGATATCCAGAAACACCAGTTCATCTGCACCCTGCTGCGCATACTGCCAGGCCAGTTCTACCGGATCACCAGCATCCTTTAAGTCCACAAAATTTACGCCTTTTACGGTTCGCCCATCCTTCACATCCAAACAGGGAATAATACGTTTACTTAACATCCGTTATAGTGAAGTAAGCGCCCTCAAGTTCCATTCTTTGATCTCTTCGATCGTAATCCGGTTCTCATAAATAGCTTTTCCAACCACCACAGATCTTACATCCAGTTTTGAAAGCTCTTCAATATCATCCATAGAACTTACACCACCAGAAGCGATCAATTTAATAAAAGGAGAATGTTCCAGTAGTTTCTTATACAAATCTACAGCCGCACCACCTAACTTGCCATCTTTGTTAATATCAGTACATAAGAATCTGAAAAAACCCAGTTGAAGGCATTTATCTACATAATCCATTAACTTAATTGGTGAACTTTCCATCCAGCCAGAATATTTAATTACCTCATCCAGCACATCAATAGCGATCACAATGCGATTTGCATAATCATATTTCTTACCCACCTCTTTACTCAATTCAGAAAGAAAATCTGGATTAGTAATAGCCTGTGTACCTACAATTACGCGGTGTATACCCGCATCAAGCAAATTCGTTACCTGCTCAATGGTACGGATGCCACCTCCATATTGCACACGCATATCCGTTTTTTTAATGATCTCAAAAAGCTCAGCTTGGTTGCTGAAATCTCCTTTAGCGCCATTTAAATCAATAATATGGATGAATTCTGTACCGTTAGACCGATAAGTTTCGATCATCTCAGCAATCGACACTTCATATACTGTTTTCTGGCTATAGTCACCCTCTGTTAAGCGGACAACTTTACCATCTAAAATATCTATAGCGGGAATTATGTACATTTTAATGTTTTAAGTTTGAAAAATTCTTTAATAAACGTTCTCCGGCAGCACCGGATTTTTCTGGGTGAAACTGTACCCCGTAAAAGTTATCTTTTTGTATAGCAGCTGAATACCTAACACCATAATCAGCAGTTGCAATTTCAAAAGTAGCGTTATATTCAATAAAATAAGAGTGTACAAAATAAAATTGTGTTGCATTTTCAACACCATCAAACAGTAAATTGTTTTTGATCTCAATATTATTCCATCCCATATGAGGAATCTTTATACCAAGCTCTTTATCAAACAGTTTCGTTTTTACAGGGATGATATTCGTCATTTCCGCATCACCCTCCTCAGAATGAGCAGTAAGCAATTGCATCCCTACACAGATCCCTAATACTGGTTTCTTCAGGTTCCTGATAGCCTCTACCAAGCCAGTCTGTCTCAATTTCTCCATGGCAGCCCCAGCATGGCCAACACCAGGAATAATGATATGAGAATATTGGTCAAACTCCTCCTCCGCGTTAATCATGCCATAGGTAATTCCTAATCTTGACAAAGCAGAAGTAAGGGAGAAGATATTTCCAGCTCCGTAATTAACGATTCCAATCATTTCTATAACAATCCTTTAGTGCTTGGTAAAACTAACTTTTCTGCATCTCTTTTAATAGACATTTTTAAAGCTTTTGCAAAAGCTTTAAAGATACACTCAATCTTATGATGTTCGTTATCACCTTCTGCTTTAATATTCAGATTGCATTTTGCTGCATCACTAAATGATTTAAAGAAGTGAAAGAACATTTCTGTAGGTACATCGCCTACTTTTTCACGTTTAAATTCAGCATCCCAGACAATCCAGTTACGGCCTCCAAAATCAATAGCCACTTGCGCCAGGCAATCATCCATCGGCAAACAGAAGCCATACCGCTCAATCCCTAATTTATTTCCTAGTGCGGTAGCAAATGCTTCCCCTAAAGCAATTCCGGTGTCTTCTACCGTATGGTGCTCATCGATATGAAGATCTCCTTTTGCAATTACTTTAAGATCAATTCCACCATGACGGGCAATTTGGTCTAACATATGGTTAAAGAAATTCAGGCCAGTCTCTATCTCTCCCTTACCTGTTCCATCCAGGTCAATACTAATTTCAATATCCGTTTCATTCGTCTTTCTTACATGATGAAACTGTCTGCTTCCTGCTTTAAGGAAAGTATAAATATCTATCCAGTTTTGAGTTTGCAAGGCGATGATATCCGTTAATGTTTCTGCTTTATCAATAATCTCATTTGCACCAAGCAGGTCATTATTCCTTAGCCAAATTGCTTTAGCACCCAGGTTTTTAGCCAATACCACATCATTGATCCGGTCACCAATCACATAAGAATTAGCCAGATCATAATCACCAGTAAGGTAATGCTGCAGTAAACCTGTATTAGGTTTACGCGTAGGCGCATTTTCATGAGCAAAAGTTTTATCGATAATAATTTCGCTAAAAACTACCCCCTCACTTTCAAAAGTATCCAGGATAAAATTATGTACCGGCCAGAAATTGAGCTCAGGATGTGAATCCGTACCCAGGCCATCCTGGTTAGTTACCATGACCAGTTCAAAATCAAGTTCCGCAGCTATTTTCGCTAAAAAATAGATAGACTTAGGATAAAACTTGAGTTTGGTAAAGGAATCAATTTGTTCATCCTCAGGTTCAATGATCAGTGTACCGTCACGGTCTATAAAAAGTAACTTCTTCATGCTTAGTTATTTAACGATTTTAGTGCAGACAATAGTATTTCATTTTCATTTTTGGTGCCAATGGTTATCCTCAGGCAACCTTCACATAAAGTCACTTTAGAACGATCGCGGATAATAATCCCCTGTTCTACCAGTGCGTGATAAATACCAGGGGCATCAGTTACTTCGGCCAGTATAAAGTTTGCATCAGAGGGGTAAACCTTTTTAACTATATCCAGTTCCAGTAATTTAGCACTCAATAATTCTCTTTCTGCTACCGTGATCTTGATCCAGTCATTCACCTGACCCACATTTTGCAATGCCGCTAAAGCAAGGTCTTGTGTAGATTGACTAATGTTATAAGGCGCTTTCACCTTATTCATAATATCAATCACAATACTAGAGGCAAAGGCCATTCCTAGACGCAAACCTGCCAATCCCCAAGCTTTAGAAAAAGTTTGAAGAATAACCAAATGAGGATATTCAGTTAATTCCTGGATAAAGGTGCGCTGTTTGGCAAAATTGATATAAGCCTCATCAATAATAACTAATCCTTTAAAATTAGCCAGGATCGTTTCAATATCTGTTCTGATGATCGAGTTCCCCGTTGGGTTATTTGGAGAACAGATAAAGATCAGCTTCGTGTTTTCATCAATGGCTTCTGCAATTCCTTCCAGGTCTAACTGGAAATTAGGGAGCAAATTAACCTTGCGGATCTCTACATCATTAATATTTGCAGAAACCTCATACATTCCATAAGTAGGTGGGAGAATGATCACATTATCTTTTCCCGGATTACAAAAGGCACGGTATAAAAGATCGATAGCCTCATCACTGCCATTTCCTAAAAATGTATTCTCTATGGGCACCCCTTTAATTTTGCTAATTGCATCTTTAAGGTCAAGCTGTAAAGGATCAGGATAACGGTTAAAGTTTTCTGGCAGAGGAGATCCAAAACTATTTTCATTTGCATCTAAAAACACACTCGCCTGTCCTTTATACTCATCCCTTGCAGTAGAGTAGGGGCGAAGGTTTTTGATGTTCTCGCGTTGTAAATTCTTAATATCCATCTTGTGATTTTAAACGAATAGTGATTGCATTTTTATGCGCCTCAAGTCCTTCAGCTGCGGCTAATACTTCAACAGTACCACCAATTGCAGCTAAACCTTCAGGGCTGATTTGCTGAAAAGTAATTTTTTTAATAAAAGAGTCTATAGAAACGCCAGAATAGGCTTTAGCAAAACCACTGGTTGGCAAGGTATGGTTCGTTCCAGAAGCATAATCACCCGCACTTTCGGGAGTCAGGTTGCCTAAAAAAACAGAACCAGCATTGATAATCATTGGTATAAGCTCAGCATATGAATCTGTAGCCAGGATCAAGTGTTCCGGAGCATAAATATTGCTGAAATTCATTGCCTGAGCGGTATTTTCAACTAAAACAGCATAAGAATTTGCAATAGCCTTAGCGGCGATATCTTTTCTTGGTAAATCATTTAGCTGAAGCTGAATCTGAATGATAGTTTGTTTGATAAGTTCAGCAGAAGTAGAAACTAATATCGCCTGGCTATCTGTACCATGTTCTGCTTGGGCAAGCAGATCTGAGGCCGCAAATGCAGGATTTGCAGTTTCATCAGCGATCACCAATACCTCCGAAGGGCCTGCTGGCATATCAATTGCCGTCATTCCTGAAGATAAGACCAATTGTTTAGCTAAGGTAACGTAGCGGTTGCCCGGCCCAAAAATCTTATAAACCTTAGGTACAGTTGATGTGCCGAAAGCCATAGCGGCGATAGCTTGTGCACCGCCAGCCAGGTAAATCCGCTCTATTCCCAATATAACAGCACAATAAGCCAGGTAACAATTGGTTTTTCCATCCTTTTGCGGCGGAGAGCAAACTACAATCTCTTTACAGCCAGCCAGTACAGCCGGGATCCCCAGCATCAGAAAAGTACTTGGTAAAACAGCCGTTCCACCAGGAATATACAAACCAACACGTTCTATCGGCCTTGATTCGCGCCAGCAAGTAACCCCAGGCATTGTCTCTACCGGTTGCTCTTTATAAAGCTGTGCTGCATGAAACTTCTTAATATTAGCATAAGCAGTATCAATTGCATTTTTAGCTTCCGCTGGAATGGATGAGGCAATTTCTCCGATCTCTTCTTTACCGATAAAAAGCTGATTAAGATTCACTTTGTCAAAAGCTAAAGCATAATCGATCAAAGCCTGATCCCCATCTGCTTTAACAGTTGAAATGATCTCTTTAACGCGGTCCGCTATTGCAGTGTCATCTGGTAACTGTCTTAAACAGAGCTCTTCAATTCGCTGTTCAGATAAATCAGTATAACTATATATATTCATTAGTATATAATTTATTATAAAGCTGTAAAAATAATTGGATGCTAATCATAGATTAGAAGCCGTTAAAAAGGTGATTTTAAGAAATTATCTTTTCAATTGGCATCACCACAATTCCTTCTGCACCCGCAGCTTTAAGGCTGTTGATCTTTTCCCAGAAATCCTGCTCAGCAATTACAGAATGTACAGCTACCCAATCTTCTTCAAAAAGAGGAACAATTGTAGGACTTTTCACACCTGGCAATAAGCTAACTACTTTTTCAAGGTTGGATTTTGCAACGTTAAGCACTACATACTTTGTTTCTTTAGCACGCAATACGGAACGGATACGCTGCAATAATTCAATTACATCATCATTCAGTTCAATACCTTTCTTACCGATCAGTACCGCTTCAGATTTCATCACCTCAGCGAATGGTTTTAGTCCATTGCTTTTTAAGGTACCCCCTGTAGAAACAATATCACAGATCGCGTCACTTAATCCCAGTCCCGGACCAATTTCTACAGATCCTGAGATGGTACGCACCACCGCATTTACATTATTTTCTGCAAGATATTTTTCTAAGATAACAGGGTAAGAAGTAGCAATTGCTTTTCCTTCCAATCCGCTAATGTCAGTGATGTCACTTTCATTTGGGATCGCAATTTTTAAGGTACATTTACCGAAGCCTAGTTTTTGAAGGTAAGTTACATCAGCATTCACTTCAGTAATTACATTTTCGCCAACAATACCCAGATCGGCAATGCCATCTTGTACATATTCAGGAATATCATCATCTCTAAGAAATAGAATTTCTAAAGGGAAATTAGTAACAGTTGATATGAGTGAACTTTTGTAGTTTTCAAATGATAAACCACAATTCTTAAGTATTTCTACAGATTTTTCGTTTAGTCGTCCAGATTTCTGGATAGCAATTTTAAGTGTTTTCAATGGATTGAAATTATTGAATGGATCAGGAAAATATTTCGGAAACAAGTTTTGAAGTACAAAACATTACATATCTATCGCCACAACTGGCGATGGTACAAATGTAAGTGTTGGTTCAAGTGTTTGTTCATATTATTTTCATTCCATTCAATATGCTATGCACACTGAGGACTGCAAATATATAGATTGAATTGATAAATCAAAAAATATATGGCATTTTATTTGAGTAGCCTTGCCGGACACACCTCCGAAATTTGAATTTTATCTAAATACCCCCCGTTTTGAAAAACACATTCTACCTGTTTATTTCTTTTTGTATTTTGCTTTCTTCTTGTAATTGGTTTAAAACTACTCCAGAAATAGGGCTGGTTTTATCGGAGCATTTTAAAGATAAGCGGTACAAAGATTTTGATACCACCGCCTACAATACCGTATTCGATCAACATCTTGATTCCCTTAAAAATAAATTCAGTAACACTAATATTATTGCTGAATACTATGCGGATAACGCGCATAAAACTAGCCTGGTAACTCAATTTTATGTGAATGGACAATTAGATTCCTTACAAGCTCACCTGCTAAAAAGTGGAGATCATGGATTTAATCCAAAAGTTTTTGGCTATCAGAAAATACAGGAACTCTTATCAAAATTATCAGAAAATAAGTTTAAAAATATAAATGAAGTCTATCCGGTAATCGCAGATCTGGAGCTTTACAGTGCCTCCTCCATCCTAAAGTATCATACCTTTATTTCTTACGGGAGTATCAATCCCCGGAAAGTACTAAACAGATACTATGTAACGACAAAAAGACCTGACAAAACTAGTATGGATCAGGTATTAGAGACTAAAGATCTCGGTAAATTATTAAATGATATCCAGCCAAAGGATGAAAATTATAACAATTTACAGCGCAGGCTGGTTAGCCTCAAAAAAATCGGGAACAACAATCCGGCAGAAATAAAAGCTCTAGAAGTTAACCTGGAACGCTTAAGATGGCAGATTCCTGGTTTGGGTAAAGAATTTGTAGAGGTAAACATTCCTGATTATTCTCTTACCTGGTTCAATAACCTGGATACAGTGACCCATATGAAGGTATGTGTAGGCGGAAGAAGAGAAAAGGATTATGAAGAAAAAATGAAGGTTTATCAAAAAAGCCATGCGATGGACGATAAACCGAAAAATCATCAGACCCCCATTTTATTAAGTAAGTTCAATTCCATCCAGGTCAACCCGGTTTGGAACATCCCGGTAAGCATTGCCCAGAATGAAATCTATGGTCAGGCGTTGCGTGATCCCTATTACCTATCTAATAATAACATGCGCGTTTATTACAAAGGGCAGCTCGTTAATGATCCGGATACGATTCAATGGAGCAAATATTCCCGTCAGCATTTACCTTTCCAGTTTAAACAAGGTTCAGGAAATGGAAACGCCTTAGGTAAATTCAAATTTATCTTTGAGAATGGATCAAGTATTTATTTACATGATACCAATAATAAATCAGCATTTAATTTATCAAAACGTGCCATCAGTCACGGTTGTGTAAGGGTAGAAAGACCATTAGAATTTGCTGAGAAGTTAGTTAATGATAAATATCAGTATGATCAGTTGCGTATGGAAGTAAACCTTCCGCCAATCGATACGACTAAAATGAATGTTTACCGGAAAAAACTAGCTAAAAAGGCAGATACAGTGAATGTTTTCCAGTTAAAACCAAAATGGTTTGGAACAAAGAAAAACGTATATGTCTTTATTAATTATAAAACCGCATGGACACAAAACGGTAAAATTGAATACCGGGATGATATTTATGGTTTAGACGAGGCACTTTATAATGCAATGAAAAAATACAGATAATATTTCTAACTTTGGTTTTTAATGAATTTCCTCTACCCAGGTTTTCTTTTTTCACTGCTGGCGGTAGCCATTCCTATCCTTATTCATTTATTTAATTTCCGGAAATTTAAGAAAGTATATTTCAGTAATGTACAGTTTTTAAAAGCTGCAAAAGAGCAGCAAGCCTCCAGGAGCAAATTAAAAGATATTCTTATCCTGATTTGCCGTGTATTAGCTATTTTATTTTTAGTGCTCGCTTTTGCACAACCTTATTTTTCTTCTGGCACCAGTATTAATCCTGCCGCGGGCAATCTCATCAATATTTATATTGATAATTCTTACAGCATGAGTGCTGTAAATACAGAAGGAAGCTTACTAGATGAAGCAAAAAGGAAAGCGAAAGAAATTGGCAGTCAATTTTTTCCGAATGACCGTTTTCAGCTCACAACCAATGATTTTGAGGGCAGGCACCAGCGTCTGGTAGGTTATGAAGAACTTGTTAATCTCATTGATGAAATAAAAATATCTGCTGCAGTGCGCAGTTTACAGCAAGTAATTAACCGTCAGCAGCAGGCAGATACTGCAAAAAGGAATGTGTTTAATTATGTCATGTCCGATTTTCAAAAGACATTTACGGGTAATTCTACACTTGTTAAAGGGGCTAACCATCGTTTTTCATTTATCCGCATTCCTGCTAATACCATCCCAAATATTGCTGTTGACAGTGTTTGGTCCTTATCGCCTGCACACCAACCAGGCGATCAAGAGAAGTTTGTTATACAACTCCATAATTACGGAAGAGAAACTGGCAACGGCATTTCTGTAAAACTGGTTATTAACAATCAGCAGAAGGCTATCAGCACATTAACCGTTCCTGCCGGCAAATCTGTAAAAGACACCATGACGTTTAGTGGCTTAACTTCCGGATGGCAAAAGGCAACTATAAATATTAAAGATTATCCTATTGTTTTTGATGATGAACTCAAGTTTAGTTTTAAAGTGGGCACCGGCCTTAAAATATTACAAATTGCCGGAGATCCGGAAGAAAGATATATCCGTTCGCTTTTTGCTGGTGATAAGTATTTTGCACTTCATACGATGCCTGAGTCAAATATCAGCTATTCCAGTTTCTCTGCCTACGACCTCCTTATACTTTCCGGGTTAAAAACACCTTCAAGCGGTTTGGTGCAGCAATTAAAAAGTTATGTGAAAAATGGCGGCAGCGTTGTGATATTCCCAGATCTGCAGGCAGGCGCAGCAATTTACAATCCTTTTTTACAGGCATTATCTCTTCCAGGTATCTTATCGGTCCGTGCAGATACCGTTCAGGTAAGCAAAATAGAACTGAACAGCAATATTTTTAAAGATGTGTTTGAAGAAGCACCTTTAAAAGTAGATCTTCCTGGAGTGAACCGCTATTTCATTTATGCCCAGCCTGGAAAAAGCAGCAGAGAAGATATCATGCAGCTTCCTTCAGGACAGTCATTTTTTAGCCAATACCAGCAAGGTATAGGGAAGATTTATCTATGTGCTACGTCCTTAAATAAAGATGACAGCAATTTATCACAACATCCGTTATTTGTACCGTTACTTTACAGAATAGCTTTTAATAGCGTACAGCAACAGCCACTCTACTATACAATTGGCAAAAATACCCAATTATCTACTGCACAAATAAGCCTTACACAAAACGAATCGCTCAGGTTAATTACAAAACAACAGGAAATTATCCCGGAGATCCGACAGGTACCAGGTAAAACCTTACTGTACATTGCCGACCAGGTTAAATCCCCTGGTTTTTATGAATTATCAAAATCAGATTCACTAATTAGTACATATGCATTTAATGAAAGCCGGGCAGAATCTGATATGCAATATACCAGTGACCAAGAACTCAAGCAGATTTTTGGCACTCCATTAACCCTTACCAACTCCAATACAAGTGCCTCAAATGCCACTGTGGAAAACAACCATACAGAATTATGGAAACTTTGCCTAGTTTTGTGTGCTGTTTTTTTAGCCCTTGAAGCCCTATTGATCCGATTTTTTTACAAACTAAAAATATAAAAAGACATGAACCTTCTCCTCACAGGCGTAACCATTGCCGACCCGAATAGCCAGTTTAATCATCAAACTTGTGACGTTCGTGTGGTACAGGGAAAGATCGTTGAGATTAGCAGCGGACTAAAGCCACTAGATAATGAAGAACTGGTAAATGGTAAAGGAGCTTATCTTGCACCAGGGTTCTTTGACCTAAACTGTGCTATTGGTGATCCTGGGTTTGAAACAAAAGAAGATATTAAAACTGCTACTGCTGCGGCACAAGCAGGCGGATTTACTGGTTTAGCCGTATTACCACACACCAAACCTGTAATTCACTCCAAAGCAGAAGTCGAATATATTATCAATAAAGCCAAAAATAACCTGGTCGATGTATACCCGGTAGGGGCAATCAGCCGCGATCTGGAAGGTAAAGAGCTGGCAGAACTATACGATATGAAGCAAGCCGGAGCCATCGCCTTCTCAGATGGCACCAAGCCAGTCACAGACGATGGTTTTATGAGCCGCGCCTTGCAGTATGCCAAAGGTATCAATGGTTTACTGATCGTTTATCCGGAAAATAAATCCATAGCAGGTAAAACACAGGTCAACGAAAGCAGTACCAGTGTACTTTTAGGAATGAAAGGCATGCCTGCATTAGCAGAAGAGATGCATATCTCCAGGGATGTTTTCCTGGCTACCTATCACCAGGCGCCCCTGCATATTAGCAATATCTCTACAGCCGGATCCGTTGCCATTATCAAAAAAGCGAAAAAAGACGGCGTTAAGATCTCTTGCGATGTAGCGGCACATCACCTTGTCTTTACCGAAGAACTGCTTAATGATTTTGACAGCAATTATAAAGTAAAACCCCCATTGCGTGGAAAGGCCGATGTTAAAGCCTTGATTACCGGGTTAAAAGATGGAACAATTGATGCGATATCTTCCCAGCACCGTCCGCATGAACCAGAATTTAAAGATGTAGAATTTGAAATTGCAGCATATGGGATTATTGCCCTGCAAACGGTATTACCACTACTGGTAAAAGCCGGTTTAGATGCTTCACAAATTACAGAAAAGCTATCAGTAAACCCGCGCAAATTGCTCAACCTGCCTGTCCCGGTAATTGAAACAGGAGCAGTTGCCAACTTTACCCTGTTTAACCTCGTTGAAAAGTGGGAATACAATGCAGGCAGTAACTACAGCAAATCCCGCAATTCACCTTTATTAAATCAAACCCTGACCGGTAAGGTCCAACTCGTTTATAACAACAATCAATTTCAAGTATATGGATAGTAAAGTACAAAGCGCCCTAGTAGCGTCCTTAGATAAATTCGCAGCAATTTCAGGTAACGATTCTATTAAATTAGAGCAAGACCTGGTTGATGTATTCAGTAAAGACCTGGGTTTTCTGGAAAAAGTAGAAGAATTTGATGAAGTTTTTGATGAACATCCTTCATTTGATGAACTTAGAGAAGTTTTCTTTGATTTACTGATGATCAATTTCTTCGCAAGTGATATCCAAAAACTAGAAGAAGACTACCTGGAAACAGATGAATGGGCTAACATTGAAGAAGAAACCATTGACCGCGGAACAGAATTGTTAAACCTGCTTCTATACATAAATGAGTGTCATGACGAAGAAATCAAACCAGAATTAGGAGATTTCTTAAGAGAGTTCTTGTTGGTAGAGGAAGATGAATTTCAGGATGAATTTCATATCTACGAAGATTTGATCAGCAATCAGCAATTAGCAGAAAGCAGTATTGAAGATATTTGCAGCCATAAAGGAATGATTGATCTTGGAGAAGAAATGGAAGAACTATTTATTCCTTTTATGAGTTTCTTTAACCAGCCAAAAGCAAATGATCAGGCATTTAAAGACCTGGAAGAGTTTAGCACCAATAAAGAATTTGACTCTTCAGTATATGCAATGATCAGTGTCTTTAACGAAAAGAACTAGTTGGCAACTGATATGGATCAGCAAGTAAAAGAAGTAGACGTTAAACCAAATAAGCTAGCTTTTCAGATCGCACTGGCATTTGCGTTATATACTGTTTTTTTGATTTTTCTATTTAAATTAATAGGTATTGACATCGAAGCAGAAAACGTACCTGGAGCTACACAATTCTTCAGTACCGTAGTTTCCTATGTGCCTTTTATATTGGGGATTTTCTATGTGCAAAAAACGTATAGAAAACAATTAGGTGGTTACATGGACTTTAGAAAAGGTTTTTCAGCTGGCTTTAGGGTAGCTTCTGCTGCGGGGTTATTTATTGGCGTTTTTATGATAATTTATTATAAAGTGCTAGATCGCGATGCAGTGGCACAGCTGATTAACAATGCAATAAGTAAAGCAGGAAATGATCCTAAAAAAATTAGGGAAATACATGATATGGAGCCCTATATGGCTGTTATCACTTCTTTCATGGCAGCAATTAGTTTTACGATCCTGGGCATCATCATTAGTGTGATTAGTGCCTTGATATTGAGAAGCGAACAACCCTCAGATTTAAGACGGTAAGCTGCCGCCCGACAAGATAAATTTTACAACGTGCAGGTTTTATCATTTTAATTGATAAAATTTGCACGTTATTTTTAAGCCTATTTTACCCGCATGGATATTTCAGTTGTCGTTCCCTTATATAATGAAGAAGAATCATTGCCAGAATTAACCTCCTGGATTGCCAGGGTAATGCTGGAACATAATTTTTCTTATGAAATTCTTTTTATCGATGATGGAAGCACCGATACCTCATGGCAGGTGATCGAGGCACTGAAAGTGGAATTTCCCGCAGTAAAAGGAGTTAAATTTAGGCGTAACTATGGTAAATCTGCCGCACTCAATGTAGCTTTCGAAGCTTCAAAAGGTGATGTGATCATTACCATGGATGCTGATCTTCAGGATAGTCCTGATGAAATTCCAGAACTTTACCGCAGGCTGCGGGAAGAAAAGATGGACATCATTTCTGGCTGGAAAAAGAAGCGTTACGATCCCATCACTAAAACTATTCCTACAAAATTATTTAATGCAGCAACCCGGAAAATGTCCGGGATCCAGCTTAATGATTTCAATTGCGGGTTAAAAGCCTATCGCAGTGAAGTGGTAAAAACCATAGAAGTTTATGGAGAAATGCACCGCTACATCCCTGTAATTGCTAAGTGGGCAGGTTTTAAACAAATTGGAGAACAGGTTGTAGAACACCGGGCCAGAAAATACGGCGTAACAAAGTTTGGTTTTAGCCGCTTTATCAATGGTTTTCTAGATTTATTATCGATCTTTTTTGTAGGTAAATTTGGTAAGCGCCCGATGCACTTTTTTGGTTCTATGGGCGTGCTAAGCTTCCTTATAGGAACCATAATGACCTTATGGATCATTGGAGAGAAACTATACCATATTGCTGCAGGTATCTCTTACAAAAGAGAAATTACCGACCAGCCTGCTTTCTACATTGCACTCTTGGCGATCATATTAGGTTCACAATTATTCCTTACCGGCTTTGTTGCTGAGCTAGTTACCAGAAACGCAACAGAACGCAACCATTACCTGGTAGAAAAAGAAATCCGCTAATATGTTTTTTTCTATCATTATTCCACTATACAACAGGCCGCAAGAAATTGATGAATTACTGGCTACCCTTTGCGTTCAAACTTACACCCAATTTGAAGTTCTTATTATTGAAGATGGGTCAATACACACCGCAAAAGAGATTGTAGAAGGATATAAAGACAAACTTGATATTCACTATTTCTATAAAGAAAATGCTGGTCAGGGCTTTGCGCGTAATTATGGGTTTGAACGGGCAAAAGGAGATTACTTCGTGATTTTTGATTCAGATTGCCTGATTCCTGCAGATTACCTGGAGATTGTTAAAGATTATCTTTTTGATCATGACCTGGATGCATATGGAGGGCCGGATGCTGCTCATAGTAGTTTTACACCCGTACAGAAAGCAATTAGTTATGGCATGACCTCAGTATTTACTACAGGAGGGATTCGCGGAAATAAAAAACATGTAGGCCAGTTTCACCCGCGGAGCTTCAATATGGGGGTTTCCAGAGCAGCCTGGGAAAAAGCTGGTGGTTTTAAATTAACCCGGTTAGGGGAGGATATTGAATATAGTATCCGTATCCATCAGCATGGTTTCAAGATTGGACTGATCCCTGGCGCCCGTGTTTTTCATAAAAGGCGCACCAGTATGTTGCAGTTTTATAAGCAGATCCATTTTTTTGGAAGAGCAAGGATAAATATTTATAAACATTTCCCATCCGAGTTAAAATTAGTGCATTTCTTCCCTGCAGTATTCACCCTGGGGGTGATTGCAGTTTTACTACTCAATATTTTTTACCCACCACTGGCATTTTTTGGGAATATATTCTTGCTGGTATACTTTATGTTGATATTTTTTCACTCCTTATCAATTAACAAATCATTAAAAGTTGCATTTTTGAGCATTATATCCTCATTCATACAATTAACAGCTTATGGTTTGGGATTTATCCAGGATTTTTTTAAAAGAATAGTATTAAAATGACAATGATAAATTTTTTAAAGGACAGCACCTTCACCGTAAATGAGGTCATGGTTAAAGCCTGGGATGTAACCAAGAGGAACTATTTCTCTATTGCTACCCTATGCTTTCTAATGTTTATTACCTCTAATGCATCAGGCTTAATGGCCTTTTTGATTAAAGATGTAAACAAGGGATTGAGCGTATTAATGGCTTTCTTTTTTATCATGATGTATTTCACCATTAACCTTTCTTTATTTAAATATATCTTTCATCTGCTGGATGATGAAGAAAATGACGTCAGTATTGTGAGTACCCTGCCAACCCGCCAGCAAATCATCAGGTTTGTGATCAGTATGCTTTATTTCATGCTCGTGATCATCGGGGTATATGCCGTGGTTATTTTTGTGGCTTTTCCATTTATTTATACCGGTATACCCTTATCTATAGTCACCAATGTAGCCATCTCGGTAGGGATTGTAACGATCTTTATTACCTGGATACGCATTTCTTTCTTTCCATTTTTTATCATTGATAAGAACCTGCCACCTTTCGGCTCTTTAAAATTCAGTTTGGCTATTACCAAAGGGAATTTTACTAAAATACTATTGCTATTATTGGTATTAGGAGGCTTTTATGTACTATGTTTAGTCTTGATCGGTTTACAAATGCCGGTAATTGCTTTTTTTGTAAACATTTTAAGCTCCTTTATCATTGTACCATTATCCAGTGTCGCGCTAACTATTGCTTACCGTAAAATGATGAGCGAATATGAAGGCGATGCTGAACCTGATATTATTCATAATATAGTTTAGACTCGTGTATGGGATTAAAAGCGGCATTAAGTAAACCGTTTGCTGCCTTTGTGATTAAAGGAGTGAACCGTTGGAAAAAGAATGCAGTTGCAGCACAAAGCAAAACCCTGGTACAACTGCTAGATTCAGCAAAAGACACAGCCTTTGGAAAAGACCATCAGTTTTCATCCATAAAAAATTACGAAGACTTTAAGAAACTCGTTCCAGTAAGAGATTATGAAGAACTTAGGCCTTACATTGACCGTGTAGTAGCCGGAGAAAAAAATATAATGTGGAAAGGGAAGCCTGCCTATTTCGCTAAAACTTCTGGCACCACATCTGGGGCAAAATATATTCCTATTTCTAAAGAATCGATGCCTGAGCATCTCAAGGCAGCGCGCAATGCCTTGTTAACCTATATTCATGAAACCGGCAATGCTGATTTTGTAAATGGCAAAATGATCTTTTTACAAGGCAGCCCAGTGATGACAGAAAAAAACGGGATCAAGTTAGGCCGTCTCTCTGGAATCGTAGCTAATCTTGTCCCTGCTTATTTGCAAAAAAACAGGCTTCCTTCATATGAAACCAATTGTATAGAAGATTGGGAACAGAAAGTAGGAAAGATCGTAGAAGAAACAATTCATGAAGACATGACACTCATTTCAGGTATACCGCCCTGGGTGCAGATGTATTTTGATGGTTTACTAGAAAAATCAGGCGGTAAGCAGATTAAAGATTTTTTTAAAAACTTTCAGCTCTTTGTTTATGGCGGGGTTAATTATGAACCTTATCGTGCAAAAATTGAAGCCAGCATTGGTAAAAAGATCGCTTCGATTGAAACCTATCCTGCTTCAGAAGGATTTATTGCCTACCAGGATAGCCAGCAAGATAAAAGTCTGCTGCTACTGGCAAAGGCCGGGATGTTTTATGAGTTCATTCCTGCAGAGGAGTATTACAATGATCATCCTACCCGATTAAGTCTTGGAGAGGTAGAGCTGGATACCAATTATGCACTAATTTTAAATACGAATGCTGGTTTATGGGGATATAGTATTGGTGATACTGTGAAATTTGTTTCCAGAGACCCTTATAAAATCTTGGTTACCGGCAGGATCAAGCATTTTATTTCTGCTTTTGGAGAGCATGTGATAGGCGAAGAGGTGGAGCATGCGCTCTTGTCAGTTGCCAATGAAGAAGGAGTAGGGATTACAGAATTTACTGTTGCCCCGCAGGTAAATCCAGCAGCAGGAGAACTACCTTTTCATGAGTGGTTTATAGAGTTTTTTAACCCACCTGCCGATCTTGCTGCTTTTAGTAAAAAAGTAGATAAGGCATTACAAAAGAAAAATATTTACTACTTTGACCTAATCGAAGGCAAAATCTTGCAGCCACTTATCATTAGGCCCCTGCAAAAAGATGCATTTGTTACTTATATGCGGTCAGAGGGTAAACTGGGCGGACAAAATAAAGTTCCCCGTTTGTCTAACGACAGAAAGATTGCCAATGGCTTGATTAATTTGACCAACAAGATTTGAAAAATATATCCATACTGGGCTCAACCGGTTCTATCGGTACCCAGGCTCTTGAAGTAATTAGGGCAAATCCCGAATTATATAATGTAGTTTCTCTTACTGCTCATTCCAATGCAAACCTGCTTATTCAGCAGTCGCTTGAGTTTAAGCCACAACTTGTTGTTATTGGTGATGAAAACCAATATGCTGCGGTAAAATCGGCATTACCTGGTATTAATGTATTAAGTGGAGAAGATGCCTTGTGTGAAGCAGCTGGCCTGTTCAGTGCGGATCTCGTTTTAACAGCGCTGATGGGAGCAGTAGGGTTAAAGCCTACTATTGCAGCCATTGAAGCAAAAAAAACAATCGCTTTAGCTAATAAAGAAACGCTGGTCGTAGCCGGAGAAATGGTTACCCGACTGGCCGCTGTGAATGGTGTCAAGATTATTCCCGTTGATTCAGAACATTCTGCTATCTATCAATGCTTGATGGGAGAGGAACTGAACAGCATAGAGAAAATCTACATTACCGCTTCCGGCGGTCCGTTTAGGGGCAAAGACAGAAGCTTTCTGGGAAACGTTACTAAAGAACAAGCATTAAAACATCCCAACTGGGTGATGGGGGCAAAAATTACCATTGATTCTGCCTCTCTAATGAATAAGGGGCTGGAAGTCATTGAAGCTAAATGGTTATTCAATCTGGATGTAGAACAGATTGATGTGATCGTACACCCTCAATCCATCATTCATTCTCTGGTACAATTTAATGACGGGTCCATTAAAGCACAGATGGGTTTACCTGATATGAAACTACCTATTCATTATGCCATGGCTTATCCGAAGAGAATAGAAAGTAAATTTGAGCGTTTTAATTTCATGGATTATCCAGAGCTCAATTTTTATAAACCAGATAGGATTACCTTCCGAAACTTGGATTTAGCCTATTCTGCTTTAAAAACGGGTGGTAATATGCCCTGTATCATTAATGCCGCCAATGAAATTGTAGTTGATGCTTTCCTGAATAACCACATCGGATTTCTTGAAATGAGTGATGTAATTGAACAGTGTATGTCAGACCTGCCTTTTATTGCCTCACCAAGTCTAAATAATTATTTAGAAACCGACCAGTATACGCGTATATTTGCCCGCGAGCTTGTAACAAAAAAACATTTAGCTATCTAATATTTAAAGTAAACACACACTAAAACAATATATGAACGGATTGATTATGGTTGCCCAGTTACTATTGGGATTATCAATATTAGTAATTTTACACGAATTGGGACATTTTCTGGCAGCCCGTGCCTTTGGCATTAAAGTAGAGAAATTTTATTTGTTTTTTGATGCCTGGGGAGTAAAATTATTCAGCATTAAACGCGGAGATGTAGAATATGGAATAGGCTGGCTGCCTTTAGGCGGTTATGTTAAAATTGCCGGTATGATTGATGAATCTATGGATAAAGAGCAGATGGCATTGCCACCTCAGCCCTGGGAATTTAGGTCTAAACCAGCCTGGCAGCGTTTAATTGTCATGCTTGCCGGTGTTTTTGTAAACATTGTTGTAGGTATTTTCATCTTCTGGATGCTAACTTTCAAATTTGGTGAAACTTATATCGCAAATAGTTCAGTAAGAAACGGGATTAATCCTGGTGTGATCGGAAAAGAGATTGGCTTGAAACAAGGTGACCGTGTATTGGCGGTGAATGGTAAAAAGGTAATTCGTTTTGATGAAATCTTAAGTTCTAAGGTGTTATTGGGTAATACTACTTTAAGTATTGACCGTGAGGGAAAAACAATTAACGTAAAGGTTCCGGATAGCATTTTAAATAAAGTATCTGATTTAGGGATCGAAGAATTTATTAGCCGCGCCCCGTTACTAACCTCTACAGTAGATAGTATTGTAAAAGGCAAGAGCGCATCAAGGGTAGGCATGCAAAAAGGTGACCGTATCGTTGCTGTGAATGAAGTACCCGTAAAATATAATGTGGATGTATCTAAAGAACTGAAAAAGCTGAAGAGTAAAAAGTTCATTTTAGACGCTTATCGTGGTGCAGAACTATTACACTTTGAGATTTCTACAGATAGTGCCGGAACTATCGGTATTGGTTTTAATGCGAATGAAGTAAAACAAGAAACGATTGAATACGGCTTTTTCCAGGCTTTGCCAATTGGTGCAAACCAGGCTTGGATTTCTTTTACTGACAATGGTAAGGGGATATGGAAAGTATTAAGTGGTAAAATAAAGGCAGATAAAGCGTTTTCAGGACCTGTGGCTATTGCACAGAAGGTTTATGGTGGTGTATGGATCTGGTCGCATTTCTGGGCTTCTACAGCGTTGATTTCAATTGCACTGGCATTTATGAATTTACTGCCTATTCCTGCCTTAGATGGGGGCCATGTGGTCTTCTTATGTGTAGAGATGATTAAAGGCAAGCCACTAGGAGAGAAATTTATGGAAACTGCGCAAATTGTAGGTTTTGTAATGCTGCTGTGTTTGATGGTCTTTGTGATTGGAAATGATATCTTCAAGGCATTTATACGATAAAGTTTAGATCTTTTTATTGAGTTAGCCATACTGGTGTTTTCAATGTAAAAAATATAGAAAACCGGACATTGCTGTTCCGGTTTTTCTATTTTTGGCTAAATCTGAAATTATGAGCACCTTATCAATTTTTAAGAAAGTAGCTGTTGCGGAGGGTATTTCTTACCTCGCTTTATTATTTGTGGCGATGCCGTTGAAATACTTTGCAGGAATGCCTTTTGCGGTAAAGTATACAGGTTGGGCACATGGATTGTTATTTGTGTTGTATGCAGTATTGGTTGTAATGTGCTGGATGGAGTATAAATGGAAGTTTGGTAAGGCTGTTTTGATATTTTTAGCTTCTTTACTGCCTTTTGCTCCTTTTTATGTGGATAAACGTTTGAATGAAGAGGCTGATAGTCAGCTTAAAGTATAATAAGTTAAGGTGGCTGTAAAATCTTTTAAAATAAGGCTTGGATATATAGGGCTTAATATATAGATTTGCATCCCGCTTAACAGCAATGCCCGGTTGGCGGAATTGGTAGACGCGCTGGTCTCAAACACCTGTGGGAAACCGTGCCGGTTCGACTCCGGCACCGGGTACGACTTAAAGCCTTCGATGAAAATCGGAGGCTTTTTGGTTAATTGCTATTCTATTGCTTTAATATTTGCATCAATTCAGTATTCAGATATAGCTTTTCCTTTCCTACCATTTCACTTTTAAGAATACCTGCTTTTTCTAATTCATTAAGATAACTCCCCACAGTTTTTAAATTACCTAATCCTGCCTGTTCCAGAAATATCCTCTTGGTATAAGGTAATTTGAATAACACCTCCATGAGGTCTTTAGAATATAATTTTGGTAGTTCCTTTTGGATTCTTTCACTCATAGTTCTCATTAATCGTTCTATGCTAGCAATTTGTTTGCGGCCTTTTGTGGCTGTATCTTCTACCATATCAAGCATATAAAATATCCAACTCTTCCAATCACCTTTTTCAGTGACCCTTCTCAGGCTTAAATAATAATCTTGTTTATGCGTTATAATGTATTCACTCATGTAGAGGGCTGGTAAATCCAATAATCCGGTTAATTTGAGATATAGTAGTATGATTATCCGTCCGGTTCGTCCGTTTCCATCGATGAACGGATGTATAGCTTCAAATTGATAATGAATCAGTGCTAATTTTATCAACGGATCAATATCATTTTCATTATGAATAAAGTCTTCTAGGTCTTTAAGCTTTTCTCTTATGATGTCCTCTCCTTCTGGCGGGGTATAAATTATCTGTCCAGTAGCTGGATTGGTAAGTTTTGTTCCAGGAGTATCTCTGATTCCAGATTGGTTCTCTTTAATGATTTGCATAATAGAGATGAACAAATTCGTATTTAAAATCTGTCGTTTATTTAATTGTTGAAAGCCATACCATAGCGCATCTTTGTAGTGAATAACTTCTTTGGTTGCAAAATTTTCTATTTTTTTGTAAGCAATAGATGCCTTAAAAAGTTCATCTTGTGTAGTTATAATGTTTTCAATAGCCGAACTTGCCTGGGCTTCCTGCAAATAAATAGTGTCAATAAATAATGTCGGATTTGGTAGATTAGTAATTGCACCCTTCAGTTCTGATAGCGCTCTACTTGCTAAAATAGTTTTCTTAAGTATTTCCACTGTTTCAATCTCAGCCTTAGGTGGCAAGGAAGGTAGATCGTTGAAAGGTTTTTCAGAATGATATGCCATATGAAATCAAATTTGAACAAGGGCGCTGTTTGCCTTTGTAAATTAAACGAAGGTAAATATATGTATATTTCGCCTTCGTTTAATTTTTAAGCGTAATTTTTACTCTTGTTAATTAGGTGTTGTCAATCCAATAGTTAATGACATCTGATGAGAGACTGAATTAGCAATATGCATTTTTTGCACATTGTATTTTTCTGTATTTAACTAAGTACAGGCAAACTTATACCTAATTCTACATATGTTGGTTAAATTTGTTTTAGAATATATTCTAAAATTATGCGCTACTCTGCTGTATTTGAACTATTTGACCCAAATCTTGCTTAAAGCGGTTCGACTCTAGTCCGGCACCGGGTACGCCTAAAAGCCTTAGAGAAATATAGGGCTTTTTTAGTTTTAAACCATCCTCTCGCTTCAAAAATGGTGGATTTTAACGGTTCAATTTCCGGGTAGGTTATATGAAACAACCCAACCGTACTAAGGTGGAACCAAGGTGCTAGATTTAATTAATTGTCTCAATTTAAAATCCTTTAAGTCAAGTTGTTAAATTGAGATAAATTCCTGATTTGAAAGCTAAGGTGTGCATTTCGGCAAAAATTCACCGAAATACACACCTAAGAACAAATCATTATCAAAAATGGTTATCTCGGCTCATTAATTTGATATGAAACTGGCAAGGCACTAACAATATACTAGCGCCTTTTAAATATTAGTGTTTATCTATTTTATAGAATTCGATCTTTTTCATCAATGATCAAATCATTGATACTTGCGAACCGTTTCTCCATTAGCCCGCATTTATCAAATTCCCAAAGCTCATTACCAAAGCTGCGGAACCATTGCCCTTGATGGTTATGCCATTCATATTCAAAGCGAACTGCTATACGGTTGTCAGTAAATGCCCAAAGTTCTTTTTTAAGCTTATAGTCAAGTTCATTTTCCCATTTGTTTGCTAAAAATAATTTGACTTCTTCACGGCCCGAGATAAATTCCGACCGGTTGCGCCATTCTGTATTAAGAGTATAAGCCATACATACTACTTCAGGATTGCGGCTATTCCATGCGCGCTCTGCAAGCATAACTTTCTTCACCGCGGAATCGTAGCTAAACGGTGGTACTGGGTTTTTAATTTCCATCACTTCATTTATTTTTATTTGAAAAAAGCTCGGCTTATGCCGGGCTTGCTTTGATCAGTGTATTTCCAATTTCTGAAGACTCTCTACCGCTATGATTAAAATACACAAAACCATCCTCTTCAACCTACCAACTCTAGGTACAAAGCCTTCACATTTAGGCAGTATTACACCCGGAAATCTTATTTTGGAAGGGTGGAGAGAAACTTCAGTATTTCATTTCCTATCTCCTGTCCATGGGTTTCTAACGCAAAGTGGCCAGTATCATAAAATTTTACTATTGCGTCAGGAATATCTTTTTTATAGGCCTCAGCTCCAGCTGGAAGAAAAAATGGATCTTTATTTCCCCACACAGCAAGCAATTTTGGTTTATTGGTTCTAAAATACTTTTGAAACGATGGATACAGATCAACATTTGTTTTATAGTCTTTCAACAGGTCAAGCTGAATTTCTGCAGATTCTGGCCTATCTAGAAAATACTGATCCAAAATATAAGCTTCGGGGGCTACAAGCGATGAATCGGTAACGCCAGTAAAATACTGGAATTTTGTTCCCTCCTCAGTAGAAAAAGCCCTTAGCGCATCTCTATTTTCTTGGGTGTTATTTTCCCAATATTTCTGAATTGGATTCCATCCCGTACTCAATCCTTCTACATAGGCATTGCCATTCTGCGAAATAATTCCCGTAATTTTCTCTGGATTTGCAAGTGCCAGACGAAATCCAGTTGGCGCACCATAATCGAATACATAAATTGCAAACCTTTTTAAACCTAATTCATCTATAAAACCCTGCATTGTATTGGCCAGATTTTCAAAAGTATAGGTGTAATTTGTACGATCTGCCAAATCAGTATATCCAAATCCAGGAAGATCAGGGGCTATAATGTGATATTTCTTGTTTAACATCGGTATCAGATTGCGGAACATATGTGATGATGTGGGGTAACCATGCAATAATAATATTGTAGGTGCTCCTGCTGGGCCTGACTCTCTATAAAATACGCCAAGTCCGTTTACATTTACCTTGCGGTGATGAACAACCCCAACTTCTAAAGCAGGACTTGTTTTAACTGTGATTGATTGTGCCATAATTTCTGTTCTCCCTAATAAGCCAGTCAGTATGATCGTGATGGCTATTTTAAGTTTTTTCATTTTTTCCTTTTTTTTATTCAAAAGTAAACCTGATATTTAATCTTTCAAAATGATTTATAATTATAACATGTATCTCGATTTAAGATTTATGAATACCAATGACCTTAATATATTTGAAGCCGTTGCACATTATGGCAGTTTTACAAAGGCTGCTGAAGCAATGTTTACAGTTCAATCCAATGTAACTACCCGTATAAAAAATTTGGAAGAGGAGTTTGGCGCACTGCTTTTTACCAGAAACAACCGCAAGGTCGAATTAACTCCGGAAGGTGAAAAACTTATCCGCTATACCAAGCAATTCAACCATATTTTGGAGGAGGCAAAAAGGTCGATTGGTAAAAGTGACATCGTAAAGGGCCAGATTAAAATTGGATTTTTGGAAACCATGATGACCCTGAAAGGGCCTGAACTTGTCAATGAACTTGCCTCTAAATTCCCTTGTGTTGACCTGGAATTTAGATCCGCGATGAGAGCCAGCTTAATCAGTGATGTTTTGAATTATAAACTAGATGCAGCATTTATACCTGCACCCCTGGATATTCCTGAGCTTGAACAAATTAAAATAAAGGACGAACAGGTCGTAATTGTTACTCCAGAAGATTGTGAAAACCTGGATATTCTACTTAAAAATAATCCGCTTAAAACAATAGTTTTCGATCAGGGCTGCGTCTTTAGAGCTAAACTTGACTCTTGGCTTGTAAGCAAAGGTATTGCCCAATATCATAAAACAGTAATGAATTCCATTGAAGGCGTTGTGAATTTCATTGAATCCGGGATTGGATTTAGTGTTATGCCAGAAGAAATCATCAGTACGTTTTATGGGAATAGAAAAATAAAAACATTCTATCTGCCAAAGGAGTTGGGCCTGATGACAACGATTTTGGTCTATAGAAAAGATGTGCCACTTTCCCCTGCTTTAAGAGCCTTTATCAGCATCAGTGGCGGAACAAAAAGTAACAATGTCGATAAATAAAGATTTCACATTCGAGCATCAAAATTCACCTTCCATAGACAACATAACATAACTAACTTCCGGACAAACAATAACTGCGCTATTTCCAGATGAACTCCCCTTAAGCTCATTTACTGTAAGTGTTGGTATAGTCACATCTTTGACAACGCCCGCACCCTAACTGCTATGGCTTTCAATGACCTGGCAACTTATTGCTCCGGGCACCAAATTCTTTTCTTACAGAGGTATTTCTTATTGAGCTTTTAGGTCAGGAAAAAACAAAGTCACTAAAAAGCTTACTATAATCTTAATTTTCCAGAATGATTTCATCTAATTTTACGTTTCTGGTTTATCTTTTTAAGGAAAGCAATCCATTCATCAGCTCTTCATTAAACCCATAGCCATTCCAGCCTAAGCTGATCCGGCAGGACATGCAGCCATCAGGCCTACCTGAACAGGAGCATTATCCTTTAATGGTGCATTGCGAGTCATCACATAAGTACAATTCTCAGCTGTAAACTGCAGCCCCGTCAATTAGAAACACAGTTTTATTTAATTTGAGAATACATTTTTAAAGTGATCCTTAGGTAGATATTGGTACCTCATTACAAAAATATGGAGTTGAACACTTATACCCACTTCATAGGTTTATACCAATCGCATTCAAGAGCTTAAAGATGACGAAAGGTTTGGCACAGGCACGCAGCGAACTCGCGTCAGCCTTGAAACGACCATCAACCGTAACCTTAAAATCAGGATAAACCTGTAAAGGAATATTTTTCTGTATGATTTGGGTAAAACAATCGGAATAATACCTTCAATGCCTACCTTTGTGTCTCGCGCTAAATATGAATTAAATATGGAACTGGAAGATAATGTTTATAATCAAGTAGTATCACTGGCTGAGGAAGGTGACGATTTTGCTGAAAATGAAATTTTTGGATCCGCTATCAGCAAATATAATGAAGCTTTAGACTTATTGCCGGAGCCCAAAACTGATTGGGAAGCCGCAACATGGCTTTACATTGCATTAGGTGACGCATTATTCTCAGAAAAGGATTTTGATGCAGCTTTAATTGCTTATGAAAAGGCCTTAATATCTCCTGATGGCACAGTTAATCCCTATATCTGGTTCTGTTTAGGTGAAGTGTTTTATGAATCTGGAAACATCGAAAAAGCAAAAACTCATTTTATGAGCGCATACGTATTGGATGGCGAAGAAATATTTAAAGATACAAAGCCGGTCTACATTAGTTTAATAAGAGACGAAATTGATAAAAGTAGTAATTAAGCAGATTCAGGTTCAAATTGATCAGCAATGTGTTTAATTAAAACCAATTTCTTGTCAAGCATCCTGCGTATACAACAGGCGCAACAATCGTTTTGTGAAGGCTCAAAAATGCTGTGGGAGAAATTTGATCTGCTAATTCGCTTACAGCAATACATGCAATGCCATTTAAGATAGCTGTTTCTCTTAATGTATTACTGTGATCATCCACCGCTGATATAATCAGGTCAATTTTCTTAAATTCGCTTAGATCGAAGCCTTCTTCGAGATTGGTGTAGGCTGTTTCTGAATGATTTAATTCCTTCGCTAAACATATTCCGTTACCGCCACGTGTAGAATATGAGCTGACAGAAATTGGATACGCATTGAAGTCAGTGATCAGGGAATTAGAAGTTTGGGGCACAAGCCATAAAAAATTGATCGGTGAGTAACCTTGGGGTTTAATGATAGGTAGTAACATCAAGTTTAATCATTTGATTTTGGTTGCTGTTTTTGATAGCTCTATCCAAACACGCTCGCCAAAAGATCACGATAAGTGCCAGCACTCCAAAACCGATCCCCACCCAAGGAGTGATTTGTATACCGTAATGATTAATGAACCATCCTCCGGTAGCGGTACCTAAGGATACCCCTAGATTTCCAAAAGAGGTTTGTAGACTATTTGCAAATTCTTTAGCGTCAGGAGCTGCTGATACCATATAACCAACACCTATCAGGAAACAAGGGCCGTACATAATTCCCCAAAAACCCACCACTAATGCAATACTGCTTATTGAACTACTAATATATTCAAATGCAAACGGCAGTAAAAATGTACCTATAATGAAAAACGAGGCAGTCCAGACCATATGTTTTCCTAATAAACGACCTGCTACAAAGTTTGAAATTACCCCCATTACCCCAAATAAAAATAGCATGTAGCTTATTTCTTGCGTACTTAAACCTTTTGCTTTTGAAAGGTAGTCCGCAAAATAGCTATAGGAACAAAACCAGGCCGTTATTAATAATAGGTTTAATGCCGTACCAGCAATGAACGTTGGCCGTAATAGTATGCTCAATTGATTTTTGAATGACTTCACCTCTTTGTTCGGCATAGATGGTAAGTACTTATAAATGACCAGCAATGTGAAAACGATTACAGTGCCTTGAATCACATAACTCAGCTGCCACGTGTAAATACTGGCTATAAATGTTGTAAGGGGAATAATAGTCACCTGTGCAAGAGCTATACCTCCAATTATTATACTTGTTAATTGCATTTGAGTTTTCTGGTCAGTATCTTTTGTTGCAGCAGCAATTGCCATGGAGAAAAATGCTGGATGCAAAATTGTTGGCAATATTCTAAGTATCATCAATAACCAGAAAGGTGGGCTGAAACAGGATAAAAAATTAGAAATTAAAAATAACCCTAAAGCATACATCATGACTTTCTTTTTGTCAAATTTGGATGCAACTAATACCATGAAAGGCCCCGTAACGGCGATAGCTAATGCAAATCCGCTTAAAAGATAACCTGCCGTCGCTATATTTATATCATAATATTCAGCAATTTGGGGTAAAATACCAATGATACCAAACTCGGTACTTATGATACCGATAACGCCGAGGCAACCCATGTACGCTATTTTTTTATTCGTAATTACATTCATAATAAACTGATCGGTTTATAAATAAGGAAAAAAATTTATTTGTTTAATAGTGCTTTTATAGCTCTGTTTTTAGAGAAAATTACGCTCACATTTACTTTCTTAGTGAAGCTAATTCTCCAGCTGTAATTAGGCTTTTACCATTAGAATTAGAGTTTCTATCATATCATAAACTTCTTTTCGGTTTTTATTTAGCACATATTTTTTTAAGAATGCGCTAGATGAAGATGAAAAGAAAGCGGCCGTTACTTCTGTGTTTAGGTTATTTTTAATAATCCCCTTCTCTTGTCCACTCTTTATGATTTGAAAATAGATTTCTTCAATCATTTTTTCATTTTTAGACAGTAGACTTATAATATCTTCATCAGCTGGAGAAATTTCAAAGGCAATTTTAACAGCTAAACAAGTCCTGCCTTCGCTGATACTTTCATCTATTGCCAATCTTAATATTTTTTTTAAATTTTCAAGAGCATTTAACTCGCTGCCATTTAGAATATCCTTGTATTCTATTACTTTACGTTTTAAATATTTATCTAAGCACTTAATAAGCAAATCCTTTTTATCACCATAAGTAGGATAAATACTACTTCGATTAATCCCCATATGATTTTCCAAATCACTTATAGAAGTGCTATGGTAGCCCTGTTCCCAGAAGAGATTCATCGCAACATGCAATTTTTGATCATAATCAAATTCCTTGTTTCTTCCCATAGTACAAATGTAATTATAAACCGATCAGTTTATAATTTAATAGGAATATATGATACACTAATGGCAATTGTGCAATATCTAACCAACAATCAAATAACCCTGGAATAGTAGGACACTTAATTTCTTATTACCAAAAAAGGAGGAAATAGTGATAAATTTTCTAAATACTTATCTGTAATTCAGTTGAAACCACTTCTAATCGAATAATTTAAAGTTTAGTTGCACCAACTAAACTATTAGCTGATATTTGATCAAAAAAACAGTTGATAATGGATGTTAAAGATTTGACTAAAGTTGAGAACCAGTTAATGCAGGTGCTTTGGAAATTAGATAAAGCTTTTGTTAAAGAAATAATCAAAGAGTTGCCTGAGCCTAAGCCTGCATATAGTACAGTTTCTACCATTATCAGAATTTTAGAAAATAAAGGTGTGATTGGCTATGAGGCTTTCGGCAAAACTCACCGTTATTTCCCGCTTATTACAAAGGAAGAGTATATGCGTCATGAGACAGATAAATTTCTAGGTAATTACTTTTCTAACTCTGTACAAGATATGTTTTCGTTTTTTGTTCGTGAAAATAAGATTGATTTAAAAGATGCAGAGCAGTTACTAAAAATGATAGATAAAATTAAAGACTAAGCATATGGAAATGCAGCTTTATTTTTTTTGGTCGGGTATTTCAATGACAATATTTTACCTTTTTTATTTGTTGTTACTCAAACATGAGACCTTTTTTCTGGTAAACAGGATTTATTTATTATCCGCGCTTTGTTTGTCAATCGTGCTGCCCTTACTTGATTTTTCAGTCCTAATGCCTTTACCAAAAATTGAATTAATGTTTTCTTCACTACCTATTAGTGGTAACGGAAAATTTATAATGGTAGATGAAAAGGATTTTAGTTGGCTGTCAACCATTTACTTCTCCGGTGTTCTGCTGACTTCAACGTGGTTAATGATTAAACTTTTTAGTGTAAAAAGACAGATCAAACGGGCCGAAAGAGGAAGTGCATTTTCATTTTGGAAAACGAAAGTAATTGACCAGGATTTATCTAATTTCTCAGCAATTGATGCGCATGAAAATGTACATGTGACGCAGTTGCATACACTAGATATTCTATTGATTGAAGTAATAGGCATATTTTTTTGGTTCAATCCGCTAATTTATTGTTATTCCAGGAGTCTAAAATTAATTCATGAATATCAAGCAGATGATCATGCCGCGAGTTTTGCAGAAAGCAAGAAACAATACGCTATGATGCTATTTTTACAGAATTTTAAAGCCGGCCCGATCTTGACAAACTCTTTTTACAGTCCGTTCTTACTAGAAGCAAGGATCAAGATGTTGCAACGTAAAAAATCAAACGCCTACCAAATGTTAAAATATGTTTTAGTTATGCCGCTGATGGTCTTATTAATCACACTGTGCTCGTTCAGGTCAGGATATTTTAATGGCGGTAATACAAATAAAATTGACAAGGCTGCAACTTTTCCAGGTGGATTTTCGGCTTTTAGCGAATATTTGCTAAAAAATACAAGAAACGATTCTAAAACAAATGGTAGAGTAGTAGTAAGTTTCATTGTAGATATTAAAGGAAAGATCGACGATGTAAGAATTGATAGTAGTTTCAATGAAGCATGTGATAATGAAGCATTACGGGTAATTAAATCGAGTCCGAAATGGATACCAGCATTGAAAGATGGAAGAAAAATACGATCACAATATCAGATTGGAATAAATTTTAAACCTGATATTCAATGATTTAAAGAATTTATTTAACGAATTAGCTACTACAGCTAATTAATTAGTTGTACGACTAATAAATTAGTTATATGTTTGGATTTATAAATAAACCAAACGCTATGCTTGCTATATCTCCTAAATTCGCCAAATTCTTTTTTCTATCAGGTTTGATTTTGCTGTTGAGCACATTGTTCGCCAGCGCACAGGATAAAACTGGTAGTATTGCCGGAGAAGTGGTAGATGAAAATTACCTTTCCCTCCCGTTTGTTCAAGTAACTTTAAAAAGCAGTCAGGATTCTACTAAAGTAAAAGCGCTACTTGCTAATGATAAGGGACAGTTTGTTTTTAAAGCCGCGAAAGGAAAATATTTCGTTGAGCTAAAAATGATGGGATATGGAACAGTCTACTCTAAAGTTTTCAATGTTGTCAGTGGAGAAAGCTCAGCATTAGGCAAAATTCAGCTAAATCAAATTACTACGCAATTAGCAGGAGTAAATATTTCCGCAGCACTTCCATTTGTAGAAAGAAGAGCTGATAAGCTTATCGTCAACCTAAATGGGCTTGGTTCCGGTGCGCCAATAATGGAGGTAATGAACCAACTGCCAGGTGTTGTCGTTACTCCGGATGACCGTATCAGCCTGAATGGTAAATCGGTACAAATATATATGGATGGTAAAGCGACAACACTGTCTTCAGAAGCATTGGCTGGCCTATTAAAAGGAACCTCCTCCTCAGCAATTCAAAAAGTTGAACTCATAGTTCAACCTTCTGCCAAATATGATGCAGCAGGAAATGGTGCTATCATTAACATTATCCGCAAACGCAATTATAAAGCAGGATTGAATGGCAATATTTACATTGGCGGGGGCAATGGAACATTTGGAAAAGCTAATGGAGGTATTAATCTTAATTATAAAGGGAAAGCTTATAATTTACTTTTAAACCTAGATTATAACTATAACAAATACTTTTACAACAGTTATATTGTTTCCACTGTTTTTAGTGGAAACATGCCTGGTCAGTACATTTCTGATGTTAAAAGTGACAGAACCAATGCCAATTACACACCGAATTTAGGCATAGACTTTTACCTCTCTAAACGCACCACCTTGTCAGCTTCGGTTAAACCGGGGTTTCAGCATTTTAGTCGTGATGGCGTTGCTGACATCTATTCTACTCAGGCAGGGATAGCCAGCACTCCATCACAATTTCTTAATAGGGTTGATATTCGGGCAGCAAACTTTTCCTCCGGATTACGACTCCAACATCAGATTGATACTGTAGGAAGGGAATTAACAATTGACTTAGATTATTATCATTATAGAAATTACAACAATCAAAATAATAGATCAATTGCTTTCGACCCTGCCTTGGATCTTCCTAGCGTGATAGCTCAAGACCGCGCTTTTGGTGTCTATGCATTTAAAATTGATTATTCTCATCCATTTAAAAATGGTAATCAACTAGAAATGGGCTTGAAGACAAGTTATGTAAATTCTGATAATTCTAATTTCTATCAGGATCAAAATAGAAGCCAAACCGATCTATTTAATTACGATGAGAGTATATCTGCAGTATATTTAACTTACGGTCACACGGGAAAATCATTTTCCTATCTATTAGGTGCTAGGGGTGAGTATACCCAAGGGCGGGGTGAGCAGCAGTTTGGAGCAAACCGTTTTACAAGAAGCTATTTTCAGCCATTCCCATCTTTGCATTTTGATTATAAAATTACAAAAAACCAAAATCTTACTTTAGGAATCAATAAAAGGATAGAAAGGCCTGGCTATGAAAGTCTGAACCCACTGATTCGTATCATCAGCAGCAATAATTTACAACAAGGGAATCCGGCACTTAAACCTGTAATTGCATATAATGCAGACTTGTGGTATGGCTATAAGAATGCACTTTTCCTGGGACTTACCTACAGTTACGGTCTTGATGATTTTACAAGCGTTTCTATTCCTCTTCAAGATGGCATCACGACCACATTGCCCGGCAATGCCGATTATAGTAACTATTATACCCTGCAAGCCATGTATGGCAAGCAAGTACTGCCCTGGTGGTATACGAGTTCAAATGCTATTCTGTCGAAACGATCTTTTAAAGGTGTGTTTAATGGTAATTTGCTAGAGAGCGATGGCATGGCCAGCTTGTCGGCAACTTCTTATAATAGCTTCTCTCTAGGTAAAAATTTCTCTGTAATGTTTTTATTCAATTACCGGGGGAAAAGCGTGGATAGAACCATTACTAATCAGGCTTTCGCTTACTTAACTGCCGGTGTTCGGCAGCAGTTTTTAAATAAACGCGCCTCAGCCCAACTAAATTTTATGGATGTCTTTAAATCATACCGAAATTATTACCAACAAAATAGTGTTACAGTACAGCAGTTATGGAGAAACCAATTTGAAACCAGAATGGTAAAACTAAATTTTAGTTACAACTTTGGTGGCACAATAAAAACTATAAAGAAAACCAATGGGGCCGAAGAGGAGAAAAAGCGTAGCACAGTAAATGAAAACTAAGATTTTCCATTATGTCAAGGATGCTTGTATAGATTGATTGTTGCTAGTTATCATTAAAGTTATCAGTGTTCCCGCTCATGGGTACGCCTATAAGCCTTAGAGAAATCTAGGGCTTTTTTGGTTTTAATTGTTCGTGTTGATCAGATTGACCGTGGATCAATGCCACAAATAAATAAGGTTATATTCTATTTCTTTAATATTTGCATCAAATTTCACCGTTATTTAAGAGTTCGCAGTATATAATAAGACACTCACTTTAATCAAATCTTAAATCATATTTACGCACTTGGCAGCCCTTTCTTTAATTAATTATATAGTATTATCTTAAATTTGATTATGAAAAGATCGAAGGTTATTAGACTTATATGCCCGATTTATATGCAAAGGTTTGACAAGTGTTAGATCTAAATATGAGTTATCAGCAACCCCAAAACACAGTTCAAAAAAAAACATTCAACAGCAATTAAAATTAAATGCCTAAAAAGAAAAGTGATATTCCTGTAAATTCAATGTTTGACAATTTTAACGAAGGCATTTCTATTGACAAAATCAGTTTTAGAAAGGCTGACTTTAAAAACGCAGAGCATTACGAAGTTGCTGCAAACTCGCATAGAGACGAAGGACATACATTTCATATAATTGAAAAAGGAACTGTTCATATTGAAATAGATTTTCAAAAATATAGTATTACAGCACCTTCTGTTGCATATATGCATCCAAATCAGGTACACCGCATTTTAGATTTTACAGATATGACCGTTTGCTCTTTATCAATTAATGATGAAAATCTAAATCCTGAATACCTTACATTTTTAGAAGAAATTACACCTGCAGCCCCATTGCTATTGATTAATGAAAATCATCTGATTGTTACCAGATTATTTTCATTATGCTTTGATTTTTCAACTCAAAAAAACAATAAACTACAATATTTACTCTTAAAAGACAGTTGCAATACCTTAGTTGCTTTTTTGACCTCACAGTTATTGAATCATAATAAATTAGAAGCCAAGCTTCCTAGATTTGAAATAGTTGCAAAAGCATTTAAACAGTCACTGGAAAAAGAGTATCGCACACTCAAACGACCCAGTGTGTATGCAAGTAAACTCAACATTTCTGCGCCCTATCTAAATGAATGTATCAAGAATGCCACAGGTTTTTCTGTTTCGCAATGTATCCAGGATCGAATTATATTAGAAGCGAAACGTTTACTTTTTCATACCAGCAAATCTGTTAAAGAAATTGCTTTTGACTTAGGTTATGAAGATTATCCCTACTTTTCGAAGCTGTTTTTCAAACTCACTGGAATGACAGCTTTAACTTTCCGTAACAAAAACCGTGAATAGTACAATACTTACCTTGTTTAGGTCTTTTTTGCTTCCAATTGTTGATGCAATTTTGAACCATTAATTAAATAATAAAATGGAACAAATAAAAAGAGTGCTTATATCAGGGGCTAGTTTTGCAGGATTAACAACAGCTTACTGGATGAACAAAATGGGCTACGAAGTAACTATTGTAGAAGTTGGCAATCATCTTAAAAAGGGCGGAACACCAGTAGATATAAAAGGTAGCACAGTTGATATTGTAAAGCGAATGGGGCTTTTTGAACAAATAAAAGCGAACAGATTAGAATTAGAAAAATGGGAGTTTAAAAATGCCGAAGATGTAACTGGGCACACGATGTTATTAAGACATGTTGGCGAAGAAATGCCAGAAAATGAATTTGAAATAGAACGAGATATATTATTAAACCTCATGTTTGATATCGTTAAAGATGAGGTTGAATTTATTTTCAGCGACAGTATTATATCTTTATACGAAAACAAAGATACTGTAGAAGTCACGTTTAAAAACGGCTCACAAAATCAATTTGACTTTGTATTTGGTTGCGATGGTATACATTCGGCAGTACGAAGAATTTGGTTTGGATCCGAAGCACAATACGTTACTTTTCTAGGACAGTATTTTTCTATTGCTATCGTACCTAAATTATTGATAGAAGAAAGTACCCTTCAATTATATGCAGAACCAAATAAAGGCTTTATGCTCAATGCCTATAATGGTAAAACTGATATCGTTTTTATTTTCCGTTTAGAAAAAGAAATGCCTTATGATTATCGCAATCAAGAGCAGATAAAAAAAATAGTTTGCGACCAAATGCAAGGTATGAGTTGGAAAGCAACTGAGTTGAAAGAAGAACTATTGAATTCGGATGCTTTCTACTTTGATAAGTTTTGCCAAATAAAAATGCCTTCTTGGACAAAGGGCAGGGTAGCATTAGTTGGTGACTCAGGTTATTGTGCTTCTCCTGCAGCAGGGATGGGTGGCTCATTAGCTATAATTGGAGCGACAGCTCTGGCAGATGCTTTTGCAAAAAACAATGGTGATTTTGAATTGGCTTTTGCAGATTACAATAAAGACTTACGGCCATTTATAGAAGAAGTACAAGAAAATGCTGTTGGAATGTTAGAAATTCTTCTACCAAGATCCGAAGATGCCATTCGCAAACAATACGCTGAAGGTTTAGGCTTTTAAATTTTATTTGATCTTAATTTACCAATAAACCCAATATTGTAAACCCTGTTTATTTGATAATAAGAAAGCCAGTCTCTCACTTTTCTACCGTTTATTGATATAGTTTGCTTTAAAATTAACCATAAATCCGTCGGGATGGTACTCTACATGAAAGTTGCCCAATTATGCAACGTTTTACATATTTCCTTGTCTCATGGACATGAGGTTACAAATACTATTTATGTTGGGATTTGCTTTGGTTATATTGCATCTTTTTGCGTCTGCAGATATTACTATTATAGAGAAGCACTTCTTAAAGAAACAGCTCAATGACGATGTGCCTTACTTGACAAGTACGATTGAACGAGTTCACCCGTAAATTTGTCACAGTATTAGCAAGCATGGCCCTTTATGGCAAGGCTTGCTAGCAATGAAAGGGCATAGTTCTTTCAATACCGCATATTCATTAATTGCTGTTAATTACAAGAAACATCCGTCAAAATCGACAAATAGAGTCTTTTTTTTTAAAAAAATATATTAAATGAAACATCAATTTTGTAGTTTATTAATTGTCCTGTCAATTGTTACTTCGTGCTTTAACAATTCAAAAGCTCAATCAGAGAAAAAGAATATTCAGCCGCAACAACTCGATTCTTTGTTCAATTTCAGCCACTCGAATGGAATGTTTAATGGAGCTGTTTTGGTTACGAAAAACGATTCTGTTATTTACAAGAAATCATTTGGTTTTGCTAACGAAAAAACGAAAGAAAAGATAACACCTGAATCAGTTTTTTACATCGCATCAGTTTCCAAACAATTTACTGCAATGGGAATTATGATTTTACAACAACAAGGCAAACTATCTTATGATCATAAAATCAAAGAATATTTTCCAAATTATCCTGTCTATTTACAAAATATAACCATAAGACAACTTTTAACCCACACTTCAGGAATTACGGATACGGAATATTATAAGTTGACCAACCCAAGTAACAAAGATGTTTTCGAAAGCCTTATGAAACAAGATTCGCTCGAACTGGAAAATGGAAAAACGTTTCGGTACAGTAACTCTGGTTATGTGATGCTCGCTTTGATAATCCAAAAAATTTCGGGAAAACCAATTGACCAATTCTTCAATGAAGAGATTTTCGAGCCTTTAGAAATGAAAAACACCACAGCGAATAAAGTCATAATAGAAAAAATCACCAACAAAGTAGATGGATACAACCTAATTGGGTCAAAGGTTGATTACAAATCTTCCATAGTCGGACCTGGTGGAATTTATTCAACACTAAATGATTTAGAAAAGTGGAGCAAAGCATTGAATACGAATAAATTAATCTCAAAGAAAACGCTCAACGAAGCCTTTGAAAATGGGAGACTAAATGAAGGTTCTATATCCATCAATATGAATGGTCAAAAATATGGTTATGGTTTTGGTTGGATGCCATACGAGAAAAATGGGAAAAAGTATGTCCAACACGATGGATCGGTAGAAAGTTACAGGTCTTTAATAAAGAAAAATCTAAGCGATGATTATGATTACATCTTCTTAACAAATCAGGGAGCTAAACTTGCAATGAATGAGTTGACTAAATCAATTGACACAATACTTGAGCAATCCAAATATCAAAAACCAAAAATTCCTATTATCAACAAAATATTAAGTGAGCTAAAAATAAATGGCTCATCAAAGTTGGCAAGTAACGTCAAGAATAAAATTGATAAAAATCCAAATGATTACAGTATTGATGAAAATAGCATAAATGGGCTTGCATACACATTCCTCCGGGACAATCAACCAAAAATAGCGATCGAAGTTTTCAAACTTAATACAGAATTAAATCCAAAATCCGCAAATGCCTTTGATAGTTTAGCAGAAGGATATTTTTCCAACGACCAATTTAAATTATCAAAAGAAAATTATCAGAAATCAATAGAATTAAATCCTGAAAACAAGAATGCAAAAGTAATGATTGAACGTATCGAAAAGAAGCAGCGGGAAAATAACTAATAGCAACACTGTATATAAGCTATGGCTTGGTCTGTACCCTTCGCCAAAATAAACAACTCTTACCGTCGCAAACCTATTCGTGTTATGGGTGGATCCGGGGTTTCTTATTTTCCAACTAATTCATTAAGATATCGAAATACAATTTCCATGTTCTTATCCTGATTATTTAGTTTGTCTTTTATTTTTTCAATTTCTAATCGTAAGTCAGTATTCTCAACCAGCATTCTGTGAATACGCTTGAAAACTCTCATAATTTGAGGTCTATAAAATATTCTTAAGTCTGAGGTGCTGCAGCAATATGATAGTTTTTCCATCTTTGATCTCGCCTGTGTCAATCATTGATAAAGCTGTATGAAATGCTACTTCCAGGACTTCAATATTCTCCTGTTCGTGTTTAAGTCCACCGCCCTCACTTATTTTCATATGGCTGGCATATTCAGCAACAAAGAAGTGCAGAATTTCGGTTACAGATCCCGGCGACATGTAAGCCTCAAATACCTTTTTAACTTTAGAAATTTGATAACCTGTCTCTTCCTCGGTTTCCCTTTTGATGCAATCTTCTGCATTGTCCTGATCTAAAAGCCCGGCACAACATTCAATGAGCATACCTGTTGGATTACCGTTAATAAAAGTAGGCAACCGAAACTGTTTCGTCAGAATAACGGTTTTATACTCCAGATTATAAAGTAAAATGGTTGCACCATTACCTCTGTCATAAGCTTCTCTGCTTTGTGTGATCCAGGTACCGTCTTTCTGTAAGTAGTCATAAGTAAATTTTCGGAGCGTATACCAATCGTCAGAAAGGATCTCCGATTTCTGAATTTTAATAAGATCAGTTTGCATCAGGTACTTCATCTATACTGTAATAGACCTTTAACCCTTGTTCCCTGGCTATCCTTACATCTTCATCCGCTCCTTTGGAAGCACCCTGAATACGAAGCACAGCATCACACCTTTCCAGCAGCCGGTGGGCAACCGGATACTGAACTTCTTCCCACGCTACATCACCGGGTTGGGTTGACCCGGCAAGACGAATCAGCGGCAAAGCCACCCACTCACCAATCAAAGGAATATGTCCTTTTCTAAATAGCGGTAATGCTACAGATTCAAGCTGATGTAAGTTTTGGCGCATTAGGGCTGGATCATCATTAGTACCGCTTCTATATGGCCCTGCAATTAATATGAGCATAATGGTTCATGTTTAGGATGCTAAGAACGAGATTTATTTCCAGTCAGAACTTAAGATATCTTAAGTTTTTCTATTCTCTTGATAGCACTTAGATGTTCAGGCGTAATTCCTAAATAGGATGCTATTTCCTTCTGTTTAATAGTTTCAGCAATATGTGGATATTTGCGGAGGAAACTATAATATCGCTCTTCTGCACCTAAAGACAAATTTTCAATAACCCTTAACTGCTCTCTGGTATAAGCATTTTGCATTAGTATCCTAAAAAACCTTTCAAATTTGGGTACATCAAACAACAATTTTTCAAAATGCTTTTTACTTAATTGAATTATGCAACTATCCTCTAAAGCCTCAATATACATCATGGCCGGTTTGCTATTTAAGTAGCAATACATATCGGTTATCCACCAATCAGCAACGGCAAACATAACCGTTGCCTCCTTACCATCTTTGTCTAAATAATATGCTCTTAAAGATCCATTATGGACATAACTGATATATTTACAGGCTTCACCTGCTTTTAGTATCATGGTCTTTTTAACTATATTTTTAGATTTAATAAGAGACAGAAAAATGTTTATTTCCTCTTTTTCCAAGTTGACATGTTTACATATATTCTTGAGGATCAGCTCATAATTCATGGCTAAATATACGTCATTAGACATTTAACAAGCGAAAACCTCCTGCTGAAATAACTGCTTTGCTGTATTTGAACTATTTGATTCCATATTGCTCAAAGCGGTTCGATTATAATCTGGCAGGGGATGCCAAGCCGGAGTTAGCACTAACTCCGGCTTTTTAATGCTTAAATTGATATTAATAAACAGCTTATTATCAATTATCTGCATGGATAAATTTCGGCACACAAAAACATAAGTGATCTTCAAATATCATTTTCATTATTCCCGGATAAATCGGAATCACAAAATTTTTTATCCTGATTTGTAATCATCTTTCTGGCTAAAATTGAAACCGGGGTTATGAAAATTAGTAATGAAATCTTAATTGCAGATCGTCGCTTCAAAAACGCCTTCAAGACTGCTGTTTGTGGTGGCAGAGGTTACCTTCAGGTATCCCTTTATTGTAGTTGCAGAAATTGAGGTGATTTCAAATAAATTTCCATCGGTAAACATGCTAAAGTTACTGGTGCCTGGCTCAGATAGGATCGCGTAATAGTCAGTAAATTTTCCGACTTTTCTAGGTATTCGGATAATGACATTGAAATTATCATTAACTGTGCCGCATCCATCATTTTTTCCGGAGGATAAAAAGATTTCACACCCTTCTTCTTGAAAATCTATGATTCGTAAGTTGGCTTTGCCGGACGCTACGGTGAAATCTTTTCCATATAATTTACCTGTAACGCCTTTTGTAGATTGTACGGGTTGTTCAGGTTCAATGTGTTTCTTTTTACAAGAGAGAGTTACTGTTGCAGTAAGTAGTATTAAGATAGACGCTTTTAGCCAATTCATAGAGGGGTAATTTAGTTTTTGGGGATCGGTATGTTTGTTTGAGAAACTATGTGAATGTTAAACAAGTAAACTGGGTTTGTGTTTGGGTAAACTTTAGCTTTATTGTCACCAGTTAAATGTCAGTATATGCTTACAAAGCGATTCGATATATAGCAGGTTAGACTCAAACATGCAGTTGTGTCTCAGCACCGCCTGGATAAATCCAGCACACCTAAAAACAATATTAAAACCATACTTATCATTTAGGCTACAAGATTCTCCGGTTTCGCCACAAACCCTTTATGCTGCAAGATTAATTTTGTATTCAATTCATCACAAGAAAAAAAATGACAAAGACAATATTTATTACTGGAGCTTCAGCAGGTATAGGTAAGGCTACTGCAAAACTTTTTGCGGAAAAAGGCTGGTGCATGGCTTGCCAACAGTTCAGTTTCTGGCAGAGAAGTTAAATATATCACCAAAATATTTGGGCGATGTATTACGCGCGCTAACAGGCCACAACACACAGCAGCACATCCACATCAAGCTTATCGAAAAAGCCAAAGAAATTTTAACCATCAGCAATCTCACTGTTGGTGAAATTGCCTTTCAGCTGGGTTTTGAACATCCGCAATCATTTAGCAAGTTATTTAAATTAAAAACCAATCTGTCACCGCTAGAATTTAGGGCAAGTTTTAATTAAAGCATAACCTATGTAAAGTCCGGTGAACATACCGATATATATTAAATAGTTTTTTTCTGATACCAGCGATTTTAAGTATCTGGCATTTGGTCAATTCACATTTTTTTATTTTCAATTAGCTGATTATATGATTGTTAATAACTAAAACCAAAAATTACAAATCTTTTTCTTAAATTGTATACTAAGAAATTCAAGAAAAAAAGTCCTGTGAGCGGGTGATCCGCGAAGGGCAGGCACAACATAGATTTGAGTACATATGTTCTCAGAAGGTATCTGCAAAAGAACAGTATTATTTATAGGTCTTAAAGGCCATGCTGTTCTACTCTGGTACTGATTATAGCCCCTCTTTACATAAAGTATGGAGGGGCTTTTTTGATTTTTGTCATTTTTCTAATGTGTTTGATTTAATACAATCATTTAATTGATAGGTTGGTAGATAGAAAACACCATTGAAGATCGAAAACACACCTAAACCTTTTAAAATAAAACATAGTTTGGCGATGAAACTATTAAATGACATTAATCTAAAACATACATTTCAGATTTGTATTATCTTTGAAGAAGCAATATGGCAAGGAACGTAGAATTTGATGAAGAAAGAGCAATTCAAAAAGCGATGGAAGTTTTTTGGAAGAAAGGGTATAACGGTGCCTCTATGCGCGATCTGACAGAAGCCATGCAAATTAACAGTAGCAGTCTTTACAATACAATAGGGGATAAGCATCAGCTATTTGTAAGGTGTATTACTAATTATGTACACGGCCGGATGCAGGAAGCTTCCGCTCAGTCCTTAAAAATTAAATCTCCGTTAAAAGCAATCACCGGTATGATCAACGATTGTGTCAATACGATTCTCTATAGCGATAACCACTGCCTGGCCATAAAAACTACATTTGAACTCGCAGGAACCGATCCTGATGTAATGGCTTTACTAAAAGAAGATAGTGAATTTACACACGGCTTTTTGTTAAATTTAATTCAAAAGGCTATAGATCAAAAGGAAATCGTTACTGAAGCTGACGCAGATACCCTTACTAATTTCATCATTAGTACCTTTACCGGCTGGCACGAATCTTACCTCATCTATAAAGACCCAATCCGGATAAAAAAGATGGCCAGGTATCTGATATCCCAGTTTTCTGGATAAATTTCTCTATTCTGAACGGATCAACACCCTACCTAGTATCCAGTTTAAATGACATAAATCTGAAACGTTTGTTTTATAAATGACCTACGTTTGCATAAGAAATACAAACAATAGATTTTATAATGAAGAAAATAAAGCTTTAAGTTGCTTTTATTCTGAAACAAGTATTACAGAATAGTCTATATATAAACATTAATATCAAATGTCAGCGATGATAGCAGTATCCAACATTAATAATAACCTTAATTAAATCATATGAAAGACTTAAAAAGTACCCCGCAGGGAAAATTGCTGATCTACGGTGCAACTGGATACACTGGTACCTTAATTGTTCATGAAGCAGCCCGAAGAGGACTTGATTTTGAAATTGCCGGCAGAACTGAAGAAAAGTTAGCCGCACTAGCCACCGAATTAAACGTTCCTTACCATGTATTTTCGGTTGATGATCTTGCCGGATGGAAAAAAAGTCTGCTAGGTAAAACAGCTTTGCTAAATATAGCAGGTCCATTCAGTGAAACCGCTAACCAAGCTATGGAAGCTTCCATTAAATTTAAAGTACATTACTTCGATATTACCGCAGAAGTAGACATTTATCGTCTTGCCGAATCTAAAGACGCCGCCGCCAAAGCAGCAGGAATCATGCTTTTATCTGGAGCAGGATTATTTGCCACTTACGATCCTTTAGTTGTACATACTGCTAAACGTGTGAAAAATCCAGTTGCCATCAGAACAGCATTTAAATATTCAGGAGGCTTCACACCTGGCTCTGTCGCAAGCAGCTCTAATATTATTAACGCAGGATTATTAGTTAGGAAAAACGGGGAGATAAAAAAAATAACCGAAGCACCATCCGTTGCTTTTGATTTAGGTGACGGCCCCGAAGAGTTTTCTCTTATGCCATTAGGTGGCGTAGTGCTTAGTTTCAAATCAACAGGTATACCTGATATAGAAGAATATTTTAAAATGGCGCTTCCGGCAGAGGGGGGAGAAGAAGGTACTTTGAACTTCCAGGCAGGGCACCCTAAAACAGAACTAACAACACAGCGCAGCAAGATTCTTGTAGAAGTGACCGGAGCAGATGGAACAGTAGCCCGTTCAATGGCAGATACACTGGATGGGTATGTGCCTACAGTTACCTCAGCAGTTGAAGTAGTCAGCCTTGCATTAAATGGATCGTATAAAATTGGATTCCAATCTCCTGCCTCTGCATATGGTGCAGCATTAATAACTTTATTACCAGATGTTAATATAACTGATTTTTAGGGAAGATCTTTATTATTAAAATCTAGTTGTTTAATTAAATTGATGACAACTAAATCTTATAAACGCAAAGCATTGCCAGCACTTTAACACTGGCAATACTTTGCGTTTCAACTTGAAACGCTTAAAGAAGAGTTGAACCTCCATCAATGATATGATCTGAACCGGTAATAAATGATGCCTCATCACTAGATAGAAAAGCTACAAGCTGGCCAATTTCTTCAGGCTTTCCAATGCGGCCAATAGGGGTTAAGCTAATCAGGTAATCAGTCATTCCATTCAAAGTCTCAGTATCCATTCCCATTTTACTAAATAATTCAGTATCAATTGCACCTGGGCTAATAGAATTTACCCTAATCTTTCTTGAGGCAAGTTCTAATGCAGCTGTCTTCACAAAAGAATTAACTGCCGCCTTACTTGCGCTATATACTGCTAACCCTGGGCTTATTGTAGTAGCAAGCACAGAAGAAAGAACAACAACAGACGCTCCATCATTCAAATAGGGAATAAATTTGCTCAAAGTAAAAAACACACCCTTAAAGTTTATATTCATCATTGTATCAAAGTTTTCTGGTTTTTCCAATTCTATCGAAGATGTTCCGGATATACCTGCATTGATATAAAGAATGTCAATCTTACCATATTTTTCATTCACCTGGCTTACCAGGCTATCAATATCCTCAAGCTTTCCCTGGTCAGAAAGAATAGCATCTACTCCCAGTTCCTGAGCAGCTTGATCAATAGCATCTTGTCTTCTTCCGGTGATAATAACGGTAGCGCCTAGTCCCTTAAGTACTTTTGCTGTTCCATAGCCCATACCACTGTTGCCGCCAGTAATGACTGCTACTTTATTTTTGAATTTCGTTTCCATTTTATAAATAAATTATGAATCAAAGGTAAATGAAGCTAACTTTACTTTTGATATGGGTTTCCTCAAGTAAAGTGGGTTCCCTTAAAATATTATGGAAATGGAGAAAAATACTACGGTTGCAAATGAACAGGGTGATTGTTCTAAAACACTATTTGCGATACAGGATACCCTTGATCTGATCAGTGGTAAATGGAAGATTAAAGTAATCAGCGTTTTGCTGTACGGTAAAAAAAACTTTACTGATTTACAGCGGCAGATTGACGGTTTGGGAGCCAAAATGCTTTCTAAAGAGTTGCAAGATCTGGAGATTAACGGGTTAATTACCAGAACAGTAAATGTCACAAAACCAATTACGGTAACCTATGAGCTGACCGAATATGGCCATACATTAAAATTGGTGATCATAGCACTTGCTGAATGGGGAACAGCGCATCGTCATAAGATCACAGGCCGATAATTGTACAAATAGCTAATGGACTAATTTAAGCTTGCATAAGGTGTATGTGCCACTTCTATAACCTGTCCATCTGGATCATAAAAGTCAACGGTGTAATATTCCCTGGAATATGGCATCAATAAAGGGCCGCGAATAAAATCTGTATGTTCAGTCAGTAGCGCTTCATATACCTGATCGACCTGTTCTTTTTTAACAGCTTGGAAGCAGAGGTGCCTTACTCCAAGTGATTTTAGTTTTTCAATACCTTTCATTTCTAAAAAGTAAATAACCATGCTTCCATTTGAAAAGGAAACTTCACTAATCTTTTCCCAGCCAATCAGTGTTAGAAAGCTAGTATAGAATTTCATGGATTTAAGGATATCTGACACCCAAAATTCTATGTGGTTTATTCCCGGTTTTAATTCGCTTTCCATAATTCTAGTCTTGAGTAAATGTATTCGGTTGCATTTTGTTTCTTGCTTCTAAAATAGCTGGCATACTGCCCTGTCAAAGTCTATTTTAATTTCTTTTTTAATCATCACCAGTTTTTTCTAATCATCACCAGTTTTTTTTAATCATCACCTGTTGATTTTGAATGTTACAAACATGGCAGTTCGTTACTGATGTTTGGATACGTTCTTGTTTGCTCTAAAGTTGTCGGATACCTTTGAGCTATCCAAAAGTAAGTTTCTACACTTTAAAACAACGGATAAGGAAAACATATTTCGGTCATTCCTGATGAAGCAGTCATGTAAACCAGAAGAAGTAGCAGGTGCTGTTGCTTATTTTATGAGTTCCTATGCTGATCATATTACGGGATCAATTATACGAGTAGATGGTGGCCAGACCTTCTCCGTATAACCTGCCTGGATCAGCTAACTCATAAAAGTTTTCGATTAAAACCGTGTGGCTGTTAATGCATACGGAATATAAGTAGTTAAAAGTTTTAGATAAGAAAAGCAGTATGCAAAAAGCACATATTGCTTATCTAATTCTTTTTCCTTTTACATTATAAACAAATAATTAGCATTTAATTAATTGGATCCACTTTCCATATCTTAATAATTGATAAATTTGATGAATAAATACAACCAGCTGCTGTGAAAATTCTTAACATAACCATTTTTTGCCTCCTTTATATCAGCACAAACTGTGCAGTTGCCCAAGAAAAAATCGGCCCCGCTATAGACGCTCTGATTCAATTAAAAGTTCCCAGAGCTTTTAACGGTAGTATCCTGATCTCAAAAAATGGTCAGCAACTTTATCAGCGCAGCCATGGATTCCGGGATATGAAGCTTCAAAAACCATTTAAGATTAATGATCAGTTCCTGATCGGGTCAATCAGTAAAATGATCACAGCAGTATTAGTACTACGTGAAGTACAGGCCGGTCATATCCAGCTCAATCATCCCATCCGCACCTACCTGCCCGCATATGATCAAAAATGGGCAGATACTGTCACTATTCAGCACTTGCTCCATCACAGTTCAGGTATAGTAAACTGGGATAAAAACCTTCTATTTGCTCCGGGAACGAGATTTTCTTACAGCAATATCAATTATGCTATACTGGGTAAGATCATTGAAAAAACTTCGGGCCAATCCTATGCAACATTAACCAAAGAACTATTTAACAGTTGCCAGATGTACCATTCAACCGTTCCTTCCCATTCTCACACAAAAGGTAATCCTGGCCAATTGGTTACAGGCCATACCGAATCAGGTAATGGAAAATATAAGGCAGATAACATATTACACCTTTTAGACACTCCGCCAATGGGTATACCAGCAGCAGGTATTATCTCCACTGCAATGGATCTGACCAATTGGACAACATCTCTTCATACCGGTAAGCTATTACATGATAGTACTTACAAGAACATGATTACGAACAGCATATCCCGCCCACACCGATGGGGCAGGGTAAACTACGGCGATGGGATTCAGATAGACGAAATAGATGGGATAAAAGAATTTAGTATGAGCGGCTATGTTCCAGGATTTATATCCACATTGATTTATTACCCAGCATCAAAAATTACAGTAGTCGTATTAGAGAACATTTCACCAGACCCATCTGATATGAACCGGGTATTTTTCTATCCTGATCAAATCAGGGAACTCATCAGGATTCAGCTATTAAAAACAAATTAAATTGCAGCCAGTATAAAATATAAGCCAGGAGAAATAGCAGGACCTGTTGCTTACCTGATAAGTTTATATACAAACCTTCCCTGTTTAATCGGTATCATATAAAAACTAAGATTTTGTTGTAAATAATAAGATTTTGTTATAATTCATTAGAATTGAAAGCAGAAAGTTGCTGTTTAATTATATATTGGGGTTATTCAAGACTGCTTAAATGAAACTATCAAAAGATAATTACAAAAACCTGTGGCTGCCAGTATTTCTTCTATTGGTTGTGTTAATAATAGACTATTATACCCCTTTGTACATTGCTATAGGTGTATTATATTCTTCTATCATCCTGGTTTCACTATCTGCATCAAAAAGACGGATTCTTTTTCTAGCAATCCTAGCTTCTTTTTGTATTGTTATTAATTTTATCTATTTCAATTCTCTTGAAATAGAGCTAAACTGGATTTTTCCTACAAACAGGATCACCTCATTGATCGGTTTATGGATCACTACAATCGTTGCTATAAACTATAAAAAAGTAGTACATAAGTTATTAAAGGAAAGGGCAGATTATTCGGCTATGCTAGAAGAACTGATTTTTGCCAATTCACATAAAGTTAGAAAACCCCTGGCAAACATTACGAAATTGGTAGATTTGATGGAAGATCAGCAAATCTCAGTAGAAGATCTTAAGGAGATGCTCCCTTTGCTGGCTAAATCTGCTGCAGAACTAGAGCAGGTAACCAGAGAAATGACGGATGCAATTAGTCATAAAGATTATAACCGTGATTTGCTTTCTCCTACATTATAAACAAAGGAGCTTATTCATTACAAAATTCAGCTAATTGATTTAAGTTAGTAACAGTTAAATCCTGCAAAAGCATTGCTGTTATCATTATGAGCCGCTTAATTAGCTGAAATAACTTACCTTAGGGCCCATCCATCATATCAGCAAATGCAACACAAACTTAGAGAACATATAGAAAAAATTGTATCGCTCAGTGCAGAAGAATTTTCATTTATAGGTGCTCATTTTAAGCTTAAGAAATTCAAAAAGCACCAATTCCTGATTCAAGAAGGGGAGGCGGTAAGGTATGCGTATTTTGTGATTTCCGGGCTTTTAAAGCTTGTGCATACGGATGCTTCGGGAAAACAGCATATTGTTTCTTTTGCGATGGAAGATTGGTGGGAAAGCGATTTCTCTGCTTTTTACACCCAAACGCAAGCAACAATGTCATTAGAATGCCTGGAAGATACCGATGTATACTGCCTTTCACTTGAAGGTTACCAGCAACTATGTGATGGCCTGCAAAAGATGGAACGTTTCTTTCTTAGAAAATCAAATTTTGGTTTTGTCGGGTCACAGCGACGTATATTATCCTTATTAACTTCAAATGCAAATGAACGTTATGAAGAGTTTTTGAAACAATATCCTTCACTTATTCAGCGTATACCTAAAACCCTCATTGCTGCCTATTTGGGCGTTTCCCGCGAAACTTTAAGCAGGCTATCTTCTTAATGTGACTTACCTCACTTATTAATTGTGAGGTAAGTCAACCTTCAATTTCTTGGTGATTAGCAACTTTGTCTTATAAAATTTTTATCAGGCTTTGCTTGTATTGACGAGGCTAAAAATCGAATGAAATGGAAAAGAATATCATTAATCCCTGGCAGTGGCAAGATAAACGTAGTTATGTACAGGCTGTTGAAGTTAAAGAGGTAAAAGGTACCCTTTATTGTTCCGGGCAAACTGCTATTAATGCAGAAGGAGAATCCAGTACTGCGGATATGAAAACCCAGTTAATCCAGGCTATACAGAATCTGGAACAAGTAATTAGCGAGGCTGGATATACCTGCGAAGGTATGGTTAGATTAAATATTTATACCACCTCTTCCGCAGAGCTTTTTGCTTGCTTTGATGTGCTGCAAGATTGGTTAGCTAAGCATAGCATTAAACAAGCGAGTACTTTGTTTGAAGTGAAAAGCCTTTTTGAAACTTTAACAGTTGAACTGGAAGCAACAGTAGTAAAATAACCAATTAAAGAGCCGTGCATTTTTTTTATTAAAAACTTTAAAATGCACGCGCTCTTTATTAGTTTATTCCCTGCATATTATTCTTGAAGAGGTAGAAGAGCGGCTAAGCGATATGATAAATTTTTTTAAATTTCAAAAGAATAACGTATCTTGTTTAAAGATAAAATTTGCAGCTAAACATTAAAATATCCGGGCAATATCTAGTTAATGTTCTGTTTTATGTTGGAATAGCCTTGGTATACCATCGGAGTAGCTTTGGAATAGGCTTGGTACGGCGTTTTGGGGTGAAATGATAGTTAATATACCTTTCAGCCCCGTTTAAGTACCGATAAAGGTCTCTATCAAGGTTAAAGCTGGTTTTTTCTTTTTTAAATGTCACTTTCGCTGCGGTTGCAGTAATTGATCGTATGATTGATTCACCACCCCTATGATCCTGTCTGATGATTTTTATTGGCTGTGATAAGATTATCAATTTTAGTTTTAATCTGTTCTTTATAAGCTTTTGAATCACTCAGCTCCATCGCTTTTTGATAGTTTTTAATAGCATCATCATATTTTTGGATAACCTCATAAATCTCACCTAAACTATCATATACATCCCAGGAATCTGGGTTTTCCCCGCGGTTAAATTCTAGAAGCTGCAGACACCGGTCAATTTTATCTTCATAATAAAATAGCGCAGCAATGGTATTAATTGTCCCCTGAAAATCATAAGTTTTGTATTGATTTTTAAGCTTTTGGTATTTGCTTTTTGCAATAGTAAAAGTCTCCTTCGTAAATAGATCAATCAATTCAGTCTTTAGATTCCTGATCTTATTTAATGGGATCATTAACCTATGTTGATCAGAAGGATATCTGTAGATGTCAATTCCAGTTAAACTATCTTGTTTATTAAAATTGAATGTGAGGTAATTCGGATAATTCGCTATTTTAAAGGTATCATTACCCATATAAAACATTTCCGTTTTGTTATCATTCAATAATAATCGAAAAAGGGGGGTGTTTATATATAATTTGCCCTCGCTCTCAAATATTTGGTTAATCCCTCTATCCCCATAAAGAAAATCTAAATAAGATCCAGACACTTTTTTACTGAGGTTTGCAGGAAGTTTCTTAATTAAAGATGGATCAATGGGTAAGTTCCATTGATATAATTTAAACACCTGTTCCCGCATATAATTTAATACCGGCAATCTGTTAGGAATATCGCCATTTGCTAACATTACTATACCATTTCCTCCTTCCATAGTACCCATAATTTCTCCACCAACTCCAGTATTAGAACCCATATGTGAAAACCAATCTTGGTTGCCAAATCCTAATGAACGTTGCCATCCAATACCATAACCACTTATATTTTGATAGGTAATAAGGGTAGTCAGTCTTTTTGCAACCGCAGTAGAAATCACCTTATTATCTTTACCACGCAATGCATTTTGCATTTCTAAAACAATTTTCGCCAAATCAGCAGAAGTTGACCACATTCCTGACGGAGCAACTTGAGGCGTGATTGGAAGGCCTGTTTTAATTATATTTCCTGCTCGGTCATGCACTTTTGCCAGGTTGGAAAGAAAACCGTTCTCATTAGGTTGCTTCATAGTTGTATTATTCAGCTGTAAAGGTTTAAAAAGATATTCATCAGCTAAAACAGCTAAAGGTTTCCCAAAATAATCCTCCAGAGCCAGCTGAACAATGACATAGCCACCACCACTATATTGCCAGTTAGTTCCCGGTTTAAATAAAAACTCCACTGGACCATCTGTACGTGAAGATAATTCTCCCTTTAAAGATTGTAAAATAGTAGGGATTTTATCTCCCTCATAATAATCAGGAAAGCCACCTTGATTTATCCCCGCCGTATGAGATAAAAGATGGACCCAGGTTAATTCAATATCATTTGTAAATTCACTCTTAGGTAAATGCCAGCTTTTTAAATAATTAGCAATGGGATCATTTAAATTAATTAATCCTTTTTCCTCTAAAATACCACATAATATAGCTGTAACAGGTTTAGATATGGAGGCTGTAGAATAGGCAGTATTCCTGTCAATCTTATCATTTGAGCCAGAAGCTTTAAATCCGTAATCCTTTGTCCAAACAATTTTATAATTTTCCAATACAGCAACGCTCAACCCTTGCAGGTTGTGTTTTTTCATTTTAGCTGCGATTTGAATATCCAGGCTATCCTGTTTTTGTCTGTTTGTAATTAAATTATTTTCTCTTATTGCCTCATTTTGAAAGCAATAGGCTGTTGAAATAGGTAATAAACAGTTCAAAATTGTAACAACTAAAACAATTATTTTTTGAGTTTTCATTAGTATATATATTTCTTTTATTAGTCATAAAGCTATCCTATGCATTACTGGTAGTAATCGGTATGCATATAGGGTTTCATTAAATATTTTTTAATGATGAAGAAGCTTGCATCACATTCATTTCGCTTAATAAGCAGTGATTTTATGCAGGTTTCATTTGTATTGCTTTTTAACTGCAAGAAACGATCAGGATCTTTTATTGATTTTTTCATAAACTCCTCCTGTACATTATTGAATTAAAGCGCACGCATTTTATTTCCATGATTAGCCTAAAAGATCATGCTGATTTCATTTACATATCTATAGCACAAAGAAAAAAGAAATGCCTGCCGGAAAATTGTAAAAACGCGCAATTAGATATTGCTCAATAAGAGATTTTTTTCTTTCAAGAACGCAGCAGGGGTTTTGTGGCAAACGGTTTTGAATTTTTTATTAAAATGTGCCTGGTCATAAAATCCAAACTCTAACGCACTATCCAATATTTTCTTTTGACTTTTTAAGTTCATACAAAGCTTTCTAAAACGCACCAGGTCTACATATTCTTTTGGAGAAAGCCCGATATAGTTATGAAAGTCATATTGCAATGTTCTAAATGATTGCCTGGAGTGCTGAAGTACTTCTGGCAGCGTAATTATACCCTCACTATTTCCAATTATCTCCATTACGTTTAAAAAATTATACTTTGTAAAAGGAGCGGGGTTAAACTGCTGTTTCATATCATCAGAAAGCCTGGCAATAGCCAGTTCACAAGGTGCATCAAAGTCCCATTGTGCGAAAAAGTCTTTTATATATTTTAAGAGTCTGTTGCCAAAAACTTGTGAAGCAGGAACCAGGTGATCTATCAGTTTTTTATTCTGTCCCAGAGAGATTACAGGTAAAACCCAGGGTTGAAACTTTATTCCAAATACCTGGTAAGGTACAGGTGATTCCATATTTCCGGTAAAACGGATCTGGCCCCAAAAAATATCATTTTCATTATTAATGATAGTCTTTTTATTGGAAGTAATAGAGATTGGCTGATTGGATAACATGAGCTCTAAGTTGCCATCAGGTATGAAAAACTTATATTTTTCCGGATAAATACAATCGTAATGATACAAGCTTTTAATATAAAAGTTATTTGATAGTACCTTATATTCCTTAAATATCATTCGATGTTGTTTATTGATTAAAGTTAACCTATATAGGTTAGTATACCGGCATTTTTAAATCTTTCTAATACAAAGATGATGGTGAAACAATAAAAATGGTTGCATCTGCTGAAGTTATAGCCGGAGCGCATAGCTGCTCAAATGATAATTGAGGTGTAATTGCAGTGTATTAAGAAAAATACCTGTTAATTTTTAAATATTTTTAAACCGTTCAGTAGCTGTTTTTTTTCAATGATGAACTATCCGGAGCTCCCGAATAGTTCATTTTATAAAATAGTATTATAATCTGTCAAAATCTCCATATATGGTCGTCCAGCCCATTCCTGAAATGTAAACGTCAAAGCTGGTGATAACTATTTTACTGTTTTGGGCACTGTAAGTAATTACTGCGGTACTATTATCAAAGTCTTCTGCAGTTTTACCTGTTTCTGCATCAAAATAAACACTTGATACCCGGCGGCTGGAAGGATTATATGCAATTGTCATTTGATAAGAAGAATTATAGAACTCAAACACAATATTCTTATTTGCCAGAGATTCTACCTTGATTGCTGAGCTTGGTTCTGCTTTCATACCAGACACCAATACTGTCGTGCATACAACTAATGCCGTTAATACTACGTTTTTAATTTTTTTCATGTTTTTAAGTTTTTTTTAATTTAATTAATTTTATAATTAATTGTTTATGAGTTCTTTATATATTACGTGAACGCTTGTTTTTTGTGGGTAAGCAGCAGGCATCATGCTAGATTTGTATTGCTGCAACCGGGATTGGCAGAAATGTTACATAGGGAGGCTGTTAACGAAATAATTCTTCTAAAGAAATTAGCATTAAATCATATATTTACGCCCGATGAATAAACTTAAATACCTGTTACTTTTGGTTTGTGTTGCGGCATGCTTCACTGCCTGTAAAAAAGATTTCAATTCTGATAAGCAATTTCGTTCCGATACCACAGCGATCAGAAAGTTTGTCAATGAAAACAATATTCCCGCAATAAAACATGAATCGGGTATATTTTATCAGATCATTGCACCAGGTGCAGGAACAGTGTCTTACACTCCATCTACCAATATCACTTCAGATTATGAAGGCAGGTTATTAAACGGTTCTATCTTTGATAGTACAAAAGGCACTCCTATTACATTTGCATTAGGCCAGGTGATTGAAGGCTGGCGAATTGGTATTCCCCTGATTCAAAAAGGTGGAAAAATACGTTTAATCATTCCTTCAGGTCTTGGGTACGGAAATAAAGCAACAGGTCCAATCTCTGAAAATTCAATTCTTGATTTTACGATCACCTTAACTAACGTACAGTAATAACATACTTACACTATTAATATATTCAGGATCAAATCCTCTTTAAACCAGCAATGGCCCTGATAATTCGGGGCCATTGCTGGTTTAATCCATTTCAGGAGCAGTATTCTATTTCTTTGGTCTGTTTAAGAAACTTAGCAATTAAAAAGTGTAAGCTACTTTGCCATAAACATAGCGTCCGGTAAATCCAAACTGGCTCACTGCTCTTGGATACAGGAACCTTCCATTAGAAGTATTGTCCAGCACGGCACTATAATTTTGTCCGGCAACACCACTTAAGTTATTTTCGTTGTTTCTAGAGTTGATATACAATTTATCAGGATAAACATCAAAAAGATTGTTTGCACCAACAGTTAAAGTCAGGCTTTTATTAGCGGCAAAACTCACAGAAAAATCTGTCACCCACTTTGGAGAAAAAGTCTGGTCCATTTCAAGTGGTAAATTATTTGCTGCAACAGTTGGGTCAACCGCATTTAGATAAGTTACCTCACCAAAGCGTACCGTTCTAGCTACAAAACTTAGTTTGTCTACCGTATAATTTGCAGTAATATTCAGTTTGTTTTTTGGAACAGAGCTTTCAAAACGTGACCGCTCTAAACGATCAAACAGTTTCGCTTTTAAAGTAGGGTTACTTTCTATTCTATCAGAACCATTTACACTTCTCACTACCGTTTTATTCAGGTTACCAGCAACGCTAAGCAATAAACTACTTTTTGTACCCAGGGTGAATTTATTAGTTAAAACCACATCCAAACCAGCGGTATTCGTCGTAATCGCATTCGTGAAAAACTGTACGCTATTCACCTGTGCATTTGGATCTTCAGTATTTAATATCTGGTTTACAATACCTGCTGGATCTACCGCACCAGAAGGTAAACGTTCACGGGCATACTGACTAGAGAAAACGATCCGGTCACTAATGTCAATATTATATGCATCTATCGTAAAAGTGAATGTCTTAGCAATTCTGCCGGTCAATCCCAAGCTTCCGGATTTTGAAATCTCAGGTTTTAGCGAGCCTACCCCAAATTGTGATACAATTGGATTGTCATTGTTAACCGTTAAAACCTGTGTAGCGGCACCCAATACAAACTGCGTGCTTTCATTATTGAAGTAACGCTGATGCAGTGAAGGAGCCCTAAAACCAGTCGCATAAGCACCACGAATCGAGATTTCATCAAATAATTTCACTTTACCAGTAAATTTATAAGAGAAATTAGAACCAAAATCACTGTAATTCTCATAACGGCCAGCCGCTTCAAGCAATACCCTTGGGCCAAATTCGGCTTCAAAATCGACATAACCACTCGTGTTATGTCTTGATTTATCAAGTGCATTGCTTGGTTTAAATCCTGGGAAAACCTGTGCACCCGCACCAGTAAATGAAGTACCCAGCATTCTGCCTGGGATACCTGCCGAAGGCTTTCCAAATGAATAAGAAAGTTCTTCACCTTCTTTAATCTGGTAATTATCCACCCTAAACTCTCCACCAAATGCAGCATTTAAAGAAGTTAAAAAGCCATTATCAAAAGTATATTTCCTGTTTAAATCTAAATTCGTTGTGTTTTGTCTAAAGATCAGTTCCCCTGCGTAGAAAGAAGTAGGGCTGGTGCCAAGTGGTAAAGAAGCATTTATCGTATTATCTATATCAAATGTGATATTATTCTCTCCGCTTGTATTACTTAAATCATAATCCCAGGCACCTATTTTACCTTTCAACCCAGCAGAAAAGGAAAGGTCATTGATGCTTGTATTTATAAAAGGAAGAAATCCATTTGGATATAGGCTAGGGTCATTTTGCTGAGTTTGGGATGGTAAACGATAAAAACCAGCTGCACTACCTGTTTTATGCGTATAACCAGCTGCAAAATACAATTGGGTGTTTTTAGTAAAGTTATATTGTCCGTTTAAAAATCCCCCGCCGTTTTTAGCATCAGAGTTACCTACACGCATGTTATTTCTATCTAAACCATTTGCAGCTGCTCTGGCATTATCAATAGCTTTTAAACCAGCAAATCTAGTTTGAAATGCGGCCTCAGTTTCTAATGCCCCTTTTGTTGGAGAAGCCGAATACAGCAGCGGACGGGTATCTAAACCACCCCGGTTTGTGTATTGCCGGCTCACATACTGTCCGGCAAAGTTGATAAAGCCCTTGTCATTCTTAAAAGCCCAGCCTTTACTAAAATCTGCCTGGAAAGTACGGCCGTCACTAAAATCACGGCCTAAAGCTTTAGAGTTTGATTGACCAAATGAGGTAGAAAAGCTATAAGGGGTCACTTTTTTTAATACAATGTTGATCACCCCTGCAATCGCATCAGATCCATACTGTGCAGCTGCACCATCACGCAGTACTTCAATGCGTTCAATCGCAGCTACTGGAATGGCGTTTAAATCTGTACCTACAGATCCACGGCCAAAAGTTCCGTTAATGTTAACCAGGGCCGTAGTATGCCTGCGTTTTCCATTCACTAAAACCAATACCTGGTCTGGGCCTAAACCACGTAAAGAAGCAGGGTCAATGTGATCCGTTCCATCAGATACCGTTTGCCTGTTAGAGCTAAAAGAAGGGGCTACATAATTTAAGATCTGCGTAAGATCTACCTGGGCAAAGCTTTTTACGTCTTTACTTGACACCACATCTACCGGAACCGAGGTTTGGATGTTGGTTCTTGGAACCGTAGATCTGGATCCAATAACAACCACATCTTGCAACAAGGTTTTAGAATCCAATAATGCAAAGTCCAGTGTTTTTACCGATAAGTCCATTTGTACTTCAGTTTCTGTACTCAGATAGCCGGTATAAGAGATACGCAGTTTAAAAGTGCCCGCATTTGGGAACTTTAATGCGTAAGCTCCATTAGCATCAGTAGATGTACCTAGTTTCAGGCCAATAACCTGTAGTGTAGCGCCTGGAATTACTACTCCCGAAGAGTCAGTAACCTTTCCTTTTAGCGTTTGAGCAAATAATTGACTCGAAAACAGTAGAATCAGGAAAGTGAATGATAGTTTTAGTAGGGTTTTGGTCATAATTAAGTTGATTATACAGCAATATAACAAAAACATTACATTAAATAATACTTAACCGATTCATTTCCCGTTAGCAATCTTCTAATTACTAATAGAATAGCATTTATCAGGGAGAAATAATATGTATTTATATTTTATGGTATTTTTTCTGCTGAGGAAACATAGGGTCAAGATCTAAATAGAGAGTTTGAATTGAACCTGATATTAATTTTATTGTATAGTTTTTTTTGATCATCAGTTTGTCATTATTACTCTATCTATCATTATAACTAATTCTTATCAGTTCAGGTATTACTCCAAAGAAAACTGCTGCGGTTATTTAATTAAATTTTCTGCGTTTAAACACCCTCCTAATTCTGAAATCCGGAATCCTGCAAATAATTAAGATTAAATTTATTTTCTTTAGATTTGAATTTTGCAAATTACTCATCATGGAAATCATATCACTGGAAGAATTTTATAAGGATACAGCAGCGCTCGTTCCTGAAGGTATTACTAAAGAGATCGGTCATTTTAACGTGTTTAAAATAGATGAGCTTATGGCAAATGCTAAAAACAAACCTATAATGCCCTACAATAGAAGAGCATATTATAAGATTAGTATGATTAGTGGCCGTAACCGGGCAGAATATGCCGATAAGGTAATTGATATTGACAAAAACGCTTTATTATTTGGTACACCTAAAATTCCATATAACTATGTCCCTCAGGATGATAACCAGTTCGGTTATTTCTGTGTCTTTACCCAGGACTTTTTAATTCAGGCCAAAAGTGGGGTAGTGGTTGATGATTTGCCGATTTTTCAGCCAGGCGGGTATCCAATTTTCCAGGTCTCCGATGAAGAATCTGAGGAGATCACTTTTATTTTTAAAAAGATGTATAAAGAAATGGCTTCAGATTATACTTATAAATATGATTTGTTGCGCAATTATGTACTTGAACTCATTCATTATGGGCAAAAACTGCAACCTGCTATGGCTTTATACCCTGCTCACACGGCTTCTGCCCGTGTTTCTTCTTTATTTATTGAATTACTGGAACGTCAGTTCCCCATAGCATCTACCCATCAAAAACTAGACTTGCGTACCGCTAAAGATTATGCAGACAGGCTTGCTATCCACGTCAATCACCTGAATAAAGTATTAAAAGAAAATACCGGTAAAACGACAACTACCTTAATTAGCAGCCGGATTGTGCAAGAGGCCAAGATTTTGCTCAAACAAACCGACTGGAATATTTCTGAGATTTCTTACTGCCTGGGATTTGAGCAAGTGGCGCATTTCTCCAATTTTTTCAGAAAACAAACTTCTTTTGCCCCTGTAGCTTTCCGGTCTTAATTTGTTTGTTTGAATTTTGCAAACATTAGATTGAAGTTCGCAAACTCCCTGTAGGTGGCTGCCTTACCTTTACATCATCAAATAATAAAATAAATAAAGATGACAGCTCACAACAAAATTGCCCTGGTAACTGGTGGTAGCCGGGGTTTAGGTAAAGACATGGCAATCAACCTTGCCGCTAAAGGAATCAATGTAATCCTAACTTATAATAGTAAAAAAGAAGAAGCACTTGCAGTAGTTGCGGCCATTGAACAATTAGGTCAAAAAGCAGCAACCCTACAGTTAAACACAGGCGATGTGAAAAGCTTTGACTCCTTTTTTAGCCAGTTAACTGCGATCTTAAAAGATGTATTTAATACGAATCATTTTGATTTTCTGATTAACAACGCAGGCGTAGGTATATATTCTCCATTTGCAAATACCACAGAAGAAGATTTTGATCTTTTGATGAATATACATTTTAAAGGAGTTTATTTTCTAACCCAAAAAGCGCTTCCAATCTTAAATGATGGTGGTCGTATCATTAATTTATCTACCGGTCTTGCACGTTTTAGTACACCAGGTTTTTCAGCTTATGCCAGCATGAAAGGTGCGGTTGAAACCTTCACAAAATACCTGGCTAAAGAACTAGGTCCGCGTGGTATAGCCGCTAATGTGGTAGCACCAGGCCCAATAGAGACTGATTTTGGTGGTGGTGTGGTAAGAGATAATGAAGCAACCAATAAAGATATTGCTGAGTCAACTGCTTTAGGCCGCGCTGGTAAACCAGGGGATATTGGCAGTGTAGTTGCCTTTTTATGTACAGAAGAGGCCCGATGGATCAATGCACAGCGCATTGAAGTTTCTGGTGGAACGAATTTGTAACCATAATAGTGAAATTACAAAAGCAAAAATAATAGCAGCAGTAATCGCAAACTATTTATAATCAGCTGCCCAGGTTTAAACAAGCCTGGGCAGATGATTAATATTGATCATGAATGTTTTATTAATTTCTTACCAAACAAATTGCAAAAAAGAAACCCCTTGTCTTGGCAAAATCATTTTTATAGTAGTCTCCCCATGCTCTGCTATGATCCATTCCGGGCGGTTAAGCAATTGAAGCTGTCCTGCTTTCTCTAACAAGGCAATTTGTTTTGCAGAAGGCTGTTTAGGCGACCCCATTTTCTTCCAGGCTTCATAAGAATTACTATTCTTGCTGTCAATCCGGTAATGGTTTAATTTTACTTTATTCCATGGTAATCCTTTAATAGCTATCTCTACCTCCGCATCCGGCCCGGCTTTCATATCATCATGGTAATTCCATACCATCACCGTTGCATTTGGAGATTCTTTCCCTATAGCCGCCAATGCGTTGATATCTGCCTCAGCACGAACACTTTCATCCCTTACCCTTTTATAATCATAAGCTAAATTTTGTTTTACCTGCACCCGGCTGCCATTCATCATACCAAACATCCGAAATACGTTAAGTACAGGCTTATCTACTCCATTGGTTGCTAAGTCACGAAATCCACGAAACCAAGGCTGGTTTTCAAACTCAAATGCCCAGGTAACTGCACCCAGTAAATTTACCCCCCGCGCTTCTGCCAGTTCATATTTACGGGCAAAAGAAGCCGCCGTATAACTGGAGTACATCGTTCCGTTGCGATACGCGTTTTGAGGATTGAAATCTTCTGAACAAGCTGCACATCCTTCAGGATCAGATTCTCCAATAATAATGGGCAAGTGTTTTAACGTTGGATAAGAAGCCACAATCTCAAAACCTTTATCCAGATCCCTTAATTGGGTACCCATATTCATCCGGATATGCCCATCAACTACTTTTGGGTCTCCTTTAGCATGATAAGTAATAAAATCAATAGGAGAGCCAGTTTGTCCAGTCACGTAGTTTTTACCTTTTGTAACATGGTTTAAAAAATTTTTTAAGAAAACAGCCGATTTATCCCAGGCTGGCCCGGTAACTTCAGGGCCACCTACTTTCGCAGCAGGCAATGCCCGCTTCACAGCATCAGCAGAATAATCATACAACTTAATATATTCTTCGGTAGTTCCTTTCCAGTATCCAATATTTGGCTCGTTCCAGAGTTCCCAATACCAGCTTTCCACTTCCTTCTCACCATATTTTTTAACAGCATGTTTTACCCATTGATAAATCAGCTCTGCCCATTTATTATAATCTTTTGGCGGATAAGCCCAGCCGGTATAAATATCATTGTAATTATCCCCAGGTTTCCAATGGTGGCGATAAGGGGTAGGTTTAGAAGATAATGCTTCTGGCATAAAACCCATTTGAGCAATAGGTTTCATGCCGCGTTTAATAAAAGTATCAAATATCTGATCAACAATAGTCCAGTCATAAATGGCTTTGCCATCTGCATCTTCTGTATAGGCATTAGTAGAGCCCCATTTTAAGGCCGGTGTTCCATCACCAGTAACCAATAAACTATGTACGCGTACATACACAGGCACCTTACTTAATTTAGAAATCTCTGTTAATAGCTTTTTACCATCCTTCATATAAGTATAGTTCGGCTCATCATAACCAAACCAGGCCCATATGGGTTTCAAAGATTCTTTTTTGACACTAAAATCAACTTCTATTTTTACATGGTTTTGAGCAAAAGCAGGCAAATTACTGTAGCTCAATAGGATAAAACTAAAAAAGACAACGATTTTTTTTAAAGACATGCTATGGTAAGGATTTAAAAATAAAATGTTAAAAAGACGTTTAATGAGTTCAATATAGCTAAAACTATTTATCTCGATCCATTAAACGGTTATGTTAAGTATCTTTTAGTTAAATAATTACGATATGTTATTTGTTTTTTCAGCCTAAGATCGCTACACAATGCTTCTATGTTAAAGACAATCAAAATATTTATTCGGGATCAATGAACATTTTTAAGCCAATTTAGTTACACCTATATGTGTGTTCTAACATAGGATCCATGTACATAGACCTATCCAGTTATAATTATGGCAATGAAAGAAGTGATCAGGGAGTATGGCGTTGATTTATCCTGGACAAAAAATTATGCAGCGCAGCTTGGCGGGTATGTTGAAGGGCCATTCATTATCGTGCCTGAAGAAATCCAATCTGGAACCTGTTATTTTTTAGCGGTTGATGAATTTGTCACTGCATATGTAACCGATGTGACCTATAATCAATCTATTATTTTTCACCAGCGGAATAACAGAGATAATTTTCTGCACCTGCATTTTGATTTCACTGAAGGGGAAGCCCTCGTTATCCTAAACGATGTATCAGAACCAGTGGGGCGCTGGAAGTATAACCTCGCATTTATGGATGGCTGCCTGGATTCTGATTATATTAGTAGTAAAGACAGTAAGAACTATAGTATAGATATTCTAATTTCTAAAATGGAGTTGCAGAAGCTACTATCAGCCTATCCTCAATACCACGATTACGTTAATAAAGTATTTGACCCGCAGCAAAACACAATTGTCAGGTTTGAAAGAAGTACCAACAAAGCCTGGTTCATTATCGAAGAACTCAGGCAGGCAGATCCGCACAATCCACTTTATGAAATACTACTGCGTGGGACAGTATATTATCTGCTAAGCGATTACCTGGAGCAAACCCTAAATGAAGAAATGGTCATTGAAAAAGTAGTGAAAGAAGACTTGGTTGCCATTGTTGATTCTCAATCTTTTTTAATTGCTGCACTTAAAAGCAATTTTCCGGGAATAAAAGAATTGTCTGATCGTGCACATATGTCTGAAACAAAGTATAAGGCACTATTTAAAAAAATAACGGGTAATACGCCCAACAACTTTTTTCTGCAAAACAAGTTATTCCATGCCCGTGAAATGCTTGGTGCCGCTACGCATACTATCACTGAGGTAGCTACCGAGTTCAATTTTACGAGTGCCTCACATTTTACAGATCAGTTTAAAGGCTATTACGGATTGGTTCCGACAGACTATCTAAATCATTTATAGTCATGAAAGAAGGTACATTACACATCAAACATGATTTTAATCTAACTCCAGAATGGCAGCAAGCTATCGTAGATGGGCTGGGCAATAAATTGATTAATGATAAATATCTGATCCATGACGGACGAAACGCTACCGGATTTTCTCTTTTTCTTGAAGTGATGCCTGGCTTATCGGTTTTGATAATGGATGTGGTCTATCATATTGATGTTGCCTTTACACGGGTGGCTAATGATGATCAGTTTTATTTAATGTATTTTGATTTATGCGATGAGTACAGTACCCGTATAGTGGAAGGTGTGGATCACAAAATCCGCTACAGCATGAAATTAGGTATGGGATTTATGGATTCCAGTATGCAAAGCACATTAATTCCTTTCCCAGGCGAGAGATATTACAGTTTACGGATTTTTGCTTCAAAGCAATTAATTAAAACACTGGTCGGAAATTATAAACCTGCAGACCTGATCGAAAATATATTTGACGAAGAGAAAAACACACTCTTCTTTTATACCTATGTAGATAGCGCCAGCCGGTTGCTTTTAAATGAATTGAAAGAAAAGAATTTTAGTGCGCCTTCTTATGAGTTACTGCTAAAAGGTATTGCCCTTAAAGTTTTAGTCAACGCGCTTAAGCGTGCACGTATCCTGGAAACTGTAGTTCATAAAATGTCTCCTGCAGATACTGCTGGTATTTTGGCTACTGCAGAATATATGTTAAATGATTTGTTAATGGATTTTCCGGGCTTAGAAGTATTGGCAGAAATGGCTGGAATGTCGGTATCTAAATACAAGATCCTGTTTAATAAAATTATGAAAGATAGTCCGCAGCGTTTCTTTGTGAAAGAGAAACTGCTCCTGGCGCAAAGCTTATTGCGAGGTGGAATGTTCCAGTCTGTAAAAGATGTGGCCTTAGAACTGGGTTATACTAAACCGGGCCACTTTGCCGCCGCTTATAAAAAATCTTTTGGCAACCTGCCTGGAAATGACTTGGTTAAAAAGCTGTAATTTCCATATTTATACCCCATTTATTTCTTAATAACAGCTTTTCGCTGCTTTTCTGTCTTAATCTTATAGTTTAATGTCTGATCCTAGCCTTTTTAAAAAGTGGCTGGATATACCTTTGTATCACATTAAAAAACAGACAAATACAAAGATTATGGCCATCAACAAATATATCATTATCAACGGAAGCCCTGTACTTTTTGCTCCAGATTTTATCCATTCGGATATAGCAGGTACAAAAGGAAATGTAGAAAGTGCTGGTTTCTTTCTCATCAGAAAAGATGAAGTGACAGAAATGTTAAGAGTGATCTGTATCGGAGAAAGCACTTCGCTTTCTATCAGCAGCCGGCCAGAGATTGATCAGAAACTGATCTCCAATTACCTGGGATTAAATAAATAACCCGCAGAAACCTGATTAAAAAAAAGAACATGAATAATAAATTGATAGCTATCTATTCCAGCTTGCTATTGCTTTGCAATACAACGGTAATGGCGCAAAAAATAAAGAATCCTTTTTTCAGGGATTATAAGGTAGCCGTAAAGACAAACCTGGCTGCTGTCTTATTGGGTAATATCAATGTTGCAGGAGAATTTCTAGTTACACCAGAATTTAAAACGCTTCCACTTACCCTTCATGTTCCAGTTTCTTATAATCCATTCACCTACCGCAATAATGTCAAGTTGAAACATATTGCTTTTCAGCCAGAGCTGAGGATGTGGTTTGACCAGCCATTCAGAGGTTTTTTTGCCGGTGTCCATGCACATTATGCCTATTACAATATAGGTGGGGTATCTGGTTTTTCAAAACAACTAAAAACACATCGTTACCAGGGTAATTTATTAGGTATGGGTATTTCTGGCGGATATAAACATATGCTAAACGATCGGTTTGGGTTGGAAGCCGCTCTGGGTGCAGGCTATGCAAGAATGAAATATGATGAATTTCGCTGTGCTAAATGTGGTACAAAAACAGGGGCAGGAACTAAAAATTATTTTGGAATAACCAAGTCAGCAATATCAATAGTATACATGATCAACTAACCATAAAATTATTATAATAAAGACTATAGAATAATAGTAATAGAGAATTGAAGAGGGATTGAATAATTTAAATAATCAATAATAAACAAACACAATGAAGATGAATATGAAGAAGTATGCTGTAATAGCATTAGCTGCGGTAACATTTGCCGCTTGTAAAAAAAACAATGACAATGAAGCTATAGGTGCTGCCGGAACGGGTATAGATACTAAACTGCTGTTAACGGTAACCGCTCCTAAAGGAGTAGCTACCTACGCTGCCGGTGACGAGAATGCTACGGATGCCGAAATTAAAGTAAACACAATTGACGTATTTATTTATGATGACGGTGCACCATTTGGATTGGTATCCCATACACAGATTACTGGCGATGAGTCAATCTATGAAACTGGAACATCCAATATCAAAAAACAAACTGTTGCTGCTAAAACAGGAAACAAACAAGTTTTTGTAGGCGTAAATCTATCCTCAGCAATCGTGGCTAAATTAACTGCTAATTATGCAAATATGAATACCGCATTAGATGCAGAAATGTCAACATTAGTAAATACAGATGGTTCTGTAGCGATGTTCAATGAAAGCATTACTAAAGTAAATGTAACAGAGAATACAACAACCAATATAGTTACTGTCCCAGTTAGCCGCCTGGTAGCTAAAGCAACGGTAAGATCAGGACAATCGTTAAGCCTTGCAGGTATTGCTGGTGGTACACTGTCTGACCTAAACTATAGCGTAGGACAAGCCAATACCAAACAGTTTATCGCTCCGCTTATTAATTTTAAAGATCCAAACTGGTTAGCTGCTGCCTTAACCAATACAGACCTGAATGCAGTTAGTACAGCAGATTTTAAAGCAGTGAATGACTATGCGGTAACTAATTTAAATCAAAACAAACAGTATTTCCCAGAAAATACTTCTAGTGAGCACCAGTATAACCAGGTTACTTTCTTAAGTGTTAGGGCTAAGTTTACGCCAACAGCATTAACAGGAACTTCTCCAAGTGTTGATGGCACATTCTATGCCGTATTTACTAACGCAGGGGTTTATTACTTTGGTGCATTGGCAGAGGCACAGACTTATGCTACAGCTAATAACGGTGCAGCTCCAATTACTTATGCAAATGGATATGCGTATTACCGCTTATACCTTAATCCGGATGGCAGCACCATGGGCGAAGGAAAGTATGATGTGTTAAGAAACGTGTATTACCATGCCACTATTACTAAAATTAACGGTTTAGGAACCCCAGGAGAAAATCAGGTAGATGGAGAAGCTGGCACACCAGGAAACCCAGGTGCACCGCTTGATCCTTCTAATCCGCTTAACCCAACTGATCCAATTGCACCAGCAACAAAAGTGAATATCGAAGCAACGATTACTATCGTACCATGGACGATGCACACTGCTGATTACGAAATCTAAGATTTTATTATACATACACACACCATAAGGGGCAGTTAATATGGGCTGTCCCTTTAAATCAAACCACCATTAAATAATCACTGTATATGAAAAGGAAATCTACTGGCTTCATGGCTTTACTTGCTTTAACTTTCCTTTTAAATGGATGTATTAAAGAAAACCTTGCAGATTGTAATTTTAACATAACAGTTGAATTTATTAAACAAAGTAATTGCAGTAGTGCAGTACTTGAAGCGCAAACTGGAAAGATCTCCGTTTTTGCTTTTAATGAATCAGGAATCTTTATTGACCAATTTTCTGATGACAACGCAGTTTTCGGTGCGCAGTACAAACTGCCCTTAAGTTTACCACAAGGTAACTATACGCTGGTCGCCTGGACAGGGACTACCGGCGCTCAATTTGAAAACCTAGTTAAAGGGCGCAGCACTTTAACTGAGCTTTATGTGCCTTCATACAGTATGAAAAACGGCAATAAAGAAGCCATCACTCAACCCATGTTTACAGGCAGTGTCAGCCATGTAAATGCGATTGACGGGGTTACGCAGCTCATCCGCTTAGCTGGAACCGCTAAATCTTTAAATATTAGTTTTTCCGGACTTCCGGTTAATCATAATTATCAGGCACGTATCAGCTACAATGCGGTACAATATAAATTTGAAAATTCTTTACTCAGCTTATTGGCTGATGACCACTATACCATGGCCGGCTTTGTTGCACAAACAGCTGAGCCTGACAATTATAAAGCCGAAACGAGTCTTTTATGGCCAATAGGTAGTTATACCCCGCAGTTAACCATACGGGACCTGAGTACTGGAGCAGATGTTTTTAGTGCAGATATTAAAGCACTGATCGCACAATTAACACAAGTCGATCTGGATTGTGAACGTGTAATTAACTTAGAGCTTACACAAGATCCAGTTCAGCCTGCGATAATAAATGTAGTCATTAATGGCTGGAAAGTCCAGTACATCAATAATGAAATATAAACCAAAATAGAACAATGAAGAAGTATATATACGTAATCATTTTAATGTGTTTTTGGGGAATTACGGGTTGCCAGAAAAATGATTTAATACTGGAAGCACCTGACGCGTTGAATCAAAAAGTAGTGTTTACCTTGAACTTGCCGCTGCAACAGACTGCCGGGCCAGCTACTTACTCAATTTCTACAACTGACGAAAATAAAATAGCCACAGTTGATGTGCTGGTTTTCAAAGTAATAAACGGCCAGGAATTGTTTGCTTATCATAAGCAAGGGATTGTTGCAGGCGCTAACAATGTCGTAAACCAGGAAAGTTTTTATGCAGATCTACCTAAAAGCGAAGAAAGTTACCGTTTTGTAGTATTGTGCAATATTCATGATGAAATCAATAATGCCGCTGCTTCTTTAACGCTGAACAGGCCTAAAGATGAGTTACTGGCTTCTTTAATAAAAGTGCAAACCGGAAAATGGAATGCTGTTTCTTCTGCCAATTTTAGCCCCTTTCCAATGTGGGGAGAAAGTGTAGTTGTAAATGGGATTAGCGCAAACACAAGCAATTTGACATTTAGTATGCTGCGCAGTTTGGCCGCTATAGATGTGACCATGTCAGCTGCTGCCACTCAGGATTTTTTAATCACTTCAGTAAATCTGTATAGGAGTAATGATAGAGGTTTAATCATTCCGACACCTGCAAACTATGATGCTGCAACTAAAAGTGTTACCCAGACTAGTCTGATCACCAGTACGCAGCTTCCGGTACAGACATATAATTTAAGCAGTCCGTCAACAAGTTTTAAACAAGAAATATACTTATTTGAAAGCAAAGCAGCACCTTCTATGAATAATGTATATTCTACAGGATTAGTTATCGGGGGCCGGTATAAAGGAAGTACTGTAAATAGTTATTACCGCGTAGAAATGGTAAACAGCAGCGGTGCGCTTATCCCTTTATTACGGAACCACAGATATACAGTAAACATTACCTCTGTAAGAGGTGTCGGTTTTGCCGGCAGGGAAACAGCATGGTATAGTAAGAACAACGATATGAATGTTACTGTTATTCCATGGAGCGAGGCCAATCTGGCTGCGGTTACAATACCAGAGGCTTATGATTTTTCAGTAAGCCGGAGTGTATTTATGGATGACGGCGGAACAAAACCGATAAGAATTACAATAAACACAGGTTATTCCGGAGGCTGGACAGCAAGTTCTAATGCCACATGGTTAACGCCTATGGCTACAAGTGGCGCTAAAGGTCTGCAGCAAGCTTTTGGTTTCAATGTTACCAGGAATACTACCGGGGCAATAAGAACAGGAAATGTTACTTTAACTTCTGGAAAAATTATTAAAAGGATCACCGTTACGCAAGCAGTTCCATGGTTTAAAGAAGATGTTCCAGGGATACCATTTTATATTGCCAATATTGATCTTCCTGAAACTACCACCTGGTATTTAGCGGGTAATGTGACAGATAATTACAATGTTAACGCTGATGCAACTTCAACTCCAGTTAGTCCGTACAGAACAGGTAGTTGTGCTAATGTTTATGGAGAAGGATGGCGGATAGCTTCATTAGAAGAACTTAATCTTTTAATTCCAGATTCAGAAGCGGACCGAAATGCAATGAATACCTTATTGGTTAAAAATTCCGTAAACGGATTTCCTTTAGAAAATAATTACTGGGCAAATGAAAGTGCTCCTGGGCTTACTCTTTCTGCTAGTATGCGGGGCAGTAAACGTGCTGATGGATCTTCCAGAACTTCCTACAACTATAAAACTACCAAATATTACGTAAGGTGTGTAAAAACTAAGCCTTTATAAATTGATCATTAACTAATTATATGATGAAGCAAGGAACGAAAAATTTCACTACTACTGGTCGCAAAGTACGATTAGCTCTTATTTATTCTGGGGTTCTTCTATTTGTTTGTTCCTGTAGGAAAGATAATCTGCAGCCAGATTTTAAGACAGATACGAATGGTGATGAAGTTGAATTTACTGTCCAGATGCCCGGACTTTCTAATGTAGTTAGTACCTATGCAATTACGGATAAAGAAGAAAATGAACTGCAGGCGGTAGATGTTCTTGCTTTTATAGTTAATAATAAAGGATTAGCAAATGAAACAGAAACGTTTGCCTTCCGTTCTTCGGGGTATAGCATCAGCACACCAAATGCTGCAATTCCAGGTACAAAAAGTTTTAAAGTTAGCCTGCATAAAGACGCAGCAAATTACTACCGTTTTGTAGTGCTGGGTAATGTGAAAAATCAGCTTGATGCTATTTCTCTTACTGTTGGTGAAGAGAAAAGTGTGATGATGTCCAAATTAATTTACGAAAAAAACGGGCCATGGTATGCGGAATCGGCCACTGCCTATAACAGCTTTCCAATGTGGGGAGAGTCATCACAAATGATCGTACTAGATAATACGGGTTCAATTGGAGTTTCCCTGCTTAGAAGTTTAGCACGTATAGACGTCTCGTTAAGCGGTGCAGCACTATCAAACTTTGTGATTACTTCAGTAAGCGTTATGAATAGCCGTTCCACTGGCTTGATAGCTCCCCTGGCAGCAAATTATAAGGCTGCCTCAGGTACAGTTACTGCAGAAAGCCTGCCTGCTGTTATAAAGTATAATTCTGATATGCTAACTTATGCAGTGCCCTCTCCAGGAACAAGCTTAAAGCAGCAGATCTATGTTTTTGAAAGTGCTAAAAGTGCTTTAACAATAAATCAAAAGAGCAGTACAGAACTGGTCATTGGTGGAAAGTACAATGGCAGCTCCACAATTACTTATTATAAGATCGCTTTTATGGATGCTGCCGGTAATGCATTGCCTGTGCTGCGTAACTATAAATATAGTGTGAACATTAGTAAAGTAACAGCCGCAGGCTTTCCAAGCGCTTTTGTAGCGGGATATAATATACCTTCCAGTATGGAAGTGACCACGATTCCCTGGGATGATGGTGGATTTAATTTTGTAACAACTGACGGACAATACATATTGGCTTACGCAACAGACCAGTTAGAAATAGGTGGGGAAATAGGGCAAACGGTAGATTTAGCTGCATATACAGATTACCCCTGGGGCTTTTTTGCAGAAAGTAATGTAGACTGGCTTGATGTAGTGGAGGTGTTACGGGATACAAAATACTTTTTTACTATAACAGCAAAAACAAGCAGCAATATTGGCGCTTCAGGTTCACGTACAGGAATTATTACTTTGCGTACTGGTAAATCGGGTAATAATATTGGCAGGCTCAGCAGAACAATTACAGTTACGCAGCGCAATATCAAATAATAAGGTATTGCACTAAAAACATATAGATATGAAATCGAGATTTTACCTTTTACTAAGCTTATTGATCCTATTGGCGAGCTGTAAAAAAGATATTGTTGTTCCTGCCCACCCTCAGCCTAGTCAGCATACCCTTCTTGTGTATATGGGCGGGGACAACAATTTGTCTAAAGAAACCTATGATAAGTTAGAAGCACTTAGAAATGCAGTCACCGCTACCATGGGCAGGCTTTTAGTTTTTCAGGATGCGGCCGATGGTGGGGCAAGGTTACTGGAAATTAAATATGGTAAAAATGGGGGAGAGGTAACCGTTCTTAAATCTTATGGCGAGGTGAGTTCTTCAGCTCCATCTACGTTTAAACTGGTATTAGATGATTTGGTTAAACAAGCACCCGGAGTATCATACGGATTACTATATTTTTCGCATGGCTCTGGCTGGTTGCCGGAACGGGCATTAACGCAACCATTTAATTTTTCATCTGCCGCTGCAGATCATGCTGTGATAGATTTAGCCAGTGTAATTCCTGATCACTTTTTTGATTATATAGTTTTTGAAAGCTGTTTTATGTCGGGTATAGAGGTGATGTATGAATTTAAAGATAAAACGGACTATATCTTGTCCTCTTCTGCAGAGATTGTTTCCCCAGGTTTTACAGAGATTTATGCGCAGTTGCTGCCTTTGCTCTATCAGCAAGAGGCAGATTTAAAATCTGTGGCCCAAATTTATTTTAACCATTATAATGAGCAAACTGGTTTTATGCGTTCGGCAACGGTTTCTGTTACAGCCATGAAAGCTTTGCCGGCCCTGGCAAATTGGGTAAAGCAAAATGTAAATAGTGATTTACCGGCAGATCAGGTAAACAATGTTCAGCATTTCGACAGGTTTTATGGGTATCGGTTGTTTTTTGATTTTGAAGATTATTATCAGCGCCGGTCTCCTGTGGAAAGCCATATGGAGCTGGGTTTACTGCTAAAAAATGCCGTAGTATTTAAATCTGCGACTCCACAGTTTCTTAAAGATTATAATGGGTTTGACATCTCTGCTTATAGTGGGTTAACCAGTTATATCCCGCAAAATGGTTTCGGTGATTTAAATACCGCATATGAAAAATTGAAATGGAGTATCGCCTGCTCAAATTAAGTTAATCAAAATCTGATTTTATGATTGTTAAAAAATATATAATTATAATGCCTCTTTTCATTCTTACTGCTTGTAATCCTTTCTCTAAAAATAGAGTGAAGCATTCACTGGCTCAAAATAAAATTAAGACAGAAAGGTTAGCTATGCCTGTTATTCCTGTGGCAATCACTGATACGGATAACCGCAGGGCTTATCTGGCCAACCATTATTGGGAAAACATGAACGTAAGTACTGCTTATAGTGTCTTTAGTAAAGAAGAAATAGAACAGAGCTTTGCCAATTATCTCAGTTTATTAGAAACTGTACCCGCTGTTGAAGCCTCGGCTGGATTAAATGGGCTGATGAATAGGGTAGTGAGAAAGCCTGCTTTATTCCGTCATTTTATTAGTCTTTTTGAAAAATATCTGTATGAGCCGGAATCGCCATTTAAAAATGAAGAATGGTATATCACCGTGTTGGAATATGTGGTGCGCAGCCCTAAAGTAGATGCTGTAAATAAGATAAGGCCACAGCATCAGTTGCAAATGTTATATAAGAATAGGATGGGACATATTGCACAGAATTTCAATTATATTGATCCTGCTGGCAAGAAAGGCAATCTGCAAAGTATAAGATCTAAATATACGTTATTGTTCTTTTATGATCCGGATTGTGAATTTTGCAAGGCAACCATTAGCCGGTTAAAAGAAAACAAACTTTTAAATGACTTGCAGCTTGTAGATAAAAAACTGAAGGTATTAGCTGTTTATACGGAAGAAAATAGCAAACTCTGGCTTGAACATAGTGGTGATATCCCTGCATATTGGGCCAACGTTTCTGACCAGCGGCAAATCACTATTCATCATCAGTATGATCTGAAAGCATTGCCGACGTTGTATTTGCTGGATCAGGATAAAAAGGTGCTGTTAAAAGATGTTCCTTTAGAGAGGATTGAAGATTACTTTGATAATTAGAAAAAGAGCATGTACAGTAAGAAATAATCGTGTTAGATGTTCCTTTAGAGAGGATTGAAGATTACTTTGATAACCAGAAAATGGAGGGCATGTACAGCAAGAAATAATCGTGTTAGATGTTTCTTTAGAAAGGATTGAAGATTACTTTGATAACAAGAAAATGGACAGCATGTACAGTAAGAAATAATCGCCAAAAATAATTGTATGGAAAAACATGGTAGTAATTCCTCTCTTAAATCTTTTTTTTAATAGGTTAAGCACGTGGTTGGTTACCCTGGATGGGGTAATCAGCCATGCTTTAAATGAGAGTTGCAGTATTGCTGATCGTGAGTGTAACTCGCAGGCCACCTATTATCGCTTTTCTAATTCTTTAATCACCCCTTTTGCGGTTTGATTATTAGGGTCAAGCTTTATAGATTTCTTATAATTAATCAATGCATTTTTCTTATCTCCCTGTTTATAATATGCCTCTGCTAAACTATCATATACGTTTCCATCCTCTGAAAATAAGACTGTGTTGTAGTTAAAGATAGTAATGGCTTCATTGATACTATTCTTTTGTAAAAGATAATATCCGATTTCATTTAATGTGCTTGCATTCTCAAACCCGTAATCCTTTGGATACTTAATTTTCAGGTTTTTATAAAAAGGAAGTAACTGTGCATTAGACATTGTATCCAGCTGTTTCTTAAAATCATTTAACACCGATTTTCCAGGCTGTTCGTAAGTTTTACCGTCAAGAATAGCTTGTATAGCATCATTTATCTTATAAACATTATTTTGTTTGTTATTGCTCATTAAAATAACCGTTCTGCCTTTTGAAAAATCGGCGGTAAGTAAAGCCTGGTAATTGGAATTGATACCATCGTGTACATGAGTTATTAAAGTGTCACCTTTCATGGTGCCACCACCTAAGCCAGCTTGCTGGTCTGCGTTAAATGGGTAAAGAATTGTACGGGTAGACGCTGGACTAATCAATTTAAAGTTAGCAAGAACATGTGACCAAGTGTTGAAATCATCTATAGTAACTACTGCCCATCCGGTAATTGGATAAAACAATAGATCCTGTTTGCCCGCATTATTATAAGATTTTGCAACCATAACATCTTGGTCAGTAGGATCTATTAAAGAAGCTTTCATGCCTGACGGTAAAAATATTTTTTGCTGTACAAATTCATTAAAAGTCATTCCGGTAATTTTTGCAATAATCGCTTTTTGCAAAAAGTTATTGTTATTATTATAGGCATAAGTGGTACCTGGTATAGCATCTAATTTTTCCAGCTTTTTCAGATCGGCCCAATTGTCTGCATCCCCATTTACTGTTTTCCATTTTAAATCGGGCAGTCCACTGGTATATTGAAGTAAGTTTTTAATGCTTACCTGATCTGCCCAAGCAGGTAGATCTGTGAGATATTTACTTACTTTATCTTCCAGGCTAAGTTTTCCCTGTTCTATTAGCATCATGATCCCAACTGCACTAAACTCTTTTGCGATAGAGCCAATATGAAAGCGATACTGATCAGTTAATGCTGTTTTTTTTGCAGCATCTGTAAAACCAATTGATTTCTTATAAATCATTTTATGATGATCAAATACTTCCATGTTTCCACTAAAAATACCGAGCTGATGGGCACGTTGTATATAAGAATCTATATTAGAAAATTTTGTCTCTTGTGCCTTTGTTGTTGTAATGATGAAGTTTATTAAAAGAAAAGACAATAAGATTTTTTTATGAATATTGATCATGATTTGTTCGGGATTATTAATAGTTAAGACGCCATAATGGTGATGCTGTTACAAAATTCAACTGATAGTATTAAATAAGAAACGTTAGAATTGAGAAAATACGTATCAATGAGCTGGTTTTTACGTTTTTGATTGTGGAAAATACGTGTTATTTACTTGTTTGCTTTTTTTGAAAACCACGATATGTTCCTTTTGTTACAGGATAAGTTAAACACTAAATTTATCTGCTATGAAAAAATTAATTTTTACGCTGTTACTTGCAGCATTCTCACTAAGTACCTTCGCTGTAATGCCTCCTCAGCAGGATACAACTAGGAAAACACAAAAGCAAAAGATGAAGCCTAAGTCAAAACAGACGAAGTCAAAAACAAAGTGGAAAAAAACAAAAGGAGACAGTACCAGAACAGATACGACTATGCGTCCGCCTGTTAAGTAATTAAAGCTGTAAAATAGTTTTATATATTAGCCTGGTTCGCGCCCATGTAACCAGGCTAGTATTGTTTCATCCTGGATAATGGCTGATTTTCTCAAACGATGAAGAAAAATAACGTAATTTGTTAAAAATCAATGTGATTACAAACGCAACTGCAAGCGTGTTATTACACAACCAACTCTTTGTAAGACAACTTGCAAGTTTCTATGCTCTCCTGTTATAACTATTGTTGCTGTTGTTGTTGCTGCTGTTGCTGGATCAGTTCCAGGTTTCTCCGGTAACTATTTCCCTGAACTAACGGTGTCTCTATGGGTTCGGGGTCTAGTTCTTCTACAGGATCAAAAGTTTCAGTTGTTCCATTATCATAACTCACAATTACCTGCACTGTAAGTTTGTGGTTAGAAGGCCCTTTATATACCCCTTTAACAGGAGAACAATCCGTAAAACTTCGGCCATAAGCCAGGTTAACATACGTCTCGTTTGCGATACAATTATTAGTTGGATCTAATCCAAGCCAGCCATATGATGGGATATAAGCTTCTACCCAGGCATGCGTAGCCCCTTCACCTCTAATCCCATTTTTATTAGGGCAAATATAACCACTCACATATTTTGCCGGAATATTAGCCATGCGTAGCATTTGGGCAAGTATATGGGCAAAATCCTGGCAAACACCTGCTTTAAGCTGCCAAATCTCATCCAGTTTAGTTTGCACAGTAGTTACACCCTGGATATAATTGAACTGCTCATATACAAATGTGCAATAGCTCATTGCCGTCTCATAAGGGGTTGCATTAAGCTTAATCGTGCTCTTTATCAATTCTTTCAACTCCTTTAAACCTTCAAAAGCCTCCCATTTCAGGTAGTCAATATATGGCACCTGGTAACGCAGCGACTGGATCTGATCCCATTCCAGCTCACCAAACATGCTATCAGAAGGGAGTTCTCTTGGCGTAGTAGAGACCGTAAGTTCTGAATAAATTTCCAATTCCCGGTGCCGTTCACTATAAGTGAAAAATCCAACCTGGTTCCCATAATAATCAATAAAAGTATCCACCCTGGGTTTGCCGGATATTTTAAGGTCATGTTTAATTACCTGCTGAAACTCATCTTCTTTTGGGTATAAAATAATGTGGTTCACACTATCTTTTACCATAGATTCATAAGTGTATTTTGTGATATGTTTTATATTAAATTCAGGCATATTGATAAAAATTAAGATAAAGAAAAACAAGTTTGGTTAAAGGCGTTACCAATGCCATAAAGCTCAGTTTTGATCTCAGCAAGATATAAATGAAGATCGCCCTGCTTCAATCCTTTGATAGAACTATATTTAACTTTGCTCTGTAACCTTCCGATCAAAAACTCTAGGTCACCTGGATTAACATGCCCATGGATCTTTAGCCTGTCAAAATACTTAACCAGCTGATTTAAAGAATAAATAACCGATCTTGGGAACTCATTATTCAGCACCACTTGCGCCAAAACATTTTCTGCTTCAAAACCAGTACGGTAAGTTTTAAGATACAGTTCATAGCCGCCAATAGATAACAATAAATGTTTCCAGTAACTCGTATTAGTCAGTAAATCAGGATTATGATCTACAGATCCAAACTTAATATCCAGAATGTTAACTGATTGTATACTGCGTTCCAGATACTTACCAATCCGCATAAAGCTGCTGCCTTCATTTCGGGCCATAGTAATCTCAGTTGTACCATAAAAAAGCATTCCCTGCTTAATCAGGATATCCAATACCGAAATTGGATCATCTTTTTTAAGCATATTATTTAGCTTAGGATCTTTAACTGTATGATAATATTCATTCAGGCATTGCCAAACATCCTTAGTAATGTGATCCTGTACACTTCTGGCATTTTCCCTTACCTGGGTAACGATATTAATGATAGAATTTGGATTATTTTTATCCGTAACCATATACTGAAGTACGGCACGGCTGTTATACTCATTCACGGCAGGCTCTCCCTGATCTGGCCCGCAAAATATACGGATCACCGGACTCCATGAAAAATCTGAAACCGCATCCTGCGAAGCGGCGTAATTTATTTTAAGCATGCGCAACATACCATCCGTTCTTTCTACATAACGGCTAACCCAATACAAACTTTCTGCAACTCTGCTTAACATATAGAATCTGTTATATTTAAATTAAGATAATACCCAGGTATCTTTACTGCCACCACCTTGTGAACTGTTGACAACCAAAGAACCCTCTTTCAAGGCTACTCGTGTTAATCCACCCGGAACAATGGTAATCCCATCCGGTCCACATAAGGCAAAAGGCCTGAAATCTACCCTTCTGGGCTGCAAAACACCATGCATATAACAAGGAGCAGAAGATAGGCTAATGGTAGGCTGTGCAATAAATTGTCTGGGATCTTTCATGACTTCTATCTTATACGCCTCAATTTCTTCAGCAGTAGCCGCATGGCCCATAAGCATGCCATATCCGCCACTTCCATTAGTCTGCTTAATCACCATATTAGTAATGTTATCAAACACATGTGCCCTTTCTTTTTTATTACCCAGTTGATAAGTAGGGACGTTTTTTAATAAGGGCTCTTCGTTTAAATAATACTTTATCATATCAGGTACATATACATATACCGCTTTATCATCAGCCACTCCGTTCCCCACCGCATTCACAATAGTTACATTACCTTTCCGGTAAGCATTCATTAATCCTGCAACACCCAGCAAACTATTCGCATTAAACACCAGCGGATCAAGATATTCATCATCCACCCTTCGGTAAATTACATCCACTTGCTGCAAACCAGCTGTTGTTTTCATATATACTTTATGATCCTCGACAATTAAATCAGGACCTTCTACCAACTCAATTCCCATTAAACGGGCAAGGGTAGTATGCTCAAAATAGGCAGAATTAAAACTACCCGGACTTAGTAAAACGATGGTTGGATTATCTACTTGTCTTGGCGAAAGCGACCGTAAATTATTGTATAAGATATTGGGATATTCCGTTACACTTCTTACTTTACATTGCGGCAGTAAATCAGGAAATAAACGTTTAGTGATCTCCCTGTTTTCTAACATATAACTCACTCCAGAAGGGGTTCTTACATTATCTTCGAGTATATAATAGGTGCCATCATTATCCCTGATCAAATCGATACCTGCAATATGGATATAAAGATCATGCGGAACTTTTACATGACACATTTCCCTTAAAAAATGCGGACAAGAATAAATGATATCTATAGGAACAATTCCATCTTTGATAATAAATTGATCACTATACACATCTTTTAAAAACAAGTTTAAGGCGGTAACTCTTTGTTTGATCCCTTTTTCTATAAATTCCCACTCTTCTGAAGTGATAATCCTTGGGATAATATCAAAAGGGAATATCTTTTCTACACCTTCTCCGCTATTGTATACTGTAAAAGTAATTCCCTGGCTCATAAAAAGTACTTTGGATAGCTCTTCCTTCTTGTTTAACTCCTCTATAGACTCCTGATCCAGGTAGTCCATTACCGTTTTATATTCAGTTCTTACCTGTTTTGATTGATCAAACATCTCATCCCAAGTGTTTTTTGGAAGATCATATGATTCTGTGTGTCTATTTTTGATCATTTTGAGCAGATAATGTAAATGTTATTTGAAATATAACAAATTAGCAGGCGATTGTGTGTTTTTTTTAATTAAATTATGAATAACTAAGTGTTAAAACATGTTTTTTATTAAATAATCAGTCTAAAATGAATAAAATAAAACATTTTGTAGCCGCCGATTGATATATTTAGACCTTAACAATTATTACAAGGACTAACATGACGTATTGTTTAGGGATTAAAGTAAAAGAAGGCTTGGTTGCCATTGCAGATACCAGGGTAACTTCGGGGACAGATACTACAGAGAAAAAGAAAATATATTTATATCAAAAAGATCATCATTCTATATTTATCATGACCAGTGGATTACGGTCGGTACGTGATAAGGCTGTATTATATTTTAAAGAGCTGATTGATGAAGGGGCAGATCATAATAAATTGTATAAAGCAGTAAATGCTTTTGGTGCACAGGTAAAACGTGTAGCTAAAGAGGATAGAGAAGCACTGGAAGAGGCGGGTTTTAAATTTAACCTCCATACTATTATTGGTGGCCAGCTAAAGGATGACGAAGAGCACAAATTGTTCCTGTTATATCCGGAAGGAAATTGGGTAGAACTTGGTAATGGGGCGCCTTTTGTGATTATTGGAAATGCAGGCCATGGAAAAGCCATACTAAACCGTACCTTAACTAATGCGTCTAGTATGCATCTAGCTTTAAAAGCTGGATTTTTATCATTTGATTCTACCCGTGCCAGTGCAAATGATGTTGATTTTCCGATTGATGTAGTACTTTACCGCAACAATAGTTTTGGGATGGTAGAACACCGCTATAGTAAAAAAGACCTGGAGCGTATCTCTGAGCAGTGGGCAGAGGAGCTAAAAACTGCACTTAACAGGATTCCAAATGATTGGATGGATGCTGCTTTTAATGAAATTCCTGCACCTGGTGAAGATGCTTAATTAAATATGTATTATGAAATTTGAAGTATCATCTAAAATTATATATGAGGCCATTTCTCCCTCTACGCTTATCTTAAATATCCAGCCATTTATTGCTGCGGGACAGATCATTACGGATGAATATTTTAGGTTGTCACCTGAGTTGAAAATGACTGAAATGACTGCTGTGGCAGGAGAGAAGAGGTTTAAGATGATCGAAATTCCTGAAGCAGGGAGTGTATCAATTGATTATAAATCAATAGTAGAAAATAATGTACAGGTAATCCCTGGTGATCAGTTAGATGATGTTTTGATAAGTTTGATGCCGGTTGATGTCTTGCCTTATCTTCATCCAAGCCGTTATTGCCAGTCAGATAAACTCTATAAATTTGCTTTTAATAAATTCGGAAAGATTGAGAATGCTTTTCAAAAAGTAATGGCTATCCGTGACTGGATTTATAAGAATGTAGAATATGGTGGGTATACTACACCTCAGACTTCTGCTTATGATACGATCACTGAGCAAATTGGTGTTTGCCGCGATTTTGCCCATTTGGGTATTGCACTTTGCAGGGCATTAACCATTCCTGCCCGGTATTTTACAGGATATGCCTATCAGCTCCAGCCCCAGGATTTTCATGCGTGTTTTGAAGCTTATATCGGGGGGCGCTGGATTATTGTAGATGCAACTAAGCTTGTTCCCATCAATGGATTAATTAAAATAGCTTCTGGTGCAGATGCTACAGATACAGCATTTGCCAGCATCTTTGGCAACCTTAGATTTGTAAGAATGGAAGTAAACGTATCGCTGCTGAGTTCTGAATTTCAATATTTTGATTCTAATACAGACTTACAGGGCTATTCTTATCTCTAATAACCTGCAATTTTGTAATCGAAACTGGTTTATTTATCTTTGATAACCATCATTTGATATGGTGGTTGAAACTGGTTTTATATTCTTTAATCACCCATATTTGATCTTAAGGCTGAAACTAATTTTATTTAATTATGTTAGTTGATTATAATCTAATCCTGCTATGCCCTTAAGCCTTTTTGTTTCTCCTCCCTCCATTCTTGATAACGACTTTTATAAATTTACTATGCAACAGGGAGTTGTTAATCTTTTTCCTGAGGCAAAAGTGCGCTATCAATTAATTAACCGGGGTAAACATTCTTTTCCAGATGGATTTGCAAAAGTGCTTCGTGAAAAAATAGACGAGCTAGCTTTACTTAAACTCAGCCGTGAAGAGAAGCATTTTCTACAAAATACCTGCCCTTATTTAACCCCTGTGTATCTGGATTTTTTAGAAGGTTACCGTTTTAATCCTGCTGAGGTTAAAATAGAGCAAGTTGGAGACCAGCTAGAAGTACATATTGAAGGACTGTGGTACCGTACCATTTTATGGGAAGTTCCAGTCATGTCTATCATCTGTGAATTATTTTACTTGCTTACCGGAGCACAGCGGATCAGCGATGAAGAAGTTTTGCAGAACACAAGATTAAAGATTGAAAATTATCACCGTCTAGGGGTAACGGTTGCAGAATTTGGTACACGAAGGCGTTATTCTTATGCAGTCCACCGGTTAGTGCTCCAATCTTTAACTCAATATGGAAAAGGGAGTTTTATTGGGACGAGTAATGTCCATCTGGCCATGTTGTATAAAGTTAAACCGATTGGTACACATGCCCATGAGTGGTTTATGTTTCATGCGGCTAAGTATGGCTTTAAAATGGCCAATTCTCTAGGTTTAGAAAACTGGGTAAAGATCTATCGCGGCGATCTCGGCATTGCACTTTCTGATACCTATACCAATACTGTTTTTTTTAAGCAGTTTGATAAAATGTTCTCTAAACTTTTTGATGGGGTAAGGCAGGATAGCGGTGATCCTCTAGCATTTGCAGATCAGGTTATTGCTCATTATGAGTTAATGGGGATCGATCCGCGAAGTAAAACAATCATCTTTTCTGATGCGCTTAATTATGATAAAGTAGAGCGGATTGCTAATTATTGCAAGGGAAAGATTGGAATGTCTTTTGGGATTGGAACGAGTTTAACAAATGATGCTGGCCTGGCACCAATGAATATCGTCATAAAAATGACTGAAGCGCAGCCGCAGAATGATGCATGGATAGCGGTGGTGAAATTATCTGATGAGCATGGGAAATACACAGGGACGGAAAAAATGATTGATTTGGCTAAAACTATTTTAGGTGTCCAATAATTTTTATTGATGGAAAAGATCATTATAACGGTTATTTGTCTTTTAAGTGCATGGATAAAAAAAAGTTATAAGTCTATATCATGATAAGTATGGTGCAGTACGTGTAGACGAACAATGGATGTATATAGATCCTCCTACAGGAAATGAATTAGTTGAAAAGTATTTGCTAAATAATATTGGTTATTCTAAATAATTGAAAATGCAAAAAGAAAATATAGTAGATGAGGGGTTGGTAGGGGATGAGCAGGGCGAGGATATGAATAGTAAAGGTTACAAAGCCTTGCATTCTGCTATTTTAACAAGAATCCATAATCATACAGATGAAGAGAAGCAGAATATTGAGCTTAATGCTATTAAATTTAAAATGCTTAATTATTTGGAAGATGAGTCAGTTGAGTTGGTTCTAGCAGGGACTTTTATCAAGGAATATTTAAAGGTTCTTAAAGTAAAGCAGAAAGTATTTGCAGCTTATATTAACTGGAACCCTGGAAACTTAACAAAGCTTTTAAATGGCTCAAGAAAAGTTAACTATGAATTGGCGATGATTCTGGGAAATACATTTCAAGTCGATCCTGCTTTGTGGTTGCGCATACAAGATGAAAATGAATTGATACAGCTTCGTAAGCTTAATTCAAGTAAATTCAAAAACTATTCTTTGCGCAGGTTATATGATTTTCATTAGTATATATCGGTTTTTAGAGGATATGAAGCTATCATAAGTATATTCATTAATGTTTATAAGCGGTATGTTTATGAGGGTTTCATTAGTATCTATCAGTTTTAATGGTATGAAGCTTGAATGATATTTATTTCGCTTTTTAAGGGGTAATCTTATGCAGGTTTTATCAGTATCTTAATGATGAAAAGTAATTTTAAAACAGACAGGCTAATTTTGTGCCCATTAAGTTTAATGGATGGCAACTTTATTCTTGAGCTCTTAAATTCAGCAGGCTTTATCGAATTTATTGGTGACAGGGAAGTCCGTAATACAGATCAGGCTTTTGATTATATCAGTAAGATCTTAAGTAATCCCGCCATCAAGTACTGGGTGGTAAAATTAAATGATGGAAATGCCCCTGTAGGTATTGTTACGCTTATTCAGCGAAGTTATTTAGATTATCCGGATATTGGATTTGCATTTTTGCCCGGCTATTCCAACAAGGGATACGCTTTTGAATCTGCGAATGCGGTTTTAGAAAATCTGATCATCAGTTCTGCTTATACACGGATTCTTGCTACAACGGCAAATGACAATTCACGGTCTAAGAATTTGCTGGAAAAACTAGGTCTAAAACTAGAAAAAGAAATCGAGGTAGAAGGGAGAAATTTGTTGCTTTATTATAGAGATGTGTGAAATGTTGAATTTAGGAATGGTATAAAAAAAAGAAAGGGTTGTCGCATCCACGAAGCATCCCTATTCTAACCAAATATAAACCTGTATGAACGGGTTTTCCTTTATGTTCCTAATGTGAATTACATTTTAATGGCTCATGTGCCAAAAGGAAACTTATAATCAAATTTTCAAAATTAGTAACAAGTAACATTCGCTGAACTTGTTGATACAAATGTAATAATTTATTTAATAGTGTACAAGCTACACTAAGATATTTTAACAATTTTTAACAAAATAATTAACATTCTGCTGACAATTAATGTGCTTGTCTTGTTTGTTGATGTAAATATCGCATTATTATCTTGTAAATTTACTTTTATGGATCTAATATTCAATAAAAGTATAGCTTTTAAGAGTTGTATTCTTTTTTACAGTGATATTTATTTATATAATATGATTATGTTTAATTTATGTTTGCTTTTTAATGCTTTTATTGATTTTTGACTAATAATTTGTTGATTAATATTGATTATTTATCTCATTATATGAATTGGCTGGATTAAAATAAAATAATCTATTTAAAAATATTTTTCATTCAATCTCATTTTAAAGAATTCATAATTTAATATAAGCCAGTTAATCCTTCAATCTCTTTTTAAAGAATCCATAATTTGATATAAGTCAATTAATCCTTCAATTTCTTGTTTTAAGAATTCATACTTTGATATTAGCTGATTAATCCTTCAATTTCCTGTTTTTAAATTCATAATTAGGTGTAAACTTAAGATATACGTTAATTAATCCTATAAAAGAGAGCGTAATAAGACTGATTGCATCCCAAAGTTGGCTACCTGGAATGCAATCAGATTAAATCACTTTATAAAACTGGTATTCTGGTTTTAATCCGGATTCTTATTCCAGTCCATTCTAGCAGATAAATACATCATTACTGAAATAATAATAAATAACCCAATGCTTCCAAAAAGTAAAGCAAGATCCTGCAATTGGATAATCACAAAAATGAATCCATAGAAAATTGATAAAATACCAGAAAATACAATTGCCGGTTTCTTATTCTTTAAAAGTGCTGCGATAAAAGTACCAATCAATATCACCGTAGCAACAGAGGCAATCAGATAAGCCAGGTTAAAGCCAACCCGTTCAGAAAATGATAGTAATAAAGTATAATAAATTGTCATTGCTACTCCAATCAATACATATTGTAATAAATGAACCTTTCTTTTGCCAATTAACTCAGTAAAGAAAAGGGAAATAAAAGTAAGCAGGATAATGAGTACCGAATATTTAGCAGACCGCATTGTCTTTTGATATTGATCCACTGGCAAAATAAACTTTACGCCAAATGCACCTCCGTTTTTCTCTGTAGAGAGGGTAGTATTGGTATCTACCCACTGCTGGGCAAAAGGCCTGTTAAAATAAGGAATTTTCCAGGTAGCACTAAAACCTTCCATAGAAACATCTCTCTGCTCAGGCAGGTACCGCCCCGTAAAACTTGGATTAGTCCATTTACCGAGTACAGTTACGGTAGTGGTTTTTCCAAGATGCTGAAAATTTAAGTCACTACTACCGCGGATATCCAGGTCAAAATTAAAGTTTAGTGCCGTATTTTTATCTTTACTCAAATCCGGAAGGATAATCAAGTTATTGCTAAACAATTTTAGAGAAGTAAAATCAGGTTCTACTTGATAAGCAGCATTTCCTAGCTGAATAGATGGTGAATTTTTTAATCCTTTTAAATCAGTTATCCCGATGGCAACTTTCACTTTATCCCATTGTACCATATCAGGGTTAATGCCTGATTTCTTCAATTCTAAAGCACTAAATTGTCCGTTCACCTTAATTTTTGTATTATAAACTACCGCATCAAATATACCGCGGTGTAGTATTTCAGGATCAACCTTACTGAACATATTTAGTTTTTCTGGTAAAATGTAAATATTAGAAATGGATTCCCTGTAATTCACTTTACCAGTAGTATCTTTTTGGCTAATCATGGTTTTGTAAGGGAGGATCATCACCGGGCCTTCTATCAACTGGCTGGTAGACCATTTATCATTAATTTCAGTAATAACTTCATCCTGTCTATTCTGCCTTTCCCTGATCAAGTCCTGTATCCAGCTTGATGGAATGAGCAGAACAATCGTTAAAAACGCAATAAAGCCTAATTTAAGTAGAACTGATTCTCTAAACCAGTTCAAAAGTCCATTTTCTGAGGTTTGTTTATTTTCCATTTTGTTTTATTAAAAGTACTTTGAATTTCAAAGTGGCTAGTCAAAAAAAATATTATTTGAGTTGTTGTTTGATTAAATTTTCCAGTGCCTGGAGGTGTTTTTTAAAGGCATCACGCCCTTGTTCAGAGGCTGCATATTGTGTATTTGGCTTACGGCCTAAAAAACTTTTGTATACAGTAATATATTCCTCTTTTTCCAATGCTTTTAAATGAGAGGCAAGATTTCCATCTGTTGCATTTAACAGTTCTTTTAAAGAATTAAAATCATAACGCTCGTTCGCAACCAGTATACTCATAATTTGGAGTCGCAACCGGTTTTCAAAAGCTTTATCGAAGTTTTCTAGTGATAATTTCACTGGTTATATTTAAAATGCATAATTGAACCATAAAAGATATGAAGTAAACCAAATCCAATTACCCAAAATATAATTCCATATCCCGGAAATAACGCTGCCATTAATCCAAGGATAATTTCACAAGCCCCTAGCCATTTAATGTCTGAAAACGTAAATTGACTTGCAAAAATAAGAGCTAATCCATAAAACAACAGACATGCAGAAGCAATAATGCCATAATGACCCCTAAAAAATAGGATCATAATAAATAATCCACCAGTAATTAATGGGATTGATAAGTTCATTAATAAGCGCTTGCTCACCGGGTTCCAGTAATGTTCTCCTTTTTTGCGTGCCTGTCTAATAGTTAACCAGGCGCCAGTTAATAATGAAAGAATTAAAACAGCCAGCGCAACAAGAAAAAGTGGTAAAAGCACTGTAGGCTCATTTATATAATTTTCCCTGTAATCTAAGGTGTAAGAATTTCCATAAACCAGTTTATACCCAATATAGGCACCAATTAATGCATAAATCCCCGCCATGATTCCAGATAAACCACTTAATGAAATGAACTTAGTAGAGCGTTCCATTAGGTTTCTAATAGAGCTGAGTTCCGAATAAATATCTTTTTCTTGCATTTTTAAAAGAACTTTGAATCACAAAGTAAACTATAAAGTTTTAATAATGCAAGAATAATTTTTAGAAATGAAATAATTTCACAGCATGATTTTAGAAATGTAATAATTTCACAGTATGATTTTTAGAATGAATAATTTCACAGCATGATTTATTTAGAGAATGGTTTTTTCGTAGATCTCCGCTTCTATAATATTCAAAGAACCTTTCGATTTCAATTCAGGCCTGCTTATACCGTCATCAAGTTTCTTTCCATTTACTTCAACGGTCTCATTTTTACCTTCAATAATTCCAGTACTATTCAATTGAATAGTAACAGTTTTACCAGTAGCAGGTTTACAAATCGCAGTAAAATAGCCCAATCCAGTTTTGGTATTCCCATTAAAAACCTCCTTTTCATCTACTAAAATGCGGATAGGGTAGGTTTTAGTCCTAAACCCGTTTAGTTTCAAAGTCACTTCAGTAATCGTACTTACTTTTTCTAAATTATATTTGATCCAGGCAGTTGATATGTTTCCATCGTTAATCCAGTCACTCAACTCATTATCATCATAACTCAATCCAGCTTGATCAGCATTTGCCCCAGCATCCGCGCTAATAATTTTCACTGCTTTGCGGCGCACGATATAAGATTGTCCAGACGGCGTAGCACCTCTTTTTAAATTTAATTTCAACCCTTCGCCGGCAAATGTATCTGATAATCCATCTTTAACTTGCATTGGAAGAGATTGGTAAGAAACACTTGCTGATTTTAAGCCCTTAGCACTAGCCGTTAAACTGATTTTTCCAGCTGTTGCCGCAGAACGAATAATTACCCGGTTTACCCCACCTTCTACAGGAATATTTTTTGATAGTATATAATTATCAGGCCCCTGGGCAATTCCTCCACGCCATTCTGCTGGTCCTGACAAAGCGAAATTTATCATATTCAGTGCAGTTGGACAACGGTTCCCGTCTTTATCAACCACCTCTACTTCTACCAGTACCACATCAGCACCATCTGCAATAAAGCCAGCCGTATTTTTCAAAGAAGTTAAACGTAATGCTGCAGGTATACCTGATGTTTTAAGTTGTTTTTCTGCAATTTTTGATCCATCATCTACATAAGAGATAGCCTTTAAGACACCAGCTTTCCATTCGATATTTTTAAAAGTAAAAAGAAATCCGTTACTCCGTTCTCCGAATCCTAAAGACTTACCGTTAAGCTGTAATTCTACCTTATCTGCTGCTGAAACCACGAAAATATCTTTTTGTACTCCTTTTTTATAATTCCAGTGACCAATGATATGTAACCCGCTTTTTTTAGGCTCTACCCATCCGTCCCACATCACCTGATGTGCAAAATAACTGTCTTTAGGAATCCGAACAGCATCTACTTCTCCGCTTCTGCGGTAATTTTCTTCTCCACGGCGATGGGTATTAGAATCAGAAAAAATAATATTCACCCCACCAGAACTTACACGCGTTCCCGTTCCAGGGCGCTCCAGGTAGTATTCGTTCCATCTAATGATATCTTCAATGGCCTGAGAATCCTGATTTCGGTTATAATCACTCGCATCAGCACCTTTATACAAAGGCCCTGCACCATTTTTATGGTAAGGCGGTGTAAATTCATCCCAATATTTTCTTAGCGCTTCATCTCTGGAATATTCCATAGACCATAAAGGTTTGTCTGCACTCTTATTAATGTATAACATTTCTCCTCCATATTCTGCAGATTTGATATCAAGCATCTCACGTGAGCCAATAGCCCGGCCTCCATTTGGATCATATTGATCACGGATAGCTTTCATTTCCTGCATATGAGCAGCACTAATAGATTCATTTCCACATTCATAAAACAAAATACTTGGACTGTTCCTGTTGTAAATGATTGCATCTCTCATCACCGCTTTACGCTGTTCCCACCTTACACCCGTAACATCTTTTTCTGAATCACCTGCGGGCATCGCCTGGATTAAACCTACCCGGTCACAAGATTCTACATCTTGTTTCCAAGGGGTAATGTGCATCCATCGTACCAAATTGGCATTGCTTTCTACCATCAGTCTATTGCTATAATCACTCATCCAGGGCGGTACAGAAAGACCAATTGCAGGCCACTCATTACTGCTGCGCTGCGCATATCCTTTCATCATCAGTACCCTATCATTTAAATAAACCATCCCATTTTTAAATTCTGCTTTTCTAAAACCTGTTTTGGTTACCAATTCATCTATCGTGATTCCGTTAACTTTTAATCTCGTAGTCACCGAATATAAATACCCATATCCCCAGCTCCAGAAATTCAGGTTATTTACCAATGCTTCTGCTTTTAATATTTTAGTTTCTCCAGCTTTAATAATTTCAGGGGCAGCATTAAATATTTTGACTGTTTTTCCATCAACATCTTTAATTTCTACTTCGTACTGCAAGGTCTTATTATCCGCATCTTCATTTTTAACTTCAGAAGCTGATGAAATTATAGCAGACCGGCCGCTGATGTTAAAATCTTTTGCATACACATAATTCCCAATTGTATTTAGCGTAGTGAATAGGGGTAAAGTTTGATAAGTCTTGCCCGTCACGTGAAGCTTTACATTTTTAGATATTCCGCCATAATTAGCATTGAAATTTTTATCATTCCACTGATAGCCAGAATTGGTTAGCTTTTCTTTATAATTCCAGGCATTATCAATTTTTACGGCAAGTATATTATCTCCATCATTTAATAATCCGCTAATATCAAATCCGAATGCCATTATACCATTTTCATGCCGGCCAATAAATTTTCCGTTTAAATAGAACTCACCTGCCTGCCGGATTCCTTCAAATTCAAGAAATATCTTTTTACCGCTGTCCCTGGCCGGGATTTTAAAGTGTTTTCTATACCAGCAAATCCCGGTAGATAAATCTTCTATCGCCTTTTTAAAAGCTTCATCTTCGTTCCAGGCATGAGGAAGGGTAATGGATTTCCAGGAAGAATCATCAAATTTAGTAGCTTCTGCGCCAGCTGGGTCACCAATAGAGAGTTTCCATCCGGGGTTAAAATTGTAAGTGTTTCTAAGCTGACTGTTAATAATACCTGATTGTGCAATGGATTGCTCAAAAGTTCCAACTGTAACAAGGAATAGAAATATAGCTATTGATAATCGCTTGATCTGCATCTGTATCAGGATTTAAGAAGAGTAATTTGGTTAGACATCGTTTTAAGAGCTGGTTTTTAATCTTTCAGCGATGATCTGCAATATTGTAATCATTATCTATCTGTGCAACCTGTCCTATCCTGTGTTTAATTCTTAAATAGCTAAGGGATAAATAGTTTTACCAAATAATACTTACCCAATATAGAAATATCATTGCATAGTTAATCAGTGATTTGATTGCAACTTAATATTGATTATAGATCTTGCTGTGCAGCAGCCCCAATTGTTCTAAAAAGTTATTTGATTGCAGCCTAATATTGATCTGAAGATTAATTATAGATTTGCTGTGCAGCAGTCCCAATTGTTCTAAAAGTTGTTTGATTGCAGCCTAATATTGATCTTAATATTGATTATAGATTTTGCTACACAGCAGCCCAATTGTTCTAAAAAGTTATTTGATTGTAGCCTAATATTGATTATAGATTTTGCTACACAGCAGTCCCTATCGTTCAAAAAAGTAATGTTTAAATATTCGTATTGATAGGCTAATCGGGATGGAGTTAAAATTCTAAGATAAAGAAGCGGAGATCGTTGTAGATCGTATTTTTCAATTGTCAAAACCGGTTTTACAGGACAGCAAATAATGTTTGAAAAATCAACTTTTGCAGCTGATGAAAAACAACTGTTGTGACTAATGAAAAATCAGTGTGTAAAGTATAAAAAAAGAGGACTATCTATAACAGATTAATCCTCTTTTACTACCTATGTTGACATTTGTCACTCAAATATATTATCAAATGAAGAGTTTTGAAAGGGGTAAACAGGTCAATTATAATGGTTAAATAAGACAATTATTTATAAGGATTTTTTGGAATTAATACAGTTTTATATCCAATCTTCTGCAACCTTGCTATTTCATCAGCTAAAGGCATTTCTTTATAAATGATGGCAGAAAGCACTTGCCCTGGGATTAAGTTGAATTTTACCAGCAGATCAAGAAATGTCTTTTTGAATAAGATTTTTTTAAATTTATGCTGAGAAAAATCTGATTTGAGTTGTTGAGAATCTTTACTATGAAAATTAGGGTTGATCTGTTTAAATGCCACTAGAGGAAGATCCAGTCCTGCTGCAAATTTCTCAAATTCCCTTTCCGAAACTTTGTACACATAATTTCCTACCGGCTCAAAAGAGAATTGGTTTTTCCATAAATGCCTGATAAGGGAAGGGTTAACCTTTGCAATCAAATTAGTCATAGCTAAAAGTACTGGCATTTTAGAGATTGGATCTTGCGGCTCAATAATGATAATCCCTTTTTTAGCTACCCTGATCATTTCATACATCGCAGCATAAGGCCTTGGAAAATGATGATAAGACTCTTTACATAAAACAAAATCAAATTCATTCTTATTAAAAGATAAGTTCTCCGCATTCTCTGAAGAGTACTCCTCAATTAAACCCGCATCTTTAGACATCTTTAAAAAATCACTATTCAAATCACTTGCTACCACACTGTCAGCTCCTTTAGAAAGAAGGTATGCTGCATCAAATCCATAAGCATCCCCTACAGTAAGCCAAGTCGTTTTATGCACAGTATTAAGCAAGGGGTTTAAGCAAGAAAAAAAGATATTTTGAAGCCAGTTTCCAATCGTATCCTCATTCGAGCTGTTTTTTTTCAAATATTCAATCTTTGAAATTTCTGTAGGGAACTGCAAATTATACCAATCATTATGTTTTTTGTAGCTTTCTTCGTGAAACATTAATTCTATAAATTTTACACAATATATGTTTAAAGTATAAGTATTGCCGCGTGTGTATCGTTAATTTATCATTATTTAACATATTTAACATTTTCAAAGAGTGGTCTTCATATTATAATTGGTTTCTCCTAATTTAGTAGCTGCAATAATATGTCTCAAATACCCCCTTAAATTGAATCTTGTACACCCATCTGTTTCGTTGATTATCGTTTACCTTCATCATCAAATGATAACCAAAATAAAACCGCTATGAACACACAAATCAATGCCTATTTAACATTTAAAAATAACTGTGAAGAAGCAATGACCTTTTATCAGGAATGCTTAGGTGGAGAACTTACCTTAAACAGGATTAAAGGTTCAGCGATGGAATCACAATTTCCACCAGAACAAAGAGACCTTATTATGCATGCTAATTTAGTTAAAGATCGGTTATCCCTTATGGGATCAGATATGTTCTGTACAGGAGAAACGGCAAATCTGGAACATGGAAACGCAATGGCACTTTCTCTTCATTGCAGTTCGGAAGAAGAAATCAAGACTTTCTTTTCAAAACTTTCAGCTGGCGGACAAATTACGGACCCGTTAAAAGATCAATTCTGGGGCGCTTTGTTCGGAATGCTGACTGATAAATTTGGCGTAAAATGGTTGCTTAATTTTGAGAAAAACCAAGCGTAATAAATAGCTTTCAAAGGCCAAATATTAAATATAAAAATGAGCTGTACAGGATGTTATCATACACCTTTCGGCTAAATTATAAACCCTGTACGGCTCATTTTATCTTTTATACAAAGTTTCAGATAGTTCTTTTATACCTGTTGCATATGGTGTAGGCTGAATTTTAAATGCCTTTTCAAATTTAGAAGAGTCAAAAATATAGTCATGATCGTATTGATAATACATTTCTACGGTACCTGCTACAGTTTTCTTAAATAACCCAAACATTCTTAGCATTAGTTTATTAATAGACAGGTATTTAGGTGCTGTGTTATAGGCTGCGGCTGCAAGATTAATCAACTCAGTTCCTTTCAAAGCAGTTGCTGTTGGTAAATGCCAGATCTGGTTTCCTGAATCTGGTGCCTGGCCTAAAAGGTACATCCCTTTCCCTGCATCTGGAATATAAGTAAAACTATGTAAGGTATTGGCATTTCCCATCCAGTTTGCCCATTCTTTTTTCGCATATTTATCTAATACCATCATATCAAAAAAACTATTCATTGAATCCGTGCCGTAAAAATCAGCTGCTCTTGCAATGGTAACATTGATATTCCCCGCTTTCACTTCCCCCATTAATTGATCCGCAACCTTTGCCCGGATTTCCCCTTTTATACTGCAGGGATGATAAGGACTGCTTTCTAACATCGGCCCTTTAAGCAGGCCATACATATAAACATTATCAAAAAATATAAGTCTTGCTTGCGTTTCTTTAGCTACATTAATCACGTTTTGAATAATCAAAGGCCATTGCTGTTTCCATATTTCTGCATCATAAATGAGTCCGGCACACAGATATATTACCTTTGATCCAATTGAAGCATTTAACACCTCATTATAATTAAGCAGATCTGCCTTTTTCCAGCTTATATTTTTATCATTTAATTTAATCTCTCTACGGCTAACTAGCCTGATCAGCTCATTATTTTTTACCAGTTCTTTTGTTAGCGCGTTCGCTGCTGGCCCGCCGGCACCAAGTATCGTATGCATAGTTTATCCTTTTATCTCCTTCAAAGTTAGGCAACGCTGAAAAATAAAAACGTTAACAAAAGATAAGAAATCATATCATTTGTACAGCTGTTCCTGATCATAAAAACAAAAAGACACAGTAATTCCTTTGTCTTAAAGGAAGCTAAACTGGCCTAAATAACTGGTGCTAATATTTTTTTGCTATATATAGTTCTATTTCTGATTCTGGAAAGTGAAACAGGTGTGATACCTAGATAATTAGCGATATATTGTTGCGGGATACGCTGTAAGATATAAGCTTCTGTGGTTAGCATTTCCAGGTACCGTTCTTCTGGAGTTTGAGTAATAAATGCAGAAATCCGATCTTCATAACAGCAGAGATAATGCTCTGCAACTAAGCGCATAAAACGATTCATCTTTTGGCCAATAACTGGATTGTTGTACATCAGCTGTAAATCCTGATGTGAAATTAAGATCAGTTTAGTCTCTTCTAACATTTGTATATTATTACTGCAAGGCTGCCTGGTGACAAAGCTTTTATAGGCACTGATCAGTTCATTCTCAACACTGAAATAACCAGTAATTTCTGTGCCATCTTTGAGGTGATAATATCTTACAGAACCGCTTAATATGAAACCTATATAATCGCAAACATTTCCCTGTACGGCAAAATGATGTTTCTTTTTAGTGGTAGAAAAGCTAAGGTGATCCGTAAATATCTTCCATTCTTGTTCATTAAAAATAATAAATTTTTCCAGGGCATGACGAAATAGGTCTAGCTTAACTTTAGTTTCCATAGCTATACAAGATAATTATTGCTGATGAAATAATGTAGTAAATACGTATTTTTCTTACATAATCCAGTATTTACCTCCTGAACATTAATTCGTTTAAAATGTTCTTGGTGATATGCGCATGCATGGCATTCACCTAAACACAAATACCATGGAAATTCAAGATCAAAATTACGAAGAAAGACAAAATCCTGAAGGCATTGAAGATCAATCAATCCCAGGTGATCCATCTGAAACATTAAATGTGGAAGAGGAAGAATCAACAGCTTATTCATCGGATTTATCTGATGAAGATGATGAAAATGAAAGTATCAGCGATGCAGATCTTGCAGCGCAAAATCCGCTAACAGATCCTGATGAAGATGATGATTTTAGCAGTGATCCCGGTAATGATGAATCAGACGAGCCTGATCCGGAAATTATTGATGATGATCTGAATATTGAGGATAGCGATCTGGAAATTGACGAGGATGACGAAGAGGATGAAGATTATGATTTAACTTCGGGAGAGCAAATTTAGAAAACAGGCTGTAACAACTGGCAATGTCTGTTGTTACAGCCTATAAAATGTCAAAAGAATTTATTTCTAAAAAGGATACCCTAAATGACTTTGCGGCTGCGTATCCGATGTGTTTTTATCGCGCATGATGCGGGATATTAGTCCAAAAATTATCAATAGAAATACCAGTAGCATCAATAGATATACTTGTCTTGAACTTTTCATGGGTTAATATTTGGTGAAGAAGAACCACTAAGAAACGATAATTGTTTTTTATTAAATAATATATTTTCTTTTCAGGTATATCGCGCAAACTATTGTAAATTAACCGGGTATTTATTCTGCTGTTAACCTGTTTAATCGGCATGAATAAAGAAATGCTAATCAAATATTTACTGATATATCCGGACATGAAGACAACCATACGCTATTTATCGTGCTTTTTCATCATTTTATTAATTAACTATTCCCCCTCTTTTTCACAAACTGTTAGTAAGGTATGGGTGTCCGATCAGGGAAATGGTACCTACAAAAATCCAGTGTTACATTCAGATTATTCAGATCCTGATGCGATCCGTGTAGGAAACGATTATTATATGACCGCCTCTAGCTTTAACTGCATTCCCGGTTTACCGATCCTTCATTCCAAAGACTTGGTAAACTGGACATTAATTAATTATGCGCTCAAAAAATTAGAACCTTTAGACGTTTATGATACCCCGCAACATGGGAAAGGAGTATGGGCGCCAAGTATAATCTTCCATAAAGGAGAATACCGTATTTATTACCCTGATCCAGATTTTGGTATTTTTATGGTTAAAACTAAAGATCCTGCTAGTGAATGGGAAAAGCCTGTACTGGTTTTGCCTGGAAAAGGCCTTATTGACCCAAGTTCATTTTGGGATGAAGATGGCAAGGCATATCTTGCTATTGGCTGGGCAGGTAGCCGGGCAGGGGTAAATAGCCTGCTTACCATTTATCCGATGAATGCAGAGGGGACAATTGTAAACGGAGAAGGTACCCACGTATTTGACGGACATGGCAAACATCCTACCCTGGAAGGGCCTAAATTTTATAAACGGAACGGTTATTATTATCTTTTTGCCCCAGCAGGAGGGGTGTCTACTGGCTGGCAGCTTATCTTAAGATCAAAAAACATCTATGGGCCATATGAAGAAAAAATTGCAATGGACCAGGGGAAAACGGAGATAAATGGACCGCATCAAGGGGCGCTGGTTCAAACTCAAACGGGTGAGGATTGGTTTTTACATTTTCAGGATAAGGGTGCTTATGGCAGAATAATGCATTTACAGCCTGTGAAATGGGTAAATAATTGGCCGGTAATTGGGGCAGATCCGGATGGTGACGGGAAAGGGGAGCCGGTTCTTGTCCATAAAAAACCAAATGTAGGGAAACAGTTTTTTATCCGTACGCCTGCAGAAAATGATGAATTTAATGATCATCAGCCGGGTTTACAGTGGCAATGGCATGCAAATTCTAAACTACAGTGGAGTGCACAGATTAGAAATTCTGGTTATTTGAGGTTATTTGCTTTTTCGTCGCCTAAAGATGCTGTAAACCTCTGGCCGGTAGGAAACCTGTTTTTGCAGAAGTTTCCAGCACCGGATTTTACGACCACCACTAAAGTGACTTTTACTGAAGGAGCAAATGACTGGAAAGATAAAAAAGCCGGATTATTGATTATGGGTAATGATTATGCTTATCTGTCTATCTCAAAAGATGATAAAGGGTATCGAATTAGCCAGGTGATTTGCAAAGAAGCGGTAAGTGGTGCTTCAGAGAAAATTACGGATTCAAAGCCGTTGATTAGTGCTACAGTTTATTTAAGGGTGCAGGTTAAATCACCATTGGCTGAATGCCAGTTTTCATATAGTGAAGATGGAATAAACTTTAAACCACTGGGTGTTAAATTTACAGCAGAACCGGATAAATGGATCGGTGCTAAAATTGGTATTTTTTGTACCAGTAAGCCTGAAGTTAAAACAGGGGGATATGCTGATTTTGATTGGTTTAGGTTTGAGAAATAACATCGGATTATTGGGGTGAATTACCTCTCTGGATGTATTCGTCAAATTGATTTGCAGGCTAGACAATATGCTCTTATTATGTCTAAATGATCAGTCCCTTTTTGAGCCGTTTCTTTAGAAATTAAATAGCCTTGATATCTTGCATATTGACAAGTGGTATATAACCAGGAATAATAATTACCGGCATCAGGTCCAAATTTTTCAAATACCAAATCTATAATAACCTGATGCTTCGATTGTCTTCTGCCGCTAAAGGAATTATAATAGCTATTAAAATTAAGAAAGTTTTTTTTCGACCCTGATAGTGGAAATACAGCATTTTAGACGTAGTGAAGTGCAGCATAAAAAGCAGTTGTAATAACCCAATCTAAATAAATCCCTTCATTTTTTAATTTTTTGGATAATTGTTCATTCCTTTGCGCTTGGGTAAACTTTGCCATTAGTAGCGACTAATATTTATAAATCCGTCAGAATATATCGCTTCAGTATCAAGATGGTTACTGTCAAAAGTAAAATCAAATTTAATTGCATAATCTTCAGATCTATTTTTAAGCTCTATAAGGTGAGTTATTTCAAAAATATTATTGAAATTATTACAGATGTAATTAAGCTGAGATATAACAATTAGAACAATTAAAGAATTTACGTTTTCTGCTTTTATATAGATGGAGACAGGTTGGATATCCAATTTAGAAAGTTCAAAAATTACATCATTAGTATAATTTAAGCTCAATGCTACATTCTTTCTAAATTTCTCTTTACTCTTTTCAACTTCATCTTTACCTCTTTCCGTCCATCCCTCCTGAAAAAATGAAAGCATCTCTTCTACATAACTATCAGAATTGACTATCGGTAATTCTCTATTATAAACTTCCTGAATGTTGTGATTATTAACCATTTTAAATCTCTTAATTGTTAAACAAATATAGTCTATTTATTCTTTTGAAGAAAATATAATTCATCATTAAGAAATTATTACGTCTGTGTGTGTGTAATCACTTATAATACATTTAAACAAATAAAATCACTCCTAGTAGTAGATGATATACTAATTTAATGTACCTTAATAAATTATGTATGTGCGTAATTTTTAACTTTACCAGATTTATCCTATGCAGATATGAATTTTAGCGTAAAACCCAACCATCCTATTATGCACTAGTGATGTACCATTTTGTAGATTTCCTGCATATAAGCAGCCTCGTTCAGAGCGGCAAAAAAATCATGCCATTCAGGTCGTTTAAAAACCAGGTTAAGATCTGGGTTAGGGGTGGCCAGTACAACAATTTCATGGCCATCAGGAGAGATTTCCTGGTAGTCGTCAAATTTTAATCCTTTTGTTGCATTGATAAAAGCATGAAACTGTTCAAATGAAAAGCTAATCAGCACACTTTGGTTCCAAATGTTAACCACTTGACAATTCACACATTGGGTTACAGAGACGTTTCCTTTTCTGGCAATAACTGTTGATTTACACATATGATCAGATTTACTTGTTTTACAAATATCTCATTATTTAGATTAATTCCAAATAGTTTATTCAATCAAATTATATAATGCCATTTAATATTTATATTTTAATTAGCTGGTTTTAATCAATCAAAGAATTTACTTCGTTTTTAGCATAATGCCGATCAAATTTTCACAGCGTTCTGGAATAGTTTACATTCAGTAACAGTTTATTTTTGTCGTGATTCAGCCTGTAAATTGTCTTGTTTAAACCTCAGATTATAATATAATAGCTGCAAATTTGGATAAGATGCTTTGTATAGTACATTATCAATTAACAGGATAAGCAGATTAGATTAGTTATGCTTATTATTTTATAAACGAAAGAATCACCTCATGTTTAAAGAAACAAAAACATTTAGTAGTTTTTCAATCAGTAACTTACAGCAGAGTAAAGCTTTTTACGGCGATACCATGGGATTGAAAATTTCAGAACCTATGGGACAGTTAGCTATTCATCCTGCTGGTATAGCAGACATTTTTCTTTATGAAAAGTCAAATCATGAGCCTGCTACATTTACAGTGCTCAATTTTTTAGTTTCAAACCTGGAAAATGCAATGGAAGAATTGCGCAAACGCGGAGTGAAATTTGAGATCTACAAAGAGGATGGGTTTGCAACGGATGAAAACGGTATACGGGAAGATCAGGGAATGAAGATTGCCTGGTTTAAAGATCCTTCGGGTAATATCTTATCTTTAATAGAAGATAATCAATAAAAATAAAGATCATGACCAGGATTAAATGATCTAAACCTGGTCATGATCAATTTATTTTATAAGGCGTCGTAAATGATAACTTTATCAAATAAGCCGCGGAACTCATCTAAAAAGGCTTTGTGTAAATCATGGACCTGGTAAACATCGTGGCCAGCCATATCTTCAAAAAATAGTACCAAAGAGAAAGTATACGTAATGTCTACTACAGCACGCTCAATAGGGGCAGGTGTACCTACGTGAAAATTAACTACGGATTCTATTTTCTCTAAAGATTCTAAGCCAGCTCTAAAAGCAGTTTTTTGCGCTTCAGTAGTATCAGCTTTTAACCAGAATAAAACGTGATGTGATAACATATAATATAAGTTTTTGGCAAAACTATGTATTAATAGTAACTAAGCCAAACTAAATCAGGTTTAGCGCAGCAGGATTTATGGTTTGCTAAGGGAGATGCAGTTTTTATAATTACAATTTAGAATTGACATGAAAAAATGCAATGTTACCAAACGCCCTTTTTGTTCTGTGAAAAATCATATATATTTGCTCTATTAATTCTTAACTGCTCAGGTACAAGTCTTTGCCAGTTAAGTTCTGCTTGCAGATACGCTCTTCTTGTCACGCTTTTCTCCCACTCTTTATAAAAATTTAACGCGCTTAAAAATCAATAAATGGTAACAGTAGATAGAATATCTGACTTAACATACAAGGAATTTATAGAAAAATATCAAAAACCAGGCTTACCGGTCATTCTTGAAAATGCTACCAAAGTCTGGAAATCTAACCTCATGTTTACGCCTGATTTTTTTAGGGAAAAATTTGGCCATGTTACTACAACAAGCTTAAATAAAGAATATACGATCTCAGAAATTTTGGATCTTACTGCAAAAAGCACAAAAGAAAACCCTGCACCTTATCCTTTAAAATTCAATATCCTTGATGAATTAAAAGATATGCTGCCTGATATGCAACCCTTACACCTGAATTTGATCTTGCCAAACTGGCTGGAAAGCGGTATTTTAAAAAACAAACTCAATAATGGTATGGATCTTCATATCGGCGGTGCAGGCAATCACTATCCAGTTCACAAAGACGCTTACGATGTACACGCATGGTTAATCCAGTTATACGGAGAAAAAGATGTGTATATATTTCCAAGGAAACAGGAAGAACTGATGTATCCGGGAACAGGCGGAATGCATGAATCAAGGTCACCAATAGACATTTCTAATCCTGACTATGAAAAATATCCGAAGTTTAAAGATGCAACGCCAGCGATTGTTACTTTAAAACCAGGCGAAGTATTATATATTCCAAGCGGGATATGGCATACTACAATGGCCTACGGACAAAATATTTCTACCATTATAGACCAGGTAAACAGTTCCAACTATATAGGCTGGAGGCGAACAATATACGTGTATAAAAAATATTTCAACAAAAATAGAGCTGTTTTGGACTACGCTGCGGCTACAGCAATCGGAAATCTTTTAAAATTAAAGGAACGTTTAGGGATGAAGATATAATGCTGGTTAAAAATGATAGGATTGAGTTAAGCTTTGATAATCAGTTTGATAATTAATCACAGAATATTGATTTCATCTTTTTTTTCTGCAGATTTAGTTATTAAAACATAACCAAATGATAAAACTGGGAATCTTGCTTACGCATCAGTATCGATTATTAAGCGTAGCGGCTATACTAGACGTTTTTGAAACTGTGAATAGATTTCATGATCAGGACGGTTTAACTGCCAAATTTCAGATCAGTATGCTCTGTGTTGAAAATGGATCATTAAATACAGATAAATTTTCTTTTCATAATTATACCTTACAATCTATAAAAGAAGAAACCCAGTATGATCTGATTATGATCCCATCTTTTATCAATGAAGATGTAAGACAATCTTTAAAATTAAACTATGCTGCAATCCCCTGGTTAACCGAACAATATCATGCAGGAGCAGAGATTGCCAGTTTTTGTACGGGAGCATTTCTGTTAGGAGCAACAGGGTTATTAAATGGAAAAATAGCTACTACCCATGTAGATGCCTGTAAGGATTTTGCAGCTGCATTTCCAGCTATAAAGCTGAAATCTGAAAAAACAGTAACTCAGGATGGAAGGTTGTACACCAGCGGAGGTGCAACCTGCAGTTTTCACCTCATGTTACATCTGCTGCAAATTCATTGCAATAAAGACATCGCCATTCGGGTTGCCAAACTTTATTCAATTGATATGGACAGGCATACACAAGCCTATTTCAGTACGTTCCAAATCTCACAAAACCATGATGATAACCTGGTCGCTATGGCCCAGCGGAAAATAGAAACGGCCTATCACAATACCGGAACAATAGAAGAAATGATAAAAGATATTCCGGCCAGCAGGCGAAATATCGTGAGGCGCTTTAAACAGGTAACTGGAATAACTCCGATAGAATATCTACAGCATACCCGTATTGCAGCCGCTAAAAAGCTGCTGGAACAAACTACAGAGCAAATGACTGAAGTTATCTTTAAATCGGGCTACAATGATCCTAAAGCATTTAGAAAAGTCTTTAGAAAGACTGTAGGAATGACACCAAGTGAATATCGGGAAAAGTTTTACGCGGGTTAAACAGTTAATATTCCAGATCCTATATAATCACTATTTGATACTTTTTTGCCATCTGCGGATACAAAAAAGATCCAGGCATGAAAAGTATTTCCTGCATAAGCCTCGTCCATATTAATTATAAATTCTTTCGCTGTCCTATCCACATTCAGTCCCGGCTTCACTTTTTCATCTAATGTGCTATCATAGATTACAACGCAGGGAATATCTTTACCAATAATTTTAAGGTCAACAGTTTGTGGAATATCCCAGGTTATCCTGATTAAGCAGCCAGGATCAAAGAAAATCTGCTCAGACCATACCGGCTCAAGATTTCCTTTGCTAAAAACAATTTTTTCATAATCAATTTCAAAATCGCCATCCGTATCCACCAGGCCATTTACCAAATTATACTTCATGGCGAAATTTATAGGTGCTAAATCAGTTCTCTTCTGGAAAAACCCAATATTTAATTCATCTTTATACTTAGATAGAAAATTAGACATTTTACCTAACCTTAAGGTCTGAGGATTTTTAAATTTATAAGCACGCTTGTTTTTCCGCCGCGGCCTGCTCTTTAAAATAGATAAATTTCTCCATTTACTGCCTACTACAGCGCCAACTCTACCATTTATTCCACCAAGTATTCCTTTTCTGATCGTTCCCATAACTAATTATTTATTCCAGTTTATCTGACCAGTATAAATCGTATCTGAAAGCTTTTTTCTATCATCTGATAGGTAAGAAATATAAGTTTCAATAACCATATCTTTGGTGTATAAAGGAAGTTGAAGACGTTCTTTTTCTTCTGTACGCCTGGCACCACTCAACAATTTGATAGATTTTAAATTTTGAGGAAAATAGGCGATAAGCATAATCTGGTCCCTGCCATCTGTTCCTTCTGTATCCAGATCAGCCTCCCAGGTAAATTCCAGCATACTATTATTTAAGGTAACTATGGGCTTTTTTGGAACTGGAATGTCGCCAGCGCTAAACATCACTTTTTCATAATCAATTTCTTTAGTAGGGTAAATACTCTTAATTGCCTGTTTTTTATTTACAGAAGTAGCATGATTATAATAATGCCATTTTTTTCCAGCTGGAATATTCTGAAATCCAATTTTAATAATATCTTTCACACTATTCAAAAATTCACTGATTAAGGCCGTACCTTGCTGATTCCCTTTTTCAGCTTTGGTTACGTAAGATTTTTTGCCATTCGTTTTAATTATTTGTCTGCCAAACTTATCCACGTAGGTATTCATTCCACCTAGTTTACCTGTGATTGCTCCGTTTATTCCATTGTATAAGATTCCCATAATTATCGCTTTTTCTAAAATGAATTATCATCATCAAGGTAGAGTTTAACTTTGGGATAAACAATACGTAATAAACAGATGCCTTATAGTTAATAAATCATTAACAAGTACTTTGCGAGTTAATAACAAGTAGATAACAAGGTAAAATACCTTGCACCACCTTGTTATTACCTTGTTTGCACCTTGTTATCTACTTGTTATCGCTTGTTTATCTATGGCTAAAGTATGGCGCATATATTCTTTGTGCATCCGCCAGGTAAGAGATTGATATTGCGATATTTACGTCTATAGGCGGTTTTTGATTTCAAAAAAAAGGCTCAGAATCAAATAATTCTAAGCCTTCTCCGGGTTTAAACGTTTAATTCCCTATAAATTCTCTACATATTCCTTTAAATTCTTGCCAATAATTTCCTTCCAGCCAGCTTCAAAATTTTCTTTTGCAAAATCACTTTGGTCTTGAGGGAAAGTTTCCAGGCCGGTATGTGTTAGTTTTAACCTGGTATGTTCACCTTCCTCAAATAGTTCGAAGGTTACCAGTGATTCTCCAGGATAACCATCATACTTCCAGCTGTATGTGAGTCTTTTATTGGGAATTGATTCTGTTACCTCACAAAGATGAAGGAACTGATTGCCTTCTGAACCGGCATAAAATTGGAATTTAAAACCAGGTATTGGTTCAAATGTTTGCAGGTCAAAATACCATTTTTTCATTTCAGTATGGTCGGATATGGCAGACCATACAACTGATATAGCAGCGCGATATATAGCTTCTACTACAATAGGTGTTGATTTCATACAGAATTTAATTTATTTGGTTAACCTATCAAAAATATTAATTAATCCGGCATAAGTTAAAAAACCGGATATCATAAAATAGTTTGAATAGCAAATTATTAGAAAATTTGCGATCAGCCAAAATAAATTTTAAAAAAGCAAAGCGAGCGGGCAGGAGACACCAGGATAGAAATCATGGTCATCATAAATTGAGCATAGACGATTTTTAAGATTAAGAAATCAATCGTCTAAATAAATTGCTGCAACAGATCAATCCAAAAGGAATGACCTGTTGTAAATATATGAGGCGTATTAGTAATTCAAGTAAGAGATCACACCAGTACTTAATGCATAAAGAACAGTAGCAGCTAAGACTAAAGAGCCAATGCTGATCATCCATTTTCTAACTGAAGGGCTGAAAGGGCTGTAATGTTGTTGTTGTGAGTTCATAACAGTTAAGATTAAGTTTTCTATAATCACTTATACCATTTCTATGCCGTTTTAGCCGTATAGGGAGTAATGACACATCATTTATGTGTCAAGCCTGTTTTAGGGACTTTTGATGTTTTTCCAGATTTTCAGAAGTGGTGGGATATTCCCGTTTTGGGGAATTATATACCGGGATTAATCGTTTGCATGCGCTTGGTAATGTGTTACTTAACAACTTCAATAGCTGCCGGTATCTTGCAACTTGGAACATGAATATATAAAATTATCCTAATTTTTACCAATAGATATGTTTACTTATATTGCCAGTGTATTGGCAATATGCCAAACTATATTGCTTTTTATGCCTTTTAAAATCACTAACAAACTTTTCAGCTTATTTGTTCGCATTCGTTATCCGGATGTCCCAAAAGAACTTACTTATTTTTATCGGGATACCTATACTTGTAAGCTTCAGCAATGGAAGTATCTGCTGAAAGATTATGTGTCAAAGAAAGCATATAAGGAGATCGTTTACAGCGGGGAGTTTGGTGAGGAGCTCCAGTTTGTATTGCCTTTTGCTTATTGGCATTATAAGAACGGCACGTTAAAAAGCACTACTTCTGCTAAATATACTAAAGAATTATATTTCTTCTCTCCTGAACACCATGAAGTATTTGAAACCCGGACCAATGAGGGGAATTATAATTTTGAACTTCCGCGTATATTGTATAGCCAGGATTATCAAATGAAGAAATGGCTGGCAGTTCCTTTAAAAAATCAATATAAAAACGATATATATAAATATGACAAGCCAATCTTAATTATTGCAAACCGGTATAATATGGAGTGGGACGGGCCACCTGTGAGTTATTTTGATCTCCCAACATTGGATTTTATTATTAATACTTTAAAACAAAGTTATACGATCATTTATAACCGTCCCCGTCCCGGAGATATATCTGTTGATGGAAGCGTAACTTATGATTTGAAAGAATTTGAATGGCTGGAAAATGATCATCCGGAAGTGCTGCTGATGGACAATTTATATCAGGAGAATAAAGGTAAAGCACGTAATTTTAATCATTTGCAATTAATGGTTTATGCAAACGCAGATCGCTTTTTATCTGTTCATGGCGGAACAGCTACTTTAGCGAGTTATTTTGGAGGGGTTAACCTGGTGATTTCTAAAAAAGGACCAGAACATCATTTTAACTGTTATCAAAAGCTTTATCCACAATTTTCGGGAGCTCAGATTCTTCATGCAAAAACGGAAAAAGAAGTGAGGGAATTAATAAGTAGTCATTTTATACCAAAAATATAGTAAACTTATTATTTCAATAAGTTATTTCTTTTTAATTCTAAATGGTGGCTTAAGATATCGGAAATATGATCTGACCTTTTTTTCCATGTATTTTGTTTAGCCAGCGTTTTTCTCTCTTCCGATTTTTGGACATTATTTTCTCTCAATGCCTTATTTATTGCGGCTGTAAAAGAAGCCGCATCACTGCAATAATCCACCAGATCACCTGTAAAATCTTTAAGATCGATATTGAAATCGGTAGATACCACAGGTTTACCAAAGCTTAAGTATTCAAATAGCTTGATTGGAAAAATCGTCCTGCTTACCGCATCTCTCTTAAAAGGAATAATCGCTATGTCAAAGCTATTGATCATTTGCGGCACTTCCAGGTAAGGAACCGCGCCAGTTACATGAACATTAGCAGCCTTAAATAAGGATTCAGTAAGATATTCCTCTTCGATAGGTCCGGCAAATACAAAAGATTTATCTGTATTCGCGTCAACCACCTCTTTTAATAATTCATAGTCCATCCTGCGCTCTATCGTACCTAAGTAACCTACAACCGGCTTATGTGTATTTTTTAATTTTTCGTGAATGGGCAAAGTAGCATCAACTTCTCTAAAACCATTGTCAGAATCTGAAGCATTGGGTACAAAATAAGTATTGCTATTCAATAATTTTTTCTCCTGCGTCAGTTTTACACTTGTGCAAATGACAAGATCACTTTTTAAAACCAGCTGATCCTCGGATATAATACCATGCTTCATATCATAAGGTACTATCATTGGATCTACACAATGATAAACGGTGAGCATTGGTTTAATTTTAGCAGCTAGATTTGGATAATGAAAGTTAAAAGAATTGATAAATATAAAATCTTTGATCCCTTTTTCCCTGAATATCTTTTTTAACCTCAGTGTAATCAGTAATTCATTGATTTTTAGCAATGACCTAAATACGAATCCTTCAGGCATGAAGTTTATCGGTAATAAAGGCGGGGTAATGACAATTTTTAGGTTCGGCAGATCAGTATCAATTAAGCCATCAGAAAAAATAGAAAATTTATTTTCTCTTTCTTTTAACTTATCAGTCTTCATATAATAGAAGTAGTCCTTCAGTGTAAAAGGATAATCTATGAAAAATACCTGATTTTGCTCTGCAAGGTTCCGGGCTATAAATAGAGAAGTAGACTTAATGTTGCCATCAAACCTGGTATTTCCCAAAAATATAATTACTTTATCCTTTAACATTATTTATATACCGATGTTTCGCTTAAAATGAAATGATAATGGTTTTCTTCCTGAATTTTTGAATAAAACATGATTTGAAGGAACACATTATATATGATAAGGGACACGCAAATTAAATATTCTTATTTGTTATTTGAGTATGTTTTTTATTACAAACTTACGAATGGGTCATATTGCCTTTAATTAAAATATAAACGAGTTTTAATTACTTTACAGGAATAATATTCTTATAAATAAAGTTATGAAGTGCATTCGTATTTGCTTTTAAATCTGCAGATAAATACCATATATTATTCACCCTAATTCCCTTACTAAAGGAGTCTAACGGAAATCTTGCCTGTTCAATAGTTTTGCTTGTTGACCCTAATATATCCCCGCCCACTTTAAAAAGAGTCATACTAGACATACTGGTCTCCATATTGGGCAAGATCTGAGACATGAATACCGGGTAAATTGCAGGACCCGCCCCCTGTAGTTTATTGAAAAGTGCAACCAGTACGGTACGCTGTCTTTCTGTTCGATCATAATCTCCACGGCCAACACCTCTGATCCGGGTGTAAGCAACCGCCTGCTTCCCATTCAGGTTCTGCATCCCTGGAGAAGTAACGGGTATAGAAGGGATTTTTTCGATGATAGAGATTTCTGTAAGATAATTGTTTAAAAAAGAAACTTCTTCAGGTTTTACATTGACTTTTACCCCGCCCAATGCTTCGATCATCTTCGCTGTGCCAAAAAAATCTACATTGATATAATCTTTGATATCCATTGCGAAATTCTGATTGATAGTTTTAATCGCCAGTTGCGGCCCGCCAATCGCAAATGCTGCGTTAATTTTATCCATGCCCTTCCCCTCAATATTTACATACGTATCTCTGAGAATAGAAGACATTTTTATTTTTTTTGTCACCTGATCAATAGTGATAATCATGATCACATCAGAATTTCCCTGTTGCTCTTTGTTGCGCCTGTCTACAGCGAACAAAGCAATATTCATCGGTGGGTTTGCTATTTTAGCTACTGCAGCACGTACAGCTGGAGAAATTCCTAAAGCTGCCGGGCTCTTGTCTAATTTAATTACAGCAGGGGTATATTCAATTTCCGTGCCGGCTGTTTTTTTTGCCAGTGAATCCTGAGCATAAGCTGTAGTTTGAATCAGACAGATCAGCAGCAGGTAATATAAAAGATGTTTCATTTCTAAAGAGCGGTATTTTATGTTATTTATAGTGATTGTTTGTGTTATTTACAGTAGTTCTTTTTGATCATATAGTTTGATTTAATGATAAGAATTTTAATCATATTCTAATCTGATTTTTTCTTGAAAAATTGTTCGTCTAATTTTATACATTTGATTAACGTATAGTTAGGGCTCATCCTCACTGAAAAAAACGGCATGAAATCTAGAAATCTCGCTCATTATCTCAAAATTTTCTTTTATTATTTTTGTTCCTCTTTATTAATACTAATCTACGTATTTCTAATTGCCTGGACTTACTGTTATTCTTTATACGTGAGTTATCTTTTGGGAGCAGCTTTCGTGGCAAGTATAATAATTTTTACTGTAAATAAGAGTAAAAGGCAGTCAATCAAATTTTTACTGCTTGGTGCAGTTCTCTTCATGTTGCTGTTGCCTTTTAATCTGAGACAATATAACAGGCGTGCAGAGGCCTTGCAAAGCCGTATTAATAATAAAGGAGAGCTGACTACGAAAGAAAAGCTTGGTGTTTATGGTTGTTTAATCATGGTAACCGTATTTGATATTATTCCTTTTCCTGAAGTTGGGATAGAAAACTTTTACCTCTTTTTTCCGATAAAAGAAAAGCAGCGGACTTTTCATAGCAATGCTTTTTTAAATTCTCCCAGCATCATGAGGGAAGTTAAACGGAAAACTTTAGGATATGTAGCCTGGAATAAATGGATCACGGTTTTTAGTAAAGATTTCAGGTATTCTGTCGCATTTGACCCTTGTTTAATACAAACGGTAAACAAGAAAGGATACAGAGAGGTCACTTTAACTACAGCATTCCAATATAGAAAAGATTATGTAACGATACATGCAAATGGTTTTATGCGTGGATGGTTTGCTTTTAGAATTGACGAAGGCTTATTTTGGTATTTACAGGAAGAAGGTTGGTTACATCCTTATACAGCAATCTGGATAGCGAAACTGGAAGATTAGCGGAGGTTATTTATTTTAACTCCGTGTCCGGAACACGCTTATTTTTTAAATTATTAAAACTTTGCCTGATCGAGCCATTAAGCGCCAGGAACAAATTTGGTAAATATTTATCGGTCAGAATGGCAAACATCAAGGTTACAAAAAAGATCAGTACTGGGAAAAGTACGATGATATTATCTTTGAAAACCACTTTATAATTGATGTGATAGAAAAATAAAATGATCAATGGATGAAAAAGATATATAAAAAGAGAATAATCTTTTCCCCATTTCCCTAATAGTTCATTTTTAAGATTAACTGAAAAAGCGAGGATGAAAATCCCTACAGATAAAAATAAAGTCCCTATCAAATATTGATGTGAGGTTGCTGGCCTGTCTGTATAAATATTGATCAGTGTGATTTCTAAGATTTGCATCAGGTAGCCTACAATCACTAATAATGCACCCAGCTTTATTGTAAACATGCTCTTAAACCATTTTTTGTTATAAAAACAGCTTCCTATAGTCATGTATGGAATTGATAATAACGGAATAACATATCCGGTTCGTGTAGGAAAGGGAAGGTGTACCAGGTTAGAATAAGAATCTGCCACCAATACCAGTATAATGACTAACACGGAAAGAGAGAGCGTAATATAAAAGCTGATATTTAATTTTTTGAAAACATAAACAGCCAGGGTTCCAATGGCTAGAGAAGGCAAAAACCAGAGGTGGAAATATGCTCCGGGAAAGATGTGTCTCCAGTTAAACGTACCATCAAGTAAATATAAGGCGATGATATAAACAATATCGGCAACAATCAGAATGTTTAAAATTTTTATACAATTTTTAACAACGGATCTTGTTGGGTCATTGATCAGGCTCTTTTGAAAATAATATCCACTGAGTAAAAAGAAGAAAGGAACTCCCCACCTGCCGGAAATTCTCACCACAGCTTCCAGGTCTTGATTCATGTTATTAAAACCAGTATGTAGGAAAACGATAAAGAAACTAGCCAATAGCCTGAATATATCAACATTGTTGTTTCTAAAAGTTTTTTTCATTCTCTTTCTAATTAAAGATGTTAAAGATAGGTAATTATGATAAGTATTAAGGTTTCAATTTTATGCCATTATTGTACCAATCTATTTGTTGAAACATACATGATGGCTATCCAATTTTTTCCGCTAATTATTACAGCAGGATTTTTTTGAAAAGGCAGGCCTTTTTTGACCAATTCAGTAGAATTAGCTAAATATTTTTATCTTTATGGAATCTTAAAAAATCTATTTTAACCCAATGCTGAAAGCCCAAGTCGAATACTTTAAGAATCTGGATGGTTTAAGATTTTTGTGTTTTTTAGCTGTTTTTACAGTCCACTCTTTACACACAGATAATACCGCGGTACAATCTAATTTTTTTTTTAAATTCATTGTAGATGGGTTATTAGCAAATGGTGGTTTAGGCGTAAACTTTTTTTTTGTATTAAGTGGTTTTTTAATCACTTATCTTTTAATCTTAGAGAAGCAGAGTACAGGTACTATTAATATCCTTCATTTTTGGTTTAAGCGGGTCATTAGGATCTGGCCTCTCTACTTTGCCTGTGTTTTCTTCGGCTTTGTTATCTTTCCATTTGTAAAAACTTATTTGGGCCAGCCCTCAGCAGAATCGGCAGACCCGAAATATTATTTATTATTTCTGGGGAATTTTGATATTTTAAAAAATGGATGGCCTAGTTCTACCGAACTTGGTGTTTTATGGAGTATTTCTATAGAAGAACAGTTTTATCTGGTCTGGCCGGTACTTTTATATTTTGTTCCTGTAAAAAGATATTGGATCGTATTCCTGGTCATCATTTTCATTAGCCTTATATTCAGAAGCTTACATAATGATCCTTTAATCTATCATTATCATACTCTTTCCTGCATTTCGGATATGGCAGTTGGTGGTTTTGCTGCCTGGCTAATCCATACTGCTGTAGTGAGAAATTTTATAGTAAACTTAAGTAAGGCCAGTATCATCACAATTTATATCGCTTTTGCAATATCTTTTGTTTTTAAAGAGCAAATATTAGATCAGATTTTTCTAGTTAGTGTTTTTGAGCGGCTTATCATTTCAATTCTGATTGCCCTGATTATTTTAGAACAGAATTACAGTGTCAATTCATTTTACAAAATGGGGAATTTCAAATTTATTTCAAAATTAGGGCTAACCACATTTGGAAATTATATGCTTCATGTAATTGCGATCATCACCGTAGTAGAAGTATTAAAACTTATAGGCGTTAAAGATAATATTTATACACTATTATTATTGTTTCCTATTGCTGCGCTGATCTTAACCATATTTTTTGGTAAAATAAGTTATGAGATTTTAGAAAAGCCATTTCTGCGGCTGAGGAAATATCTGAAGTAATATTTACCAGATCACCTCTGCTTTAAAGGGCGTACTGCTTTCCTGTTGATCAGCCTGATGAACAGGATGGTAATTGAAATGACTTAATCCTTCACGTAAGTCTTAATAAGTACGCTATTTGATTTCTTTACATATTTCAAATGATAGTTGCGGCTCAGCGACTCCTTCTTCTTAAAATGATCTAATGTATTCGATATAATATTTCCATTGGGATCAAATACAATGATCCTGATCATCTGATCTTGATGCGATGTCAGAATTGTGTTTAGATAACTATCAGCTGATGGATAAATAAATTTTTCTCTATTGCCATTCCTCACTTCCAGCGTATGCGCCTGATTCCCTATTTTAAATTTCAAAATACAATCCTCACACTCTACACGTAAAATCCCGGCAGGCTTATCATTATTTAGATGAAGGTATTCCTTGTTAGCAGCATTTTGAACGTTAACTTCCTTTTGTGTGTCTTTCTTTTTTTGGTTTCTCACACAACCACACATCACCATAAGAATAAGAAGTAGCGGAAGATAATAACTGTATTTCATCGTGTTTTTTGAGTCAGGCTACCCATAATGATGCATTTATTATGCCGTTATTAGCAAATGAGAAATACGGTGGATCTAACCCTCTCCTGTTAAAGCATTAGCTATTTAATTTTATTAGGTTCAGCATTGGGGGAGCAGGGGCAATTGTTTTACATATAGATGAAGATTTTCCCCTGATAGGTTAAAACTATAATCAAACTATTAAGCAAGAAAATATTCTATTATTTTTTTTATCACTATTATAGTAATTCATTAGATTAACAATTAAACGATTAGCCTCAATTAAATATCCTGGCAGTTTTCTTCGGTTTTATTTTTGTTATTAATACGTAGTGATATTCGTTTTTATGCTTAATGGTTAAATTATGATGTTGTTTGGCGCTGAAATATAATTTTTTATTTATTTTGAATGAATATTTAAACGTATTTGAGCGTGTTTTGAAAAACTCATTTAAATGAAATTCCGTATTTATAAAATGATTTATAATTTGTATTTTTATTGACATATCTTTGGTAAACAAATGGATAATTGTTAATAAACATAGATATAATATATACTTATACAAGTAACTTAATTAAAAGCTGACTTCAGAATGGAAAGTGTCTCATTTGGTAAAAAACAAGTTTTAATAGTTGACGATGAGCCCAGCATTTTAAAACTGCTTAATTTCATATTGTCAAAACAATACGATATTCATGCTGTTGAGAGTGGGTATAAAGCCCATTTATGGTTAGAAGATGGCAATTTTCCTGATATTGTTATCCTGGATTTGCACATGCCTCATTTTGATGGTACTTCGTTTTTAAAGAGTATAAAAATAAGCGGTTTTTACAGGGAGATTCCTGTGATTATCTTATCGGCTGCTGAGGACCTGGACAGGATCGTTGTTAATTTGCCATTTAAGGTGGAAGCACACTTTCCCAAGCCTTTTAATCCGGAGAGTTTAAAAGATGAAATTGCCAGGGTACTTGAATCAAGTAAAAATTATGTTAAATAAATAATGGATTACAACTACAAAGGAATAAGTCTTGTGTATTCAGGGGCTGGTCTTTCTACAGCGTCTTCTGATGGTTTGGGACAGGAATACAACGTCGTTAATGTGGGTGAGGCCACTAAGCTGGAAGCTTATTTAAGTACCTTGTCTTTATTTAGTACGCCTGATGTGATTATGATCGAAGTTAAAGATGAGGAGCTGGTTTTCTCTATCGTTGCCAAGATCAAAAGTAATCCGCTCACGAGTGGACTGATTATTGTTTTACTGGGTCAGATGCCAGATGCGAAATTGAGAACCAGGGCTATTAAAGCAAAAATCCATGATCTGTATTTTAGCCCTTATGATATTGAGGACCTAAAAGACCGTCTTAACTTTTTAATTAAATTTAAGCTGATCAAGCCCAATATTGAACAGCTATCTGTAATTAAGAAAGAAAGAGAAGAATATAAGATCCCGACTTCTAAACGCATTTTTGATATTGTATCCTCAGGTGGCATTTTATTATGTGCTTCACCCTTTCTTTTGATCATAGCTATATTGATTAAGCTGGATTCTAAGGGGCCAATAATATATAAGAGTAAAAGGGTAGGGACTGGTTATAAAATCTTTGATTTTTATAAGTTCCGTTCGATGAAAGCAGGGGCTGATCTGGAGTTGAAGAATCTTTCTGCACTGAATCAATATGCTGATGATGGAAGCGGTGCAAATGCATTTGTGAAAATTAAGAATGATCCCAGGGTTACTAAATTAGGTAACTTTTTAAGAAACTCAAGCTTAGATGAAATACCTCAGCTTTTAAATGTACTTAAAGGAGATATGTCATTGGTTGGCAACAGGCCGCTGCCTTTGTATGAAGCAGAAATGCTAACTTCAAATGAATGGTCAATGAGGTTCCTGGGGCCCTCTGGTTTAACAGGGCTATGGCAGATTAGTAAAAGGGGCAAGGGTGAAATGTCTGATACCGAAAGAAAGAAACTTGATAATTTCTATGCTAGAAATTATTCCGTATGGTTTGACTTAAGTATCATGTTAAAGACCGTTCCAGCGCTTTTCCAGAAAGAAAAAGTATAAGAAACTTATGAATTAACAAATAATAAATTTTAAAATTAACAACAAAATGAAAAAAAATTACGCGCTTCTTTTAGCATTGCTATGCTTATTTGCCTTAAAAAGTTCTGCACAGGAATCTATTATTGGACAAATTAATTATACCACCCTTGAAAAATACATTCAGGCTGCCCGTGATTATTATCCAAAACGTAAGATCCAGGAAGCGCAAACAACTATTGCTAAAACTGGCGTTACTACCGCTAATTTATCTTATTTAGATATCATTAGTGCATCTTATTTTTACAGACCTGGCGATAAGACCGCTATTAGTGTACCTGGTAGTATCAATGCTAACCCATATGTTTTTAATGGTGTGCAGTTAGGTGTAGGTTTAAACCTGGGTACATTCCTGCAAAAGCCTTTTTTAGTTAAACGTGCTAAAGCAGAATATAGGGTAGCAAAACTACAGCAGGAAGATTTTGATATTACTTTAGAGAATGAAGTTAAAAGGAAATATTATATCTACATACAATCATTAAGCGAATTAAAAATAAAAACTCAAACTGCTCAGGAAAGTAGGGTAGTTGCTGATAATTCATCAAAAAGATTCTCAAAAGGTGAAGTTTCCCTGGATGAATATAATATGTCAAGAAGAATATTGGCTGATGCAAATACAGACCAAATTGCAACTGAAGTTCTTTTTCTAACTTCCAGAGATGAACTGGAAGCCCTTATCGGAAAAAAACTTACGGATATTAAATAAATTAAAAATTAGAAGCACCAAATGGATATCAAAAGATTTTTTAAACTGTTAAAAAGATACGCATGGATACTTATTCTCCTTCCTGTTCTTGCCGCAGCTTTAACATACTCCTTATCTAAAAATCTGCCAAAAGAATACAAATCTGAGGCGCAAATTGCTACCGGATTGGTTGATCAGTCTAAACAAGTTGCTTCTGCAAGCGGTAGCGATTATTTTAAGATAAGCCAGCAGTTTAATAATATCATGGAGAAAATGAAAATGAGGAAGATCATGAGTATTCTTTCTTATAATTTGATCATTCATGATTTAGCCGACCCAAAAAGTTCTTTCAGACCCTATAGCAAAAAACTTGATTCTCTTTCCGCTTCGGATAGAATGGAGCTGATGCTGGTCTATAAAAAACGACTTGCATCTAAGCTAGCGATAACCCCATATGATAATGCCGGGAAGTTTAAATTATATGATATCCTATCTTCTATGGGATATGATGAAGCTTCAGTAAATAAGAAATTAAATATTTACAGACCTGATAACAGTGATTTCGTAAACATATCTTACAGTGCGGAAACACCTTTACTAGCTCCATACCTGGTTAATACCTTAGCTACAGAATTTATCAGGAATTATAGTGCTGATGTCTACACGAATCAGAATAACTCTATTGCCCTGCTTGATTCTTTACTCAGTAAGAAAGAACAGGACATGAACAGTAAAAATGCAGCATTGAAAGACTTCAAAATGAAGAATGGCGTGCTAAATCTTGATGCACAATCAAGTACTGTGTATGGACAAATTTCTGCCTATGAAGAAAGAAAAGCAGCCGCCATACGTGATATTCAATCTAATCAGGGCGCACTATCTGCAATTAACAGCAAGCTGCGCGGTGGTGATCCTTATGCTGGCGGAGCAACTGCGGCGGCGGATAATTCTTCACTTCTTTTATTGAGAAACCAGTTAAAGATAGCAAATGATAAATATATTGATGATAATTTCAGACCTGCAGATAAGAAAAAAGTGGATTCGCTGCAGAATTTGATTTCATTAAAATCTATCAACAATTCTGATAACAATGTAGTTGATCCTAAAATATCAAAACAAGGGTTAATTACACAAAAGTCAAACCTGGAGATTTCTACTGAGCAAATTAAAAATACAATCAGCTCTATTGATAAAGAGTTAAGTTCATTAAAAGCGCAGTACAATACGATGGTGCCTTTTGATGCAAATATCCAAAACTATGAGCGGGATGCTGATCTGGCTACAAAAGATTACATGGCAGCTTTAGACAGTAAGAACCAAACCCGTACCGTACAAAACATGGGTTTGAAACTAGAAGTTGCCCAGGTGGGCCTTCCGGGGATGCCACAGTCTTCAAAGGCGCTCATTTATGTAGCACTCTCAGGAATCGCTACTTTTAGTTTTTGTTTTGTTGCTTTAGTGGTGTTATTCCTGCTGGATAGATCAATCCTGGATTTAGCGCAACTGGCCAGACAAACTGGCGGGCCAGTATTGGGTTCTTTAAATATGATCAAAGCAGATCAAAAAGATCCAAGGACGATCTGGAATGATGAAGGTACCAATCATGATTTTAATATCTATAAAGATCTTTTGAGATCCTTAAGGTTTGAAATTGATAAGGAGATGACCAATCATAATGTACAGATCCTTGGAATTACGAGTTTGAATGCTGGAGAAGGTAAATCATTTTTAGCATCAAGTTTAGTCTATGCATTTGCGATGACGGGTAAGAAAGTACTTTTAATTAGTGCAGAAGCTCAGATTACGGATAAGAATCCATCACAAAAACTTATTCCAAGCCAGTTCTTTGAAACTTTTATTGTCAAAAAAGAATTTCATACCGAAGATTTGATTACCGTTTTTAATAGTCAGTCTACCAATTCATCTTTACTTGAAACACAAAGTGCTTCTAATCTGAACATAGGTTTTGAAGCATTGAAGAAAGAGTTTGATTTAATTGTTATCGATGTAAATAGCTTAAAAGAAGTAAATAAAGCAAAAGAATGGTTGTATTTTACGGATAGAAGTATCGCTGTTTTTGAATTTGGCAATACCATACAAGATTCAGATAAAGAAGGAATTACTTATATTAAGAATACACCAGGCTTCATGGGATGGATATTAAATAAGGTGAAAGAAACGGCATAGATGAATTATATCTTATCTGTTTCTGTTGACTTTTTAAGTAGTTGAGTTTATGATGCAATATTTCAAGTCTTTATCTTTTAATACAAAGAGGATTCTATTCTTTTTGACCGGGGTGCTAATTTCTGTGTTTATTGGATATGCAACTATTGTATTAGGGGTAATGGCTGCACTTGCTATAGTGATGCTTTCCGCACTCGTTTTACTCCAGATATTTTATTTCAGTAATCCGAAATCTACCCTGTATGCCTTAATATCCTATTGTTTTCTCTATGGTATATTAATGCGGGAAGTTGGCGGGCCTATACCGTATGGAACATTAATTGAAGTTTTAATTGGTTTTTGCTGGGTTGTATCTATTGTAAAAGTCCCGATCCATGAATGGGGAGTGGTAAAAACAGACCTTTTCTATATTCTTTTATTTTGGTTTGCATTAAGTGTACTGGAAGTGATCAATCCTGCTGGTGCAAGTGTAATGGGCTGGCTTCAGGAAATAAGATCTGCAGCACTTTACCCTTTCATTATCGTTCCAGTTGCTTATCTTTTGTTTAACAGTAACAAAGATCTTAATCTATTTCTGAAAATGATCCTGGTGTATTCAGTTTTTGCTGCACTAAACGGAATCAAACAATTACATTTTGGACTTTCTTCAGGGGAACAGGCCTTTTTGGATCAGGGAGCTGCAAATACGCATGTTTTATTTGGGAAATTAAGGGTTTTTTCATTCTATAGTGAAGCTGGACAGTTTGGGGCCTCGCAGGCACAAATGTCTTTGATGGCATTAATTTTAGCCCTTGGACCATTTAAATGGTGGAAAAGAGTGCTTTTGCTGATTGGTGCTTTATTGATGTTTTACGGAATGTTGATTTCTGGTACCAGGGGAGCCTTATTTGCTTTAGTCGTAGGTGCTTTTGTGGCGATTGTTTTAAGTAAGCGTTTTAAAGCCATGATCCAGGGCGGAGTAGCTGCGGTATTGTTTCTCTGCTTTTTAAAATTCACTTCTATAGGGAATGGAAATTACCAGATTTATAGGTTAAGGACAGCTTTGGACCCGCAAGATGCTTCACTAAATGTGAGGCTGCATACCCAGCAAGTGTTAGCAGAATATATGAGTACAATACCTTTTGGTGGTGGCTTAGGTGTTCTTGGTGCCGCTGGTAATATGTATAACCAGGATAAATTTCTTTCTACCATTCAACCGGATAGTTACTGGGTTAAAATCTGGGCGATGTACGGGGTAGTAGGATTGACCATTTGGATAGGGATCATGATGTATATTCTGGGTAAGTGTTGTGGTATTGTCTGGAAATTGAAAGATCCGGGGCTGCGCATAAAGTGTATTGCTTTAACTGCTGGCTTTGCAGGAATATTTTTCTGTAGTTATGGTAATGAGGTAATTAATACGATGCCCTCATCGATCGTAGTATATATATCCTGGGTGTTTGTTTTTATTAGTCCAAAATTAGACAGGGACATCCTGGAACAAAATTTAATTTAACTGATTAATTGATTTTAATATGCCTTTTACAATATTTGGAATACCAGCATTGATATGTTTAGCTTATGGGATTATCCGGGGATTAAAAGCCTTTGATAAAGACAAATAATCTCATTTTACCTTTATATTATATTTAATTATGTCAATTGTATCCAGAATAAAATCAAACCCTGCTTTAAAGCAGTTTGCGCTTAAGTTGCTGATTCCGGCAAATGACCATAAGCCTAGACTGTGGGTTAGATTATTTCTAAATCCTTTTAAACATAAAAGAGGCAAAGGTTCTATTGTACGCTGGAAAACAAGAATGGATGTTTTTCCGTTTAACAATTTTACTTTGGGTGCTAAATCTAAGATTGAAGACTTCACTACTATTAACAATGGAGTAGGGGATGTTAATATTGGAGAACGTACCATTATTGGACTGGGCAATACGGTAATTGGGCCAGTGAATATCGGAAACGATGTGATGTTTGCGCAAAATGTAGTGGTTTCTGGAATGAACCACAGTTATGAAGATATCAGTTTGCCTCCGAGTAAACAGAAAGATATTTGTTTACAAATTACTATAGGAGATAACGTTTGGATTGGTGCAAATAGTGTGGTTACAGCCGGGGTAAGTATTGGTAAGCACAGTATCATTGGTGGGGGAAGTGTAGTCACTAAGAATATTCCTGCCTATTCTGTTGCAGTAGGTAATCCTGCAAAAGTGATTAAAAGATATAATGATCAGACTAAAGCCTGGGAAAAGGTAGTGTCATAAAAAATATTCAGTATAAATACATTTAAAATAATGAGCTCAGTTAAACAGCATTTTGATAAAGTAACCTTACTTATTACACACTACAACAGAAGTAAATCTTTAGAGCGGTTATTGGAAACTTTTGCTGCAACTAATTGTTCATTCAATGAAATTGTGGTTTCTGATGACGGGAGCAAAACTGAGCACGTTGATTATATCAATAGCTTAAAAGGTAAATACGAATTTACATTAGTTACTACCCCTAAAAATAGCGGACTGGGTAATAATATTAATAAGGGACAAGATGCGGTTAAAACTGAATATACTTTATATGTTCAGGAAGATTTTATACCTATAGAAGGCTTTGCAGCTAATTTTAGGAATGGTTTATCGATCATGGAGAATGATGAAAAAGTAGATGTGGTTAGATTTTATGCTTATTCTAATTATCCTCATTTAATTCCATTTAAAGATGGATTCTCTGAAATGATCTATGATCCCTGGTCTGCAAACCTGGATAAAATAACCATGTACAGTGATCATCCGCATTTGAAGCGGAAGAATTTTATGGAGAAATTTGGCCGTTATTCGGAGATGAAGGATCCTGAAAAAACAGAATATGATACCATGGTATCTTTTGTGAAACGTAGAGGAAAAGCTTATTTTTTCACCAATTATAAATCTGTTTTTGAACAGATCAATACTTCTTCAGAGCCGAGTACTATGGAGCGTGGAAGTTTAAGAGATAGCGAGAATGTTTTTGTGCGGGCCGGGATCGTCTTGTACAGACATTTAAAATTTAATTATTTTTACTTTTTTAAAATTTAATACCTGGTCTATACTATACAATTTGATAGTTTTTATGATTTATGAAAGATAACAATCTCCCATTTACGAATGATGTAATAATTATAGGACAACAGCCCTGGGATATTGATCTTGGAAGCAACTGTAAGAATATTGCGCTAGAGCTGAGCAAGCATAGCCGCGTTCTTTACGTAAATTCTCCTCTGGACAGGATTACTTTATATAGAACTAAAAATGAGGCGAGAACACAGCGCCGTTTAAATGTAATAAAAAATAAAGAAGACGGACTGGTTAAGATCCAGGATAACCTCTGGAATTTTTATCCGGATTGTATGGTAGAGTCTATTAACTGGATAGGGAATGATTTCTTATTTGATCTGGCTAATAAAATTAATAACTATAGATTCGCAAATTCTATTAAAAAAGCATTGCAGACTTTAGGGTTTACAAATTTTATACTCTTCAATGATAACGAGATGTTTAAAGGGTTTTACCTGAAAAAATATCTGAAACCAGATTTGAGCATCTATTATTCCAGAGACTACATGATTGCTGTTGATTACTGGAAAAAACATGGGGAAAAACTAGAGCCAGAATTGATTGAATTAAATGATCTATGTGTAGCCAACTCTACCTTTTTAGCTGCCTATTGCAGAAAATATAATCCAAATTCTTATGATGTTGGTCAGGGATGTGACTTTGATATCTTTGTGAAAGATGCAAATAAAGCCTTGCCAGAAGATATGCTGACTATCAAAAAGCCAATTATCGGATATGTTGGGGCCTTGCAAAGTATCCGTTTAGATATTGAAATTATCGCACATATCGCTAAATCAAGGCCAGATTGGTCAATTGTATTGGTTGGGCCAGAAGATGATACTTTTATCGCCAGCGACCTTCATCAATTTGATAATGTTATTTTTACCGGCAGAAAACCAATGGAGACTTTACCTGATTATATCCATTCTTTTGATGTTTGTATTAATCCTCAATTGGTCAATGAAGTAACGATTGGTAATTACCCGCGTAAAATTGATGAGTACCTGGCCATGGGCAAGCCAGTAGTAGCTACTGAAACTAAAGCAATGGAAACATTTGCAGAAGCTGTTTACCTGGCAAAATCAAAAGAGGATTATGTGATCCTTATAGAAAAAGCAATTCGCGAAAATTCTGCAGAGCTGGAAGATAGCCGTACGCAGTTTGCACTGGAGCATACCTGGGAAAATAGTGTTGCTGAAATTTACCGCGCTGTTTCTTTAACACAGCAAAATATACTAGCCTAATCATATTTATGGACGTTTTACTTATTCTCTGGATAGGCTTTCAAGTTTTATTGAGTATAAATTTAGTGCTTCCTTTAGTACTTTATATCCTTAATTTATTTAAACCCAAAAAGATCAGTCCTGTTCTTGCTGTGCGGGAGTATGATTATGCCATTATTGTAACGGCATATCAGCAGACTAACTTACTTCCTTCGGTTGTGGATTCAATTTTGAAACTGAAGTATACAAATTACCTGGTGTATATTGTAGCGGATGACTGTGATATCACAGGATTGAACTTTAATAGTGACCAGGTAGTTTTACTGCGTCCTGAACAGAAGCTGGCCAGCAATACAAAATCGCATTTTTATGCGGTTAATAATTTCAAAAGGGCACATGAATACCTGACTATCATTGATAGTGATAACCTGGTTGATCCTGATTATTTAAATGAACTCAATAAATTTTTTGCTACTGGATATATTGCGGTGCAAGGGGTGAGGGAAGCGAAAAACTTAAATACAAGTTACGCCTGTCTGGATGAAGCGGGTGATATGTACTACCGTTTTATTGATCGGAAACTCTTATTTGAAAATGGTTCTTCTGCTTCATTAGCGGGTTCTGGAATGGCTTTTACGACTGCATTTTATAGAGAATGTTTAGAACTGCTGGATATTGAAGGTGCAGGATTTGATAAAGTGTTGCAGATGGAAATTCTGAACCGGGGTAAACGCATCGCTTTTGCTGAAAAAGCAGTGGTTTTTGATGAAAAGACATCTAAGCCAGATCAGCTGGTCAATCAAAGAGCCAGGTGGATCAATACCTGGTTTAAATATGCGGGGAAAGGTGTGCGTTTAGCTGGTACGGGAATAATTAATTTCAACTGGAACCAGTTTCTGTGTGGTTTAGTGTTTTCAAGACCACCTTTGTTTATTATTGTAGGTTTAACAGGTATATCCATCCTGTTAGATATTTTTATGATGCCTGCATTTTTGTTTTACTGGCTATTTGCGGTTATTAGCTTTTTTACCGTGTTTTTTATCGCCCTGCATCATTTTAAAGCGCCAAAAGCAGTTTATGCTGCTTTAAGCAGGGTGCCGGTTTTTATATTCCTGCAAATTATCTCGTTGTTTAAAGCCAAACGTGCCAATAAGATATCTACTGCCACCGTCCATTATTACGACAGTAAAATTGATGATGTTGAAAAAACAGATACTTAGTCTTTTATATATTCATTTCCAGTCAGCTAATTATTAGTATGTCAGCAGCAAAAAAAATTAAAATATTACAGGCGATCAGACAAGGTAAAGTTGGTGGTGGGGAAACGCATGTGCTGGATTTGGTTAAAGAACTCGATAAAGACCGCTTTGAGTCTGTAATCCTTTCTTTTACAGAAGGGCCTATGGTAGAAAAACTAAAAGCAGATGGATTTAAGACTTATGTGGTGCATACCGAAAAGCCTTTTAATTTTAAGATCTGGAAGCAGGTAACGGAAATTGTTAAAGCTGAAAATATAGATTTGATCCATGCGCATGGTACCAGGGCCAATTCTAATACTTTTTCTAGTGCCAGGGCTTTTAAAATACCATTGCTTTATACGGTTCATGGCTGGTCTTTTCATCCTGATCAAAACCCGGTTGTAAAACTGATTAGAACGCTTAGTGAACGTTTCTTAGTGCAGGTGGCTGATGAGACTATTTGTGTTTCTCACAGCAACTTGAAGGAAGGGAAAAGTAAATTTCCAATGCCTGATTCAACGGTGATCGTCAATGGTATTAACCAGGTGAAATTTAATCCTGATGAAGTTTATAAAGATATCCGGGCTGAATTTGGCGTGTCGGAACAAGAAATACTGGTTGGCTATATTGCCAGGATTACCGCACAAAAAGAACCTTTAACCTTTTTAAAAGCAATTGCAAAAATACCGGCAGCGGCTAAGGTGAAGTTCCTTATTGTAGGTGATGGTGATTTAAAAGATCAAATGCTGGATTTGGCTAAAGAATTAGATTTGGGCCCAAGGGTGATTTTTGAGAATTTCAGAGATGATATTCCTGCTATCCTGAATGGAATAGATATTTTTTGTTTGCCTTCACTTTGGGAAGGGTTGCCTATTGCCTTATTAGAGGCTATGGCGATGCGTAAAGCAATTATCGCTACGGCAATTGATGGAACTAAAGATTTGGTAAGGGACATGGAAAATGGGGTTTTAATCCCTACCTCTAACCCTGATCAGCTCGCAGATGCCATTAACTTATTGATCGCTCATCCAAAGTTAAGGACCGAACTTGGTCTGCAAGCCGGGATAACTATTAAAGAAAACTTTGATATTGGAACCATGACCAGAAAAGTAGAAGCGACTTATGATCATGCCATTGCGGACAAGAAAAGAGGGTAGTCTTAGTCTTTCTTTTTAAGGTGGTTGAAATTGAGGTTTTTAACCAATCTGTCAAAAGTAGCTTTGAAAATTCCGCCATCAATTTGAATCCTTCTGTCTGTGGTCCATACAATACTCCTGCTAAAGGTTACCCAATGAAATTTTCCGTATCCTTTTTCACGTAATTTAATGGCTAGCCAGCCGTCTTCATTTGTTCCTGCCGGATGATTAAAGCCGTTCACGCTGAGGCATTGTTCCCTGCGGCAGGCAGAGTTGAAACCATATACATTATGTGCTTCTTCTTTAAATTTCTGACTGATCTTTCTGTTCAGATCAGAGATGTATTCATAAAAAAAGTAGACACTCCTGGGTGTTTTGGCGGTAGGAACAAAAGAGAATTTCCCATAAGTCATGCAGATGTTCTGATGCTTAATTAATGGAGTGACCATATCATCTATCCAGCTTGCAGGGTAAATGGTATCCGCATCTGCATTGATCACATAAGTTCCTTTGGCAATAGCTAAGCCCCCGTTTCTGGCATTGGTGATCCCTTGTTTTGTTTCTGTAATACAAGTTACCTTACAGCTAGTTGCGAGTTGAGCAGTGGCATCGGCAGAATTGTTATTCACTACAATAACTTCTATTGCATAATGCGTACTGCTTACTGAAAGGGAATAGAGTGTTTTTAAAATGTTTTCTTCCTCATTATAAGCAGGGATGATAATCGAGATTAGCGGGGTTTCACTGGTTAATCTGCTAAAGTTTTGGGCAATAATTGAAATGTCCCCCTCCAGCGCATCTTTTCCTTTGTTAAATTTAGCGATATTTTTTGGGATAGATATGGGTCTCATTAACACTAATTCTTATGGTGATTTTAATAGGTTTGTTTATTTATACAGGTTTTATAGCAGTATAAAGTTCTTTGTAGATCGTTTGGTTAAAAGGAGATTTTAGGATGGCCTGGATACTTTTTTTAACGCCTGTTTTCCAATCGTTATGCGTCAGTGCGATCACTGCCTGCTCCATGATCAGATCAATTTCATATTCTTTGTTCCAGCTGATCGTTGTTTCTTTAAGGAAAGCCGGATCTTGGATTTGCTTTACTGAACTTTTATCAAATAATTCAGATAGCAGCCTGTCAAAAAGCGATTTTTGGCGCTTGCCCCAGTAATGTACAACAAATTTTTCAGCGGGCTGTATTTTACTGACGCGTTGTATAATTAAACCGAAAGCCAGCTGCTCGCTAATGAACCATTTTGAATTGGCGTAGAATGCATCTGTTAAACGGAATACATCTGGCATATATTTAGCAAATGTATGACTTAGGCCAAGTACCCCAGAATTCCAGCAATAGTCTTCCTTCGTGAAAATCACTGTTTGACCGTCAATTTGAAACTCCCGGCCTGCTATATAATCAATAAATGCTTTTGGATGTTCCTGCTGGTTAAATGCGGTGAAAAATTCCAGCCCATCGGCCAGTGTATATTCTAACCGGTGCATATAACTCTGACCCGGAGTATAGGTGGCAAATAATTGATGGGTACCTGTAATAAAGAAGGTGTCTGAATCGATAAATATCACATCTTCAGCTGGAAAGCGCTGAAACGTCATATCTATAACGCCTACTTTGCGCCGGTGAAAATAATCTGTGTTTCCTAACAGATCTTTCATCAGCGCTGGGGTTAATGAAATGTATTCAATGTTTAAATGGCTCAGATAAGGTTTGAAAAAATCAGGATCATCTGTGTATACATTTATCCTGATTTCGTTTAGCTGATGTTCATGCCATGATGAAAAACTGAGAATACAAAATATCGCCCGTAAATATTCGGAGTTTCTGCCATAAGACAGCAAAACTAAATTCTTATTTATCATACTATTATTAATGATCTAAAGATCATCATATTCATGATTAAACGCAAGTAATTATAAATTTCCTTTTTTCAATTCTTCTGCTGCGTAGGCGCATGCCCTGGCTGTTAACGCCATATAGGTGAGCGATGGGTTTTGACTTGCAGAGGAGGTCATACTGCTTCCATCGGTGATGAACACATTTTTCACGTCATGCATCTGGTTAAACTTATTTAAAACTGATGTTTTAGGATCGTTTCCCATCCGGGCTGTTCCCATTTCATGTACGGTAGAGCCGCCTGGCCTGCTATAATTAAAAGTGTCAATGTTTTTAAAACCTGCTTTTTCCAGCATTTCTCCAGATACCGCACGGATATCGTCCATCATTTTATGTTCATTGTCTTCAAAGGAGAAATCTAATTTCAATAAGGGTTGTCCCCATTTATCTTTACGGGAGGCGTCCAGGGTGACTTGGTTTTTATAATAAGGTAAACATTCTCCCCAACCTGCCATCCATATGGTCCATGGGCCTGGGGTAGTAAGCTGCTTTTTGAAATCTGCTCCAAAACCTGTGATCGAACCTGATTTGTCCATCCATTCCTGACGTTCTCCATGGCCCTGAATATTATATCCCCTTTTAAAGCCAAGATTTTCATTGTCTTGCAGGTTTCTGAAACGCGGGATCAAAAATCCGCTGGGCCTTCTGCCTTTATAATATTGATCAGTAAAATCTTCATGTATCCCAAATGCACCTGCAGAAGAATGATGATCCATCAAATTGTGACCGATTTGATTACTGCTGTTCCCAAAACCATTTGGAAAACGGGAGGATACAGAATTTAGCAGGATGCCGGTGGTAGCTATGGTAGAAGCATTGATGAAAATTATTTTAGATGAAAATTCATATACTTCATTACTTAAGGTGTCTATGACCCTAACGCCTTTTGCTTTTTGCTTTTGGTCATCATACAAAATCTCCGTTACGATTGAAAATGGACGAAGCGTAAGGTTTCCTGTGGCCATTGCTGCGGGGATAGTGGAGCTGTTGCTGCTAAAATATCCGCCAAATGGACATCCCCTGGTACATAAATTTCTATTCTGGCAAGGGCCGCGGTTATCCCAGCCTCTGGTTAAATTAGCCACTCTGGCAATGGTAACTAACCTTTTTGAATCGTCTTTTTTAATGGAGTCACCCAGATGTTTTTCTATGCAATTTAATTCCATTGGGGTTAGAAATTCGCCATCTGGTAATTGATGTAAATTTTCTTTTTGTCCGCTTACCCCAATATGAGATTCTGCATAGCTATACCAGGGGGCAATATCTTTGTATCTGATAGGCCAGTCTACGCCTACACCGTCTTTTGCATTGGCTTCAAAATCTAAATCACTAAGGCGGTAACATTGTCTGCCCCAGGTTAAAGATCTGCCGCCTACCTGGTAACCTCTATACCAGTTAAATGGTTTTTCCTGGATATAGGGGTGCTCGGCATCACTCACATAAAAGTGTTTGTCGGCTGGAGAATAAGCACTGCTTTGAATAGGATCGGCCGCTATATCTTTGGTCGTATTGTTAAAACCCAAATCAAAATCCCATGGGTTTAGGTTAGCTGTTGGGTAATCTTCAATATGTTTCACATCCCTGCCTCTTTCGAGTAACAACGTTTTGAGGCCTTTTTTACAAAGTTCCATTGCAGCCCAGCCACCGCTGATACCTGACCCAATTACAATTGCATCATAAGTATTTTGAAGTTTTGCCTTGTCGTTGCTATTCATATCTATTATTTGGTTGCCCAGGATTTTTGATTTTTTTGAATTGGGATACAGGCCTCAAATTTACCAGGGATATAATCATAGGCCAATCCCTGGGTTGCACCAAGCTGAGATTGACAATATCCTTCTACAGTGAGGCTTTTCATTTTGTTGTAAAAAGGTGCGCCAAAAAGTTTATTATTTATTTTATTAATGATCCTGTTTGAAAATCCGGAATGACTTTCAAAATATTGAATGACTGCGGTTTTATCAGCGTTGCTGCATTGAATAAATTCTTTATCAAAATGATCAATTGCGTATTGTTCCAAATCATTTAATCCGGAAATAAATTTATTTTGCTGTATCGTGCTCATACAGTTAGTGACAATTTTGATAACATAGTGATCCACCCCCGCAGCTTTTGCCCCTGGAGTATCCGTAACTGGGATGATCATCTCTGCAATTTCAGCAATCACCCTTTGTTTTTTTAATAATATTTCCGGGCTTACACTTTTGCTTAGATCAAACCATTTAAAGATAGAAAAGGAGGTGATGCTTAAAGTTCCTAAAGCCAAAATACCTTTAATATAAGATCGTCTATTCACTGGAATTTGTCAGTTTTATTTATTTAAAGATAGAGATTTGAGGTAATTAAAAGCAATAATACAATTTTTGTAATATGTTTTGGCATTATTTATATAGAATGAAAGGAAGCTATATTTTTATATTTTCAAACTCCTACTTTTTGTAAAAAAAATATATAATTTGTATAAAATTTAAGGAAAGAAAAAATTTGTTATCATGATATTTTTAACGCAGCTGAGATCATGATAAGGCTAGTAGTTTTTTTTAGTAAAAAATGAGTTTAAATTGTTATCCTTCCCCTTTTACGTTTTATATTTACATCAATTATACAATTAGCGCAATTATATGGCAGAACCAGCATATCATTTTAAGGACGTTACCTTATTAGTGACACATTATAACAGATGTAATTCTTTAGAAAGATTGTTAAAAGCGTTTAAAGATTTGAACTGTACTTTTGATGATATTGTTATTTCTGATGATGCGAGTGCAGCTGAACATTTAACTGCTATAGCGAAATTACACGATACTTATGACTTTAGGTTAATTACCACGCCTGTAAATGGAGGATTAGGTAATAATATAAATAAAGGACAAGATAGTGTAAAAACTGCTTACACGGTTTATATACAAGAAGATTTTGTGCCAAAAGCTAGTTTTCCTGAACATTTTACAGATGCGCTAAATATCATGAAAGAAGATCCCAAATGGGATTTAATTAGCTTATATGCCTATTCTCATTATCCTTATATGAAACCATATAAACTTGGGTTTTCTGAAAAGGTATTTAAAGCAGCTCCATGGTATACACAAAACCTCAAATTCTTTTTATATGGAGATCATCCACATTTAAGACGGTCTACTTTTCTGGATAAATTTGGCCGATATGCCGAAGGGGTAAATGTTGATAAAGCAGAAATGGCAATGAGCTTGTCTTTTATCAAAAATAAAGGAAAGAGCCTTTTTTATGAAGATCATTATGGTTTGCTTACCCAGGATAACCCAGATGATGAACCCAGCACGGCTACCTTCCGAAAGTCCCTAAAAGATGATGGTTCGGTTTTGATGGTGGTGGCGAAGTGGGGGTATGCAAAAATTAAATTTTTAAAACTTAACTTTCAGCTGTTAGCTAAAGTGATCAAATAAATCCCTGTTTACATCTATTTTATGAGTAACCAAAAAGCTGCCATTAATGGCGCAAAATGGACCACCACATCTACTGTGATTACTACAGTTCTTTCTTTTGCGCAAATGGCTATTATTGCCAGGGTTTTAGATCCGGCAATTTTCGGATTAGTTAGTATTTGCAGTTTAGTCATTAACTTCTTCCATATTTTTGCCAATCTTGGTTTTACTAACTCGATCATTTCCAAACAAGAAACGGATAAGAAGAATCTATCGACTATATTTTTTGCCAGTATTTCTCTGGGGCTGATTATGGGGATCCTGATCTATCTGAGTTCTGGCTTTGTGGTAGATTATTATGATGAACCCCGCCTGGGTTATGTTATTAAAGTATCTTCCTTTACTTTTCCTTTAATTTATACCGGCCAGATTTACTGGAACCTGCTTCAAAAAGAATTAGAATTTAAAATCTTAGCGATCATCGAAGTCATAGCGGCAGTGGTGAGTATTACGGTGACGATTTTGCTGGCTTACAATGATTACCAGGAGCTTTCTATAATCTACAGCCAGTTATTAATTACTTTTATTAAAATGGTATTGTATATGTATTTAGGCAGAAAGCTTTTTACCCCAATACTTTATTTTAAGCTGAGTGAGATTAAAGACCACCTTCGTTTTGGTATGTATCATTTGGGAGAAGGGATATTGGGTTTTGTAAATGGTAATTTAGAAAATATTGTAATTGGAAAAGCAATAGGCGTGAAGGAGCTGGGTTTATATACCATTGCTTATCAGCTGGCTGTATTTCCAATTTATAGATTAAACCCGATTATTATGCAGGTTTCTTATCCTATTATGGCTAAGATGAAAGATAATGAAGGATTAAAACGCGCCTATTTAAAGATAGTCGATTTTATAACGTGTTGTAATTTCCCGCTTCTTGCAGGACTCTTTATTACTTCATCTAGTGTCGTGGTATTTATTTATGGTAATAATTATGCAGAATCGGTGCCGCTGGTAAGGGTGATTTTGTTTGTTAGCTTTTTAGCTTGTATGACCGCACCGATTTCTTCGCTTGCGATGTCAAAAAACAAACCCAATATCATGTTTTATCTGAACCTGTCTACTTTGTTTGTTAAAATTCCAATGATCTATTTACTTTCCAGGTATTTTGGCCTGATGGGTATTGTTACTGGTTGTGTGATCAGTTCATTGCTAGAATCAATCGTTGTGTTTAACCTGGTTAAAAGATTAGTAGGGAGTATTGTGAAACCATTTGTGGCTAACATTATTAAGCCTGTTTCCTTCTGTTTGATCATGGTTGCTGTGATTGCTGTTTACCAGTATTTTGTGGGCAACTTTGGGGTTTTTCACATTGCTGCACAAGTAGCCATAGGAGGAGTTATTTATGCGGGGTTAATCTTGAAATATAAACTGTCCATAAAAGAAATTTTAAGCCTGAGGGAATCATTATAAATGGATCATAGCCCAATTGAATTTGAGCTATTCCAGTATTAACAATTTAATTATATTCGTAAAATCTCCATCTAAATTAATATTAATGCAAGAATTAAAATCGATCGCTATAGTTTGTGTTTGTGATGACCATTATGCTATACTATTGGCTGCCGCAATAAAGTCAGTTGAGACCAATCATCATACGGATGAAAAGTTAGAGTTCTTTCTGGTGGAGGATGGGATCACCACAAAAAATAAATTGAGGATTTCTAACTCCATCAATCCGGATATGACAACGGTTCACTGGCTGCCAGCTGCTGATTGTATCCCGGATGATGCAAGTTTGCCTGTGGATAAAAGCAGTGCACCACTTAATGTTTATATCCGTCTTTTTGTTCCTCATTTTATTCCAAAACATATCAAAAAGATCATTTACCTGGATGTAGATATGATCATGTTAGCAGATGTGAGCCAGTTATGGAATACTGATCTTGGCCATAATATTGTGGCTGCAGTGCAGGATCAGTTTATACAGATTGTAAGCCGATGGGGCGGGGTAAGTAATTATGCTGACTTCGGTATTGCAGAAGATAATAAGTATTTTAATTCTGGACTGATGATCATCGATATCGAGAAATGGGAAAAGGCTGGTATTACAGAGAAAGTAATTGACTGTATTGCAAAATTTACTCATTTAGCCTTGTACCAGGATCAATATGGACTGAATGCTGTTCTTTACAAAGATTGGTTTGCTTTAGACCCGCTATGGAACCGTTTTGCTTATTCTGAAGAAGAGCGGCCGTTTATTATACACTTTACAGGCAGAAAGCCGATATATAAATCTTATGAGTATAGTGAGAAATACCGGGCAATATTCTATACCTATCTGGCAATGACAGGCTGGAAAAACTTTAAGCCAATTGGAGAAACATCCAGATATTTTAAGAAATTCAACAACCTTTTGGAGAAATTCATGAAAAAAATAGGTTTAGCCAGTAAGTAATATTTTGTTAATTTTGTTTATTTCAGAATAAAAGTTTAATTTAATATTTAAATTGAACTTTTATTAATTGTACAATTAACTGTCTCTCATTTTCAGTTCCATACGTATTTTTATTTTTTATATTGCTGGTATTTATATAGTTACAGTTCGTGTTTCAATTAGAAGAGAATTTGGTAATAAAATCGGATTAATCTTTTTTTTGTGAAAATGGAGAATAGAAATCAATATGTGTGGCTCGACTTTATCAGGGGGCTTTCGGCATTAGCCGTATTTATTGGCCACCTAAGAATTATTTGTTTTCATGATGGCAAAGAAACTGCCGGATTGGATATTTACAGTAAAATAATTTTCTTTTTGACAGGATTTGGCCACTTAGCTGTGGTTATATTTTTTGCGTTAAGTGGCTTTCTGATCATTAAAAGCATCCATGAAGCCGTATTAAAGAATAAATGGAATGCACTGCATTATGCACAAGACAGACTTTTCAGACTGTGGGTAGTTTTGATTCCTGCTTTAGTTTTGGGTTTGGTTTTAGATAGAATTGGTATTGCCTATTGGGGAGATTCATTGTTTTATTCCAACCGCTGGAAGTACTTTCTTAACCAGGATATAGAGAATAAGCTGACCGCTGTTATATTTTTTGGAAATGTGTTTTTTGTTCAAAAAATATTGGTCCCTACTTTAGGGTCTAATGGTGCATTATGGAGTTTGGCTAATGAATTTTGGTACTATGTTGTGTTTCCGCTTTTTTATTTTACCGCAATTAACTGGTATAAATTAATATACAGGGTAGTGTTCTTCATCGCAGCGATTTTGTTATTGGTATTTGTGGGTAAACAGATCGCACTTTCTTTCCCAATCTGGTTAATGGGCGGCTTAAGCTATATTATTACGAAAACAGTTGATGAGAAACATTTGAAGAGAAAAGAGCTGCTTTTTCTTTTTTCATTACTTTTTGTTGTTTTTCTTGTGCTATGCCGGTTAAAGTTTCATGAAGAAATTTTTAATTCCTATAGCGTGAGTTTCGTCTTTGCTATTGCTATCCCTTTTCTTTGTAAGGCTCAAATGAAAAGCAATATTCTTAAATCAGTGTCTTCTTTTTTTTCGGACATTTCATATACTTTATATTTGGCCCATTTGCCATTCATATACCTGGTTACTTCCATATTGGGGTTTCAAGACAGAACCTGGAGTTATAAATATTTTATGCTGTATTTGGGGCTTGTGGTTTTAACGCTGCTTTATTCGGCTTTATTATGGTTCTTGTTTGAGAAAAACACGAAGAAGATCAAGTGGCGGATCATTGGTAGGGGAAGAGGTCATTTTATCAGCTAATCATATAACCAATAAGGGCTCCCTGCAATTGCAGGGAGCCCTTATTGGTTAATATCTTATGTGTTTCAGTATTTCTTATTCAACTGCACCAATTGAAGGGGCTGAAGTATTTCTCATTGATCCATAGTAATCTTTGATCACTATTGGTGTAGCTACGCCTTTATTTTTTGCAGTTGAACTGCTGTTCAATTTGAAGGTAGTTTCGTTAATACCTGCTTCATTGCTGGATTTAAAATTCAGGTTGTTAAATTGGTTAGGAATTAAATCTGCTTCCTGACCAGCAATTACACCACTAGATTGAAAGTTATAGGCTAAGTTATTGTAGACATCACATTTACCGCCTTTTAAGCTGTAAACATCAACTACATTCCCTTGCCAGTCATTGCTTGTGTTTAAGTTTGCACAGGTATTATTAAAGACAACTGCGTTAGCAAAGGTTGTTTTACCCGGGATGATGCTGAAATCGAAAGACTGAACTTCAAATCCTGAATATTTTCTGGAATTGGTTACGATATTGTTGTAGATCAGAATGCTTTTCGCTGTTGAACCCATGGTAACTCCCCAGGCTCTAATTGCATTTCCCTGGTGATTGCTGATATAATTGTCATGGAATTTTCCAGTACCTGTGATACCAAAGATCCCATTGTGGTTATTGATCGCAGTATTTACATTATCTACCCTGTTGTGATGGATATCATAATCTTCTGCAATTCCTACATAAACCACGGCACCAACCGTTGCTGAGTTCCTGAAGTCTACGTAAGCAACTTCTAAGTTTTTTACTAATCCTTTAACAGACCCATTATCTACAGCGCCATCTAAGGAAAGCAATCCTTGTGTATTATCACAGTTGATGTTTAAGAATTTCAGGTTTTTTGCGTAAGAACCTTCAGCTCCGGTATAAACTGTTCTGTATACATAAGAGATGCACTGATCGCCTATATTTTTGAATGATGCGTGTTGAAAAGTAAAGTTATTTAATGTGCCTTCAATTTGTATCGCTCTATAGGTGTTATCTCTAAATACAAAACCTTTAGTAATTCCAGAAGTACCATCACCTGAAATAGTTAAGTTATTGATGTTACTAATTTTCATTTGAGTGAAGTTGCCAGCAACCTCTACTAAACCGTCATTTTTAATCGTGATCGGGCAACCATCAGCAGAAATGATATTTTTAATATCTATTCCACCATAAGAACCACCTTTTATTTTAATTAAATCCTGGCATTGTAAGCCCATTGTACTTCCGTCAATGGTTAAATTACCAGATCCTGTTCCAACATTGATTACTCTTTTATATAAAATTGGGTTTGTGATTACTGCGGTATCTGCTACAACTGGTACGGTAACTGATGGTTTGCCTGCTATTTCTTCTAATAAATCTTTTTTACAAGATGAAAACAATAGTAATGAACTGATGGAAACCAAGGTAAGTATTGATGTAATTCTCATTTTGAAGCGTTAAAATGAATTTATATTTTAAAATTTGTAAGGTGCTAATCTTTAGTACAATGCATAGATACATATAATATTTGTATTACAAAGAATAAAAATTCATAATATGGGGAAATATGGGTAATAATATCCCGCATTGATTATAATTTTCTTTATAGTACTATATATGAGCAAGATGTGAAGAATTGAATTATCGCAGTAAGTTTCCTTTAATGGGAAAATATGGGGTATTTTCAGTTTTTGATTTCCCCATATTAATTATAATTTTAGCAGGATATTTGCAGTTAATTAAGAGGATTTATGGATTGCAGGAGATAGCCGGATTGAATTTTAATAAAAATATATTGGAATTTGTTATTTACTTCCAATTTGAGCTATATTAGTTTCGTTTATTTCAGAGGTGGTTAATATTTATTAAAAAATCCATTTTTTTAAAGAGATCAAATCAAATTTTATGCGTTTAGCTAATATTATCATTACCCATAAGAATCCCGGTCAGCTTGAGCGTATCATAAAACGAATGGAGCATCCTGATTCTGACTTTTATATTCATCTGGATAAGAAGATCGATATGAAGGGTTTTGAGTATTTGGGTCAAATGGATAGCGTGTATTTTATTAAAAATAGATTTGTATGTAATTGGGGTGGCTATTCCACCCTGGAGGCGATGGTAGGATCTTTAAAGGAGGTGCTGGATAATGAAACTGAGTATGGATTCTATAACCTGATGAGTGCACAGGATTATCCAATCAAAACAAATGAAGAAATTCATGAGTTTTTTTTATCAAATGCAAAGAAGTCCTTTATTTTTTATGAAAATGACCCAACGGGTAAATGGTGGTCTGAAGCCGTATACAGGTTCAAAAGGTATCATTTAACAGATTTTAATTTTATGGGTAAATCATTTCTGGAAAAAATGCTTAACAAAATACTTCCGGAGCGTATATTTCCTATACAAGGAGAATTGTATGGCGGAAGTAAGGCAAGCTGGTGGTCTTTAAATACTGCAGTGGCTACCTATTTAACTGATGTTTTTTCCGCTCAAAAAGAACTGAATAAATTCCTTAGGTTTTGCTGGGGAACAGATGAGTTTGTCATTCCTACTATATTAATGAACTCCCCGTTAAAAGATAATATTGTTAATAATAACCTGAGATATATAGAGTTTCCTGACCGGCTTGCTAATCCTAAAATACTTGATTTAGAGGATTTTGATAAAATGATGGATTCAAATATGCTATTTGCAAGGAAGTTTGATCTGGATAAGAGCCTGGAAGTTTTAAATAAGATCGATCAGTATCTGGATTAAATTTTGGCTGCATTATTTTAGCGGGCTGGCTTTTTAATCCGCTATCCTTATATAGTGTTAATTCTTGTTTTTCTCCTTTATTCCATACCTATACTGATTATTCGAAGTCGTTTTGCATTTGTTTCTGGTCAGGTTTAATTTTTCGCTGGATTCCTTTTGCAAAAACTTTAGGAATCTCCCTTAAGGTAAATGGAATGTTAACTGCAAATGATCTGACCAATAAGATAAAAGAATATTTTATATTGAGTTCGCGGATCAGGTTGTGTTTAGCAAATTCTACCAAACCTGCCATATATCGCTCTTCTAATATTTTACGTTCTTTTACGGTAAGCAGGGATTTGAATTTAATTATTTTTGTTTTTACGTCGGCAATGTATAAAAATTCAAGTACTTCGCTCCATTTCCGGCCATCATAAACATTGATCTCGTCAATTCTTTTATGCCATAATTTATGGAGTGTAAATGCTGCTTTGCAGGGTTTAGTTAAAATTGCTTCCAGATACATACACCAGTCATCACCAATGTTCATGTCTTCATCCCATCCAGATACAATGGTTGATCTGCGGATTACCACAGAGGATGAAGGAGAGGGGCAAGAGATGATATATAATTCTCTTACTTGTTTAGGGGTTAAATCTACCCAGCCATTTTGTTCTTTAGATAAATATGGAGTTAAGAATGGATCTTTGGATAGGAAGTTCCAGGTTTTACCACCTTTAGAATCCTGGTCCCAGTTGGCGAAAACAAAATCCAGGTTTTCATTCTCTAGTTTTTCAATGCAGTTTTGTAAGAAATCCGGATACCAGATATCGTCTGAGTCTAAGGAAGCAATTATTGAACCTTTAGCATGTTTTAATCCCAGGTTTCTTGCTGAAGCTTGCCCGCCATTTGCTTTATAATAATATGATACTTGAGGGTATCTTTTGATAAGTTCTTTGGTGTTGTCAATAGAACCATCATCAATAACAATGATTTGTGTATGCTTGTAAGTTTGGTTTAGCGCACTTTCTATCGCATCAGGAAGCTTGTTTGCTCTATTGTAAGTAGGTATGATAATAGTTACTAATGTTTGGATGCCCATTAATGATTCTTTAAGCAGAGATAAGTAGCGTTGTTTTTTTTAATTCGGTTTCATAAATATACGTGCTTATTGCATAAATTAAAATCTTATTTTAAAAATAATCTGCTGAATATCAGTGTATAGGCCTGTTTAACGTGTTGTAGGGGCTTTTTTAATGATAAGTTAATTTAGTATTTAAGGATTATGAGTGTAGTTTATTTGCTTTCGTTTTTTAAAATATACCGCGCGCCTGCTCGGAATCTTTTAAAAAAAATGGCAGCAGTATAAATTGCATAATGATATAAGGCGAGTACTACTGCGTAGGGAAACAACAAAATATGAACTAATAATATGATTAAATTTAAACTATCATTTAATGAAGCGTAGATTAGTAGTGAGACAGGAAATAGCATTTGATAAAAATCTGACATCAATATAAGATAGGGTTTGTCGTCTTTTTTTAGCACAATAACAATATTACTTTTGTATCTGTCTGTACGGATATATACCAGGTAAACATAGAGAACCATGGCCATTACTGGTGCAAACAGATTGAGTTCATACAGCATAACAAATAAAGCTGTCAACTCCAGGATGAAAAGTAAAAGTGTTTTGCTTTTAAAGTCTTTCGGATCTATTTTACTTGCATAAGTGTTCAAATTTACCTTGATGTCATTATCACGGTCTGAAAACTGATGCCAGAGAATACCCCGGAGGCCATAACACAATGCCCAGATACCTGATGCGGTAAACCATACCCAGTTTATTTGCTGATGGGTAATGTAACTCACACTAGCTACCATGAGTAAACTGGTAAATACATGAGAGCCACATCCATCTGCTAGTACTCCCCAGATGCCCCTGTTTTTTAAACGAATAGGCTGGATAGAATAAAGGCTAAATACGATCCAGGAAAGCAGGTATAGTAAACAAGATAAATAATCAGGATAAATAAAATAACCAAACATAAATCCAGCAAGGAGGCAAATGGCCGGGATGATCCATCTCAATTTTGGTGGAACATTTTGAATCCGGTTAGCTTTACCGCTTGCTAAATCTTCTTCCAGATCGGTGATGTCATTAATTACACTCACATATATTGCTCCGGCAATTAAGGAACTTAAGAGGAATACCAGCCATAACGCAACACGATAGAGCGGTACGTCTGACATTAATGCTGTAGCGTAGCCAATGGCGAGTAGCGGAGGAAGTTTATACGCCCACCACTCTGCTGACCTGATGATGTTAAGTACTTTCATGATTTCCTTTTTGTAGGTGTTGGTTATACATCGCTAGTGCCTCCAGGCAAAATCCTGTGGTCATTTCTTCAGATCCATAGCATTGCAGTTTTTTTGGCCCACCATAATAAAGTGCCCATCTTGGCCATTCACCATATTGGCCCTGGGTTTGGATGAGCTGGTTGATTGCCTGGTCTAAGATAGAAGAGTGGTGGCCCAGGTTCATGAGCGAAATTGCACCTAAGGCAGTATCTAATATACTTTCTCCGAGGGTACCATCGTTTTTTGCTGTTTTTAGTATGCGTGCTGTAACTGGTTTTTTAATCGGTTCCAGTGCCTCTATTCCGGCTTTATAATTCCTGGAGAAAAAATAATAAATGGTAAAGGGATTTCTGTACCAGGCGTCGCAATTGTCTTCTTTGTTTTGCGCAATAATAGCTAAGATATACTTGATAATAGGTTCTGTAGATGCTTTTAAACCCAGGTAAAATAATACGTTTGCATTTACAGCGGCATCGATATCGTATTTTCTGGCTTCGTTTTTTGTCCAGAAGAAATAGGAGGTAACAGGGAATTTAAATTCTCTGAGAATAAGCAGCCAGTAATTTTTATCCCAAACCGTATTTGGCCTGAAAGTATACCAGGTGTAGAATAATCCAGATTTACTGCGGTTTAATAATAGGATTTCTTCATTAGCAGTGTAATCTCTTTGGAGTGATTTTAATACAATTGATGCACAGCAGGTGTTATCTACGTCAGCTGAACAGATCTTGAAATATTTATGAGCTGTTGTGAAATTGTTCCATACCCCTGCACGCATAGATTGAGATTGGAGGAAACTGGCAGTAAGCTGCAGTATTTCATTTGCTTCGGGGATATGTGCCAGCTGTAATAACGAATAACAAATTAGCGATGCAGGGAAGATATTGGCATCTGGTACCGTGTCTCTCATTTGATCTTCATGACCAATATAGCAGCAAAATTCTCCATTTGGGAATTGATGCTGGTGCAGGTATTTAACGCCTTTTAAAATGGATTGATCTAGATCTGGCCGAGCGATGGACATAAGAAGTTATTTAGGGTTCAGCAGTTCCAGGATTAGGTTTACAAAGTCTTTTTCAGGAGATTTTGGGACGGCTTCTGATACAAATTTTGCTGCGTTTTTTCCAATTTGCTCCCATTCTTCTTTTCTTTGCCAGGCCCTTTCCATGGCATCACCAAATGATTCTTCGTTTGGGTAACCGATAAATCCGGTCATGCCTTCTTCTACCAATTCTGTGTTTCCACCGGCATTGGAAATAATGACTGGCCTGCCGGCAGACATTGCTTCGACCATAGATAAAGGCAAACCTTCACTTCTGGAAGGCAGTATGAGCGCATGGTAGTCTTTCCACATGCTTTCTATATCTTGTATTTGACCCGTAAATTCTACATTGGTTACTTGCAGCAGCTTGGCCATGTCTTTTAATGCATCTTCATCTACTCCGGCGCCAATAAAGGATAGAGAAACAGGCCGGTCTCTCCATTTTTGTTCGGATAAAATCCTGATTAACAGATCTTGTCCCTTGTCTAATACAAACAGACGCCCTAAACACGCTAATTTGTAAACTTTAACAGCGGAAGGAAAAGGAACTGGATTACCGGATAACTTGACCGGGTTAAATATGACCTGGCCGTTTGGTAATCTTTGACCAAATTGTTCTTCTGTTAACCGAAGGTTATGATGGGATACGTAGTAATTCTTTATTGCTTTCTGCAATGCCGTTAACATAGGGGCACGGTCTTGTTTTTGCGGCCAGTAGAAATCTACTGCTTTTTGTGCAATGGTCACATAAGGTAGGTTTAGTTTTGCACATTGGAAGGCCAGTTTCAGCCCGTCAAAATTAATCCCCTGGGAGATAATGACCAATGCCGGAGATTCATTTTTCATTATTTTTATATAATTACTAAAGTCTTCGGGTTTTGGTTTGGAAAGCTGAAGGGCGAGTGTGACTTTTTCAAACAGGTTAAGAAGCGTTTTTTGAATGCGCTTGCGAAGTGCTTTTCTGGGGAAGATCTCAAAAAAAACCACCCCTCTTTCTGCTAGTTTTATAAATTCGGGATGGGTGCTGTTGATGTGATACTTGACTACAGAAACTTCAAATCCTGCTTCTTGCAATAAGGGCACGCTTCTTCCCCATAGTTCTTCACTGCCCCCCCAATCTTCTGCACAAGTGCTTACGATAACTATTTTATCCATGACCTTAATCTGCTATTGAATTGTTATTGAATAAATGGTAGTAGCCACCTTTGAGCTTGATGAGTTCTTCATGTGTGCCGGATTCTGATATTTGTCCATCGGAAAGCATATAAATATAATCTGCATGCTTCACAGCAGACTGTCTGTGGCTAATGATTAAGGCGGCGCGGTTACCAATTCTTTCTCTCAATGAATCGAAAAGTCCTTTTTCTGACATGGCATCTAGTGCACTGGTAGCCTCATCGAGTATGATAAAACGAGAGGTGCTGAAAAATGCCCTTGCAATAGCCAGTTTTTGCCATTGGCCAATACTTACTTCATGGCCATCTTCAAAAATACGCCCCATGACCGTATCATAACCCGCAGGGAACTGATCAATAAAAAGGTTAGCTCCAGAGTTTACAGCGGCTTCTACTACTTCTGTATGATCACGCTCATGATGAATGTCTCCAAACCTGATGTTATCTGCTACACTTACATTGTATTTGCCGAAATCCTGGAATACTGCACAGATTTGCTTTTGGTAGTCGGAACTTGAAAAGTTTTTTATGTCTTTATTATTTAAGGTAATCTCCCCTGAGGATGGGTCATATAACCGGCACAGAAGTTTAATTAGTGTTGATTTTCCTGCTCCATTGCTTCCCACTACAGCCACTATTTTACCTGCCGGCATTTTAAGGCTGATATTTTTCAGTGTAGGCTTGTCTGCATGGGGGTAGGTGAAATTAACGTTTTTTAACTCCAGGTCTATTTGCGGGTCGGTAGGAATGGCTAGGGGATTGGGGTTTTCTTTTAAGCTGCTTTTCAGATCGAAGAGCTCGAAAATACTTTTCACGAAAATATTATTGTGATAGAGGGTGGCAATGGAGGTAGACAGCGATTGCATTAAGCTGAATGATTGAGGGAATGCAACTACAAATATCGTAATGTCACCAATGCTAGTCATTCCATGAAGGCTGCCTATGGCAATATAGGCGATGCAGGAAAAGAAACCAACGGTAGCAATAAAAGAAGAAATCAGCTCTTTGAAAGTGCGTTGTTTACTTATTTTAAGCCTGCCTGCTAATAAGGAAAGCCTGGTGTTCCCATACATTTTTCTAATGTGGTTGCCTAAGCCAAAACTTCTTATTTCTTTTGCATGGATATCTGAAGTAAGCAAGGTGCTCATGTAACTGGATTTTCGTTCTAATGCTGTTTGTGATAAACGAAGCAGGTTCTGGCTATCCGCAAAATTTATACGCACCCATAAGGTCGGGATGATAAATAACCCAAGGATTGGGAAAAGTCTCCAGTCGATAGAGACTAGCATGGTTCCAATTAAAACAAGGTTGATAGAATTTTTTGTGATTTCTACAATCGTACCAACAATCTGGTTAGGTCTTTCACTTCCCATGTCCCTGGCCCTTTTCAGAATGTCAAAATATTCAGGACTTTCATAAAAAGATAGATCCAGGTCTATCGCACTTCTGTGAATCTTGTCATCTACGTATTCTGCTACTTTAGCAGCTTGCTTTTCTGTAATAAAACCAGCTATTGCCTTTATAGAGGTATATAAAACAGCTGAAACGACTGAAAGTATAACATATTTGATAACTAATGGTTCTTTGATACTATTTGCTTCATTTTTTGATAAGGTATCGATCAATACCTTGATCATATAAAAAGAAGAATAGAATAATGCACTTTCTAAAAGAATGAAAAATATCGAAATTGATGTCCATTTCTTCGTTGCAGTCCAGATTAGCCTGAGTATTCTTAAAATATTAAGATTGGTACGGAACTTATTGACTTTATGGGTAAATGATTTAATCATCGGAGCGGATTGTATAAATGATATGTCTAAAGTGTATGTACATAACAAAAATAATAAAATAAGCCATTTATAAAAGGTAAATTTTATAAATGGTTTATTTTATTTATTGAATCCGGCTGGATGAAAGAATCAGCCTAAAGGCTAAAATTGATGGGTAACACTTTCACTTTTTTGCCCGATAGATTTTCGGTTAAAGAAGTTGAAAATTGCAATTAAGGTGATGCTCGCTATTTTTGAACTTGGTTTTTCGATAAATACATGAAGTAACCAGGACACCAGGAATATAAAGATCATCAGTCCGGCTAATAATAAATCACCCTGGATGGTAGCTCTAAAATACCAGTATACATTTAAAAAGAAGATGTGAAAAAGGAAAAAGGGATAAGATATCTCTCCCATTTTTCTTAGAAATGGATAACCTGGAATATTTATTTTTTTAAGGGATATTAAAAGGAATACCAGGTATATGGTGAAAATAATACTGGCCATGATCCAGGGATTAGCTGAGTTTGGAATCTTATAAAAACTATCTATATCTGCAGCAAGTAAGTTTGACCCCATTAAGGCAAAGCAGAAATTAATGGCTGCTAAGGTGTAAACCTTCCACTGTGTGAATCTTTTGGTATTCATGAAGTAGAAAAGCATCCCGGCAATAAATGGAGTGCACATGAAATAGGCTGATTTTGTTGCTGGGAAAAAAAGTAATAGGGTGAATAGGATAAGAAATAGGGTAATGATGGCTAATATCTTTTCCCATAGTTTGAAAATAAGAATAGTAAGTACAAATAGATAGAAACATAACTCTATAACCAGGGTGTGAAAAACAGGGCTTAATGCTTCATAGCCAAAAACCGTTGGCATCATGGTCATATTCATTAAGAATGTTTTAAATGGCAAAGTGGGTAAATATGCATGTTCCCCGTAGAATCTTGGAAGTAAAAAAGCCACTACGCAGCTTACCCAAAATAAAGGATAGATGCGGGCCAGACGGATGACTACAAAATCTTGTAAACTTCTTTTCACAGAGGTCATCGTGACCACGTAACTGCTGACCATAAAAAAAACAGTTATTGCAACCGTAGAATAACGTACATATGGACTGTATTTCAGGTTTTCCGGAACGATGCGGAATACATAATTAAAAGAATCAGCGTAGTGTCCATAAAAAATAGCCACTACCGCTAGAAGCCTTAAAAGATCCAGTGAGCCTGATCTGTTTTTTTTTGAGATAACGTTAGTAGTCATTCTTGCATAATTATAATATGCATCTCTATTCTAATACCGTGCCTTGATTGAAGTTTATTGCTGTTAAACGATGTAAATGCTGATTATATAGGGGGTAAAGGATAAATAATAAGTTGAGGGTTAACTGTTTATTCCCTGATCCTTAATCAGAGTTGAGGAATTTATTCAACACTTATTGGCGGAGTTCCCATAATGCACCTTCATATTTAAAAGGCTTAAACTGAATATAATATTTTTCATGTGCAGAGATGAAATCATATTTCTGATCGTATGTTTCGCATAATTGATCATGTATCTTAGCCCGGCTAAAGAAACGGCAGGGATAAGAGGCTTCAATCCCATAAAATACGGGGGGCACATGCTGTATCGTTATCCTGTCCTTATCTTTGTCATTGTAGCCCACATAATCTAATAACAGATAGGGGATTTTTGTGTTTTTTACCTGCTCCAGTAAATCATATGGTTTTTCTAAATATTGGAGCACACTGCAAATGATAAATAACTGGGGATCATTTTCTGCCATGCATTCTTCTATAGAAGTATAGAATTTGATGTGCTCATTTTCAAACTCTGCCTTTCCTGCTTCTACAAATTTTGGTTGCTCGATGATGCACCATCTTAATTTTTTAATGTGTTGCAGATAGGGATAGTTTTGATAATAGGCTGTTCCTAATGAGCCGCCAAAATCAATTACTGTTAATTCATTATTGTTTTTAGAGGCTACATATAGCAGGGTTTTTAGCAAAGGGAAATTCATTTGAACTTCATCATAAGCAATGCCATCACGCTCATAGGCTATTTCCTTATTTTTCACTTTAAGGGTAGTTTCTCTGATGCGGTTCAGGATATGGTCTTCATCATAGCCTTTACACTTTTCTTTTGCTTCCTGAAAGCTGCTATAAACACCTTTCCATCCATATTTAAAGCTAAACCATCTTAAACTAGTGATAATAGGAGGGGCTAATTCTTTTAATAAGTAATGTGCCATAGTCGGATGAGCGTTGAGGGTTAAAAATTATTTAGAATTTGTACGACGTGGTAAATTTCTTCTTCTGTATGTGCAAAGGAACAAGGCAGACTGAGCGTTGTTTGATGTATGTTTAGGGAAATTGGATAATCGTCGCTTTTTAAATGACCTTTTAAAGCAGTTTGATGTTGCGGGGCTACAGGGTAATGGATCTCTGTACCGATATTGTTTTCTAGTAAATATTGTTTTAACCGGTCTCTTTCTGGATGCAGGATATTATAAATATGGTAAACATGATGATAGTCTAAGGCTGCAGTTGGTTTAATAAAACTGGGATTTAGATTTTTATCATAGATGGCGGCTAGTTTTCTCTTGTGTTCGTTGATTTTATTTAAACCAGGTAATTTTACATTCAAAAAGGCAGCTTGCAGTTCATCAAGCCTGGAATTATAACCGATTACACCATTATGGTATTTTTTCTCTGATCCATAATTGCGGAGTTGTCTGAGCTTTTTATCATCTTCTGGTGATTTGCAGATAATTGCACCGGCATCTCCTAAAGCGCCCAGGTTTTTAGTAGGATAGAAGCTGAAAGCTCCAAAATCCCCGAAAGTTCCGGCTAACTTATCTTTGTATTTTGCGCCATGTGCCTGCGCACAATCTTCTATTATTTTTAGCTGATGCTTTTTTGCCAGTTCAAGTATGGGATCCATTTCACAGCATTGGCCATAAAGATGAACAACCATAATGGCGACAGTTTTTTCTGTAATTGCACTAGGAATAGCTTTAGGATCTATATTATAGGTAAGGGGATCCGGCTCAACGAGTATAGGAACTAAACCACAATGAATAATGGATAAAATGGTAGCGATATAGGTGTTTGCCGGGACTATGACTTCATCGCCATGCTTAAAATCACAGCACCTTAAAGATAGTATGAGTGCATCCAGACCGTTTGCAACACCAATAACATGATTTTCTTTATGCCATGCCGCAAAATTTTGCTCAAAGGACTGTACTTCTTCTCCCAGAATATACCATCCCTTTTGAAGAAAATCTGAAAGTTTGGTTTTGAACTGCTCTTCAAAAGATGCATTCAATATTTTTAGGCTTTCATACGGTACCATATGGCTCATAAATATAATCTAATGGATCAAATGCAGTAGAGGCGAAAACTAATAAAATAGCATCAGGAGAAAAATTATACATCACATGCCAGTCTTCCGGGTTTAATATTAAACATTTTTCCGGACTATCCATATCGAAGACTTCAGTGATAATGTTATTGTTATTCGTGATTTTACATGATCCCTGGATACAAATAGCTGCCTGATGTGTTTCTCTGTGTCTGTGCCCCCCGCGTTGTGTATCATCTACGCCATAAATATAAAATGTGCGTTTTATTTCAAAAGGGATAATGTTGTCTAATACGGTAAGTGTACCTCTGCTGTCTTTAAATGTTTGAATATTTAGTATGTGGGCCATTTTGGTCGTTATATTTTAATAGGTTATTGTCGATATAATCTAAGATTTCGGTGTCTGTTTGCGCATTGAATTTCCTGCCAAATAACATATCAGACTTTGATATGTTTTCGGCATCACTGATACCTAATGTTTTTGGACTTGCGCCGCCTCCTGACCAATCTATATATCTATAATTATCATTTACTATCTTACTTTTATGTATCGAATTTAAAAGAATAGTCTGGAAGACAAATTCATCACTGGCCCAGCTAAAGAAAAAGAAATTCTTTAGCTTTTTGTCATTTTCAACTGTGTTTACAACATACATTGCTGCCTCAGGACTTAGCATCCAGAACATTGATTTGCCATAGGGATGCAGCCCATAAGGTAATTTTCTCCTGGGAAGGATCTTGTTGATCAGTACTTCTAATCTGTATTTTCCAGGAAAGTTATAATTAGATAAAAAATATCTTTCCATCCTGATTAGTCCTTCTGTCCAGTCATTTTTAATGTCCCGGTAACTCAGAAATTCATTTCCTATATTATTGAGAAAGAATTGATAGAGATGTGCCGCGCTTTTAAGGGGATAATCCTGTCCGCTTAAAAAGTTAATGAAGTCATAACTTCTGCCACTGGCCGCGATTTCTTTAATACATTCAAATGTGGCTAATACGGTACTGAAGCCAGCCCATTTAACGTCCATTCTATTATTGATAAAATAAACATTGGGCAGGCTTTTTAGATATAAATGCGGGTTTACATCAAATTTTTTATCTACATGAATATAAAAATCAAAATTCTCATGATACATGTTTTTGATCATTCTTTCCGTTTGTGCTGGATCTGTGTAAGTTAGAATGAGATGGGCAACACGCATTTTAGAGAGAGATTAATGTTTTTAAATTAATAGACAGTAGGTCTGGCTATGATATCCTATGAATACAGTGCCAGACTTCAAATTTACAATTATAAGTTTAATTTTTTATTTTGATAACGATCATTTGAACTACGTAAAGCTATGGTTTTTCGTTTTCATTTTTGGCAATTTATTTTTAAACGAGTTCAGTTATTAAATAAAGCGTTAAATCGTTATAAGTTATTCATTGATGCATGTATAGGTGTTTATTTTATTTTCTTTTGAAGGATTGGCGGTTAATTTTAATGCGCATAAATTAGCTTGTAAAAGGATGCCCCGTTTTGTAGAATAATAGTTCTTTATATCCCCAATAAATTAATTTTAGCAATTGGGCCGTACAAGAAAAATATATTGATATGATTATTTACTTTTACAATGAATGAAGCGTACCTCTATAATATCTGTTAATTTTAACCAGCCTGCTGTTACCCTGGAGTTTCTAAGGTCTGTAAAACTAAATACTAAAACTGATGCTGTTGAACTTATTCTTGTTGATAATGGGAGCCGGGAAGACCATCATGCAGATTTTTTACTTGCTTATCCTGAACTGATCTATATCCGGTCTGAAGAGAACCTGGGTTTTGCCGGAGGAAATAACCTGGGTATTAAAGTGGCTACAGGAGATTACCTGCTTTTATTAAATAATGATACAGAAATTACTGCGAATCTGATTCCAGTGCTTACTGCAGAATTAGATCAGCACCCTGAAATTGGAATGATCTCTCCGTTACTCCTCTTTTTTGATGCACCGGATGTGATCCAGTATGCGGGTTTTACAGCGATGGATTATCTGACTTGCAGGAATAGTGGTATTGGCAGTATGGAGATGAATAATGGGCAGTATGACCTGGATAGCAGGGAGACTGCTTATTGTCATGGTGCTGCGATGATGTGCCGGCGGGCTGATCTGGATAAGGTAGGCTTGATGGAAGATCAGTTCTTTTTATATTATGAGGAACTGGACTGGTGTGAGAAATTTAAAAGGGCAGGTAAAAAAATCTGGTTTAACGGCCATACTAAAGTTTACCATAAAGAATCGATGAGTGTGGGGAAAGAAAGTAGTATCAAGACTTATTTTATGACCCGGAACAGGATGTTGTTTATCCGCAGAAATACGGGCCTTATCAATACGTTTTTCTTTAGCCTTTATTATATCGGCATTGCTTGCCCGAAGCAGATATTTTTATACCTTAGAAAGGGTAGAAAAGATTTGGTTAAATGGGTATTCCGTGGAATCGCCTGGAACCTGACTAATGGAAAGAATAGTACCAAACTGGGTTTTAAAATATAGATATTGATGATAATAATTTTCTGGATCAGCATTTTTCTGATCGTATATACGTTTGTGGGTTACGGATTTGTACTTTTTATCCTGGTTAAAATTAAAAGCTTATTTGTTAAACCGTTTGTGTTTTCTGATGAGTTTCCATTACCATCGGTAACGGTGATGGTGGCCGCTTACAATGAGGAAGATATGATTGAGCAAAAGATAGAAAATACCTTATTGCTCAATTATCCAAAGGATAAGATCCAGCTTATTTTTATCACTGACGGGTCTTCTGACCGCACGCAGGAGATTATTAGCGGATTTAATGAGGTCACTCTGCTTCATGAGGATGCCCGCTCTGGTAAAATGGCAGCTATTAAACGTGCTATTCCTTATATTACCGGAGAGATTACAGTTTTTACGGATGCAAATACATTTTTGAATGCAGAGGCGATCAATGAATTGGTTAAACATTATCAGAATCCAAAAGTGGGTGCTGTGGCAGGTGAAAAAAGGATATTTGTGGAAGCTTCGGCAGATGCAAGTTCTGCAGGAGAAGGGTTTTACTGGAAGTATGAATCGAAGCTTAAAAAATGGGATTATGCCTTGTATTCTAACGTTGGTGCTGCGGGAGAGTTATTCAGTATCCGTACGGCACTTTATCAGCCGGTAGAAAGTGATACGATCATTGATGATCACATGATTGCAATGCGCATTGCAGAAAAGGGTTCTATTATTGCCTATGCGCCTGAAGCGTATGCGATGGAAACTGCGTCTGCAGATGTGAAGGAAGAATTAAAAAGGAAGATCAGGATTGCTGCGGGAGGGATCCAATCTATTTTGCGTTTAAAGAAGGCGGCTAATCCATTTCATAACCCTGTATTTACTTTCCAATATATAAGCCACCGCGTATTGCGCTGGACAATTACGCCTTTTTTATTGTTTCTTGTATTTATCCTGAATGGCCTGATCGCAGTGGAAACTCAGGTTACATTTTACCAGGTTTTATTTGTACTTCAGGTGATGTTTTATGGGTTAAGCTTAACCGGTTTCTATTTTGAACAGCGGAACATCCGGGTTAAGGCTTTGTTTATTCCTTATTATTTTTGCGTCATGAATTATGCAGTGCTTGCCGGGATCATAAGATATTATAAGAAAAACCAAAGTGCGGCCTGGGAAAAGTCTAAACGCAAATAGTATTAAGGTGAATAGGTCCAAAGCTTAAGCGTTTTTGCCTTAGGAACATACGCCGTGCTGAGCAGGATATTGCCTTTTTTAAAGCTATCCATTTTAAATATGATATTGTTTCTTTCAAAAGATTGCCCGATAGAGGCTATCTTATCAATGTTTTCTATCAATCCTTCTCCTGTTGCTTTGATTAATGCTTCTTTTCTTGTCCAGAGGGTGTAGAAGTTTAATAAGGGGTCTTTACCTTTTTTAATGAAATCTAATTCTTCGCTGTTGAAGCATTGTGTCAGGATTTCCGGATAGTTAAAATCAGGATTTAGGTATTCGATATCAATTCCTATAGGCTGATCACTGATAGCGATAACGACATAACCTTTGGTATGACTAGTGTTAAACTGGAGTTCTGCTACGGCTGGTTTTTTATTCGCTATTTTGAAATAGGTGATTTCTTCGGGTGGCTGATGGAGAAATTTACTAAGTAGCTGACGCAGCAGATACTTGCGGACTATATAGTTTTCCCTGTCTGCAAGATGCAGGAAACGGGAGGATTTACTGAGTTCTTTTTCGGAGAGTACACTGTAGTAATCAATCTTTGAGAAAAAAGCGGCTACTTCTATAAAGAAGATATGATCAATAGCGGTAACAGAGAGGTCCTGCCCTTTATAATTATCCCATATTGCGTTTGACTGAATTAAGCTGTTTTCCAAATTTTAAAGATTTATAAGTTAATTTCTCCTGCTATTTAATCTGATCTAATGCTGCTTGTAAAATGTGGGCAAAGTGTGCATCATTTGGTGGATGTAATATGGTACCATGATCTCCCGGAAGTTCATGAATTTCTATTCCTTTTTTTGCAAATTTTTTCCAGCCAAGGTATTTGGCGTCTTCAATATAATAAATTCTTTTTTTAACCCGCAGCAGACTGATTTTTACATCGGCCGGCGTGATCACATAACGTTCATGCGCAGCACTATAGCTGTTATAGATTTCCATTTCGTATGGACTGAGATTTTCGCTTCCATTTTTAACTTCCAGTTCTTCTGAGAGTTTAAAAACCGGATAGATCCTGTTTACCTTATATTTAAAAGTATTGAGCTGATAAGCATAGGCGTCCTTTGGATAATCGATAAATGATCTGATTAGAAAAGGGATTTTGGCAAACTGGCGCATGATCTTTTTGGTGAGTTTAGCAGGACCAGAGCTGGATGTTTTGTCATCAATTGATCCCAGGTAAGTATCTACAATGCCAAGAAACTTAACTTCTTTGCCCATTTCTACTAGTTGTTTGGCCATTTCAAAGGCGATTAATCCACCGAAAGAATAGCCGGTTATGCAATAAGGACCTGCCGGATCTGCTTTTAACAGGTCGGCGTTATAGGCTGCGGCTATTTCTTCTATCGTACTTACAAAGGGATAGGGTTGATATAGACCTAATGCCTGAAAGCCATAAATTGGCTGGTCTTGATCCATATAATCAAGGATTGGCTTGTAAAAGAGGATGTTTAATCCTCCGCCATGAATCATATAAACCGGATCTTTTGTGCCTGATGTTTTGATGGGTACTAAGGCATTCCATTCTTCTTCTTCACCTGAATGTAGTTTGATGGCCAGTTTTTCGATCGTAGAGTTTTCAAAAAGTGTGGCTATGGGTAAGCGTATCCCTGTTTCTTTTTCGATGGCGGTCATTACCTTTACTGCCAGTAAGGAGTGCCCGCCTAATTCAAAGAAATCATCATAGATGCTTATGTTTTCTATACCAAGCACGGCAGACCAAATCTCTGCGACTGTTTTTTCGTATTGATCATGTGGCTGTGCTGCTGCGCTGCCAATTTTCTGAGGTGGTTTTGGAAAGGATTTTTTATCGATCTTATGGTTTGGTGTAAGTGGAAATGTTTTTAAAACGATCAATTCTACTGGCACCATATAATCTGGCAATTCTTGCTTTAATGCGTTTTTCCAAGCCTCTATTTTTGATTTTGGCACATGGACTTCATTTTTGGATAATGGACTACGCGCAAAATCAGCAGGTTTTAAACGGGCAGAAAATTCTGGATGTGTAATTTTTGGGATTGACTTTTGAAGGTCTTCTGGAATAAATATAGCATCGAATAGTCCGTCTGTACCATCTGTACTCCACCTGATATAGGTTTTGTAACCCAGTTGTTCTCCCAATTCCCAGCAGAGGTCTGGATGGATACCTTTGCTTACTAAGGGCAGTTCTTCTTTGATTTGGTCAATAAGCGTAGCTTCTGGTGTACTGTAAAGCCATTTTAATAATTGATGATCTGCTGCTGTTCTGGCATTAAAAATATTTCTGACTTCAGCGATTAGGGGTTTGGCTTGCAGTTTTTTAGCCAATACGTCCATAGTACCCAATTCGGTATGATCAATGCTCCATTCTGGTTCAGCTAGCTGGTGATCGGAGTGAATGTAGATCCAAACATCATAATGATACTTAGTGGTTTCATTTTGTGCATGGCCTTTTCTTAACTCTACATCTACTGCGGTAATGGAGGGGAATAACTGGGGCAATAAGTAGAAAAATGCAGGATCTGCTACAAATTCTTTTTCTATCCTTACGCGGTTGTTTACGACCTCGCGAAACTCGGATAGGGTAGTGCCATTTTTTGAATGTGGCAATTGGTCCATCGCATGTTCCATCTCCAGGGAGTTTTTGCCTTGCATGTCTCCGATATACAGGCATCCGCCATCAGAAATTCTTTTGATGGACTCTTCGATTACTTTCAGGAAGTAGGCGGTGTCAGGAAAATATTGCGCCACGCTGTGGATCATGACCAGATCGAATGATTTTAACGGAATGTCACTGAAATCGTCTGCTGTAGCTGTTTTAGCAGTAACATGTGCCCATTGCTGTGGATCTGATTCTAGTTTTTCCTGTAGCTTTTCTATAGCGGTGGCGGAATAATCTGTAGCTAAATAACTGGAAGCGAATGGGGCGAGTTCAAACATGAGCTGTCCGCCGCCACACCCAATTTCATAAATATGCTGTGGCTGGAGTGCCCTTACTTTTTCTGAGGATACTTGTAACCATTCGGCAGCTTCCTGAAGAAGTGTTTCGCTGTTTTGCAATTGCTCCAGCATAATGCCATCAATTTTCTGGTCTGAAATTTCTTTCCCTTTACTGGCTTCGGCAGCGATATCATATAGCGTATCCCAATGTTCTTTCCAGGTAGGATCAAAATCCTTAATTTCTTCTTCCTTCAAAGTGACATAACCAACCAGGCGTTTATCACCTGGGGTATCTTCTCTGGCTAAGACTATAGCTTGTTTTATACTTTCTTGTTTAGCCAGAATAGTTTCAATTTCGCCCAGTTCTATCCGGTAGCCACGAATCTTAACTTGCTCATCCATTCTTCCCTGGTGCTGGATTTCTCCATTGTCAAGGAACTTCCCCAGATCTCCGGTCTTATATAATTTTCCTTGTTTCGCAAAATGATTATCAATAAAGCGTTCTGCAGTTAAATCTGGCTGGTTTAAATAGCCTGATGCGACTCCTTCACCTCCAATCAGGATTTCTCCGGTATTGCCTGCTGGCAGGGCCTGATGGTTGGCGTCAACAATATAGATTTGAGTATTTTGGATGGGTTTGCCTATGGTTACCAAACCTGTTGAGCTGGTTATTTGCTTAATAGTAGACCAAATGGTCGTTTCTGTTGGCCCATAAAGATTCCATAGTTCGTTAGACCTGATCAACAGGCTTTCTGCCAGTTCTTTAGAAAGGGGTTCCCCACCACATAGAATTTTTACAGGTAGTTTCTTTTCCCATCCGGCTGCGATCATCATCTGCCAGGTTGCAGGGGTGGCCTGCATGAGGGTTACCTGGTTTTTTTCGATCATTTCCAGGAGTAATCTTCCGTCTTTTGCTGTTTCCTGATCACCTAGCAGGATGGTTGCACCGGTAATTAACGGGAGATATAATTCTAGCCCTGCAATATCAAATGATATGGTAGTTACGGCTAGTAATTTGTCGTTTGCGGTTATGCCTGGTTCTTTTTGCATACTGGTTAAAAAATTAACCAGGTTATGGTGTTTGATTTGTACGCCTTTGGGTTTTCCTGTGGAGCCAGAAGTATAGAGCACATATGCCAGATCAGTTCCTTTTAGGGATACTTCTACGGTGTTTGAAGAGTAATCGCCAAGCTTTTCCCATACTTGCTCTATGATGAGTTCTGTTGCATTGGAATGAAATTGTCTGCTGTAGGCGGCTGATATCAATAACAATCTGGCATTGGAGTTTTCTAGCATGTATGCTATCCTTTCTTGCGGATAGGCAGGGTCTAAGGGGATATAGGCTGCCCCTGCTTTCATGATCCCCAATAGGGAAACGATCATTTCAATGGAACGGTCACAAGCCAGGCCGATGAGCTCACCTGTTTTAATTCCCTGTGCCAGTAAGTAATGGGCCAGCTGATTAGACTGTGCTTCTAATTGGCTGTGGCTGATGCTTTCATTGTTAAAAACTACAGCAGTTTTATCAGGGTACTTTAGTGCTATTTGTGTACTAAGTTGGGTTAGGCTGCTGTTTTTTGGATAGTCTGCAGCGGTGTGGTTCCATAGATCAAACTTGATTTTTTGTTTAGCCTGATCCTGAAAACCTAATTCTTTAATGGTGATTGCCGGGTTGGCAGCAATTGCTTGCAGCAGCTGTTCAAAACTGGCCGCCATTTTTGAAATTGTTCCTGGTTTGAAAAGCTGGGTGTTATAGGACCATTCTAGCAGGAAACTGGATTTAGAGCCGGTTGCATTTAGAAAGATTTCAAAGGTTTCATAGGCTCTTGGATTAGAAATCAGTTTAAAGCTGAGCTGATCAAATGCTACTGCATTATCCATGCCCATATCAATGTTAAATAACACAGGGACTAACGGAATACGGGAGGGATCTCTTTTGATGTTTAATTTATTAACGAGCTGCCCAAAAGTGAATTTCTGATGATCGTAAGCATCGAAAAAAGCGCTCTTTCTTTGCTTGAGGTATTCGCTGAAAGTACTTTCTGTATGGACTGAACTTTTTAACGGCAGTACGTTTACACAATGTCCTACTAGACCAAAGTGTCCTGTGGCTGCCTGACCGGCTGCCGGGAGTCCTACTACGATGTCTTGCTGATGGGTTTGCAGGTGCAGAAAAATCTCGAAAGCACTGAGCAGGGTATTCACCAGGCTGCAGCCTGATTTTGCACCTGCTTTTTTGAGCTGATCAATTAATGAAGGTGCAATTTGCTGATCTATCCGGTCTGCTTTGTATGTTCTTCTGATTGGTCTTGGGTAATCTATGGGCAGGTCTAGTACGGGTACGTTATCTTGATATAAGTTTAACCAGTAATCTTCTGTTTCCTGGTAGGCTTTACTGTTTTTGAAATCAGTCATTTCTTTTTCGTACTGACTGATTTGAGGAGCTTTTTCCAGTAAAATTGGAACTCCTTTTATTTTTGCATTGTAAATTTTGCTGAGGTCTTCCAGGATAATGCCCGTAGACCAGCCATCACCAATGATATGGTGTTTGACCAGGGTGAAGAAGTAATTGGTTTCAGTTCGTTTATGCAGGTAGGCTTTGAATAGTGGCCCTTGTTGCAGGTCAAAGAGGTTTTGCATGGCTTCTTTGATAAACTGATCAAGGACGGCTTGTTGATCTGCTGCCGTTGAAATATCAGCAAAGCTGACCTCAAAAGGGATGTTTTTATAAATAAGCAGTGATTCTCCGTTGGCGCTTACTGTAGCACGCAGTGATTCATGTCTGTCCACTACTTCCTGGATAGCTTCTCTAAAATAAGTGACATGAAAATTCCCAGTCAGATCTAAAGAAACGGATTCATTGTATGCGAGGTTGGAATCATCGCCTCCAATAATGCAGGAAAGCCAGATTTCTTTCTGCGGCTCATTGGTGTTTACAATTTTATCTATTTCTTTTCCTTCTTCAAAAGGGTTAAAATCAACAGCTGTTAGGGTGTAGCTTGACATTAATTTGGTGCTTTAATTTACTTGCAGATATTTTCCCGGGTTTTTTTCGTCTTTTATAAACCATCCGGGATTGCCGTCTTTGTCTTTTCCAAGTTTTGCTTGCGGTAGTGGCGGGTTGTCAAAATTATTTATTGTGGTTGTTTGAATGGCATGTATGTATTCTGGAATGAAATCTACTGCTTTTAATTCGGTCAGGCAAGCTTCAAAAGTATCAATGATCAGATCAATATCTTCTTGTGAATGTGCCGTGGTTAGAAAACAAGAGAAACCTTCCAGAATATGTATTCCTTTATAGCGCATGAGCGTAAAGAATAGTTCGGTGTAAGGGTATTCTTCCAGGAACTTTACCCGCCACAGGGAGCCGTAGTGGGCAATAAACAGGGGTACGTTTAGCTGATGGATGATCTTGTTTAACCGATCTGCAATATAGGTGGTTTTTTCATTTAGGGTGTTTTGTAACTGTGGCCCCTGCTCTTTCATATAGGTCAGTGAGGCTTTGGAGGTAGCTAGTGCTAAGGGATGACGCACAAAGGTGCCTGCAAAGTAGGTTACGCCTATTTCAGGAATTGAATCATCTCCATATTGCCAGAATCCACCGTCTAATGCGTCCATGAATTTTCTTTTTCCGGCAATGATTCCAATAGAGATTCCTCCGCCGGCTACTTTGCCGTAGGTTCCCAGGTCTGCTTTGACGCCAATGATGGCTTGTATCCCTCCCGGATGAAAACGGAAACCTGAAATGACTTCATCGAAAATTAATGCGGTGCCTGAAGCTTCGGTAACGGTACGAAGTTCTTTTAAAAATTCTACAGGTAAGAATTCTGGCCTGCGGCTTTGCAGGGGTTCTACTAATACGGCGGCTAATTCATTTGCACGTTCTTTGATGATCTGCATGGTTTCTGCTGTTCCATAATCCAGGATGAGCATATTTTGAACGGCTTCTGGCATAATGCCTGGGGCGGCTGGGAATGATTTATGTTTTTTGCTTCCCCTGATGATTACTTCGTCAACAATACCATGATAGGATCCTGTAAAAGCAACAATTAATGAACGTCCGGTTACGGTGCGGGCAATGCGCATGGCACCTAATACTGCTTCAGAACCTGTATTGCATAGCGCGGAGCGGTCAAAGTCGGTAAATTCACAGATTAGCTTGCTTACTTCTGCTGCAAGTTCATGCTGCGGGCCAATTTCATAACCTTTTTCAATCTGCGCTAATAAGGCGTTTTTGATCACTTCTGGCTGATAACCGAGCATATTGGAACCAAATCCGTTTACTGCATCTACATATTCATTGCCGTCAATATCCCAGAAACGACTGCCTTTTGAGCGGTTGATCACCACGGAGTAGACTAGCTCTTTTGTAGCGGGCTTAAAACCAGATACTACTCTTGGATCTGCCATATGAGCGCGGTTGTCTTGGGTGTATTTTTTACTGGCTTTTGTTCTGCTGGTGTATCTTTCTGTTAATTCTGCCAGGTAGTTTTGCTGTGTTTTACTTAGTGCTGCTGATTGTTTTTCTATCCGGGGGCTGGCACCAAATGGTTTCTTGATCTCAAGGAGTTCTTCTGGGCTGAGGTCTGGTGTTTGATGGTCTGAAACAGGTGTGTGGGGTACCTGATCCCTGCTAATAGTTACCTGCGCTGCATTTGCTGCTGTGGTAACTGGTGCTGGCTGATTAGGACTGTTTTGTAAAAGAGCAAGTTGCCTGGCTAATAATTGTAATTGCTGACTGATCAGTTCTATTGCTGAATCATTTACTGCGGGGCTGTAACCGTTGTTTGTATAGGGCTGGGCCTGATCATAGCTGTGTTGTTGCGGATAGGGTGATTGACCGTTGTGCTGATGTTGCACAGGATTTGCAAATTGTTGTGTTACTGGTGGTACCGGTTCTGCAGGCAATTGTGCATCGAGGTAACCGGCAAGCTGATCAAGGTTGTTGTATTCTTCGTTTAACTGACGAAATGTAATGGGTGCATTAAAGTTCTTTTTAAGGGCAATTGAGATTTGTGTGAGCAGTAGTGAATCCAGTCCCATTTCTATAAAGCTCATTTCAGGGGAGACCTCTTGCATCTCGATACCCGATGTATCTTCCAGGATATCTTTTATTTTACTGATCAATGTTTGCTTTCTCATTGGTAGTTTGTTTTGTATAGTAGGGGTAGTGTGAATTGTATTTGTGTTTGATGGGGCTGCAGGGACTGGTGCAGAGACCCAATAGGTTTTTTTATCAAAGGCATAGGTGGGTAGGTTATAGGCCCTGTTCCGCTGTTCTTCTTTATAAAATGTGGCCCAGTCTACTGAGATTCCATTTGACCAAAGCTGTCCGGCTGCTTTTAAAAATGTATGATAGGCAGTTTCCCCTTCGGCGGGTTTTTCCAGACAGGTAATGACGGTACTGTTTTTACCTGCGGGTTGCTGCCGGATAAAGGTCGCTGTGGCGTTTCCCGGCCCGATTTCTAAAAAGGCTTTGCCTGGGTTTTCTTCCAGTAAATGTTTGGCTGCTGTGGCAAACTGTACTGTGGCTCTTAAGTGATTGGCCCAGTAATCTATATCGGTTGCCTGATGGTCTGTTAGTTTTTCTCCGGTGACGGTAGAATAAATAGGGATGGCTGGTTTGCGGAGGCTGATCCCTGATAATACTTGTTTAAATGGCTCTACAACGCTATCCATTAAATGAGAATGAAAAGCATGGCTGGTAGGCAATAACCGGTTGGGTAGTTCTTTTTGATCCAGTATTAGACTGAAATTGTGTATATCTTCTGTTGTTCCGGCTACCACGCATAGCACCGGAGAGTTAATTGCGGCCATAGAAATAGCCGAAGGCAATATAGGCAGGATATCATTTGCCTGAGCACGAATAGATAACATGCTGCCAGCAGGTAATTCGCTCATCAATTGTCCGCGTGTGGCAATGATCTTTAACGCATCTGGTAAGTTTAGGATCCCGGAAAAATAAGCGGCTACAAATTCTCCGATACTGTGGCCGATAAATGCAGAAGGAAATATCCCCCAGCTGATCCATAGTTTAGCGAGTGCATAGCCGGTAATGAATAGGGCTGGCTGACTGTAACGGGTGTTTTTTAGCTTTTCTTCTGTGGCGGCATTGCTTTGTTCCGGATAGATAACAGCTAGCAAGTCTTCTTGCATATAGATTTTGAGCAGTTCATTGCATTCTTCCATAGCTGACCTGAAGACAGGTTCATTTTGGTAGAGTGCTGCCCCCATCTGCAGGTACTGCGATCCCTGTCCCGGAAACATAAAGATCACCTCACGTAAATTATTTTTGAGGGTAGAGTTTACTTTATCAGCATTGATCAGACGGTTAAAAAGGTCTTCGCCATCTGTAGCAACTACAAATTTTCTGTGGCTAAAATCTGGCCTGAATGTATTTAGTGTAAAAGCGAGGTCTGCAAATTCAACACTGGTTTTAGATTTTGCATGTTTGGCTAATTGTGGGTTATATAATTGAAGGCTCTTTTCATTTTTTGCCGACCAGGTGAAAAGTTGTACTGGTCTGGAGGAAGAGCCTTTTACGATTTTGTTTTCATGCTCCTGTAACACCACGTGTACATTGGTGCCGCCTACGCCAAAGGAACTTACCCCTGCAATCCTGGTGGTTGCGGCGGTCCATTCTTTTAAAGTAGCGTTTACCCGGAATGGGCTGTGCTCAAAGTCTATATTTGGATTTGGGTCCTTAAAATTAATGCTGGCTGGTATGGTTTTATAATGCAGTGAGAGTGCGGCTTTGATTAATCCTGTTACCCCGGCGGCTACTGTTAAATGACCAAAATTGCTTTTTACAGATCCAATAGCACAATATTGGTTTGCTGGCTGCTGGCCAAATGCAAGCTTTAATCCTTCTATTTCTATAGGATCGCCCATTGGAGTGGCTGTGCCGTGGGTTTCTACATAACTAATATGAGCCGGATCGACTAAGGCATCATCAATTGCCATTCTAATGGCTGCTGCTTGTCCTTCTGCGCTGGGTGCGGTAAAGCTGCCTTTTCCGCCGCCGTCGTTGTTAATTCCTATTCCTTTAATGATGGCAAAGATGAAATCACCGTCTTTTATGGCTTCTGCTTTGTTTTTTAAAAGCACCACTCCTGCACCGTCACTAAATATGGTGCCTTGGGCTGCAGCATCAAATGGCCTGCAATGGCCATCGTTGCTTAACATGGCTCCTTCTTCATATAAGTAGCCAATATTTGCCGGTGAGTTAATCACTACACCGCCTGCAAGGGCCATGTCACATTGCCCGGAACGGATGCTTTGTACTGCTTGTGCAACTGCAAGAAGGGAGGTGGAGCAAGCGGATTGTACGTTTACTGCAGGACCTTTAAGATCTAAGGCATAGGCAGTACGGCTGGCTATATAGTCTTTAGCGCTTACGGAAATGAGCTGGGTTTTACCTGCTTGTTCTATCAGCTGGGGGTTAGGCAGTACATTGTTTTCATAATAGGTATTATGGCCTACTCCGGCAAATACACCGGTAGTTCCCTGGTATTGATCGGCTGCGTATCCTGTTTTTTCTAGTGCTTCCCAGGCAATTTCAAGAAATATACGCTGTTGCGGGTCCATGAGTGCCGCTAGTTTTGGGGTAATGCCAAAAAATGAAGCATCAAATTCTTTCACCTGGTCAATCACCCCTTTTGCTTTTATGTAATCAGGATGATTTCTTAAGGCCTCTGAAACGCCTGGATCTAATTCATCTTCTGTGAAAAAACAGGTAGTTTCCTTTCCTTCTTTTAAAACTGCCCATAACTCTTCTATGGTGTTTGCTCCCGGAAATCTGCCTGACATGCCAATTATAGCGATGTCTGAATCGAGGTTGGAGGATAGTGTTCTTTTGGTTTTTTTTAGGGCCGGATTTGTTTTTCTGCCATCAAGAAAAGCAGCGAGGCCCTGGATGGTTGGATATTGAAAAATCTTGGTGACTGGAAGGCTTAGCTGATGGCGTGTCTTTAACAAGGCGACTAATTTTTGTGCCATCAGGGAGTTGCCGCCCAGTTCAAAGAAATTATCTTCTATACCTGCCCTTTTTACGCTGAGGAGTTCTAACCAGATTGCAGTGATCTGTGCTTCTGTTTTGTAATTGGGCGCGTAATAGGTATTGGTTAATAGGGTAGAGGCATCTGGATCTGGCAACAATTTCTTGTTTACTTTGCCATTTGGTAAAAATGTAAAAGAATCTAATTGCATCATCAGCTGAGGTACCATAAATGGGGGTAACTTGCTTTCTAAAAAGCTGATGATGGCTTGTTTGTCATATTTTTCCGGACAGATTACATATCCGATCAGCCTTTTGTCTCCATCGCCGGTTTCCCTGGCCATTACTACGCCATATTTTACGCCTGGTGCCTGCTGAAGTACACTTTCTATTTCACCGAGTTCTATCCGGTAACCTCTTACTTTAACTTGGTCATCAATCCGGCCTAAAAACTGGATATTACCATCAAAGGTCCAGCTTGCAAGATCACCTGTTCGGTACATTCTTGCATGTTCTTGCTTACTGAATATATCTTTCAAATAGCGTTCTGCGGTGAGTTCGTCACGGTTTAGATATCCCCTGCCAACTCCTGCACCTCCGATATAGACTTCGCCTATGGCATCGCCCTGTATGGGATTAAGATCTGCATCGAGCAGGTAGGCGGTTTCTTCAGAAAAAGTTTTTCCGATTGGAATGGTATGCTGATAGGGATTTTTATAGTCTACCACATGCAGCAAACTGCCGATAGTTGTTTCTGTAGGCCCGTAATGGTTAACCAGGGTGCAAATATCTGAAGGGCCGCTAAGAAAATCTTGGAGGATAGTGGTGTGTAATGCTTCTCCGCCAAGCATCATTAGCTTTTTAGGGAGCAGATCTTTGCCATCTAGGGATAATGATTTCCAGTGGGAGGGTACCAGCTTCAGAAAATCGATTGTATGTGTCTTGAAATATTGATGAATGTATTCAGCATCGTTGAATTGCTCTTTTCTGAAAAGATGCAATTCGCCACCCAAAACCAGGCAGCTGTATAGTGTGGTGCTGCCCTGATCAGTAGCCATGGAGGTGCCTAGAACGAAGGTGTGGCAGGAAGATAAGGGCATGTGCGAAACTGCACCGCTCATATAATCTGTCACATTGCGGTGTTCGATAAGTGCCCCTTTTGGCCTGCCTGTGGAGCCTGAGGTGTAGATTACATAGGCCAGGTGTGCTGGTTTTATCAGGCTAATGTTTATTGTAGCGGGCATTTTGCTGATCTCTTCCTGATGCTGATCGGTGAGTATGATGGTGTTGCCTGCTGCTGCGTTAACGAAAGTGATGGACGGACTATCAGAGAGCACTACTTTAGCTGCGGTGTCTTCAATCATATATTTTATCCGTTCTTCGGGAAAGTCGGGATCGAAAGGAACGTATGCGCCTCCAGATTTGAGGATGGCTAGTATTCCGATTACCATGTCCATTGGATTTGACAGGCAGATAGGAACCAGGTCTTCTCTTTTTACTCCTGATTTTTGCAGATAGTTAGCTAACTGGCCAGATCTTTCATCTAATTCACGGTAGGAAATTTTTCTGCTTTCAAACACAATTGCTGTACGGTCAGAAGCACTGGCTGCCCGTTCAGCAAATAAATCGACTAAGGTTTTGTTTTTTGAAAAGATCATTTTTAAGCGTTATAATCCAAATCTTTTTGTTGTAAAGATACTTACGTTAACCTAATAAAGACTGCAAATTACACAAGATGATATGATCTGTATAATATATTTTAAAAATACGTTTTGAGAATGAATATTTATAATTTGCTTCAAAAAATCATTTTCCGCTGATCTAAATTGGGACAATTGGAACAAAAATATAATTGGCCTGTTTAAATGGTCAGATACATGGTTTTGTCAATTCTTATTTGAATTTCAAACGGAAGCATATTTACCAACAAGGAATTGTGAATTAACGATTTAAACCTTCATATTTATAGAATGAATTACCTGGAAATACTGGATCAGGTTAGAGCGCATGCTGCTACCTTGTTTCACGATAGAAAAGACGACAGATTAATTTACCACAACTTGCAGCATACAGAGCAGGTGGTAAAAGCTGTTGTGAAAATAGCGAACCATTATCAACTGCTGGATCAGGACTTTTTTGTAGTCAGTGCAGCGGCTTGGTTTCATGATACAGGGTATTTAACCAGTTTCCAGGAGCATGAAGCCCGTGGTGCAGAGTCTGCAAAGGAATTTCTGGATAGCAAAGCCGTGGATCCTGCCGTTACTGCACAGGTGGTTAATTGTATCCTGGCTACTAAAATGCCACAGCATCCGGTTACTTTGCTGGAGCAGATTGTTTGTGATGCTGATCTGTTTCATTTGGGAGGTGATAGTTTTAAAGAGCGAAATAAGCTGATGCGCAAAGAGATGGAGTCTTATTTTTCGAAAAATATAGATAAGAATGAATGGCGTGTAAGAACTATTGCTTTATTTGAGGGGCACCAATACCATACAGATTATTGCCAGGACTTACTGACAGCTAAAAAATTGTTGAATTTACAGGAGTTGAAGGATAAGGCGGCGGCTGAAAGCAGGGGGAATAGAGATCTTAAAAATGAAAAAATAAAAGGTCAGGCGCATAATTTGGAGCTGGTAGAGGAAATGCCTGATAGGGAAGAAGAAAATAAAGAGGAACATAATTTAATGGCTAAAAAAGAAGACAGCACAGCAGTCAAAAAGAAAAAAAGCGACCGTCCGGAGAAGGGGATTGAAACGATGTTCAGGATCACTTCTGGAAATCATCAGCGTTTAAGTGATATGGCTGATAATAAGGCACATATTATGATCTCTACGAACTCTATCATTTTATCTGTTATCTTGAGTATTTTGCTTCGTAAATTGGAGGATAACCCACATTTGATTATCCCAACGCTGATCTTATTGATCATTTGTGTGGTGACTATGGTGTTTTCTATCCTGGCTACCAGGCCTACTTTGCCATCTGGAATTTTTACGGCAAAGGATATTGAGGAAAAGAAAGTGAACTTATTGTTTTTTGGTAATTTTTACCGCATGGAATTACCAGATTATGTTGCAGGAATGGAAAGAATGATGGACGACCGTGATTTTTTATATGGTAGCCTGATCCGTGATTTATACTCGCAGGGGGTAGTTTTAGGACGTAAATACCGGTTGTTAAGAATTGCTTATAATGTATTTATGTTTGGTATTATTGCTTCTGTGCTTGCATTTTTAATTGCTGCTGCCTGGGCTGTATTTTAATTGAAGATGGAAGAATACTTATTTTTTAACCGTGACTTAAGCTGGCTGAGTTTTAATGAGCGTGTATTAATGGAAGCGGAGAGTGACCGTGTTCCTTTATTGGAACGGATCAGGTTTTTATCTATTTATTCTTCTAACCTGGATGAATTTTACCGGGTAAGAATGCCTGTTTTGATGGCACTGGATAATTTTGATGACCGCAACGGATTAAATAATCCTTATGTGAAAGCACAGTTTTTGATTAACCAGCAGCAGGAACGGTTTGGTCATTTACTGAAAAACCAGGTGTTGCCTGCATTGAAAAATGAAAATATCCACTGGCTATATAATGAAGCTATTCCTGTGGAGATTACCGAAGATATAGCCGCTGTGTTTTATACAGAAGTATTGGCGTATATCCGTATGTTTTCTGTAGCACAGGATGATGATGGTTTTTTTGCTGAGAATAATAAATTGTACCAGGCGGTGATGCTGACGGATGGTGCAGGTGTGGAGCGGTTAGCGGTAATAACTATTCCTTCTGATGTTTTGCCAAGACTGTATTCTTTTTCTAAGAATGGGCAAAAGTTTGTGGTCTTTCTTGATGATATTATTAAGGATAACCTGGGTTATCTTTTTCCGGGAGAAAATATTACTGGAATTTATAACATTAAGATTACCAGAAATGCAGAGCTTAACTTAAAGGATGAGCTGGATGAAGATATTACTGCGACGCTGGAAAAAGAACTGAAAAAACGGGATTTAGGCTTTGCTACCCGCTTTTTGTGTCAGCCTGCAATTCCGTTAAGACATTTGTACAGGATCATTTATACCCTTAACCTGGCTAAAGCTTCTGTGGTGCAGGGGGGATATTATCATAATTTGAAAGATTTGAATAGTTTTCCTTTGCAGGATGCAAATTTAAGTTATCCCAAATGGTCTGCACATCAGGCGGTGCCGCTAAAAAAAGAGGAGACTTTATTTAGCCAGATCATGGAAAAAGACTTGATGGTGCATGTGCCTTATCAAAATTATGACCCGGTGCTTCGCTTTTTTAATGAGGCGGCTAATGATTCTTTTGTGGTGGAGATCTCTGTTACGCTTTACCGGGTGGCTGATCATTCCAGAATAGTGAATGCACTAATGACGGCTGCCATGAATGGGAAAAAGGTGACGGTGATGGTAGAGCTTAAAGCGCGTTTTGATGAAGCAAATAACATTAAATGGGCTTCAAGAATGAAAGCTGCGGGGGTGAAAATAATCTATAGCAACCAGGATTTGAAAGTTCATGCTAAGGTGGCATTGGTGAAAAGGACCGTACGTAACGAGAGCCATTATCTCGGTTTGCTGGCTACTGGTAACTTAAATGAATCTACTGCAAAGTTTTATACTGACCATATTTTGCTTACCGCTTATCAGCCGGTGCTGGAAGAACTGCAATTGCTTTTTGGGTTTTTAGGCAAGAAAAAGAAGAAGCCGCTGATAGAGGATAAGATTAATTTTGAGCATTTGCTGGTTGCACAGTTTAATTTGCAGTCAAAATTCCTGACTTTGATAGACCGCGAGATCAGGCATGCGAAAAAAGGTTTGCCTTGCGGGATTATAATTAAAATGAATAACCTGGAAGAGAAAGTACTGATCTCAAAATTATATGAGGCTTCTGTTGCGGGTGTTAAAATAGAACTGATCGTACGGAGTGTTTGCTGCTTGGTGCCAGGTGTAAAAGGACAAAGTGAAAATATTTGCGTGAAAAGAGTAGTGGATCGCTATTTGGAACATGGACGGATATTTTTATTCCATAATAATGGAGAGCAAGAGTTGTATATGGGATCTGCTGATTGGATGAACAGGAATATTTATGGCAGAATAGAAGTTTGTTTCCCCATCTATGCTGCTGAATTGAAAACAAGATTGATCGCCTTGCTGAATTTGCAGCTGGCGGATACGGTACAGGCTGTAGTCCTGAATGAAGAGATGCAAAATAATTATGTTACTGCCGGGCCCCAGGTACGCTCACAGGAAGCGATATACAAATTTTTAACTCCTGTAACTTAATTTGTATATTAACAAGTGAACGGATAGGACCCGCTGCTGAAAAAGAATTTGAAATGAAAACGATTTATAAAAAACTGATCTATATCTTGCCTTTATTGGCTATTGTTGCGTTTTGTGCCTGTAAAGCTTCAAAAAAAGTATTTAATACGCCGCCGAAATATGATTTGAACCAGCCGGAGAAATTCAATATGCCTGAAAGTCTTTTGGAAATTTCTGGTATTGCATTTTATCATGATAAAAGTGATACTGTATATTCTATCCAGGATGAGGATGGCCGTCTTTTTAGACAGCAATGGGGGAAAAAGAAACAAAAGCATACGGTGTTTGGCAAAAAGGGAGATTATGAGGATGTAGCGATATTGAATGAAACGGTAATGGTACTGGAAAGTGATGGCACTTTGTATGTTTTTCCTTTTTCAGAAGCGGGAAAGGAAAAAGTGAAGGATATCAAGGTTTTTAAAGGTATGCTGCCAAAAGGTGAGTATGAAAGTATTTATGCCGACCAGCAAACTAACCAGATTTACCTGCTTTGCAAAAATTGTAAAGGCGATAAAAAGGAAGAAAATATGTCTGGTTCTATCTTTACTTATGATGCAGCAAAGAAAAACCTCATTCCATCGGGAAATTTTTCAATGGATCTTTCACAATTGATTAAGTCAGAACAGATTTTGAAAACTGGTTTGAAAGCTTCTGCATTAACCAGGGACCCGCATACAGGAGAGTGGTATATTCTTTCTTCTGTAAACAAGGCATTGGTGGTTGCGACCCCAGATTGGAAGGTGAAAAATGTATATCAGTTAAATTCTTCTATATTTAACCAGCCGGAAGGTCTGGCTTTTGATGATCAGATGAATTTATATATCTCTAATGAGGGAGATGAGCTTACGGATGGAAATATCCTGAAGTTTGTACCTAAGCCTTGATGGTAAATGTTTAAGGAGTCAATCACTAATTTTTAAAATCATGCAGGCGATAACTTTAGACTTGAATAAAAGTATTTGCGGAGCAGATGGTGTTAGCATTGGTGCTGAGATCCATTTTTCTTTGAAACCATTTATTACTTTTCTTAAGGAGCGGGCGGATAGGGAGAAAACTGCAAAGATCCATTTTTATAATTATTTGCTGGAACAGTTTGCTTTATTTCCTGAACTGATGTTTCCAATTAGTTCTGAAAATACAGCACGCTATAACCACCTTTTTGAACTGATCTATACGGCGCTGTCACCTATTATAAATGATGAGCATGAACAGCTTTGGGCATTAAGCAAGCCTGTTACTCCTTGTTTTTATTATGGTACAGATGCGTTTTATAATATTCTGCTGGATAAAAAAACGGACAATATAAAACAAGATCTCAGGCTTCCTTCCCAATCGGAAATGGAGAAGAGTACATTGATGAATTTTTATAATATTATCCTTCAAAAATTTTATAATTTTTCACTGAGTACACATCAATATACTATTAAATCTATTTTAGATCAGGAAACGCATTTACTTAAGTATTACAGACTTAATATAGATAGCCGGTTTTTGGAAATTACCTCTAAAATGCCTTTACCAGAGATTAACTTGCAAATTGCAAAGGAGTATCTAAAGGATGAAAGTACAAGTTTAGAGATGCTAACTAAATTGCTTCCTCCTGAAATGTTTAAGATTGAAGGGGTTACTGTGGTAACGATTGTTGATGTGACTGGAGAGTATGCCTTAGAATCTATTAAGAACACGATTATTGACCATAATCAGTGTGAGGTAGGTTGGAGCAGTGAAAAAATTACTTCTTCTTTAAAATCTCTGGCTGGAACGGATGCGGTTTCGTTTGGCTTACTTCCTTATCTGAAGTTAAATGATAAAACATTGCTTTATAGCCATGAAGGATTTGAGAGTGTGATTATTAAACAGGCGAAGGCTAACCATTTGCCTGAGGCGGAATATGATCATTTGGTTAGCGATTTTGTAGCTAATCCGCGTAAATTGATTTTTCCGGAAATAAACCTGGAAGAGTCTTCTGAGTATCCAATGCTCCAGCTTATCCATGATAGCGGGGTGAGGTCTTATGCTCTTTTTCCATTGTATTATAATGCTAAGTTAGTAGGGGGACTAGAGTTATATGCTTTTGATCCCCTTGTTTTTAGTGGAAATGTAATTGCAAATATTGAAAATGCACTGCCGTTACTTGCACAGCTTTATCATAACATCATTATTGATTTTAATAATGAAATCATGAATGTAATTACAGATAAGTTTACGGCATTGCAATCTTCTGTTCAATGGCGCTTTAATGAGGCGGCTTACCGCTATTTGAAATCTGGGGATTGGGAGAAAGATCTTCCGGTTGAACAGGTTTATTTTAAGGATGTGAATCCATTTTATGGGGCCATAGATATCAGAAACTCCAGCATAGAACGGAATATGATGATCAGAAAGGATTTGTTTACGCATTTTGAATTGTTGGAAACTACGCTGGGTAACTTGAAATCGAAGATTCCAGGGAGCCTGGAGGCAGAGTTGCCTAAACAGCAGCAATATGTTTCCGGACAAAAGAATTTTGAAGATATGTCTGACCGGGAGATCATGAAGACTGATGATTATCTGCAACGCCAGCTACCTCCTTATTTGAACTTGCTTAAAGATGAGCATCCGGAAGCGAAGGAAATTATTGATGGTTATTTTGAGGTTACGCAAGCGGGAGGAAAGATTTTTGAGAACCGGGAAAATTATGAATTGAGCATGCAGATGATTAATCATGCAGTGAACCGTCATTTGGATGATTTTAATACGGAATTGCAACAGATTTATCCATGCTATTTTGAGAAATTCAGAACGGATGGGGTAGAGTTTGATATTTACCTGGGGCAATCTATTTCTCCGGACCGGCCATTTAATGATGATCTGCTGGCCGATTTCCGTTACCGGCAGTTAAAGGTTATTGCAGAAATAGCAAGAACGACTGCTAATCTTACACCTCATTTACCTATTAATTTAGAGACTACACAGCTGATTTTTGTATATGGTAAGCTGATTGATATTAGTTTTAGAATTGATGAGCAACGGTTTGATGTGGAAGGAAGTTATAATATCAGATACCAGATGGTGAAGAAAAGAATAGATAAGGCGCATATTAGAGATAGTAATGAGCGGCTTACCCAGCCAGGTAAAATTGCTATTGTCTATTTTAATAGTACAGAGGCACAGGAGTATATGGTGTATATTCGTAGATTACAGGCGCTCAAATTGCTTACTGATGTGGTAGAGTATATAGAGGTGGAAGAATTACAGGGAGTGGAAGGGCTAAAAGCATTGCGCGTAGAAGTAGCAATGACCAACAGTTTAAATTAATATTTACATGTTATCATCAGAAAAGATCAAAATCAGTTTATTGGTAACAGCTGCTGTATGGTGCTTAACCTTCTCTTTTTCTTTAAATGTGACTGCACAGCAGCGTGAAAAGCTGGATTCTATTACGATAGCGATTTCTCCTGTGTATGATTCTGTTTCTAAGGCACACCGTTTCTTTTTTGGCGAGAGTTATCGCAAACTTTGGGCTACGCCTGTAAAGATGCGCGTGGTCAGCTTAATAACCGAACAAGGAGGGATGACTATTTTGCAGCTTGGCGGTGGTATGCAAACCCGTTCTTTAAGGCTTCAGGATGCTTCTGGAAGGGAATGGGCATTGCGTACGGTACAGAAATTTCCTGAACGTGGTTTGCCAGAGAAACTGAGGGCTACTGTTGCTAAGGATATTTTACAGGATCAAATTGCAACTAGTCATCCTTTTTCTGCATTGGTGGTGCCGCCTATGGCAGCTGCTTTGGGTATTCCTCATGCGGATCCGGAAATTGTCTATATCGGTGATGATCCGGGATTAGGAGAGTATAGAAAAGATTTTGCAAATGCTGTTTATTTGCTGGAAGCACGTTTTCCATTGGGATATGAAAAGAGTGATAATACGGCTAAGGTTCAGCGTAAGTTAGCGGAGGATAATGATACGTTTGCTGCGCAGAAATTGGTGTTGAGGGCAAGATTACTTGATTTTGTCTTGGGTGACTGGGACCGTCATGAGGATAACTGGAGATGGGTTAAGGAGGAAGATAAGGAGAAAGATGTGAAGGTTTATGTTCCTGTGCCAAGAGATAGGGATAAAGTCTTTTATAGCACCTCTGGTGTTTTTCCATGGGTGCTTTCTCATCAGTGGCTTAAAGCAAATTTGCAGCCTTTTGGTGCAGAGATTAGAGCGGTGGATCAGTGGAACTATAACCAGCGTTTTTTTGACCGTTATTTTTTTAACGGACTGAGTGAGGATGACTGGAAACAGGAGGTGAAATTTGTACAGGATAAATTGACTTCTTCTGTTTTGAAGGAGGGGATGTTAAGGATGCCCGCAAATATTTTTGCTAAGGGTGGACAGGAGACGCTGCGGTTAATGCAGGTAAGGAAGGATAATTTAGAGAAATTTGCATTGGATTATTATCGTTTCCTGGCGGTGACGGTGGAAATTCCGCAAACGGATAAGAAGGAGTATTTTGAAGTTAAACATAAAAAGAACGGAAATATTGAACTGACGATCCATAATATTAAAAAAAACGGAGATAATGGCAGGAAGCTCTATCACCGGGTGTTTGATAAGAAGCTGACTAAAGAGATCAGGCTTTATGGAATGGGGGGGGAAGATGTTTTTGAGGTGACTGGAGCAACGCGTTCGCCAATTAAGGTGCGGCTTGTTGGTGGAGATGATAAGGATAAGTTTGTAGTTGATCCAGATTTACACAATAGGGCTAAAACATATATTTATGATCGGTCTGATCAACAGAATGAGCTTCCTAAAAGCTCTGCAGCGAAGTTAAGACTGGCTGCAGATACGAGTGTGAACCAGTATAACAGGACTAGCTTTTTGTATGATCAGTTTGGGCCTTTGTTTCACGTTAATTATAATATTGATCAGGGTATCCAGGCTGGTGCCGGATTTATCATGGAGAAACAAGGGTTTCGTAAATTTCCTTATGCGTCTAAACAGGAGTTTTGGGTAGATTATTCTACTGGCAGAAAGTCTTTTATCTTAAGCTATAAGGGTGATTTTAAAAAGGTGGCTGGTCATAATAACTTAATGGTTAATGCGAACTTTTTGGGGCCTAATAACTTGAGTAACTTTTTTGGATTGGGTAATAATACTGCTTTCATTACGGATGAGGAAGATGATGATAAAGGAATGTCTTATTACAGGAACCGGTATGATTATCTGACTACTAGTTTTCAATTGTATCAGAAGGTTGATAAATGGACAGTCGGTGGAGGATTGTCTATGGAGTATTACCGGAGCAGCCGCTCTGGAAATGAGGAAAGGTTTTTGCATGATTTTAATTTGACTAACCCGGAGGAGAATGTTTTTAATGATCGCGTATATACTGGATTGATTGCCACTGTTAATTATGATTCAAGAGATAATATTGCAATTCCTAAAAAAGGAATTTACTGGAATACGGTAATTAATGGGAGCCAGCAGTTGAATGATGCGCATAGCCGGTATGGAAAAATACAATCTGAGTTTCGGTATTATGCAAATCCAGGGCATGCTGGTTTTGTGATTGCGAATCGTATAGGTGGTGGGACAACTATTGGTGATCCTGCGTATTTTCAAATGATGCAGCTGGGTGGCGTACATAACTTACGTGGCTTTCATACCAATAGGTTTACCGGAGAGTCTATGTTGTATCATAACCTGGACCTTCGCTTGAAATTGTTTGATTTTACTTCTTATATCGTTCCCGGATCTCTGGGCCTTTTGGGTTTCAATGATATTGGACGGGTATGGATGAAAGGGGAGTCTTCTAAGTCTTGGCATCATGGTTATGGTGGTGGAATTTATATTGTACCAGCTGACCTGATCTTAATCCAGGCGGCTGTTGGTTTTTCAAGGGAAAGTACGATGCCTTATATTTCTGTCGGATTTAATTTTTAAGAGTCTGTATTATTTTACAGCCAGTACCAATGGTTGGTGATACTGGCTGGTTTTTATGGTGGCCGTATCTCTTGAAAATATTATTGATAGGTAACTGTCGCTACAGATGTTTGTCCTCCAAATTTGGTCGTAATTTTTTTGGGGTAACCGCCTTCGTTGTACAGGTAACTGAAAGTTTCATTTTGTTTACTGGTGTTTGGATAATTACAGTTTTGGATGTTGCTGATGGAGGAAAGAAATAGGTGGTCTTCTTTTTCTATGGCAAATAGCCAGCTGTATTTTACTTGTTTGAAAAGGGCATTTTTGGTGTCGTATTGGTAATCTGATAAGGAGCTGCCTGCGCTTTTTATATTGCTGAGGTCACCTGTTTTATTGTAGGTGTATTTTTGTTCATCTGATAGGTTTCCAGAACTATCGGAGTAAGTAACAGTTGCTATCTGATCTGTTGGCGTGTAGGTGATTCTGTACCAGCCAATTTTGGTAGGGCCTTTAAATAGTTCTGCACTGATGATTAATCCATTTTTGTCTAAAGTATAAAAGCTTTTGGAAATAATGATTCCAGCGTTGTACCTATATAATCTATATGGGTGTCCAGATGCAGTGTATTTTAAGGTGGTGCTGTCTCCATTTTCATAATTGATTTTTGAAAGTGCCAGGTCTGCAGTATAGCTGAAGATCATATTGGATTTTCCAGTACTAATTTTTGCTGGAATATAAATTCCATTTTCTTTGCCAGGCGTTTCAATTACAAAATTATCTGAGTCTTTATTTTGATTTTTTTTGCAGGAAATTAGGAGGATCCATCCCAGGAAAAGAAGGAATTGCAGGGCTTGTTTCTGATTTTTCATTGTGAATTAATTATTGGTTGAATAATGTTACCAACTTAATTCAATTATTGCTGTATATGTTTATTTAATTAAATATATTTCTTTGTCTTTATTTTTAAAGAACTTATTTATCTATTTTTTAATAATAAAAAACAAACTATATTTATTCTGGTTATAACACATATTTCAATCAAATATTTTTTCAATTGCTGCAATCCCATTTATCGTTAAATATGGAAATAATTCATCTCAGTGCAGAATGTTACCCAGTCGCTAAAGTTGGTGGATTGGGTGATGTTGTTGGTGCTTTGCCAAAATATCAAAATAAGCTTGGACATTTTTCTAAAGTGGTCATGCCTGCCTATAATCTTCCTTTTTTAAAGGATAATGATTTTGAAGTTGTTTATGATGCTTGGTGCAATCTTGGTGCTTCGCATTTTCCAGTACGTATATTAAGGGAAAAATCCAATAAGCTTGGTTTTGATCTTTACCTGGTATACATTGCTGGTTTAACGGATCGTGATAAGGTTTATGGATATGATGATGATACGGAAAGATTTCTTGCCTATCAGATTGCCGTGCTGGACTGGATTAGTCAATGGGAACACCATCCTGATGTGATTCATTGTCATGATCATCATACTGGACTGGTACCTTTTATGGCGGCTAATTGTGAACGCTATAAAGATCTGAGGAATATTCCAACAATATTAACTATTCATAACGCCCAGTATCAGGGACAGTTTGGCTGGGATAAATTACATTATTTGCCTGCTTTTGATCTCTGGAAATCTGAGTTGCTGGATTGGCAGGGGCTTATTAATCCGCTGGCATCGGCAATTAAGTGTGCATGGCGTATCACTACCGTTTCCCCAAGTTATCTTGATGAGCTTAGCTATCAGGCAAATGGACTGGAGAGTTTGCTTGCAGCGGAACGTGGTAAATCTTCCGGTATCTTAAATGGAATAGATAATGAGGTATGGAATCCAAAGATTGATCCCATGCTGGATAAAACGTTTTCTGTAACGACTGTAACAAACGGAAAAAAATTAAACAAAGCTGCTTTGTGTGCTGTTTTTAATTTAGATCCTGCAAAACCACTGTTTACATTTATAGGTAGATTGGTGGGAGAGAAGGGGGCTGATCTTTTACCGGATATATTTCATAACTCACTTGCACATAGCAAAGGGAATATAAATATACTAGTTTTGGGTTCTGGTGATCCGCTTGTGGAAAGAAGACTGGAGGAACTAAAGAATTGGTTTCCGGGCAATTATAATGTTTATATCGGATATAACGAAAAGCTGTCACACCAGATTTATGCTGGGGCAGATTTTCTGTTAATGCCTTCCAGGGTGGAACCTTGTGGTTTGAACCAAATGTATGCACTGCGTTATGGAACTGTTCCAATTGTTAGACGTATTGGAGGATTGAAAGATACAGTGATTGATATTGGTGATGGTGGGTTTGGAATTTGTCACGATCAAACGTCTGTTGCGGATGTTGGTCAGGCTATTGGAAGGGCTTATGAACTTTATCAGCGTAAGAAAGAAATGAAGGATATCCTTAAATATAGCATGCAGCTTGACCATTCGTGGGATAGGGCAGCTCAACAATATATAGATCTGTACCAAATATAATTTTTAAATAATATGACTGAGAAAGTATTAGGCGTTATCCTTGGCGGGGGCCAGGGGTCAAGATTGTCTCCGCTTACCCAAACACGTTCCAAGCCGGCAGTGCCTATTGCGGGTAAATATCGTTTGGTAGATATTCCTATTTCGAACTGCCTGAATTCTGGTATACACCGCATGTTTGTTCTTACGCAGTTTAATTCTGCATCTTTAAATAAGCACATTAAGAATACCTATCATTTTAGCCATTTTAGTGATGCTTTTGTTGATATCCTTGCTGCTGAGCAGACTCCGGATAACCCAACGTGGTTTCAGGGTACGGCTGATGCGGTACGCCAAACGATGCACCATTTATTGCAGCATGAGTTTGAATATGTTTTGATCTTGTCTGGTGACCAGCTGTATCAAATGGATTTTAATGAGATGCTGATTGCGCATGAGGAGAGTGGGGCTGAGGTTACACTGGCTACGATTCCCAGTACGGCTAAGGATGCGACTAGTTTTGGTATCCTGAAAACGAATGAAGAGAATATCATTACTTCTTTTATTGAGAAACCTAGTGCTGATTTATTGGTTGACTGGTCTTCTGATACTGGTCCGGATATGCAGGCTGCTGGCCGTAATTATCTGGCTTCTATGGGAATCTATATATTTAACCGTGATTTGCTGGTAAGGATTTTTGCTGAGAATCCGGATGAGAAAGATTTTGGTAAGGAGATTATTCCACGTGTATTGCAGGAGCAGAAAGTATTAAGCTTTCAGTATGAGGGGTATTGGACAGATATTGGTAATATTTCTTCTTTTTTTGAGGCTAATCTTGGGTTGACGGATGATATTCCTGAATTTAATCTTTTTGATAGTCACCAGAGTATTTTTACGCGTCCAAGGATGTTGCCGCCTACAAAGATTTTGAGTACTTCACTGGATAAGGCGGTGATTGCTGAGGGATGTATCCTGAATGCTGATTTTATTAAGCATTCTGTGATTGGTATCCGCTCAAGGATTGGTAATGGTACTTCTATTGAGCATGCTTATATTATGGGCAGTGATCGTTATCAAACGCTGTCGGAAATTGCTGAGGAGAATGCTGCGGGCAATCCGCTGATTGGTATTGGTGATCGATGCAGGATTGTGAATGCGATTCTGGATAAGAATTGCAGAATTGGTAATGATGTGGTTATTAATGGTGGCGAGCATTTGGAAGATGGTGATTTTGATACTTATGCGGTGAAGGATGGGATTGTTGTAGTGAAGAAGGGGGCGATTTTGCCGAGCGGGACGGTCATAGGATAATTTAATTATAAAAAAGCAGTGTTAAATTAGCTCTGGAATCTTTGCCTGATTGGCAAATTTCCTGGTAACTATTTAACATTGCTTTTTTTTATTATAGTTATTTACCCTGCTATAATGGAATATTAATTATTTAGTTTGTTACTTATATTTTATTCTCCTTAAGAGTTTGTGTTTAATAATTCAGCAATTTGATTGTCTGTCATTCCAGCATTTTTCAGTTGCTTAATTATAAATCTCCGTTCTTTAAGTTCACCTTCTAATTGGCCTTCTAATTTACCTTCCAGTTTACCCTCTAGTTTGCCAAGTAGCCTTCCTTTTGTCATTGCTTCTTCGGCAGCAAACCGGATGCTGGCATCGTAGTCCATTTGGTTTTTTACATTTCTATCGAATAACATACGTTCCTCCTTTGTTAATTTATTTACTTCTGCAATTTCAAAAACTTGATGAAAAATAGGCTCGTTAAAAGTATTTGGAAGTTTTTGCAGGTCTTGTATATTTTTAAGCAAGTACAGCCACTTATCCAGTTTTTTAACCAGCTCAATTTCTTTTTTATCGAAGTTAGGTAATTCTATGAATATATAGTGTGTTTTATTGTAAAATAAATTTCCTGAATCGGTATTTGTAAGGCTGATGTTTTGTATGTAAGTGTTTTTTATGCTGTCCTCTAGCGGGAAATCTAGTATAGCGATAAAATAGATTTCCTTTAGGGGTTTGTTCCAGCTTGGTTCTCCAGGTGGCAGTTGTTCTGTAGTTAGGCGTGCCATATAATAAACAGATCTGTCCCGAAAGTAGCGCTGGCCCTTTCGCTGCATTTCTATGATAAATTGCTCACCGTCTGTTGCGGTGCACATGAGATCAAAAAATACTCTTTTCGTATCACGATGTAGACTTGTATATTCTGTAGGGCTGTAAACGATGTCACTGATTATTTTCCTGCCCTGGAATAGGGCATTTAAAAAATCAATCAGTATTTCTTTATGAACCGACCGGCCAAATAGATGTTTAAATCCAAAATCGCTTTTAAGGTCAAGGTAGCGGTTGTTTCGTTTTGGCATTTTTCGTGATTTGACGCCTAACGTAATATTGTTATTTGATTTTATGTTAATTAATAATTTAATTTTGTTTCTTTTCTGGTTGTTGGAGATGTTTTGCAGAATAGGATGAACACGCCATTCATTAAATTACAATCCTGGTGTTATTAGCTGTGGGATGACCAGTACAAATTAGTACCCTGCCTTGTGCAATTTCCTGATCAGTAAGAATTTCGTTGTAATCCATTTTTACTCCGCCTGCTGTGCAAGTGGCTACGCAAGAGCTGCAAATGCCGGCACGACAGCTATAGGGAACATTGATTTGGTGTTCAAGTGCGACTTGAAGGATCCTTTTATAGTAGGGGACTTCCAACTGATAAGTGTTTTTGTTGAAATCTAAGATAACTGTATACGTGTTTTTGTCCCTGATTTCTTTCTCTGTCATGTCGTCCTCATCCATCTCGTCTTCGGGAATGAAGTAGGTCTCTTTTTTTATCTGATCGATACGGAAGCCCATAGCAAGCAGAGAAATACGGCACATCACCATATAGTCAATAGGACCGCAGGTGTAGCATATTGCATCAGATTGATCGAAGGTCAGGTTGGCTTCAAAGAGATCATGGATAAGGAAACTGTTTAGGCGTGCAAATTGCAGTTGTTTAGCATCACTGAATAAATAAATTAATTTGAAACGTTCAGGATATAGCTGTTGCCATTTGTTCAATTCGTCGAAGAAAAGTGTGTTATCCTGAGACTTGTTGCTGTAGATTAATACGATTTTTGAATGTAGTTCTGAAGTTAAGGCCGTTTTTAGAATGGAAAAAATTGGAGTGATTCCTACGCCTGCTGCAAATAGAAATACGGTGCGTTTGATGTTTGTTACAGGGGCATAGGTAAAGATACCAGTGGGGTAAAGTGCGGTAAGTATATCGCCGGTGGCAGTTTTATGGTGAAGGTATTTTGATATTTCACCGTTCTCCACTAGTTTTACCGCAATGCTAAGTGGTTCTGCAAGATCCGGAGAACTGCATATGGAATAGGAGCGTCTAATTTCTTTATCCTTAACTGGAAATAGAACGGTTAAGAACTGCCCTGCTTCATAAGGAGGAATAATGCCATCAAGGGGTTCTAAACTTATAAAAACATTATCTCCCGGTTGTTTAGAGATTCCAGTGATCCTTAATTGCATTGTGGTCATGGTGTAAAGCTAAACATAGTTAAAGACAAGAGAAAATGTTGTTTTCAGCTTTGGAACAGAATTGACCTCCAGGCTACCATAGTGCATTTTCATAATGTTACGCGTAATGGTTAGGCCTATTCCTGAGCCGTTTTTACGCGTGGTAAAGAAGGGGACAAATATTTTTTCTATCTGATCTGCTTCGATACCTTTTCCATTATCGGTTACCTCTATAAATAACTTATTTTGCTCCAGGCGGTAGTCGATTTCAATGAGTGGGTCTGTGATATCTTCCAGAGCGTGTATGCTATTGGTGACTAGGTTGATAAGGGCCTGTTCTACCAATTTTAGATCTACATTAACAGAAATCTTGGACGAAGTCTGTCCGACCTGAAGTTTGATCTTTTTAACTGCTGCAAAAGGTTGCATCAGGATATGTATATGTTGGAGGATACCACCGATGCTGTGAGAATCTAACTCTGGAGTTGGCAATTCTGCAATCAGGCGGTAATCTTTAACAAAGCCAAGCAGCCCTTCGGATCTTCTTTTTATGGTTTGAATGGCCGGTCTGAGGTCTTCCAGATCTTCTTTATTTAAATATTCTTTATTGGCTACCATGCTATTTACCGTATCAGAAAGAGAACTGATGGGGGTAATTGAATTTAAGATTTCATGAGAGATTACCCCAATGAGCCTGTTCCATGCTTCGATCTCTTTTTGTTCGATCTCGTCTTTAATGTTCTGGAAGGAGATGATCATATAGTTTGAACCGTATAAATTCAATGGAATAACTTCTGTGGAAAGCTGGATGAGCTTATCCTGAATCTTTAATTCCAGAAATCTTTTGCCCCCCTTGCTGATGTTTTCAATTTCTGTAGTAAACATAGGTAGGTGTTGCTGGAGACGGTGCCAGTATTTATAGGCAGGAACATTGAGCAGGGCGGCTGCGGCCTCATTAAAAAAGGCAATCTCCATGGAACCTTCAGGTATATTATTTTCTTTTACCACGATAACGCCTACGGGTACCTGCTGTAAAATAGTTTTTATGAGCTGGAACATGGCATCCTGCTCTAGCTGAATATCCTTATGGGTTTTAATGATCTCATCAAAAGAATTATAGAGATCAGGAAAACTCCCTTTTGTACTTTTGTTTCTAAAATTAAGGGTATGATCACGTGTTTTTACGGCGGTTATAAACCGTTTGATATCTGCCCTGATCTGGTTTATATAGTTATATAAAGAAACTACTGCAGCAATAAAAATGCAGGAAACACCAACGATAGTAAACCAAAGCTGGGTTTTGATAATCAGATAAGCCAGTAGCGCACCTATCAGATTAATGAAGATTAGTTTAAAAATAAGCCGGAAGGTAAAACGCTGATAAAACATAAGCCTATAGTCCAAATTTTTCTATTCTGCGATACAAAGCAGCCCGTGTTAATCCCAGTTCTGCTGCTGCGCGTGAAATATTTCCTTTATGATTATCTATGGCTTTCTGAACCATCATTTTTTCCATTTCTTCCAGGTCTAGGTTGGCCAATACTGGGGCAGGACTACCAAAGCGTTGTGGACTTAACTGAAGATCAGCTTCTGTAATCTCCATTCCATCGGCCATAATGATTGCACGTTCAATTACATGCTGCAGTTCGCGTACGTTTCCTGGCCAGTGATAATTAAGCAAAGTATGACCAGCTTTATCATTGATCCGGGTAATGCTCTTATGGTATTTTGTACTGAATGTATGTAGAAAATGATTAGCCAGTAGTAAAATATCATCGGCACGCTGATGTAAGGGAGGCAATACCAGCTCTACAGTATTGATTCTGAAAAGCAAATCCTGGCGGAAGGTACCTTTGGCGACCATCTCATTTAGTGGCATATTGGTGGCGGTAATTAAACGGACATTTACTTTGCGTTCTTTACTTTCACCTAGCCTGGTTACGGTACGGTTTTGCAGTACGGTTAGAAGTTTTGATTGTAAAGACGGAGTTAGGTTACCTATTTCATCCAAAAAAATAGTTCCGTTATCTGCTAGTTCAAATCTTCCGGGCCGATCTTCTCTTGCATCGGTAAAGGCACCCTTTGCATAGCCAAAGAGTTCACTTTCAAATAGGTTCTCGTTAAGCGAACCAAGATCCACGTGCATGAATATATGGTTCTTGCGCAGGGAGTGTTTATGGAGCTCATAAGCGAAAACTTGCTTTCCGGTTCCATTTTCTCCCAGGATCAATACATTGGCATCTGTAGGTGCTACTTTAACTAGCGTATTTTGCAAATGTTTAACAGGGGCAGAGGTGCCTATGATATTCTCGAATTTTCTGGCTTGATCAGTTTGGATAGACGAATTGATCTTTTCGAGTTTTTTAACCTTTTTAGTAGATGCCCTTAGTTTAGAAGCGGCAGACAAGGTTGCATATAGCTTGTCATTTTCCCATGGCTTCAATATAAAGTCAGTTGCCCCCTTCTTGATGGCCTGTACAGCGAGCTCTACGTTTCCATAAGCAGTCATTAGGATCACTACATAATCTTTATCAATAGATAAGATATGCTCTAGCCAATACAAACCTTCACGGCCATCACTGGCCCCTTTCTGGTAATTCATATCTAGCAGGATGATGTCAATCTCATTGTGGCTCAGCAAAACATTAATCTCTTTAGGCGATTTACAAGTGACTACCTGGTTAAAATGCTGTTTCAAAAATAGTTTTGCACTTAGTAAAATGTCATCGTCATCATCGATTACTAAAACGTTTGCTTCGGTCATATGGTTTAAATATTTCTTCAAAAATAAATGAATTGTCCGATGTTGTACATGGAGTGTCCGATAATGAACGGTATTTTTATCGTTAAATATTTAAATAGCTGATTATCAAATTTTTAATTGTCTTCTGTCCCTTTGGCATATCCTTGGCTTAGTGGATATCAGATTACAAGCAACCACGATGGACAAGATTATAGCAAAAAAGAGATTTAGTAAAAAAACGATATTCATGATTGCAGGAGGTATACTGCTTTTTACCCTGGTGGCCTATGGATATAAGCTGTCATTAAGTAAAGTATATAAAGCAGATGCCGACAAATTAACTATCAGTAAAGTGCAGTTTGGCGATTTTGAAGATGTGGTGTTGCTAAATGCAAGTGTAGTACCATTGACTTCTGTAATCGTGAGTTCTCCGGAAGGCGGGACGGTTGCAGAAATTTATACAGAGAATGGAGCTTCGGTAACTAAAGGTACACCGCTGCTTAGAATTACTAACCCAAATGCATTATCTAATTACACGACAAGTGAAACAAGTATTACAGAACAAATTAATCAACTGCGTAAAGTAAGGTTAGACTTAGAGCAAAATCAGCGTGTAATGGCGCAAGAGATGATGGTGATTGAGAATAGCCTGAGAACAGCCAGCAGAAAATATAAAATAGATAGTGTGTTATTTGTTAAAAAAGTGATTACCAGGGAAGAATTTAATAATTCCAGCCAGGATTACGATTATAACAAAGGCAGAAAAGATATTATGAAACAAGCAGTGCGCCAGGAAAATCAGAGCCGTGTGATGCAGCTTGGACAAATCGATGTTTCTGTAGCACGGATGAACGAAAGCCTGGAAACAATTAGACAAAACATAGCGAATATGACTATTAAAGCACCTGTTTCTGGTCGGCTTTCATCTTATGATCCTGTAATAGGAAAATCCTATAGTGTAAATGAAATGCTGGGTAAGATTGATGTGATGCAGGGATACAAATTGCAGGCGGGTGTGGATGAATATTACATTAATAGGGTGAAAGAAGGACAATCTGCCAACTGTGAATTTAATGGAAAAACCTATAAATTAACGGTTAGAAAGGTGATCCCTGAAGTTACAGCAGGACAGTTTCAGGTAGAACTCGTTTTTGAAAGTAAATCTCCGGATGAACTGAGAAGAGGTTTGTCATTACAGGTAAAGTTAACCCTGTCGGATAATAGTAAGTCACTTTTACTGGCACAAGGGCAGTTTTTTCAAAGTACCGGTGGATCATGGGTATTTGTTGTGAAAGATGGACAAGCGAAGAAAAGAAATGTAAAGATCGGACGTAAAAATTATCAATATTATGAAGTGATGGAAGGTCTTCAAAAAGGAGAAGAAGTGATTACTTCATCTTATGACCAGTTTAATCAATATGATATCATTGATATTAGTAAGTAACCTATTCAGCTCATGATATTGGTTATCTTAAGCAATCATATCATCACCCAAATTAATAAGACAACATATAAATTAATAAATAATAAAAAGACTCAAAATCCTAAATATAAAGACCATGATAAAAATTGAAAACCTGGAAAAAGTATACAAAACTGAAGAAATAGAAACGACTGCATTGAACGGGATCAATATGCATGTAAAAGCAGGAGAATTTGTCTCTATCATGGGACCATCGGGTTGTGGTAAATCTACTTTGTTAAATGTGATGGGATTGTTGGATAAACCAGAGAGCGGCAGTTACCGGTTTATGGAAACTGAGCTGCTAACGATGAATGACCGTGAGCGTTCTAATTTCAGAAAACAGCATATGGGTTTTGTATTTCAGAATTTTAACCTGATTGATGAGCTAACTGTGTTTGAAAATGTGGAGCTGCCATTAATCTATAATAAAGTGCCAGCTGCAGAACGTAAACGATTGGTAAATGAGATTATTGAAAGAATGAATATCGTAAACCGGAGTGGTCATTTTCCACAGCAGCTATCAGGTGGCCAGCAGCAACGGGTAGCTGTAGCCCGTGCATTGGTTACTAAACCTAAATTAGTATTGGCCGATGAGCCAACTGGTAACCTGGACAGTTCTCATGGTAATGAGGTCATGGAATTGCTTTGTGAGCTGAATGAACAGGGGACGACCATCGTGATGGTGACTCACTCTTCACATGATGCGAGTTTTTCTAACCGGATCATTAACCTGAAAGATGGCCATGTTATTTCTGAAAAGATTAATAAGAACAGAACGGAAGAATTGATATAATTCCTTAAATAAAATATTAGCATTAAATTTTATTAAATAACATTAATCATATACTCTTTTCTATATACCTAACTCTTGCCCTCATGTTTAAGCTTAATTTTAAGATCGCCCTAAGAAATATCTGGAGAAACAGAACCTCTTCACTAATCAATATCAGCGGACTGGCAATTGGCCTTGCTGCTTGTTTGTTGCTGTTATTATATGTTTCTTATGAGTGGAGTTTTGATAAACAGGGTAAGGATGCGGATCAGGTTTACCGTATTTTAACTAACTATACAGATGAGAACGGGGAGATTAATGGTACAGGTACGGGGACTGGAAATGCCATTGGGCCTGTTTTAAAACAGGATTATCCAAGAGTTAAATCAGCCGCACGTGTTGCTGAACAAGGAAAACTGCTCTTGGCGAATGGTACAAAAAGCTTTAAAAAAGAAGGTATTTTTGCTGATGCATCCATTCTGGAGATGTTTGATTACACCTTCGTTTACGGAGATAGAAATACTGCACTAAAAGATCCGGATAATATTATACTGACTGAATCTACAGCAAAGCTTTTATTTGGTACGACTGATGTATTGAACAAAGTAGTGCGCTATGAAAATATAATAGATCTTAAAGTGACTGGTGTAATTAAAGACATACCAGGTAATACGTCTAATTATTTTGATGCATTGATGCCATGGTCTTTACATGAACAGACTAGCTCTTGGGCTAAAACATTAGGATGGAGCAATAATAACTGGATAACTTTGGTAAAGATGGATCCTGCTGCTAATATTGATCAGTTTAACCGCAGCATCAAAGGATTGATTAAAAAACATGAGCCTGAATCTACAGCTTCTCCTTTTCTTTTTCCATTAACTAAGCTGCACCTGTACAATCAATTTACAAAGGGAGTAAGTACAGGAGGAAGAATAGAGCAAGTGCGGCTATTTATGGGGCTGGCGATTGGGATTTTGCTGATTGCCTGTATCAACTTTATGAATATGGCTACGGCCAAATCAGAGAAACGGGCAAAAGAAGTAGGGATTAAAAAGACAATTGGTGCAACTAGGGGGAGTCTGATTAGCCAGTTTTTGATGGAATCTCTGGTACTTACTTTTTGCAGCAGTGTGATGGCTATCGCATTAATCGAAGTTTGTTTGCCGCTGTTTAATAATTTATTGGGTATTGAATTAGGGATCAATTATACGAATCCATTATTGTGGATAGGACTTACGAGTGTGGTGCTGTTAACTGGCTTAATTGCCGGAAGTTACCCTGCTTTTTATCTTTCTTCTTTTAACCCAATCCAGGTGTTAAAGAAAAAAAGCACAAAGCGTGGCTTGCAGTCTATCAGTTTGAGACAAATATTAGTGGTTGGGCAGTTTAGTTTTGCGGTAATTTTAATGATTGCAACGGCTGTAATCTATAAACAAATACAATATATAAAAGACAGGCCAGTGGGTTTTGCAGTAAGTGAACTGGTAGAAATGCCGCAGGATGGCGAGTTGGGAAACCGGTTTGAGGTGGTTAAAGAAAGGCTGTTAAAATCTGGTGCGGTAACTGCTCTGTACCAATCTTCTGGAAGTATGTCTCGTGCAAGCTCAAATTTTTGGGGAATGGAATGGCCAGGTTCTGCGGATATAGATAAGCAAGTTGTTTTTAACCAGATTGCCACTTCTTATGACTTTGTAAAGACGACTGGTGTAAAAATGATAGAAGGCCGTGATTTTTCTCCAAACTTCGCATCTGATACTGCTGCGGTGATGTTAGGGCAATCTGCTGTAAAACGCATGAACTTAACCAATCCGGTTGGAAAAATTGTCAAATACCAGGGGAAACCTTGTACTGTAATTGGTGTTTTTGAAGATTTTATATGGGGATCACCTTTTAAAACAGATTATCCGATGGTGGTTGTGTTTAATAAAGATTGGGCTTCGATGATAACGATGCGTCTAAATAATGCAAATACACCAGCTGCGAATATTGCGGCTATTGAAAATATTGTCAAAGAAATTAATCCTGCTTATCCTGTAGAGATCAGTTACGTGGATCAGCTGTATGCAGAAAAACTAAAAACACAGAAGGTGCTGGGGATATTGTCAAACCTGTTTGGCGGACTCGCCATTTTTATCTCATGTTTAGGTTTATTTGGATTGGCTGCTTATAGTGCAGAACAGCGGACAAAAGAAATTGGGGTAAGGAAAGTATTAGGCGCATCGGTAATGAGTTTGATGCAACTACTGTCTGTGAGCTTTCTGAAAATGGTAGTGATTGCAATTATTATTGCTGTACCGGTAGCTACTTACATTATGGACAATTGGTTAAAAGGCTTTGAATTTCATACCAGCATAAGCTGGATGATCATTGCGATGGCCGCAATGGGCACTATTGGGATTGCTTTACTCACAGTTAGTTTTCAGGCTTATAAAGCTGCTGGAACTAATCCGGTAGATGCTTTAAAGTATCAATAATAGTTATCAGCTACTCATAAAATTAATCATTTGAAAATCATTCTATGTTCCGTTTAAACTTTAAAATCGCACTTAGAAACCTTTGGAAAAACAAAGGTTTCACGTTAATTAACGTTGGAGGATTAGCTATAGGGCTGGCAAGCTGTATGATATTGTTGCTGTATGTAGCTTACGAATGGGGGTATGATAAACAATCTGCCAATTATAAGGATACTTATATTGTTTACAACCACCAAAAAACGAACATTGAAATATTTAGCCATAGTACTACACCCGGTGTGTTGGCCCCGGAAATTAAAGCTACAATTGCTGGAGTAGCAGCTGCTGTGCATTACAGTTATCCGCAGGACCACCTGCTGAGTTTTAAGGATAAGGGCATGAAGAAAGTAGGGATGTTTACTGATCCTGACTTTCTGAAAATTATGGATTACCAGTTTTTAAAAGGTAATAAAGCAAAAGCACTACAGGAGACTAACTCTGTCATTCTGACCGAGACAATGGCCAAGACCATGTTTGGAGATGAAGACCCGGTTAATAAAGTGATTAAACTGGATAATGATGAACCACTGAAAGTTGAGGCGGTGATTGCTGATCTACCAAAGAACAGTTCATTTGCTTTTGATTACCTGATGAACTGGAAATTGTATGAAAAACTTGATCCGGAAATTTTGAAAGCCGGATATGGCAATAACTTTTGCGAGACTTTAGTACAACTGAAGGGACCACAATATTACGATAAGGCAAATGAAATGGTAGCTGGCCTGTATGAGAAAAATCAAAAAGATACCCTGACCAGGTTTGAACTTTTTCCGATGGCTAAATTTCATTTATATAGCTCATTTGAGAATGGAAAATCTGTAGGTGGTAAGATTGATCAGGTTAGGATATTCTTTTTGCTGGCTTTCTGTATTCTGCTGATTGCCTGTGTGAATTTTATGAACCTCTCTACCGCAAGATCTGAAAAGCGGGCGAAAGAAGTTGGGGTTAGAAAAGCAATTGGATCTTCAAGAAAAATGTTGATGGGGCAATTCATATTGGAATCTATACTGATTGCCTTTCTGGGAATGGTAGTTGCTTTTGTTTTAATGGAAATAAGCCTCCCATATTTTAACGGCATTTTGAATATTGAATTGTTTATAGATTACACAGACTGGAAATTTTGGACGGCCCTCTTTGGTCTTACCCTTTTTACAGGTTTAACCGCTGGCAGTTATCCGGCATTTTACCTATCCTCATTTGATCCGTTACAGGTATTGAAAGGAACCAGTTTTGCAGCAGGCAAATCTTCTTTTTCTGTGAGGCAGGTTTTGGTAGTTTTTCAGTTTGTATTTGCGGCCTGTTTGATTATCTGTACCGCTGTAATTTATCAGCAGCTAAACTACCTCAAAAATAAATCTATTGGTTACAACAAAAATAACCTGGTTGAAATAGCGATCGATGGACCGTTACTGAAAAATGAATCGAAACTGAATTTATTAAAAGACCAGCTGTTAAAATCTGGTGCGGCTACCGATGTTTCTTTCTTTAGCACCAGCTTAAGTCAGAATGGAAACAACACTTTTGGAGTAGACTGGCCCGGTAAAAATCCGGATGACATGATTTTGTTCAATAATCGTGTTGCGGGTTACGACTTTATAAATACAACAGGCATGAAGTTGTTGAGCGGAAGGGAGTTTTCCCGCTCTTTTGCAGATACAGCACACATCATGATAAATGAGGCGGCAGTTAAAATTATGGGGTTGAAGAATCCGGTAGGTACCCAGATTGAACTCTATGATCAGCCAGTAACCGTAATTGGGGTAGTGAAAGACTTTACGCTGGAGTCTCCCTATAAAGAAATCAAACCTATGTTTATGTACTACAATATGAAGGAGGTAAGTAAGATCCTCTTGAAGTTAAATGAGACAGAAGGCCTGAGCGAATCTCTGGCAAAAGTCAAGGAGGTGATAGAGAGCGTTAATCCTGGTTTTCCGGTAGAGGCGAAATTTGCAGATGATAACTATGAGAAGAAATTTCAAAATGTAAAAATTTTAGGCACCCTGGCCAACTGGTTTGGCGGCTTTGCAATTTTTATTTCGTGCTTGGGATTATTGGGATTAGCCCTGTTTATGGCAGAACAACGTAAAAAAGAGATCAGTATCCGCAAGGTTCTTGGTGCCAGCAATATGAATATTCTTACCCTGTTAAACAGAGATTTTATTAAACTGGTAGCAATAGCTAACCTGATTGCTTTTCCGCTGGGCTATGTGATTATTAACCTTTGGTTAGCTGGTTTTAGCTTTCGGGTAGATATTTCATTTCTGCCTTTTGCATTAGCGCTCTGCCTGTCAGTGATCATTGCGATACTGACGGTAAGTATACAATCTGTTAAAGTTGCTAAAGCGAACCCGGTAGATGCCTTAAAATACGAATAATTAATTTCCATATTATGTTTAGACTTAACCTGAAAATCGCTTTGCGGAACCTTTGGAAGAATAAGATTTCTTCTTTCATCAATGTGATCGGTCTGGCTATTGGCCTAACCGCCTGCCTGATGCTGCTAGTCTATGTTTCTTACGAATGGAATTTTGATAAGCAGGCTAAAAATTCGGACAATGTATATATCGCCATGACCCATATCACTGATGATTTTGGGAAAGATCTTATGACATTCGAAGGTACAACAACAGCCTTTGCACCCTTAGTTAAACAGGGGATTCCAGAGGTGCAGTATATAGCAAGGATGAATTACGGGTATAAGGGCTTAATTGCAAACGGCACAAACAGCTTTAAAAAAGATGCGAAGTTTGCAGAGCCTGATTTGCTGAAAATATACGAATATGAATTTATTGCCGGTGATGCGAATACGGCATTGAGCGACCCCCGGTCAGTAATTCTAACCGAGACTACGGCCAAAACACTATTTGGTACCGCAGATGTATTAAGCAGATCTGTCCGCTTTCAGGATAAAGACGACCTGAAGATAACCGGGGTGATTAAAGATTTGCCTGATAACAGTTCCAATAAATTTGATTATCTGATGCCCTGGTCATTTCTGGAAATTATAGATAGCAGTGCAAAAGATTTGAATTGGGGCAATTACAGTTTTATAACTCTTATGGCCTTAAATCCAGCAGCAAATTTAACTGCAGTAAATCAAAAAATGGATCTTCTGATTAAAAGGAGCAATAAATGGAAACAGCAGCCGCATTTTCTTTTTCCATTAAATAAACTCCATTTATACGGGAAGTTTGTGGACGGAAAAAGTGTAGGGGGTGATATTGAGCAGATCTGGTTATTTATGGGACTGGCGTTTGGGATCTTATTAATTGCCTGTATCAACTTCATGAATATGGCTACTGCAAAGTCAGAGAAACGCGCTAAAGAAGTCGGTATAAAAAAGACGATTGGAGCAACACGCAGTTCGCTGATCTTCCAGTTTTTAACAGAGTCCATTGTGCTGACCTTAGTGAGTGTGCTGCTGGCCATTATACTCATGGAAATGTTTTTACCTGCATTTGGCAACCTGCTGAAAATAAAACTGGATGTTTCTTATTTTCATGCCAGTAGCTGGCTAGCGATTCTCGGAATTGTATTATTCACTGGCATTACAGCCGGGAGTTATCCTGCATTTTATTTATCATCATTTAATCCAATTCAAACTTTAAAGCGAAAAATTAAGGGCAAAGCTTTTATGCAGATTAACCTCAGGCAGGTGCTGATCATCGGACAATTTTGCTTTGCAATCATGCTGATTATTTCTACGCTGGTGATCTACAAACAGATTCAATACATTAAAAACAAACCTGTTGGTGCAGATATTAATGTATTGGTAGAGATGCCGCAAGATGGTTTACTGGCTACTAAGTTCGATTTGCTAAAGAGTGAACTGATTAAATCAGGTGCTGTTTTAAATGTGATGCAAACTTCTACGAATTTACTGCATCATGGCAATAATTTTAACAGCATGGAATGGCCGGGAATGACGCCTGCAGAGAATAGCATGATGTTTAACAGGGTGGCGACAACTTACGATTTTATTAAAACTGTGGGTTTAAAGCTTATTGCTGGCCGTGACTTTTCAGAAAAATATGCTTCAGATACATCAGCTGTTTTATTGGGCAGTTCTGCTGTGAAAGCAATGGGACTGAAGAATCCAATAGGTGTGTCTTTAAAGATGTCGAACCAAAGTTATACAGTGGTGGGGGTTTTTGAAGACTATGTTTGGGATTCTCCATATAAAGCTAATAACCCGATGATCGTGTATTTTAATGAAGTACATACTGGAACGGTAAATATGCGGATTAATCCGGCTAATAGCATGCATGAGAATATAGAGACAATAGAAAGGATTACCAAACAAATTAATCCTTCGTATCCTGTAGAGATTAGCTTTACGAGTGACTTATACAGTAACCTACTGAAGAAAGAGAAAACATTGGGGATACTGTCCAACTTGTTTGGCGGACTGGCGATCCTGGTTTCCTGTTTGGGTTTATTCGGGCTGGTTGCCTATAGTGCAGAACAGCGTACCAAAGAGTTTGGGGTTAGGAAAGTATTGGGTGCCTCTGTGTATAGTTTAATGCAGCTGCTATCCTTATCGTTTATCAAAATGATACTAACGGCCGTTATTATTTCGGTACCTATTGCCTGGTACCTGATGGAGATATGGCTGGATAAATTTGAATATCATACTGAAGTATCCATATGGATTATTTTGGCTGCATCATTTGGAACTTTGCTGATTGCTTTATTAACAGTGAGTTATCAGGCTTATAAAACGGCTACTTCTAATCCGGTGGATGCATTGAAGTACGAGTAAATATTGTTATATGATCTGACTTGTTTAATCTTTATCAATGCTGTATTATGTTTAAACTCAACTTTAAAATTGCAATAAGAAACCTCTGGAAAAACAAATGGTATACGGCTATTAATATTGGGGGGCTGGCTATTGGATTAGCCGGCTTTATCCTGGTTATGGTCTATGTAAACTATGAAACAGGATATGATAAGGAAAATCCTAACCTGGATAATATTTATTTGATCGGGAGGAACCTTGGTGACACGAAGACGAATTTTACACCATCACCATTAGTTAAACAAATTCTTGAAAAATGTCCGGAGATTTTGAATGCCGGCAGGATGAAAGATCCTTCGTTTGAAATACCTATGTATAGTGACAATGGCGTAGTTTATCTGAAAAATTTTGTCGCGATGGATTATGCACTGGCAAAAATACTGCAAATAAACCCTGAAGGTGGGCTGCAAAAACCTGAAGGGACAGAACGCCAGCTTTATTTGCCGGAGACGGCGGCGGAAATATTGTTTCCTGGAAAGGATAAAGTTATTAATGAGGGTGTTGCGATCGGGATTAAATCAGGAAATCCTGCAGTAGTTACTAATGTCATAAAAAAGACCTCTTCCCATTCTAGTATTAAATATGATGCCTTAGCAGTAGGGCTTGATATTGTGGAGGGATTTGAAGGATATGCATATAACAATGTATTCACCTACATACAAGTTAGGCCTGGTACCGATATCAGCAATCTTTCTGAAAAAATTGACCGGATTTACCATGAGGCGATGACCACGGAATTAGGAGCTGATGGAGATAAAAGGAATGCCGGGCAGCAGGTGTTATTTCTTGATCCTTTTAAAAATCAGCATTTAAGACCTGCATACGCCAGCGATATCAATTATAAAATTGTTTTAGCGCTTTCTACTTTATCTGTGCTGATCCTGATTATTGGCTGCATTAATTTTACAAACCTCACTATCGCACAAGCAACCGTCAGGGCAAAGGAAGTAGGGGTAAAGAAAGTATTGGGTGCCAGCAGAAGTGCATTACTCTTCCAGTTTATGATAGAAATATTTGTTGCCTGTTTACTCGCTACGCTATTGGCGCTGTTGATTGCGGAAATTCTTTTTTATCCATTTAACCAGCTATTTCAGTTGAATTTAAGTTTATGGCATGGATCGTCAGACTTACTCTGGCAGATCCCGCTTGTGCTGGTAATCATCACGCTTCTTGCGGGTATCTATCCGGCAGTGGTGCTATCCGGTTATCGGCCAGCGATAGTTTTGAAAGGTAATATGCAAACCAGCTACCGTACACTTTGGCTTAGAAATTCATTGCTGATTGTCCAGTTTGTGATTGCTATTATATTTATCTCTGGTGTATTAATTATCAATAAACAAGTGCAATTTATCAAAACTGAAGATCCCGGGTTTAATGCTGCGCATGTGGTATATATCAAAAATATGATGATTTATAATAAACCGCAAGAGTTTGCAGCTGTTAGGAACCGGCTGCTTAAGATCCCTGGGGTTAAAAATGTTACTGTGGCTTCTGTAGTGCCTGATGGAGGTAGCGTTTCGCGGATGGGATTTATGGTAAAGGGGAAAGAGCAGGTGCTTGATGTTACTGATATCGGATATGCTTATTTTGAAACACTGGATGTAAAACTACATGAAGGACGGTATTTCTCAGATCGGTTTGCTTCGGATACGATCAATTCTGCTATTATCAACGAAACTGCGCTGCGTGCAATGAACCTTAAAAATCCAATAGGGTCTATGATCGACGGCTGTGATAGGAATTACCAAATTGTAGGTGTAGTAAAGGATATGAAAGTTAATGGTTTTGAAAAGCCTGTTGCACCATCCGTATACCTGATGAACAATCAATGCGGAAATTTTAAAACAAGTATTATGGTCAGAATTGAGGGAGAACAATTAGCTGATGTACTTGCTGTGCTGAAAAAGGATTGGGCCCAGATCAACAAAAAGGATGGGGAGGATTTTAGATATGAATTTCTGGACCAGGTATATGGGAAAATTTTTGTAAAGCAGGAACAGCTTCAATCGGTTTTCTTTGGCTTTGCGATGCTTACCATTTCTATTGCACTCTTAGGGCTGTTTGCTTTTGCCGCCTATACCACCAGCAGGCGTTTGAAAGAAATTTCAATCAGGAAAATATTAGGCGCTACGAATTTGCAGCTATTGGTCTTACTAAATAGTTTTTTCTTAAGAATGGTGGTGACCGCTAATTTGATTGGATTGCCACTGGCCTATATACTTTCTGAAAAATGGCTGGAGGGTTTTGCTTACCGGATTGTTACGCCCGTTTTTCCTTTTGTGCTGGCTGGAATAGTATCCGTGATTTTAACATTGCTTATTGTAAGTATCCAGGCAAGAAAAAGTGTAGATAGCAATCCTGCCAAAGTGTTGAAATATGAATAAACATTGATTGTCCGCCAACGTACAATAGCTGTTCGCTATTGAACAGCTGGAATTGTCTGTATGCTGTAATTGGTTGTTTATCAATGTTTAATTAGTGTTTGTTGGTATTGGCATGCCCTTCGCTTTAACCTATTCATCAATTATATACCATGTTTAGACTCAACTTGAAAATTGCCTTAAGGAACCTTTGGAAAAACAAGGTTAATACGTTTATTAATATCACAGGTCTGTCCATAGGCATGGCCAGCTGTATCCTGATCTTTATTTTTATCAGATACCAGATGAGTTATGACCAGCAGTTTAAAAATAAAGACCGCATTTACCGGGTAAACTCTTACTGGAAATATACGGATGGTGACTTTTTTTCTAAAGGGGTGTCCCAGCCCCTTGCTCCGGCTATGCGAAATGATTTTGCGATGCTTGATGAAGTGGCAACGATAAGGCGCAGTAATGGCGTGCTGAAAGTAAAAGATGCCAATGGAAATATCAGGCTTAAAAGTGATGAACGCACGTTTTATGTAGAGCCGCAGTATTTTAAAATATTTGACCATAAATGGTTACAGGGAAATCCGGAAAAAGACCTGGTTGCACCCAATTCTGTTGCTTTATCTGAGAAAATGGCTGTTAAGCTGTTTGGTAACTGGCAGCAGGCTGTGGGCCAGACAATTAGTTACAGTGATAAACCCGATCTAAAAGTAACTGGTGTATTTGCCGATCTTCCTGAGAACAGCAGCAATCCATTAGATATTGTAATTTCTTATTCAAGTTTTAGAAACAGAAATGAAAAAAACTGGGGAGCTGTTGCTGATGCCTCAGAATGTTATATCCTGTTGAAAGAAGGGGTAGATATCGCTTCTTTGGAAGGTCCGAAAAAAGCTTTTGTTAAAAAATATTTTGTAGAGGAGGAGCAAGGTGCCGGAGAGACTAATCTGACCTTTCAATTGCTTTCTGATATTCATAAGGATGCCCGTTATGGTAATTTTGCCAACAAGGTTACTCCTATGAATGAGATTTACGGGCTGGTAGTGATTGGTGTTTTTCTGATGCTTACTGCCTGTATCAATTTTATTAACCTGGCTACCGCACAGGCGGTGAGCCGCGCTAAGGAAGTAGGGGTGCGAAAAGTAATGGGCAGCAGGCGTAAAGAGCTGATGCTGCAGTTTTTAACAGAGACTATTACGCTAACTGCTCTGGCATTATTACTAGCTTGTGCCCTTACAGAAGCTGCGTTGCCAAGTTTAGCGGGATTGTTTAAGGAGAAATTAACATTTAGCTTGTTAGAAAATCCTGTTATTTTTCTATTTATGATAGGTCTGGTGGTGGTGGTTGGTTTTCTTGCTGGTATTTATCCCGCCTTGGTGATGTCAGGATTTAGTCCGGCATTAGCCATCAAAAATAAAGTAAATATTGGAAATTCAGGAGGAGGTGCCTTGCGAAAGGTATTGGTGGTGGTGCAGTTTGCCATTACTATCATTTTGATTACGGGTACGCTGGTGATCATTAACCAGATGAAATACATGCGGGAAAAGCCATTGGGTTTTAACTCATCGGCAATTGCCCTACCGGTACTTCCCGGAGACAGTTTGAGTATGTTAAAATATGAGATCCTAAAAGCCAGGATAGAGAAAATCCCGGGCGTATTATCTGCGAGTTTATGTGGTACAGCGCCATCCTCAGGAGACAATAGCTCTACAAATTTCTCCTATGGCGGGAGGGGTACAAAAGATGAAGAGTTCCAGGTAAACATTAAAGCGGGTGATGAGGATTATGTGAAGACCTTTGGTCTGAAGCTTATTGCTGGCAGATCGTTGTCTAAAAGTGATACAATAAAAGATTTTCTGGTTAATGAAACTTTACTCAGGAAGCTGAACGTGGTAAATCCGGAACAAGCCCTGGGCAAAATTGTACGGTTTGGAGGGAGCAATACTGGAACTATTGTAGGCGTGGTAAAAGATTTCAATAATATGAATTTAAGGGAAGCGATTTCACCAATTCTGATCCATACCGGAAAAACGAATTTTTCAATTCTCGCAGTCAAAATGGATACACAACAAATCCAGCAAGTAATGAAAACTGTAGAAAACATATGGAATTCATATTATCCGGCTGATGTTTATTCTTCCAGTTTTATGGATGATAATATTGAAAGATTTTACAGGAGTGAGCAGGTGATGGGAACACTGTTTAAAGTGTTTGCTTCGGTGATCATCTTTATTGCATTTATTGGTTTGTTCGGACTGATCTCGTTTGTTGCAGCGCAGCGGACAAAGGAAATGGCGATTAGAAAAGTTTTAGGTGCATCGACGTTTGAACTGGTTAAGATGCTGAATACTTCATTTATTGTGATGGTGCTGATCGCAAACCTTGCAGGATGGCCAGTTGCCTACATTTTTATTTCCAAGTGGCTTTCCCGTTATACTTATAGGATTGAGTTAAGTATCTGGCCATTTGCTGCAGCAATGCTTATCTCTATATTGATTACAGTCTTAACGGTCAGTGTACGTTCTTATCGGGCGGCTAAAACCAACCCAATAGATGCATTGAAATACGAATAGTTAGGATTTTTAATTTAATGATAATATATTAAGCATTATATAAGAAAAAAATGATAAAATTAGAAAATATAGAAAAATACTACGCTAATAAGGGTGTCAAAAGTTATATACTCAGACATGTAAGTACAACGATTAACCAAGGTGAATTTGTGTCTGTAATGGGGCCTTCAGGAGCAGGGAAATCAACACTGCTGAATATTTTAGGAATGCTGGAAGAACCTACGTATGGTACTTATGAGTTTATGGGAGAAGATGTTACTTCTTTAAATGAACGCAAAAGGATTGAATTATACCGCAACCATATTGGGTTTGTTTTTCAAGCCTATCATTTAATTGATGAAATGACAGTAGCGGAGAATATTGAAGCCCCGCTTTTGTATAAAAAGATAGGTGGAGCGGAACGGAAGAGCCGTGTGGCCGATATGCTTGATCGTTTTAATATCGTAGGAAAAAAGGATTTATTCCCTAACCAATTATCAGGCGGACAGCAGCAATTAGTAGGGATCGCACGTGCGCTTGCTGCACAGCCTTCTATCATTTTAGCGGATGAACCAACGGGTAATCTCCAGTCTGCACAAGCGCTGCAGATTATGGAATTGTTTAAAAAGCTGAATAAAGAAGAAGGAATAACAATTATACAAGTAACACACTCGGAGTTAAATGCAACATATGGTTCGAGAATATTGCATTTGCTGGATGGGGTGATTAAAGAAGACCTGAAAGTTTAAATTAACAATTTATCCCTCTTAAATCCCAGACCTTTAACTCATTTATTCCTTATGCTTAAGCTCAATTTTAAGATCGCTTTGCGAAACCTGTGGAGAAACAGGACTTCTTCCATAATTAATATTGGTGGATTAGCAATTGGCTTGTCTTCTTGCTTGCTTTTATTATTGTATGCTGGCTATGAATATGGATATGACAAGCAGTTTAGGGATTCTGGAAATGTCTATCAGGCAATGGTTAATGCCTATGATGAAAGCGGAAACGTCGCTAATACACATGGTTTTACACAAAATGTATTAGCCTCTGCATTACAAGCAGAGCTTGCCGGATTATCTGAGGTAGCGAGAACAACTGAGGCTTATAAAAGATTAGTTACCTATCAGGGCAATAACATGAAACTGGATAACAGATATGCTGACCCTGCTTTTTTAAAAGTATTTGATTATCAGTATATCAGTGGAAATCCTGAAAAAGCACTAAGTGATCCAAATTCGATTATTTTAACTGAAAGTGCGGCAAAGCGGTTGTTTGGTACAGCAGATGTGCTAAATAGGGCGGTTAAGTTTGAAAATCAGGTCGATTTAAAAGTTACAGCAGTGATCAAAAACCTGCCCGCTAATGTGAGCTATCCTTTTGAAACATTGGTACCATGGACAATTTATGAGCAGTTAAATAATTGGGTAGCCAGAATGAATTGGGGTAACCATGAGTTTTTTACACTGCTTGTACTGAACAAAGAAGTTGATGCAGACCAGGTAAATTTAAAGCTGAAAGGTATGGTGAATAAATATTTGCCAAATGCCAAAGAAGATATTTTCATTTACCCGCTAAAAAGACTCCACCTATATGGCGATTTTGTCAATGGTAAAAGTAGTGGGGGTAAAATCAAACAGGTACAGGTTTTTGTAGGGCTGGCTATTGGTATCTTGTTGATTGCCTGTATTAATTTCATGAACCTGGCCACTGCTCATTCACAGAAAAGGGCTAAAGAAATTGGAATTAAAAAAACGATCGGTGCAACTAAAGCTTCCCTTGTTTTTCAGTTTATGTTAGAATCTATGATTTTGACAACGATTAGTATCTTAATCAGCATTGCTGCGGTTGAAGTGAGTTTACCTTGGTTTAATCACCTGCTTGATATACAGATTACTATTGATTATACCAATCCTTTGAACTGGATTATTTTGGGTGCAGTATTGGTGCTTACAGGTTTTGCAGCCGGAAGTTATCCTGCGTTCTATTTGTCAGGTTTTAACCCGGTCCAGGCATTGAAAAAAACATTAAATTTTAAACGTGGTTATGTTTTGAATTTAAGACAATTGCTTGTGATTTTTCAGTTTAGCTTTGCTATTGTACTGATTGCTTCTACAATTACTATTTATAAACAATTGCAATTTATAAAGGATAGGCCGCTTGGGTATCAGGAGAAAGCATTGATAGAAATTACTCATGAGGGGCTATTGTATGAACGGTATGATCTTTTAAAAGATAAACTTTTAGCAGATGGTGCTGTAGTAGGTGTAACACAGCTGTCTGGAAGCCTAACTAACAGGAATGGAACAATTAGGGATTTGAAATGGGAGGGGATGTCTGCTGCTGATCGGCTGATAGACTTTGACCAGATTTATACTACCTATGATTTTATAAAAACAACAGGTGTAACCTTATTGGCTGGAAGAGATTTTAATAAAAAATTTGCCTCGGATACTGCTGGGATCTTACTGAGTAAAAAAGCGGTAGCAATGATGGGACTTAAAAATCCAATTGGTTCCAAAATAGTGAACCAGGGCGTGGTTAGGACTGTGTTAGGGGTTTTTAATGATCTGGTTTGGGGTGATCGTACAAAGTTTGAAGTGCCTATGGTTATCACTTTTACTGATGGCATCAGTGAGGATATTACGATGCGTTTAAACCCGCAGAAAAGTATTACCGAAAGCACCGCTGCAATTCAGCGGATTGTTCATGAGCTGAATCCGGATTTTCCGGTTGATATTAGGTTTTTGGATAATTTAAATGAAGAAAAATTAAAAAATGAAGTCACATTGGCAAAGCTTTCTAACGTTTTTGGCGGACTGGCAATTTTTATCTCTTGTTTGGGGTTATTTGGGCTTTCTGCATTTAGCATTGAACAGCGAACTAAAGAAATTGGCGTACGTAAAGTTTTAGGTGCATCAATAGGGGAGCTAACGACATTGCTTTCAATCAACTTCCTTAAACTGGTACTGACCGCGATTGTAATTGCGATGCCGGTGGCTTATATCTTGATGGATCACTGGCTCCAAAACTTTGATGTGAAAACATCTTTAAGTTGGTGGATATTTCTCTTTACAGGTGGTTTTACACTATTTATCGCGCTAGTAACAGTAAGCTGGCAAACCTATGCTGCTGCAAGAGCGAATCCTGTAAAAGCCTTGAAATATGAATAGCGGAATAGGTTGCTGCAATTGAATTAGCTGCAGGTTGTTTATCTTTGGCTATGCAAAAAATGTTTATTGATCAGTTGGGCAGGGAGATTTCCTTTTCGTATCCTCCAAAACGGATCATTTCGATTGTACCTTCGCAAACAGAATTGTTATTTGAACTTGGCCTTTCTGCCGAGATAATCGGTATCACTAAATTCTGTATCCATCCATCTTCGCAGTATAAGCTGAAAACTAAGGTCGGGGGAACGAAGAAACTGAACATGGAACTGATCAGAAGTTTGAAACCTGACTTAATCATTGGCAACAAAGAAGAAAATACGAAGGAAGAGATAGATCTGCTGAGTAAAGAGTTTCCGGTATGGATGAGTGATATTCATAATTTAGAAGATGCTATGGGTACGATAACGCAAATCGCAGCATTGGTAGACAGGCAACCTGAAGCGGCTTATCTTAATCATTTAATCAATGCAGGGTTTACAGATCTGCAAACTCTGGCCTTGCAGCTGGGAATAGATAAGAAAGTTGCTTACCTGATCTGGAAAGATCCTTATATGGTGGCAGGTCAAGATACCTTTATCAATGATATACTTTGTAAGATCGGTTTAAGAAACGTAATTAAGCAAGATCGTTATCCAGAAATAGACATTAACGAACTGGTAAGTTTAAAGCCGGAGCTTATTTTTCTTTCTTCAGAGCCCTATCCATTTAAACAGAAACATATTGATGAAATAAAAACAGCAATTCCCGGGGCTACAGTCATGCTGGTTGATGGAGAAATCTTCTCCTGGTATGGCAGCAGATTGGTAAAAGCAGTTCAATATCTTTTTCAATTACAACCTTTGTTAAATTAATATCCCTTAAAATGAATGGTTTAGCTGATTTGATGTGAAATAAACAAGAAAGTTTTTTGAAAAATGAGAACTATCTCTATCTTTGCAGTCCTAAACAACTCCTAAATATGCGGATGTGGCGTAATTGGTAGCCGCACCAGACTTAGGATCTGGCGCTTCACGGCGTGGGGGTTCGAGTCCCTTCATCCGCACACCAATGCAAAAAAGCAGTCTTCACAGACTGCTTTTTTTGTTTAATCAGTATTTTAAATGGTTTTTGGTGTGTATACTTTAATCACACCATCGTTTTCACTGCTTACCAGTAACAAGCTTTTCTTGGTTGGACTATTTTTGGCAGAAATGATTAAGACACCTTCAGGTGCATCCCCACATTTAAGCAGCTGAAGAAATACAGGTTTAGAAGGGGTAGTTACATCATAAACAGCAACGGCATCTGCTCTTTCTAAACCAACGAAAGCAACATTTTTATGGCCAACTTTACCAATTGTGATTCCTTCAGGCTCTACAGATTTGTCATCGCTTCTGGTATCATCATATATACCTTCGGCAATTGCTTTAACATCAAGTTCGTTTTTGCTATCAAAAATCTGGCTGCCATCTATGCCGCTCCAAACGCTAAAGGATCTGGCTCCTAAAGAATAAATGGCGTCAAAATCTCCATCACCATCAATATCTCCCAAAGTAGTAGTCATATTTAATCTACCCAATTGTGGGTCCTGCTGTAAAATGCTAGCATTAGGAAATAAAGTTGGGTCTAACTTCACTGCTTTTACTCTTTTTACTTCTGTTAAACCAGTATATTCTCTGGAATCGCCTTCATTGGCAGTAAATAAATAAGGGATACCACCCTGTTCTAATACAGCAATTGCATCAGGCATATAAATTCCTTTAACGTTCCATTTAGCCAAGGCAATTTTATCATCTTTATCACTCACATCGATCTCGTTTCCTGTGGTATTGTAGTCTTTAAATCCTAATGGGAAAATGTTGGTAATTGTTTTTGAAGCAATATCAATTTTGGCAATACCATTATTCTCCTGTAAAGTTACCCAAGCTGTTTTTGAATCAGCAGATATGGTAATATATTCTGGCTCTATATCTTTTACAAAATCATTTCCAATACCAAATATTCTAAACCCTTTTGCTGTTAAAGCTGCTTTCTGACTAACAAAGCCAGAGAAGTCAATCGTGTTAACCGAATAATTATCTGCTACAGTAATGATCGAAACAGTACCTGCAGGATCATTGGTATAACTATCATTAGGTTCACCTTCATTGGCTGTCATTATATATTTTCCATCTGGAGAGAAAACAACCATATCTGGCAATGCTCCAACGGTAATTACCTTCAGCTCTGAATAATCGCTGGTTTTAAAAACTGCAACTTTACCATTGGCCTGTTTATCGATAGACTCGATCGCAGCGGCTAGTTTACCGTCATAAACAGCTACACTATTTACTGTACCACCATAAGGTAACATACTGATTGATCCAATAACTTTCATGTGCAGCGGATCTTTGAAATCGATTACGTCAATTTTATTGACCGTTCCATTATTGACTACAAAAAGACGTTGGGTTAACGGGTCGTAAGCAGTGATCTCTGCAGCACCAGCATCACCAATATCGATTGAGCTAATTTCGGCAAATGTAGCAGGATCCTCATTGATTGCAACTTCTTCAGGATCAGTAATTGAACTCTCTTTTTTGCAAGAGCTGAATACCAGGAATAGAAAAAGAAAAGGTAGAAAATTTTTCATATATTTTTTATGTAAGCTTCAAAAATATACTTGCAGCGTTAATAGAGGTTGATGTTAATATTAAGGTATTGTTAACGATTATTCAATTTAGAGAGGGGGTGTTAACGCTTAATAATAATATAAATAATCACATAGGCAACACAATTTGATATTTAACTATGTCTAATTCAAGAAAAAGTAATACTTTTGGCACCTCTAAAAGAGGTTACGGTAAGAAGAGAGAAACTCTTTGTCCGCAAAAAATTCCTCCGGTATTTTCGGAAAAGGGAGTTTTTAATATAGACATTTTAAAACATTGATTCAGAAAGATGAATATTACACAGGAAAAAATCGACAACTTAAACGCGATTGTAAAAATTAAAATTTCGCCTGAAGATTACACTGAAAAGGTCGATAAAACTATAAAAGAACAAGCTAAAAAATCTACTATTTCAGGTTTCCGCAAAGGAATGGTGCCTCCAGCTCATATTAAAAGAATGTTTGGTAAAAGCATCCTTGTAGAAGCAGTCAACACGATGCTTAGCGAAAACCTAAATAAATACTTAACAGAGAGCAAAATTGAAATACTTGGCCAGCCAGTTCCGGTTGTAGACAATGCAAAAGATTTCAAATGGGATGGTACAGACGAATTCGAATTTGATTATGAATTAGGTCTTGCCCCAGAGGTTAATATTGAGATCACTGCAAAAGATAAATTCACACAATATATTGTTAAAGCAGACGAAGAAACACTAGCTTCCCGTATTAAGAATATACGCCGCAGCTATGGCAAAATGTCAAACCCTGAAGTTTCGGCAGATGATGATGTGCTTTATGCCGATTTAGCACAGCTTTCTCCAGATGGTTCAGTTTTTGAAGGTGGCATCACCAATACTGGTTCTATCCGCCTTGATCAGGTTAAAGATGCAACTTCTCTGAAATCTTTAATTGGTTTGAAAAAGGATGATGTTGTGGAGTTAGATCTTCAGAAAGCTTTTGATAGTAGTGCCGCAGTAATTGCAAAGTTGCTTAACATTGGCGAAGACGAAGCTAAAGATTTACAATCTAAATTCCAGGTAACGGTTAAAAACGTAAACCGTTTAGGAGAGGCTGATTTAAACCAGGAGTTCTTTGATAAAATATTTGGTGAAGGTTTAGTAACGGATGAAGCTGGCTTCACTGCAAAAATCACGGAAGAAATTGAAGGAATGTTTAAGCAGGATGCAGATCGCAAACTACAAAATGACATGTATACTCAATTAACTGAAAGTGTGAAAATAGATCTTCCAGATGCATTTTTACGTAAGTGGTTAAAAGCAACTAATGATAAATTATCTGATGCTGAGCTGGCTGAAGGATATAATGATTTTGCAAAGAACCTGAAATGGACGCTTATTGAAAATAAGATCATTAAAGACAACGACATCAAAATCGATTACAAAGATGTTTTTGAAACAGCTAAACAACGTTTAGATGCACAGTTCAGAATGTATAGCCCTGCTCCAATGCCAGAAGATCAGTTGGCGCAATACACAACTACCTTTTTGCAGGAAAAAGACAATGGTAACCGTATCTTCGAAGAAGTAAAAGCGATCAAAGTTTTTGAATACATCCAGTCAGTTGCAACTTTAGACAAAAAAGATATAGCTTATAATAAATTCACAGAAATGGTTTAATCTATTATTGGATTCTTCCAATTTCTTAAATCTTACCATAAGGCGGCTTTTTTAAAGCCGCCTTATTTATATATCATCTATTTAATTTTACAATAACCAAATAATTTGCCAACTTAGTTTAATTACTTTGGTCATTATAATCAATATATCAAATAAATCAATCAATATACAAATGAATATAGATAAAGACGAATTCAGAAAGTACGCAGTTAAACACCACCGTATTAACGGTTTAAATGTTGACCGTTATATTGGTCATACAAATAGTTCACCAAAAAGTATGACTCCATACATCATTGAAGAGCGTCAGTTAAATGTAGCTCAAATGGACGTATTCTCCCGTTTAATGATGGATAGGATTATATTTTTAGGCGATGCCATTCACGATGGTAATGCAAATATCATCCAGGCACAATTATTATTCCTGCAATCTACCGACAACAACAGGGATATCCAGATTTATATTAACTCACCAGGCGGTTCAGTTTATGCAGGATTAGGTATTTATGATACGATGCAATACATCACCCCTGATGTAGCAACAATCTGTACAGGTATGGCTGCTTCTATGGGAGCCGTATTATTAGTAGCAGGTGCTAAAGGTAAACGTGCTGCCTTACCACACTCCCGCGTGATGATCCATCAACCTTCAGGAGGCTCACAAGGTGTTGCTTCAGACATGGAGATCAATTTAAGAGAAATGCTTAAGCTGAAAAAAGAATTATACGATATCATTTCTGATCATTCCGGACAATCTTACGAATGGGTTGAAAAAGCTTCAGACAGAGATTACTGGATGAAAGCAGATGAAGCCAAAAGCTTTGGAATGATTGACGAAGTTTTAGGTTCGAATACCGATAAAAAATAGATAATGGCTAAACAAACAAAAGAATCCCGTTGCTCTTTTTGCGGTTCAAATAAGCAAGATACCTTAATGCTTATTGAAGGACTGGATGCATACATTTGCGATAAATGTGTGACCCAGGCTCATCAGTTGGTGCTTCAGGAATTTGGCAACAAACAAGCTAAATCCCTTGATTCATCAGTGCCCCTATTGAAGCCAATGGAGATTAAAGCGCATATTGATCAATACGTTATTGGTCAGGATGATGCTAAGAAAGTACTCTCTGTAGCGGTATATAACCATTACAAAAGATTAGGTCAAAAAGTAGATCCCGATGAAGTAGAGATTGAAAAATCAAACATCATGCTCGTTGGTGAAACAGGTACTGGTAAAACTTTACTGGCTAAAACAATTGCCAAAATCCTTCATGTACCGTTTTGTATCTGTGATGCTACAGTATTAACCGAGGCAGGATACGTTGGGGAAGATGTAGAAAGCATTCTTACCCGCTTGCTCCAGGCTGCTGATTATGATGTAGCTTCTGCAGAACGAGGAATTGTTTATATTGATGAAGTAGATAAGGTTGCGCGTAAAAGCGATAACCCCTCTATTACCAGAGATGTGTCAGGAGAAGGTGTGCAGCAGGCTTTATTGAAGATCCTGGAAGGCACAATAGTTAATGTTCCACCTCAGGGAGGACGTAAACACCCTGATCAGAAAATGATTCCTGTAAACACCAATAACATCCTGTTTATTTGCGGTGGTGCGTTTGATGGTATCGAACGTAAAATAGCAAATAGGCTGCGTACGCAGGCGGTTGGTTATAAGGTAAAGAAAGATGATACTGAATTAGACTTGGACAATCTATACAAATATATTACTCCTCAGGATTTAAAATCTTTTGGTTTGATCCCTGAATTGATTGGACGTGTTCCGGTACTGACTCACTTGAATCCTTTAGACAAACAAGCTTTGCGTAATATATTAACCGAGCCTAAGAACTCATTGTTTCGCCAATATGTGAAATTGTTTGAATACGAAGGTGTGAAACTAGTGTTTGAGGATGATGTATTAGATTTTATTGTAGATAAAGCAATGGAATATAAGCTTGGTGCAAGGGGATTAAGATCCATTTGTGAAGCAATCATGCTCGATGCCATGTTTGACATCCCATCTGATACCACGATAAAGGAGCTGGTCATCTCGCTCAGTTATGCGGTAGAGAAATTTGAAAAGGCTGACTTCAAGAAGTTGAAAGCTGCTTAAGAATTTAATCCCCGTGAAAACGGGGATTTTTTTTTATATTGTTTTTTACCCTCATTAGCCAGCAAGGCTGTTCAGTCAGATAAGCAAGCTAATTTGGCCAATTAAGATTATTAACTAATATTTATAATATATGAATGAAGAAAAGGAAGTGAAAAAAGACGAGACAATCGTACAAAAAACGAAAAAAGTAAAAGAAGTAGAATCTCCGGTAAAATCTGGAATGAAAACTAAAGCAGAGATTGTTCACAATTGGTTACCCAGGTATACCGGAAGGCCCCTTGCCGAATTTGGAGAATATATTTTGCTAACTAATTTTAGCAAATATGTACAGATGTTTTCGGAATGGAATGATAATGCACCAATCATGGGATTGGATAAACCTATGCAAAGTGTAACAGCAAATGGCATTACGATCATCAACTTTGGAATGGGTAGCCCACTCGCTGCAACAATGATGGACCTACTCAGTGCAATTAAACCTAAAGCTGTGCTTTTTTTAGGTAAATGCGGCGGTTTGAAGAAGAAAAACCAATTGGGAGACCTGATCCTTCCTATAGCCGCAATAAGAGGAGAGGGGACTTCTAATGATTATTTACCAGCTGAAGTACCGGCACTGCCAGCTTTTGCTTTGCAGAAGGCGATTTCTACAACGATCCGGGATCATTCCAGAGATTACTGGACAGGAACTTGTTATACCACTAACCGCAGGGTTTGGGAACATGATAAGGAGTTTAAGAAATACCTTAAAACGCTAAGAGCGATGGCGGTAGATATGGAAACTGCTACGATTTTTACAACTGGTTTTGCCAATAAAATACCAACCGGTGCTTTACTTCTCGTATCCGACCAGCCAATGATCCCTGAAGGAGTAAAAACTGCAGAAAGTGATAGCAATGTAACAAATACTTATGTTGAAACACATTTAAGAATTGGTATTGATTCTCTAAAACAATTAATCAATAATGGATTAACTGTTAAGCACCTGCATTTTTAGGAGCACTCAGTCTTTTTAGGACAATCAAATAAGAATAGACTTCCTGTATGCTGACTAATCATTGACCAGTCATCAAATGGGAAATCTATCACCACTACGCCGGCTGTGGGCAGATTATAAATATGCGCATCCGCAAGGTAATTAATGAAATCAGTTAATCCTGGATTATGACCTACCATTGCAGCTCGCTCCACTAAGTTGTCTAATTGATTAACCACCATTAATAAAGCAGTTACATTAGCCTCATATATAGCAGGCTCTTGCTGGATGTTACTTAGCGGCATATTCCAAACGGTAGAAAAATGACCTGCTGTAGTAATTGCACGCTTGGCAGGGCTGCTTACTACCAATTGAGGTACTAAGTTTTTCCTGCTTATCCGCTCTGCCATCTCTGGTGCATTTTTATTTCCGCGATGATTTAATGGTCTGTCAAAATCTGACATTCCTGGTTCTGCCCAGTCTGATTTTCCGTGCCTGATGATTACAAGTTGTTTAGCCATGGTTCAGTTTGTTGATTATGCTATTGATAACAGCTGTTTCAGATAAATTGTTCATACAAGCTAAATCTCCTCTGTAACAAGGCTTGTTGCCGTAAACGGAGCAAGGCCTGCAATATAAGTCTATTTGCCGGACGTCATTAATAGATTGCCCATATCCTAAAAACCCAGTGTTGGGATGCGTGGCGCCCCAAATTGATATCACCGGAATCCCCTTTAAGGAAGCCAGGTGCATCCCTGAAGAATCCATACTTAGCATGAGGTCCAGATGCGAGATAAGTTCTAATTCCTGCTCCAGGTTAACCTTGCCAATAACTGAAGTAATATTGCCATGCTGACCCGCCCATTTAGCGGCGGTATTTTCTTCTTCTTTACCTCCACCAAAAATGAATAGCTTATAACCAGCTTGGGCGAGTTCCAATAAGACAAGTTCCATTTTATGCAGGGGATAAATCTTTTGAATATGCTGCGCAAATGGACTTACGCCAATCCACTTCAGGTCTTGATGAGGACCAGTAATTGCAGTTAAGGCTGTACTCAATTGCATAGCCGGCAACCTGCTTAACTGATGGCTTAGTTTAAATGGAAAGCCCAATTGATTAAATACTGCAGCATACCTTTCTGTCATTGGTAAAAGAGGCTTCAATAGCTTGTTTTCTTTCCGGGTAAGCTGTTTTTTCTCTGCTCTAGCTTTATCTACTCTTACTGTCTTTATCCCACAGCAAAAAAACAAAATGCTTAAGATTCGGCTTCTCAGGTTATTGTGAAGATCTGCCACCGCAGTAACCGGTAAAGACCGAAGCTCAAGAAAAAGTTTAAATAAGCCAATAAGCCCTTTATGTTTTCCTTTAGGATCAAATGGGTGGAATAATACGTTTGGGATTTCTTTAAAAAAAGGGTTGAATAACTTACGGCTCAGCACCGTAAGTTTGATATCAGGATAATGCGAGGCAAATTCTTTGATCACCGGAGCGGTCATTGCTACATCGCCCATGGCAGAAAAGCGGATTATCAGTAGGCCAGACTGCTTTTTCATACCCTATTTGTTCTGATAAAGAACAGGGTTTAATAATGGATCATTGTACATTTTCATCTGCTTATAGACCTTCATAAATTTTTGTCCTGATTCTATATCAGCTAATAATTCATCCAGGCTTCCAGAAAGATCTGTTCTTTGATTCAGCAAAATATTTAGCTTATCTGTACAAGCCTGGATATGTTCAGGATCTGCAGTAGTACGCAATGTTTCTTCACGCATGTGATAAACCTTTAAAGCTAAAATAGAAAGCCTGTCTATTACCCAGGCCGGGCTTTCTGAGTTTATTTTTGCCTGTGCTAATGGAGTTACTGAAGCAAATTTTTCCAAAAAATAACTATCAATATATTCTACTACATCCGTTCTTTCCTGGTTGGACTGATCAATCCGTCTTTTCCATTGCAAACCTTCTGCAGCATCAATATATGGGTTTCTAACCACATCTTCCATATGCCATTGTACCGTATCAATCCAGCATTTAAGATAAAGCAAATGGGATATCGTATGACCATCATAAGGATTTTCAATGGGATGATCTATATTGTTATGTAGGTGGTAATCATTAATTACATCCTGAAAAATTTTATTGCACAGGGTACTCATCATAATCAAAGGTAGGTATAATATTATTTTTGGTGATTGAAATAATTGGTGATCTCGGCCAGGCTAAATGCATTAAGACATTGTTTGGCTTCTAAGCCACCCTTTCTGCCAATATAAACGCCATAATGCATATCTCTAAAGCCCTCCATACGGTGTGCATCCGGATTTACTGATAACAGCACACCCTTCTCTAATGCATAGCGGTGATAGCGCCAGTCTAGGTCAAGACGCAACGGATTCGCATTAATTTCAATCACAACTTTGTTAGCTGCACAAGCATCAATAATCTTTTTATAATCAATAGGATACCCCTTTCTGCTTAACAATAATCTGCCTGTAGGATGCCCAAGTATAGTTGTGTAAGGATTTTCAATCGCTTTAATCAGCCTTGCTGTAGCTTTCTCCTCATCCATTCTTAAATTACTATGGACAGAAGCCACTACAAAATCAAAGCTTTTCAGTACCTCATCACTATAATCCAGTGATCCATCATTAAGGATATCACTTTCAATCCCTTTAAATATTTTAAATGGGGCAAGTTTAATATTCAAGGCATCAATTTCCAGATGCTGTGCATAAATGCGTTGTTCGTTTAGCCCATTGGCATAAAATGCCGATTTAGAGTGATCACACATCCCTAAATACTCTAAACCAAGGGTATCCTTACAATACACGGCCATTTGCTCTAAGGTATGAACCCCATCACTCCAGGTAGAGTGATTGTGTAAACTACCTTTCAAATCTTCATAACTGATCAGTTGAGGAAGACCGTTAACTTTAGCCAGTTCAATTTCATCCAGTCCTTCTCTCAGTTCAGGTACCACAAAAGCCAGACCTGCTTGCTCATAAATCTCTTCCTCTGTTGTGAAAGATCCGTTTCCTGCTAATTTAAGCACTGTGTTAACATGCGCTTCATTACCTGTCAGTTTAAAGAGGTTCAATGCAAAATTAGCCTTATCAAAAATATGCAACCTGATATTTAAGCCAAACGGGCTCATAGCAATAAATAAATTATCGGTTTGCTGTATAAAAGGAAGAGCACTAAATTCAGGGATTCTGGCAATAACCTCAGCGCTGCTATCTGAACCGATCACTAAATCAAGTTCTTCTATGATTTCACAAAACCGGCGGTAAGCTCCTGCTACTTGTAATAACGGTGCAGTATCTATTTTTGTTAACCAGATTAGTAATTCTGCAGATAGGTTGCTGACTAAAGCCTCAGTATGTGCATATAAGAATTTACCCTGCGCAGCCATTTTAAACTCAATGACTTTTTTAATCTCCTCCTGAGTTTTTAACCCAAAACCTTTTGCTTCAATCAGGCGGTTCTCGTTACAGGCATAATACAGTTCTCCAATATTCTCAATGCCCAGGTCTTTCCAGATTACGATAATTTTTTTAGGTCCAATACCTTTAATGCCAAGCATTTCTACAATGCCCTCTGGAGTATTTTCAAGTGCTGACTGTAACTCAGTGATCGTTCCCGTTTGTAGTAATTCCCATACTTTTGCAGCCGTACTTTTACCCAAACCATCAATCTGCTCAATTTCTTCAATTGTTTTAGTACTGATTGCGTAAGGCAGTTTATCTATTTTCAAAGCAGCATTTGCTACCGTTTTTATCTTAAAAGGATTTTCATTATGCAACTCCATTAACTGTGAAAGGAGTCGGAAACTGCGTGCTATGCTCTTATTTTCCATCGGCCGCTAAAATAAATAAAAAGATGCGCTTTTCTCTAAATTTGTAATATGGCACAGTTTTTTCAATAGGTTAGCTATGAAACTTAGAAATTACCTGATACCCTTTTTGCTCATTTTAGCTACATCCTGTCAACCGCCCACTTCGGATCAAAAAAAACAAGAGCAAATACATAATGGTACCATTGCTGAAAATAAAATATCAAAATTAGACTCCACTAAACTCATCATTGCTGGAAAAGGAGCAGGTGAACTATTTCTTGGACAAGATATGCAAGACGTAATTAAAAAATTAGGGCATGCCGATGATGGCGATGCAGCCATGGGGAGTGCTGTAGGGGTGTGGTATACAAATAGCAGTGCCGATACGAGCTTAAGAAATCCAATAACGATCTTTTCTACTTACCGGGATAGTAATATGGTTATAAAAGTAATCAAACAACTTTCTATATCTGCACCTGAGTTTAGCACTACACAAGGTATACATACCGGAGTTAAATTAAAAAAACTACAATCTTCTTATCCTTCTTTGAAAAAAGCTGAGCGTTATATCAATGAAAAGAATAAAGATACATTAGCTATCTATGATGATTTAAATGCAGGTATTGCATTTGATATTCATAAAGACACGATCAGTGCAATCACTATACATCCAAGAAAGAGGGTAGTAAACAGCACTTATTTAACGGTACATCCTGGTTGGAAGAGGGTCATGTAACTCATTCTAATATCCATACGAGCAGGAAGAAATAGCTTTAAAAAAGAGAAAGCGTATCACAATTATTGATACGCTTTCTCTTTTTTATTGGAATGAATTACCAAAAGGAAATTATTGAACATTAACTTCATATGGCATACGCGCTTGTACACCCGCATTAACTAAAGCTTTTTTCATTTGCTGATACAACATGAAGTTCTCTCCAAACTCTTTCTTTGCATAATAGATACGAACGTTATCAGTAGCATCACTTATCAAAGATTTAATCGGATCAATTTTCTGAGGATACTCTACCACCTTATAATCTTTTAGTTTAGCTTTCTTACCAGCAGCAACTATGGCATCATTAAAATTACCAATTCTATCTGCCAAACCAATTTTAACTGCATCTGTACCAACCCATACATGGCCACCACCAATAGAATCAATATAAGATTTAGACTTTTTCCTGCCATCAGCAACACGGGTAATAAAACTATCGTACACATGATTTACATCCGTTTGAATAATTAATCGTTCACCAGCAGTTAAAGGACGGTTCACACTCATAATATCTGCATACTGGCCAGTTTTAACACCATCAAAAGTGATCCCTAATTTATTAGTCAGCAAATTCTGGAAGTTAGGGATAATACCAAAAACACCAATAGAACCAGTGATCGTATTGGGTTGTACAAATATCGAATCAGCCGCACAACCAATATAATAGCCTCCAGAAGCGGCTACATCACCAAAAGAAGCAATTACCGGCTTCACCTTTCTGCTTAATACAATTTCTCTCCAAATCACATCCGAAGCAAGTGCACTACCACCTCCAGAATTTACACGCAATACGATCGCTTTTACTTTATCGTCCATTCTGGCTTTTCTAATCGCACGAGAAATACGTTCAGAGCCAATAGACTCATCATTTCCCTCCCCGCCAGTAATATCACCATTTGCATAAATTACTGCAATGGTATTTTTACTATCACCTTCATCTGTTTTTTGATTAGCTGCATAATCATTGATCGTAACCGAAGCAAGCGTTTCCTTTTTCTCCGTTCCACTCAGTGATTTAAGCTCTTCCAGTACCTCATCTTTATATTTCAGGCCATCTACCATTTTATAAGTAACAGCATCCTTAGGCTGCTGGATCCTGTAAGTATTGGCATAAGCATACAGGCTATCTTTAGGAATATTTCTAGATTTAGAAATACCTTCAAGAAAAGTATTATAAAGCCCGCCCAAATAAGCAGAAACCTGTTTGCGGTTATAATCACTCATCTTATCATTAATAAAAGGCTCTACAGCACTCTTATAGTCTCCTACCCGGATAATTTGTGCTTCTACTCCAATTTTTTCCATTGCACCCTTAAAAAAGGTAAGCTGTGAACTGAACCCTTTAAATTCAAGGGCGCCCTGGGGATTAAGGTATATCTTATCCGCAACAGAAGCTAGATAATACGCATCTTGCGTATAAACCTCGCTATAAGCGATAATCTTCTTTTTGCTGGTTTTAAAATCGATCAGGGCATCTCTGATTTCTTTCAATGTAGCTTTACCGGCACCCGGAGAGCTTACATTCAAATAAATACATTTAATGTTATCATCAGACTTTGCTCTTTTCAGTGCAATAATAATATCATTGAAGCCTATGCTCTTTCCAGCACCAGATCCAATAATAGGCAGATTATCAAATGTTTTATTTGGTGTGCGCTCTTTAATGTTCTGGTCCAGGTTTAGATAAAGAACACTATTGCTAGCTACATCTACTTTTTTAGTATCATCAATAGAAGCAACAATGCCCACTACCAATACAATAAAAAGTATAAAAATAAAGACGGTTGATAAGATAATTCCTACCATGGTAGCAAAAACATATTTGAAAAATTCTCTCATGTGGATGTTTAATATTTAATTTTGTAAATATATTAAATGAATCAGGCTTTTATATGCAGTTAGAGCGCAAAATAGTGTATTTGTTACTAGGGAGTAATTTAGGGGATAGAAAGACCATAATTAATGAAGCAATAGATAAGCTAGAGTTGCAAGTAGGATATTTAACTTCCCGATCGGCATTTTACGAAACTGCTGCCTGGGGAAAGGAAGATCAGCCCTCTTTTTTAAACATTGCTATAGGGATAGAAACCAGCAAAAGTGCTGAAGAAGTACTTATATCTGCACTAGCCATAGAAGAAGCACTTGGCCGCGTCAGAAAAGACAGATGGGGAGCCAGGTTAATAGATATTGATATCATTTTATATGGAGAAGAGATAATTAATGATCAGGACCGGCTTCAGATTCCGCATCCAAGGATGCAGGAGCGGAGATTTGTATTAACGCCACTGGCAGAGATAGCAGGACAAGTAAATCATCCTGTGCTTGGTCAAAACATCTCCTCTATTTTGTCTCATTTAAAGGATAACTTAGCAGTAGATAAAATCTGATAATTTTATTAGTTTTGTTCTACAATGATTGACGAAGAAAAAAACAACAGTCCACTAGATTTGTCCTACCTGCGCGATATGTCTGGAGACAGCGCAGAGTTTATGATTGAAATGATCGATATGTTCAAATCTCAAACACCGTTATACATCGCAGACCTGGAGCAATCTATTGTTGCACAAGATTGGGAAAAAGCAGCCGGCTATGCACATAAAATAAAACCAACGCTTTCCTATGTAGGAAGAGAAGATGCCCGCGGACATCTTCAGTATATGGAAAACAATGCCCGTGATCTAAAAGATCTGGACAAAATGCCAGGTGCTTTTCTGGCATTCAGTGCCTTTACAACAGTACTTTACAAACAACTTGACGAAGCAAAAGCTGAATTAGAGAAAAGACTGTAAGATCTTTTTTCAATAGCCCTACCACTATAACGGCAAATGTAGGTTTCATTTATAATTTGTCCAGCCGCTTAAAATGTACAATAGATAAGCTGATATAAAGAATCAGTACAATTGGTATAGCTGCGAATTTTAGCAGTGCAATTAAGACTGCAGACAAAATGAGGAAGATAAATTTTATTTTATTTTGCATCCAGTCTGTAGTCCCGAATTTGAGAGAAAATATCTTAATCTCGCTCACCAGTAAAAAGCTCATCACCATAGTTAGTGAAACCAGTACCAGTGTAGAATTAATTAAAGCCGGGTAATCACGCTGGATAAAAGGCAATGAAACAATAAACAATGTATTCATTGGCGTATTCAATCCAATAAAATCTTCCGTTTGGCGCGTATCTATATTGAATTTTGCTAAACGAAGTGCAGAAAACACAGTGATTATAAATCCTATATAAGGTACATAAGGAGAAGAAAAATCGCTTTGTGAAAGTAACTGAAACATGACCACTCCCGGTAAAAATCCAAAGCTTACCATATCAGCCAGTGAATCAAGCTCCTTACCAATAGGCGACTTTACATTTAACCAGCGGGCTGCAAAACCATCAAAAAAATCAAATATTCCAGAAAAAAGTACGGCATAAGCTGCCGTACCCAAATCGCCTTTAAATGCAAAAACTACACCAATACATCCAGAAAGAAGGTTGGCGCAAGTTAATGCATTAGGAATGTGTCTCTTCATATTTATTTAGCTGTTCATTGAAATCAGGAACTCCTCGTTAGTTTTGGTATTTCTGATCTGTGCCTGAACAAATTCCATAGCCTCCTGTGCATTCATATCTGCAAGGTGATTACGTAATATCCATACGCGCTGAAGCGTATCTCTGTCATGCAGCAAGTCATCTCTACGCGTACTAGAGGCCGTAATATCAATGGCAGGGAAGATGCGTTTATTAGATAATTTACGATCCAGCTGAAGCTCCATATTACCTGTACCTTTAAACTCTTCAAAGATTACTTCATCCATTTTAGAACCAGTATCTGTTAAAGCAGTAGCAAGAATAGTTAATGAACCTCCTCTTTCAATGTTACGTGCAGCACCAAAGAAACGTTTTGGTTTATGCAATGCATTCGCATCCACACCACCTGATAAAATCTTACCAGAAGCCGGAGCCGTAGTATTATAAGCACGCGCAAGACGTGTAATCGAATCCAGCAAAATCACTACATCATGTCCACATTCTACCAGTCGTTTAGCTTTTTCCAGAACGATATTTGCAATTTTCACATGACGTTCAGCAGGCTCATCAAAAGTAGATGCAATAACCTCTGCGCGTACACTTCTGGCCATATCAGTCACCTCTTCCGGGCGCTCATCAATTAATAAGATGATCAGGTAAACCTCAGGATGGTTTTTCGCAATCGCGTTAGCCACCTCTTTCAGTAAATTAGTTTTACCTGTTTTAGGCTGTGCAACGATCAAACCACGCTGACCTTTACCTATCGGTGTGAACAAGTCAATGATCCGTGTAGAATAATTATTTGTCTCTGTGAAAAGATTTAATCTTTCTGTAGGAAAAAGCGGGGTAAGGTAATCAAAAGGAACCCTATCCCTAACATCAGCAGGTAAACGGCCGTTAATTGTTTCTACCCTTACCAGTGGGAAATATTTTTCACCCTCCTTAGGCGGGCGGATACTTCCTTTCACTGTATCTCCGGTTTTTAAACCGAAAAGTTTGATCTGAGATTGAGAAACATAAATATCATCAGGAGAAGAAAGGTAATTATAATCAGCAGACCTTAAAAAACCATAACCATCAGGCATAATTTCCAATACACCTTCATTAGTGATCGTATTATCGAAATCAAGGTTAGAATAACTGTTTTCGTTCTGCTTTTGGTTATTATTATTGTTGTTGTTATTTTTTGGCCTGTTATCTTCCCTTGGCGGCCTTGGTTTTTTAACCTCAGCATTTGCAGATGCGTTTTGAGGTGCAGCTGCAGGAGTTTCTTCTTTCCTGGCTACAGGAGGTGCAGCAGGTGCCGGAGCAGTTTCCACTGGAACTTCTTTTTCTGCAGCTGGAACAACTTCTGCAGGTGTTTCTGAGCTTTCTGGCTGTTGCTGTTCCTCTGCAGGCGGACCATCAAATAAAGAAGCCCTGTTAAATGTATTGCCATTAGTACCTGGTGTTTCAGGCTCATCTTTAGCGATACGGGTTCTTTTTCTAATCGGTTTATCTGCAGAATTACTTTTCGCTACTTTTGGTTTAGCCGATTTTACCGGATTCTGTTTAACAGCATCATTGGTAACCTCCGCAGCAGCAGATTCATTTACAGGTATAGTTTCAGGTTGGCTTTGTTGTTCGCTTATTTGATGAATAACTTCAACCAATTCAGCTTTGCGCAAATCATCAGCGTTTAAGATACCGTGAGATTTAGCTAACTCCCGCAATTCAGCAGTAAGTTTTTCATTTAATTCTGTTTTGTTAAACATTATGTGGGTGTAGAGAAATTTTTATAAACGTATTTATCAGCATATCAAAGCAAAAAATGCAATTGTGAATTTGAAAATAGAACAAATTTTTGTGAGATTTTCTGGAATGATCAGATAAACTTTTGAGAATTATGTTGCAATTGTATGTATTTGTAACTTAATCTCCAAGTATTTTTTAAAATTGTTATAAAGAAATTACTTAAGATGTGTAAAACTCGGTCTAAAATAGCTGTAGAAAAATTGGCATATTTGCGCATAATCTAAGCCCAAATGAATAAGAAGCAACTATTTGAACAAATACAAATAAAAAAATCATTTTTATGCGTAGGACTTGATCCGGTACTGGAAAATATTCCTAAACACCTGTTAAGTTTAGAAGATCCAATATTTGAGTTCAACAAACAAATTATTGATGCGACAAAAGATCTGTGTGTTGCCTATAAACCAAACACAGCATTTTATGAATCAAGAGGATTAAAAGGATGGGAGACATTGCTTAAAACCTGGGCTTATATGCCTAAAGATATTTTCAGCATAGCAGATGCAAAAAGAGGGGATATCGGCAATACATCAGCCATGTACGCAGATGCATTTTTCAGCGAAGAGAAATCTGGCATGAGCTTCGATTCCATTACTGTAGCACCCTATATGGGCAAAGACTCTGTAACCCCTTTTTTAAACTACGCAGATAAGTGGGTGATCTTACTTGCAGCTACCTCAAATGAAGGTCATCATGATTTTCAGTTGCTGGAAACCCCCGATGGCAAATTATATGAACAAGTCATCAAAACTTCATCAGTATGGGCAGATAGCGAGCGGATCATGTACGTAGTAGGTGCAACCCGTGGATCTGAGTTTGCAAATATCAGGCGTTTGGCGCCAGACAGCTTTTTACTAGTACCAGGTGTTGGCGCACAAGGAGGCAGTTTAGCAGACGTATGTGAATTTGGACTCAATGCTACCTGTGGACTGCTTGTTAACTCAGCACGTGGAATTATTTATGCAAGCAAAGGAGAAGACTTTGCAGAAAAAGCAAGAGAAGAAGCATTAAAATTACAGCAAGAGATGCAGATGATCTTAGAAAAGGCAGAATTGATTTAATAGGTTATTAAATTTAGACTCTCCTGCTAGACAGGTGATTTATGGGTTAAAGGAATATAGATGGCAAATCTTTACAGATAGGCACGATTGTTGGATTTCAAATAAATAATGATTAAATTGGATTTTAATTGTGGTACCGAAATCAAATTAACTTTATAACATGTTCCAGAACATCATAGCGTATTTCGAGAAACAAAGTTTTGGTGTTTGTACTTACATCGCCGGCAGATTCAATTTATCGATCAGCAAAATCAGGCTTTTCTTTATTTATTCTTCATTTCTGGCCGTAGGATTTCCAATTGTATTTTATATTATGGCAGCTCTTGTATTGGATGTGCGCCGCTATATGAAGCGGATCAGACAACGCATCTGGGATTTGTAACCTTAAAAAATCAATCATTTCAATTATATATTCTTCTTCTGTAGATTAGAATAACATAACACATACAACTATATATTTTATATTTGTTGTATAATTAATAGCGTACACAAAATGTCGGTAAAGGGAAACCAATTTAGATCCAATTCATTCAAAAACGAATACGGAGAGAAGCCAAGTTCAGGAGCATCATCCAAAGTACAAAGAGAAAGATTTGAGCGAATGCCCTCACTAAACTTTCAGGATGAGCGGATATTAAAGATTGCAGGGCTGTTTTTCCTGATCCTGGCCATTTACTTTCTTGTCGCTTTCACTTCCTATTTATTTACCTGGCAAGAAGATTACAGTTATGTAATTGACGCAAACGGCGGATGGGGTAATCTTTTTAAAACCATTGAAGAGTTACAGCAGCATAATATTCCGATCATTGTACAAAACTGGCTGGGTAAATTTGGCGCCTTATTATCACATCAGTTTATTTACGAGTGGTTTGGCGTAGCCTCATTTTTATTCGTCTTTGTATTTTTTATCATTGGATACCGGTTACTTTTCAAAGTGAAAATATTTGGGATGCAAAAGACATTCGGTTACAGCCTGTTTTTTCTTTTATTCTTATCACTCACCTTCGGATTTCTACATTCCTTCTTTTCTGATGCGCCACACTACATGGAAGGCGAAATCGGCTACTGGACTAATAAGTTACTAGTTGCGCAAATTGGCGTAACCGGAGTAGGAGGGCTATTAGCATTTCTGGGACTTACCATTTTAATTATTGCTTATAATATTGATTTCAAACTTCCGGAGCGGAAACACTTCACTCCTGATTTTGCCGAAGAGCACGCAGAAGATCATACCGATCATAGTTTTTCTGAACCTCCTTTGCCAAATGGGAATTTACAAAAGCCAGTTACAGAACGCTTCAAAGAAGAACCTATAGATTCATCTGAAGTGCAACCAGGCGCAGCTATAGAATTTACATTAAATGACAGATTAGCCAATCAGCGTAAGAAAGAACAAAACATTGTACTCACACCAAGTCGTTTTGAAGATGCCCCCATAGAAGAAGTCATCGTGCCCAGGTCACCAATATTAAATGTGACCAACGCACCGATTATTTTATCGCCCGTGGTAGAACCCATCACGGAGCTTACCTATGAAGAGCCCAAAGAAGAACCACAGCTAACGATTGAAAAATCTGACGAAGAAAAGAAATCAGAAGAACTAGTTGAGCAATTTGGTAACTACGATCCCACTTTAGATCTGGCCAGCTATAAATATCCTACTTTAGATCTGTTAGAGAATTATGGCTCCAATAAAATCTCGGTAAACGCAGATGAATTAGAAGCCAATAAAAATAAGATCGTAGAAACCCTAAACCATTACAATATAGAGATTGATAAGATCAAAGCAACCATTGGCCCAACAGTGACATTATATGAGATCATTCCTGCCCCAGGAATCAGGATTTCTAAAATTAAGAACCTGGAAGATGATATTGCGCTAAGTTTGGCTGCATTAGGGATCAGGATCATTGCGCCAATGCCGGGTAAAGGAACTATTGGTATAGAGGTGCCAAATATGCATCCAGAAATGGTTTCTATGCGGAGTATCCTCAATACAGAGAAATTTCAGAAAACAGAAATGGACTTACCCATCGCTTTAGGGAAGACAATTTCTAATGAAGTATATATTGCCGATCTAGCCAAAATGCCCCATTTACTGGTCGCAGGTGCTACAGGCCAAGGTAAATCAGTTGGTATCAATGCGATTTTGGTTTCACTTCTATATAAGAAACACCCTTCACAGCTTAAGTTTGTGCTGGTAGATCCTAAAAAGGTAGAATTAACCCTGTTTAATAAAATTGAGCGCCATTTTCTAGCTAAGCTTCCTGGAGAGGCCGATGCAATTATCACCGATACAAAAAAGGTAATCCATACTTTAAATTCACTATGTATTGAAATGGACCAGCGTTATGATCTGTTAAAAGATGCACAGGTTAGAAATTTAAAAGAATACAATGAGAAGTTCATTAAACGGAAATTAAATCCAAATAACTCACACCGTTTCTTACCTTACATTGTACTGATTGTAGATGAGTTTGCCGATTTAATGATGACCGCAGGTAAAGAAGTAGAAACACCTATTGCCCGTTTAGCGCAACTTGCCCGTGCAGTGGGTATCCATTTGGTATTAGCAACACAGCGTCCATCAGTAAACATTATTACAGGTACCATTAAAGCCAATTTCCCGGCAAGGTTAGCCTTTAGGGTATTATCCAAAATTGATTCCAGAACTATTTTAGATAGTGGGGGAGCAGACCAGCTGATTGGCCGCGGAGATATGTTATTGTCTACCGGTAACGACCTGATCAGGTTGCAGTGTGCTTTTGTAGACACTCCTGAAGTAGACCGGATCTCTGAGTTTATTGGAAATCAGCGCGGTTATTCAGAAGCCTACCAATTACCAGAATACCTGGATGAAGCGGCAGAATCTGCGAAAAATGATTTTGACCCAGACGATAGGGATTCTATGTTTGAAGACGCAGCACGATTAATCGTAATGCACCAGCAAGGATCTACCTCTTTAATCCAGCGGAAACTGAAATTGGGTTACAATAGAGCCGGAAGGATTATTGACCAGCTAGAGGCCGCAGGAGTTGTTGGGCCATTTGAAGGAAGTAAAGCAAGAGAAGTGTTATTGCCTGATGATTACGCTTTGGAACAGTTCTTGTCTACTCTCAAGAAGTAATACAAAACGAAAGAGAAGATGAAGAAGCTATTATTAATGCTGTTACTGGTTTCAGGTACAGTATATGGGACATACGCGCAGAACGATGCTAAAGCTAAAACTATTTTAGCTGCAGTGAGTAAAAAATACAGATCATACGATGTGGTAAAGACAGATTTTACTTTTACCCTGGAAAGCCCACAGAACAAAGCTAAAGAAACTCAGCAAGGAACACTTTTAGTGCGGGCTAGTGCAAATAAGTATAAAGTGGTAATGACCGATCAGGATATGATCAGTGATGGTAAAAGCCAGTGGACTTATCTAAAAAGAGATAAAGAAGTGCAAGTATCTACAGTGGATAAAAGTGGAGATGCGCTTAATCCTGCACAAATCTTTACGCTTTATGAAAAAGGATTTAAATACCTTTTTACAGACGAAAAGAAAGTGGGAGCTAAGGTATATCAAATGATAGATCTATCCCCGACAGATACTAAAAAATCATACTTTAAAATCCGCTTAGGAATTGATAAAGCTGCTAAGCAATTGGCAACAGTGTTAATTTTTGATAAAAATGGTAATAAATATACATATGAAGTGAAAACATTCACTCCTAATGTAAAGGTGCCCGAAACAACATTTGCCTTTGATGCCAAGAAATACCCTGGCGTAGAAGTAGTTGACCTGAGGTAATAAATTATTAATTTAGAAAAGGGGTTCGGGCAAATTGCCAGAACCCCTTTTTTTGTTAAATTTGAAACTATGACCTTAATTTTCATATTTTGAAGATCACATTTCTAGGTACAGGCACCTCACAAGGCGTTCCTGTGATCTGCTGCAACTGTGAAGTTTGTCAGTCGGATAATCCAAAAGACAAGCGCTTGCGTGTTTCTATTTTATTAGAAACAGGAGATAAAACAATTGTTATTGATAGCGGGCCTGATTTTAGATACCAGATGCTGCGGGCAAAAGTAAAAGATCTGGATGCGATTGTGTATACACATGAACATAAAGACCATGTAGCGGGATTAGACGATATTCGTCCATTTAATTACCTGCTGCAAAAGAATATTGAAATATATGCTACCGAAAGGGTACAAGAAGCATTAAAAAGAGAGTTCTCTTATATTTTTGCAGAGAAAGTATATCCTGGTACACCAAAAATTAACATCCATACGATAGCTACTGAAAACTTCAGTATAGGTAAGACCGAGTTTGTTCCCTTACCCATCATGCATTATAAATTACCTATCCTGGGATACCGGATTGGTAATTTTACCTATATTACAGATGCTAAAACTATTCCCCAGGTTTCAATAGATAAAATAAGAGGAACGAAGATTCTGGTTATAAATGCCTTACAAAGAGAAGATCATATTTCACATTTTACTTTTGAGGAAGCAATTGCTTTTGCAAAAGATATCAATGCAGATATGACTTATTTTACCCACATCAGCCATAATCTTGGCAAACATGAAGACGTAGAAAAAGAGTTGCCGGATAATATCAGGCTGGCATACGATGGTTTAAGTATAGAGATATAGTTTATTTAAAAAATATCTTTAAATTATTCTTAATAAATCTATATTTGCAGCAAGCACCCATCCAGGTGGCGAAATTGGTAGACGCACCAGCTTGAGGGGCTGGCGCTTGCAAAGGCGTGGCAGTTCGAATCTGCTTCTGGATACAATAATTAACGATAACCAATTGATAATCATAAGATTATTATTGGTTATTTTTGTTTGAATACACTTATGAATACGCTTTTGGGCGATGTTCCCCAGATGATCAGTAAAATTTGCTATTCGCAGCACATATCATTAGTTTCATCGTAGTTCGCCTTTAAAAATCTAGCAATACCAGCATTTTTAATTTAGTGATATTCAGTATAATCAGCAAATATTCGCTCCTCTACTCCCGCTAATCTTAACCTCAAAAATTTCTAAAGATTAATTTTTGTATAAAAATGATTTATCCTGCACAATAGTGATTATTGATTTTTATGCGAGAATAAAAACTCTGTTTTACGTTAAAATTGAATGTAAAAGCCTAATCGGCATTAATTTAAGGTGCTTAATTTGTAAATTTGGCATAATGTCAAATCAATATCTCCAAGACGATGAAGAGTTAATCTATTTGGATGGCCTGAAAAACGGTCAAAAAATTGCGTTTGATTTTATCTATAAAAAATACAGCAAGCTCCTGCTTCCGAAGATGCAGCGGATGGTTAAAATACCAGAAGTTGCAGATGAGCTGATGCAAGATGTTTTTCTGAAAGTATGGACAAAACGGGAAGAAATAAATCCCGATAAATCATTCAAAGGCTGGATTTTTACCATTGCACAAACCACAATTTTCAGCTATTACCGCCGGCTCGCATTAGATCAGAAGATGCAAAAGCATTTTTTAGATGCATTTGTAGAATTTTACGACCAAACCGAAGACTACATCTTTAACAAAGAACGTACACAATTACTAAACAGCGCGGTAGACCAGCTTCCTCCCCAGCGAAAAGAAATTTTCAGACTCTGTAGAATAGAAGGTAAAAGTTATCAGGAAGCTGCAGAACTTCTTTCCTTAAGTCCATCAACCGTTAGCAACCAATTGGTAAGTGCAACCAAGTCCATAAAGAGATATGTATTTTTTCATTCTCAAGAATTCCTGCTTTTCTGTATCGCAGCCTATTTAAGACATTGATATGGGTATCAATGTCCTATAATTTTTATAAAATCTAACTTTAAACCCTTAAAAATCCTATAAAGCACCGTGGATTTATACTAAATATCAGTATTTATCAATTTTTACAAATAAAAATGATAATCCGATAGTGTGTTTTCCCTTTTCGTGCGTATTTATAGATATACGACCATGCAGAAATTCATACCTACACCAGAATTGTTTAATAAATTTTTAGAAAACCGCATAAATGCAGCAGAAACCGATTTGCTTTTCACGTATTTCGGTGCAGCAGACGATGCAGAATTAAAACTACACATTTTAAACGCGCTGGATCAGCAAGTAGAATACGGTTTGCAAAACGAAGAACCCAGGCTTGCCGCAATTCATGATCAGCTAACAGAAAAGATCTTTAGCAGTTCTAAACCATCCGTATTACATACCTTATTATACAGCCGTATCGCAAAAATCGCAGCAATTCTTATCACAACAGTTTCCATAAGCATTTTGGTCTATCACACCACCCATACTCAAAATTATGTTATTGTTCCTGGAGGGCCAAAAGCAGCCTTAACAATCAACGGTATAACAAAAAACTTAAAAGGGCAGAAAAGCGCAATTCTATTTCATAAAAAAGGCGTAACCATTACCACCCAGGCAGACGGTACCATTGTATACGCAGCATACAATGCAGACGCCTTAACCGCTTCAAAAATGAATAGCCTGGAAACACCCAGAGGTGGAGAATACCGGGTCACTTTAAGTGATGGCTCAGTAGTCAATCTAAATGCAGGATCAAAACTAAGTTTTCCCACAGGATTTAGAGGAGCAGAAAGAAAAGTAACACTAGAAGGAGAAGCTTTCTTTGAAGTCGCTAAAAACGCAGACATGCCATTTATCGTTCAAGTAGACGGAAGTTCAATTCTTGTGTTAGGAACCAAATTTAACGTAAGTAGCTACAAGGAAGACAACGGAATAACGGCCACCCTTTTAGAAGGTAGTATTTTATTCTCTGATCCATATCATCATCAAGTTAAGCTTAAGCCAAACCAGCAGATAAACAGCCAATCCGGAAAACTCATCTTAAAGGATGTTGACGCCACAGATGATATGGCATGGACCAAAGGTCAGTTTCTATTTAACAACATGCCCATTGCCAGCGTAATGCAAAAACTAGGCAGATGGTACAACGTAGACGTAGATGAACAATCGTTACCAGATAAAAATTTATATCTGAAAATATCACGCCATGCAAACCTCACAGAAGTGCTCAAAATCATTTCAAAAGCTACCGATATGAATTTTGAACTTAAAGAAAACACTATACTGCTTAAAAAATAACCATCAATTATAATTATCAACCAACCTAAACACGCTTTATGACTAAATTCTACTCCGCTCTCGTCTTCCACAGACGCAGGTCCCTATTTACAAAGTATGCCATACTGGTCATGCTCCTGTTTTTTTCCATTCAGGCCAATGCACAAACCAATGAATTTGTGTTTGAAAAAGCTCCGTTAAATACGGTCATGTCACAAATATCAGCTAAAACATCTTACCAGTTTGTTTTCGATGCAGACCTGGTTAAAAAAGCCAGATTGATCACCTTAAGTATTAAAAGTGACGATATTAATGTCATTATGAATGCCTTAGTAAATGGGCAAGATTTTGGTTATGAGATCAGTAGCAACAAAACAATCATCCTAACCAGCCTTAAAAAACCAGTAGCAGAAGAATATATTATACATGGTATGGTAACCGACAGTACAGGTCTATCACTACCCGGCGCCTCAGTCAGAATTAAAAATGGAAGAGCAAGCACCACTACAGATGCCAACGGACACTTTAACCTGATCCTAAATTCAGCTAACAACACGCTTGTAGTCAATTATATAGGTTACCTGCAAACGGAGCGCTCTTTTGAAAAAAGTGCCAGTACTGGCATAGTCACTATCCAGGTAAAATCCAACTCATCCTTATTAGATGAAGTAGTTGTAAATGGTTTTCAGTCGATCAGCAAAGAACGTTCTACAGCAGCAGTTGCCATCATCAGTAATAAAAAACTAAACGAAAATATCAATATTGATTTATTAAGTGCGCTAGAAGGCCGAGTTGCCGGTTTGGCATACAGGAAAAATGTAAACGGTATAGGCGCAGATGTACCGATGTTAAGGGGGCAGGGTACATTTCAGGTCTTAGCTACCGCAGTAGGGGTAGCCCCTCTGGTAGTTATTGACGGTCTGCCTACAGAAACTACCCTAGATCAGATTAACCCCTATGACATTGAATCAGTAACTGTACTTAAAGATGCTGCAGCTTCCTCCATTTACGGTTCAAGATCAGCAAATGGAGTAATCGTACTGACTACAAAAAAAGGAAGCGGGCCAGTTAAGATCTCGTTCAATACCGATTTCTTTATCGATCCAAGACCAAACTTTAATTCTATGCATTACGCCTCAACGGCAGATATCCTGTCATTTGAAACCGATGTATATAACAAAGAACGCGCACGATACGCCACAACAGAAACCATGTTTAACGCTTATGGTACTGCAGCAAACGGTTCAATCAAATATTATACCCCGCTTTATCAGTTATATCGTGACAGAGATGCAGGTAAGCTAAGTACCGATCAAGTTACGCAGCAGCTTTCTGCCTGGTCAAATAACGATTATCAGCAACAATACAGAGACCAGGTATGGCAAAATGCATTCCGTCAGCGGTACAATCTCTCTGTAAGTTCAGCAACTTCCAAATCCAACACCTTCACCTCCATCAATTATGATAATTCAAAATTGCGGACTATCTATAATAAAGACGAAAAGCTTACCCTTTATTTTAAGAACACCTACAACGTTAACAGCTGGTTAACAACCACATTTGGTATAAATGGAAGTTATTCTGCTTCCACTATAACAGATGGGTCTTATGATACTTATGATTTCCAGCCCAGGTATTCCACGATCACCAATGCAGACGGAACTCTTACCTATGCAGATTACATCAATATGGCGAACGGTGCCGGTGCCGGTGGCTTGGTAAATGGTGCAGTCGTATCTGCACTTGCAGGAAATCCACAATTCCGCTCTTACCGTTTCAATATCCTGGAATCTTTACAAGAAGGTCAAACGAAGTCAAACAACCTTTCTGTCAGAGCATTTGCCAATATCCAGGCAAAGATCACCAAAGGATTAAATTTCTCCAGTCAGGTCCAATATCAAAATAGTACCCTTAAATCTGAGAACTATTATGGCATAGATTCTTATAAGATCAGAAATGCCTACAATGCATTAACTGGATATACAGCAGCAACAGGAGTTTATACGCATGCCTTACCAGTAGGAGGCAGGTTTAGTCAAAACATGCAGCAGTCTAACAGTTATACTTTTAGAAACCAGCTGAGTTTTGACAGAAGTTTTGGACCAGAAGGCAAACATTCAATATCTGCAATCGCTGGTTTCGAAATGCGCCAGACCATGTCACCAATTGGGATGGATGAGATCCGCTATGGTTATGATCCAGTAACACTTACATCTTTTCCGGTAAACAATTTTGCACTGTCAGAAACCGGTGTAACCAGTTATATCTATGGTAGTAGCCAGAAACTAGGTCTTGTGGCAAGTTCCCAAAGAGAAACTAAACACCGCTACATGTCTCGGTTTGCTAACGCAGGCTACACCTATGCAAACCGGTACAATTTTACCGGAAGTGTCCGTATAGACCAGGCGGATCTTTTTGGAGTAGATCCTAAATTCAAAAACAGGCCATTGTGGTCAGCAGGTCTAGGCTGGAACATTAGCAATGAGAAATTCATGAGCAATGTAAAATGGATTAGTATGCTTAAGTTCAGAACTACCTACGGAACCAATGGAAATATTGATCAGTCTGGTACGAAGTACCTGGTTGCAAGCAGAAAAAGTGATGTGCTATTTCCTGCCCTGCAATTCCTTAATATCACCACCTTACCCAATCCATATTTAAGATGGGAAAAGACGGCGACAGTAAATGCGGGATTAGATTATTCACTTTTTGCAAACAGGTTAAGGGGAAGTATTGATGTATACTCCAAAAAGAGTACAGACCTGCTAGTGACTACAGATTTAGATCCAACTGTTGGCGCATCTTCAAGAGTAATCAATAATGGTGCGCTTGCCAATAAAGGGATAGAATTTACACTTGGTGGTGACTGGTATAAATCTGATGAACTGACATTAAGTTCACAATTTATTCTGGGCTTTAACAAAAACAGTATAGGTAGAGTGAATAATGCAATCCAGCCGGCAAATAACTATGTATCTTCTCCTTCAACGTATTATATAGAAGGATCTGCGATCAATACGCTTTATGCTTATCGTTACGGCGGGATGACCAACGGCTATCCTTATTTCCTGGATGAAAACGGAAAGGCAACTATTGATTTTGATGCTAGTGGAAATCCCATTGTCTCTAGTGTGAAAACTGTCAATAACTTTCCTGGTCTGGTCAAAATGGGTAGTTTAACACCAACTTATACCGGTTCATTCTCTCAGCGAATTTCTTATAAATCATTTGATATAGGTGCTCTGATGGTGTTTTCTGGTGGAAACCTAATGAGAAAAGATGTACTAAACTTAAGCTCAAATGAGATCAGTGACACAGACATTAATCAGCGCTGGAAAAATGGAGCAACACCATCAACACCAAGATTATTGGTAGATTATGCAGAAAACATGATTCCTAGTGCTTCTGGTATTTCAACGATGTGGAGAAATGCAGATGTAAATGTTATCAAAGCAGATTACCTAAAACTGAGAAGCGTTTCCATGGGATACAATTTGCCGCAGAACTTTACAAAAAAGATCCATGTTTCCTCAGCCAAGCTAACTGCACAGGTAAATAATTTATGGTACCTAAGTGCTGCTGGCGATGATATCGATCCGGAATCTTACGCAGTAAACAGCGGTACCAGAACTTTACAAAACCCAACATCATTTGTACTTGGCTTTAACCTAACTTTTTAATAAGATGAAACCTGCATAAGATGATTTTTTATAATAAGCTTATGCAGAGTTTATTACTTATCATATAAATATATAACAGAATGAAAACAAAAATATTTATAGGTCTTTTATTTAGCGTGCTATTAACCGCAGGCTGTAAAAAATATACCGAAATCACACCAAGAGGTGCAGCGATAATTGAAAGCACAAAGGATTTTTATGATTTGGTTTCTATGCCAAACAGAGCCTACCTGATCACCAATTTCCAATACCTGGTAGATGACATGTGGATGAAAGAATCTAACGTGATCGGGATTACCCCAAACATCAATACGGTACATTTCACTTTCAATGAGAATATTGACCGCGTTTCTTTACTTACCGCGTCAAATTTTTATAGTCAAACCTATTTATACATCAATAGATGGAATACTATTATCTCTCTTGTAGACGAAAGCAAGGGAGATAACGAGATGAAACAACTGGCCAAAGCAGAAGCTAAAGTCTTAAGGGCATTTGATCATTTTTTATTAATCAATGTATATGCAAAAGCCTATCAATCTGCCACAGCAGTAACTGATGGAGGTATTTGTCTGATGGATAAATATGACCTGGAATCGCAACCTGTAAAATCTACCGTTCAACAAGCATACGATTTCATTCAGAAAGATATTGACGATGCATTACCTTTCCTGCAAGCTAAACCAGCAGATCAGTATCATCCATCCTTAGCATTTGCCTGGGCGTTAAAAGCTAAGGTACACTTGTTTAAAAAAGAAATTACTGAAGCAAAAGCAGCCTGTGATAAATCTCTTTCTTACAACAGCGAAATTTTTGACCTGGTTAAATACACCACACTAAGCGGCGGACCAAATGTTACTCCGCTTACTGCCTCAAATAATCCAGAGATCTTAAGCTATATGTACATGCAAGGATATAACGAAATGAATTTTGGTTATACCTGGGTGATCAGTCCGGAGTTAAGAGCTTTGTTTGGTACGAACGATGCCCGGTTTAATATGTTCTTTAATACCACCAGTGCAAGTTTCCTTGATATTGGTTCTAATGCAGCATACTGGAATGTACCCTACACAAAATTCTTCTACGGAACAATAGGTTTAAAAACTACAGAAGTACACCTGATGAAGGCCGAATGTTTAGCCAGGGAGAATGATTTTACAGGAGCAATGGCCATTGTAAACCAACTCAGACAGAAAAGGATTCTTTCAGGAACCATCAACCTGCCTGTACCAGCCACAAGAAAAGAAACAATGGAACTGGTGATTAATGAGCGCAGAAAAGAACTCATGTTTGGCGTCAACAGGTTCTTCGATTTAAAAAGATTAAATACAGAGCCAGAATATGCTAAAACTACGGTTCGTTTATATCCATTAGTAAACAAGACTGTACCACAAGTTACCTATACGTTACTTCCTAACTCAAGATTATACGTAATCCCTTTCCCATTAAACGTACTGAAGAAAAATCCAAACCTTACCTTAAATACAGACGAGAAATTACCATTTTAACATGAACAAAAGAATAACAACCTTGCTGGCTATTTGCCTTTTCGCTGTACCGGCATTTGCCCAGGTACCCGCAAAAAAAGCAGACAGTACAGTTACCCCAAAGAAACCAGTAGATTATAAAAAGATCATTCCAGAAAATGCCAAAGGGCAACATGGATTGTTTGATATCAAACAGGTAGATCAAAAATGGTATTTTGAAGTGCCAGATAGCCTGCTGGGGCGTTATCTTTTAACGGTAACCCGATACGTAACCACTGCCCAGGGGATGTCAAGCTTTGGTGGTGAGAAAATCAACGAGCAGACTATTTACTTTGAAAAAGGAAATAACAACAATCTTTTTTTAAGAGGAGTAGTCTACCGTCAGGATGTGGTAAACAGCAGCGGGCCTTTTTACAAAGCCGTCATGCAATCACAGGAAAACCCAATTTTCGCATCTTTTGATATCAAGGCAATAAATCCTAAAACAGGAAATTATGTAATCGAGGTGACCGATCTGTTCAAGAAAGATGTATCGGCAATTTCTTTTACTACTGAAGAAAAAAGTTCTAAAAAACTAAGTGGCTTAGCAGATGACCGTTCTTTTATAGAACGCATAAATACCTATCCGTTAAATATAGAAGTTAAAACTACTAAAACTTATACCACCAATGTAGGAGCGGCACCAGCAGGTGCACAAACAGGTTTTGTAACCCTTAGGTTAAACACCTCTTTAGTGTTGCTGCCCAAAGTACCTATGCAAAAGCGGATCTCTGATGAGCGTGTTGGTTATTTTGCCAACAAATATGTTCTTTTTGACGAAGACAAACAGCGGGCTCAATCTAAGTTCTTCATCCAGCGGTATCGTTTAGAACCAAAGGATAAAGACATAGAGAAATATAAAAAAGGCATCCTGGTAGAACCCAAAAAACAGATTGTTTACTATATCGATCCGGCAACTCCAAAAAAATGGAGACCCTATCTGATCCAGGGTATTAACGATTGGCAGAAGGCATTTGAACAAGCTGGTTTCAAAAATGCAATTATAGGAAAAGAATGGCCAGAAGCCGATACTACCATGAGCCTGGAAGATGCACGTTTCTCTGTATTAAGGTATTTTGCTTCAGAAACTCCAAATGCTTACGGTCCCAGGATCAGCGATCCCAGAAGTGGCGAGATCATTGAAAGCCATGTAGGCTGGTACCACAATGTGATGAAACTAGTGCATAACTGGTACATGGTACAAGCAGGCCCTTTAGATCCAAGAGCAAGAAAGATGGAGTTTGACGATGAGCTAATGGGCGATCTGATCCGTTTTGTATCCTCTCATGAAATTGGACATACACTAGGCTTAAAACACAACATGGGTGCCAGCAGTCAAACCCCTGTAGAAAAATTAAGAGATAAAAAATGGGTAGAGAAAAACGGGCATACCGTTTCTATCATGGACTATGCGCGTTTCAATTACGTTGCGCAACCAGAAGATCATATCTCCTCAAAAGGAATTTATCCGCGCATTGGAGCATATGACAAATGGGCAATAAATTTCGGTTACCGTTATTATGATAAAAAAGGGAATGAATATGCCGAAGAGAAGATTTTAAGCAAAATGGTTACTGATACTTTAAAAGCACATCCAAAACTTTGGTTTGGCGGTGAAGGAAAAGATGAAGATCCAAGAAGCCAGGTCGAAGATTTAGGCGATGATGCCGTTGCTGCAAGTGACTATGGAATTAAGAATCTAAAAAGAGTAATTCCAAACTTAATTGAGTGGACATACGAACCAGGAGATCATTATGATAACCTGGCAGAATTACACAAAGAAGTAGTAAAACAATACAGCAGATATTTATTCCATGTCATGAAAAATATTGGAAACCGGAATATCACTAAAAGAAGTGTCGATGAAGGAGGAATAGTATATACACAGATGTCTAAAGCAAGAGTAAAAAGAGCAGTAGATTATGTAAACCGCCAGCTTTTTAACCCGCCACTGTGGTTATATCCAACATCGCTTACTCAGCTAATTGATAGCAAAGCGATGGAAGACATCTCTGATAACCAGACCCAGGCACTTAATGTCATATTGAGTCCGGGTTTATTGTTTAACCTGAGCCAGAAAGCGCTCGCATCAGCAGATCCATATCCAATTAATGATTATTTGTTAGACCTGTTACCAATGATTTGGAAGATTCCTGCTGGAACCCTAGAAAATCAAGCCTATATAAGAAGTATGCAGCGCTCTTATCTTGAAAAGGTGAGTATACTGATTAATCCTCAAGATGTAGCAGGCGGTAAAGCGATGAACAATGCGCAACGTAGCGATGTGAGAATAGAAGCTTTAAAACATATCAATGACATCCGGGACAAAGTTAAGTTACTGATACCGCAGAGCACTGGGATCAATAAACAGCACTTAGATGATGTATTAGTTCAAATTAATAAAATCATTAAAAAATCTACCACTTAATCTATCCATATGAAAAAATTAATCATAATCGCATTTTTAGCTTTTAGTTTTAACACTGTTGTTGCTCAATCAACAATCAAAACCTCTTTAGAGGAAGTTGGAACTCCAGAGCTTGCCAAGAAAAGAGAAGTCCTGAAGCAGGAAATTATGGCTAAATATCTTGCGGTTAACCAAAGCCTGGTCGTTTCAGACTCGCTGCAAGCAGCCAAATCTGCTGGCGAATTGCTAAAGGCATTGAACCAGTTTAAGTTCAAAAAACTGACGCTTCCAGACATGAATGCAGCTACTACCATGCGTGGAAAGCTTGCAGGATTAGCCAAAGAAATTGCTGATACCCATTCCATCAACAAGCAACGCAAAAGCATGATGGAACTTTCTGAAGGAATGTGGACAATCATTGATAAACTTGTTCCAGAAAAAACAGTATTGTATAAACAGACTTGCCCAATGGCAGGTAAAGTATGGATTAGCGATGTAAAAGAAATTAAAAACCCTTATTTCCCAAAAAACATGCTTACCTGTGGCGAAGTCACAGCTTCTGTTGGAGCCGTACAACCTTAAAAATTTAGTTAATAGTAATAGTTATAAAGCGGCAATCCGGATGGATGCCGCTTTTATTTTATAAGAAAATTACCAGGTCATCTGAAAGCTTATCTGTTTACTTTAATCATTTTACTCAAATACTGTGGGGTAACTTCCAGAAAGGAAGCGATAGTCTCTTTTGATACCTTTTGTTCTACATGCGGATAACATTTCAGCAATTCCTGATACCTTTCCCAAGCTGATGGTTTTGCAAAATTATAAAAGCGTTTATGGCTATACTCATTTTGACAGAGCGATAGTTTGTTTAATACTTTTTTTATAAAAGGATAACAATCAAAGATATTTCTTAACTGCTGAAAGGAAATAGATGTCAGTATACTGTTAGGCATGACTTCGATATAAATATCAGACGGTGTCCTATGAATAAAACTATCAATATCTGCCATGATAGAATGATCATCCCAAAGAAAAATTGTTTTTTCCTTACCTTTTGCATCATCTCTATAGCCCCTAACTACCCCTTTTTCAACAAAATAAATCCTTTCCGGGATCATTCCTGCCGTAAGTATCAAAACTTTATGGCTATGATGGCTCGTACTAATTTGAGAATTGACACATTGGATCAGTTCATTTCTTATTAACCCATTTTTTAATTCGTCTGGCATAGGATCCAGATCCAAGAGATAATCATGCAGGTATTGCTTTATCATATATTCCTGTTATATGTTTTTAAACTGTTTACAATGCTGTAATTACATCTCTGGCCATAAGTTCCATGATGCGGTAGTTTTTTGGTAATGATCATCTCTCAAAACAAATCTAGAATTTATTATGGAATTATCACACTAATAGCTGTAGTTGTAAAGATTAGAATGAAAAATGTATAAAACTCAGGTTAAGTGCTTTATGATACTAAGTATAACTAGTTTATGAAACTTGGTTTAATTGATTTCTGAAACTCAGGTGAAGTGATTTCTGAATCTGTCAGTACTCCTTTTGAGAATACATGTTATAACTTAGTTCTACAAATTCAGACCTATGAAAACTACCTTAAAAAAAAGATTACGGCTCTTGCTAAATAAAAACTTAAAGATAATCATCACCAATATAATTGCCTCTTTATTTATTCTTCTATTTATCTACACCGCCACTAGCAAGCTCTATACCTTTAAAGATTTTGATCATGTATTACAGCTAATTCCTGTATTTGGCCCTTTTCATTTTATCCTCGCCATACTGATTATTTCTTTAAATATAATTATAGGAGTCCTTTTGATCATTCCAGCTACACAAAAAATAGGTTTATACGCTGCATTAGTTCTTCTGATCATTTTTACCCTCTTCCTCTTTTACATGGTATACTTTGAAAAGAACTTGCCTTGTAGCTGCGGAGGAATTACCGCTAATTTAACCTGGAGGCAGCATATCTGGCTCAACATGATCTTAACCACACTCGCATTCTCCGGAATATTACCTAACCAATATAAAAACCAATAATTATGAAAAAACTATTATTTAGCCTGATGCTGGCAGCGATAGCTGTTGGGGGCAGTTCTTTTACGAATGCTAAAAAAGTAATTACATCAAATTTTCTAATCCAGCCACTATCGGGGATATTTATCCAGGCAACAACTGCTAACGGTACCTGTTGGAATTTAGGCAGCGGTATGCAATGCAAGTACGCCGTCACTGATCTAGGCAGATGGAACATCCCATCACAAACTGTATATTTTGACACCGACGTGCGAGAATTTATCTATGAAGGTTGGCTGGAACTCGCTCAATCCTCCAATGCAGGCCTGTACCTTATTCTTTAATTTCACCATGTTAATCCTGAATAAGAATCTTCCTTAAAAACGGATTGGGGCTGTATCATAAATCATGATCAGCCTCTTTTTTTTCCATGTACGCTCAAATAGCATTTTTAAATACTCAATTCTTAGCACCTCAATTTAATTATTAATACAGGCTTAACGGTTTTTAAAGGGTTCAAATTAACGGATATTCTGCTTAATTTCCACTTCTTTCAGTTTCCTCTTTAGGGATAGGGAAAACATATTTTGGATCATTAGGAGGTAAAATGTAATCCTGTCCGTTTATTTTTCTTTTAAGCGTGATATTTGCACCTTCTTTATTCAATCTTTTTAAATCTGACCATCGCAAGCTTCTCCAAACTAATTCTTTACGTCTTTCTAATAATACTTTGTTAAGTGCATCTGCAGGATCAATTGCATTTATTGGTATAAAAGTACCCGTTTTGTACCTGTTTATTAATAATGAATTTAAAACAGATAAAGCATCGCTTACCTTATTTTTTCTAGCCAGGCATTCTGCTTTTATTAAAAATATCTCATCGGTAGCCAAACCAGTAAATGGTACGCCAACAGGACCTGCATAACTGAATTTCTTATATAAAAAACCTGTTCTTAAATTTGTAGCAAAGTAAATATCTTTTCTAAGATCATTTACTTCATATAAATCATAGAGTTCTGGATTGATCGTGATAGCTTCATTTAAATCTAAATTGAGAATGATACTGTAATAATTATTAATCACCGTAGTATTCAAAATTGTTTCTGCGTTATTCATGGAGAACGGATGCTTTTCAGACACATCAATGGTATTATAATCAATTAATGTGCGATATAAATTTAGCGTTAGATCTGCATATTCCTCTGCTTTATCATATCTGCACATACTTAAATAAATACGGGATAAAAGAGCCATTGCTGCCACTTTTGATGGTCTTTGTTTATAGTTTATTTCCATCTCTGGCATTAATAAACCAGTAGCTTCCGTTAAGTCAGTAAAAATTCTGTTATAGGTTTGTTCTACGGTAGAACGCGGTTTTATTTCATCTATCCCAGGGGTTAAGCGGAGCGGCATTCCAAGAGCTGTAGTAGAAGTATTGATATCATAAACAGGAGCGAAACTCCGTACCAGATCATATAAAACATAAGCTCTCATAAATAGCGCCCTTCCTTTAATATTATTCCATTCTTTTTGATTTTCAGCATTAACTGCTATATTTTTTAATCCTTCCAATACATTATTGCAAATAAATATCGCAGAAAATCCTACACTCCAATCTTTAATACCACGTTGATCTTCATATAAATCTGTGGCCCATATATAACTATTGCGTTCCGCATTAAATATTGTTCCCTGCCAAAACGCATTACTAATAAAAATATAATCATCTGAAGCCATTTGTAAAAGCCCGGGGGTAGCCCGGTTTAGGTTATCGACGTTTTCCAGCATTGCTCTAAAATCTTCTAATGTTTTTGGGGTAACCAGTCTGGTACTGGGTTTTGCCTCTAAAAAATCTTTTTTACAACCACAAAGCATAATGATAAGAACGAGTAAAATATATAAGGATGGCGTTTTCATTTGATAAGTTTAAAAATTGGCTTTGATGCCTAATGAGGTTGTGGTAGGCAGGGGAGATCCATTTGGATAATCAGGATCTATTTTTTTGTGGCTTGCTTTCCACATAATTCCAAGATTAGCGGTATATAAATACAAATTGATCGTAGAAAAAGGCAGGTTTTTAAGTTTCTCTTTATTAAATTCATAATTAAGCTGCACATCCTGTAACCTGATATGATCCGCTTTTTCTACCAGTATATCTGCGTACTTATAAATATCGTCACGGGCAGATCTTGCAGGGTATATAAGTCCAGGCACATCGGTAATCAATTCATCTCCTGGTTTTTGCCATCTCCGATTATAGTCTGCCTGTTGATAAGAAGCGCTATATCCAGAACCCTGGTATAAATTGAAATTGTTTAAAGAAGACCTTCTGAAATAATAATTAAATTTATACACAAGATTAAAGGACACTTCCCACGATCTGTAACTCAGGGTATTCCTTACTGAACCATAATACTTTGGTCTTAATGTTCCACTATAAACCAGTTCTGTAGCATTTTTAGAACTCGTAATACTGATATAATCACCGCTGATATGACCATTCAGCAAACTTTGAGGATTGCCGTTGCTATCTAATCCCTCCCATTTATAACTAAAAATAGCGCTTAGCGGAAAGCCTTCCATAGGAGTAATATAATTTGCAGTTACCATATCTGCGTTATTACCTGGTTTAACTTTATAATTAGTGATTTTATCCGTATTATAATTAAATAGAAAAGTACTTAGCCATTTAAAACCAAATACATTAACGTTAACCGTATTTAGCAGGAGATCTATTCCCTTAGCCTGCGTATTTGCAGAATTACCTTTAAAAATAGAAATCCCCGTTTGTGGGGCAATCGGACTAAGGCCGATTAAATCAATTCCATCTTTTCTCCAATATTCCAGGCTTCCTGAAATCCTGTTTTCACTTGTTCCGAAATCAATTCCAAAATTAATATTTTTAACTTTCTCCCATCGCAGTGAAGGATTGGGCGGATTATTTACCAGTAAAATAGGCTGTCCCCATTCATTCCCTCCATTTACAGTTTGGGTAGTTAAATAAGCAGAAGTAGTTTTATCCACATTACCATTATAGCCAAAAGTTGCCCTGATCTTTACAAAAGGAAGACCGCTAAATTGGTAAAAATCCTCTTTACTTAAGTTCCATGATAACCCAGCAGACCAAAGAGGGACTCCTTTTTGATTCGCCTTTACGCCAAACAAATTAGATTGATCGCGGCGTGCGCTCGCAGAAAAGATATATTTTTGGTTAAACGTATAAGAAGCATTCGCAAAATAAGACAAATACCGGTCTATCATTCCAGAATTTACCATAGCCAAAGGAATTTTAGAAATATTAGAATTATAGTAATAAGGAAAATTCTGTGCCTGATTGATGGAATAATTCATATTCGTTGCGGTAGTCTTATCATATCCATATAAATTCACATACGCTTGTGAATTTTGATAATCTTTCACTTCATAACCTGCAATAGCACTAACCGCATGTTTTTTAGCAAAGTCATTTGCATAAGAAAGCTGTCCTCTGCCATAATGCGCATAGTATGAATTTTTTCCATTGGTCAGAATGTCCCCTAAAGGAATAGGTCTGGTCACTGCTCCGCTAGCCGGATCAATTTGTGTAAATGAATTAATTAAATTTCGTGTGTAATAAGATCCAGAACCATAATTCTCTGCATATTCATCTACCCCTTTATCATAAGTATAATTGATGGAGAAGTTAAGATTACATATGACACTATAATTGATACCTAAATTGATCTTATAACTTGATAGATTGGAATCAAATGAATGGTTCTCGGATTTCAATTCCTCCAGCGGACGGTAATGCCAATCCAGCAATTTGCCTTTACCAGCAGTATCCACATATGGTAAACGCAATGTCCCATCTGTAACAGCTAGCGGCAAACCATTGTGACTAGCTAATTTTTCATACGGATAAAGGGGCAGATAAGCCGCCCCTTTAATTTTGTTGTTGATGGAAGAAAATAGAAGACCAGTCATCAATTGAACCTTTTGGTTTAACAGGTAAGTGGTATTGTTCACATTCAGCGTGACTCGTTCAAAATTGTTAATCACATTATTAGCCAGGTTCTTATCATAGCCCAGTGAGATGTGATATTTATTATCCTTTCCACCTCCATTTACACTTAACTGATACTGCCGGCTGACACTCTTTCGATAAAAATATTTATCCAGATCTTCCCTGTTATCATGCGCTGCAATAGAATCAAGCATGGCTGTTTTTTGTAAATCAGTGATTGCATTTTGTCTTCTTAGCAGCATCACTTCTACCGCAGGAGATAAAGATGCATACCCCGTATTGATCTTGGGATTATATTTTCCCTTGTCAAAAAGGAACTGTTCAATATCAATGTATTCTTTATTGGATAATTGTTCCTTAAAATATGGATCTGGCTTACCGCCAACAGTAAGATTTGAATTTAGCGAAATTCTGGGTTTTTGATTCAGCATCCCTTGTTTCGTTGTAATCACAATAACGCCATTTCCAGCACCAGATCCCCATATAGAAGCTGCCGCACCATCTTTTAAAATAGTGATAGATTTTACATCTTGCGGGTTAATGTTAGAAATATCTCCATCATAAGTGAAATTATCCAAGACAATTAGGGGCATCGCATTTCCAAAAATTGTGCTTTTCGCCCTAATAATAATATCAGGTGTACTGCTGTTTGCGTTTTTATCAAATGATAATGCACTAGTTACCCCATTTAACCTTTCTAAGATATTTGTACTCACTTTTCTTTCCAGCAAAGCACTATCTACCAAGCTAAAACTTCCCGTTGCTCGTTCCTTCGGCAAAGACTGATAGCCAGTTTGTATAATATTTACCTGCTCCAGTTTTTTGATCGCTACCTTCATCTGTACCATGATCGGCTTATTCTCAAAAACAACTTCTTCAGGTTTATAACCAGTATAGGTAATTAAGAAGGTGGTCTTTGCTGGTATATCGTTAATAACAAAGAATCCACCTTCCTTTGTTACTGCTCCTCTAGTTGTATTTTTGATCCTGACCACCGCATTAGGTAAACCATTCTTCTTCTCATCGGTAATCAATCCTGTGATGCTTTTAATCCGGTTATTGGCTAATCTTTCTGCTGAAGGAAGAGTCTGTACAGCCGGATTTTTATCTTCAGTAACCTTAAGAACTACCAGGTTGTCCTGAAGCGTATAGGTCAATGGAAATCCGTTCAATACACTTCTTAAAGCCTCATCCAATTTCATCTTGGTATAGTCGATGTCATTTGAACGCGTTCCCTTAAAAACCTTTCCATTAAAAATGAAATCATATCCATTTTGATCACAAATGTTTTTCAGCAGGCGGTCTAAGGGAATTTGTTTCTTTATATTTCCCTTATTCAGTTGCGCAAAAGATGTGGTGCTTAACAGCATGATAATTAACAAGATTGCAGAGGTTAGGCAAATAATGAGCCCTGTTTTTTTATGCATTTTGTTTATATTTGGCTAGCAGAATGCCTTTAGTTTCAAATCCACAGGCATCTGCAGGTTGTTTTAATAAATTATTTATTTTAGAAACCTAAAATCGCCAGCAGTGTTATAAGCACTACTGGCTTTTTGCTTTGGCCTGACCGGTTGGTATAGGAAGAGGCTGCTGGCTTATCGGTTTTCAAGAATTAATTTTATCAGGCATTGCCCTGGGCAATTTTGAAAAGAGTAAAATTATTTAGTCACTATTATCCTCCTCCCTTCAATTTTAAAATGAACTTCACCCATCAGCTGGATTCCTTCCAGTACTTTTGATACCTGTGGAGCACGTGGCAGACGGCCTCTAAGTTCAATATCCGGGATCATTCCATTCGGATAAACAAATTTTACATCATACCATCTTTCTACCTGGTACATAGCAGTTTTAAAATCCTTTGCTTCATTAAAGTTGAATTTTCCATTTTTCCATTCCAATGCGGCATCCGCGTCAATGTCTTTTTTCACCAGAATACCTGAATCCATTTTTACCGCTTGTTCACCTGGTTTCAGGACAGTTTTCTGATCAATTTTAACCTTTCCTTCCAGCAGCGTAGTTACTGTTCCGCCATTATCCATAAAAGAATTAATATTGAAATGCGTCCCCAAAACTTCTACAAGCTGATCTTTCGTTTTTACCCTAAATGGCAAGGCTTTATTATGTGCTACCTCAAAGTAGGCTTCGCCGCTCAACTCTACCCTTCGCTCTTTGAGAGATGAAAACGCAGCAGGATAAATCAATGTTGAAGCGGCGTTAAGCCTTACCAGGGTTCCATCAGGCAGATGTACACTATAATTTCCTCCCTTAGGGGTTTCTATTTTATTATACCCGGCTGGGGCAGCACTTAAACTTGTAGCCGTATAAACAAGTTCTCCTTCAGCCTTTTTCGAAATCCGGATACCGGTTTGTATAGCTATCTCTCCTTTTTTAGCTTCGGTAAGATCAATGTTTGCGCCATTAGCAAGTGTTAAACGAGCTTTATTAATCCCAGCCGCACTAATAGCTTTAATTACGCTAACTTCCTGTACAGGTGAAATCCGGTTTGTATGTCTCGTATATAAACTGATCCCAACTGCGCAAATGATAACCGCGGCAGCAGCAGTAGTATAAGGCCAGAGTTTTTTATAAACAGGTTGGTATACCGGGAAATTATATTTCTTGTCTAAATCTGCTTTAACTATATTTAAATCATCAATCAGCTTTTTAGGATCCATTTCTAGAGGAAGATCCTCGTTAAGCTGGAGGTACCAGCTTTCCAGTAACATTTTGTCCTTTTCAGAACCTTGATTAGCAAGATGCCTGTCAATGAGTGCGTTTAATTCTTCTCTGTCCATAATGTAGAAGTAATATTCTGTATATATGGATAGACGAACAACTCAGCAGGAACATGCAGATAAAAATGAAATTATTTATTTTTTTATATTTAATAAAAGTAAAAAGGCAAAATAGGGGAGCTTAAGACGCAGGATTTTGAGTGAGTTAGAAATTTGCCTGCTCACTGTTTTTTCAGACTTCCCTAATTCCTCTGCAATTTTTTGATGGCTCATGTTGCCATATCGGGACATGATAAACATTTCACGCATTTTTGGCGGTAAATTATTTATTTCTTTGCTGATCTTTTCCTCTAATTGTTTCATGCGGATCAGATGATCTGTATCAGTAGGATAAGAAAAATTATTTTCGAAGTATAAAATCTGGTTCAGATACTTGTCCCTTACTTTTATGTGCTTCAGTTTACTTAAGAATAAGTTAGAGATACATGAAGCAAGAAAACCATTTATCGAGCTGTTGATATCTAAAGTTTCCCTTTTCTCCCATAACATCGCAAACACCTCCTGTAAAAGATCATTTGCATCCTCATTATTTCCACATCTTCTACTGGCATGGATCCTGAGATTAGCTGCATAACGTCTGTAAATTTCAGAATAAGCTTTATCATCACCAGCCTTTAACAATTCACATAATTCACTTTCAGAAAGTTTACAGTAATCCATGATCTACAGTTTAGATTCAAATATTCGGGCGTAAATATGGATACTATTATTCGTGTTAGGAGTATTTTGGGCGTAAATAAATTATCGATAATATAAAATAAACGACCTTCATACATGCTGTGAGGAGAATTTAATTTTTGCTAAATTGTTTTTATGACCTCCTTTCTAATATTTTAAATCAATTGTCATTTTATAAAATATTATTTTTTATTGCTTGAATTTCCATCACATAATTTCTAAAATTTCATTCTTTCAGATATTTTTAACAAAAAAACTGCTGATCTGTACGAAACAAACCAGCAGTTTTTTTATTTATTTAAATGATCAGGTTAAAATTCCCAGCGCACAAAAGCTTCCATAGCTTCATAATTTGCCAGTCCAAGATCATCATAAGTTTTTGCCGTTTCACTTGTTCTATCTTCTGCCCTTAACCAAAACTCTCTGGAATCATCTCCTGGAAAAACAGGTGTATCTTTTTGTGACTGATGTTTAAATATAGCCAAACGTTTTTTTAGTACTTCTTGTGGCGACAAAGGAACCGCCATTTGAATTTCATGGATTTCAAATTCATGCCATGCCCCGCGATAAAGCCACAACCAGCAATCTTTTACCCAATCCTCTGTTGCTTTTAATCTTTTTAGAGCTTCAATGATGATATTAAAACATACTTTATGCGTTCCATGCGGATCTGCAAAATCACCCGCTGCAAACACCTGCTGTGGTTTAATCTCTTGTAATAATGTCATCGTTTGCAAGATATCCTCCTCATAAGAAACCTTCGTTTCAAATTTTGACCGGTCATAAAAAGGAAGGTTCATGAAATGGATATTATCATCTTTTAAACCCGCAAGTCTGGCTCCTGCAATCGCTTCTCCCTTACGGATTAGCCCTTTTAAAGTCAGTAAATCTTGATTATCTGTCTGGTTAGGGGCTTTTGTATCCAGGAAATTTCTAAGCTCTTTATATAATGTTTGCAGCTTATCTGCAGGTTCTCCCTGCGATTTCGTAAAATCTATTGTAAATTCCAGGAACCGCAAGGCGTCATCATCCCACACTGCTGTATTTCCAGAAGTCTGATACGCAACATGAACATCATGCCCCTGATCGGCAAGCCTGATAAAAGTACCACCCATAGAAATTACATCATCATCGGGATGAGGAGAAAAAATCAGTGATCTTTTAAATGCAGGCTCTGCTCTTTCTGGTCTTCTGCTATCATCCGCATTCGGTTTACCACCCGGCCAACCCGTAATCGTAGATTGTAATTTATTAAATACGTCTATATTGATATTATAAATAGGTCCTTGTTCTGTAGCCAGCTGGGCCATCCCATGGCTGTTATAATCTTCTTCTGTTAATTTAAGAATAGGTTTTCCGGTAGTTTTAGCCAGCCAAATTACTGCTTTTTTTATGGTTTTTGAATCCCATATACAATCACGAACAAGCCATGGTGTGTCAAAACGGGTAAGTGCCGAAGCTGCATCTTCATCCAGGATAAACTCTGCATGATCAGACAACTGAAGATAAGTTGCAGGTACCTCTGAAGAAATCTCACTCTCGATTGCTTTTTTAACAATATCCGCTTTCTTCTGGTTCCAGGCCATTAATATAATCTCTCTTGCTTTAAAGATTGTACCGATACCCATCGTAATCGCCTTAGTAGGAACATACTCCTTACCCCCAAAATCCCTTGAAGCATCTCTTCTGGTCAAATCATCCAGCGTGACAATACGTGTACCAGAATTGGGTGCAGAACCTGGTTCATTGAAACCAATGTGACCCGTCCGTCCAATACCCAATAATTGAAGGTCAATCCCGCCAAAAGAATTGATTTGTTGTTCATAATTTACACAAAATCCAGCAACCTTATCTTCTTTCAGTGTGCCATCAGGTATATTGATATTTTTAGGGTCAATATCAATTTGATTAAACAAATTTTCATGCATAAACCTGACATAGCTCTGCACTGCACCCGGTTTCATTGGATAATATTCATCCAGGTTAAAAGTAACCACATCTTTGAAGCTAAGCCCATCTTCTTTATGCAAACGGATAAGTTCTGCATAAACACCAATAGGCGTTGCACCAGTAGCCAATCCTAATACAGTTTTTTCTCCATTTGCCTGTTTTTTTCTTATCAGGTCTGCAATGCGTCTTGCTACAATTTTTGAGGCTGTATCTGCATCTTTATATACAGTAGCCAAAACTTTTTCAAAGCGTGTTTCTTCTAATAGGTTTAATCTGATCATATATGGATTTATAAAAAGCACTATTTATGTATTGGAACATCCAGAATTGACGCTCTAATTAGAATAAGGCTCTTTCAAACTTATTAAAATAAATTTGTAATCCCTTAAACTTATTAAAAATAATAATAAGTAGGCAAGTGAAAGTTACAGTAGCTGTAAAAGTAGTTTTATCCGGTAAACATAATTTTTCTAATGGAATTAATTAATGGATGTTGTTATCTTCTCCTAAACTTTCGATCACTAAGATCGCTGCACCCGTCAGTTCAGCGTCAAATCCGTTTTTTGAAATTAAGATATCTGTTCCTCTTGCCAATCTTGGGATACAATATTTATTGAGCGCCTGGCGGATAGGGGCCAGCAAAATTTCGCCAATTTTCACTCCACGGCCACTGATAATTATAGCTTTAGGATTCATAATATGGATCAATATTGATAACCCGCGGCCAATTTTATAAGCAGATTCTGAAAGCATTTCAATCGCAAACTGATCCCCTTCATTAGCAATATCCATTAGTGCTTCACCAGTTTCCATCAATGTGATACCATCGTAACACGGCATATTAGTTTTTCTGCCTGCTTTTATTTCTTCGATAGCTTTTTCAGCAACAGATAATAAAGAAGCCTCAGATTCCAGGCAACCCTGTTTTCCACAGACACATATCTTGCCATCTTCTGTTAAGGGAATATGGCAAAACTCCCCTGCAAAACCACTATCTCCTCTAAATAGCTGGCCATTAATGATCATGCCTAAGCCAATTCCCCAGCTTAAATTAATGACCATTGCATTTTTTATATCTTTTGCTAGTCCAAACTTTAATTCTGTCAAGGCAATCAGACTAGAATCGTTGTCGATAAAAACAGGCAAGCCAGTAATTTCGCTTAAATGTCCTGTTAGTGTTTTATTACCTGCATTTAAGTAGGTTAAGTTAATTCCCTCATTTACATTTACAAAACCAGGCATTCCAATCCCAATGCCGAGGATACTATTTTTGGCGATCCCAGAATTTTCAATATGAGTGGTAATGATATCAGTCAGGATATTTAGGGAATCAGGATTATTTAATAATTCCAGATTTTTAACCTCAATAGGGGAGGCGTAATTGTTCAGCAAATCAGAAATTCCAATCCTGGTAGAAAGCTGGTCCATAGCAACAGTCACAATATAGAGCTTTGTTGCATTTAAAGAATACACTAAAGGCCTTCTGCCACCGCTAGATTGTGCATATCCTTGTTCTACGACAAATCCTTCTTCAATTAAAAAGTTTAGCGCCCTGGTAATTAGTGGATTGCTTTTATCAATCAGGTTACTGAGTTCAACGCTTGATAAGAGTTTACTATAATACAACTGCTGTATGATTTCATAATATAACTTTGTATTTTTTTTATTTGCTGTAAACATCTATTAAATATTTTCTATATCCGTAGTTAAAAAGAGAAATATCTGCTATAACTTTTTAACAAAAGTAATAAAGAATTGTATACTTTATTTATCTATAAAATTCTGATCTGGTTTCCTCATATGAATATTGGATTTTACAAGCTGCTGTAAAAAATGATAGATAAGATTTTACGCGCGTAGTGGAACAGGTGTTAAACTGGCTAACAAATTTTTTGAAAATTTTATATCATTTGAGAAATTATACTACATTTGTCGCACGAAAAAAGGATACGCTTTCTATTAACGCCCGGATGGCGAAATTGGTAAACGTTGCGGTCTCAGAAGCCGTTGGAGTAAGATCCTTGAGAGTTCGAGTCTCTCTTCGGGCACAATAACACTTTAAAACCGCTTAACAGTCAGAACGTTATGCGGTTTTTTAATTTCCAGTGTAAATATAGTGTAAGTTTTACTTGAATATTTCCTATGAATTAGTTCATAAAAATCTTGTTCTAAGGAAAATGCATCAGCTATAATAAGCACAGGAACAAAAATCTTAGCGTGATAAAATATTTAACTTTACATATCCCGGTAATCAACTCCAAACCCTTCAATGGTAATTTGAAAATCAGCTCCATCTGTATGTAAAGTCAAATCTTGCCGCACAGCAAATATTTATCATTCATAATCTCTAATTTTATAAAAAGCAGATAAACCTGTCTTATAAATAAGATTAAAATGATAGATGAATATAATAAACCAGATACAATTCCTTATTCAGTATTAGATCTAGCTACAGTAATAGAAGGGAAAACTCCTGAAGATACTTTTCGCAGAAGCCTGGAACTAGCACAATTTGCAGAAAATGCTGGCTATACCAGGTACTGGCTGGCAGAACACCATAACATGGCCAGTGTAGCCAGTTCAGCTACCTCCGTATTAATAGGATATATCGCAGGCGGTACCAAATCCATTCGGGTAGGATCAGGTGGCATCATGCTGCCAAACCATTCCCCTTTAGTTGTAGCAGAACAATTTGGTACACTCGCATCCTTATATCCCGGCAGGATAGACCTTGGCCTTGGCCGCGCACCAGGTACAGATCAAATTACTGCCCAGGCAATCAGGGGTGACCGTTTCAACGCAGCACATGATTTTCCACAAGACATCATAAAGCTGCAAACCTTCTTTTCAGAAGACAACTACGCCAGCAAAGTAAGAGCTATTCCTGGTGAAGGTCTTGATATCCCGATCTGGATTCTTGGTTCAAGTACAGACAGCGCAAGATTAGCCGCTGCAATGGGTCTTCCCTATGCCTTTGCAAGTCATTTTGCCCCGGCACAATTCTTAACCGCAATCAATCTTTATCGTCAGAATTTCAAACCATCTGCCGTCTTAAAAGAGCCCTATGTAATCTCTTGTGTAAATGTAGTTGCAGCAGACACTGATGCAGAAGCAAACAGGCTGGCCACTTCCTTACTTCAATTCTTTATGGGCGTTGTAACTGGAAAACGCAGTCTTTTACAGCCACCTGTTGACGACATGAGTAAAGTATGGACAGACTATGAAGAAGAAGCGGTTAGCCAGATGCTAGGTTGTTCTTTCTTTGGCAGCCCGGAAACGATCAAAGAACAAATGCAATCATTCCTGGATCAAACTAAAGTAGATGAAATCATGGCAACCTCTCACATATTTGAACACGAGGCTAGAATTCATTCTTATGAATTATTTGCAGAAGTGATGAAAACATTAAAACCTGCAGTAGTAAGCTAAACACTGTTAATCAGACCTTATAAATATAATATGGAATACAGAAAACTAGGCGCGTCGGGACTTAAAGTCCCTGTATTAAGTTTTGGAACTGCAACATTTGGTGGTGGTAATGAGTTTTTTAAAGCATGGGGAAATACGCAGGTAGAGGAAGCAAAAGCATTAATCAATCTATGTCTTGATGCGGGTGTGAATCTATTTGATACTTCAAATGTTTATTCTAATGGCATCGCAGAAGAAATTCTGGGTAAGGCAATCAGTGGTAAAAGAAATGAAGTACTTATTTCTACCAAAGCTTCCTTCACCATGGGCGATGGGCCAAACGATTTTGGATCTTCCCGTTTTCACCTGCTAGAGCAATGCGAAGCCAGTTTAAAAAGGTTAGGTACAGACCATATTGATATTTACCACATGCATGGCTTTGATGGCAATACCCCAATTGAAGAAACGCTTAGAACCTTAGAAAACTTGGTTCAAAGTGGGAAGGTAAGATATATTGCTTGTTCTAATTTCTCCGGATGGCATTTAATGAAGTCACTTTCCATCTCAGAGAGAGAAGGAATTTCTAAATATATTGCGCATCAAGCTTACTATTCCTTGTTAGACAGAGAATTTGAATGGGAACTAATGCCTTTAGGTATTGATCAGCAAGTAGGCACAATCGTATGGAGCCCGCTTGCCTCAGGCAGGTTATCTGGTAAATACAGACGCGGCCAGCCACTTCCTACAGACAACCGGGTACAACAAGGAGGCGGACATGGACCAGCCTTAGATCAGGAACGTTTATTTACTATTGTGGATGCCCTGGATGAGGTAGCAGAAGAAACAGGTAAATCTGTTGCACAAGTTTCTTTAAACTGGTTATTACAGCGTCCAACAGTGGCTAACATTGTAATTGGCGCAAGAAACGAAGAACAATTAAAGCAAAATCTCGAAGCAGCAGGATGGAACCTGACTACAGCACAAGTGAAAAAACTGGATGAAGCCAGTAACACCGAACCTGTTTATCCATACTGGCACCAAAGACAGAATTTAAAATTAAACCCTTTGCCTAAGTTCTATTAAACAGTTCAATACTCCCTCACATTTAATCATCAGCGCATTAATCTTATAAAAACTTAATATTATCGCTGCTGTATAAATTTTTAAATTTAGCGGAAGTCAATGGCCAGTTACACTGCCGTTATTATTTGAAATCTAGCTATAAATCAGCGCAATCTTCCTTAGTTTGCGCTGATTTACCAATAATTCCTTTTCAATTGGGAAACCATTGTGTAAATTAGCCCTACACTAAATATAGATTTTTATGAAATACATTTCATTGGTATTGCTGTTTACAGTAGTTTCACTAACAAGTTTTGCGCAAAAACAGGATGCTATTTTGGGCAAATGGATTAACTCTTCTGGTGAAGCCCATGTAGAGATTTACAAAAAAGGAGTTAAATATTTCGGAAAAATCGTATGGCTTAAAGCGCCAAAAGATGAAAAAGGAAATGTGAAAACAGATTATAAAAATCCAGATGCCAGCTTACAGCGCAGGCCAATTATTGGCATGGAAATGCTTAGGGATTTTGTTTATGAAGATGATAAATGGACAGATGGTAAGATCTATGATCCTAAATCTGGAAAAACCTATAGCTGCAATATGACCCTTAAAAGTAATGGCGACTTAAGTATGCGAGGTTATATTGGAGTTTCAATTCTTGGAAGAACTGAAGTCTGGAAAAAAGTTAAATAGTTATAAAATTATATTTTTAATGTTAAGAATCCTTTTTGTTTTACTGCTGGTACCCTTTTTTAGCTTTTCACAAACGTATGAATTAGCGTCACTTACTACAGAAACCGGCACCAGTATCCGTGGAGTATCCGTGGTTTCTGATAGCATTGCCTGGGTAAGTGGAAGTAAAGGTTTTATCGGTAAAAGCATAGATGGAGGCAAAACATGGAAATGGACAAAACCTGCAGGATATGAGTTGCTTGACTTTCGTGATATAGAAGCATTCGATGCCAATAACGCAGTGGTTGTGAATGCAGGTTCGCCCGCGTATATCCTGCAGACCACAGATGGTGGTAAAAGCTGGAAAGAGACTTATAAAAATGCAGATACAGCGATATTTTTAGATGGTATGGATTTCTGGGATGATAAAAATGGGATCATCTTTGGTGATCCCATTAATAAACAGATCCAGTTATTAATTACAAAAGATGGAGGCGCAAGCTGGACAGACGCATCTTCCCGTTTAAAATTTGAACCTGCTACAGGCGAAGCAGGTTTTGCCGCAAGTGGCACAACCATCCAGGCATTAAAAGGTGGAAAAGTATGGATTGCTACCGGTGGCAAGCGTTCCAATATTTACACTTCAGATGATTACGGTATGATCTGGAAAAAGTATGACTGCCCGATATTACAAGGTGGAAACAGTACAGGGGCCTTCTCTATTGATTTTTACAATGAAAATAAAGGCATTGTAGTGGGCGGTGACTATCAGAAAGACAAAGAAAATTCAAATAATATTTTGCTGACCAATGATGGAGGTAAATCCTGGAATAAACCTTCAAGGCCAGTTTATGGCTTCCGTTCTGGTATAGTTTGGTATGATGATAAAACTTGTTTTGCAACCGGTACCTCAGGAACAGATGTCTCCAGAGATGGCGGACAGTATTGGTATCATATTTCAGACGAAAGTTTTAACGCGATTAAAAAAGCCAAAAATGGCAGCCTGGTCATATTGGCGGGTAATAAAGGGCTGATCTACAGTTTGAAAATCAAATAAATTTTCAAAGCTTAAGTAAGCGTTTTGATATCCCTGATCTTTTGTGACTTATGGACGTAAATTTACAATCAGTAATTCTTATTTTACACCATAATTAAAATCACAAACCATGAATACAACAGCTTATTTATTAATGCGGCTTGCTATCGGTACAAGCATGTTCGGACACGGCTTGGTAAGGTTGCCTAAATTACAGGGATTTAGCAACTGGATGGTGGATAGTTATGCTAAATCAATGCTCCCTGCATCAGTAATTACCCCATTTAGTTATTTACTACCGATACTAGAATTTGCTGTTGGTCTTTTACTAATCATTGGACTATTTACCAGATCTGTATTAATTTTAGGCAGTATTGTGATGATTATACTGATTTTTGGCAGTTCTTTACTGGAGAATTGGGATGCGATACCCTCGCAATTAATCCATGTTGCTTTCTTTGCGGTGTTGCTTCACTATATTTTAAGCAATACCTGGGCAATTGACAGGTTGATTGATAACAGGCGTTAAAATTTAAATCCCACCAATATCAATTCGGGTTTATACATCAATTTTTTTTAAAATGGTATCCTTAATTTGCATTGGCATATATCAAAATACGATTGATTTATGGGCCGGTCAGCGGAGATGCATATTGATATTAGATGATGAAGATTTAAAGTTAATGTGTAGTGTTTATGATAGTAAGCAACGACACCCGATAGAAATTATAAAGAAAAAATACATCGAATTTACAAGAAGCTGTCCAGCATAAGAAAAATCAAATGACAAGAGAAGAAGTAGACATTTTTGAGAAAATAAGAGCTTAACTCGAAAGCTTACACGTTGAGATTGGCACGTTATCTGAAAATGAACAAAACGGCGCAATAAACAAGTTTAAATTAAAATTCGTAAATCAAACCATAGCAAGCGCAAATACTATTCTTGGGGAGAAATATAAGCCATTTGCTGACTTCAATCAATTTGAAGAAGAAGATGTTCCAAGCAACAGCGATGTAACAATGCTATTAGGCCAATATTTAAATTGTTTAGAAAAATTGCGTGATGATAATGTTGGTCAAGACATGGGATATTGGTATTGGCGCATTGATGGTAAGATATCTGGTGTTAAAACCAAACCACCTGGTAGATTAAGCAAATAATGAAAATAAAAAAAACTCTCCTACCGAAGCAGATGTCACCGAGTTTGAAATGTTGCAGCCAATGATAAGGTCTGCCTACAGCGAAATTATCGAACTATCTAAGAAAAAGCAGGATGGTCTTTTAAACCAGGCAAAAGTGAAAATTATAAACAGGTTATTGACTAAGGCAAAAAACGTTTTGCGATTTGAACCAAGTCGAACTACTTGATCTGTTAGACGATGACAGTTTACCATCGAACAGTGATGCGACACTCATAGTGGCGCAATACATAGCAGCTATGAATCATTTTGAAGACAAATATTTTGACGATGAGGATGACGAGTTGGATATCTGAGACACGCCAATTAGAATGTCGCCGGTTCAAATCCTAGAGTTTAAATTTCAACTTAATTTTATTTATTTGGCCATAAATTCAGTGTATAGCTTTAAAATATTATATAAAATATCAGCGTTTAAGCTTATTAAATTAATTGATTTTTAAAGATATACCTTTATATTTGTACGTGATAATTAAAGGTATATGCTTATGAAACTCAAAAATAGTCAACTTATGCTAGTGAGACAATTGGATAAGAAAGTTGTCATGTTTAGCAATTTAGCCAATGTTTTAGCCCCATCGGAGGGCTGGATTAGCACGTTCAGAAAAACCTTAAATATGTCCCTTAAACAATTAGGGACACGCCTATCTATGTCTGCGCAAGGTGTAAAGGATTTAGAAAAAAGGGAGGCAGACGGTTCAATCACCCTTAAATCTCTAAAAGAAGCCGGTGAAGCTTTAGATATGAAGCTAGTATATGGATTTATTCCTTTTGGCGGTTCGCTAGAGGAAATGATAGAAAAACGCGCCCATGAAATCGCAGTTAGTATTGTTAAGCGGACATCCGTAACAATGTCGCTCGAAGACCAGGCGAATACTAATGAGCGCCTGCAGCAAGCCGTAGATGAAATGACGCAAGACATTAAACGTGAAGTGCCGAAAAGCTTATGGGATTAGATATTGATTATATAGATGGCCAAACTCCACTTGACGAAGAAGAAAAAGAAGGTCTTTTAATCCCTTTCATCACGACCAGAGGCGAACTTGATGAAGCAGAGCAGCGGAATGTAGAAGATGCGATGCTTTGGCTCACACAACGCCGTAAGCGGTTTACTACCGCCGAAATACTGACCGAACAATTTATCTGTGACCTGCATAAAAGAATGTTTTCCGGTGTTTGGCGTTGGGCGGGATCATTTAGAAACTCTGAAAAGAATATCGGCGTATTGCCGTATCTTATCGGTGTAGGACTTCGGGCGTTATTAGATGATTGCATCTATTGGGTAGAACATGAAACTTATAGCCCTGATGAAATCGCCATCCGCTTTAAACACAGGATCGTTGCGATCCATTGCTTTGCCAATGGGAATGGCCGACATTCGCGCCTGATTGCCGATGTAATTATTGGTAAAATATTTGGGCAAGAAGTGTTCTCATGGGGCGGTAATAGGCTGATACAAGCGGGAGAATTTAGAGCAGCCTATTTAGCCGCGCTCAGAAAAGCAGATCAGCATAATTATGCAGAACTAATAGAATTTTCACGATCATAATAGAAAGCTGCCTTTGGTACAAAGGAAAATATGCCGAAAGATTACGCTTCGAAAATAGATGAAGAAATTAGGCAGTATCATGCAGAATGGTCAATGGATGGTGGAAAAACACACACAGCAATCTTAGAGCAGCATTATAGGCAGATTGAAAAGATTACCGGAAAAACGCCTGCGAATGATGACCGTTCTGAATTAAAAAAAAACATTGACGGAAAGGGAACGTAAGAAACAAGAGTTTATCATTGCTCAGAAATCCATTCGTGCCAAAAACCAGCAAAATAGGCCAAGACAGAATTACAGCTTAGGTTTGTGTTTTTGCTGTAATTGCTTTTCTTTAATCCTAATGCCAATGCCTTAATCTGTTCACTATTTTTATTTTCCGTCGCCAGTATTTTTTTCAATAATTCCGCTTCGTGCTTTTGCAAGATATAACCTTGATTAAAACTCTTTGAAAATAATCTTTCTTCCTGTTCTGTCATCATTAGAAAGGTTTTTAAGATTTTTCTATCAGATAGGCGTGGATCGAATCAACGTCATATAATATTACAGGTGTACCAGATGTATAAATCAATTGATCTTCGTCCCTAAGCTTCTGCAATGTCGTTTTGCTCGTAATTCGCAGTATTTGCATAGTTTCATTCCCTGAAATCCACTTATCTGTCTTCAAATTGTTCTTTTCCTTTACACGATCAATGACCGTTTCAATTAGAGCGAGTGTTGTTATTAGATAACTCGAATATAATGAAATGAATGGAGCAACGTTACAAATTTTTTGGCAATAGGGGAGAGGACAACAAAGACAACATTTTTTTAGAAATTGAGGAAAATGTGAAATGTTATCCTATTGTTGTCTCGAATAAAAAAGCCGATCATTTTATGATCGGCTAATCGCTGTTTTTAATGTACTCAGAGCGGGAATCGAACCCGCACGACTTTTAAGGTCACAGGATTTTAAGTCCTGCGTGTCTACCAGTTCCACCATCTGAGCAGGTGTTAAACCTTTTTAAAATAAAAGCCCTCAATAAAGAAGGCTTTAGAGCGAAAGACGAGATTCGAACTCGCGACCCCGACCTTGGCAAGGTCGTGCTCTACCAACTGAGCTACTTTCGCATTGGTATGGTAATCCAGGTGCTGTATCACATGATACAGGTATTAATCGTACTCAGAGCGGGAATCGAACCCGCACGACTTTTAAGGTCACAGGATTTTAAGTCCTGCGTGTCTACCAGTTCCACCATCTGAGCAGGTGTTAACCTTTTAAATTAAATGCCTTCTGGTAAAGAAGATATTTAGAGCGAAAGACGAGATTCGAACTCGCGACCCCGACCTTGGCAAGGTCGTGCTCTACCAACTGAGCTACTTTCGCATTGGTTTTATACTTACATCATCCGATGTATCCCGGTCTGGATAAGGCTTAAAAACTGATCGCCTTAGTTCCGTTTGGGTCTGCAAATATAAATACTTTTATATTACCGTCAAGTTATTTTTAATAAAAAATCAAGGTATTATGTTAAGTTATTGTCCTTCAGTACATCAGAAATTAAATTACTTTCAAATCCCTTTCCCATCAGGTAGGTAATCAGTTTATATTTCCTTTTATACTTGTCTTTTTCTACCAAAACAGCAGATTTTTTCTCCGCAGCAGCCAGTAAAGTGCGCAGATAATCATCATAATCAATCGAATTTAAAGCCTTGATGATCATTTTCTCCGGAATCCTTTTCAGTTTTAAGCCCTGTTTAATTTTAATCTTGCCCCATTTCTTAATATTAAACTTACCCGACACATACGCCATCGCAAATCTTTCCTCATTTAAAAAATTAGTCAGGATCAGTTCAGTAATCACCTCCTCCACCTCATCATGGTGCAATCCCCATTCATACAGCTTATCTCTAATCTCCTGTTGCGCACGCTCCTGATAGGCACAAAAACTCTCTGCCTTAACCAAAGCACTTCTTTTATCGTAAATTATTTTTGTTTTCTGTTTTTCCAATAGCTAGTCAGATCCGCTCAATTTATGGATTAGATCAGCCAAACAAATATCTGCATAATCTTTTTATTAACTTTACCGTCAATCAAAGTATCCGGATAAATGAGTGAAAGCAGCTACACCATTCAGCACATTGCTGAAATATTAAACGTTAAATCATTTGATATCAAACAAGATACTATAATCAGTAACCTGCTCATTGATAGCCGGAGTATCAGCAGTCCGGCAACTTCGCTCTTCTTTGCCCTATTAGCCCAGCGCAATGGCCATGAATATATAAAAGACGCCTACCAGGCCGGAGTAAGAAGTTTTGTCATTTCTGATGCCCAATACGCCTTAAAGTACCCAGATGCAAATTTTATTCTTGTACCAGACGTACTAGCTGCCCTACAGCAATTAGCCGCCAGACACAGGAGGGATTTTAATTTCGACGTCGTTGCCATTAGCGGCAGTAACGGAAAAACAGTCGTTAAAGAATGGCTCTACCAGTTAATATCCAAAGATTTTAATATCATCCGCAGTCCAAAAAGTTTCAATTCCCAGATCGGTGTACCACTATCTGTATGGCAAATGAGCAAAGAACACACCTTAGCGATAATTGAAGCAGGCATCTCCAAAACAAAAGAAATGGAGCATTTGGCCGCAGTAATACAGCCTACCATCGGTATTTTGACCAATATAGGAGCGGCACATGCCGAAGGATTTCCATCTGCTGCAAACAAACTAGCAGAAAAACTAAAGCTATTTACAGGAGTAAACCTATTTATTTACTCTCCAGATTACACCCATGAAATTGCGTTAAAAGACCTTCCGGGAAAGCAAAAATTCTCTTGGAGCACCCAAATAAAAGCAGACCTGCAAATTCTTTTTGTAGAACCCATCAAAGGCCAAAGTTATATCAGGGCGTTATATCAGCAAAAAGAAATAGAATGCCTGATTCCATTTAATGACCAGGCATCAGTAGAAAACGGAATTATCTGCTGGGCCACTATGCTCGCTATGGGATATAGCCCCGAAGAAGCAGATTTGAGGTTAGAAAAGTTAACCACAGTAAATATGCGGCTGGAATTAAAAAACGGCATCAACCAAAGTTCCATCATCGATGACTCATACAGCGCAGACATTTCCTCCTTAGCCATCGCCCTTGATTTTTTAAAGCTTCAAAACCAGCACCTTAATAAAACACTCATCCTGTCAGACCTCTATGAAACAGGCCGGGCAGACCAGGATCTATATTCAGAAATAGCGGCATTATTAAAGCAAAAACAAGTAAACAGGCTGATCGGCATTGGGCCTCATATCGCCACAATGGCTCATTTATTTGAGCTGGAGAAAACATTTTTTGAAAACACCCAAGATTTTATCAATGATTTTCCATCCCTGCATTTTGGCAATGAAACCATACTGGTAAAAGGAGCAAGGCGATTTCAATTTGAGCGCATCAGCAAGCTGCTCACCCAAAAAGTTCATGATACCGTCATGGAGATCAATTTAAATGCACTAGCCAATAATCTTAAATTTTACCAGTCAAAATTGCGCAGCGGCGTAAAAGTAATGGCGATGGTCAAAGCATTTTCATACGGCAGCGGAAGTTTTGAAATCGCAAACCTTTTGCAATACCATAAAGTAGATTATCTTGCTGTAGCTTATGCCGATGAAGGAATCGCTTTGAGAAAAGCAGGCATTACCCTGCCAATTATGGTCATGAGCCCTGAGCCACATGCCTTTGAAGCCATTTTGAAATATAAATTAGAACCAGAACTCTATAACCTGGATATTTTAAAATCATTTATTGAATTTCTGCCAGATACGCAATCTTTCTACCCGGTGCACCTTAAAATTGACACCGGGATGCATCGTTTAGGTTTTGAAGAACCAGACTTAACCGTACTGCTTCCTTTAATTAAAGCCACAGAAAAGATTAAAGTAATCTCTGCATTTTCTCATTTAGCCGCCAGTGAAGACCCGCAACACGATGATTTTACTAAACACCAGATCAGTAAATTTTTATCCATCAGTGATCAAATCAGGCAAGAGCTAGGTTATGAATTTTTACGCCATATTTCTAATACTTCAGCCATTACCCGTCATCCCCAGGCACAATTAGATATGGTAAGAATTGGCATTGGGCTCTATGGTTTTGATGCAGCACTAGAAACAAACCAGGGCCTGCAAACCGTAGCCGTTTTAAAAACAACCATTACCCAAATCAAAACCGTAGCCCCGCTAGAAACTGTAGGATACGGCAGAAGAGGGGTTTTACCAGCCGGAGGGACAATTGCAACCGTTAAAATAGGATATGCTGATGGTTACCGCCGTTCCTTTGGCTATGGGGTAGGGCAGATGCTGGTCAATGGTAAACCAGCTCCCGTAATAGGTTCTATTGCAATGGATATGTGTATGCTAGATGTGACTAACCTAGCGGCTAAAACCGGAGATGAGGTTATCATATTTAATAATCAGCTAACTATTGCAGATCTCGCAGTACAAATTAATACGATTCCTTATGAAATTCTGACAAATATTTCTCAAAGAGTTAAACGTGTATATTTTTATGAGTAATTTTGTAATATGAACAAGATTGGGCGGGCATTATTAAATTATTTGATCAAGGGGTTATTGATCGTATTGCCTATTGCATTAAGTATTTACATTGTCATCCTGGCAGTAACCACTGTAGATAGCTGGCTCAATGTCAACAATATTCTCGGTGTAGACCCCCGCACAGGTGCAAGCAGGAATATCCCTGGATTAGGACTCGCTTTAGTCATTTCACTGATCCTGGTTGCAGGAATATTTGTGACCAATTTTGTCACAGAACCCATGTACAACTGGTTTAACCGCTGGATGAACAGGTTACCCGGATTAAATTTTATCTATTCCTCTATAAAAGACCTGGCAGAAGCATTTGTTGGCGATGAAAAGAAGTTTAACCACCCGGTAACTGTAGAAGTGCAGGAAGGTATTAAGCGCATTGGATTTTTAACGCAGGGCGATCTTGCAACAATAGGCTTACCAGGAGAATGTGTGGTATACTTTCCCTTTTCTTACTCCTTTGCCGGGCAAGTATGTGTGGTTAGCAAAGAAAAGATCAAAGATTTGAACATGAGTGCCGCAGATGCGATGAAACTCGTTGTCTCAGGCGGGGTAAGTAACATACAGATTTAACCCACACAAACCAGCCCGATCTATAATACAGGCCCGTTTGTGTGTGTGACTGCAATAAGCAATTTTAAAAGTTAGGCTTCAGGACATACTTATCATAGAACCTGAAAATATGTTCCGCAGCTTCTTCCGCTGTATCTGCCAGTCTAAATAAGTTAAGATCTTCTGCATGGATATTATGTTCCTTCTCTAACATCGTATTGGTAATCCAGTCCACCAATCCGCCCCAGTAATCCTTACCTACTAATACAATCGGGAATCTTGCAATCTTACCTGTCTGGATCAATGTAATCGCTTCAAAAAGCTCATCCATCGTACCCATTCCACCAGGCAACACAATAAAACCCTGAGAATACTTCATAAACATCACCTTCCGGATAAAGAAATAATCAAATTCCAATAACTTATTGTGGTCAATATATTTATTATGGAACTGTTCAAAAGGCAGATCAATATTTAACCCCACAGATTTACCACCATTCATATGCGCACCCTTATTGCCTGCCTCCATAATTCCAGGGCCACCACCAGTGATCACTCCATAACCCCGGTCAGTGAGCAATCTGCCACACTCTACTGCAATTTCATAATATTTATTAGTCTCTGCTGTTCTTGCAGAGCCAAAGATGGATACACATGGGCCAATTTTGGCTAGTTTCTCAAATCCATCAACAAATTCGGCCATTATTTTAAAGATCTGCCAAGAGTCTGTTACTTTAATCTCCTGCCAGTTTTTATTTTCAAAAGCGCTTCTAATTTTCTCTTCACTCGTCATGCTGTCTGCTTATTTATATTTAAAATTTGGTTTGGTTAACCGAAGTCTTTCCGGTAATCCAAAGTAAGGAAAACGTGATCAGCGCATTCAGGATGATCAGTTCAAAACCCAACTCATAACCAAACCAATGTACACTATTACTTTTAATGAAAAAAGACAATAAAGGAGAAGCCACACAAATATATGGCACCAATTTATCCATTACCGCTCTATTGGTAAACATTCCAAACGTAAATAAACCCAATAAAGGGCCATAGGTATACGTAGCCGCGATAAACATAGAATTTACCACAGAATCATCATTGATCACCTTAAAGATCAAGATCACGATCACCATCAATACAGAAAAACCAATATGTACTAAATGTCTTTGTCTGACCAGCTCTGGAGCATTTTGATCCTCTTTCTTATCAAAATTCAGGAAATCCATGCAAAAGGAAGTCGTCAGTGCGGTCAGCGCAGAATCCGTAGTTGCAAAAGTAGCTGCTGTTAATCCTAACATGAAAATAATTCCAGGAATGATATTCAAATGGTTCAAAGCAATCTCCGGATACAAATTATCAGGCGTTTTTAATGCAGTCACATCAATTCCATTCTTTGCCGCAAAAATGTAAAGCAATGCACCCACACTTAAGAAAAAGATATTCATCACCACAAAAACCCCGGTAAAAGTGAACATGTTCTTCTGCGCTTCCCCAATCGTTTTCATACTTAAATTTTTCTGCATCAAATCCTGATCCAGTCCGGTCATCGCAATCGTTACAAAAATCCCGCCTAAAAACTGTTTAAGAAAATGAGATTTAGTGCCCATAAAATCTTCCCAGAAGAAGATCTTAGAATAGCTGCTGTTCTTAACCGATTCAAACGTGCCAGCTACATCCAGATCTAGGGAACGCGAAATGAAAATAATGGAAAGTACTACAGAAAGCAGTAAAAAGACAGTTTGCAGGGTATCTGTAATGATAATCGTTTTTAATCCCCCCTTATGGGTATATAACCAGATCAGCACCAGGCAAATCACAATCGTTACCCAAAAAGGAACATTCCAGGCATCAAAGATGAAGCGCTGCAACACAATAGCCACTAAAAAAAGGCGTAACGAAGAACCGATTGTCCTGGAGACCAAAAAAATCACTGCACCCGTCTTATAGCTATGCGGGCCTAACCGTCTTTCCAGGTAAGTATAAATAGAAATCAGGTTCATCCGGTAATATAGCGGCAGTAATACCGTTGCGATAATGATAAAACCAACCGCATTACCCAATACAAATTGGAAATAGCCAAATTCTCCTTTTCCAACTGCCCCCGGAACAGAAATAAAGGTCACTCCCGAAAGTGCGGTTCCGATCATTCCAAAAGCCACCAGGTACCATTTAGAATTGCGGTTAGCAATAAAAAAAGAGGCATTATCTGAAGAATTGCGGGAAGTGAAATAAGCTACACCTACAAGGAGTGCAAAATATCCTAAAAGAAAGGATAAGAGTATGGCTGGGGTCATTTTTGTTTAGGGTTTACAGGCTAATGTAAGAAAAACCTAAATTAAAAATCAAATAACAGAAGATAAATATAAATTTGTGTCATGAACTTTTCTTCCAAGCTTCTTGAAGATGCTGTTAACGAATTTTCTAAATTACCAGGAGTAGGTCAGAAGACTGCATTGCGGCTGGTTCTTCACCTGTTAAGCCAGGAACAAGTGGAAGTAGATACCTTTGGAAACACGCTCATCAAGTTAAAAAGAGACATTAAACACTGCATGATCTGTCATAATATCTCAGATCAGCAAATTTGCAGTATCTGTACTTCTCAAAAACGTGATAAAGAGGTTATCTGTGTAGTAGAAGACACCAGAGACGTAATGGCAATAGAAAACACCTCGCAATATTTTGGCGTATACCATGTACTAGGCGGGTTAGTTTCTCCAATGGATGGCATAGGGCCATCCGATCTTTTCATTGATTCATTGGTACAGCGGGTAGCCACCACACCAGTTAAAGAAGTGATTTTGGCTTTAAGTGCGACCATGGAAGGAGATACGACCTTGTTTTATCTATATAAGAAACTGAAAGATTTTCAGATTCCAATTACCACTATTGCCCGTGGAATCGCTTTTGGCGGTGAGTTAGAGTATGCCGATGAGATCACCCTGGGCCGTTCTATCGTTACCCGTGTGCCTTACGTAAATTCAATTATCAAATAATTACAATGGATTTTAAGAATAAAGTTGTCATCATTACCGGTGCTTCATCGGGAATAGGAAAGTCATGTGCAGAAGAGTTTGCCAAAAGAGGTGCTACCCTGGTTCTTGCCGCCCGTCAGTTTGTTACATTATGTGAGATTACCGCAGATCTGGAAAAAAGACATGGGATTAAAGCCCTTGCTGTACAGACAGATGTAACTAAAGAAGAAGATTGTACAGCATTGATTGCACAAGCAGTCAAAACTTTTGGGCGCATTGATGTGCTGATTAACAATGCAGGTATTTCTATGCGGGCGTTATTTAGCGAACTTGATCTTTCTGTGCTAAAAAACCTGATGGATGTGAACTTTTGGGGTACCGTATATTGCACAAAATTCGCCTTACCTGAGATTTTGAAAACCAAAGGCACCATTATTGGCGTATCTTCTATTGCAGGCTATCGCGGCTTACCAGGCAGGTCAGGTTATTCGGCTTCAAAATTTGCGATGAACGGATTTATGGAATCACTACGTACCGAGTTGTTAAAAACCGGTGTACATGTAATGGTTGCTTGTCCGGGTTTTACTTCTTCTAATGTGCGTGTAGCAGCATTAAACAAAGATGGGCTCTCTCATGGAGAGACCAATATGGAAGAAGGTAAGATCATGTCATCAGAAGAAGTAGCGTTAAATATTGTGAACGGAATAGCAGCCCGTAAACGCACATTAATTATGACAGGGCAAGGTAAACTGACCATATTTATTAATAAGCTAATGCCAGGTTTGGCCGATAAATTGATATTTAATCACTTTACAAAAGAGAAGAATGCCTTAATAAAATAGGAATGAATATAAAATATGTGCTGATGCTGTTTGCGTTTATGGGACAAATTTCTGTGTTATTTGCAGGAGTTAAAGTTAAGAAAGATATCAATTATACCGATAAAGACGTTCCAGACAGGCAGCTCAATGTATATTATCAGAGCGATCTTAGCCCTAAAGAAGTAGTCATATTTATTCATGGAGGCTCCTGGAGCAGTGGGAAAAAAGAAACCTATTGGTGGATAGGGCGCAACCTGGCCAGAAAAGGAGTAGTGACCGTAAATATTAATTATGGACTCGCCCCGCAAAATCAGTTTGGCCAGATGGCCGATGACTGTGCCCTGGCAGTAAAATGGGTAAAAGAAAATATTTCTACCTATGGCGGTGATCCAAAACGGATCTTTCTGATGGGCCACTCTGCAGGGGCACATCTGGCAGAGCTGATTAATGCAGATCCGCAATATTTTAAAAGAGCAGGTATTGCCAATCCGGTAAAAGGAGTAATCTTAAATGATCCCTTTGGACTGGATATGAAAGAATATATGAGTACTGCAGAAAAAGATAACAGTTATGATGATTTTCTGCGCACCTTCAGTAAAGATCCTGCGATCTGGGAAAAAGGATCTCCCTTACATTATATAAATAACAGCAAAAACCCGCATTTAATATTTTACGGTGCGAAGACCTATCCAGCCATTCAAATTCAGTCAGAAAGGATGTATAAGATTTTAAAAGCGGCGCAAGTACCCGTTACCCTAAAAGTGATCAAAGGAAAAAAACATGTGGGGATGATCTCACAAATGATATTTGGGAGCAACCAGTTATATGGCATTATCCTGGACTTCTTAAAAAGATCGTCAGCAAGGGCTTAAATTTAATTAAAGTTTAAATTTTGAAAAATATATTGCAAATATTAAAAAACTATTCCATCTTTGTTACGATGATACTTACAAACGGACTTAATAATTGGTGGTGGCACAATGCAATAGCATAGTGTAACCCAATTTTGTACGTTTATTTTTTTATATAAAAATAATTTGAGGGTTGCTTATTAAAGCAACCTTTTTTGTTTTGTACCCATGAAGAAAATACTAAACCACTTATTTGAAAACAAATCTTTTAGCAGGGAAGAAGCCCGGCGGATTTTAACGGCAATTACTGCCGGAGAGTTTAATACTTCGCAAATTGCAGCCTTTATTACAGCTTTTGGAATGCGGAATATTACCGTTGCCGAGTTGCAGGGCTTTCGTGATGCCATGTTAGACTTATGTATCAAATTAGATCTTTCTGATTATGAACTCATAGATCTTTGTGGTACCGGTGGAGATGGAAAAGATACTTTTAATATTTCTACCCTCGCTTCCTTTGTGGTGGCAGGCGCAGGATATAAAGTGGCTAAACATGGTAATTACGGTGTTTCTTCTGGCTGCGGTTCTTCTAATGTGATGGAATACCTGGGTTATCAATTTACCGGAGCCCAGGATGAACTAAAAAGAAGCCTGGACCGTGCCGGGATTTGCTTTATCCATGCACCACTATTTAACCCGGCGATGAAAATTGTAGCCCCGATCCGTAAAGACCTGGGTGTTAAAACGTTTTTTAATATGCTGGGCCCAATGGTAAATCCGGCACAGCCTAAAAATCAGATCGTTGGGGTATTCAGTTTAGAACTGGCCCGTTTATATGCCTATCTGTACCAGGAAACGGATAAAAATTACACGATTCTACATGCTGTAGATGGATTTGATGAGGTATCCTTAACCTGCGACTTTAAAACATTCAGTAAAAACGGAGAAGCCCTGGTTAAAGTAAGTGATCTTGGTTTTGAGCAGATCAACGAAAATGAAATTGCCGGTGGTGATACGGTAGAGTCTTCTGCTCAGATATTTATGCATGTATTGGGTGGTACGGGTACAGATCCGCAAAACAACGTAGTTTTATGTAATGCCGCATTAGCGATACAGACCATTAAACCAGAGCAGTCTTTTTCAGATTGTTATTATGAAGCTGAAACTTCCCTGGTTAGTGGAGCAGCATTACAAAGCTTTAAAAATTTAATCTCATGAGTACTAAACTAAAGATATGCGGAATGAAAGTTCCCGAAAACATTGCTGATGTAATTGCTTTGGAGCCTGATTATATAGGTTTTATATTTTTTCCTGAATCTAAAAGGTATGTGGCAGATCTAGATCCGGATATCATAAAAAATATCCCCGAAACCATTAAAACAACAGGTGTTTTTGTAGATGAACAACTGGAAGTGGTAAAAGAGAAAATTTCTGTTTACCAGCTAAAAGCTGTACAGCTGCATGGTAAAGAAAGCCCGGCTTATTGTAAAGAACTGCAAAAAGTAACAGAAGTAATCAAAGCTTTTGGAATCGATGCCTCCTTTAATTTTGATAAGCTGGATGATTACTATGATGTTGTGGATTACTTTTTGTTTGATACCCAGACACCAGAACATGGTGGTTCCGGGAAAGCCTTCAACTGGCGTCTGCTGGAAAAATATCAATTGGTAAAACCGTTCTTTTTGAGCGGTGGGGTAGGATTGGATAATGCTGCGGAACTTTCCAGGGTAAACGATGAACGTTTATACGCTGTAGATGTCAACAGCCGTTTTGAGTTATCGCCGGGCTTAAAAGATATCGATCAGTTAACAGATTTTAAAAACAAGATGCTGTTGTATCTATAACAGCTTATTAAAACATAAGAGATGAATTATTTTGTAAATGAAAAAGGTTATTACGGAGATTTTGGAGGTGCATATATTCCCGAAATGTTATATCCTAACGTAGAAGAACTGAGACAAAATTATTTGAAAATCATTGCAGATGCTGATTTCCAAAAGGAATTTCATTATCTGCTAAAAGACTATGTAGGGCGGCCTTCGCCACTTTACCTGGCCAAGCGGCTATCTGCTAAATACAATGCTAACATTTTCCTGAAACGGGAAGATCTGAACCATACTGGCGCGCATAAAATTAACAATACCATCGGGCAAATCCTGCTGGCCGAAAAACTAGGCAAGAAAAGGATCATTGCAGAAACAGGTGCCGGGCAACATGGTGTGGCAACAGCTACTGTATGTGCCCTGCGTGGTTTAGAATGTGTAGTTTACATGGGTGAAATTGATATTCAGCGCCAGGCACCCAATGTAGCCAGGATGAAAATGTTAGGCGCCAAAGTCGTTTCTGCGGTATCTGGAAGTAAAACATTAAAAGATGCCACCAATGAAGCGATGCGTGACTGGATCAATAATCCGGTAGATACGCATTATATTATTGGATCTGTGGTAGGCCCTCATCCTTATCCTGATCTGGTTTCTATTTTTCAATCGGTCATCTCTGAAGAAACAAAAAAACAATTACTAGCGCAGACAGGCAATGATCAGCCAGATTATGTATTGGCTTGTGTAGGTGGCGGCAGTAATGCAATGGGTATGTTTTATCATTTTCTGGATGATGAAAAAGTGAAACTTATTGCGATAGAAGCGGGTGGTAAAGGCGTGAGCAGCGGATTTTCTGCAGCGACTACTTTTTTAGGGAAAGAAGGTGTTTTACATGGCAGCCGCAGTATCCTGATGCAAACCGCAGATGGCCAGGTTGTAGAACCACATTCGGTTTCTGCCGGTTTAGATTATCCGGGCATTGGCCCGCAACATGCGCATTTATTCAAAACAGAACGGGTAGAATATGTATCTATTACCGATGATGAATCTTTAGACGCTGGTTTACTTTGTACCCAATTGGAAGGTATTATCCCCGCCATTGAAAGTGCACATGCCTTAGCTCATTTAGAGAAAATGACATTTAAAGGCGGAGAGAATGTAGTCGTTTGTCTTTCTGGCAGGGGCGATAAGGATATGGATACCTATATGAAACATTTCGGGTTTTAACTGTGGTTAAGATCTTTAAAAAAAATTAGATGAACAGGATTACTCAGTTATTCAAAGAGAAAAACAACAACATACGCTCTATATATTTTACTGCCGGTTATCCAAATTTGGGTGATACGGTTGCCATTGCCGAAGCTTTAGAAAGAGCAGGTGCCGATATGTTAGAGATCGGATTTCCGTATTCAGACCCGGTAGCAGATGGGCCAGTGATCCAGGCCAGCAGCAAACAGGCACTTGAAAATGGGATGGATCTGAACCTGCTTTTTGAGCAGCTGAAAGACTTGCGTAAAAATGTAACTATCCCGGTTTTATTAATGGGCTATGTGAACCCGGTATTACAGTATGGTGTGGAGCGTTTCTGCAAAGCATGTGCAGCCGTCGGAATTGATGGTTGTATTGTGCCAGATTTACCTATGGTAGAATATGAAGAGTTTTATAAAGAAACTTTCCTGGAAAACGGATTAAGTAATATATTTTTAGTTACCCCTCAAACCTCTGTAGAGCGGATACATAAAATTGATTCTTTAAGCAACGGTTTTATTTACTTGTTATCTTCATCAGCCACTACAGGACAAAATTTGCAGGTTTCAGATGTTACAGCAGATTATTTTGCCAGAATTGCAGCCATGAAACTGAATAACCCAACCATGATTGGCTTTGGGATTAGCAGCAGGGAAACATTTGATAAGGCTTGTACTTATGCGAATGGTGGAATTATCGGTACAGCCTTTGTGAAAACACTTCAAGCTGGAGCGCTGGAAAAGAATATTACCGAATTTATGGAGATGTTTAAGGATTAAAAGATGTTTGTGATCGATCAGGTTATGTTTTACGACCGATGATAATATAGGCATGGGTGAATGAGGAAATGATCGAAATATGTTTTACGACCGATGATAATATAGGCATGGCCGATTAGTAAATGATCGAAATATGCTTTACCATCGATCATTTTATAGTTCTGTTGATAAAATATAGAAGCCCTGGCAAATAAAGCACAATTACACAGCTTTATTTACCAGGGCTTTTAATGATCCGTCATTTAAAAAACAAATACAGATTATTTTTTTTACGGGTTAAATGTAATTTTCAAGAATCCCTTTTCCTTCGCGGATCACTTCAAAATCACCTTGTGTACAATCCACCACTGTAGAAGGTTCATTGTCTCCAAATCCACCATCAATTACCAGGTCAACCAGTTCTTCATACTTTTCATGGATTAAATCCGGGTCAGTAGAATATTCGATCAGTTCATCATCATCCTTTATGGAAGTTGATAAGATCGGGTTTCCAAGAATCCTGACAATCTCCCTGGCAATATTATTATCAGGCACCCTGATCCCCACTGTTTTTTTATTTGAACTTAACAGCTTCGGTACATTATTATTTGCATTAAAGATAAAAGTGAAGGGGCCAGGCAATGCTTTTTTAAGCAACCTAAATGCCGTGGTGTCAATTGGTTTGATAAAATCAGAAATATGGCTTAAGTCAGAGCAGACAAAAGAAAAGTTAGCTTTCTCCGGCTTGATGCCCCTAATCCTGCAAATTCTTTCTATCGCTTTTTGATTGGTAATATCACAGCCCAAACCATACACAGTATCAGTTGGGTAAATGATAATTCCTCCTTTTTTCAAGACCTCAACAACCTGTTCTATGGCCTTTGGATTTGGATTTTCCGGGTATATTTTGATAAGCATATGTAAATTTACTAAAAAGTTTATTCAGCAATTTGATAAATGTCGTAGTATTGGTACGAATTTAGTAAATACTGGAGTATGAGAAAAGCATTTGTTGCCATTGCGGCCTTCCTGGTCACGGCTGTTTTTATGATTAGCCTGGCCTGGCCGCCCTTTTACTGGGCTTTTATTTTTATTGCCCCAATTATAGTATTGGGTATTTATGACCTTTATCAGCCTAAACACAGTATTGTTAGAAATTATCCTGTGCTTGGCCGTTTAAGATATCTGGCAGAAGACCTGCGTCCTAAAGTATATCAATATTTTGTAGAAAGTGATACCAATGGTAAGCCCTTTAGCCGTTTAAACCGCTCGCTGATCTATCAGCGTGCTAAAAAAGAAAATGATACGATTCCCTTTGGAACCCAGCTAGATGTATATGAAAACGGATATGAATGGCTAAGCCATAGTATCGCTGCGATTAGCCACCATGAGCTGGATGAAGATCCAAGAGTACTGATTGGCGGCCCCGAATGTGCACAGCCTTATTCTGCAAGTATCTTTAATATTTCTGCCATGAGTTTTGGTTCATTGAGCCAAAATGCCATTCTGGCACTTAACGGTGGCGCATTTATGGGCAACTTTGCCCACAATACAGGAGAAGGCGGGATTAGTGATTACCATGCGCAGCCAAAAGGAGATTTGATCTGGCAAATTGGTACCGGTTATTTCGGTTGCCGTCACCACGATGGAAGCTTTAATTATGAGGCCTTTGCAGAGCGTGCAATAACCGAACAGGTTAAAATGATTGAAATAAAACTTTCTCAGGGTGCAAAACCGGGTCATGGCGGAATCTTGCCTGCCAAAAAAGTTACCCCTGAAATTGCCAGGATCAGATTGGTAAAAGAAGGTTTCGATGTGATTTCACCACCCTCACATGCTGCGTTTTCTACGCCGCTGGAACTGGTCATGTTCATTAAAAAATTAAGACAGCTATCCGGTGGTAAGCCGGTCGGTTTCAAATTATGTATCGGCAGAAAAAGTGAATTTTTCTCTATTTGCAAGGCGATGGTAGAAACTTCTACCTACGTTGATTTTATCACAGTTGATGGTGGCGAAGGGGGTACTGGTGCTTCTCCGCAAGAGTTTTCTAATGCAGTGGGGATGCCGTTAAGAGAAGGTCTGGCATTTGTTCATGATGTGCTGACTGGCTTTGATATCAAAAAACATATCAAAATTATTTCTTCCGGAAAAGTATCTTCAGGATTTGATTTGGTTAAAAATATCGCGCTTGGCGCAGACCTGTGTAATTCTGCAAGGGGAATGATGTTCGCTTTAGGCTGTATACAGGCATTAGAATGTAACAGCAATACCTGTCCAACGGGTGTAGCTACACAAGACCAGAGTTTAATGAAAGGATTGGTGGTAGATGATAAGAAGGTGCGTGTATTTAATTATCACCGTTTAACAGTAGGAAGTGCCGTAGAGCTCTTAGGAGCAGCAGGATTGCGTCATACTTATCAATTAACAAGAGCTTATATCAACCGCAGGATTTCCCCAAACATGGTTCAGTCTTATATGGAGACCTATCCTTATATCCCCGAAGGAAGCTTATTAACTTCTCCTTATCCGTTAAGGTTTGAATTGGGTATGGCATTAAGTACGTCGGCTAGCTTTGCGCCTACAGATTACCGGGTAACTTCAGTAGATTATGCACATGCAAATTCTTTTTCTGATACCTTACAGCAGTCTGGTATTTAAAGGGTATTAAATGATAAAAGCCCCGCTGTTTTCACAGCGGGGCTTATTTTTTTATAAGATTTAAAATTCTGCGTTCTTAGGGAAACGCGGAAAAGCAATCACATCTCTGATATTTGTCATCCCGGTTACAAATAAAACCAGTCTTTCAAAACCAAGTCCAAAACCTGCATGTGGTGCGGTTCCAAATTTACGGGTATCCATATACCACCACAGCTCTTCTTGCGGGATATTTAATTCTTCCATCCTGGCTGATAGTTTATCCAGACGTTCTTCTCTTTGTGAACCACCAATCATCTCGCCAATGCCTGGAAACAAGATATCCATCGCTGCAACAGTTTTTCTTCCTTCTGCATCCGGCTCATTCTGGCGCATATAGAAAGATTTTATATCTGCCGGGTAATCTGTAAGGATCACCGGTTTTTTGAAATGCTTTTCTACCAGGAAGCGCTCATGCTCAGATTGAAGATCTGCACCCCATTCATTGATCAGGTATTTAAATTGTTTTTTCTGATTTGGTTTTGAAGAACGTAAAATAGCAATTGCTTCGGTATAAGTTAAGCGCTCAAAGTCGTTATTTAAACAGAAATTCAGTTTATCGATCAATGACAGCTCACTTCGCTCGTTCTGAGGTTTAGTTTTCTCGTCTTCTGCTAACCTGGTATTTAAAAATTCGATCTCTTCTTTACAGTTTTCTAAAGCATGATTGATCACATATTTCATCATATCCTCTGCCAGCTGCATATTATCTTCCAGATCTGCAAAAGCAACTTCTGGTTCAATCATCCAAAATTCTGCAAGGTGACGGGTCGTATTTGAGTTTTCTGCTCTGAAAGTTGGTCCAAATGTATAAATTTGTCCAAAAGCCATCGCTGCAAGTTCTCCTTCCAGCTGGCCAGAAACGGTAAGGTTAGTCGCACGGCCAAAAAAGTCTTCTGAAAAATCAACTTTACCATCTTCAGTTCTTGGTGTTTTATCGAAATCTAAAGTAGTTACTTTGAACATTTCTCCAGCACCTTCTGCATCTGAAGCAGTGATCACCGGAGTATGCATATAGACAAAACCCCGCTCGTTATAAAACTGGTGGATCGCAAATGCCAATGCATGACGCACTTTGAAAACCGCATTAAAGGTATTTGTACGAAAACGCAAATGGGCAATTTCCCTTAAAAATTCAAGACTATGTTTTTTAGGCTGCAATGGAAATTTATCAGGATCACTATCCCCTAAAACCTCTAATGTGGTAGCTTTTATTTCCACCTGCTGACCTTTACCCAACGATTCTACCAAGGTACCCGTAACTGAAATTGCGGCACCTGTTGTAATTCTTTTTAGTAATTCTTCTGCTGTGTTATTAAAATCGACAACAATCTGCAGGTTACCCATACAAGATCCATCATTCAATGCAATGAACTGATTATTACGGAAGGTTCTAACCCATCCCATTACCGTTACTTCTCTGTTGAAATCTGTTGTGCCTATCAGGCTTTTTATTTTTTCTCTTTTAATCATGGTTTTCTTGTGGAGCGCCCAAAAATAAGGAATTTCATTTAAGTTTCCTTAAGAAATTAAAGCATGGCCGATAGAAGGAGATGACCGGGAAAGCTTACTGCGTAATTTATATTTTTAACTAAATGTGTCTATGTTAAGGTTTTTGTTAATGGTTTTTTGAATAAAGAATATTATATTGTTGAAAATTATTAATATTAAAATAATTCAATAATTACATGATCAGGTATTTTTTAGTTCTTTGTTTCGTATTCACCTCTACCTTAGTTTATTCACAACAAGATGGAGATGTTAAATATAGTTTTGGTGTGCGGGGTTATAATTATACAGGGTTGCCAAAATTGATGAACGGTAACCAGGGCAGACAATATATAAGTACAAATTTTAACAGTTATCTATTTAAATTCAATGATAACTTATATAGCTACCGGTTTAACGGTAATTATAATAATCAATCTATTGGTTATGATAATAACTGTGAGGGTTGCGGATCATTTACTGGAAAGCTGAAAGATTATGCTTTCAAAACTGGTTTTGAGAAAAACTTTATTTACGGTAAGGTGCAGCCTTATATTGCATTTGATCTTGGTTACCGGTCAGATGAATTGAATGGCCATATCGCAGCTGAAAATGTGAGGGATCTTGATTTTAGCTTTAGAAAAAGAGGGTTCACCATCAGTCCGGGTTTAGGTTTAAAAATTAGTCCGGTTAAAGCAATCTCTATTTTTGCAGAAGGTAACCTGGAATATTTTTATGCCTGGGGTAAAGAAACTACTGCTGCCACAAATGAGGGAGATCCTGTTTCCAGTCATAAATTTAAAAAAGGAGAATATTTATTTAACCCTATTTCAGTTGGGGTTCAATTTCATTTTGGAACGCGGGAAAGGATGTAAGATCTTCATTGTTTTGTAATCGAATCCTTTATTTTGTTGTCAAATATTTTATTTTAAGATTTATCTGTGTTTTAAACTCATAATAATCAATAAATAGGTTGATTTTGTCTATTTAAATTGTGTTTTTTGATTTTATTACCTTTAATATGTTAATTATCCTGTTTAATGCTGTTTTTCATCTTATAAATGGTTATAAAAATCGTTTATTTGGCTTTATATTTTTATTTTGTGTCTAATTGATTGTATTTAACTGAATATATTGTGATTTTTATATTTATTATGTGATTTTTGTATAAAATATATTAAATATAAATTGTTTTTGTGTAAAATGTCCATATATTTGTATTGCTCGTTTAATTTATATTTGGTTTAAAGATCCTCCGACCCATAAGTTGGAGGATCTTTTGTTTTAACCCGTATTTATTTCTCAATTTTAGTTGATTTACTATTTAAGTTGTCTAAATCTATGGCTTGAAATAAGTTTTTTAGCCAATTCAGCAAGCTGATATCAGTTTTGTTTGTATCAGCTGTACCTGATATAGGTTTCTATTTATTTAGTTGATCGGGATATCAGTTTATTATACCCTGACCGGTCAAAAAAACAAAACAAAAAAAAAATGCCAGCTGAACAAACAGCTGGCATCAATTAAAGGATTAAACCCTTCTTATTTTTTTTATGCTAAAACCTGGGTAACCAACGCAGCAGCATCTTTCAATGCAATTGCAGAGAACACTTTCAGTCCAGACTCATCAATTAGTTTTTTTGCTTCTACAGCATTTGTACCTTGTAAACGGCAGATAATTGGAACAGGAATATCACCTATTTCATTATAAGCATCAATTACACCTTGTGCAACGCGGTCACAACGTACAATACCACCAAATATGTTAATTAAGATTGCTTTAACATTTGGATCTTTTAAGATGATATTAAAACCAGCCTTAACCGTTTGTGCATTTGCAGTTCCACCAACGTCAAGAAAATTAGCAGGCTCACCACCAGCAATTTTAATGATGTCCATCGTCGCCATTGCTAAACCAGCACCGTTAACCATACAGCCAACATTACCATCTAATTTAACATAGTTCAGATTTGATTCACTTGCTTCAACATCAGTTGGATCTTCTTCCAGTTTATCGCGCATAGCTGCATAAGCAGGGTGACGGAATAAAGCATTATCATCAAGATCTACTTTAGCATCAACAGCAATAATCTTATCATCTGAAGTTTTAAGAACAGGATTGATCTCAAACATAGCAGAATCAGTACCATCATAAGCTTTATATAAAGCAGTGACAAATTTCACCATGTCTTTATGTGCAGCGCCTGTTAATCCAAGTTTAAAAGCAATTTTACGTGCCTGGAAACCCTGGATACCAACTTTAGGATCAATCTCTTCTTTGAAGATTAAATGAGGTGTATGTTCAGCAACTTCTTCAATGTCCATACCACCTTCGGTAGAGTACATGATGATGTTTCTGCCGTTAGCACGGTTTAACAGAACGCTCACATAAAATTCTTTTGTTTCAGAAGCACCTGGATAATAAACATCCTGTGCTACTAATATTTTATGTACCTTTTTACCTTCTGCACTAGTTTGAGGAGTAACCAATTGCATACCTAAAATATCAGTAGCTCTTTGTTTAACTTCATCCAGGTTTTTGGCTAATTTAACACCACCACCTTTACCTCTTCCACCAGCATGTACCTGTGCTTTGATTACTACCCAGTCAGAGTTGTAGTCTGCTTTCATTTTTTTAGCAGCTTCTACAGCCTGCTCAACAGTTTCGGCAACTATGCCTTCTTGTACGGCAACACCAAAACTTTTAAGTATTTCTTTACCTTGATATTCGTGTATATTCATTAGCTGAAAAAATTTGATTCAAATCTACAATTTCAGATTGGTTTTAAAAACTTATTCTCCCTTTAATACGCAATCAAGAACCGTAAAATTTAGCTTACCTGAATTTAATCTCAAGTTTTTGTAAGTTTGCTGTATGCTAAAAGCCACAGGTATCAAAAAAGCTTATGGAAATCTTCCCATCTTAAAAGGAGTAGATTTTGAGGTAGCCAAAGGAGAGATCGTCAGTATAATAGGAGCATCGGGGGCAGGAAAGAGCACGCTTTTGCATATTCTGGGTACATTGGATAAGCCAGATGAAGGGGCTGTAGAGCTGAATGGGACTAAAGTTAGTAAGCTCTCTGGGGAGCTGCTCAGTATTTTTAGAAATAAAAATATTGGTTTTGTCTTTCAGTTCCATCACCTGCTGCCAGAATTTACAGCCTTAGAAAACATCTGTATTCCTGCTTTTATCGCTAAAAAAGGCAAGAAAGAAGCAGAGATGCGGGCGCAGGAACTTTTAGATTTGCTAGGTTTAAAGGATCGTGCCACACATAAACCTAACCAGCTTTCTGGTGGAGAACAGCAGCGGATTGCAGTAGCAAGAGCGTTAATTAATGATCCTGCGATTATTCTGGCAGATGAACCTTCTGGTAACTTAGACTCTGCAAATGCGGCTTCTTTGCACCAGTTTTTTATCACCTTGCGGGATAATTTTAAGCAAACCTTTGTTATTGTTACCCATAATGAAGATCTGGCTAAAATAAGTGATCGGGTAGTTACCATGAAAGATGGTTTAATTGTATAAAATTTGAAAACACTAATTACTGGCGGCAAATCTGCCCTGGCGTTAAAATTATTAAAAGCATTTACCGGCGATCAGGTTATCCTGGCCGACTATGGTGATATGCCTGCGTTTGTATCACCTCAATATCAAATGATAGACTTAGGTGTAAGAAATGATGATACTATTGCACATAACCTGTTAAATGCCTGTTTGGATCAGGAAGCTGACCGTTTGTTGCCGCTCTTTAGTTTTGAATTAGAAGCAGTGGTTAAATCAGCTGTGCTTTTTGAAGAGTTCAACATTCATATCTTACTGCCGGATACTGCAAATTTTCAGCAATATTTTGATTCGATACCTGCTGATAAAAAAAACTGGGCAGTATTTGATCAGGGCCAGCTGGTTTATTCTACTTTGCTGGATACCGCTTTACTGGAAACGGGCAATGCAGATGGATTAAATGGTGCTTTCTACGTTACTGAAACTGAGTCTGGTATTCATTCTTCTTTATTTAGGATCGACTGATGATTTACAAGGATGATATAAAGGATAACGATGCCTTTATTTTTGAACTAGACAACGTGCTATATCCTGAAAAGGATTACTTATTACAGGTATATTATTTGTTTGCTCAATTTATAGAATATGGAGAGCAGATTGATGCTCAGGGGATCATTGCTTTCATGAATGATGTTTATCTGAAAGAAGGGCATGCTGATATTTTTGATCAAACGGCAGCTCAGTTTGGACTGGATCAAAAATACCGGGTAAACTTTGATCTGCTGCATCAAAATGCCAGGCTGCCGTTAAAACTACTAATGTTTGCGCCTGTGTTATCATTTATGCAGGAAATCCATCAATCTGGTAAAAAGCTTTTCTTATTGGCAGACGGAGATCCGTTAAAACAATTAAATAAGATCAGGCAAATGGAGTGGAATGGGGTAGAGCAGTATCTTACGGTGTACTTTACGGAAGAAATTGCCAAAGGCTCAACAGCAGCTGCGGTAGTTGAAATTATCAATAAACATGCGCTTGATGCAAAAAAAACTATGTTTATCGGTCTAAACAATCTTAACCAGGATTCAGCATTGTCATACGAAATTAAGTTTTTGACAATCAGCAAACTATTGGTATCTTAATACCGTATTTATCCAGACACTACACCTCAGAAAATGAACTTAAATTTGCCCCATAGAAAAATCGTATTAGTTGCCCTTGGGCTGTATGCCCTGGCGGTTACTTCTTGTAAAAAGAATGAGAATATTGATCTTCCGGACCCGGCGCCAACTGCCCCTGTTGTGGTTGCATCAGGTACCAGGGAACAACAAACTTTGGATTCAATATTTTTATATGCGAAGGATGTTTATCTATGGAATACTTCCCTTCCGGAGTATGCTGCTTTTAATCCAAGGCAATATGCGGGGAATTTAAGTGGTTTTAACCAGGAGCTTTATGCCCTTACCCAGTATAGTCCGGTAAATACGGCTACTAGCTTGCCCTATGAATACCCTTTAACTGCTGCTGCGGCTGCCCGTTTTGATGCGAAGTATTCTTATATTGATGATGTTTCTGATAACAATACGCTTGCAGCGGTTCAAAATGAAAAAAGTAGCGTAGACCTGGAAGGTATAGGGAACGACATTGGTGTGAAAATAGGGGCATATGGTGTTGCAGGTTCTGCGAATGCTTATACGATTTATATACAAGCGGTTTACCAGGGTTCTCCGGCAGACCTGAGAGGATTGACCAGAGGGGCAACGATTACCAAAATTAATGGGGTTTCTTATGGGGCTAATTACAATAATGAAGTTAATGCAATAAATGCTGCTTTTAATAGTTCTGCGATTACTATCGCAGGTGTATTAAAAGATGGTATAACTCCTTATAGTTACACATTAGCCGAAACTGCTTACAGAAGCAGCCCAATTTATGCGGCTAAAGTTTTAGCGGTAAATAGTACTAAAGTAGGATATTTGTCTTATGCACGTTTTTCTACTTTGGCTAATTCAAAACCTGGTTTTGATGCTGCATTTACAGATTTTGCTTCGCAGGGTGTAACAAAGCTGGTAATAGATTTAAGATACAATGGCGGTGGTTATGTAAACACTGCACAATATTTAATAAACCAAATTGCTACAACTGCATTAACCGGCAAGGTGATGTTCAAAGAACGGTATAATACAAAAATGCAAAATGGGACTGCTACAATCATGGCTAATCAGCCCTTGTTTAACGCGGATGGTTCCTTTCAGAAGACTTCTACCGGAAGAGTGGCTAATTACTCAGATTTAGCAAAAGATTATTTTAGTGAAGCTAAACAGGTTACTAATTTTAGTAAAGCAGGGCCATTACAAGGAGTTACTGATGTGGTATTTATTGTGAGCAGAGGGACAGCTTCTGCCAGTGAACTGGTCATTAACAGTCTTAAACCACATTTAAATGTGAAAATTGTAGGAACAAATTCTTATGGTAAACCAGTTGGGTTTTTCCCGGTTACGTTGAACTATGTGAAAGATAAAACGACAGGTAAAGAAACTGGTTATGACGTTTACTATTCGATGTTCCAGACTACCAATTCTTTAAATGAAGGCAATTATTTTAATGGATTTACCCCCGATATTGCTTTAACTAACGGACAGGATGATGCCTCACATGATTTTGGCGATATCAATGAAACTTATTTAGCCAGGGCATTAAGTTTGTTAGTGACAGGCCCTTTAACTTCCGGATCTGCTACCATGTCTATCCAGGGCAGAAGAGTGAGTTCATCTTCAGTAACGCTGCAAACATTACGCGATGGTGCAGAGTTTAACGGAATGATAGCCGACAGGCCAAGGTTGAAATAACAGTAGAAAAAATAACTTTAAGCAAGAGCCCTTTTCATATCAATCAGGTATAGAAAGGGCTTTTTCTATACCTGGCCATTTCTATATAGAACCGGTTTATTGGCTGTACAGTTTTAGAATTTATCAAATAATAGCATGATTTTATATCAATTTTCCTATTGTAAAATTGATGAAATTATTCATGTTCAGACAGGTTCCTGTTCAAAAAGATCCTGATCAAGTTTTAACACCTGTATAATGGCGCTTTAAGACATGCCTGAAACATATTTGATACGTGGTTCTCCCGGTATTGGAACGGTAAAAAAACGTTACAATATCGTTTAAACGGCGAAACAGCCACGTATTAAGACCGTTCCAACCCCCACTAATACTGCAGGCAATTCCCTGAAAATTCTCATTTTCTAATATTGCGTATTATAAAAGTATATGTTTGTTTTAGCGCTGATCAAGCATAAATCTTAAGATGAAAACTAAATTAATCATTATGGTTTATCCGGGTATGTAATTAAAAAGCCCCTTTAAACAGCTATGTTATATCGCTGTTTAAAGGGGCTTTTAGAAATATCTTTTAAAGTATGCTCAAAGGACAGATAGAAAAGATAAAATACCTTATCTTTTATTCATTATCGTTCTTTCTCTAACACTTACATCCATCATCATGTTGTGATCTATACGGTCCGTGATTTCCAGAATGGCATTCGCAGCGTTAATAAAAAACGGCTGGTTAATGTTCTCGAACTTGTCCGAATCTTTATGGTAATCTTTGTGATCTTCTATGCCGAAATAGATGAATGGAATGTTTTTAGCGTTAAAAGCTGACTGGTCACTTTGATCTGTCCAGTCATCGATACCTAATTTCGGGTTATCATGTCCAAAAAGGATTTTAAGATCAGGAACCGAAGTGGTAATATAGTTCTTTAAATGCGGATACTGATAAGTGCCGGACGCATATAATTCTCCCTTATCATTATGGCTGATCATATCCAGGTTAAGATTTAGTTTAATCCTTTTAATATCAACAGGAAGATGATTTACAAAATAATCTGATCCCTTTCTTCCAAACTCTTCTGCATCAAAAGCCGCGAAAATTAAAGTGTAATTTGGCTTGGTACGGGAAAAATGTTTTGCAATTTTAAGCATTCCGGCTACACCAGAAGCGTTGTCATCTGCGCCATTAAATATCTTACCGTTAATTACGCCCAAATGGTCATAATGAGCAGAAATCACGATGATCTTATCGCTGCGGCCAGGAATATAGCCAATCATGTTTTTACCTGTGATCTTTGGGTCATCTATTCCTGAAAATGTAAAAGTTTGCTGAAAACTATTTAGCAGCGGGAAAGATTTCAGCCCAATTTCCCTAAACCTTTTCCCTATATAATTTCTGGCCATTTCAGCACCTTTTGTACCAGTTTTTCTACCTTCATAACTATCTGAAGAAAGTGTTTTTATATCTTTAATAAGCTGGTCAGAATAAGCAGATTGGTTAGAGGTTTTGACTGTATTACAACCTATAGTCAGCACCAGGGGTAAGAGTAAATATAATTTCATAGCTATTGATTCAGTTTTAACACATTTCCGGGCGTTGTTCAATAATCTAATATATTGCAAAATAATGACAATTTGATGTGCAATTGCAAATACTTAGCTAACCAGAGGCATGTACTTCATTTACAGGATTAAAATATTATTTGATGATGTCAATATAATTAGCCCGTGATGCCTGCAAAACAAAATGAGGATACACTAAAGTATTATTTTCAATAATAGGTACCGCTGCCAATATAAAAACATCTCTTTTTATCTTTTTCAGGCAGGCTAAAAATACCTGCCTGAAAAAGATGGCTTTTAGTAATAGGTAAGGCGTAAAACTCCGGCCATTTTTTTAGCCAGGCGAATCACTTGCCGGGTATATCCATATTCATTATCATACCAGGCATAGATGATTACAGACCGGTTATCTTTTGACATAATCGTAGCAGGCCCGTCAATAATAGAAGCATGACTGTTTCCTGTTAAATCAGAGCTAACCAGTTCATTTGATAAAGAGAACTCAATTTGTTCTGATAAGTTACCAAATAAGGAAGCCTGTTTTAAAGCCTCCATCACTTCTTCTCTAGAGGAAACTTTTGCTAAAGATAAGTTAAGAATAGCTAAAGATACATTTGGCGTAGGCACACGAACAGCATTGCCTGTAAGTTTCCCTTCCAGATGGGGGATGATCTTGGCTACTGATTTATCGGCCCCTGTTTCAGTAATCACCATATTTAATGCAGCAGAGCGTCCCCTGCGATATTTTTTATGATAATTATCTAATAAATTCTGATCATTTGTATAAGAATGGATCGTTTCAATATGTCCTTTTTCAATCCCAAAGATATCATCAATGATTTTTAATACAGGAACGATGGCATTTGTTGTACAAGAAGCATTGGAAAGGATATCTTCTGTTTCAAAATCGATATCATCATTAATACCCGCTACAATGTTTGGAATATCTCCTTTAGCTGGTGCGGTAAGTAATACTTTGGAAATTCCTTTTGATACAAGGTGCCTGCTTAGTCCTTCTCTTTCTCTAAAGGCACCTGTGTTATCAATTAACAATGCGTTTTCTATACCATAGGAAGTATAATCAATGTCTTCGGGATTTTTCGCCTCAATGAAATAAATAGTCTGCCCGTTGATGATCAATGCTTTGTTACTAAAATCTTCTGTAATGATCCCATTAAAAGGGCCGTGTACAGAATCTGTGCGTAATAACTCTGCACGTTTAATCAATTCTTCGTCGCTATAGGAGCGGGTTACCACAGCGCGTAATCTTAATTGTTCTCCTTTACCTGCCTGCAGGATAAGTTCTCTGGCAGCCAGTCTGCCAATCCGGCCAAAGCCAAAAAGTACGACATCTTTAGGAATTAAGCTTTTTTTATCTTTTCCAATATGTTTGGCTAGTTTACTAATTACAAAATCACGCATGGTGGCGTAACCGTTGTTTTCATCCAGCCATTCGGCAGAAAGCCGTCCAATATCAATACGGGAAGGGGCGAGGTTACAATTTGCAATAGTGAGTGCAAGTTCCAGCGTTTCGTAAATGCTGATATCTTTGCCACTTACAGTCTTGGCGTATTGATGATGCGCCAGGATATCACTGCTGCCAATATCAAATAATGGTTTGCGGAAAAGTACGAGTTCGATAGACCGGTCAAACCACAGTTGTCCGACAACATTAATAAGTTCGACGGCTTTTTTCTCTTTTTCAATCCAGTTCTGAAATTCAGATTGGTATTTATTGAGCATAATCAGGAAGTATTTGGTTAGAATAGCCCAAAAATAAAAAAGATCGGGCAAAACCCAATCTTTTTATATCCGATTATTATATTTAAGAATTATCCTAAATATGATTTTAATATTTTACTGCGGGAGGTATGACGTAAACGTTGTAAAGCTTTGTCTTTAATCTGACGGACACGTTCACGGGTTAGGTTAAATTTCTCACCAATTTCTTCCAGAGAAAGTGGGTGGTTAGTACTTAAGCCAAAGAAAAGAACAATTATTTCACGTTCGCGCTCGGTTAAAGTAGATAGTGAACGTTTGATCTCTTCAGAAAGAGATTCATTGATTAAGCTGCTATCTGTATTTGGCTCATGGTTTTCAAGAACATCCAATAAGGTGTTTTCTTCACCCTGCACAAATGGCGCATCCATAGATACGTGTCTTCCAGAGTTACTTAAAGTATCAGAGATCTTATCAACCGTTGTTTCCAGCATATCAGCTAGTTCTTCAGGAGAAGGCTCACGCTCATATTCCTGCTCTAATTTAGAGAATGCTTTACTGATCTTACTTAATGATCCAACCTGGTTTAAAGGTAAACGTACAATCCTGCTTTGTTCGGCGATAGCCTGCAAAATTGATTGACGGATCCACCATACGGCATATGAAATGAATTTGAAACCTTTAGTTTCATCAAAACGTTTTGCCGCTTTAATTAGCCCAAGGTTACCTTCATTAATTAAGTCACCCAAAGTTAACCCCTGATTTTGGTATTGCTTAGCCACAGAAACTACGAAACGTAAGTTTGTTTTAGTTAAGCGCTCCAATGCAGCCTGGTCACCTTCGCGTATCTTTCTAGCCAGTATTACTTCTTCTTCTGCGGTGATTAGATCTACTTTTCCAATCTCATGAAGATATTTGTCTAGAGATTGACTCTCGCGATTGGTTATGGATTGGGTTATTTTGAGTTGTCTCATTTATGTGCTTTGGTGCTCGTTATGTGTTAGAGCGTGCAAAAGTACGGATTAAAAGGCAATTTAAAAACTTAAATTCCTGAAAACGTTACACTTTACACGCGTTATTTGTGCAATTTATTAGTAGCAAAAATTATTCCAAAGTACTTTTGACAGTTGTAAAGTGATATATTGATACTTGCGCATTTATTATTATTTATCAATAATAAATAGTTGTTTATAATAATTTACGATTTATATTTGATTAATAATAATAGTTTAGCGGCAGTTTTTTATTAGTTTAAAATGATAAAATATAAAAAATGTATTTATTGCGTGACAGCTGACCTGGTGCCTGGCATATATGACAGGCTATGGAGCAGTTAAAGCTGTCTGTATTTTATACCATGTACCGAAAAGCCGACAATGATTTTAATTAATGCCGGCAACGATTTCAATTAATTATGAATAATAAATGCCAATAATTGTAAACCTGGATGTAATGCTGGCAAAGCGTAAAATGTCCCTTACTGAACTCAGCAAGCAGGTGGGGCTGACGATTTCCAATCTATCGATCTTAAAAACGGGTAAAGCAAAAGCAATTCGGTTAAATACTTTAGCAGCCATCTGTCAGGCACTGGATTGCCAGCCCGCAGATATCCTTGAATATCGTTCTTAAAAATTCATGCGTACGCCAAATCCCAAATGGAAGATTTCATAGATTGGTGTACTTGTCCTGTTTTCATACCAGCTAATCATATATAGGTCATTGGTATTTGCTTCGGCATATAAACTGATTGATTTAATTTTACTGCTGCGGTCACCCATTAATTTTAACTCTGAACTTATTCCAAGGTGTTCCCGAAGTGCGGGAGACCAAAAATAATAACCTTTTGCATATTGATTTCTATCGAAGCTTAAACCGAAATTTTTGCCCATAGTATAAGATAAGAAAACGACCGGATTAATCGGATGAAAAACAATCTTATCGCTAATTTTGATTTTAAATGGTTTATATTCAAATTTAACAGCGGCAATATGTAGCTCTCCGCCTTTTACCTCTGGCACATATCCATAATGAAAACTAAGACTGGTTTTCTCTTTAAACAAATTATAGCCCACACCAATGCTCACATAGCCAATGCTACCCGCATATTGCAGGTCTACATGATCGGGTATAATTGCTTCTGCCAGTTTACTTTGAGAGAAAGCTGTTTGAAAACTGAAGAATAAAAATAGGGTAATACTAAAAATTAACTGCTTGTGCATGAAGTTGTCCGTTTGAAATGTCAATCATTGTATATGCTCTGTTGACGATTGCATTGGTAATAATAAAAGGAATCCCGGTGTCATCTTTTCTGTAAATTATATCAGGAGCATGTTGGTGGGAGTGGATAGAAGCAAGCATGCCTGGGGTTTTGTTAAAAAGATGCTCATAATCAGCTCTCAAAGTCTGGTCAAAATCAGCATCAGTTGGTGGAACGTGAGAAAGAGCAACGATATGATCTGTGCCTTCATCTAATTTAAGATTGTTGCGCAGCCAGTTTAAATCGGGATTGTATCCGTCAAAATTGTGTTCCCTGCTGTTAGAATCATGGCAAACAAATTTGATGCCCGCGTAATTAAAAGTGAAATCTGGCTTTCCAAACATCCTTAAAAAGATTTCGTAACCATTGGCCACCTGATCATGGTTGCCAATCACCGTAATAAAAGGAACTTTTAAGCCAGAATATATTTTGTAAATACCATCAAATTCCAGCAGCAAGCCAAAATCGGATACATCGCCGTTAAGCACAACAAAATCAATGTCGTTGCGGGAGTTTATATGGTCTACAAAGATCTGGCTCTCTTTATACATCCGCTGTGTATCTCCAGAAACAGCAATTCTTATCGCAGAGCCTGCCGGTTTAGAAGGTAAAGCACTAATTTCTTTTGCATTTACGTCGGTTGCAGTGCTGCCATTAAATTTTTGATTGGGACTAAATTCTGTTCCGTTACATCCAGCTAATGCGATGGAGATAGCAAGGGAAAACAGTAAAATTTTATTCATGTAAGTTTAACAGGTATTTTTGATAAAAAGTTTTTACGATCTGACTTTAATTAAAGATCAGTCAGTTTAAAAGTGTCCTTTAACTTGATTCCTTTTTCGGTTTGCTGTACGGTACAGCATTCATTAATAGAATCGTGTTCCAGGTAAAGCACGTAATTTTGAGCAGCAGCTTCTTCTAAGAATGCTTTTTTCTCTTTTAATGTTTGCAGCGGAAACATGTCATAAGACATTACATAGGGTAGGGGGATGTGACCGGTAGAAGGGAGTAGATCTGCTGCATAAATGATTGTTCTGCCTTTGTAATTTAATTGAGGGAGCATCATCGCATCGGTATGCCCAAAAGCAAAACGCACGTTGAAATCTTCGCTAAATGCAATACCTTCTTTTTCTTCAATGAATTTCAGCTGCCCGCTTTCCTGGATAGGCAGGATGTTCTCTTTTAAGAATGATGCTTTTTCTCTAGCATTAGGGTTCACTGCCCAATCCCAGTGTTTTTCATTGCTCCAGTAGGTGGCATTTGTAAAAGCGGGTAACAATTGATCGCCTTTTCTAACGATCGCGCCTCCGCAATGGTCAAAATGCAAATGGGTTAGAAAAACATCGGTGATATCATTTCTGCTGAATCCTTTAGCGGCTAATGATTTGTCTAAAGTGTCTTCTCCATGCAGAAAAAAATGGCCAAAAAACTTCTCTTCCTGTTTATCTCCAATTCCGGTGTCGATCAGGATCAGCCTGTTATTATCTTCTATAAGCAAGCAGCGCATGGCCCAGGTACACATGTTATTTGCATCGGCAGGATTGCTTTTTTGCCAGATAGATTTGGGTACTACGCCAAACATGGCACCGCCATCTAATTTAAATAATCCGGTTTCTATGGTATGCAGATTCATAATCAGGGAATTTTGGTATGGCGGTAAAATTAAAAAACCTGCGGAGTTATCCGCAGGTTTTTAACTTATAAATAAGGAATAATTACAAATGGATTACTTCTCCGTAAGCATCAGCTGTTGCTTCCATAATAGCTTCACTCATGGTAGGGTGTGGATGAACTGCTTTTAGCATTTCATGTCCGGTAGTTTCTAACTTACGTGCAACTACGATTTCTGCGATCATTTCGGTTACGTTAGCACCAATCATGTGTGCGCCTAAAAGTTCACCATATTTTGCATCATAGATCATTTTTATAAAACCATCTTTTGCGCCTGCAGCACTTGCTTTACCAGAAGCAGAGAAAGGGAATTTACCGATCTTCAATTCATAACCAGCTGCTTTTGCTGCTTTTTCGGTATAACCTACTGAAGCAATTTCAGGAGTACAGTACGTACAGCCTGGGATATTGTTGTAATCTAATGGCTCAGGGCTGTGGCCTGCAATTTTCTCTACACAGATAATTCCTTCTGCTGAAGCAACATGTGCTAAAGCTTGTCCGCCAACGATATCGCCAATGGCATAAAATCCTTTCACAGAGGTATTATAAAATTCATCTACTACAACTTTACCTTTTTCTGTTTTGATCCCGGTTTCTTCCAGTCCAATATTTTCCAGGTTAGCGACTACACCTGCTGCAGAAAGAACGATATCACATTCTATTGTTTGCATGCCGGCAGCGGTTTTGACCTGTACTTTACATCCTGTACCTGAAGTGTCAACAGATTCTACACTTGATGAAGTCATTACCTCAATACCCACCTTTTTAAAGCTGCGCAGTAATTGTTTAGAGATGTCTTCATCCTCTACAGGTACAATGTTCTCTAAAAATTCTACTACGGTAACTTTAGTTCCCATAGTAGCATAGAAATAAGCAAATTCTACACCTATAGCTCCAGAACCTACAATGACCATTGATTTAGGCTGCTCAGGTAAAACCATTGCTTGTCTGTAACCAATTACTTTTTTACCGTCTTGTTTTACACTAGGTAATTCTTTAGAACGGCCGCCTGTAGCCAGGATTATATTTTTAGCAGTGTATTCTTTTTGTGTACCATCTGCACCTTTAACATCAACTTTGTTGCCTGGTTTTACTTTACCAGTACCCATAATGACGTCAATCTTGTTTTTTTTCATTAAAAACTGAACGCCTTTACTCATTCCTTCTGCTACACCACGGCTGCGTTTAATTACTGCTGCGAAATCTGCTTCAGCGCCGGCAGTTTTGATGCCGTATTCTGCTGCATGATTGATATATTCAAATACCTGTGCGCTTTTTAATAATGCTTTAGTGGGTATACAGCCCCAGTTAAGGCAAATGCCCCCTAAGGATTCACGTTCTACAATAGCTGTTTTTAAACCTAATTGTGACGCTCTGATTGCTGCAACGTATCCACCGGGACCGCTACCTATTATTATTACATCGTAGTTCATATCTTTTTAAAGGAAAATTAACTTAAGTAAAGTCCAAAATTAAAAAAAATGTTCGTTAAAACTGCTAATTAGATTTTTGAACTGATTCTTTTCTGATTTGCTCCGGTTGAGAATTAACACAAAATTCCGTCTAAATAATGATTATTAAAATAAATAACTGGTAAACTGTAGGTTAACCTTGTGTTATAATTGTTAAATGTGGAAAAGTATTAGTGGTTCTTAACGATTTCTTAACATTGAAAGCTAAAACGTTGTAGAATTAATATTTATTTTTGCAACCAATTACTATTACTTACCAATACTTACAAAAAATTAAAACAAAACTCATTTTATTCAAAAAGTATGAAGAAAAATCTACTATTTAAGATCGTAGTTCTTGTATTTGCGTTTGTTGGGTCTTTATCTGTTGCAAATGCACAGGTTACCACATCGTCAATTACTGGTACTATTAAAGATGCACAAGGCCCGTTGCCTGGTGCTAGCATTAAAGCAACGCATACGCCAACAGGTACAGTGTACGGTGTGACTACTAATTCAGATGGTCGTTATACTATTGGTAATGCACGTGTGGGTGGTCCTTACACTATTGAAGTAAGTTTTGTAGGTTTTACAACTCAGAAAACAAGTGGAATTAGCTTAAAGTTAGGTGAACCTTATGTGTTCAGCATAGTTCTATCTGATAATTCTGCTAACCTTTCTGAAGTGAAAATTGTAGGTGCCGCTGGTAACTCAGTTTTAAACTCTAACAGAAACGGTACTTCTACGGTAATTGGCAGACAACAAATTCAAAGCTTGCCAACTATTTCACGTAGTGTGAATGACTTAACGCGTTTAACTCCACAAGCTAATGGTACTTCTATTGGTGGTGGTAATTACCGTTCAAATAACTTCACTGTGGATGGTGCGAACTTTAACAATCAATTTGGTATTGGTCAGAATATTCCTGCAAATGGTTCTCCAATTTCAATTGATGCCTTGGAGCAGATCAGTATCAATGTAACTCCTTATGACGTTCGTCAAAGTGGTTTTACAGGTGGTTCGGTTACTGCGGTAACCCGTTCTGGTACAAATAATTTCTTTGGTAATGCATTTTACACCATGCGTGGTGATGATCAGCAAGGAAAAAGAATCGAAGATTTCCGTATTCCTGCTTCCCAGGTTCAGTTTCTTGCAGAGAAGAACTATGGTTTCAGCTTTGGCGGACCGATCATCAAGGATAAATTATTCTTTTTCATCAACGCAGAGAAAAAGCTAACCTTAGCTCCAGGTTCTAATAGAATTGCATCTAGACCAGGACAGGTTTATGGTGTTGCTGGTACACCTACTACGGTAGTTCGTGCAACTGGTGATTTCTTAGATCAGGTGAGATCTACTTTAATTTCCAGATATAACTACGATCCGGGATTATATGAAAGATACGGTACTACAAGTGATAACGAAAAAATATTTGCCCGTTTAGACTGGAATATCTCAAAAGATCACCGTTTTAGTGTACGTTATAATCAAGTAGAAAGTAAAACACCAAGTTCATCAAGTACTTCAGTTTCTGGTTCTGGTGTTGCTGGTGTATTGGGTTATGGTAACGTAAGATCAGGATCAAATACCAATGCTGGTATTCCTTTCCAAAACTCTAACTATTACCAGGATCAAAATTTATATTCTGGTGTTGCTGAGTTAAACTCAAACTTTGGAAGTAAAATAAGCAACGTTTTACGTGCTACTTATTCTCACCAGAATGATCCAAGATCATCTGAAAGTTCTCCTTTTCCTTTAGTTGATATTTTAGATGGTACGCAATCTGCAACTAGTGCAGGAAGTGTATTAACTACTTTCGGTTATGAAGCCTTTACTTATGGTAACTTAAGAGATGTAAAATCTTACACTTATAGTGATGATTTAAGCATGGCATTAGGTAAACATAACCTTACATTAGGTGCACAAGCTGAATACAGTACGACTAAAAATGGTTTCCAGCGTTTTGGTACAGGTTTTTATACCTTCGCCTCATGGACTGACTTCATTAATAATCAAAGACCATTACAATATTCAGTTACTTATCCATTAACAGCTGATGGCTCTCAAGCTTATCCAAGCTTTAAATTTGCACAATACTCTGCTTATTTACAAGATGAATTTACAGTGACAGACCGTTTCAAATTAACAGCTGGCTTAAGGTTAGAACAAGCAACTTATCCTGGTGTTGATGAGGTTAGAACGCATCCATTGGTTGCTGGTTTGACTTTTGCCAATGGTGAAAGAGTAGATACTGGTGTTTTACCAAAAAACAGAATCTCTTATTCTCCGCGTATCGGTTTTAACTGGGATGTGTTAGGAGACCGTTCATTACAATTACGTGGTGGTACAGGTATCTTTACGGGTCGTGTTCCTTTTGTATGGATCGTTTCTCAATCTGGAGATGCAGGTTTGTTACAATATACACAAGTTTCTACAGGTGCTAATGCGCCATTATTTAGCCCTAATATTGCGCCTAACTTATCTGGTGCTACTGCTCCTCCAGCAGGTAGTTCAATTCCAAGTCAGATTAGTGCAATGGCAGAAAACCTTAAATTTCCTCAAGTTTGGAAATCAAGTCTTGCGGTTGATGTAAAATTACCATTAGGTATCGTAGGTACCTTAGAAGGTATTTATGGAAGAGAGATCAATTCTGTATATGCACGTAACGTGAATTTAGTTGATCCGACTAACCTGGCAATTAATGGTTATGCAGATAACAGGTTAATTTACCCGGCCTGGAATACAGATAAATTTATCAACCCATTGCAAAATGGCCAGGTAGTTCCTCAGGGAACATTGCCATATCCGGCAAGTGCTAAAGGTGCTTCTCTTACTGTTAATGGTGTAAGGGTAACTAATGATGTTTCAGCTTTCAATACAGTAGTAATGGATAATGTTAAAAATGGTGGTGCATACAACTGGTCTGCAACAGCACAATTAACTAAAAACTTTTCTAATGGATTATCTGCAATGGTTGCTTATACCCGTTCTGATCAGCGTAACTACGGTGATGGTTCAGGTGATCAATTGTTAAACTTATGGTCTATCCCACCTATTTCTGGTGATGCAAACAAACCAAAATTAAGTTATTCAGGTAACTTAAACCCACATCGTGTGATTGCTTCGGTTTCTTACCGCAAAGAGTATCTTGGTAACCTGGCTACTTCCTTCTCTGTATTCTATGAAGGTTCTCAGCAAGGCAGGTTCTCTTATATCTATAGCGCAGATTTTAACCGTGACGGACAAACGAATGATTTGATCTATATTCCTAAAGATGCTTCTGAACTTACTTTTGCACCTATTCCAGCTGGTACTGCTAATTACAGAGCTGCGGGTTATACTTCGCAAGAACAAGTTGATATTTTCAATGAATATATGAACCAGGATAAATACTTAAGCAAACACAAAGGTGAATTTGCACAGCGTAATGCAGCAACTTCTCCATGGAGAAATCAGTTTGACTTAAGATTGACTCAAGAGGTTTTTAGAAACATTGGTAAAACTAAAAATTCATTCCAGTTCACTGCTGATGTTTTTAACATCGGTAACTTGCTGAACAGAAAATGGGGTGTTCAGAATTTCGTAAATAACGCTTCTATATTAACACCAAGAAATGTTACTTCAATTGCGAACAGTACTACTGCTGTACCGGCTGGTACTAAACCAACGTTCTGGATTAACAATGCACAAGGTGATATCGTTAGAAGTACATTTGGAACTTCTCAAACGGTTTCTTCTACTTACTACATGCAATTCGGAGTTCGTTATAACTTCCAATAAGCATAATTCAACATTGATTACCCCCTGTTCTGAGCAATCGGAACAGGGGGTTTTTTGTACAATATGGATAAGTACAATGTTTTAGAATCACAGTTTGAATTTGTCTGCTAATTGACATGAATATCTAAAAGAAATGAATGAAATTATACTTATTCTAGATTATCTCAGTAATTTTTTTTCAAAATTTAACTCTATCTGCTATTGTTTTTAAATGACCTCTTACGGATAAATGAAAATAAGAATCTAAACAAGTACATATCCTTATTTACTTAGTTATATATGATTATAATAGAATCACTATTATAAAAGCAGTGTTACAATTCATTTTAGTATAGTTTGAAATTTTGATGAGTGCTTTTTCTATATTATTCATCATAAATATTACTTTATCAGGTTTTCTTCTTTGGATGTATTAACATAGTTTACCAACTATGATTTTCTTGTTCTGAATTATAGCCTTGTCCAGGTGTAACAACAAACACTGTCTCTTGTATCTGAGTTAAATCCCCATATTGGGGATCATTGTATTGTGAAATAGTTGATGGAGGACATCGGCCTATATAAATACGATTTTGATTATTAGTATTTTGAATCGTGTGACTTTCACGATTAGATTCCCCGCTAAATATTTCGTCATACCATCGAAAGAAGGAATCATATTTGAAAACAATTGAAGCATTTGGGATCATTCTGGTAGTATATTTATAATTCGTGTAAAAAGATATATAAACATCTGCACCAGTTGAACCGATATTTTCAAATTCCATAACGCCGCATGGATTACCATTTGGGTTTGCCAAATATAAATAATTTATTCCTTCTATATCTTTGGTTGAAAGATAGCTTCTCTGGCTATAAAAAGTTGAACCATCTTTTTTAGTAATCGTTGGCTGGTTGTTTTTTGAAAAGTCATAGGAACTATATAACATAATAGAATTAAAATCGAAATCACCGATTTCTGTACCACTATAGGAAAATATGTAGCGCCGAAAATTAAATTCATATCCTGGTTCTATATTGTTATTATGAATATTAATATAGCTGTCCCGATCATTTCTTGTTTGTTCGTGGAAGAGCCCAACTGCGTGTCCAATTTCATGGATTGTATTACCCGTTGAGCACCCGCTAGCCAAATTTATTTGCTGCTCACCACCTATCATTCCAATATATGAAGAACAACCTGATCCGTTAATAAATTTTACATAATTTGTTTGAGTAGTTCTTGGGACAAACCTTATTGGTGTGTTTGATTCCCAATGAGCCATCGCATCAGTAATCCTATAACTTGCGGGAATGGTTGGATCTATAGTATAATATACAATTGCATCGGGCCATTTTTTATTTAATATAAAAGCTGTTTTTAAGCTATAGCCTTTTGGATTTTCATGAGAGTTTTTGATATAATTGACTTGTTCTGGTGTTAATAGTATATCTCCACCAAGAACATAATTATTGTCTTTTTTTTCAATAGTTATTGATGTTTCTCCTTTTCCGAAGGTTATGAACTCAGATTTAATATTTGGAAAGGCAACTTCTGCTATGCAATTACAATCTTTTGAATTGTTTATTTTTTTATCTTCTCTCTCAAATTTCTTTTTCACATCCAAACATGAATACTAGAATATAGAGAACAAATGTTTTTATTAGTACTTTTTTTTTCATACTGATTATTAATTTAGATTGAATTATTTAATTATATATACAGGCGTCACGTTTACAAGATTATACTTTGTATAAATATTACTGAATGAAATAACTACTAAGGTTATTTTTCTGTTCTATAAATTTATAATTTTATTTTACAATAATATCATTATAGTAATTAATAATATTATTAATGTGTAATAATTATTTTAAATTCACTAATTACTGTGGTTTTATGTAAACTTTGCTTAATGATGCTCAAGATGATATTGTTAGAAGTATTTTTTAAATTCCCCTAGCGGTTTCTTCTACGTATTATATGCAATTCGGAGTTCGTTATAACTTCAATTAATATAAAAGTAATTCAATATTGATAACCCCCTGTTCTGAGCAATCGGAACAGGGGGTTTTTATTTTCGCCCCACATCATATTTTGCTGGAAAATAAACGTTTAAACTTCTGTAATTTATTTTAAAAAATATTTCAACGCTAAATAAATTACATTATGCTTCAAAAAGAAGCACAAATCCATACCTCCTGAATATGAGGCTTATCACTATTTTGTCATATTGACTTTAACAATATTGTTAATTCTTATATTTTCTGTTTATTTGTACCCGAATGAACGTTCAATTAGAAGATATTTGTGGAAAACGTGTGACTGTCCTAAACAGTACACTTGCGCTGATCAAGGAACATGGTTTCCATGGGGCACCCATGAGCTTAATCGCAAAACATGCAGGAGTAGCTGCCGGCACGATTTATCATTATTTCGATTCCAAAGAAACGCTGATCGTAGAGTTATACGTAGAGGTTAAAAACAGACTTGCACTGGCTATAATCGAAGGTGATGACGTAAATAAGCCTTATAAAGACCGTTTTTTCAATATCATGGTTAACCAGTATAATTTCTATGTTGCCAATGAAAATGCGATGATCTTTTTAGAGCAATATGTAAATTCTCCATTTGCTAAAAACTTTCCTGACAAGGAGAGTAAATTGTTTATGGAAAAGGTGATCCCCTTATTTGAATATGGCATAAAAAATGCCTACTTCAAAAATATTGATTCCCGTTTATTAGCCCCTACCATCAAGGGTACCTTAGTAGCCGCTGCAAAATTTCAGTTATCTGAACATATCGTATTTTCTAAAGAGGATATCACAGAAGTGGTTACCATTATTTGGGATGGAATTAAAAGGCAGTAAAATGAATAGCAAACTCAATACCCTTAATATATATATGAAACCTATCAATTTAATTCTAATTATGCTCTTTTGCATACCGGTCCTTCTGCCAGGATCTGCGTATGCACAGACGACGGCCAGCGCGCAGCCGACACTGAGCAATGCTACCTTACAAGAGTGTATTGATTATGCACTAATTAACCGGCCAGGTGTAAAACAGGCTGTGATTGACCAGGAGATTGGCGAAACAGAGATCAAATCTGCGTTATCCGGATGGTTGCCACAGATCAATGGTACCGGTACCGCTAATCACAACTTTAAGCAGCAAACACAGGTACTTACCACTGATGGGGTAAGCTCTTTCCTAACATTTGGTGCTAAAAACACTTCGTCTTTTGTTTTACAAGCTGATCAGCAGTTCTTAAACGCCGGATTAATTCAGGCTTCTAAATCTGCAAAATATTACAGACAGCAGTATAAACAAAGTACTGAAAATACACAGATCAACACCGTAGTTGATGTGAGTAAAGCATACTACGATGTGTTAACCAGTAAAGAGCAGCTGAATATTATTTCAGAGAATATTGCACGTCTGGAAAAACAGTTAAAAGATGCAAGTGCACAGTATGAAGCTGGTTTAGTTGATAAAACAGATTTTCAAAGGGCACAGATCAGTTTAAGTAATTCTAAGGCTGATAGCAAACGTACTACAGAGTTATTAAAATATAAGTATGCGTATCTGAAAGAACTGATTGGCTACAATGCCGGGCAGCCTTTTGCTTTAGCTATTGTCGACAGTACCGAAATGGAAAAAGATATCCAGATTGATACCAACACGATGCTGAACTACCAGGACCGTGTAGAATATCGTTTACTGGAAACGCAAAGACAATTGCAGAAGATTACCACCAGTTACAATAAACTTAGCTATATGCCTACGTTATCTGGTTTCTATAACTATGGCTTTAATTATCAGAATCAAACCATTAGCGGTTTATATGATACAAATTTCCCAAGTTCTATTATTGGCCTTAAACTAAGTGTACCTATCTTTTTAGGAGGTAAACGGACGCAGGAGATCAGAAAATCTAAATTACAGGAAGCAAGAATAGACCTGGATTTAGTAAATACAAAAAATCAGATCAATACGCAATATGAGCAGGCTATGGCTACTTATAAAGCAAATTATAACGACTTGAATACAAACAAAGCGAATGTTGAACTTTCAAGAGCGGTGTACAATACAATGAAACTTCAGTATGATGAAGGGATTAAGACCTACCTGGACTTAATGACTGCAGAAACTGATCTTCGTACAGCACAGATCAATTACCTGAATTCATTATATAGCCTTCTTTCATCAAAACTAGACGTTAAACAAGCATTAGGAACAATCACCGTAAACCAATAACAGACATGAACATTAAATACATAAAATTAGGCATCTTAATCCTTGGCTCCACAGCATTAGCGTCATGTGGTGGTAACGCTCCTCAGCAACAAGGCCCTCCTCCGGCTACTCCTGTAACTACGTATACGGTAGATGAACAACCAGTAACAACAGTAGATAGCTATCCTGGTGTTGTTATCGCATTAAATGAAGTACAATTGCTTGCACAAGTTGGCGGGTATATTACTGCGATCTATGTGAAAGATGGCCAGACAGTAACCAAAGGTCAGAAATTATATGAAATTGACCGTACAAAATATCAGGCGGCTTATAATTCAGCTAAGGCGAATGTAAATGTAGCTAAAGCTAACCGTGATAAAACTAAGAAAGATGCAGATCGTTATACTAAATTAGCAGAACAAGATGCGGTTGCTAAACAACGTGTAGATTATGCATTAACTGATTTAGCCAATGCAGAATCTCAGGTAGCGGCAGCACAAGCTTCATTAGCTTCTGCAGCAAATGATTTACAGCGTGCAACAGTAGTTTCTCCATTAACGGGAACAATTGGGATCTCTCAAATCAGGTTAGGTGCTTTTGCTTCTCCGGGTACTACGGTTTTAAATACGGTTTCTACAAACAATCCTATTGCTGTAGATATTCCGGTTAGCCAGGCAGATATTCCACGTTTTATTCAATTGAAAAATGAGGCATCTGCGGTTAAAGATTCTTTATTCAGTATCGAATTACAGGATAAAAGTATCTATAGACGCCAGGGACGTATTGTTGCGATTGACCGTGCGGTTGATCCACAAACTGGAACGATTAAAGTAAGGATCAGCTATCCAAATGAAGGTGGTAAACTGATTGCTGGAATGAACGTAAACCTGAAAGTTTTAAATAAAGAAATAGGTAACCAGCTGGTGATCCCTTATAAGGCAGTTTCAGAGCAACTAGGTGAATTTAACGTTTTTGTTGTTGGTGACAGCAGCAAAGCAGAGCCTAGAGTAATCAAAGTAGGTAAACAGGTAGACCAGAATATTGTAGTAACTAACGGTTTGAAAAAAGGGGAAGTTATTGTTGTAGAAGGTTCACAAAATGTAAGACCTGGTGCTAAAGTACAAGCTGGATCAGTAGAAGCAGCAAACGGACAGCAGCCAGCAACGGCAGCAGCAAAGAAATAGTTATTATAAGAATTTCAAGAATATGATATCAGACGTATTTATAAAACGGCCGGTCACGGCGATCGTTATTTCCATATTAATCGTACTGATCGGGTCTATTGTGATTACCACCTTGCCTATCAGTCAGTACCCAAGTATCGCACCTCCTACAGTTACCGTAACAGGTACGTATACGGGTGCTGATGCGCAAACCGTTGAGCAAACGGTAACCACGCAGGTGGAAAGTCAGATCAACGGTACGCCGGGGATGAAATATCTACAATCTAACAGTACCTCAGATGGCCGTTCGGCAATTACAGTTACTTTTGATGTAGGTACCAATATTGACATTGCTGCACTGGATGTGCAAAATAGGGTAGGTATTGCTGAACCAGGATTGCCAGAGGCAGTAAGACGTTTAGGAATCACTACTAAAAAAGCAAATAATGATATTTTAATGGTTATTGGTTTGTATTCCCCTAATGGGACTTATGACCAGAAATTTATTTCCAACTATGTCAATTTATATGTAAAAGATGCCTTGTTAAGGATACCAGGTGTAGGTGATGTGCAAGCATTTGGCCAGCCCTTTAGTATGCGGATCTGGTTAGATGCAGGTAAACTAGCCAGGTTAGGATTAACCCCGGCCGATGTCTCTACTGCGGTTACTGAACAAAATTCACGTATCCCAGGGGGTAGCGTAGGTGGTCCGCCACAACAAGACTCACAAACATTTGAGTTCTCTGTGGTAATGGATGGTGATTTAAATACCGAAGAGCAGTTCAGAAATATCGTAATTAAAACAGGTAATGACGGTGCTCCGGTTTATCTGAAAGATGTAGCAAGAGTTGAGCTTGGAGAATTTGCTTATTCTACCCGCGCCAGGGTGAACGGTAAAGTGGCCTCGTTAATGGCCGTTAACCAAACTCCGGGTGGTAATGCAGTAGAAACTGCAGCTGGTATTGATGCCACAATGGCAGAGTTGAAGAAATCATTCCCTAAAGATCTTGATTTTAAAGTAGGTTATGAAACTGTTTCTATTGTTAAGGTATCTATTAGTGAGGTAATTCATACCCTGGTAGAAGCACTGATCCTGGTAACGATCGTTGTATTCTTCTTCCTTCAAAGCTGGAGAGCTACCTTAATTCCAGTATTGGCTATTCCAGTATCGATTATTGGTACTTTCATCTTATTTACGCTATTGGGATTCTCTATTAACGTATTAACGATGTTTGGTTTTGTACTGGCCATTGGTATTGTGGTGGATGATGCGATTGTAGTAGTAGAGGCGGTACAGCATTATATGGACCATGAAGGCCTTTCTGCTCCTGATGCAACCCGTAAAGCGATGAAAGATATTACTGCTCCGGTTATTGCTATTGCATTAATCTTAGCTGCGGTATTTATCCCGGTAGGATTTATTCCTGGTATGGTTGGACAGCTGTATCAGCAGTTTGCCATCACTATTGCGGTTTCTGTATTGATCTCTGCATTTATTGCACTATCTCTTACACCAGCATTGTGTTCATTGCTGTTAACACCAATGAACCTGAGTAAAGATTCAAAAGGATTAAATAAATTCTTCTTTAAATTTAACACTTGGTTTGCTAAGGTTACAGAAAAGTATTCTAATGGGGTAAGATGGGCATTGAAAAAAGCACCACTGGTGATGATCATCCTTGCTTGTATCTATGTTGGAACAGTTGGTTTATTTATTAAAAAACCTTCTGGATTTATTCCAAATGAGGATGCTGGTATCTTTATCATGGGGGTTACTTTGCCTGAGGGTGCTTCAGGTGCACGTACCGATAAATTTATTAAAAGAATTACAGAGACGATCCAGAAACAAAATCCGGAAATCTTAAATATTACCTCTATTGGTGGTATCAATATCTTAAACAGGTCATTTAAATCAAATGCAGCTACCTTCTTTGTGCAGTTGAAAAACTGGGATGACAGGGAAGCTGATGTGGCTACTGTACTGGCTAAGGTATCTCAGACTTTTGCAGGTGATAAAGATGGAAGTGTACTGGCAGTTACACCGCCTCCGATCCCTGGATTGGGTATTAGTGGTGGATTTTCATTACAGATCCAGGAGAAACAAACTGGTGATATTAAAAAGTTTGAAGGTGTGGTCGCTAAATTTTTAGCTGCGGCTAACCAGCGTCCTGAAATTGCCATGGCTTATACTTTGTTTAATGCCAGAACACCAAATTACCAGCTTCATGTAGATCGTGACCAGGTGAAGAAAATGGGTGTATCGATTGGATCTGTTTACAGCACAATTTCTGCTTACCTTGGAAGTAGTTATATCAATGACTTTACCAAATATGGAAGAAGTTTCCGCGTGGTTACCCAAGCGGATACAAATTTCAGGAGCAGCATTGATAACCTGAACCAATTATATGTGAAAAATAATGCAGGTACACCAGTGCCATTAAGTTCCTTTGTTTCTTACAAAATGACTGAAAATGCATCGATTATTAATCACTATAACTTATTTAGGTCTATTGAGGTGAGTGGGTCTGCTAAACCAGGAAAAAGTTCTGGAGATGCTTTACAAGCTTTACGTGAAGTGGCTGCACAAACACTTCCTGAAGGTTATACGTATAACTTCTCTGGATTAAGTTTAGAGGAAACAGAGGCTGGTAACAGTACCACGCTGATCTTTGGACTGATTGTGGTCTTTGTATTCCTGCTGCTTGCAGCGTTATATGAAAGCTGGTCTGTACCTTTCTCTATCTTACTGGCTGTACCACTAGGGTTGTTCGGTGCAATTTTAGCACTGATCTTCTTACCAAAACTGGATAATAATATTTATGCCCAGGTTGGTTTGATTACCCTGATTGGTCTTTCTGCAAAGAATGCGATTCTGATTGTAGAGTTTGCGAAAGAACGGGTAGATTGGGGTATGGGATTAATTCCTTCTACGATTGAAGCAGTTAAACTGAGGTTAAGACCAATTATCATGACTTCGTTAGCCTTTATTTTAGGGGTAATTCCACTGATCATTTCACATGGTGCGGGTGCAGTGTCCAGGATGACTATCGGCTGGACTGTAGCTGCGGGTATGCTTTCTGCTACTATTCTTGCTTTGTTTATTGTTCCGGTACTCTATGTACTGATCACTAAGCTGGCTTATGGTAAGAAAAAATTAGCTGAACTAGAGGCAAATTACAAACCTGAAGATCACGCGGATACTTTACACGCGGATTAATATAAGCTTACCAAAGCAATATAAATAATATTATAATAAGGGCCTTTATCATCAAATGATAAAGGCCCTTATTTTTGCATATTGGTGTGTTAAAAATATCATTTTATTTACAAAAGTATGATGGTTATACTCCTTTGAGTGCTAGCTTTAGCAGGTCTTAACCGCCCCATTTGTAGCCTGGCCTTGGTTTTTTGACCAATTTTCCGTACCTTTGCGTTGTTTTTAATTTAAACCTCGCTATTCGCACGCCATCTGCGCGTCAGCTCTTTTATAGAATATAGCACAATATCTGTTTAAATGCCTTGGGGAAATACTCCCCGATCTTCCAATTACTAATGTTTTATTTAAAGCATTTTATCGCCTGCGGCAATTTAGTCAGCATGTGAAAATTTTATTATGATAAAAAAGCTATATATTATTAGCTGTTTAACGCTATTTATTATTTTTCCACAGTTACTGTTCGCCCAAGACTCCACACAAACAAAAAAGGATACGATCCCAATCCGTCTGAGCCCGGATAAACCCACATTAAAAATAGGGGGTGCATTAAGGTTCAACTACAACCTTTCTACCTGGAAAAAAGAACAAGTTACCAGAGGCGGAGATTTCGGACTGGATATGTTCAGGATCAATGCAGATGCCGCCTATAAAAAGCTCGATTTTCATGCAGAATATCGTTTCTACTCCAAGTCCTTTGGTGGAAGTTTCCTGAAAGATGGATATGTAACGTACAATTTTAACGACAGTACAAATTTGCAGGCAGGACTTGTTCAAAATCCTTTCGGTAACACTACGTACAATTCACACAACTGGTTCTTTAACCTTCCCTATTATGTAGGTTTTGAAGATAAGTTTTCTATGGGTTTTAAATTCCATCAACAACGGAAACGCTGGAGCTATGATGTCGCATTTTTCAAAAATGCAATGGAGCTGGACTTTGGAGACAAGACCGAAATTGATCCTTCCAGATACTCTTATGATGTAGCGGGCAGGAATAAAGAAGTTAACCAGGGTAATATCAAAACAGAGTATATGCTGTCTGACCACAGTAAAATTGGTGTTTCAGGAATGATCGGCGGGGTTTATAATATTCCAACGGGCAGAATGGGGGCCAGATGGGCTGGTGCAGTACATACGGATCTTAATTTTGGCAAACTGAACGTCAAGCTTCAATCGATGTATTATCAATACAACCTGGCAGATTCTTCTGCATATAAAGGGGTAGTAGAATTGGGTGCCTATGGTGCGAGTTACGAAGTCGCCCAGCGCGCATTTTTACATACTGCTTCTTTGGCTTATACACAACCTGTAAACCTGGGGCCTGTTACATCGCTTACTTTCTATGAGAATTATTCTTATATGGATAAGCCGCAGCATGGTTATACGGATACGCAAATGAATGTTGCAGGATGTATGGTTAGTGCAGGTAACCTGGTGACCTATATCGATTGGGCTGCAGGAAAAAATCAGCCATGGTTAGGACCTGAATGGCAAAATGGTTTATCCTCAGGTAATCCTGACTCTCAATGGCATAGCCGGTTTAATATAAATTTTGGCTATTACTTTTAACTATCACACACACAAATGAATATGTCTAAACTTAAAATAGAAGACCTTACCCTAATTTTTGGAAAAGAAAAGGATAGGGCGCTTTCCCTGCTACAAAAGGGAAAGAGTAAAGCAGAGATCCTGAAAGAAACTGGCTGTACGGTGGCCGTTAAGAATGCAAGCTTTAATATTGAAAAAGGGGAGTTTTTTGTCATTATGGGTTTATCCGGAAGTGGTAAATCAAGTTTATTGAGATGCCTGAACAGGTTAATTGAACCTACTTCTGGAAATGTAATCCTAAATGAAGTAAATATCACCAGTTTAGGGGATGATGAATTACAGCAGGTAAGACGTAAAGAACTGGCTATGGTGTTTCAGAATTTCGGATTGCTGCCACATCGGTCAGTATTAGAAAATGTAGCGTTTGGCCTGGAACTGCAAAATGTTCCTGTAGAAGAAAGAGAGAAAAAAGCCAGGGAAGTGATTGATTTGGTGAGCCTGCAAGGTTACGAAGATCAGCATACGGCATCACTTTCCGGAGGGATGCAGCAACGGGTTGGGCTGGCAAGAGCGCTGGCAAATGACCCTGAAATCTTATTAATGGATGAAGCTTTTTCTGCATTAGACCCATTGATCCGTACCCAGATGCAGGATGAATTGATTGAGCTGCAAGAGAAAATGCAGAAGACCATTGTTTTTATTACGCATGATCTGGATGAGGCTATCCGCCTTGGTGACCGGATTGCAATTATGAAAGATGGAGAAATCATACAAATTGGTACACCAGAAGATATTCTAACTAACCCTGCTACAGATTATGTTTCTTCTTTTGTAGAAAAAGTAGACCGTAAATCTATCATTACGGCTGCAAGCTTAATGTTTGAAAAGCCTACGGTAGCCATTTTCAAAAAGGATGGGGTAGAAGGTACTTTGCGTAAGATGCGTACTTCAGGATTGATCTCTTTACCAGCAGTTTCTACAGATAAGCATTTCCTTGGATTTGTTTATTTAAAAGATATTCTTGAAATCAAAGCGCAGGGGCACCATACTATTGAAAAAGCAATTATTAAGGATGTGCCAGTAGCTTATCCTGAAACTACAGTAGAGCAGATGCTGCCTTTTATTGCAGAAAATGGAAGGGCTGTTCCTATTGTAGATGTAGTGACTAATAAATTATTGGGTATTGTTGCTCAAACTTCATTATTGATTGAAACTACGGGTGCTTCATGGGAGAATGTGACAGGAAATACGATTGATAACCTTCAAAAAGAAATAATATAATGATACATATAGGACCGTATATAGAAAAATTTATAAACTGGTTGACGCTTAATTTCGGAACCTTTTTTAACGTAATAAAAATTGTAGTAGAAAGTGTAGTCAATTCGGTGGAGTGGGTATTTATGTTCCCTCCATTTTATGTGATTATTGCCCTGATTGCTTTTCTAGCCTGGAAAAGAACCGGATGGGGAGTTACCTTGCTTACTTTATTTGGGATGACCCTGATCTGGGGAATGGGCTATTGGGCACAAACGATGGCTACTTTAGCGCTGATTCTTTCTGCTGCTTTTATCGCCCTTTTAATGGGTATCCCACTGGGGATCTGGGCGGCTAAGAAACCAATGGCTGGTAAAGTGATGCGCCCGATTCTTGATTTGATGCAAACTATGCCGGCTTTTGTTTACCTGATTCCTGCAGTGTTGTTTTTTGGCCTTGGAAAAGTGCCGGGTGCTTTTGCTACCGTGATTTTTGCTATGCCGCCTGCAGTTCGTTTAACTACGCTTGGGATTAGCCAGGTGCCAAAAGCTATTGTAGAGGCTACGCGTTCATTTGGTGCTACACCAAGACAATTACTTTTTAAAGTAGAACTGCCTTTGGCTTTGCCTACCATTTTGGCTGGTGTGAACCAGACGATCATGATGGCGCTTTCTATGGTCGTAATTTCTGCAATGATTGCAGCTGGTGGATTAGGTGAGGTTGTACTTAAAGGAATTACGCAATTGAAAATAGGCGTAGGCTTTGAAGGTGGGATTGCAGTTGTGATCCTTGCTATTATCTTAGACCGGATTACGCAGTCGTTTGGTACGGGTAAAAAAATGAATGCATAACAGAATAATAAATACTTAAATAAAATACAATGAAAAAAATAATTAGCAGCATATTTATCGCTATAACTGTATGTATGATTTATTCATGCGGAAGTACTGGAACGAACTCAAAAAATGTAACTATTGCTTATGTGAATTGGGCTGAAGGAGTAGCAATGACTCAATTGTCAAAAGTGTTACTGGAAAAGGAAGGTTATACTGTAGAATTGAAGAACGCTGATGTGGCTCCTGTTTTTGCAGCTGTTGCGGGTGGTGATGCAGATGTTTTTCTGGATACCTGGATGCCTGTTACGCATAAAGAATATATGGAGAAATTTGGAGACCGTTTAGAAGTACTGGGTACTAATTTTGATAATGCAAGGATCGGATTTGTTGTTCCTGATTATGTGAAGGTCAATAGTATTGAAGAATTGAATGCGAATGCAGCACTTTTTGATGGTAAGATCATTGGTATTGATGCTGGTGCCGGGGTAATGAGCAAAGCGGAAACTGCAATTAAGGATTACAACTTAAAGCTGGAACTGCAATCTGCAAGTGAAGCAGCAATGTTAGCGACTTTAAAGAAAAGTATTGATGCCAAACAACCGGTAGTGGTTACAGGATGGGCACCTCATTATATGTTTAGCAATTTTAAACTGAAATTCTTAAATGATCCTAAGAAAGTTTTTGGCGATGTAGAAACGATCCAGACGGTTGCGAACAAGAAATTTGTTACTGCAAATCCAGAAGTAGCTGAGTTTTTCAGAAATTTCCAATTGGATGATGTACAGCTGGGATCGTTGATGGCTGCTTTAGCGGATTCAGATAACGAAAAGGTAGCGGTGGTAAAATGGATTTCAGAAAATGAAGAGTTTTCAGCAAAACTGAGTTCATTCCTTCAATCGGATAAAAAATAATTAACGTTGGTTAATTTACTAAAATGCCCCTGTAATTTTTGAATTGCAGGGGCATTTTTGTTATGATAGGTAAAATGATTTGTAGTTAAAGGCGGGGTTATTCGTAGTTGAAACTTCCTTTTTCGCTATTGATCGTTACTTGTTTTTTATCAGCACTTTCTACTCTTCCAATAATTTGTGCATCGATGTTAAAGCTTTTTGAAATTGCAATGATATCTTGTGCAATTTCCTGAGGCACATATAGTTCCATTCTGTGGCCCATGTTAAATACTTTATACATTTCCTGCCATGCAGTACCAGATTGCTCTTGTATCAGTTCAAATAAAGGCGGTACAGGGAATAAGTTGTCTTTAATTACGTGGATATTATCATTGATAAAATGCAATACTTTAGTTTGTGCGCCGCCGCTGCAATGTACCAGTCCATGGATCTGTGTGCGGTGTTTTTCTAATACTTTTTTGATTACCGGGGCATAAGTACGGGTAGGGGAAAGTACCAGTTTACCAATGGTCATTTCTGTATTTTCATCAATCTGAATAGTGTCTGTCAGTTTTTTGCCACCAGAAAATACAAGGTCAAATGGAACGGCCGGATCAAAACTTTCCGGGTAATTGTTAGCTACAGATTTGTCAAATACATCATGACGGGCAGAGGTTAAACCGTTAGAACCCATACCACCATTGTATTCTTTTTCATAGGTGGCTTGTCCTGAAGAGGATAAACCTACAATTACATCGCCTGGCTGGATGGTGTGGTTACTGATTACCTCATCGCGCCTGATGCGGCAAGTGACTGTAGAGTCTACAATAATAGTACGCACTAAATCGCCAACGTCTGCAGTTTCTCCGCCAGTAGAATAGATTGAAATACCCATTTCTCTTAATTCGGCCAGGATTTCTTCTGTTCCGTTAATAATGGCTGCAATTACTTCTCCTGTGATCAGGTTTTTATTGCGCCCAATAGTAGAAGATAATAAAATATGGTCTGTAGCGCCAACGCAAATTAAATCATCAAGGTTCATAATGATCGCATCTTGTGCAATGCCTTTCCATACAGAAATATCACCGGTTTCTTTCCAGTAAACGTAGGCTAAAGAAGATTTTGTGCCTGCGCCATCTGCATGCATGATATTACAAAAGGCTTCATCATTTCCCAGGATATCTGGAATGATCTTACAGAAAGCCTGTGGGAAAACGCCTTTATCTATATTTTTGATGGCTTGGTGCACATCTTCTTTCGAGGCAGAAACGCCACGTTGGTTGTACCTGTTATCACTCATATTGCTGCAAAGATAGGGAAACACCCGAATGTAGACGATTCGCGTGTAAAAAAAATAACCTCTGCTTTTTAAGGGCAGAGGTTATACCTGTTAATAGTTATAATTCTATTTTAAAAATAATAATTCTCTGAATTTTGGTAAAGGCCAAACGTTATCATCCACGATTTGCTCTAGTTTATCTGCATGGTAACGGATGGTGTCAAACTGAGCTTTAACTTTCTCATCGTATGAGATTGCTTTTTCCCTGTGATCTTCTACATTGTTAGCTACTTTACGTTCTGCTAACATAGAATCAACACTTTTCTTCATCACTGATAAATGCTCAGAGATCTGCGTAACGATCGCTAATGGAATTTCCAATACATCTTTGCCTAGTCCTACTTCTTTAAGGCTTTTTAGGTTTTCTAATAAAGTGTTCTGGTAATCGATTACCGCTGGAATGATCATCGTGTTCGCTACCTCGCCAATTACCCTGGCTTCGATCTGAAGTTTTTTGTAATAGCTTTCTAACAAAATCTCATGACGTGCATATAATTCACGTTTAGAGAAGATGTTGTTTTTTTCAAATAAATCTAATGATTTCTCTGAAACGTAAGCATCGATAGCAACTGGTGTAGTTTTTACATTGGCTAAGCCACGTCTAGCTGCTTCATCTTCCCACTCCTGGCTGTAACCATTTCCTTCAAAACGGATGTCTTTAGATTCTTTGATGTATTTTTTGATCACGGTTAAAAGAGCGATGTCTTTTTTCTCACCTTTTTTGATCAGTTTATCTACGTCAACTTTGAATTTAACCAGCTGATCTGCCATGATTGTATTTAAAACAGTCATTGGGGCAGAAGAATTTGCCGATGATCCTACCGCACGTAATTCAAATTTATTACCAGTAAAGGCAAATGGTGAAGTACGGTTACGGTCTGTGTTATCTAACAGGATTTGTGGGATCTTAGGGATACCTAACCACAATGCATTGTCTTCTTTGATTTTTTTGCTGATCCGTGAGTGCTCGATTTCATCAAGTACTTCGTTTAATTGCTCTCCTAAAAAGATAGAAATAATTGCTGGCGGCGCTTCGTTTGCACCTAAACGGTGATCGTTGCTTACTGAAGCAATACTTGCTCTTAAAAGATCTGCATGCTCATGTACTGCTTTAATTGTGTTGACAAAGAAAGCAAGGAACATCAGGTTGTTTTTAGGTGTTTTTCCTGGCGCTAATAAGTTTTTACCAGTATTGGTGATCAGTGACCAGTTGTTGTGTTTACCTGATCCATTGATGCCTGCATATGGTTTCTCATGTAATAACACTTTGAAATGATGTCTGCGGGCAACTTTTTCCATTACATCCATTAACAATTGATTGTGGTCAATGGCTAAGTTTATTTCTTCATAAATAGGTGCGCATTCAAATTGTAAAGGTGCGACCTCGTTATGACGTGTTTTTAATGGAATGCCTAATTTTAAAGCTTCGTTTTCAAAATCTACCATGAAGGTGAATACACGCTCAGGAATAGATCCAAAATAATGATCGTCTAATTGCTGTCCTTTAGCAGACATGTGTCCAAATAAAGTACGGCCTGTTAACATTAAGTCAGGACGTGCATTGTATAAGGCAAGGTCTACCAGGAAATATTCTTGTTCAATACCTAATGAGGCAGTAACTTTATTTATTCCTTTATCAAAATATTGACAAACATCTACTGCAGCTTTATCTAGTGCATTTAATGCTTTTAATAAGGGTGCTTTGTAATCTAATGCTTCACCTGTGTAAGCGACAAATACAGTAGGGATACATAGTGTTTTTCCAGCCGGGCTTTCCATAATAAATGCTGGAGAAGATGGGTCCCATGCGGTGTAACCTCTGGCTTCAAAAGTATTTCTGATACCGCCGTTAGGGAAACTTGATGCATCTGGTTCTTGTTGTACTAATGCACTACCTGCAAATTTCTCAATCGCACCGTCATTACTAGGTTCAAAGAAAGAATCATGTTTCTCTGCTGTAGAGCCTGTAAGTGGTTGAAACCAGTGTGTATAATGCGTCGCACCTTTAGACATTGCCCAGTGTTTCATCGCTGTGGCAATTTGGTTAGCATCATCCTGGTTGATCAATTCACCCTGGTCAATTGCCGAGATCAATTTTTCGTAAACTTCTTTTGATAAGAAATCTTTCATTTTTTTCTTATCAAACACATTTGAACCAAAAAACTCAGAAATTTTTGTCGATGGTGACTTAACTTCTGGTGAAACTCTGGTTTGTGCTTCCTTTAGTGCGATAGTCCTTAAGCTTTTCATTAGTTTCTCTAAAATTTCATCAAAAATAGAATATTTATTATAAAGTATTCAATAATATAGTGTAAAAAATAAAACTTGATAATAATTATTTTGTGTTTTTTCGCGGATTTGTATTTGTTGATAATTTTATGATTAGGCTTTTGGAAGAGGTTGTGACTGTTAGATGCGTATGGGGTAGAATTAGATGATTTATTAATTGCAGGTCCGGCGCTTTTTTTAACTTTGCTCTTCCTAAAATGGGGTTACCGAATCTAAAAATCAATCCATGTTAAATAAAATTCATCACGTCGCTATAATCTGTTCGGATTATGAATTGAGCAAGAATTTCTATGTAAATATATTGGGGTTAAAAGTTGTACAGGAAGTATACCGGGCCGAAAGAAAATCTTATAAACTAGATCTTTCTGTAGGGGGAGTGTACCAGATAGAGCTCTTTTCTTTTGAAAACCCTCCTGTAAGGCCATCCAGGCCAGAGTCGGTTGGTTTGCGCCATCTCGCATTTGAAGTTGATGATGTGGCTGCAGTAGCTGCTCAGCTAAATAGCAAAGGAGTGGAAACTGAAGCAGTTAGAATTGATGAACATACCGGGAAACAGTTTACGTTTTTCAGTGATCCAGATGGACTTCCTCTAGAGTTGTATCAATATTAAAGGATGGGGAATATTTTTAAGTTTAAGCAATTTGAGATAGACCAGGCAGGCTGTGCCATGAAAATTAATACGGATGGCGTTCTTTTGGGCGCCATTGCTGTGCATGATCAGCCTGTTTCTATTTTAGATATTGGAACAGGAACGGGTGTAATCGCGCTGATGCTGGCGCAGCGTTATCCAAATGCTCATGTAGATGCAGTAGAGATTGATTCTTCTGCAGCAGTTGCTGCACAGAAAAATTATGCTAATTTTCCTTTCCCCCTGGAAGGTGCTGTTTTTGAAACTTCTTTTGAGGCCTTCCTGCCACCATTAAAATATGACCTGATTATTTCTAATCCGCCTTATTTTATAAATGATCTGAAGAATCCGGAAAAACGCAAAGAAATTGCCCGTCATGCTGATGAAGATTTTTTTGAACTGCTATTGAAAAAAGCTGCCAGGATGTTAACAAAGAAAGGTCTGATATGGATGATCCTGCCTGTAAAGCAAGCAGAGAAAGTGGTTGTAAATGCGGTATTGCAGAAATTATTTCCTGTAAAGATCATTGATGTTTGTTCTGATCAAACTAAAGAACCTTTTAGACAGATCATCTGTTTAGGCTTTGAACACAGCCGGGTCATAAATGAACAGATCTATATTTATGAAACGCAAGGTGTTTATACGGCTCAGTATAAAGAATTACTTAAGGATTTTTTCCTTGCATTTTAATTTAATTAAAAACTTGTTATGAAAAAGATAGGGCTAATATCAGACACTCATGGCTATTTGGATGATGCAGTATTTAAACATTTTGAAGACTGTGATGAGATTTGGCATGCAGGTGACTTTGGTGCAGACGTAGCGGATAAGTTAGCCGGTTTTAAGCCTTTAAAAGGTGTGTATGGCAATATAGATGATCAATTAATCCGTGCTGAATTTCCAGAACACTTGCGTTTTGACTGTGAAAAGGTAGATGTCTGGATGACACATATAGGTGGTTACCCAGGTAGATATGCTGCAAATATAAAAAGTGAAATATACACTAACCCTCCTAAATTGTTTATTACCGGACACTCTCATATCTTAAAAGTTATGTTTGATCCAAAGATCAATTGTTTGCATATAAATCCGGGTGCAGCAGGAAAATCAGGCTGGCATAAAATAAAAACTTTAATCCGCTTTGTAATTACGGAAGAAAAAATACATAACTTAGAAGTTATTGAAATGGGTAATAGATAACGTAAAAAATACACTAAGTACATATGTCAGGATTAACAACATTAGGTCAGTTCATTATTGAGAAACAGGCTGATTTCTCTTATGCTAAAGGCGAACTTTCCCGTTTACTAAGGGATATCGGGATTGCGGCAAAAATTGTGAACAGGGAAGTAAATAAAGCAGGGCTGGTAGATATTCTGGGGGATGCCGGTACGGTAAACATACAGGGAGAAGGACAAAAGAAGCTCGATATATTTGCCAATACGCAATTTATCTCTGCGCTGACCAGCGGGGGAGAATGTTGTATCGTGGCTACCGAAGAGGAAGATGAGTTTGTGCCTATTGATTCTCCGGTGTCTAAAAATGCTAAATATATTGTCTGTATAGATCCTTTAGACGGCTCTTCTAATATTGATGTGAATGTTGCTGTAGGTACCATTTTTTCTATTTACCGCAGAAAATCAACAGAAGGTATGGCTACCCTGGAAGATGTATTACAGAAAGGAACAGAGCAGGTGGCAGCGGGTTATGTGATTTACGGTTCTTCTACGATGCTGGTATATACTACTGGAAAAGGTGTGAACGGCTTTACACTTGATCCATCAATCGGAGAATTTTGCTTATCACATCCGGATATGAAAATGCCAGCTGATGGAAGTATCTATTCGATCAATGAAGGAAATTATGTTCATTTCCCAATGGGCGTGAAAAAGTATATTAAATATGCGCAGGTTCATGATGCCAGTACAAACAGACCCTATACTTCCAGATATATTGGTTCTATGGTGGCAGATATACACCGGAACTTGATTAAAGGAGGGATTTATATTTATCCAACTACGGCAAGTTCTCCTAATGGAAAGCTGAGATTGTTATATGAATGTAATCCAATGGCTTTTATTGTGGAGCAGGCAGGGGGAATAGCTTCTGATGGTTTTAGAAGGATTTTAGATATCCAGCCTGTAGAACTTCACCAAAGGTCTTCTATATTTATCGGCTCTGAAAAGATGGTGAATATGGCAGAAGAAATGATGTTAAAATATGCGGTTGCGGAAGATGACAGTGTAAAAGATAACGTGGCAGCACTGGATCTATAATTTAATTAAATAAGCCTGATTGAATAGAGGTGGCTTATAAGCCCCTCTACAATAAGGTTGGCTTGTTTTTTTCTGCTTCAAACTCGGTGTCTATAGCTAAATCAGCTTTTTGTTTGGAAGCAGCTACAGCGAGTACATCACAGCGTTCATTTTCAGGATGGCTATTGTGGCCTTTGATCCATACAAATTTTACTTCGTGTAGTTTGTAAACCGCCAGGAACCGGATCCACAGATCTTTATTTTTCTTGTCTTTGAAGCCTTTTTTTACCCAGCCAAATACCCATTTCTTTTCTACAGAATCGACTACGTATTTTGAATCTGAATAAACAGTGACTTGCTGACCTGGTTTTTTTATGGAGTGTAAACCCTCTATAACGGCCAGAAGTTCCATCCTGTTATTGGTGGTTAACCGGAAACCACCGCTTAATTCTTTATAGTGGCTACCTGAGCGTAGTATTACCCCGTAACCTCCAGGACCTGGATTTCCGCTTGCTGCGCCGTCGGTATAGATCTCAATCATAAGCTTTTAACAAAAAATGTTTGTGTTCCCTTTTTTTTAAAATAGCCGTAAAACAGAAAAGCAGCTCCAGGGAGCTGCTTTCATTACATGGGTGGAATATGGGGCTCGAACCCACGACCCTCGGTACCACAAACCGATGCTCTAACCAACTGAGCTAAAACCACCATGTTTTTCAGTCTGACAAAAGTACGACTTTAAAGGATTTAATCAAATATTTTTGAAGCAGATTTTCAATTATTTTTTAAGCAATTCATAGACAGGGAATTGTATTTGAAAAAAAATGAAAATTTTTTTAAAAAAACTGTTTAATGTGCTAAAACGCTAAAATAGCCTCTTTAATGTAATGGCTCAACAAAAAATAGTTAATTTATGTTAAATGTTTAAGTTTATGACAAAAAAAGAATGTTCAAACTTTCTTTATATTGGAAAAGAATATTACATTTGGACTTACCCTTTTCAAGGGTATGTTTTTCATAGGTAGATGTAGGGCCGAAGATTTATCTTCGGCCCTTTTTTGTTCAGACAGGTTCTGTATCTTTATCCCCGCTATGAAGAAGAAGAAAATCATTGTTGCAGTTACCGGGGCCAGCGGTTCTGTTTATGCCAAACTTTTACTGGATAATCTCCTGAAACTGTCTTCTCAAATTGAAAGAGTAGGGGTGGTGATGTCTGATAACGCCAAAGAGGTGTGGCGTTTTGAACTGGGAAATAGTGATTATGATCAGTATAGTTTCGACTTTTATCAGAAAATGGATTTTAACGCACCTTTTGCTTCTGGTTCTGCAAAGTTTGATACGATGATTATTATTCCATGTTCTATGGGAACACTGGGCAGAATTGCGCATGGTATCTCTAATGATCTAATTTCCAGGGCAGCAGATGTGATCTTAAAAGAACGCAGAAAGCTGATTGCTGTGGTACGGGATACCCCCTTTAGCCTGATCCATATTAATAACATGAAAACGGTAACGGAAGCGGGTGGCATCATTTGTCCGGCTAACCCTTCTTTTTATAATTTACCCAAAACAATAGAAGAGGTAGCGCAAACTGTAGTGAGCCGGGTAATAGACCTGGCCGGACTGGAACAGGATAGTTTTCGCTGGAATGATCCTGATTCCTGAGAATTTGCCATAGGGCGATGAGAATTTGACAATGGACATATAGTTTGTCTTCTATAAGCTCATCTAAAAAGTTATCTTTGCAGATCAAATGAATTTGTCTGGTTTACCGCTATCTGATTGCTTGCAGGTACTTAACAGCTTCATAACAACACATATCAATGAAGAAAGTAGCGTTTTATACCTTAGGTTGCAAGTTGAATTTTTCTGAAACTTCTACTATAGGCCGTCTTTTTACTGATGCAGGTTATGCTGTAGTAGATTTTACTGATGGGGCAGATGTATATGTCATCAATACCTGTTCTGTAACTGAACATGCGGATAAAAAATGCCGTAAGGTGGTAAAAGAAGCTTTAAAATATTCTCCTCATGCCTATGTGACTATTGTAGGTTGTTATGCGCAGTTGAAGCCAGTTGAAATTGCGGAGATTGAAGGCGTTGATATGGTGCTGGGAGCTGCAGAAAAATTCAGGATCGTAGAGTTTATTTCAGATTTGACTAAACAGCCTAAAGCAATTATCCATCAGCAGGATATTGAAAAGGTGAACCATAACTTTATAGCAGCCTATTCTATTGGTGACCGCACCCGTGCTTTTCTGAAGGTGCAGGATGGCTGTGATTATCCTTGTACCTATTGTACTATTCCCCTGGCAAGAGGTGGCAGCAGGAGTGATACGATTGAAAATGTAGTAAACAGGGCAATGCAAATTGCTGAGAGCGGCGTTAAAGAAATTGTGCTTACCGGTGTTAACCTGGGTGATTTTGGTATCAGGGATGGTCAGCGGGAAGATAAATTCTTTGACCTGGTAAAGGCCCTTGATGAAGTAGAAGGAATTGAAAGAATCCGGATTTCATCAATTGAACCTAATTTACTGAGCAATGAGATTATCAGCTTTGTAGCGACTTCAAAAAGATTTGTCCCCCATTTTCATATTCCTTTACAATCGGGCTCAGATAAGATCCTTGGCTTAATGAAAAGACGTTACAGAAGGGATCTGTATACAGAAAGGGTAGCGACCATAAAAGCACTGATCCCGGATTGCTGTATTGGGGTAGATGTGATTGTGGGTTTCCCCGGAGAAACTAAAGAAGATTTCTTAGATACTTACCAATTCTTAAATGAACTGGATATTTCTTATCTCCACGTATTTACGTATTCTGAACGTGACCAGACGGAGGCGGCAGCTATGGGCGGTGTAGTAACTGGCAGTGAACGTGCAGATAGAAGTAAGATGCTCCATATTTTATCGGATAAAAAACGAAGGGCTTTCTATCAGTCACAAATTGGTACTGTTGCTGAGGTTTTATTTGAAGATGACCAGAAAAATGGTTTTATGCATGGCTTTACCCGGAATTATGTGAAAGTTAAAGCAAAGTATGATCCGGTAATGGTCAATGAAATTAAAACTGTAACCCTGGTAGAGCTTACTGCTGATGGTGAGGTTGAAGTTATGGAAACTCAGCAAGTTTTAACACATTAATACTATATTCGCGTAAAATATTACGTGTATGTTCCCTACTATTTCCCATTTTATAGAGTATGCTTTTGGTATACAAATACCGCTGCCTATTAATACTTTCGGCTTATTGGTGGCCTTTGCTTTTATTGCTGGTTACTGGGCTTTTACCCAGGAACTAAAAAGAAAAGAAGCACTAGGCTTGCTACATCCGCAAAAAAGGATCATGACAGTAGGAAAGCCAGCTTCTGCAGCAGAATTGTCTTATAGCGGGATCTTAGGATTTTTATTTGGCTATAAACTGGTATATGCCTTTTTAAACTACAGCTTATTTGTTTATGATGCCCAAACGGTATTACTTTCTCTTAAAGGTAATATTTTTGGTGGTTTACTGTTTGGTGGACTGTTTGCTTATTGGGATTATAAAGAAAGGAGTAAAGCTGCATTACCTAAGCCTAAAACGGTAGAGGTGATTGAACATCCTTACGAGCTCATGGGAAATATGATCGTATGGGCTGCGGTATGGGGATTTCTTGGCGCAAAGATATTTGATAATTTAGAACACTGGGATAGTTTTATTAAAGATCCTATCGGAGGCTTATTGTCATTTAGCGGACTTACATTTTATGGTGGATTAATCTGTGGCGGTGCTGCTGTACTTTATATCGCTAAAAAAAATGGGATTAAACCATTGCATATGCTGGATGTGGGTGGCCCTGGGATGATGCTTGCTTATAGCGTAGGCAGAATCGGCTGTCAGTTGTCAGGAGATGGTGACTGGGGGATCGTAAACCTTCATCCAAAACCATTTACCTGGTTGCCAGACTGGCTTTGGGCTTTTGATTATCCAAATAATGTGGCTATGGCAGGTGAGCCAATTGCTGGCTGCGCGGGCCGCTTTTGCAATGTTTTGCCCTCGCCGGTTTATCCTACCCCGATGTATGAAGTAATCGTTTGCTTTATCCTGTTCCTGATCTTATGGCGCCTCCGTCATCAGATTAAACTTCCGGGCATGATGTTCGGAATATATTTAATGATGAACGGGGTAGAACGCTTTTTTATTGAGCTTATCCGTGTTAACACAAAGTATCATGTTGCTGGGATTTCTTTTACGCAGGCAGAACTGATCTCTTCTTTGTTATTTATTTGTGGCTTGCTCCTTGTAGTCTATTCTATAAGAAACAAAGAAAAATTACGGAACTACTAAATTTTAAGATTTGAATTACGAATTATTAAGTACACAAGTCATTGCAATTACGCGGCTGACAGGCAATTTTATTAGAAAAGAATCCATGAATTTCAATGCATCGGCTATTGAACTGAAAGGATTAAATGACCTGGTATCCTATGTGGATAAAACTGCGGAAGAGCAATTGGTAAATAACTTATCTAAATTAATACCTGGTGCAGGGTTTACTACGGAAGAAGATACGGTAAATACACAGGGTAAAACATATAACTGGATCATTGACCCGCTTGATGGAACTACAAATTTCATTCATGGCTTACCTACCTATTCTATTAGTATTGCTTTGTATGAAGAGGATAAGCCTGTTTTGGGCGTGGTTTATGAAATCAACAGGGGAGAGATGTTCCATAGCTATAAAGATGCACCTGCTTTTTTAAATAATGAGCCTATCCGGGTATCGCAAAGAAATAAGCTTGCAGATTCATTGCTGGCTACTGGTTTTCCTTATTACCAGTTTGATAAACAACCTCAATATATGCAGCTGCTTTCAGAATTGATGCAGAAAACGCATGGGCTAAGAAGAATAGGGTCTGCGGCTGTAGATTTAGCTTATGTAGCTTGTGGCAGGTTTGATGCTTTTTTTGAGTATAACCTTAATTCTTATGATGTAGCTGCTGGTGCTTATCTGGTGCAGCAGGCAGGTGGAAAAGTGATGAACTTTAGTGGTGGCGATGAGTTTATTAATCAGCGGGAGATGCTGGCTACAAACGGATTAGTAGATCAGGAAATCCTGGAAGCTATCCAGCGTCATTTTAATAGTTAATTTGAATAGGAATTAACCGGGAAATCCGGCCTGTTTCCTAATTGAAGCTGAACAGCTGAGAATTGAATATTTAAAAATGCTTATGTGGGGGTAACAGTATAAATAACAAAAAGGAGAGTGATCATGATTTATGATACACTCTCCTTTTTTTTTGTAGAGGTCTTTATAATGCGTTTGACACTACTTCTTTTACTTCTGGAACCATACGTTGTAATAAGTTCTGGATACCAGATTTTAAAGTAATGGTAGAAGATGGGCAACCGCTGCATGAACCGCGAAGCTCTACAGTAACTACACCTTCTTCAAAAGATTTATAACTAATCGCACCGCCATCCTGTTCTACGGCCGGGCGTACGTAGTCATGTAAGATCTGCTGGATCTTAATTTCAAGATCGCTTCCTTCAAAGTCTGGTGTTTCTTCTGAAGTTGCTTCTTTGATTTTATATTCTGATTCTACTGCTCCTTTAACAAATTCTTTTAAAATAGGCTCGATATCCGGCCATTCTGCATCTTCAGTTTTAGTTACCGTAACGAAATTACTTGCAAAAAATACCCCGCTTACAAAATTAAACTTAAATAATTCTTTTGCAAAAGGAGAGTGTTCGGCACTTTCTTTTGTGGCGAAATCTTCACTGCCGTTTATCAGAAGCTTATTTACCATAAACTTCATTGTGGCAGGATTGGGAGTTTCTTCTGTATATACGTTAATCGTCATGGTCTCTTTTTTCTTACAAAAATAATTAATTCGTAATTCAAATTCAGATATCGATGTCTGTTTTAGGTCATTATATATTAAAAGACGCCTGTGTAGTTAAATGGCGTGATTTGTTTCAGCTCCTGTTTCAAATCTTCATTGATTTGAAGGCCATCAATAAAATCTGACATCGTCTGTGCAGTAATCTTTTGATTAGTTCTGGTTAAGTCTTTTAGTGCTTCGTATGGATTTGGATAAGCTTCTCTTCTTAATACAGTTTGTATGGCTTCGGCCACTACTGCCCAATTGTTTTCCAGATCAGCCGCAATGGCATCGTTGTTTAATAATAACTTATTTAAACCTTTTAAAGTAGAAGAAATAGAAATTATGGTGTGTGCCATCGGAACGCCTACATTTCTAAGTACCGTTGAATCAGTTAGATCTCTCTGTAAACGTGAAATCGGTAATTTAGCGGCAAAGAATTCAAATAAGGCATTTGCAATACCCGCATTTCCTTCTGCATTTTCAAAATCGATCGGGTTTACCTTATGCGGCATTGCCGATGATCCAACTTCACCTTCTTTAATTTTCTGTTTGAAATAGTTTTTAGAAATATAAGCCCAAATATCCCTGTCCAGGTCAATAATAATATTATTAATCCTTTTTAAGGCATCGCATTGTGCTGCAAACTGATCGTAATGCTCAATTTGAGTAGTGTGTTGTGCACGGGTTAATCCTAAGATCTGGTTTACAAAATTATTTGAAAAATCTACCCAGTTAATACCTGGATAAGCAATATGGTGGGCGTTAAAGTTTCCTGTTGCACCGCCAAATTTTGCACTGTTTGGAATGTTTTTAAGATTGTTTAATTGTATTTCTAATCTTTCAGCAAATACAATAAATTCTTTACCAAGCTTAGTTGGAGAAGCAGGCTGACCGTGTGTATGGGCCAATAATGGAATGTCTTTCCATTCTGCGGCTAAATCCTGTATCTTTTTAATTAGCTCAGCGATCTGAGGATAATAAACTTCCTCCAATGATAATTTAAAAGTATAAGGTATAGCGGTATTATTGATATCCTGAGAAGTAAGCCCAAAATGTATAAACTCTTTAAAGTCTTGCAAGCCTAAAGTGTCAAATTTTCTTTTTATAAAGTATTCAACTGCTTTCACATCATGGTTAGTTACCTTTTCTGTGTCTTTAACTTCTTGTGCATCCAGATCACTAAACTGCTCAAATATAGCCCGTAGGTTACTATAATTGTTTTTATCAAAAGAAGCGAGTCCTGCTAAGCCAGTTTCACATAAAGCGATGAAATATTCAATCTCAACGTAAACTCTGTATTTTATTAATGCAGATTCAGAAAAATACTGCGCCAGGTTTTGTGTGGTGTTTCTATAGCGGCCATCAACGGGTGAGATCGCTTGTAATGGAGATAAATTCATGAATCGGAATTATTTGCAAAATGCAAATGTACCGAAATATTAGGTACAAAAAAAAGGCTTTGAAAATATCCAAAGCCTTTTTTTGAAAGCTATAAAGCTTATTTTTTTACTGAATCAACAGTAGTAGTAGTTGCAGTTACAGTAGTATCTTTAACAGTTGAATCTTTAACTGTAGTATCAACATCAGTGATAACAGTAGAAGAGTCAGTCATTGAAGTATCAGTACCTTCAGCTTTTTTCTCTGAGTTACATGCTGCTACTGATAAAGAGATTGCTAAAGCTAAAAAGCCAAATTTGAATAAGTTTTTCATTTGAATTGTATTTTAAATAATTAATTAATTTTACAGATTAATACCGCAATCTTTAAAAGGTAACCCACCGATTTAAAAAAAGATTAAAGAATATTTTTTTTGTCTAATATTGGGTTACCATTCACGTATAAATGTATTAATTAGTGACTAACAAGTTAAGCAGTTCAGTTCCAACAGATAGAGAGGTAGTTTTAGGGATACTAAATAACTCAGAAGATGCCCTTAACAGACTGTACATCGGCTATTTTCCGATGGTTTTACAGTTTATATTGAATAATAATGGTGACGAAGATGATGCGAAAGACGTATATCAGGAGGCAATTATTATTTTATATAATAAAATTAAGAGCGGAGATTTTGAATTAAGCAGCAAATTAAAGACATATATATACTCGGTTTGCAGACGTATTTGGTTAAAGAGGCTTGCACAGGAAAGCAAGAAAACAAATAATGTTTCTGACTTTGAAGATATTGTCACTGTAGAGGTAGATTTAGAACAGCACGAAGAGAAAGATCTCCAGTTTGAAAAAATGGGATCAGCTTTATTAAACCTGGGAGAACCCTGTAAGACTATTATTCAGGATTTTTATATTAACAATCTCTCCATGCAGGATATTTGTGAGAAGTTTGGTTATACCAATACGGATAATGCCAAAACCCAGAAATATAAATGCTTGCAGAGATTAAAGAAATTATTTTTTCAATCTTAGTACGTCATGAGGAACGATATAGAGTTAGAGGGTATTATTGAAGATTATCTGCAGGGCAGGCTTACCGAAGCAGAGGTTGCTGCTTTTGAGCAATTGCGCACTAATGATCCTATAGTAGATCATAAAGTAGTTGCGCATAAAGTTTTTTTAGATTCGATGAAACAGTATGGCAATGTGCTTTCGCTTAAGGAGCAAATGAACAACGCACATGCGCAGATTGATGTCGGCACTCTTGCAGAAGAGTTTAGGCCACATCCATCTTTTATTGTGAATTTATGGAGAAAAAATAAATCTGCTGTAGCTGTTGCGGCTTCATTTTTATTGCTTACCATATTTTCTATCTATTCTATCCAGCATAATACTAAACAGAATGGTACATATGAGGTGATGAGAAGAGAGATCACCAGTATTAAAAATAATCAGAATAAATTGGTAAGAACGATTATTTCCAGTTCTAAAGCAGATAAAGGCCCCGTTAGATCGGCTAAGTTTGGAGGAACCGGATTTGCCCTGACAGCCAATGGTTATTTATGTACCAATTTGCATGTAGTAAAAGATGCAGATTCAATCTATGTGCAAAATAATAAGGGTGATCTGTTTAAAGCTATTGTTGCTTACCGGGATACACAATATGACCTGGCTATTCTTAAGATCATAGATAGCTCTTTTAGTCCGTTATCAAATGTTCCTTATAAATTAAAAAAAGGAGGATCTGAAATGGGCGAACGGGTTTATACTTTAGGTTATCCAAAAGATGATGTGGTTTATGGAGATGGATATTTAAGCTCTAAAACAGGACATTATAGTGATACTACGCAGTACCAGGTAGCGATTTCAATTAACCCTGGTAATAGTGGCGGACCGCTTTTAGATGATAATGGTAATCTTATTGGTGTAATTACTGCTAAAGAGAATCAAGCTGATGGGGCTACTTTTGCCATTAAAGCTAAATACATCATGGAAGCTTTAAAAGCTATCCCTGAAGATTCATTAGGAAGAAAAGTAGTTTTCTCTAAAAAGAACTCTTTGCAAGGCTTAAGCAGAACAAAACAAATTGAAAAAATTGGAAGCTATGTATATATGATTAAAGTATATAATTAGGCTGACATTTTAACTTAACATTTTGATATTTTTAGCATCCCCCTTTATTTTGTAGAGGGGGATTTTTTTATTTGATATATTTACACCGCCCAATAAGGGGAAAGATATGAGAAATAGTATACTGATAGAGATAAGTGATGTTTATATAAGTGATTTTGATAATAAACTTAAAGCGCCTGAATTTATTGAAAGCACGCCGGAAGGGGTTAGGATTTTATTCTACGATATTGACGCGTTAAAACAGTATCAGGACAGCCTTTTGTTAGCGGATGAACAGCTAGAAGAATTAGATCAGCCTGTAGGGGCAAAAGGAAAAATTAATAAAGCGCTAATTAATGCTTTGCAGGATAACCAGGTTGTTTTAGATTCTATTAAAGCTTATGCAAAGGCGTTATTCCAATTTGTATTTAAAAGAGAAGGACACCGTCAGGACAAATTGGTGATTTTGAATGATATGCTTACTGGTATGCAAGAAACTACAAATAGCTGGGAATTAGAAAATGCAGTTAGAGAATCAACTTATGAGCTGGGTGATTTAGTTTTAAATCATAATTTGACTTTTAATACTTATGCCCATAATGCAATAGATTACAATTTTGAGCAAATCAGAAACCGGTTGATCACTGAATTGCAAGTTCTAAAAACTGGTGTGATCGTTTAAAATAATATTTCTGAACAACATTTCAGGTAATTGGGTGTTATATATAAATCCATGTTACCTGTGGGAAACAGCTTCGACCCTATCATTCCAACGTGATGGGGTTTCTTTTTAAATTAAAATAAACATTTTTCCTTTTTCCCGGTTTTTTTACAAATATTGATTTCAAGAGTTTAGGATTTGACTGATTATGGAATTTGGAAAAGTATCTTTAGAAGAGGTAAAGTCAATTAATTTTCTACTGCCAGAGGATGGCTTACAGACCGGACAAATACTGGACGGTAAGGATGGAAAAGAAACTTCTGTTTTTGTAGGATGTGCCAAATGGGGCCTTCCAGAATGGGTAGATTTTCTCTATCCGGCTAAAACTAAGTCGGCCGACTTCCTTCAGGAATATGGTAAGCATTTTAATTCCATAGAACTAAATGCAGTCTACTATAAAACACCTACCGTAGAAACGGTTAGGAAATGGAAAAAACAAGCCTCAGGAAATGGAGCTAAAAAATTTCTCTTTTGCCCAAAATTTCCAGAATCTGTTAGTCATGTAAAGCGATTGAAAGGAGCAGATAAGGCAACTGATCAATTTTTAACCTCCATGGTAGAATTTGAAGACAACCTTGGCCCTTGTTTTTTGCAGATGAGTGACAGCTTTGGGCCAAACAGTTTAGTTGATCTTAAGGCTTTTTTACAATCTCTTCCACAAGATCTTGATGTTTTTGTTGAATTGCGTAATGAACAATGGTTTTCAGACCTCAGTATCCGTAAAAATGTTTTTGAATTATTGGCGCAATTGTCTAAAGGAGCTGTAATTACTGATGTAGCAGGCAGGCGTGATGTCATGCATATGGAAGTAACCATTCCTGAAGTATTTATCAGGTTTGTTGGCAATGGCGCGAAGCGCAGGGAAGATGATTATGCAAGAATTGACGAATGGGCAGAAAGACTTAAATTATGGCAGGAGAGGGGATTAAAAAAGGTTTACTTTTTTGTTCATCAGCATGATGAACGGGAAACTATCCGCTTAGCTATTCATGCAGTCAAAGCTTTTAATAAAACACTAGGCAGTCAAATTCCGGAAATACAACTGCAACCCACACTCTTTATTTGAGATAATTAAAAATATCTACTATATTGGTAGTGTTTATTTGATGCATGGCTTATCCCCATATTTGGGGATATGAATGGTTATTTCTAATTAGAAATAGTTGCTATGTTTGAAGAGATAACAGTTTATGCTTGGGACTGTTAAAATAATCAGGTTTTTAAATATAAAATTAAATAATATGAGTATCAGATTAGGAGATATTGCTCCAAATTTTAAGGCTAAAACTTCAATAGGAGATGTTGATTTTTATGAATTTCTTGGGGAGAGCTGGGGCGTGATTTTTTCACATCCGGCAGATTACACTCCGGTGTGTACCACAGAATTAGGACGTACGGCTTCTTTGAAATCAGAATTTGATAAAAGAGATGTAAAAGTAATTGCATTAAGTGTAGACAATGTAGATTCACATAAAGGCTGGATCAATGATATCAATGAAACACAAGATACTACTGTAGAATTTCCAATCATTGCCGATGAAGATAAAAAGATCGCTGATCTATATGATATGATCCATCCTAATGCTTCAGAAACTTTAACGGTAAGATCATTATTTATTATATCTCCTGATAAAAAGATCAAACTGATGTTAACCTACCCGGCTTCTACAGGACGTAATTTTACGGAGGTATTGCGCGTAATTGATTCTTTACAGCTAACTGCAAAATATAGTGTTGCTACACCTGCTGACTGGAAAGATGGCGATGATGTGGTGGTAATGAATAGCATTAAAACTGAAGATATTCCTGCAAAATTCCCTAAGGGACATAAGATTATTAAACCATATTTGAGAACTACGCCACAACCGAACAAATAATTTTTAAAACATATTGATTTTCTTTAAGTTTGATATATATTAGAACTTTAAAGAAATATTAATTTATAGATTAGAATATTATGAGTACCGGAAAAGTAAAGTGGTTTAATACACAAAAAGGATATGGTTTTATTGTCTACGAAGGCAATAAGGACATTTTTGTTCATTTCAAAGATGTTTTGGGTGGCATTGATAGCATTCAAGAGAATGATGATGTTGAATTTGAAGTTGCTGAAGGTAAAAAAGGTTTACAGGCAGTAAAAGTTAGAAAAGTTTAATATGGGCTTTAAACCCAAACAATAAAGGCTCCCGATAATAGGAGCCTTTATTGTTTAATAATGCTGTATGATGGTGGCTTTAATGATGATCTTACCTGCAGACTTGCTTTGTGTGAAAATCATAAATTTAAGATCATCTGGTTTTATTTTGTACTTCTCTACTAATAAAGCGGCTTTTTCGGGGTAATTTCTTACGATCACACTGCCGGTTCTGTCTTTTTCTTTTTTAATAGCTCCTGCAGATACCACTTGTTCTATCTTGAATATTCTGCCTGGAAATGAAGGATCAATTTCTGCAGCCGTGTAGAGCTGTGTTTGAGGATGAAATTTTTGCAGTTTAAAACGCTCTGCAATTAAATTAAATGCGCCACTCTTTAGCAAGGCGACATCTGGTTCATATAAATACTGCCCAGGTTCTAACGCCCCATTATTGGTTATCGGTGTTTCCTCGCCAGGTTGAAAAATGAATTGTTTTTGCAGGGTATTTAAGGTGGTACAAACCACTTTAACGGTTCCTGTAAACCCTTTATCTATAATCCAGATCAGTTCCTTGCATTCATTTTTAACACTGATAATATGAATTTCTGATACCTGTGTTAATTCTTTTAATCCTGCACTAAGGTCAAGTAATGGTGCTGTTTTAATCAGTATACGGTTTGCTTTGTCTAAAAGCAAATCCAGATGTTCTACTACGTTTGGCGTACAATCTTTTAACAGGAATACTTTTCCTGCACTGCTTCTCCTGGCTGGGTCAATATAGATAGAATCAAACTGCTCTTTTGTGCTTTTTAGAAATTCTATACTATCCCCACATTGGAAAGTAGTATTGGTTTGGCCCAATAATGACGCGTTATAGGCTGCAATAGCAGACAATTCTTCATTTATTTCGCAATGTACAACCGCTGCGCTTACTTTTGAAAAATAATAGCTGTCTACCCCAAATCCACCAGTTAGATCAATTAATTTATCCCCTTTAACTAATGTTGCCTTGTAAGCTGCGGTAGTTTCCGAAGAGCATTGTTCGATAGAGAGCAGTACCGGGTAATAGATCATCGGGGTGTGAAACCAGTTAGGTAATTTACGGACAGACTTTTTCCTGGCTGCAATCTGGTTGGCCAGTTCTTTTCCTGTAACTTCTGGAAAAGAAGTTTTAGCCATCGCAATTTTATGCACATCTGCATCCAGATGTGCAGCTATGTACGATTGAACTGCTGGTGTTAAAAGGTGTTTATTTAACAATTTTTTTATCTTTCATAACGATCTGGCACGTATGCCTGCTTTTAACTTCCAGCAGGATATCTTTATTTACCGTTACCCGGTTAATGGTATCCTGGTTATAATATCTGATGGTAACCAGCTCCAGATTTTTATTGTATTTTACTTTATACTTTACGGATAGTGCAGCAATCAGATCATTGATCTTGACATCATCGTTATCTACACTTACCGAAAAGCTGAGTGCAGAGTTGAGCATGGTGTTTACTTTTATCTTGTGCTGATGGAAGAGGTTAAATATATCACTCAGGTTTTCTTCAATGATAAATGAAAAATCTTTTGGCAGCACAGAAATCAATACCTGGTTCACTTTAAAGATAAATGATGGAACGGGTAACTGGCTGTTCTGACTATTGATTTGCGTGCCTTCTCCGTCTGGATGGATAAAAGATCTTACGTATAATGGGATGTTTTTGTTCTGAAGGGGCTTAATGGTTTTTGGATGGATAACGGTCGCTCCGTAATAAGTAAGCTCTATGGCATCATGGTAAGAAAGCTGCGGAATGCGCTCGGTCTGGTCAAACCACTTTGGATCGGCATTTAGCACGCCTGGAACATCTTTCCAAATCGTTAGTGCAACTGCATCTAAACAGGCTGTAAATATGGCAGCAGAGTAATCTGATCCTTCACGTCCAAGGGTGGTTGTAAAGTTTTCACTGGTACTGCCTATAAAACCCTGGGTTACTGCAATCGTTTTTTCCAGTACCGGAAGCAAATGTTTTTGAATATCTGCTTCTGTCTTTTCCCAGTCTACTATTCCTTCCCGGTAAGTATTATCGGTTTTGATAAAATTCCTGGCATCTACCCAAGTAGCTGCTGTACCATTTTCATTTAAATAAGCAGCTACAATTTTGGTCGATATAAGCTCCCCTATAGACACGATCTGATCATATATATAATCTGGTGCATCATTGGCTTCTTCTTCCAGCAGCCATTCTATTTCTACAAAAGTATTCGCAATATCATTAAATACCGGGTGTTGATGGTTAGGGAAAAGATCATTTATTATCTCAAAATGATATGCTTTAATTTCCTCTAATAACTGAGGTGCATTCTCTTGTCCAAATACGTAAGCAGTAGAGAGTTCTTCTAATTTATTAGTGATCTTTCCCATTGCAGATACTACGATGAGTAATGATTTTGTTTCTGCGCGTTTGATGATACTGGCCAGGTTTCTTACTGCACCGGCATTGACTACCGATGCCCCGCCAAACTTATATACCTCCATATTAATTGAAATTTGATAAAATGGAACTTTGTTTCATAATATCTTTGATTTTTGAAAATGGCACTATCAATTCTGTTGTACCTGCTGCATATGATTTAATCTCATAGGGATTATACAAGAATTTTATGCCTTCTTTAGTAAGTGTAAAAGTTTCTGCTAAGGAGAATATTCCATCCTTAAAAAAATAACCATCTGAAAGATTTGCATTAGGAGGCAACTGCTCGTTTTTGCGGAATATGTTTTCTGCAACAGACCTCAGTTTAGGCATACCTTCTGTAGTAATCAGTGAATCTAAAGTGATGGTTTGATAAGTTTTTGGATTATAATTGAAATAGGTGAATAAAACATTGGGGTGTGCACCGCCTTTGTAATCAACATAGGTATGGAGGATAGCGATATAGTTTGGATAATTTGCAACTACTTTAACCTGGAGGTCTTCAAACCAAGTTTCCTCAGAACCCATATTAGTAGATTTGAAGTCATCAAATTCTTTAATAAAACCTGTAGTAAGTTGTTTATAGTTTTTATAAACTTCCTGCTTACCTGTAAGTCCAATCACACGATCTTGTACAAATTTATTAGTCGCTGCATCCGTAAATATAGGATAAGTAACTATTGCTTTTGCCGTATCAGTCACCTGCTTATTTTTTGAAACCGGGCTTTTACTGTAAACTTTTACGGAATCATATGTATATGTTAGTGTATCTGATGGGTTTTGGGTTACTGTAGTTGTTGCAGAGTCAATGTTCTTGTCTGTTTTTTTATCGCTGTTACAAGCATAAAAACCTGTGACCAATAGGAGTGCGGCTAAACTTTTTTTCATAATTTTATAATTGTTCTTTGCCAAATGATGCATTTAACCAGCCAGATTCAATCTGTGCGCCATATTTATTGTAAAAATGAATAGCCGGCTCATTCCAGTTCAGTACCTGCCAGTTCATTCCGTTAAAACCTTTGTCTTTTGCTTCTTTCATGACGCGCTCAAACAGTAATTTGCCTAATCCTTTGCCTCTTTCGCTTTCAGTGACCAGGAAATCTTCCAGGTATAAACGACAGCCTTTCCAGGTAGAATACCTGGTGTAATATAAAGCAAAGCCAACAATTCCTTGCTCGTTTTCTGCAACAAATGCTTTCCAAACTTGTTGCTCACCAAATCCTGCAGCTGCAAATTCAGCTAAAGTAACGGTAACTTCTTCAGGTAATTTTTCATAAACAGCCAGTTCCCGGATCAGTTCCAATAAACGCGGACAATCTTCTTTTACAGCAAATCTGAGTTGAGTATCCATTAGGCTTTATAGTGTTTGATCTTTCTTGCTCCAAAAATGCTGCTTCCAATTCTAACCATGGTAGTTCCTTCTTCTATAGCAAGCTGATAATCTCCGGACATCCCCATAGAAAGCTCTTTAAAAGAATCTTCTTTTCTGAAAAAACTAACTTTTATACCATCGAAAAGAACTTTTAGTTCCTGAAACTCATCTTTTGTTTGTTTCTCTACCGCATTGTTGCTGGCTATTCCCATCAGGCCTACAATACGAATGTTCTTCATTTCTAAGTATTCTTCCGATCTTAATAATTCTATCAGTTCTGCATAGTCTAAACCAAACTTCGTATCCTCATCGGCAATGTAAATCTGAAGAAGACAATCGATTATCCTTTTGTTTTTTGCCGCTTGTTTATTAATCTCTGCCAATAGCTTTAAGCTGTCTACAGATTGGATCAGTTTTATAAAGGGTGCAATGTATTTTACTTTATTGGTCTGTAAGTGCCCGATCAGGTGCCACTCAATATCTTTAGGGAGTGCTTCTTGCTTTTCTACCAGCTCTTGAACGATGTTTTCTCCAAAAACCCGCTGTCCTGCTTCGTAAGCCTCTAAAATTGCATCGTTGGGATTGAATTTGGATACGGCAATTAATTCTACCTGCTCTGATTCTAATTCCTTTTTATATTTTAATAAGTTGTCTGCTATGCTCATTTATCAGTATTTTTGGTAAAATTAACAACCTTAGTCCAATTTGCTAAGAAAAAATAATGTTTTACACACAATGAGAAACTTTTTGTGCATTGCCATGGTGGTAACTATCATCGCTGGTTGCAAATCTAAAATCCCTGAAAACATCATAGAGCCCATTAAAGTAGAATCAGTTTTATACGATATCCATATTGCTGATGCTTATATATCTACCATTTCTAACCAGGATTCTGCCAAAAAAGTAGCATCGGCTTATTATAAAGGGATCTATAAAAAGTTTAAGATTGATTCTGCAAGCTATACCAAAAGCATGAACTTTTATTATGACCATCCTGATATTTTGACAGAGATGTATAAAAACGTGAATGCAAGTTTGAAGAAAACTAAAGATAGTTTAGATAAGATCGAAACCAAAAGATTGGCCAATATGAGTGCTGCTGATAAGAAAAAAGCAGCTGCCCTGGCTAAAAAATTGGCAGCAGATAGTATTGATAAAATAGGATTGGTTAAACTGGATACGCTCAAATCTTCCAGGAAGTTAAGAAGGGACAGCCTGGCTAAAGTTGAAAAAGACAAGGCTAGCAAGCTTCAGTTAAAGAAAAAATTAGAAAAAGATAGTGTACAAAGGGCTAAACGCTTAATTCGTACGCGCAGGGGTAATCCCGCTTTAAAAGTTAATTAAAATGATATATCCCGATAATTGTTTAGACAGACTTGGCTTTAATGAAGTTAAGCAGCTCATCTTAAAGCATTGCCTGAGCCCGATGGGGCAATATATGGTTGGCAAAATGCAGGTGATGAATAAATTTGATCAGATCAACAAATTTTTACGGCAAACCAAAGAGTTTAAAAATATCCTGGAAAATCAGGAGCCGTTGCAAATCAGCTCTTTTTTTGATATTAAATCACTTGCTGATAAGATTCGTGTAGAAGGAAGTTACTTAGTAGAGGATGAGCTTTTCCAGATCTACCTTTCTTTACAGACTGTTTTTTCTGTGCTGCGCTTTTTTGAGGAAAGAAAAGATGTGTATCCTAATCTGGAAGCACTTTTTGAACATTTACCTGTAGAAAAGAATATCCTTAAAAAGATAGAGACAGTACTTGATCCTAAAGGAAAGATCAAACCAAATGCTTCTGCTAAGTTGCAAGATCTGATTGGCGATATTGCTAAAGGCGAACAGGAAGTCCGTAAGCGGATGGATGTCATTTACCGGCAGGCAGTTTCCAGCAATTGGGTGGGCGATGGTAGTTTAACGATTCGTGATGGCAGGATGTGTATCCCTATCCTGGCAGAAAATAAGCGTAAGCTAAAAGGATTCATTCATGATGAGTCTGCCAGTGGACAAACAGTATACATGGAGCCTGAAGAGGTTTTTACTTTAAATAATAAGATCAGGGATTTGGAATTTGATAAAAGGAGAGAGATCATCCGGATATTAATTGCACTTACTGATGATTTGAGGCCATTTAATCCACTATTGTTATCTTATCATGGATTCTTAACCAAATTAGACTTTGTAAGGGCTAAAGCGCTTTTTGCTATAGAGGTAGAAGCGGATATGCCGGTATTGGTTGCAGAACCGAGAATTAGACTGATCAATGCCAGACATCCCTTATTGTATCTTTCTTTTAAAGAAGATAAAAAAACGGTGGTGCCGCTTAATATTCATATGAATGAGAATCTTCGGATTGTATTGGTTTCCGGGCCAAATGCAGGAGGGAAGTCGGTGTGTATGAAAACAGTGGGATTGCTGCAACTGATGTTACAGTCTGGGTTGCTCATTCCGGTTCATGAATCTAGTGAGCTGGGTATCTTTGATAATATCTTTGCAGATATTGGTGATGATCAAAGTATAGAAAGTGACTTAAGTACGTATAGTGCTCACTTAACTAAAATGCGTTATTTTGTTGCCCATGCTACGCCAAAGTCTTTGGTGATGATTGATGAATTTGGTACAGGTACCGATCCGCAGTTTGGCGGTCCTATGGCAGAGGCGGTACTGGAAGTTTTAAATAACAGGAAAGTGCGCGGGGTAATCACTACGCATTATTCTAATCTGAAGCTGTTTGCAGGAAGTACTGCTGGATTGGAAAATGCGTCTATGTTGTTTGATAACGATAAGATGAAGCCTCTGTATGTATTGGAAATGGGTAAACCGGGAAGTTCGTATGCTTTTGAGATTGCACAGAATATCGGCCTCCAAAAAGAAGTGCTTATTTTGGCCAGAGCTAAGACCGGGACCAATCAAAATAGAATAGATAGTTTATTAGTTGATCTGGAAAGGGAAAAAAAACAGATCTATGATACTAAAGTTCATCTTGCCAACCAGCAGAATAAAGTAAAGAACCTGGTAGCAGAGAATGAAAAATTGCAAGTCTTTCTGGATGAGAACAGAAGAACACTGATTAAAGAAGCAAAACTTGAAGCGCAGGCGATTATAAAAAACGCTAATAAACTGGTAGAAAATACCATTGCTGGTATCAAAGAAAATCAGGCTGATAAGGAAGTGACTAAGCAGTTGCGGCAAAACCTGCAGCAAGAGTTAGTGCAGCACCAGGTTAAAGAAGAGAAGAAAACAGAAAAGGTAATTCCTTTGACCACACCAATTGTAGTGGGAGATTGGGTACAGTTGCTTAATAGCGAAACCATGGGGCAGGTGTTAGAAGTTAACCGTGGCAATTTAGTGCTGGCATTGGGAGATCTTCGTTCTGTGGTGAAGAAAGAACGGGTACAGAAAATTAGTAATAAACAAGCGAAAAAAGTAGTGCAGAGCAATTCATTTTCGGGCAGGATCTCTGATGCGATTGGCAGTTTTAACGCAGAGCTTGATTTAAGGGGCATGCGCGGAGAAAATGCGATCCAGGAAGTAGAAAAGTATATGGACAAATCGATTATGCTTGGTTTTCCATTTATCAAACTGATCCACGGGAAGGGAGATGGCATTTTGAGAAAGCTGATCAGAGAATATTTAAAAAAATATAGCCAGGTAAACCGGGTGGAAGATGAACATGCAGACCGCGGTGGTGATGGGATAACTTATGTGTATTTCAATTAATTAGCATAAAACATATTCAGCGTGCGTTTGTTATTTAATCAAACCACGCTGATATGAAGATATTATTTACCTCAGTTATTGTCTTGTTATTTTTATCCGCATGTAAAAAAAACAAAGGCACCGATGATCAGACTGTACTCCCAGATGCTGATCTAAAAACAGAAGTTCTTACGCAATCGCTTAGCTTTCCCTGGGAAATAGTTTATGGACCTGATAATTTTATCTGGTTTACTGAGCGGGCAGGCAAGATTAGCCGGCTCAATCCTAATAATGGAGTAGTTAACCTGTTACACACTATTTCTGAAGTCAATAGTATTGGCGAAGGTGGTTTATTGGGGATGACCCTCCATCCTCAATTTAGTGCTAATCCGTATGTTTATGTAGTTTACAATTATGGATCTGGCAGCAATTATAAAGGGAAGGTAGTGCGCTTCACTTTTAATAACGGCAAACTGGAATCTCCATTGGTATTGTTAGATCAAATTCCTGCGGCATCCAACCACAATGGTTCCCGATTATTGATTACTTCTGATATGAAGTTACTCATCACTACAGGTGATTCTAATACGGCATCGGAAGCGCAAAATAAAACGAGTTTATCTGGTAAAATCCTCAGAATAAATTTGGATGGTTCTATTCCTTCTGATAATCCAATTGCTAATAATCCACTCTGGAGTTTTGGGCATCGTAACCCGCAAGGCTTGGTAATGGCCAACAATAAGTTGTATTCTTCTGAGCATGGACCAAATAATGATGATGAGGTTAACCAGATCCAAAAGGGCAAAAATTATGGCTGGCCTAATGTTGAAGGATATTGCAATACGGCTGCCGAGAAAGATTTTTGTGCCCTGAATGATATTGTAGAGCCTATGATTGCCTGGACGCCTACTATTGCACCCTCAGGGCTAACTTATTACAATTCTGATTATATCCCGCAATGGAAAAACTCGTTGCTGGCAGTGATGCTTAAGGGAACCAAACTAGTACAATTGCAACTGGATGATAGTGGGGGTAAAATTACTTCAAGTAAAGATTTTTTTCTAAATGAGCCAGGCTTTGGCCGGTTGCGTGCAATATGCCAGTCACCTGATGGAAAAGTTTACCTGGCCACTAGTAATGGATCTGCAGATAAGATCATAGAAATTTCAAGGAAGTAATCTTAAACGCATTATTATTTGGCGAGGTTTAATTTTATCTATAATTTAGCCGTCAAACCAAATATATGATCAATAAGAAAGTAGCGGATGCTGAAGAGGCTATCCGTGACATCACAGATGGGGCAACCGTTATGCTTGGTGGTTTCGGCCTCTGCGGCATACCTGAAAACTGTATTGCTGCACTCGTAAAAAAGGGTGTTAAAGATTTAACTTGTATCTCTAATAATGCAGGGGTAGACGGCTTCGGGATTGGGCTTTTGCTGGAAACCCGCCAGGTAAAAAAAATGATTTCCTCTTATGTTGGTGAAAATGCTGAGTTTGAACGTCAGTTATTAAGCGGAGAGCTTGAAGTAGAACTTATTCCACAAGGTACTTTAGCCACGCGTTGTATGGCTGCAGGGTATGGTATGCCGGCCATATTTACCCCAGCAGGCGTAGGAACGGAAGTAGCAGAAGGCAAAGAAATCAGAAATTTTAACGGAAAAGACTATTTGATGGAATATGCATTCGATGCAGATTTTGCACTGGTTAAAGCCTGGAAAGGAGATACCGCAGGGAATCTTGTTTTCCGTTCTACCAGCCGTAATTTCAATCCAGTTATGGCTATGGCCGGAAAAATCACTATTGCAGAGGTAGAAGAACTGGTAGAGCCAGGAGCACTTGATCCGGATCATATCCATACCCCTGGTGTATACGTGCACCGAATCTTTCAAGGCGCAGCCTATGAAAAAAGAATCGAACAGCGTACCGTAAGGCCGCGCAGTAACCAATCCTAATTAATATGTTAGATAAGAACGGAATAGCGAAACGTATCGCTAAAGAAATAAAAGATGGTTACTATGTAAACCTTGGAATAGGGATTCCTACATTAGTAGCCAATTACATTCCAGCAGGAATAAATGTAGTGCTGCAATCAGAAAATGGATTATTGGGAATGGGCCCTTTTCCATTTGAAGGAGAAGAAGACCCGGATATGATCAATGCTGGTAAACAAACAATTACTACCCTGCCTGGTTCATCTGTTTTTGATTCTGCCATGAGCTTTGGAATGATCAGAAGCCAGAAAATTGACCTGACTATTTTAGGGGCGATGGAAGTTTCAGAGAACGGCGATATTGCCAACTGGAAGATTCCGGGTAAAATGGTAAAAGGAATGGGAGGGGCAATGGACTTGGTTGCTTCGGCAAAAAACATCATTGTTGCGATGCAGCATATCAATAAAGCAGGAGAAAGTAAATTACTGCCGGCTTGTACATTACCACTTACGGGTGTGAAATGTATCCGGAAGATTGTTACTGAACTGGCTGTTCTGGATGTATTGCCAGAAGGTGGTTTCAGGTTAATTGAAAGAGCCCCAGGGGTAAGTGTTGAATTTATTAAACAATCTACCTCAGGTAAATTATATGCTGAGGCAGAGGTGAAAGAAATGGATTTGAACTGATGTCTTTAAGACATCAGTATAGTTTCTTTTAGTTCGTCAGAGATCTCTTTTGAGATGGTAATGATATCATCGGCAACATGTTTGTTGTTCATGATCACCTTTTGGCAGGATCCTTTGTAAGGTAAAAGATATTGTTTATAGGCTGGCATAACGTGGTTTACCCATTGATACATCACCATATCTCTGGAGTAGCCACGTTCTATTTCATCACGGGATATTCTCCTGTTAAGCGTAATTTCTTCATCAGCATCCATAAAGATCTTCATGTCAAAAAGGCTGGCAATCTCCGGGTAATGAAAAACGAATAATCCTTCTACGATAATGATTGGCGCAGTGGTAATGTTAAGCAAACGCGCATTTTCATCATTAATGTTAAAGGTATATTCTTTTTTTTCGATGGATTGGCCATCAATGAGTAGTTTCAGATCATATAGTAGTTTTTCATCATCGATCCCATCAGGCAGATCAAAATTGATCCAGCCATTCTCATCTATTTTTTGAGAACTTTTTGGTCTGTAATAATCATCCTGTGAGATGAGACATACTTCTTCTGCACTAAAATGGTGGAGAAAACATTTTAAAAAGAATGTTTTTCCTGATCCACTTCCTCCCGCAACACCTATAATATAGGGCTTGTTATTGTTCATTCGCTTGTCCACTGTACGTTAAATTGCACAAAAACCTTTTATCCAATGCACCTAATGCATCAGCAACCGCTTTTGTCATTACAATGATAACATCTTTTGTGGACTCATTCTCAGTAAATTTACCAACAACCTTGGCATAGGTCACTCTTTTGCTCATGGGATTGGTAATCTGCATGATTGTTCCAACGGGTGCAGTACGGTGTAATACCAGCATTTTTGAAGGGTCAAGATCTTGATCGAGGATCCATACTGCCATCCCTTTTTCGTCTAGCTGGCTTAATCCGTACCTGCTTGGCGGCAATCTTAATGATGGGTTTTTTATCGCTGTGGTATCAGCCTCTGTGCTTTCTGCGTTGTCGTTTTCTGCACTTTTAACAGGGTATTGTCCGCTGATCAATAATTTTTGACCTACATACAGCGAATTTCCGCTTAAGTTATTCTTTGCCTTTACCTGATCCATGGTCAGGTTATAAGTAGTGGCAATGGAATACATCGTCTCATTAGAGGCAACCGTATGGACAATAAATGGAACTTTAGTGCTTTCCTTTTCTGTCTTTGCAGCAGATTGAGATCCGCCAGAGGCAGGAGCAGTCTGTTGTGGACTATTTTTTCTTTTGTATTGATTTTGAACCTGTACCTCTACCTGCGCTTGTGCAGTTTGAACGGTAGCCGGAGTTTGTGCTTTAACTGGTGCCGGCGTATTGGCAGGTTGTATTGGAGCAGTGGTTACGGGATTTGCAGCGGTTTCATTTGCAGTAGTTTCTGTTCCTGCCTTAGCCGGAATCTGTAAGACCTGTCCAATCTGAAGATTGATGGTTCTTAAGTTATTAACCCGCTTAATCTCATTTACTGTAGTACCGTATTTCTCGGCAAGCATATTCAGATTTTCTTTTTTCTGGATCACATGCGAGACCATCACGATATTATCCTGTACTGTTGCTGCAGGAAGTACCGTATTGATGGCCGATGCCGGACTTTTACCTGCAGGTGTACCTGCAAATGGAAGGTTAGTCGGTACTTTTATAATAATACCCAATGATAAAAATTTATTATCATTAAAAGTTATCACTTCTTTTGGACTTACACTATACCGTCTTGCGATAGAGTAATAAGTATCCTTAGCTACAATCTGGTGTAAGATGAGTTTTTTGCCATTTAAATTTTCTACGCCTATTGAATCTCTCCGGTTAGCAGCTTTAACTGCAGAAAGACTTAGGCAGAGGGCAAACCCTATATAATATTTTTGCATTAATGTTCTATGAATTTTATTTAGACAATTATACGAATAATATATAAGAGCCTCAATTTTCAATATTAAACGACAATTCTGTGGCGCTATTGTATCGGTGCTAAATTTTTCAAAACCATTTAAGTACTGTATTTGTTTATATAGTAATTTACGAAACAACACATATTATGGACGCAAAAGAAATTAGTTTGAATGAGAAAGAAGTGAAACCAGTAGTAGATCTGTTAAACGACTATCTTGCAAACTATCACATTCATTATCAAAAATTAAGAGGCTGTCACTGGAATATTAAAGGACAGAATTTCTTCACTTTGCATGTTAAATTTGAAGAATTATATACAAGCGCTCAATTAACTATTGACGAAATCGCAGAACGTGTATTAACTTTAGGTAAGCCACCTCATAGCACATTTGCTGATTATATTAAAGAATCAACAATTAAAGAAATCAATACAATTGGTTTACAGGATTTAGCTATGGTTGATGCTATCTTAGAAGATATGGCACATTTAATCTCTTTAGAACGCGATCTGTTAGATGCTTCTGCTGCTGCAGGTGATGATGGAACCAATGATATGGTAAACCGCTTTATGCAGTTCAAAGAAAAAACAACCTGGATGCTGCGTTCTTTTGCCGGTAAAAAATAATTAATCTCATTTCAATATAAAAACCATGCAACCTGCATGGTTTTTTGTGTTTAATAGCATTCTACAACACAAAATTCTTAATACCTTTGAACCAATGGGATATAAAAGTTTAGCCGAATGCGTGAACGATTTAGAGAAACACGGTCATTTAATCCGTATTAAGGAAGAGGTAGACCCTTATCTCGAAATGGCCGCCATTCACTTAAGTGTGTTTGAAAAAAAAGGACCTGCTTTATACTTTGAAAATATTAAAGGGAGCCCTTTTCCTGCTGTTTCCAATCTTTTTGGTACACTGGAGCGTTCTAAATTTATGTTTAGGGATAGTTTGAAAAACGTAGGGCAACTGGTAGATTTGCGTTCTGACCCAATCAAAGCTTTAAAAAATCCTTTAAAGTTTGCTGGTGCTGGCTTAACAGCCTTTTCTGCATTACCTATGCAGCAGCGCTTATTCAAATCAACATTTAAAAAAACTACGATAAGCCAGCTTCCTCAAATTGTAAATTGGCCAATGGATGGTGGACCATTTATTACGATGCCCCAGGTATATACCGAAGATGTAGATAAACCAGGTGTGATGAATGCAAATTTGGGTATGTACCGCATCCAGTTAGCCGGAAATGATTATATAAAAGATGAAGAAATTGGCCTTCATTATCAGATCCACCGCGGAATCGGTGTCCATCAATCTAAAGCAAATGCTAAAGGCGTTCCTTTAAAAGTAAGTATTTTTGTAGGTGGGCCGCCTTCACATCCTTTAGCTGCGGTGATGCCCTTACCAGAAGGCTTGTCTGAAATGACTTTTGCAGGTGCATTAGGGAATCGCAGGTTTCGTTATTTTTATGATGAAGAAGGTTTCTGTATTTCTGCAGATGCTGATTTTGTGATTACCGGAACTGTTTATCCGCAAGAAAATAAACCAGAAGGTCCATTTGGAGACCATTTGGGTTATTATAGTCTGACGCACCCGTTCCCCTTGCTAAAAGTGCACAACGTTTACCACCGGAATGATGCGATTTGGTCATTTACTGTAGTGGGCAGGCCACCGCAGGAGGATACCAGTTTTGGCGCGCTGATCCATGAAATTACTGGCTCGGCTTTGCCACAAGAGATCCACGGATTGAAAGAGGTAAATGCAGTAGATGCCGCAGGTGTCCATCCATTATTGTTTACGATAGGAAGTGAACGATATACACCATTTCTTAATGAACGCAGACCACAAGAAATACTAACCATTGCCAATCATATTTTAGGTAAAAACCAGCTAAGCCTGGCTAAATATGTTTTCATTGCTGCGCAAGAAGATAACCCGCAATTAGATACGCATGATATTGAGGTTTTTTTAAAGCATGTTCTATCTCGCATAGATTTAAAAAGAGATCTTCATTTTTATACGCAAACAACTATTGATACACTTGATTACAGTGGTGAAGGGCTCAATAGTGGGTCTAAAGTAGTATTTGCTGCTGCGGGTGAAGAGAAAAGAACCTTAGTTACTGCTGTTCCTGCAACATTTGATTTGCCACCTATATTTACTGCTTTTAACCTGGTAATGCCTGGTGTAATTGCTATTCAGGCTGGCTTATATAAAACTGCAGCAGATGCAGAGGAACAAGTAGAGGTATTGAACCTGCATTTAAAAGAGCAGGATTTAGCAGGTGTGGTATTATTTGTTTTATGCGATGATGCCGTATTTACATCAGCATCTATTCCTAACTTTGTTTGGGTAACCTTCACCAGAAGTAATCCGGCAGCAGATATTCATGGAATTGGTGCATTTACTAAAGATAAACATTGGGGCTGCACAGGTCCGCTGATCATTGATGCAAGGAAGAAGCCACACCATGCGCCAGAATTGATCAAAGATCCACAGGTAGAGAAAAATATCAGCCGGTTTAATATTTAACCAGCCGGTTTAAACGGTAAGCATTCTTTGATTTAAGCCTGCGCTCCTTAATAAACTTTGACAGGTGTTGAAATAAATAATCACTCCATAAAAAAGCCTTGCTGAATATTTCAGCAAGGCTTTTTTATGGAGTGATTAACAATTAGAATCTTACTCCCACTGTTAAAAACATATTGTTCTTAGCTACTTTAGCAGTTGCGATTGGTTCAGAAAAATCAATCAATTCATAAGGGCTAAAGGTACTTTTAGTTTCTGTACGCTGATAAGCAAAGTCGATATAGTATTCATTTACCCTATATCCAATACCACCAGAGTAATATTTAACATCAAATATATTGTTGTTATCACCTTTGTTAGGACTGCCATTTAAGCCGTAACCAGCTCTCAGGCTAAACTTGTCTATTCTATACTCCCCACCAATCCTGTAGTTAATAGCATTGGTATAGTTATCTTTAATATATTGGTTGTTCTCATTAATGATGTCACGGTAACCATCGCTTACAGAAAGCTTAGTTGATCCATAATCTACATAATCAACGTCGGCAGATAATAAAGCATTGCGGCCAATAATTACGCTTGCACCTAATGAACCTTTATAAGGTGTACGCAGGTTATAGTTGAAATTCGTATTCATGAAATCGTTATTCACTAGTTCTCCGTCAGAAAAACGTGCACTTACTGATTCAGAATAATCTTCTTCCATATGCATCCAGGTAGGTGCCTGAAATGTAGCACCGACACGTACAGCATTAACAGGTTTGTAAATTAAACCAAGTTTTGCATTAATACCAGAACCATTGTTATTTTGGATGGTCCGGTAGGCAAGGTTATAACCTTGTCCTGCATGTGGGTTAGCGTGATCGCTTTCGTCAGCAGAAGCATTATTAGATGGGTTTGTTACAATTGTACCTGATTCATTGTATAGTTTGTCACTTACGTAACGCACGTTAACAAATCCAATACTGGCACCCAGATAAAGTTTGTTTGAGAAGTTTAATCCTCCGGAGAAATTCAGTTCTGAGGTTGATCCTTCTCTTATTTCACTTTGAGATTGATCATTAGGTAAACTTCCTCCAGGGTTATATTGATTAGTTGTACCCGGTTGCTTGTCTATTAGAAAGCTATCATAAGCCATCCCAGCTGCTCCGCCCAAATTACTTATAGAATAACCATTAGCTTGTTGTGCAAATGCATCTGTAATCGAACTGCTACCATTTATGCCATTGTAATTGTGTTCTGCGCTAAAATCATTATTCCTGTTATAGCCAATTCCCCAAACGATACTCAATAAACCCTTATTTAAATTAGCACCTTTAGCTTTAGCCACAGGAGTATACCATACTGCAGCAGCCTGGTTTAGGTTTAGCTGGTTTTTGGTAGACTTAGTGCCACGGTCTAAAAAGTTTGCATTGGATTGTGTACTGTTTAGTTCTGGGGTAATGCTAAATTCTGACCGGGTAAACATACCCAAACCAGCTGGGTTACCACCAACCGAACTAATGTCACCACCTAAACTAATTTGTGCATTTCCTAATCCTTTAAAACGGGCAGTACTTCCGAAATCAGTACGGGAGAACCGAATTGCATCAACTGCCTGAAGACCCTGGGCATAAATATTTCCAGTAGTAGCTACTATAGCTACTGCCAGAACTTGTATGAATTTTTTCATCTAATAATCTTATCTAAATTAATTTCCTCTACCGCCACGGCCGCCACCGCCGCCGCCGCCTCCACCTGAACTTCTACCACCGCCGCCGCCGCCAAAGCCGCCACTGCTTGCTGGTGGAGTATAAGATCTAGTTTCAGTACTTCTTTGAGGAGTGTAACTTTCAGATCTTGATGGTCTTGTAGATTGTGTCCTGATTGATTGTTGTGTTCTGGATGAAGATCTGCCAGAACCAGTTCTATCTGAGTATCCCTGCGACCTTCTTCCAGAAAGAGAAGAGCCGTTGCCATCGTATCTTCTAGAAGTAGATCCGTTACCATTGTAGTTTCCTCTTCCAGAAATTGTGTTCTCTGAACCTCTGCCTGTCCTTGGTCTGTAGACGCTGTTAGAACGGCCATAATAACCGCCTCCAAAGCCACCGCCGTAGAATCCACCGCCATAGAAGCCTCCACCGTAGAATCCGCCGCCATATAGACCGCCAAAACCGCCGCCCCATCCCCATGGAGAGTAGAAAGGAGAAAACATGCCGCCGCCCCAGCCTCCGTAGCCAAAACCACCGAATCCGCCGAAGCCACCAAAGCCCATTCCCCATGAATTACCGTAAAAACCATTGCCAAAACCAAGGCCAAAGTTTAAACCAGAATAATATGGAGAATATCCGCCGTAGAAAGAATCATAGTAAAATGGATCATAATATCCTCTAAAACTGTTACCGTAATAGAATCTGTTTATTCTTGAAGAATAGCTCATGTCAGCATACTCATCGCTGCTGCCATAATATTCATCTTCCTGGTCATCATCCCCATAATCAATGGCTTGGGATGACCTAACTGGGACTTGGCTGTACTCAACCGCCCTTGCTGTAGAGCCATAAACGTCGTCGTCGTTCCGCGCTTGCTGGGCCATTTGTGGCACAGAGCAAGACGACACGGCGAGAGCCGCAACGACCAGCATACTGGATAATAAATGGTTAGGTTTCATAATATGTGTGTTACTTGTGTGTGTAAACAATTTTTTTGTAGGCATAAATTTATAAATTTGCAACCTATCATGCAAGTTATTTAACACAAAAAGCATTCCAAACAGTTATGAGCAAAGGTATTACAAGTAAGAACGAGGACTATTCGCAGTGGTATAACGATATTGTTATAAAGGCCGACCTGGCAGAACATTCTGCTGTTAAAGGAATGATGGTGATAAAACCCTATGGATATTCCATTTGGGAGAAGATGCAGGCGGTTTTGGACCAGAAATTTAAAGATACAGGCCACAGCAATGCCTATTTCCCATTATTCATCCCCAAGTCATTTTTTTCAAAGGAAGCAGCACACGTTGAAGGTTTTGCGACAGAATGTGCAGTTGTGACACATTATCGCCTTAAAAACGATGGAGAAGGAAACATAATTGTTGATCCTGATGCTAAATTGGAAGAAGAACTGATCGTAAGGCCTACTTCAGAAACTATTATTTGGAATACGTTTAGAGGATGGGTACAATCTTACCGTGACTTGCCTTTGCTGATCAATCAGTGGGCTAACGTAGTAAGATGGGAAATGCGTACGCGCTTATTCTTACGTACATCAGAATTTTTATGGCAAGAGGGCCATACCGCTCATGCCACTTCACAAGAAGCCGTTGAAGAAACAGAAAGAATGTTAGATGTATATGCTGATTTTGCAGAAAACTGGATGGCCTTGCCAGTAGTTAAAGGTAAGAAAACAGCTAACGAACGTTTTGCGGGTGCATTGGACACCTATTGCATTGAGGCATTAATGCAAGATGGTAAAGCTTTACAGGCAGGTACTTCACATTTCCTTGGACAGAATTTTGCTAAAGCATTTGATGTTAAATTTACCAGCAAAGAAGGTAAACAAGAACATGTATGGGCAAGCTCATGGGGGGTTTCTACCCGTATGATCGGGGCGCTGATCATGGCACACAGTGATGACTTAGGATTAGTGCTGCCACCAAAATTAGCTCCTATACAAGTAGTAATTGTTCCTATTTACAAAAATGATGAAGACTTTGATAACATATCTAATTATGTAAACGGATTGGTTACTCAGCTAAAAGCATTGGGTATATCCGTTAAATATGATAACAGAGATTCTCAGCGTCCGGGCTTCAAGTTTGCAGAATATGAGCTTAAAGGAGTACCAGTTCGTTTGGCTATTGGCGGCAGAGATCTGGAAAACGGTACTGTAGAATTAGCCAGAAGAGATACCAGGGAGAAAAGTACAGTAAGCCAGGATGGTCTGGATGTTTATATTGCACAGCTATTAGAAGACATACAAGAAAATATCTATAAAAGAGCTGCAGATTATAGGGCAGAACACATTACTCCGGCAAATTCATATGACGAGTTTAAAGATTTACTGGATGGTAAAGCTGGGTTTATCTCTGCCCATTGGGATGGTACACCAGAGACAGAACAAAAAATAAAAGAAGAAACAAAGGCTACAATCAGATGTATCCCGTTAGATAATGAACTGGAAGATGGTATTTGTATCTATTCAGGTAAGCCATCTATCCAGCGCGTTTTATTTGCCCGTGCATATTAATAAACCACAGGTCTAAAAATTTAAAAAAGAGCAACATGAAATTTGCAACTAAAGCTATACATGCAGGTCAGGAACCTGATCCTTCTACAGGAGCAGTAATGACCCCAATTTACCAAACCTCTACCTACTGGCAAAAATCACCAGGTGAGAACCAGGGATTTGAATATTCCAGAGGTACCAATCCTACCCGTCAGGCATTAGAAAACTGTCTTGCAGCATTAGAAAATGCAAAATACGGTCTTGCCTTTTCTTCTGGAATGGGCGCAACTGATGCCGTTTTACGCTTACTTCAGCCAGGCGATGAGGTGATTACCGGGAACGACCTATACGGTGGTTCTTACCGTATTTTTACTAAGGTTTATGCGAAGTATGGGATCAAATTCCATTTCCTGGACCTTTCCAAACCAGAAAATATACTTCCATATATCAATGATAAAACGAAGTTAATCTGGATTGAAACACCTACTAATCCAACCATGCAAATTGTGGATATAGAAGGGGTAGCTAAGATTAGTAAAGAAAAAGGTTTAATCTTAACAGTAGATAATACTTTTGCTTCACCATATCTGCAAAATCCTTTAGATCTTGGTGCGGATATCGTGATGCATTCTGTGACTAAATATATTGGTGGCCACTCTGATGTAGTGATGGGAGCATTATTGGTTAATGATGATCAGTTGTACAAAGATCTTTGGTTTGTTTATAATGCCTGTGGTGCCACACCTGGCCCGCAAGATGCCTTTTTGGTGTTAAGAGGGATTAAAACATTGCATTTGCGCATGAAAGCACATTGTGAAAATGGAGAAAAAGTAGCACATTACCTTAAAAACCACCCTAAGATTGATAAGATTTACTGGCCTGGTTTTGAAGATCATCCTAATCATGATATTGCTAAAAAACAAATGCGCGGTTTTGGCGGGATGGTATCTGTTACTTTAAAAGGAGCTGATCTGGCAGAAACTTTCAGAATTGCTTCGTCTTTTAAAGTATTTACGCTTGCAGAATCATTGGGCGGGGTAGAATCATTGATTAATCATCCTACTACCATGACACATGGCTCTATTCCAAAAGAAGAACGGGAAAAAGTAGGGGTGACTGATAACCTATTACGTTTAAGCGTTGGAGTAGAAGATATTGATGATTTGCTGGCAGATTTAGAACAAGCACTTAAATAATAAACATTGGAATTTTTAGAACTAAAGGATTTTTTAGATATCAAAGTTGCGCAATACAACACGCCTAACTTTATAGCTAATGACCCGATATGTATTCCCCATCGTTTTTCTAAAAAACAAGATATCGAAATTGCCGCATTTTTTGCGGCAATTTTGGCTTGGGGCCAAAGAAAAACTATTATTAATAAATGCACCGATCTGTTTAACCGGATGGATAACGATCCGTATAATTTTATGGTTGGCCATGGCGATGAGGAGTTGAAGGGATTGCTGAATTTTAAGCACCGCACCTTTAATGATACAGACTTACTTTATTTTGTTTCATTTTTTAAGCATCATTATACGCTTTCTGATAGTCTGGAAACGGCTTTCCTGCCAGATGATTTTGCCGGGCACACTAATTTTACGGCCGAACATGCATTAAACCATTTTAGAAAATACTTTTTTAGCCTGCCAGATTCTCCCCGCAGAACGATAAAGCATATTTCATCGCCCTTGCAAAAATCGACTTGTAAGCGGCTTAATATGTTTTTACGGTGGATGGTCAGAAAAGATAACAAGGGCGTTGATTTTGGTGTATGGAACTCTATTTTGCCGTCAGATTTGATTTGTCCCTGTGACGTGCATGTAGACCGTGTAGCAAGACGGCTGGAAATGATTACCAGGAAACAAACAGATTGGCGTACGGCAGTAGAACTGACAGAAGAGTTACGTAAATTTGATCCCCTTGATCCCGTGAAATATGATTTTGCTTTATTCGGCTTAGGGGTGGAAGAAAAGTTTTAATTAAAAATTCTTTACTATCTTTATTAGCATGGTAATTTTTGAAGCTGAAATAGAGCGTTTTGCCAAGATGGGCGAGAAAACCGGGTGGACATTTGTGTTTGTACCGATGGCTATTGCCGATAAGATTAAACCAGGATGTAAAAAAAGCTATAGGGTGAAAGGCAAGCTAGATGATTTGGATATTGCCGGAATGTCAATGGTGCCAATGGGCGAAGGAAACTTTATCATAGCCTTAAAAGCAAGCTTAAGAAAAACATTAAAAAAACAGGAAGGGGCCAGGTTAAAGATCAAGCTGGAAGAAGATAAAGACTTTAAAATAGAAATGCCAGAAGATCTGGAATTATGCCTGATGGAAGAACCGCAGCTGATGGACAATTTTATAAAGCTCCCTAAATCACATCAAAATTATTATATCAACTGGCTAAATACAGCCAAAACAGAAACTACAAGAACAAAACGGCTTACACAAATTGTTGTTGCAATGGATAAGCAATTGAGTTTTGGAGAGATGATTAAAGGGCAATCCTGATCTTTAATTATATTTTCTAAACCAGCTGCTTACCTTCATTTGGATAACGCCTAAAAAAGCTTCTCTAAAAATCTTAGTGCTCATTTTAGAAACACCTTCTGTACGGTCAGTAAAAATGATCGGTACCTCAACTACCTTAAAACCATACTTAATAGCCGTAAACTTCATCTCAATCTGAAAAGCATAGCCTACAAACCTGATCTTGTCCATTGGTATGGTCTGTAAAACTATCCTTCGGTAGCATTTAAATCCTGCCGTAGCATCCTGGATAGTAATCCTGGTAATCAGGCGTACATACATCGAAGCAAAGTATGACATCAAAACCCTGCTCATCGGCCAGTTAACTACGTTTACGCCTCTTACATAACGTGAGCCAATAGAAACATCGGCACCGTTAAAACAAGCTTCACGCAAAGCATAAAGATCTTCTGGGTTGTGTGAAAAATCAGCATCCATTTCAAAAATGTAAGCATAATCGTGTCTCAATGCCCATTTAAAACCATGGATATAGGCTGTTCCCAATCCTAGTTTTCCTTTTCGTTCTTCCAGGTGAAGGCCAGTATATTCCTTTTGCAGTTTTTTAACAATAGCCGCAGTACCATCTGGAGAACCGTCATCGATAATCAAAAGTTCAAAGGGGTAATTGAGATTAAATACCTTACGGATTATCTTCTCGATATTTTCCTTTTCATTGTACGTAGGGATAATGACTAAACTGTCTGACACGATATATTAATTGTTTTAAAACCTGCGCGAAAGTATTGATTAAAAATGAAAGAGTAATAAGTTATCACAAAATTTAACGCATTGGAGGCTAAGAATGGGGCGGTTTATTTACTAAAAACCCCGTATTTTTTTTAGTACTGCGGGGTTTTAAATGAGTTGAAATATTAGATTAAGCCGTAGCGTTCATCGTTTTCTGTAACCATTTGGTTAATATAAATAAGATGATAGAAGCCACACCTGCCATAATCACAAATAGCATAAAAAACTGATTCAGATTATGCATTTCATAGCCGATAAAATTAGTTGTTTTTCCACCTTCAGGATATAATGAACTTAGTTTTCCACTTAATACATTTGCACCAGCATTAGCTAAAAACCATACCGCCATCAGCAGGGAAGCAAATTTTAAAGGCGCTAATTTGTTTACCATTGATAAGCCGATAGGAGAAAGGCAAAGCTCTCCCCAGGTATGGAAAGCATACATACCAACCAACCACATCATACTTACCTTAATTCCAGTGCCAACATCTTTCACGCCTACGGCAATTACAAAATAACCAATGGCTAACAACATGAGTCCAATTGCCATTTTAGTAGGTGCTGATGGTTCTCTTTTACCTAATTTAACCCAGATCCAGGCAAATATGGGTGCAAAAGTTACCACAAAAATAGAGTTTAATGAACTAAACCAGCTCGCGGGTACCGTAAAGAAGCCAAGGTCACGCTGGGTAGATTCTTCTGCGAAAAAGGTAAGTGAAGCTCCTGCCTGCTCAAAAGCACTCCAAAAGAAGACCACAAAAAAGGCAACGATAAAGATCACCAGGATTCTCTTTTTTTCTACTCTTGTTAAGCTTTTATCAGTAAAAATCATGTAAGCAATACCCAATACGGCAGCTAACATCAGGTAACTCAAATAACTATATACTTTAGCATCAATATAAAGTAAGGCCACACAGATTCCTGAAAACGTAAGTAAAGCCAGGTAAACCAATACTGGTGAAATAGTTTTTCCCGTTTCATTGATCGGTGCCATACCCAATGGTTTCCCTTCTGGCCCTCTAACATATTTATCTTTTAAATTGATAAATACAACTACACCAAATGCCATTGCAACTGCCGCCGCAAGGAAAGCCCATTTAAAATCAGCAGGATTACCAGTGTCTCCAAAATATCCACAAATAAAAGGTCCTAAAGCACCACCAACGTTGATCCCCATATAGAAGATCGTGTAAGCAGCATCCAGTCTTTTATCTTTTGGCGGATACAGCTGGCCCACCATGGAAGAAATATTTGGTTTAAAAAATCCGTTTCCGGCAATCATAAAACCTAATCCGGAAAAGAACAGGAAGGTAGAAAGATCTGCATTGGTTTGGTAAAAGGAAGCGCAGGCAAACATTAAAAGTTCTCCTAAAGCCATTAAAATTCCACCCGTCACGATAGAACGCCGGTTACCCCAGTATTTATCGGCTACAAAACCACCAATTAGTGGAGTAAGAAAAACCAGTCCGGTGTAACTACCGTAAAGATTTGATGCAAATGCTTTGTCAAATAATAGTGCTTTTGTCATAAAAAGCACCAGGATTGCCCGCATACCATAATAGTTGAAACGTTCCCACATCTCGGTAGCGAACAGAACATATAATCCTTTTGGATGGCCCTTTGGAGCGTCGTGTATTTGCTCCGGCTTAAGGATTTCAGATTGATCCATAGTGTTGTATTATATTATTATAAAAATTTATGTGTTTAAATTATTTGGCTAATCGCGCAATATAGGGACACGCCCGGATACTCGCAAATTTTAACCGAAAGGCGCGTGGTCTGACTAGAACTTCTTAACTACAGGGATATCTTTTTGTTTAGGATCAACATATAGCTCATCCAGGGCATTAGGATCATTCTTCAATTCAATATTCTCTACAAGTTTCATTTTTCCGCCCAATTGCTTATAGCCGTCAAAGCTAGAATCAGATGCATAGTATTCAAAATTTCCAGCCATATTTGGATCAAACGGAGCCAGGTGGTCAAAAACGATCATCTTTTCATTTTTATCCATTCTAAGCGTCATAGAATTAAGTTTATTATACTCAAAAACTACCCTGTTTTTTGCAGCTACGTTCTTTTGATCTTCAAAAATTGGCTTTCCAAACCGAACTTTATCACCTTCAAAAGAAATTACTTCGATCACTTTTTTAGAGGTTTTGTTATTGTTTCCTTTCCATCCAAGTAATACATATCCAGTGTTTTTTCCACTCATTGATAACGGCACAATTTCATAATAACGTGCACCATACCATTGTTTGTTAGTGGTAATTTGGTTGTGGTCTGTAAGGTGTTCAGTATCATCAATTAGCGGATAGAGTTTTAGTTTTCCATCTGGGGTAGCCATTTGAATGGTGCCAAAGAAACGGTAAGTACCTTCAGTTGTCGGTACATACCAGGAGAAAATCCGAAATAAATGGTCTGGAGATTTTACCACAGAGATCGTTTTAAGTGAGTCAAAACTGAAATCAAATGATCCAGGCGTTTTTAATGCGTTAACCAGCGTTTTGATAAACTTTGAATTTTGCTCATAACGCTGCACATTATCCGTACCCTCAAAAATTCCAGCAGTTACTTTTACCAAAGAGTCCTGGTATTTATTTAGTACCACAGCATTTGCTTTTGAAGCTTGATTAAGCTGTGCAAATACGGGTGTAAATGCACAACTTGATATAAAAAAGATTAAAAATGATAGATAGATCTTATTCATTAATTTAGTTTTTCAATAACCAGTGCACTTGCACCACCTCCGCCATTACAAATCCCCGCAACACCGATTTTACCATTGTTTTGCTCAAGAACAGCAAGTAGGGTTACTACTATCCTTGCTCCAGAAGCACCTAGCGGATGTCCCATGGCAACTGCGCCACCATTTACATTCACCTGATCTTCTGTTAGTCCCAATTCTTGATTGTTTGCTAATGAAACTACAGAAAAAGCCTCATTAATTTCAAAATAATCTACTTCTGATATGCTTTTTCCTGCTCTTTTTAAAGCTAATGGAATTGCTTTTGAAGGGGCAGTGGTAAACCATTCAGGTGCCTGTTGTGCATCTGCATAACCTAAAATTCTTGCAAGTGGTTTCAAGCCCATTTCTTTCGCTTTATCAGCGCTCATTAATACTAAGGCAGCTGCGCCATCATTTAAAGCAGAAGCATTTGCCGCAGTTACAGTTCCATCTTTTTTAAACACTGGTTTTAAACCAGGTATTTTATCAAAATTAACAGCAAATGGTTCATCATCTTTATTGATCACTGTAATATTTCCTTTTCGGTCTGTTACTTCTATAGGGATAATTTCATTGTCAAATTTACCTGTCGTTTGTGCTAATTGTGCTCTTTTGTAAGAGCTGATTGCAAAATTATCCTGTTGTTCGCGGCTAATATTACACGTGCTGGCACATAATTCTGCCGCGGTGCCCATATGGTAGTCATTGTAAACATCCCAAAGGCCATCTTTGATCAGCCCATCAGTCATTTGACCATGGCCCAGCCTATAACCTGTTCTTGCTTTATCTAAGTAGTAAGGAACGTTGCTCATGCTTTCCATGCCACCAGCTACTACAATATCATTTTCTCCTAACGCGATGCTTTGTGCAGCAAGAATAATTGCTTTTGTTCCGGATGCACATACTTTATTAATAGCTGTTGCAGGTACATCTGGTAAACCTGCAAATTTAGCTGCCTGTGTAGCAGGAGCCTGTCCTAAACTTGCAGATAAAACATTGCCCATATATACTTCTTGTACGTCTGCAGGTTTAATGCCTGATTTTTCAACAGCAGCTTTAATGACCATACCTCCTAATTGTGTGGCTGAAAACCCTGACAACGAACCGCCAAAACTTCCAATAGGTGTTCTTAATGCTGATACAATAACTACTTCTTTCATTTGTGTCTGTTTAATTTGGTTAAAGGCAAATCTAGTAATTTTTAATTTGCTGCTCTTTGTATTCTTTAACCTTAATTATATAGTGAATGTTGATTTTGTGATCTCATTTTCAAAGATTTTAAGAAAGAATATGGTTTCTTGAATTTATTTTCAAAAAAATATCCACGTAATCAGGTTTGAAAAAACGTTTTTTCAAACCTCTGGAATTTTGTGACATTTCTACAGTATTGTCGAAATGAATAAAACTATTTATCATTGGTAATTAATTAGTTACACGGGTCATGCCGGAGTTGATTTTAAGATGAATAAAATAGAAACTGAAACAGAAATGCTGGCAGAAGTTCGCATAGGATGTAAAAAGGCCTTTGAGAAAGTTTACCGGCTTTATAAAGCAAGGGTATATAGAAACATCCGCAGGCAAATATATGATGATGCCATTGCTGAAGAACTGATGCAGGATGTTTTTATTAAAATATGGGAGAAAAGGACAGAACTTGATTTAGAGAAATCATTTGGTGCTTACCTATTTAGGATTGCCAGGAGCAAGGTTGTTGATTTTTATCGCAAGGCAAAACGTGATAAGGCTTTAATCGAAAATTTGCAATTAGTTGCTACAGAGATCAATGAAGAACCAATGGAGAGTGATTTGTCTGCGCAAGAGAGTGATTATTTGCAAAATGCTATAGATCTATTATCTCCACAGCGGAAAAAGATCTTTATCCTCTGTAAGCTCCATGGGAAATCTTATGATGAGGTAAGTAAACTTGTAGGGGTATCTACTTCTACCATTAGCGACCATATTGTTAAAGCAACTAAATCGCTTAAAAATCAACTGGTTAAATCAAATATGGTGGCTTGTGTGATTTTTATTCCAATGCTGTACACTAGTATTAAAATAGTGCTTGAAAAAATAATTTAAAATATTTTAAAAAGGAGCAGAGGATAATGGTGATCGCAGCGTATTCCTATCATCTATAAAATTTAGTTATCAATCGGCTCCCGCTGCTCTTGATAACGAGTTTAGGTAAATAATAGTTAATAAGAGTTAGCCGATGCGTCTGGATGGAGCATCGGCTAATGTGTTTTGTAGCTTTATAAATCAAGCTTAAATTGTTCTCTAATTGCTTTAATAGTGTTTGCTAGTAGATTAAACAACAAGTTTATAAGTTGTTATCGCTAATAAGGCAATGGTTTTTTTCTTACTGCTGTCAATCTTTTCGTAGCCCATGCTTAGATCCTCCATCAGGATAAGATACGCCAAAATAATATTCGTTTTAAACCTCATATTTTCGTTTTAAACAAGATTCATTAAAATTATCACCTATAAGTATTAATTTTACGATTATTTAGATGATTACTATTTAAAAATCAAGGAACAAATTGCTAAAGAAATTCACCTCTTACCAATTACTAATGATAAGCCTGGTATCAGCCTTCTTCATTATGTATCCCGATGTAACCTGGCTTCCCTCACAATTAGAAGGCCGTCAAAGATCGGAATGGATAAAGCCAGTTACATTCTTTATGCTTCGTTATGCATTTCTGGCAAGCCTTACCGCTATTTTGGTAAAGATAAATTTGCAAAAATTACAGAATAGCTCTTTTAGAAAACGATTAATTTATAGCTCAATAATTGCTCTTGGCTGTTTTGCTCTTTATGGAGCACTTTCCTTTTCAATTTTTAATTGGGTTACACATTACGGAAGTCTTGTGCTGTTTCAGTTTTTTATGGTTGCCCTTTTAAGCTCCCTCTATGGATATATTATTAACCTGTATAATGAAAAGCGAAATAAGGAGCAGCAGATTGAAGAATTGACAATTAAAAACCTACAGAGCAGTTATGATGCCTTAACCAATCAGATTAATCCTCATTTCTTTTTTAATTCGCTTAATGGTTTAACATCCCTGATTCGCAAAAAAAATGATGAAATAACGCTGACCTATGTCAACAAGCTTTCAGATGTTTTTCGGTATATTCTGCAGAGTGACAAAAAGGGGTTGATTACTTTAGCTGAAGAGCTGGTCTTTGTAGATTCTTTTCGCTACATGATGGAAGTTCGTTTTGCAACTAAACTAAAATATACAATAGATATTGATCAAAATGTACTGGATTATAAGTTGCCTGTGCTTTCCATCCTTCCAATTCTGGATAATATTGTAGTACATAACAGGATTGACAGTGACCATAAAATGAACGTTCACCTATATATCAATGCAAAAGCCGAACTGGTTGTTTCCAATCCAATCTATCCAAAATTAGCAGCACCCCTAACTAACGGTACAGGACTTAAAAATTTAGAGGGCCGCTTTATGCTACTGATGGGTAAGCCAATCAAAATTGAAAATGATGGAATAACCTTTAATGTATATTTGCCACTTAACTAGCTATTTATGAAAGTGCTGATTGTTGAAGATGAAACCGCTGCTTATGAAAGTATTGTATCCATATTATATGAAATTGATCCCGGTATACAGATCATAGGAAACACAGAAAGCGTGAGCCAGACAGTTAGCTGGTTAAAAGATAATCCTGCACCAGATCTGATCTTAATGGATATCCATTTATCTGATGGCTCTGCATTTTTAATATTTGAATATATTGAAGTAGCAATACCCATTATTTTTACAACCGCTTATGATGAATATGCGATAGAAGCCTTTAAAGTAAATAGTATTGACTACCTGCTAAAGCCCATAAAGACTAGTGAGCTTCAGCGTGCATTAATTAAATTTAATAAATGGTCACCCACAGATATTGTATCCTATTTGTCTAAGATGGCCGAATTAAAAGTATCTAAACGCTATAGAGACAGATTCTTAATCCCGGTTAAAGATAAGTTGCTGCCTATTGAAGTCAAACATATATCTTACTTTTATACTTCAGATAAAACTACTTTTATTTGTTTGGAGGATGGAACTCAATTCGCATACTCTGGGACATTAGATCAGATCTCCAGCTCTTTAGATCCGGCCGGCTTTTACCGGGCTAATAAACAATTTATTGTGGCTCGCGGTAACGTTAAAAATATTACTATCTGGTTTGATAGCCGCTTGCTTATTACTATGGATACGATGGTACCCGAACCGATATACATTAGCAAAAACAAAGCGGCAGATTTTAAATCCTGGATTGTGAATGGCTAGTCAATCCTTATAAAAGTTCGGGTATTAATGTTTAATCACATGGGTATCACGTACACTACTAAATGTTAATGCCAGGAGTTTCCAGTCCTTACCTTCTTTTTTATAGGCTTCAGTGACTGTGAATTCCGTTACCACATCTTTACCCCTTACTACGGCAGTCAGTGTGATGCGGCTCCAGACAACGGCCGCAGTCGCATCAAATAGTTCTACGGCAACGTCATGCACATCAGCCTTTTTGTACCAAATACTTCCTGATTTGATGATGTCTAATTCTTCGTTTTTCTTCCAGGTGCCACTCATATGAACAAATTTTGACTGATCATGAAACAGCATGCCTAGTTTCTTTACGTTTTTGTCTGCCATCCATTTCCATTTGGCTTCAGAAAGATCCTTAATTTGTTTTTCTGTAGCAGAATCTTGTGCAGATGATAATTGCACACTTAATATAATTAAAAATAATGTGATGATTGATCTTTTCATGTTATTGTTGTTTATGTTTTTCTTTTAATTAGTTTTCTGTGGTACTATTTAATCTATACCGTTTTACCCAGCAATTTATCCAGCGTAATAGGATAGTCCCTTATACCCGTACTATTGCAGCATTATATATCGCATTTGCAATGGCTGAACCGGCTCCCCAATTCCTTTTGCTTTCATTGGAGATGAGGTTGCATCACAATAAGAGGCTGTCATTCTTCAATATTTCAGCCTCTCGGTTATGATCAGGTGTGTGTATTAATTACTGCTATTTGCATAATTACAAATCTGAGATAAAAACTTTTACGCTTAATTATACATATTACTGAATATAGTACCAAGATTACTGATCTCAGCAGGAGTGATTCGCTATGGAGCGTATTTTGTGTACTGAAATATGAAGGATAAGTAAAAATGGTTGTAATACCAGTAATCCATCTACTAAAAGACTCAGAATTGATACTCAACTTCGCAACAATTAAAATTATACAGATGAAAGCTAAGCAAATCTATCGATTGTGGTTATGTTCTATACTGGTTGTATTTACCTCCTGCACCAATGCACAAGAACCTGTGCCAATAGCAAAAGAGACTCCAATAGAAAAACCTGCAGCCATAGAAAAAAAGGTGTTAATTGTATATCTGTCAAGAACTAAAAATACGAAAGCAATTGCCGGGATGATCTATCAAAAAATGGGTGGCGATTTGATTGCCCTTGAACTGGAAAATCCATACCCTCAGGATTACCAGGCTATAGTAGCTCAGGTAAGTAAAGAAAATGAAACTAATTTTTTGCCGCCACTCAAAACTAAAATCGCAGCGATTGATACCTATGATCTTATATTTGTTGGTTTTCCTACCTGGGGGATGCAGTTGCCGCCACCAATCAAAAGCTTTTTGAATGCGTATGATTTAAAAGGCAAAACAATTATTCCATTCAATACCAACGCCGGTTATGGAATTGGCAGCAGTTTTGAAACCTTAAAAAAACTAAGTCCTAATAGCACCGTACTGAAAGGTTACACCATTAAAGGCGGTATTGAAAGGGATGGAGTGCTTTTTGTGATGGAAGGCGATAAAGAAAAACAAGCGCAAACCGAAGTTAACAGTTGGCTGAAGAAAATAAAAGTAATGCCATAAACAAAGTAACCTATGAAACTATCTAATAAATTTTTGCCGGTACTCTTATTATGTACACTGACAATCTCTGTAAAATCACAGCAAAAAACTACTATGAACACTACGCTAAGTCCGAAACAGAAAAACCTCATTACAATCTCTTCCTATACTGCACAAGGTGATTTAACAAAATTGAAACCAGCGCTAAATGAAGGGCTTGATGCCGGTGTTACCCTGAACGAGATCAGGGAGTCTTTGGTTCATTTATATGCGTATTGCGGTTTTCCCAGAAGCCTGAGAGGCCTTATGACATTTATGGAGGTACTTAAAGAACGTGAAGGCAAAGGTATTATTGATAAAGTAGGGGCAGAAGCATCACCTATTACTGATAAAAGGGATAAATATGAGCGCGGAAAAGAAATTCTGGCTGAACTTTCCGGTGTAAAAGAAACTGGGCCAAAAACAGGGTATGCGGCTTTCGCACCTGAGATTGAGGTGTTCTTAAAAGAGCATTTGTTTGCTGATATATTTGAACGTGATGTATTAAACTATCAAGAAAGAGAATTAGTGACCATATCTGTACTCAGTAGCATTGGTGGGGTAGAGCCAATGTTGAGTTCACATTTAGGTCTTTGTTTAAACGTTGGTATCACACCAGTACAGTTGCGGGAGTTTATGTCAATTATTAAAACTACAGTAAAAAAAACAGATGCCGCATCAGCAGAAGCAGTATTAACGGAAGTACTTGCAAAACAGTAAAAGATCCGAACTAAAAACCCTAAACTAAATATTTACTAATGAAGCATACAAACTTAACTATATACGCATGTGCGATGCTGTTTCTGGCAGCTTGCAGTAAAAAACAGGAAACTGTTGGAGCTGACAGCAAACTTCTCTTTCCAAAAGGAAATGAGATTACCAATGATAACTTTACAGGAACAGCATACCTGCACATGATGATTGCTGCGGATAGCCTTAACCCAACGGCGGTTGGAAATGTAAGTTTTGATCCAGGTGCAAGAACAAAATGGCACCTGCACCCTGGCGGACAAATTCTGTTAGTGACCGATGGGGTTGGATATTACCAGGAAAAGGGACAGCCTAAAAAGGTGTTGCGTAAAGGTGATATAATTAAATGTGCTCCTAATGTGGCTCACTGGCATGGCGCAAGTGCAGATACTGCTTTTGTACAGTTGGCCGTAACGAGCAATAAAGACGGTGGAGCTGTTTGGCTGGACGCGGTCTCTAACGAGGATTACCTCAAATAAACCTACAAAACTCAACAGGGAATAATTAATTTTGAATACATACTAAATCGGGAAATCATGGATGAAATTATCAATTTCAATACCGTCAATGAATATAATGTCTTTAACAATCAGAAAACGTTACACCCGCTTGTGAGTGTGGTAGATCTGGAAAAGGCCGACCCCAGGTTATTCCGCCGGTTTCGTTATGACTTTTATACAGTGTTTCTAAAAAAGGTGAAATGCGGCGATCTGCGTTATGGATTAAATAACTATGATTATGAAGAAGGCACCTTGATATTTCTTGCACCGGGACAGGTGATCGGTGAAAATAAAGAAGAATATTATCAGCCTCAGGGGCTGGCGCTGGTATTTCATCCTGATTTGTTACAGGGCACTTCATTAGGTAAAAACATGGGTGATTACACCTTTTTCTCCTATGCAGTAAACGAGGCGCTGCACTTATCTGATAAAGAGAAAACGATTATTAAAGATTGTTTTACAAAGATTAAATATGAACTGCAAAACTCCATCGATAAGCACAGCAAAAAGCTGATTGTTTCCAATATAGAACTGTTTTTAAATTATTGCATTCGTTTTTACGATCGCCAGTTTATTACCAGAGATGATGTTTCCAGGGGGATTGTAGATAAGTTTGAGGCATTACTTAATGGCTACTTTAGTTCAGAAAAACCTTACTCGATCGGTTTACCTTCGGTAGCGTATTGTGCTGATGAACTGCATTTGTCTGCTAATTATTTTGGTGACCTGATCAAAAAAGAAACAGGTAAAACTGCCCAGGAACATATTCAGGACAAGCTGATCGAAATTGCGAAAAATAAGATCTTTGACGGGGATAAAACAATCAATCAAATTGCCTATGAGCTGGGTTTTAAATATCCACAGCATTTTATCAGGGTCTTTAAAAAACGTGTGGGGAGTACCCCCAATGAATACAGGAGCCTCAATTAGATTTTTCTAAGAAAGAGTAAACAAAGATTAGATCTCAACCAGATTTGGCTTATTATATATCATAACAACATAGAATAATGGATAATCAAAACAATACAGTGCCTGAAGGATTTGGGCCTGTGCAAGCACAATATTTTACCGGTACAGCATGGTTAAAAATGCTTCTTACCCCTGATGAAGTTACCAATTGTGCCATTGGTGACGTCAGATTTGAGGCTGGCTGCAGAAATAACTGGCATACCCACCCAAGTAACCAAATTCTTGTTGTTACTGAAGGTATAGGATATTACCAGGAAGAAGGATCTGCAATACGTGAGATCAAAGTTGGCGAGGTAGTTAATGTACTACCTGGTATTAAACATTGGCATGGTGCTACCCCAAACGGAAATTTTGCCCATTTAGCTATCAGTATTAATACAGAAAAAGGGGTGGTAGATTGGCTTGAGCCAGTTACGGACGAGCAATATGCTGCATTTTCTTAAACGGGAGCAAAATATTTTCAAGCCCTGGAATCCATCAGTTAATGGATCCCAGGGCTTTTGTTTTTATAGAATGATGGGTTATCCCTGATCTATCGTTCCTTTTCATAATTAGGTAGCTGCCTAAAACTTTAATAAATGCCACAACCAGTAATAATGGTATAAATATCCGTAATCCATCTCCTGTTTGCGCAGCGTAGGGGTATGAACTTTGTAACCATTACAGAGAGAAAATAAATCCTATGCAAAAAGTAAAATTAAATAATGGTGTTGAAATGCCAGTACTTGGATTCGGCGTATTCCAGGTCACAGATCTGGCAGAATGTGAAAGAAGTGTGCTGGATGCAATTCGCACCGGCTACCGTCTAATTGATACTGCTTCTTCTTATATGAATGAAGAGGCAGTGGGCAGGGCAATCAAAAAGAGTGGTGTACCCAGGGAAGAGTTATTTATTACCACAAAACTCTGGATCCAGTCTGAGGGGTATGAAGGAACCAAAAAAGCTTTTGAAACTTCATTAAAAAAACTGCAGCTGGATTACCTCGACCTATACCTGATTCATCAGCCATATGGTGATGTTTATGGTGAGTGGCGGGCAATGGAAGACTTGTACAAAGAAGGAAAGGTGAGGGCTATTGGCGTAAGTAATTTTCAGCCAGACCGGTTGATCGATCTGATCATCCATCATAAAATTGTTCCTGCTGTAAACCAGATTGAAATGCACCCGTTTCATCAGCAAATTGAAGCGCAAAGCTTTTTAATTGAGAATAATGTGCAGACAGAAAGCTGGGGGCCATTTGCAGAAGGCAAGAATAATATTTTTCACAATGAGGTATTGGTGGCTATTGCAGAAAAATATAACAAATCTACTGCCCAGGTGATGCTGCGCTGGCAGACGCAAAGAGGCATAGTGGCCATCCCAAAATCAGTTCGTAAAGAACGTATTGAAGAGAACTTTAACATCTTCGATTTTGAACTCAACAATGAGGATATGGATGCCATAAAAACTTTAGATACCAAAACAAGCAGCTTTTTTGACCACCGTGACCCGGCAATGGTAAAATGGCTTGGTGAGCGTAAACTTGATCAATAAAATTTAAAACATGAAAAAGAGACAATTAGGGAATAGTGGATTAGAAGTATCTGCATTAGGATGGCTGCTTGCACAAAAATCATGGATTGCCCCAATTCCGGGAACTACAAAACTGCACCGTTTAGAAGAAAACCTGGGTGCTGCAGAAATTGAGCTTTCTGAGCGTGACCTAAAGGTGATTGGCGATGCGTTGTCAACTATAGAAATACAGGGACACCGCTATACGGAAGCATCTCAAAAAATGATTAACCGTTAAAAGATCGCACCAGGAAGGTATACAAATTACTTTATCTATTACCATTATTACTGATCCATACCTTACGCATTTGAATTGAGGGTAGTATTTATTATTTTGTTTTACACAACAACTCAAATATGATCAATCTAAATGTAAATCAAAAAGTATATCAGGTAGATGCTGATCCTAATATGCCGCTATTATGGGTGATCAGAGACCTCATTGGCTTAACTGGTACAAAATACGGCTGTGGTGTAGCACAATGCGGTGCATGTGTAGTGCACTTAAATGGCGAAGCGATTCGTTCATGTGTAACCAAGGTAAGCCGTGCCGCAGGTCAGCAGATAACCACTATTGAAGGCTTGTCTGCTCAAAATGATCACCCTTTACAGCTGGCCTGGAATGAAGAAAATGTACCTCAGTGTGGCTATTGCCATTCTGGTCAGATCATGTCTGCCGCAGTATTATTGCGCGAAAAAGCTAACCCAACTGACCAGGATATTGATGATGCCATGTCAGGGAACATCTGCAGGTGCGGCACCTATCTGCGCATCCGAAAAGCCATTCATCTAGCTGCAGATTTGCAAAAAAAGGAAGGAGGAGCGATATGAACCATTTAAAACCCCTGGGAAATTTTAGACCTTCAAAATCTGTTATTGTAATGTTCGTGATCCTTTTTATAATTGGAATAATGGCTTTTGCCATGAACAAGACTACTCCTGAAAATATAGGAACATCCGTTCCTGTTGTAATCAAAAAAGATAGTGTTGCCTCGGTAAAAGCGTTTACTGCAGTTTATAAAGTGCTGATGAGTCCGCGGTGTATGAACTGTCACCCATCAGGTGACATCCCCTTGCAAGGGGATGATAGCCATTTGCATACCATGTTCCCTAAAAGGGGCATAGAAGGAAAAGGCGTTCTTGCTATGAAATGTGCCAATTGCCATCAAACGGAAAACACCCCCGGTTTACATACCCCTCCGGGAAATCCTAACTGGCATTTGCCACCGGCAAATATGAAAATGGTATTTGAAGGCAAAACACCGCGTCAACTCGCCAAACAGTTAATGAATCCAAAACAAAATGGCCATAAAGATCTCAAAAAACTAATTGAACATGCAGATGATGGATTAGTGCTAGCAGGATGGAATATGGGCGAAGGTCGCACATTACCTCCTATGAGTCATGCTGCGTTTAAAAAGGCCTGGATCACGTGGCTGACTACCGGTGCGTATGCGCCAAAAAAATAATAGAAATCAATTGACTCTTTAACTATAAAATATGTCAGTATCAGAAGAAGTTGAAAACTTATCCAGGAGGAATTTCCTAAGAGTTGCAGGTATAGGAGGCACAGCCTTCTGCCTGGGATTATATATGTCTGGCGATGCTGAGGCAAAAGTTATCAATGGGGCAGAGGTAGCTGATGCAGATGTTGCTTTAGCAGCCTGGATCATTATCAATACCAGCGGTAAGGTAACCTTAATCTGTCACCGCGCAGAAATGGGCCAGGGTGTTTACCATTCCATTGCGCAGATAATCGCTGAAGAGTTAGAGGTTGATCTTTACGGGGTAGATATCCAGCTGACGCAAGGCGATGAAAAAAAATACGGCAGCCAGTTAACAGGTGGAAGTTCTACCATTAGGGGAAGCTATAAAAATCTGTTAAAGCTAAGCGCTACCGCACGTGAGGTTTTGATAATGGCAGCTGCTATGCGCTGGAAAGTAGAACCTGCAGATTGTTATGCAGCATTAGGACACGTAATCCATAAGTCTTCTGGTAAAAAATTCCATTACGGAGAATTGGTTGTCCAAGCCGCAAAATTAACTGCCCCTAAAGAAGTGAAACTAAAAACACGGGCAGAATATAAGGTGATTGGTCAGGCAGGGCATCGCCGTGATTCACCAATGAAAACCAATGGAGCAGCAGTATTTGGGATCGATAAAAGGATTCCAGGATTGCAATTTGCAGCTGTTGAGCGCAACCCAAGACTACGCGGTAAAGTGAAAAAATTTGATGCTTCGGCTGCCTTAAAAGTTCCCGGCGTAACCCGTGTGTTTAAGGTAGTAATGGGTGTTTGGGACACTGACCGTGAAGGCGTAGCTGTGGTAGCAACCTCTACCTGGGCGGCTCTGCAGGGAAAGAAAGCCCTGCACATAGAATGGGATGATACCGGCTTTGAACATGTGAGCACTCCAGAAATCTACAGCCGTCACCGCGAGCTGCTGCAAACAACTGAGGGCCTGATTTTAAAAACACAAGGTGACCCAACAGGAATTATTGCGCAGGCAAAAAATAAGTTAGACCTGGTCTACGAAACACCATACCAGTCACATAGCTGTATGGAACCGGTTAACTGCATTGCTCATTTTCAGGGTGATAAAGTGGAAATATGGGGGCCGGTACAGGCACCCAACTGGATCCAGGATTATGTGAGTAAGAAAATGGGCATAGCGAGAGAAAGTGTAATTGTGAACATGACGTTTTTAGGTGGGGGCTTCGGTCGTAAAGCAATGCCAGATTATCCGTATGAGGCGGCCGTGATTTCCAAAGAGCTGGGCGCTCCCGTACAGGTAGTTTGGACCAGGGAAGATGATGCTACGCAAGGGCCTTTCCGTCCGGGTATTTCTTACCGCTGCGAAGGGGTAGTAGAGGATGGTGGTATTACTGCGCTAAAATTTAGGATGGCCGGTCAGAATAATGATCACTGGCGGGGTGGTGACAACGGCAAAGCGAACAGAAGTACCTCAGAAGGATTTTTAAAACCTTATTACGACTCCATCAAAAATATCAGTTTTGCAGAAGTGCCTTTTAGAACACCTATCCCAACCAGTTTCTGGCGTTCGGTATATGCATCTACCAATGGTTTTGCTTATGAAAGCTTTTTGGATGAACTTGCTCATAAAGCCATGAAAGATCCGCTAGATTTTAGAAGGCAATACCTTAATGATGAAAGAAGCCAGCACCTGATTGATAAAATGGAAGAAATTTCTGGCTGGAAAAGCAGAAAGAAAAACCAGGGATTTGGTGTGGCCATTACGGAATGTTTTGCCAGTACGGTTGGACATATCGTTAAGGTATCCAAAAACAGTACCGGTGGTATCCATATCGATAAAGTTTGGGTAGTAGTAGATTGCGGCTGGTATGTGAATCCTGATATCATCAAAGCACAAGTAGAAGGAAGTGTGGTAATGGCATTAGGCGCAGCAACTACACATGAGATTACCTTTAAGGAGGGTATGGTTGAGCAGCATAACTTCTACGATTACAAAATGCCAAGGATCACTGATATCCCTCCCATAGAAGTACATATAATGGAGAACGATGCAGATGCCGGAGGTATGGGAGAACCAGGTTTACCAGCTTTTGCACCAGCGTTAACCAATGCAATTTTTGATTTGACAGGTAAACGCATCCGGAAACTGCCATTTGACATGAACACTTTTTAATAAGTGTTCATGTCAAATACACTTACAACTGGTAAGTTAATGTCGTGTAATACATCCCCCCAACAGCAGGCCCGCCTAAATAAGAATAATAATATTTATTTAGCAGATTGGTAGCGCCAAGTTTTATTCCCAGTTTGCTTTTCATCAAATCATAGCTTACCTGAGCGTCAGCATTGCCATATGCTTTTACCTGGCCATTTACTAAAAATGATTGCCAGTAATAGCTGCTCTGATGTTTGTACATTACCATAAAACTTAAGCTTTTAAAAACGTGGTCACCAGAAAAAGAAACATTACTGATCCATTCTGGCGTATTAAAACCATCTTCAAACCCATCATTATTCTCTGTTCTGCTTAATTTTGCATAAGCAACGTTACCACCCAAAGTATATTTGCCTAAAAATAAATAACTCATGCCCAAGCTTCCGCCTATGTTATACACCACACTACGAGAATTGGTATACAAACGGTAACGGCTTTGCCTGCTTCTGTCATTCAGCGCAGCAGGAATAGAATCAGGAGAACTGGTATTGGGCACATTCATTTCTACCTGTGCAATAAAGTTGTTGTACTTGTTATAGTAAAAATCAGCATCGACTTTCAATGTTCTGTCTAGAAACAACCCTTTATATCCAATCTCCAGCGAATTGATATGCTCAGGTTTAAGATAGGTATAGTAATTTTTGACCAGCAGCTGTTTTTGTCTCTCGATCGCGTTAGCTGTAGAAATGCCATTGTTAAAATCATTAGTTACTGCTGCCTGAAACTGATCTGCGGAACTACGCAGGTACGCATTTTCGAAAACACCATCAGACATCACTTTTAATCCGCCTACGCGCCTCACGCCGCCGCTGTTGACATTAGAAAATGCTTCAAAGATGCTGGGAAAACGTGATCCGCTCTGGTAAGACATTCTCACACTTTGGTTTTGATCAGGTGTGACTACCGCTGTGAAGCGCGGATTCAGTTTAGCTTCAAAATAATCGTTTTTATCGATCCTTAGTGTAGCTGTTACTGACAATAAATCTTTTAATAAACTTTTACCTGCCTGCACAAATGCACCTGTCTTGCCGTAGCTAAAAGTATCAAATGTTTTTCCCTCTGCCGGATTGATAAAATAGTTACCGTCTGGATGGATAATGTATGCCTGGTAATCTACGCCTGCGGATAAATCTAATCCGGTTTTTTCTTTGAAATTGCTGCCGATAGCTTTGGAAATATCAGCCTGGGCTTCAGCATGCACAAGATCATCTTTAACCCTTAAGGCAGCGCCCTCGTCCCAGTTATTGATATCTGCAAGTTCGTTTAGAGAATTTTGGAAAGCCGCAGTACCTGGCTGTAACCTACCTTGATCGGCTACCGTTCGTGCTCTGGCAAGCGCCTGCACAGCAGTAGTTCCTGTTTGCGCCAAAGCAGTGTTAAAAGCAGCGGTATAATCTGTATGCCATTGATTATCACTTTTAAAACTGCGGTCCTGATTCTCGGCTGCAGAACGAAGATTGTAAGACTTTCCTGTATTTTCTGTAGTAATAAATGCCCTGGCCTGAAAGATATCGCTTTTTAATTCAGCCGCATGTTGCTGTAATACGTAATCTTTTAAAGCAAAACGGTTAGCACGCTGATAAACATTGTTGATGTCTGCAATGCGGTAGGTGTAGCTCAATACTGTTTTGTCAGACAACTTATAATGTAAACCCAGATCTGCTTTGATGTTTTTGATATCATAATCAGTCATATCTTTTTCATCATACCCTGTCCGTGATACTTGGTATTGCCTGCCTGCAAGCGTAATTCTGCGGCGGTTAGAAGATTCGTTACCATATCCATTTACAGGATCAAAAGCAGGATTATCAATTCCACCGCTAATCCCTACACCTCTGTTTGCACTGGCATTTAAATCTGTCTGGTTATCTGCAACCCAATCATAACCTTTTGTATAAGTAAAGTTGATTTTATAGGCTAGCCGAGATGATATTTTTTGGGCGATACGCAGACTAGTTTCAGAGAAAAGTTTAGCGGGAGACTGCATGTCGTTGATATGGGTAACTCCTGTTTTTTGCTGAATGGTAACTCCAGTGCTGGTAAATGGATTTTTTGTAATAAAGTTAGCCAGACCATTAATTGCATTTAATCCATAAAGGGCAGAAGCTGTGCCAGGGATAATTTCTACCTTTTCAATATCTAAATCACTTGGGCCCATTGCATTTCCTATCGGGGCACCAATATGAGGAGCCTGATTATCAATGCCATCAACTAATTGTGTGAATCTGACATTAGTTGTATTAGCGAATCCACGGGTATTGATGATCTTGAAACCCATACTTGGGGTCAGCATCTGTATACCTTTTACGTTTTCCAGCGCATCAAAGAAACTGGGCGCAGCAGATTGCTTAATGTCTTTGCTGCTTAGGATTTCAATGGTGACAGGGGCTTTCAATATGCTTTCAGACCTACGGGAAGCAGAAACTACTACCTCATGGAGAACATGGTTTTTTAACGTATCAGTTTTTTTAAGGGTATCTATTTTGGTCTTAGATTGGGCAAATAGGCCGGCAGAAGAAAGGAGTAAGACAAATATTAAGGAGATAGCTAATAGCTGTTTTTTCATTTGTTTTTATAAGATAGCGTAGTTGAGAGTCTTGTTATTCGCTTTAAAGGTTTCACACCATTCAATGCGTGCAAATTTCATTTTTTAAAGTTTGCAGGCAGTTATATATATTACGGATAATAGTACCAATATTACTGATGTGTTCTATACGATACAATGACAAAGGAATTATTGTTTTTATTTCTTATTCGTTTTTAGCATAACGTTTTTCGCTTTGTTCCACCTGTTCATTCTGACCTACGCTATTATGCTGATTTTTATACTATTAAACCAGCAAAATATGTTTATGCAAACAATAGTAAAACAAGGGGCAAGTGATTTCATTTTTGATCAAACAAAGTACCCTTTGATCAGTTTGATCGATTTTGCAAATGAAAAAAATCCAGCCAATTATAAACTCCGGCCAGGATTATACTATATTTTTATCTCTCCTGCGGGTAGTCAGGGCGGAAGGTTACTTTTTAGCACGCCACACCAGTTGGTTGAGGTATCTTGTGAAATCTCGGCCCATTTGCCGGTAGGACAAGCTTTAGTTTTTCATTCAGACCTGTTACAAGACACCTCAATAGCAGACTGTCTTACGGATTATAGTTTCTTTAGAAACAGCACAAATAAAGCCCTGCCCTTATCAGCGGAAGAATATCAATTGGCATTGGATTATTTAGCGAATATCAAAATGGAACTCACACATACTGCAGATAAACATAGCAAAAGGTTAATCGCATCAAACATCGAACTATTTCTAAACAACTGTGATCGTTTTTTTAGCCGTAAATTCATCATGGCAGAAAATAACCATACAGGTATCATGCAACGTCTTGATCAAATGCTTCGCCGATATTTTACATCTGAAAGCCCTTTTAAGTTTGGCATTCCATCTGTTGCTTATTGTGCCAGCGAACTACATTTATCGGCTAAGTATTTTGGAAGCCTGGTGAAGAAAGAAACCGGAAAAACTGCGCAGCAATATATTAGGGATAAGATATTGACCGAAGCAAAGGACAGAATCAACGTTATGGATAAAACAATCAATGAAGTTGCTTATGAATTAGGGTTTAAATATCCTCAGCATTTTTCACGTTACTTTAAAAAGGTTATTGGGCAAACACCCAATACCTATAAACAGCGGCTCGTTTTAGCATATAATATTTAAATTTTAGACTTAAACATAAAAAACTCATCAAGGTCATAATCTGGGCAAGCTCCTTCTCTGGAGGTAATATATGCACCCAAATTAATGGCATTAGTCATAATATCATGAGCTGAAGTATTTTGTTCTAACCTCTTTGAAATAAATCCCGCCAGAAAAGAATCACCACTGCCAACTGTATCTTTTATTTCAATAGGGATAGCAGGATAATCATAAATTGTATTTTCACAAGCATATAATGCGCCCTTGCTGCCTTTTGAAACGATAATTTCCTTAATATCAAAAGAATCCTGGATAAAAAGTATGCTATCTTTTTCATCCTTATAAGTTTTACCTAAAAAAGTAAGGATCATTTTTAGCTCTGCCTTATTAAATTTAGCCAGTTGCGTTTTCTCTAAAAGCTCTTTAATCGTAGAAATATCGTAATGAGGAGGTCTTAAATTGATATCGTAAATGTTATAACGACTAGCCTCAATCAACTCAAAAAGTGTGTTTCTCGAAGTTTTATCCCTTGCAGCCAATGTACCAAAAACAAGGGCATCCATCTGCGTTAGTTTTTCTTTATCAACAGGCAAACATTTGATAAAATCCCAGGCAACATGCTCTACAATCTCATACTGCGCCTCATTGTGCTCATCTATAGTCGCAATGACCTGGCTAGTTGCATGATCTTCAGAAATTTGTATGCCTTGCGTAGAGATATTCCATGCATTGATTTTATGGATCAATTCTTTCCCTAGCTGATCATTGCCCACACTGCTAATCATATAGGCACTAACACCCATCTTAGATAGATGATAGGCAACATTAAATGGTGCTCCACCTGCCCTGGTTTTTCCACCAGGAAAGATGTCCCATAATACTTCTCCAAAACAGGCTACATTTATATCTTGTTTACTCATCTTCTTAACGCTTAATTGAAGCTAAATTAATTCTTTTAATTTTAGTTATATATCGATCATATCTTTTTGTCTCACTTGAGATCCAAATAATGCATAAAATAGCATAAATAGCTCACAAGTTACTGTAAGCATCCACGTCCATCTCCATGATCCCATTATATCTGCCAATCCTCCCTGCAATAATGTAAACACCGCCCCACCAAAAACAGCCGAGATGAAAACTCCGGAAGCTTTAGAAGTATATTTTTTTAAACCTTGAATAGACAGCGAATAAATACAGCTCCACATTGTAGAGTGCAGCAGTCCGATAGCGACTAGAAACCAAAGGTTTTGCGTAACCATTGCAGTAAAAGCTAAAAGTGCTGATAATACTGTTGTAAAGGTCAGTTGTGTTTTAGCCGAAATATTGGAGAAAAAACTTGATATGCCTCTGCCCACGAAAAAACCGCCCCAGTATAAAGTAGAGAGTAAAGCATGAATACCTAAATCCATGCCGCCAATAATGATATCAGTTTTCCCGAAAAACGACATAGGCCGCCCAGAATCTGCAAGTTCAAAAGCATGCAGGTTGATATTGGCGCCAATTGCTACCTCTGTTCCCACATAAAAAAAGATGGCCATAACGCCCAATGCAAAATGTCTGAATGACCAAATGCTCCGCTTCAGTTTCTCTCCTTCAGCTGCCCTGGTATTGGCAATATCAGGAAGATCTAGCTTTTTAGTAATCAGCGTAACTACAATTACAACCGCAATCAAAACCGCCAAAGGCAATAGTAGCTGCCGGATATCTATATTTAAGATAGATACCCCACTAAACATAAGCAGAGTTACACAAAAAGGCGCAGTAGTAGTACCTATAGAATTGATGGCAGTAGTAATATTCAATCGCTGTACCGGTTGAGTACCTGGTAAATCATATGAGGCCACATAAGGATTAACTACAACCTGTATAATTGCAGCAGCAGTACCCATTAAAAATGAGCCAATAAGAAAAATGATAAATCCAAACGGTAAAAAAGCATCAGCAAAATGCAGGCCTGATGAAGGATATTGATATCCAAACCAAGAGGAAAAGAAATACATGGACAATCCTGCAACCATAAATAAAAGACCTCTAATAATGGTGTTTTTATAACCGTAGGCATTTACCCATTTACTGGCCAGTGTTCCATTAACGAGGTAGCCTAAAAAGAAAAAGAATGAAATCAGTGTTGTAAACGTGTTTTTTAAGCCTCCGGCCTCTGATAAAAAAGCGAATTTTAGAGGAGCTTGCAACTGCTCGTTCACGGTCGTAAGAAAACCAACTATAAAATATATAAAGGTTACAATGGCAAAAGGAAGTATGCTATTTTTAGATTTAATTTCCATAAGTGTAAATTTGAAATTAAGGACTATTAATGCGCTGTGATTATACTCTTCAGTGTTAATTTGATCCCTTGGGTTTTGATGCTTTTAACAAACTCCAGGTAGGGGATTACAAACTTGTTAACACTAAGAAGGTTTAAGCTGCTGAATGCAGAGAGCTCCAGAAATTTTCTTGCATTTTCACTGGATATAATCTTTTGGTCAATCTCTGTTAACCAAGGTTCCGCGATATCAAACGGCTGGCGCAGATCATCTTTCTGATATTTAAGATAGTGTCTGTAAGCTGCCATAAGGAAGGCTGCCCTTTTTAAATCCTGGCCTCTTCTGATCATCTTTGCCAGGTTTGGCATCACATATACCGGAAATTTTGAAATGCCATCAAAACAAAGCCTGCTTAACTGGTCACTTACTGATTTGTTTGCAAAACGTTCAATCAGGGTTGCTTTATATTTTTCCAGATCAGTTCCCTTAGGAGCGGGAACGTTAGGGCTGATGTCAATATCCATAAATTCTTTTACATACTGAACAATATCCTGATCGGCCATAGCTTCATCCACTTTTCTATAGCCCAAAAGAAATGATGGGTAAGAAAGTAAGCTATGTGATGCATTCAATAAACTTAATTTCATATTCTCGAATGTTGTAACGTCATCTGTAAATTCTACACCTACGGTTTCCCAGGCAGGTCTGCCGGCAATAAAATCATCCTCTATTACCCATTGTATGAAATCTTCACAATAGACAGGTGATTGATCATTGCTGCCACTATTTTTGTTTAATATTGCTATATCCTCAACTTTTGTAGCAGGAGTTATCCGGTCAACCATGCTATTTGGAAAGCTAAGATTAGTCTGTGCCCAATTTGCAAGATCGCTATCCTGAGCAGTGATAAAAGCCATAAATGCAGCCTTAGCTGTGCTGCCGTTATGCTGTAAATTATCGCAGGAAAGGATAGTGATGCCTCCAGTTTCTTTTTTTCTGCGCCTTCGTAAACCTTCAGCTACAAAGCCAAAAATAGTGCTGGGATGGGTTGGGTTTTCCAGATCGTGTGCAATAGCAGGATCATGGAGCATGAAACTGTTTGTCTTTTTATCCAGGTTGTATCCACCTTCAGTAATTGTGAGGGTAATGATCCTGATGTTTTGATCTGCAATTTTATTTAGAATAGATTCAGCATCCTCTACCGCCCAAAGCAGTTCAGTAATTGATCCGATTTGATGCGCTTCATTGTTGCCATCCCTGCCGCAAACAGTTAGGGTATAATCGAGCTGCTGAGTAGTTAAATTTCTAAAAATAGTTTCATCACCAGGCAACATGCATACACCACAAATTCCCCATTGCTGCTGGCTTTGGTTACTTAGTAAAAGGTTGGTGTAAAATGCCTGATGTGCACGGTGGAAATTTCCTACGCCAATGTGTAAAATACCTGCTTTGATATCCTGGCGCTCAAAATTATAGTGTTGTAATTCCATTTTTATACTTGGTTAATTCATCAAACATATATTATTAAAGTTGTTAGTACACCATTTAAAAGGACAAAACCATCATGGGAACGTTACCAAAATTCATAGCGTCTGCTGCTCGTTTCTTTTTGCTATTTTTGAGATGCATCTATCTTGTTTTATGAAACGTATAACCATTAAAGATCTGGCCCGGCATTTATTACTTTCTACCTCTACGGTGTCCAGGGCATTAGTAAATGATAAGCATATTCACCCAGAAACCAAAGCAAAAGTTCTTGATGCTGCTCTTGAGCTTGGTTATAAGCGAAACCCCGCTGCTTTGAACTTAAAATATGGACAGTCTAAAAACATAGGTTTAGTTGTACCTGAAATGGTTACTCCATTCTCTTCTAAAGTACTGCGCGGGATACAGCATATTCTGTATCCGCTGGGTTATAGAATAATTATTACAGAGTCTGATGAAGATCCTGTTCGGGAGAGAGAGAACCTATTGCTACTGGAAGAATTTAATGTTGATGGAATTATTATCAACCTTTGTGATCAAATGGAAAATCAGGAAATCCATCAGCAACTATTGGATAGGGGCATCCCCCTGGTGTTTTTTGACCGCATACCTGCACTTGCGCTAAACGCTCCAAAAGTTAGGGTATATGATTTAAAGCATGCATCAATAATGGTAGAGCATTTGATTGCAACAGGAAGAAAAAGGATTGCCCATATTAAAGGCCCGGTAAATGTTCGCAATTCAGAAGAACGTGCTGCCGGATATAAACAGGTGATGCAAAAGTATGGGATATTTGATCCTAAACTCATTATTGAAGCCGGTGGATTAAGCTTTGATCATGGAAAAAAAGCAGTTGAGGTATTATTTGCAAAACAGATAGATTTTGATGGTATTTTTGCCTTCACAGATACGCTTGCTATTGGAGCAATGAACTTTCTGTTAGAAAAACAAGTTAAAATACCCCAGGATGTTTCAGTATCTAGTTTTTCAGGAACAGAACTGGCAACTATGATTTTTCCGCAACTGACCAGTGTTGAGCCACCACTGATAAAAATGGGAGAGGTAGCTGCTACCTTGATATTGGAAAAAATCGCTGATTTCAATACTGAAAACAGAGTGGTTTTTTTAGATGCAGAATTAAAATTAAGATCTTCTACGCAATACAAATCAATATAGTACACACATTTTTATATGCTGCGCATTTAAAAAATACGAATAGGAGCATTAAGTAAAATTATTATTGAACAACTACCAAGCGCCCAAAAACATCATTTCAATAAAACTTTATGTTTTGTATTAGGAACAATCCTAGGTGGTTGGATGATCGTTACAAAAGGAGTAGGGAATAATCCGCGGATAGGATTTTTTTGGTGTTTTAGCTTTTACAATGATAGCTCAGGAATAATTAAAAAACACAAGTAACTAAAGAAATCAAGTTTAAAATCTGAACATTTTCTTTTATAAAAAATATAATTACATTTGTGGCGCTTTTGGTTCCCGGAATAACGTCCGGGATTAAAAGGGAATACGGTGAAATTCCGGAACTGTCCCGCAACTGTAAGCGCTCAAACGGTTTTCTAATCTGGCCACTGTTATACATCAGGTATAATGGGAAGGCAGAAAATCGGGCGTAAGTCAGGAGACCTGCCTCCAGCATTTTGATTTCATAGCTTTCGGGGATTGAAGCTTGGATGATACTTACGTATTCGTATATCATTTCAATGTTTAACTGTTTGCTGTGGGTTTTAACTCACAACAAAAAATGTCAAAAAAGGAACTACTCTGTAGCAAAAGCTTTAGGGCTATTGTGTATGCTTTTTCTGTAGCTGCGGTGATCTGTTTATCATCAAAATACTCCTATGCCCAAAAATCTGATAGCCTAAACAAAGCCAGGCAACTGCAGGAAATTACCATTAACCAATACCGGTTAAGTAAACAAAGCCTTTCACCAACACCACTACAGATATTATCTGAGGTTGAGCTAAGGCGGATTAGCAGTTTATCCGTTGCAGATGCTATCCGATATTTCTCAGGTGTACAGCTAAAAGATTATGGGGGTATTGGAGGGCTAAAGACCATTAATGTTCGCAGTATGGGCAGCAATCATACCGCTGTTTTTTACAATGGTATACAATTAGGCAATGCACAGAATGGACAGGTAGACTTAGGTAAATATTCATTAGATAACCTCGAAGAAATATCGCTGGTTAGCGGCCAAAACAGCGGGAATCTGCAGTCTGCAAAAGCTTTCGCATCAGCAAGTGCTGTATTTCTGAAAACCAAAACTCCGGAATTTGAAAAAGGTAAGCACACCAATCTTTCAGCTCATCTTAAAACAGGGAGCTTTGGTTTATTTAACCCTGGTTTTACTTATCAGCACAAAATCAGTGATAAATTAAGTGCTGTTATAAGCTCAGAATATATAACAGCCCATGGAAAATACAAATTTAGATATACCAATGGCGTTTACGACACCACGGCAATTAGAAATAATGGTGATGTTAACCGCTTTCGGCTAGAGGCTGCCTTATATGGTAAAATGAAAAACAATGGCAACTGGAATGCACAGTTATATTCTTTTTCCTCTAACCGTGGTTTGCCAGGAGCAATTGTTGCCAATAAATTTGAATATACCCAGCGAATCTGGGATCAGAGTTTATTTGCTCAGGGTAGTTTAGAGCAACGTTTTTCAAAACTCAGCATTCTAATTAATACCAAACTCGCATACGACTACACCCGATACCTAGACCCTGAATATGTAACACTTGACGGCTTTTTAGACAATCGTTTCCACGAGCGTGAAGCTTATCTTTCAGTTGCGGGAAAGTATCAGTTTAACAAAAACTTCACTATTGGTGCTGCATCAGATTATTCCTATCAGGATCTAGATGCAAATCTTTACCGCTTTGCCTATCCAAATAGAAATACCTTTTTAAATGTTATCAATTCCACTTTGCAATTAGCGCATCTGCAAATACAAGCAAACCTATTAAGTACTACAGTTTTAGACAGGGTAAAAGAATATGGTGCCGCAGGAAATAAACAAGTATACAGCCCAACTTTTATGTTCAGTTATCAGCCCTTTGGCGCATCAAAAATAAGGTTAAGGGGATTCTATAAAGACGTTTTCAGAATGCCAACATTTAATGATCTGTATTACACATTTATTGGAAATACCCAATTAAAACCCGAGTTTACTAAACAGTACGACCTGGGCCTAACCTTTGCCAGTACTTATAAAGACCTGTTTGTAAAATTTATTGACCTGCAAGCCGATATATACTATAATACGATAAAAGATAAAATTATAGCGCAGCCTGGCGCCAATTTGTTCCGATGGACAATGTATAATCTGGGAAGGGTAGAAATCAGGGGACTAGAACTAAATGCAAAATCTGCGTTTGGCATTGCACGTAATCTCAGTGCCGGTATTGGCCTAAGCTATACGTATCAGCAGGCCATAGATGTAACCTCTTCTTTGGACGATAATTACCGTGATCAAATTCCATATACCCCTAAAAATAGCGGCTCATTTTTAACAAATCTGGATTACAAGAATTGGAAACTAAATTACAGTTTCATTTACACAGGCTCCCGCTACAATCAAAAATCCAATATTATCTATAATTATATGGAACCATGGTATACCCATGATGCAGCATTAGGATTTCAGTTTAAAACCATTAGGGGAAATTATAATATCAATTTTGAAGTCAACAACTTTCTCAATCAATATTATGATGTCATTCCAAATTTCCCCCTGCCTGGCAGGAATTATCGTTTAACCTTAAACTTTAAGATATGAAAAGGTTAGTATGTCTATTTCTTCTTGTTGCTGTTTTTATGGGTTGCAGAAAAGATCCTATGCCACTGCCAGCAGAAATAAGCAGGGTAGAACCAGAACCTGGTTCTGTTATGAAAGGGTTTTATTTAGTAAATGAAGGGAATTTTAATATGAACAAAGCCTCACTAGATTATTTAGATCTGGTGAATGGAATTTATACCAGAAACCTTTATGGACAGATTAATCCGCAGATCACCAAAGGTTTAGGCGATGTTGGCAATGATATCGGTATTTATGGCTCCAAAGTGTATATCACAGTAAATGCATCTAATAAGGTAGAAGTTTTAGATGTAAAAACTGGCAAGAAACTAGGCCAGATCGATATCATCAATTGCAGGTACGTGACATTTAACAATGGAAAAGCCTACGTAAGTGCTTATCTGGGGAAAATTGGAGATGCGGCAGCCCCAAATGGGATTGTTGCAGAAATAGACACCGCCTCCCTCACGGTTTCCCGTAAAGTAGACGTTGGCCGTCAGCCCGAAGAAATGGCCGTGGTAAACAATAAAATATATGTTGCAAATTCTGGCGGTTACAGTCCTGCAAATTATGAGCGGACCTTATCTGTAATTGACATTACAAGCTTTAAGGTAGTCAATACGATAGATGTAGCCATAAATCTGCACCATGTTAAAGCAGATCGGTACGGCGATCTATATATAACTTCAAGAGGCGATTATTACAATATACCTTCCAGGTTATTCGTAGTAAGTACACAAAATGATAAGGTGAAAAAGGTATTTGATATTGAGGTAAGCAACCTTGCTATAGATGATGACACTGCCTACCTGTATGCCACATCGTTCAGTTACCTCAACGGACAAAATACCATTAGCTATAACATGATTGATGTGAACACAGAGACGCTGCTTAATAGCAAGTTCATTCGTGATGGAACAGAAAAAAATATTAAAATTCCATATGGCATCGCTATAAATCCGCAAACTAAGGATGTATATGTAACCGACGCCAGAGATTATGTAACGCCGGGCAAACTGCATTGCTATAATTCTTCCGGGAATTTAAAATGGAGTGTAACCACAGGTGATATTCCGGCACATCTGGCCTTTGTATATTAAAAAATGCTATGAAACTAAAACCAATTATATCGCTACTCTTTGTATCAGTCATTGTGCTCTCTTGTAAAAAGGACAGAACAGAAGATACTGCAGAAGAAAAACCTGTAACCACTCAATCACCTTATTTAAACAAAGTTTATGAGTTTAAACCAGCCCCAGGACAATTTACTAATGATGGAGGAAACAGTGATCTATCAAAAACAAACTTCTTAATCGGTAACGTAGGGCAGGGCCTGGTATCTCTTGGCGGTTACGGCGGATACCTTGTTTTCGGTTTTGATCATGCTGTAACCAATGCTGCCGGGGCAGATCTGGGAATTTACGGTAATCCACTGGTTGGTGCTGGAACTGAGTTTTCTGAGCCAGGAATTGTATGTGTAATGCAAGACCAAAACAAAAATGGCCTTCCTGATGATACTTGGTATGAACTAGCCGGGAGTGAATATACAGCCTCAACTACGATCAAAAATTATAAAATCACGTATTACAAACCACAAAACTTAACAGAAGACATTCGCTGGACAGATAATCAGAACAGACAAGGATTGGTACTTAGAAATCAATTCCACACGCAGGATTATTACCCAAGCTGGGCAACCTCAAACGAAATATCTTTTACAGGAACACTGGTTAAAAACACGCTAACCGCTGGTGATATCATTACCAATAAACCTTTAGGGATAGGTTATGCAGATAACGGGTCTAGCGATTATCTGAACCTTCAGGAGCAGTTTGGCCGTGGATACAACACTTTCGATATTGATTGGGCAGTTAACGCAAATGGAGATAAAGTGACTTTAACTTCCATAGACTTTGTAAAAGTATATACCGGACAAAACAGCAACGGAAATCCTTTTAGCCCTGATAACAACAATGAGCGCTCCCGTTTTATTGGAGAAATCTCCACTGAATTTGCTGGTGCGGTAGATTTGAAACTTTTAAAAAATAAATAACATTAAAATGAAACACTTTAACTTTAAGCAATTATTAATAGCAGTAGTGCTCTTAACCACAGGATTATACTCTTGTAAAAAGGACAACGTTGACGAAACTCAAGTACAGCCAGTAGCAGGGAAGTATGATAACGGGTTTTTTGTAATTGGCGAAGGCTCCTATGGACAGAGTGCAGGTGCGATAAATTTTTACAGATACGGTGATGATACGCTTTCTGTAAGGGCCTACGAAAAAGAAAATCCAGGTAAAATATTATCCAATGCAGCTAAGTCTAGCACACTACAATTCGCATCAGTTATCAATGGCAGCATTTATCTGATGTGCAAGGTTAATGGCCCGATCATAAAGGTTAATAAACAGACATTAAAAGAAGAGGCAAGATATGTGCAGGAAACAAGTAACTGGAGAAGTATCATAAAGGTAGAAGGAACCAGGGGTCTTGTCAGTGCAAATGACGGCGTTTATCAAATTGATTTAAATACACTTGCGCTTCAAAATAAATTGACAACAGTGGGCGCCCTTAATACTGGGGATATGTGGAGAAATGGTGATTACATTTACTTACTTCAAAGCAATGGTGCAAAGATTATTTCGGCAAACAATTACTCACTTGCCAAAAGTTTTTCTAACATTAGCCGTGGATTTGCACAAACGCCAAATGGCAAGGTTTGGGCTTCAACAGGTACGCGCTTAATTGCCATTGACAATAACCTGGATACTACAGGTGTTGCATTAACGGTAAGTGTAGGTTCTTTTGGTCTTGATGCACCAACAAGGATTACTGCCTCTACAAAAGAAAATGCTGTTTTTTATCATTCAGGAAAAGCGATTTATAAATATGTAGATGGCAACGCCTCTTCGCTTGCACAGCCATTTATAAATATTACTGAAGATCCTTTTATGATTTATGGCTCCATCCGTTATGATAAAAACAAAGATTATATTGTTGTAAATGGAATAGGCGGTTATGGAGCAGCTTCTACGATTAATTATTTGCTGATCTACAATGCCTCAACCGGTGCTTTGGTTAAGAAGATCAAATATGGTGGTGATGGCGTTACAGTAGATTTTACTAAGATTTATTTCCCGGATTTAACTGTGTTTCATTAATATTTATTGAATTAAACCTTATTATGTAATAAAAGACTGCTTTTTTTGGCAGTCTTTTTATTTTACGGGGTTTTTGTTTTTTAATCAGTTGTAAAAACCCATGGGCTTTAACCGGTATTTGCTACAATAAGCATGGATTTGGCTACAGAAGGGCATCAAATATAATTGACATTTGTATTTGCAATATAAGACAGGTCTTTATGGCTTGTAATATTAGTCACTTAAATGAAAAATTATGAAAGTATTTGTTACAGGAGCTACAGGTTTTATTGGCTCAGCTGTCGTTAAGGAATTACTAAAAGCAGGCCATCAGGTTTTAGGTCTTGCTCGATCAGAAAATGGAGCTAAAGCACTTCGCTCACTTGGAGCAGAAGTACATTTTGGTGATTTGAATCACATAGAAAGTATTTGCAGCGGTGCTTCCTTAGCAGACGGTGTTATTCATACAGCCTTCAATCATGATGATTTTACCGTATTCAAAGAAAGCTGCGAGAATGACCGGCGTATTATCGAAGCCTTGGGAGACATTTATGCTGGCGATCAGCGGCCCATTATTGTCACCTCTGCGTTAGGGCTTCTCCCGCGCGGCCGTGTTGTTTACGAAAGTGATAGTCCGGCTCCAGGTCCGATCCCACGGATCGCAACAGAACACGCTGCTGATGCAGTAGCCGCGCGCGGTGTAAGAATAGCAGTAGTCCGGCTTTCACCTACCGTACACGGTAAGGGCGATCATGGTTTTATCTCCAGGCTTATCGGTATTGCAGAGGAAAAAGGCATTGCTGTTTATCAGAACGAAGCATTAAATTACTGGCCAGCTGTGCATTGTCAGGACGCCGCCAAACTTTATCTGCTCGCCTTAGAGAATGCTGCTCCGGGCGGCACCCGCTACCATGCCGCTGCAGAACAGGGAGTATCTTTCAAAGACATTGCTACTGCCATAGGCAAAGGACTACACATACCTGTTGCTGTGAAAAGTAAAGAAGATGCTGCAGCTCACTTTGGGTCTTTTGCTCATTTTGCCGCCATAGATGTGCAAGCATCAAGCGATGAAACACGGCGTATATTAGGCTGGCAACCTGCAGGTCCGGATCTTATCACAGACATAGAAAGCGTTTATTTTAACAGATAACCTCACGTTGACATATTATTAAGGTTAAAAAAACTAAATTGTACTGAAAGCCATTCCATCCATATGAATAACAACGAGGTTAAAAGGATCAAAACGATTAGTGAGTATCATCACTCAAGAGGTTTGTCTAAGCCTCTGCATCCACTGATCAGTCTGATCGATTACCGCTCAATCAAACATTCTCCTGAAACCAATATGGTCAGCTGGGTTTTCGATTTTTTTCTAATCGCGCTGAAGAAAAATATAGATGGCAAATTCAGATACGGTCAGCAAGATTATGATTTTGATGAGGGCAAAATGTTCTTTATCGCACCAAGCCAAGTTTTTAAAATAGAGATCAATCAAGATTTGCCAGACAGATCTGGATGGATGCTGCTTATCCATCCAGACTTTCTCTGGAGCACTTCTTTAGCAAAAAGCATCAAAAATTATGAATTTTTTGGTTATTCAGCCAGGGAGGCACTTTTTTTATCAGAGCAGGAAGAAACAATAGTATTGGACATTGTTCAAAATATTAAAAGGGAATATCAAGCCAATATTGATAAATTCAGTCAGCAGATTATTATATCACAGGTGGAGGTTTTACTCAATTATGCCGATCGCTTTTATCATCGTCAGTTCTTAACCCGTAAAATTTCCAATCATCAGATACTTGAGAAATTGGAAGAGTTATTAAATGAATATTTTACAGATAAGGCTTCACAAAACGGTTTGCCATCTGTAAATTACTTTGCAGAGCAACTCAACTTATCTTCGGACTACCTTAGTTCGCTGCTTAAAGTAACTACCGGCCTAAATACTCAGCAACATATTCATGAAAAGCTGATCGCCAAAGCAAAAGAAAACTTATCGACCACCAATTTGACAGTAACTGAGATTGCTTATGAATTAGGCTTTGAACATTCCCAGTCATTCAGCAAAATGTTCAAAAGCAAAACCAAGCAATCACCTTTAGAGTTTAGAGCGTCATTTAAATAAATTGGAACTTAAATCTGTAAAATAAATTAACTTTATCGAATGCCACTTTTGTGTTAAATAACTTGTACGTTAGTTAAAATCACGATAGCTACATTTAGCATAATATTTAGCGTATCTTGCAACAATTGGTCAGCGTATAAAAGACCGGTTTTAAAATAATCTAAATCAAAAATGGGAAAAGAAACAAATGCGGCAATAGCTACTGCGCCAAAAACTAGAATACCTAGAAAGATCAAAAAAGCAATGGTAAAAGTTGCAGCAGCAGCACCAACAGTATAATTCTTAAGGGTAATCCTAATAGAATCAGTAAAAACAAAAAAACGCTTCTAAACTTAGTTTAGAAGCGTTTTTTGTTTAACCTTTTCACCAATACCCATCCTGCTATTTTCTTGCTGGATAACCCGTCGTGTACCGTTCCCCTTTAATTTCTACTGCTGATAGATCTGCTGTAAGCTTTTTTAGTTCATTTGCGGTAAACTCATAATCTGCTGCCCACATATTTTCCTGTAAATGTGCCAGTTTGGTGGTACCCGGCACAGGAACGATAAATGGTTTTTGTGCAAGCAGCCAGCCCAGTGCAACCTGCGCAACGGTTAAACCCCTATGATCACCAAATTCTTTTAGAATATCTATTATCGGCCAGTTTGCGATAATTATTTCTGGAGTATAACGGGGCAGGGATGTTCTATTGTCATTATCTGGATTATATTTAGTTCTTTCATTGATATAACCCGAAATAAGACCACGGCTAAGCGGGCTATAGGGCACAAAACCTATTCCCAATTCTTCGCATAAGCTTAATACGTTTTTTTCCGGCTGGCGTGTCATCGGTGAATATTCACTCTGCAATGCCGTTACCGGCTGCACAGCATGCGCCTTGCGAATGAGTTCAATTCCATTTTTAGTCTGATTAAAATCTCTTTCACTCATACCAAAATGTTTCACCTTTCCTTCTGCGATCAGATCTTTTACCGTTCCGGCAACATCCTCAATTGGAATATTCGGGTCTATGCGGTGCTGATACAACAAATCGATATAATCTGTCCTCAAACTTTTGAGTGAATGCTCAACAGCCTTTCTAATGCTTTCAGGGCGACTGTCTAGTCCTACATCAGGCCTGCCATCTTTGAAACCAAATTTTGTGCAAATGAAGATGTCTTTACGGATCGGCTCAAGTGCCTCTCCAACAAGGTCTTGGTTGGTGAATGGTCCATAAGCTTCTGCAGTATCAAAAAGATTAACGCCTAAGTCTGCCGACTTGCGGATTAAAGCAATCATGGCTCGTTTATCAGGAATAAAACTCCGGTGGTAGCTCATTCCCATACATCCTAAACCTAAACTGGATACTTTAAGCGCATGACTTCCAGAACCTAATGTGCGGGTTTTGGTAGCTGAAAGACCTTTGTTCTTTTCTTTTTCTTCTTTATTCTGGGCACAGCCAATTATTGGTGAAATCAATGCAGCTCCACCGATTAGTGCACTTGTCTTTAAAAAATTTCTGCGGTTGTTACTTTCCATATCTTATTTTTTTGTATTTCTAATAGCAATGTTTATGGGGATATAGCGTACTGCTAATTAATTTTTTGTTTGTAGATTAGTGTAATTTGGTAAGTAATGACATGGCGGTCTTAGTTTTTTTCTGGCTGCAGTGGTCCGTAATAATAAGATGCTGTTGCGCCTCCGTCTATCAGAAAGTCAGAGCCAGTAATGAATGCGCCGGCATTTGACAGCAATAATTCTGCAACATTAGCTACTTCATCTGCAATACCTGCACGACCGGCAGGGCTCTTGGCAAACATATTTTTGTAGAATTCTCCCCTTGGCCCGTTAATTTCATCCAGTGCTAATGGGGTAATAATGATTCCCGGAGATATGGAGTTGACTCTTGCACCTCTTTCGCCCCATTTCACAGCTTCTGCCATTACCCTTTTTCCATTGCAGCGCTTTGCCATTTGGTAAGCATGCAGGGTATCTTTTATGTTCTCGGTTTTTAGCATTTCCAGCTGCAGCAATTCTTCTATTGGCGTGGTAGCCAATAGCCTATCTTCATCAGCACTAAGCGCTGGCATTCTGTAACCAGACTGGCTGGAAATAATCACACCTGTTCCACCAACCTTGATCACCTTTCCAAATTCTTCCAGTAAAAGTGAAGTTCCATACAGGTCAATTTCTAAGATCTGCTCAATAGATGCCTGGCTAGGTGATACCCCTGCCGCATTGATAAACATAGCAATCTCACCTTCTTTTTGTGCGGCTTCAATTAATGCTTTAACAGACTCTTTTGATGAAATATCCACTTTGAAAGGGACTATATCAAAACCAGCTTCTGTTAATGTTTTGGCAATGGCCTCAGCATTTTCAAGTTTCCAGTCTGCTACAAATATTTTATTTCCGTAACCCATTCTTCTTACGATTGCCATTCCCAATTGACCAGCTCCGGTCAGTACAATAATGTCTTTTTTGTGATTCATATTCTTTAACTCATGATGATCTTGTTATCTATTTCTATAAATAACTAACGATACAAAGTTGGGGTCTTTTTTTGTCCCTATCCTTATACCTATTACAGGTTCAGCTACCATTATTACTGATTACGAGTATGATGTGAAAAAATGAAATCCATATCGGCTATCTTTGATCAACATGAAGAAAGGCAATATGGAAAATGTATTAATAATAGATACAGTTGGGCAATACAGCGCACTTAACAACAATGAAACCTTACATCCATTAATTAACGTAATAGATTTATCTAAGGCTGATCAAAGGGAAAATCGAAAAAGTTATTTAGGCTTTTACGCTGTATTTTTGAAAGAAATAAAATGTGGAGATTTGCAATACGGCTGCAACTATTATGATTACGAAGAAGGAACATTGGTATTTGTTGGGCCGGGGCAAGTAATAGGTGTTGAAAATAACGGCGAACTATATCAGCCCAAAGGCCAGGCATTAGTTTTTCATCCTGATCTGCTCAAAGGTAGCTCGCTAGGCCGGCAGATTGCCGAGTACAATTTCTTCTCGTACGAAGTGTATGAAGCACTTCACTTATCCGAAGTAGAGCGTAAGATCATCTTTGATTGTTATGCAAAGATAGTTTATGAGCTTAATCGCGGTATTGATAAACATAGCAAAACACTGATAATAAGCAATATTGAGCTGTTGCTTAATTATTGTATACGTTTTTACGACCGTCAATTTATCACAAGGGAGAATGCCAATAGAGGTATCTTACAGAAATTTGAGGAACTATTAAATGGCTACTTCAATTCTGAAAAACCAAAACTAATTGGCTTGCCGTCGGTCGGTTATTGCGCAGACCAATTGAATTTATCAGCAAATTACTTTGGTGACCTTATCAAAAAGGAAACTGGTAAATCACCACAAGAGTATATACAATTGAAGACCATGGATATTGCTAAGGAGAAAATCTTTGACCTGTCAAAATCCGTAAGTGAGATCGCTTATGAACTAGGTTTTAAATACCCGCAGCATTTTACCCGGTCATTTAAACAGCATGTTGGTTATACGCCCAATGAATACAGAACTTTAAACTGATAATACAATTATTTAAATAGTGCTGTGGAAGCAGTTTGTTGAGCCGTACACACAAAATAATTGAGCCGTAGAAGCAACTATATACAGTCTTGAATTTTGATCTTAGCATGATGAAAAACATCACAAAAATTCAATTGGGTCAAAACGGCCCGTTCGTTTCCAAACTTGGTTTAGGCTGTATGCGTATGTCTTCTATCTGGGGCGGTGCTACACCAGATGAAAAAGAAAGCATTGCTACGATCCATGAAGCATTGGATAATGGTATTAATTTTTTGAACACCGGAGATTTTTACGGTGCCGGCCATAATGAAATGCTGATAGGAAAAGCTATCAAAGGAAGGCGCAACGAAGCCTTTATAAGTGTAAAATTTGGAGCCATATTTCATAACGGTCATTGGCTGGGAATGGATCTGCGGCCCATTGCTATTAAGAATTTTATAAACTACTCTCTAACTCGTTTGGGTATTGAAACCATTGATCTCTACCAGCCCAGCCGCATGGACAACAGTGTGCCGGTAGAAGACATTATTGGAACGGTGGCCGACCTGGTTAAAGAAGGTAAAGTCCGTCACATTGGTGTATCGGAAATTACAACTGACCAACTTCATAAGGCCAACAGCATACACCCTATTAGTGCGTTAGAGATTGGCTATTCCCTTGCAGACCGTCAAATAGAAACTGAACTGCTGCCAGCAGCCAAAGAATTAGGCATTGCCGTAGTAGCTTTTGCGAATACTGCTGAAGGCTTATTAACTGGTGAAATGAAAGCTCCGCTTGCAGCAAACGATTACCGCAACCATTTCTCTCGTTTTCAAGGTGAAAACTTTATCAATAACCTGAAAAAAGTAGAAGTCTTAAAGCAATTAGCCAGCAATAAAAGTTGCACACCAACACAGGTTGCGATCGCCTGGGTGAACAGGCAAAGTGATCATATTATGCCTTTAGTAAGCATGAGCCGCAGGCTGCGTTTACCAGAAAATACGGCAGCGATGGATATTGTATTTACGCCTGAAGAAATGAGCACCTTAAACACTACTTTTGCAATAGGCGCTATACACGGCGGTACTTACTTAGAACGTTAAATGACCAGTCCAGCAGAAATACTCCCCGGCGTAATCTTCTATTCTTATCTCTCTGCTGAGCGCAAAGAGAAAGTATGTTTCTGGAACCACCATACTTTAGTACTTCAGGTTTCAGGACAATTTACTTTAGAAACTTCCGTTCAAAACATTTCGATGAATGGAGGAGAAATGCTGCTGATCGGAAAAAATCAACTAGGTACGCTCAACAAAACACCGGTACCCGGAGGAAACTATGAAACCATCGTGATCTCCCTGCAGGAAGACCTGCTGCGCAAGATCGTATTAGAAGAAAAGATTGAAGCGGACCGGAAATATATCGGTCCGCCAAATGTCTTAATTCCATCTAATGAATTTCTGCAGGGATATTTTCAATCTATAGTTCCGTATGCGCGAAGTTCAGGAGCGACCATGACAGACGAAATGGGCATCCTGAAAGTAAAAGAAGGTATTAAATTGCTGTTATTTGCCCTTCCGGGACTTCGCAACTTTTTATTCGATTTTTCAGAACCTTACAAGATAGATCTGGAAAAATTTATGCTCAGTAACTTTCATTTCAACGTTCCCATTGAAAAATTCGCGCAGCTTACCGGACGCAGCCTGGCAGCTTTTAAACGCGATTTCCTGAAAACATTTGGTGCTCCGCCCCGTCATTGGCTGCAAGATAAAAGGCTTACCGAAGCAAAGCACCTGATCGAAACAAAACATCAAAAACCTTCGGCCATTTATCTAGACCTGGGATTTGAAAGCCTGTCACACTTCTCACATTCTTTCAAGAAAAAGTTTGGCATGTCACCTACAGCATTGCATTAAGGCCCTTCTTAAATTGATCTTTACAGCGTGCAGAGAGATAACTCCTTATGCCAAACGCAGCAAGAAAATTTCACCCTATTTAATATATTCATTTTAGGAGACTTTACCTCCTATTTTACATCTATCTGTGTGTTATTCAATCCAGTATGCCAATTATTTTAAATAATATTTGTTTCGTACGAAAGTTATCCTACCTTTGAATTATGAAATCAACATCAATGGCAAATAACATCCCCGAACCTACCAAAGCAGAACTAGAGATTTTACAGGTATTATGGGAATTTGGCCCATCTACTGTGCGTTTTGTAAATGACAAACTGAACGAGCAGCGGGAAGTAAATTATACCTCTACTTTAAAGCAAATGCAAATCATGGCAGAAAAAGGCATACTAAAGCGTGATGAAAGCCAAATGAAACATATTTATATCCCAGTAGAGGCAGAGCAGAAAACAAAAGGACAGCTGTTAGACCGTTTTGTAAATACTTTGTACAAGGGATCTGCTACTCAGTTGATGATGCAGTTGCTTGGCAATGAAAAAACTTCAAAAGACGAGCTAGACGAGATTAAGAAAATGCTCGATCAGCTTACGGATAAAAAATAAGAACCAATAACCTAACCAAATTAACCATGGAATCAATCATTTTTAAAACCTTGTTACATTCTTTATGGCAAGGAGTTTTGTTGGCTTTGCTTACGGCATTAATCGTTTTATTTACTACAAGGGCCAATGCAAAATTACGCTACAACTTATTTGTAGGCTGTTTAGCATTGTTTATTGCAGCAGTAGGAACCACTTTTTGTATAGAACTGAATAACTTTGTCCCTTCTGCATCACTCCATACGATGTTCTTGGGAAACCCGGTTTTTGGTGATACACTGATATTGCCTGGCCCAACACAAAACATTACAGGATCGGTGTTCTTAGATAACCTGGTTATTTACCTGAATACTTATTCATCCTCGATTGTAATGGTTTGGTTTTTAATTATTTGTGCCAAGAGTATACGCTTTATGGTAGACATAAGGACGCTAAAGCAAATCAAGACCAGCCAGGTTTACCATTCAGGTAGCATGCTTGCAGAGAAGGTGCAACATTTAGCAGCTAAGTATAGAATAAAACAAAAGGTACAGATTTTACAATCCGGGATCATAAAAGTGCCCATGGTTTTAGGTCATTTTAAACCGTTAATCCTTATTCCATTAGGCTTAATCAATGGACTTTCCATGAAAGAAGTTGATGCTATACTTAGTCACGAAATGGCGCATATTAAAAGGAGGGATTACCTGGTAAACATCCTGCAAAGTGCCGCAGAGATTCTGTTCTTCTTTAACCCTGCAGTATTATGGGTTTCCAATATGATTAAAACAGAACGTGAACATTGCTGTGATGACATGGCGGTAAACAATGTGGAGACCAAAATGGATTATATCAAAGCACTGGTATTATGCCAGGAATTTGCTTCCGAAACACCCTCCTATGTAATGGCTATAAATGGGGGTAAAAGCAATTTGATTTACCGCGTACAGCGTTTAATCTCTTCCAGAAACCGACCGTTAAATAAACTAGAAAAAGTGATCATTGGATTGATATTGATATCTGCTGTAGGTATCAGTACTGCATTTTCAGGCAAAGAAACTAAGCTTGCTGCGGTGGTGAAAAATGAAAAAACTGTTTTTCAGGATAATTCTGACTCCATATATAATCAACTGCTCAAAGATGGGCTGGCAAAAGCAGATATTGAGATATATTGTATGCTCGATAAAGATGCATTTATGATCAATGGCAAAAAGCAACCAGCTGCTATACATGCAAAATATGCGCAGCTTTATTTAAAAAAAGGGCAGAAAGTATCCTACAGGTTTGAAAAAGACTACAAAAACTCGGTATCACAACAAAGTGCTTCAGTAAGGGAAACAGTTCAAACTGTTCAAAAAGCTGCACGGGCAGAAAGAGCTGCTGCAAAGGTTGAAGCATCACAAGCTAAAGCACAGGCTACAGCAAATACACAAGAAGTGCATGCAGTAAAGGCCCAATCAGCAGCCATTGACTCACAAAAGCTAGCAGCTGACAAAGCTAAGGATCAAAATGATATGACCAAAGACCTGATCGCGGACAGGCTGATCAAAGACAAAACAAATCTTTCCTATCAGCTTAATGTAGATGAACTGATAATTGATGGGGAGAAACAGTCTGATGTGATTCACAGAAAATATATGCGCAAATATCTTAAACATGCTAAACAAAACATTTCGGTCAGTGTAAGCACTAATTAACCTAAATACCCCTACACCCCTAAATTCAGAAAATGATCTATAAAATAATGGCTATTGTAGCCATCTGGCTTTATATTGCCCAAAATTCTGTGCATGCCCAAGGCAATTCTGCCATCAGTGGAATGGTAGCAAACACTAAAAAAGCACCTTTAGAACTGATAACTATTGCCCTATATAATGAGGTCGATTCAGTATTAGTCAAAACCACCTTTTCTGAATCAGATGGTACATTTCAATTTAGCCAAATAAAGGCCGGCAGTTATTTTATTCGTTTATCAGCTATGGGCTATGCTAATTTGAAAAGTGCGGCTATCAGCATTAACGGAGTTAAACCTATTCTGCAGTTGCCAGTATTTCTCTTGAATCCCAATGCTAATGAGCTAAAAGAAGTAAGTATCACTGGCAAAAAAACATTTATAGAGCAAAAGCTAGACAGGGTGGTGGTTAATGTAGATGCACTGATAGCTAACGCAGGCACTACGGCAATGGATGTATTAGAGAAATCACCAGGCATCCAGTTAGACCAAAACGGGGTGATTAGTTTGAAAGGTAAACAGGGAGTGATGGTATACATTGATGATAAACCAAGTTATTTATCGGGTGCAGACCTTGAAAACTATTTGAAATCGCTGCCCTCATCCTCACTTGAACAAATAGAGATCATGAGCAATCCTCCAGCTAGATATGATGCTGCAGGCAATGGCGGGGTAATCAATATCAAAACCAGGAAAGGATTGTTAAAAGGATTTAATGGAGGTCTTAATTTAAGTTTTAACCAGGGGCACAGAGGGCGTTCTGTAAATAGTTTAAACGTTAATATCCGAAACAATAAATTCAATTACTTTGCAAACCTGAGTTATAACTACAACAACAGCTTTTCTGATCTGGATATTAACAGGACTTATAAAAATGATGATGGCAGTGCAAAGTCTTACTTTAATCAAAACTCTTTTTTTGATCGGAACGGTAACACTTACAATGCAAAAGCAGGCGCAGACTATTATCAATCTGAAAATACAACCTGGGGAATTATCTTAACAGGCATGGACCGGAAGTCTGTACAGGTTAACAACAACACCAGTAACCTGTTTAACCCAGCGCGGGTATTAGATTCTGTGATCAAGGCTAGAAATGAGGATAAAATTAAGTACAAAAACGGGGCGGTAAATTTTAATTACCGACATCAGTTTGATAAAAAATGGCATGAGATTACTGCAGATGCCGACTATCTAACTTACCGTAACCAAACAGACCAGCGCTATTTTAACTCCAGTTATTATCCGGATGGGAAACTTAAATCAGCAGACATATTAACCGGTAGGTTACCCGCGGATATCAATATCTATGCAATAAAAACTGACTACGCTCTGCCACTACAGGGTGCCTGGAAAATGGATGCTGGGATAAAGGCCAGTTATACCAAAACGGATAACATTGCAGACTACGCTACTACCGTTAATACAATTACCCTTCCTGATTATGATAAAAGCAACCACTTCATTTATAAAGAAAATATCAATGCTGCTTACCTTAACCTAAACAGACAGGGGAAAAGGGTATCTATACAAGCTGGTTTAAGAGTTGAAAACACCGTTTCTGATGGAAACCAGTTAGGCAACGTCATGAAATCCGACTCTACTTTTAAAAGGGATTATACAGGTTTATTCCCTACACTATACCTCTTATATAAATTAGATACCGCAGCAACTCATCAGCTAGGACTAAATTATGGCCGCCGTATAGACCGCCCGTATTATCAAGACCTGAATCCTTTCCTCTCTCCGCTGGATAAATTCACTTATTATGTTGGCAACCCCTTCTTAAAGCCTTCCTATACCAATAGCCTGGAACTATCACACATCTATCAAAATAAATATACTACTACTATAAGTTATTCCAATGCGAAAGATGATGTAGGTGAAACCATAGAAATTGTAAATGGGATCTATTATAGCAGGCCTGCAAATATTGGCCGTAAAATAGTAAAGAGTATATCTTTTAATGGAAGCTTTGACCCTACAAGCTGGCTTAACATCAACTTGTATACCGAAGTAACCAACATTAAAACTACCAGTAATTTTTACACGGGAAAATTAAAATCCAGCGGTACCTATTTGTATATTGGCCCTAATGCCAGGCTCAAATTAGATAAAAGCTGGGACGCAGAGTTGAGTGGTAATTACCGGAGCAAGTTGGTAAATGCACAATTTGTATTGCAAAGTATCTGGCAGGCAAATATTGCAGCACAGAAGAAACTGAGTTCAAAAACAACGCTGAAGCTAAGTGTAAATGACCTTTTTTATACAAAAATCAATAAAGGTATTATTAATAACCTGGCACAGACAGAAGCAAACTGGATAAACAGAAGTGATTCTAGAAACGTTATACTGGCATTAAGCTACCGTTTTGGAAAAGCCTTTGTCTCACCAAAACAACATGAAGGCTCTGGTGCAGATGCCGAAAGAAACAGGGTGAAAAATTAGTAGTTACAATTTAGGCCAAGCCAGGCAATATTGGGTATTCCATACTTTTAAAACTTCGATAACTGGTAGTAAACTATGGCCTAATTGGGTTAGAGCGTATTCTACCCTTGGAGGCGATTCTGCAAATGAGGTTCGGGAAATAATACCGTCTCGTTCAAGTTCCCTAAGCTGCATGGTAAGTGTTGCCTGAGCCACATTATCTAGCTTTCTGCGGAGTTGCCCAAAACGTCCGGCATCGTTATTTTTGACCAATTCTACAATTGGCAGTTTATACTTTCCACTAAGTATACGAAGCGTGTTAGTCACTGGACAGTTATTTTTTTCCTGGCCATCAATTTCCAAATTTGTATGTAACTGATGTTCACCATTAGTTTGTTCTTTCATACTAAGTATCATATTTATTCCTACTTGACAACGAGTTGTTATAAAGCCATATTTGGCATCAAATTAAGTTAAAAAAAAGCTTTTTAAGATAATATATATGACATTTTTTACAACTGGCGATTTTAAAAAGATCACTATTCTACTCCTCCTTTCAGCCACTGTATTCCTATCAGTACTCGATATATTTATTGTCAACGTGGCATTGCCAAGTATACAGAAAGGGATCAAAGCAACACCTGGTGACTTACAGCTGGTGGTTGCAGCCTATCTGCTGGCCTATGCTGCATTGATGATCTTTGCAAGTAAGTTAGGGGATAGGGTGGGAAGAAAAAAAATATTGCTAGCAGGTTTAATTGGCTTTGGTATCAGTTCCCTCTTATGTGGGCTAGTAGAAACACCTTTTCAACTCAATATAATGAGAACCTTACAGGGAGCTTGTGGGGCATTGATGGTACCACAGGGTCTGGCACTGCTGCAACAGCTATTTCCTGAAGAAAAAGAAAGGGCTTGGGCGCTGGGAATATATGGAAGCATAGCCGGAATAGCCTCTGTTTTAGGGCAATTACTAGGAGGATTGCTACCCGCATGGTCATCCAATGTTAGCCTGTTTGGTTTTGAGGCAGGCTGGAGGCTGATTTTTCTGATCAATGTTCCTGTAACAATCCTGGTAACTATTCTTTCCCTATTATATATTCCTAAAGTCGATAAGCTAAGATCAGGACGGTTTGATTATGCGGGTCTGTTCTTGCTGACCATCTTTTTACTCTCTTTGATATATCCACTGATCAGAGGCCGCGAAATGGGATGGCCGCTGTGGAGCATAATCATGTTAGGTTTGTCCTTTCCAATATGGAAGCTCTTAAAGTTTCAGCAACGCGCTGTAAAGGATAAAGGATTTGATCCCTTAGTGAATTTTGACCTCTTTAAGAATGTCACTTTTAAATTGGGTGTTGTTTTGTCGCTATTTTACTTTATTGCACAAGACTCTTATTTTTTAATCACAGGTTTTTTTTTGCAGAACGGATTAAGCGTATCGTCTGTAAGGGTAGGTATTCTATTTGTATTCCAGGGTTTAGGTTATGTAATAGGTTCATTCTTATCGGCCAGGCTAATTAAATCTTACGGAGATAGAGTCATCAGCCTGGGCTTAATGATCATGATTTTTTCATTAATCGGACACTTGTTTGCATTTGGTAACGGAAAAATAGGGATGCCGCAGTTCATGTTGCTAGCGCTTTATGGTTTTGGATGTGGTAGTGTGTTACCCTCACTTCTTACCATGTCGCTAAAAAATATTGATACTAAACATGCTGGCAGTGCATCAGGAATCTATTCTACAGTGCAACAGACTGCAATAGCGCTTGGAGTAGCACTAGTAGGAGGGCTTTTCTTTTATGTGTTGCAAGCAAGGATTTCTCCAGGCGCATTTCTTGAAGCTTACAGGGCAGCAAGCTTTATGAATATCATTTTTCTGACCATAGTGCTTGGTATTTTGCAATGGTTTCCAAAGAATCGATTATAATAGTGGCAGGTAATATAAAAAGATACCATGTCTAACATTGAAATTTAGAGTCGGGGATTTAAGCACTAGATGGACAAACCTTTATTCTAATCCCTATCGATTTCAGCTACAACTAAACCAGATTTGGTTACATTATCTATCCGGATTAGCAAGACCTTTAAATTATAAAATTAAAGACATTATGAAAAGGATTTTGATCATTGGTGCATCTGGCTTTGTTGGCGGTTATTTAGCGCGTCAGTTATTGTTAGAGGGTTATAAAGTACGCTGCCTTGCACGTACCCCAAATAAATTAAAAGAATTAGCTGCGCTTGGCTGCGAAATTGTCAAAGGAGACTTTACAGATGCCAATTCTGTTCAGCAGGCACTTCAGTCTATGGATGCTGTATATGTTTCCATTCACACCTTGGCGCCTCAGCATAAAGACACCGCAAAACTCGGTTTTATGGACATTGAAATGAATGCCCTAAAAAATATTGTACAGGGCTGTAAACTGCAGCATGTTCGCCGCGTGATTTATGTGACCTCTCTTGGTATATCCGCTGAAGCAAAAGACGAATGGACCAATGGGCGCTGGAAAACACAGCAATATCTTTTAGAAAGTGGTTTGGATGCGACCGTAATCCAGCCCGGAATGATTGTCGGTATTGGCGGACAAGGATTTAATCTGGTACTGGCAAATGCGCAAAAAAGTATAGCTTTTGTACTAGGAAACGGCAGGAACAAATTTCGTTGCATTGCAATAGCTGATTTGATTTATAACCTTATAGGTGTATTAAATGAACCAGAAACAAACGGAAAGTGTTATGAAGTGGGCGGTGATGATATATTAACAAGCGATCAGCTCATCAATGCAGCTGCAGACGTGACCGGTCACCGCTATCCCATGAAAATTCATATTCCTTTAGCCCTATTACGTTTCGCAGCGCCACTGATAGAGCAAATTGTTAAATCTCCGCAGGGAGCAATTAAAGGTGCGCTGGGTAGTTTAGGGGCAGATCTGATTGGTGACCCAGGGGCGATAAGAAAATTGTTAACCCGCCAGCCACTCACATACAAACAGGCGGTTAAACAAGCGCTTGAAATTTATCAAAGTAAATAATTAATTTGCATCATGGAAAAAAGCCAGCCCTATCAAATCAAAACCATCAGCGATTTTCATAAGTTACTGGGAGCGCCTGCACCTGAGCATCCATTGATCAGCATTGTAGACATTAAGCCCTTTGAGCAGGTGCCCAAAGGCATTTTGGGAAGTATAATCAATGGGTTTTATAACATCTCGCTTAAAAAGGGCTTTAAGACACCTGTAAAGTTTAAATACGGGCAGCAGACCTATGATTTTGATGAAGGCATATTGAGTTTTATGTCTCCTGGCCAAATTAGCAGTTTTGATCCGCAAAAATATGCCAGCCCGGAACAATCGGGCTGGTTGCTTCTTTTCCATCCAGACCTGTTGTGGAATACGCCACTTGCGAAAAAGATCAAAGAATATGGTTTTTTTGACTATGCAGTTAACGAAGCCCTGTTTTTATCAGATAAAGAAGAAGCAATCCTGATGCAGATTATTGGAAACATTAAGCAAGAATATCATAACAACATGGATAAATTTAGCCATGACATCATTATTACTCAGTTGGAATCATTGCTTAACTATTCGGATCGTTTTTATCAGCGTCAATTCATTACCAGGAGGAAGGCCAATCACCATTTACTAGACTTGCTCAATGAAAAGTTATCTATATATTTTGATGATATAAATACAAGCCGAAATGGATTGCCTACAGTTAGCTTTGTTGCGGAACAGCTTCATGTGTCGCCAGATTATTTAAGTGGACTTCTTAAAACACTTACAGGTATGACCACCCAACAACATATCCACGAAAAGCTCATTGAAAAAGCAAAACAGCAGCTCTCCACTACAAGCCTTTCTGTAAGTGAAATTGCGTATCAGCTGGGGTTTGAACATTCACAATCCTTCAGCAAGTTATTTAAAGCTAAAACCAGCCATTCACCATTGGTTTTTAGGGCTGCATTTAACTGATAATTGATATAACTCAGAAAAGTTTTAAACGCTATAGAGGTATGAGACCAGGGCTAATTTTATAATTCAAAACTAAACCTTGCCAATTCAAATCTTTTAACGCAACTTTGATGCGAATTGAAGACCAGGGATACAAACATATTGACAAGATGCTATCAGCTGGGCTCCCTGCTCTTAGTTGTGCTTTTTCTTTCTATCTCAATTGTTCAGGCCTTGCACAGTCATCAGCAAAGCCTGCCAACCGAACAATCCGCTAGCAGCAGTGACCAAACTGTGTCAGATTCCAATCATTGTCAGCTTTGCGACTATCTGGCTCATCAGCAAGAGAAACAGTCATTTACTGTTTATGGGATAGTATTCCTTCTTCCTGTTCCTAACCCCATTATTTTTCATCCTTACGGTTTTGTAGGTAACTATAAATTTACCCTTCAGGGTTTTACCAACAAAGGTCCACCCACATTTCTCCTTATAAGCTAGCTTTTCAGCTACTTAATAATATTGTGCCTATCGCTTAAAAGCCTTAGCGTATAATATTCTTATTCTCCTTTTTTTTTATTGATACGCTGAGTTTGCTTTGCCGGCTCCTTGTGCCATAACCTTCATGATAGTGAATAACACTATTTTTATTTTGCTGTTCCTGTTTGCCACTATTACCATGCAAGCACAGGAGTCTCGTTTAAGCGTAAAAATTACCGACACACATTTGCAGCCGCTTAAAGGAGCTACTGTATGGCTTTCGCCTGCAAACCATCAGCTGTTAAGCGATTCTACAGGTAATTTTACGCTGAACAATGTCCCATTTGGCACTTATTCTCTTACTGTTACCTTAGCAGGCTATCAAAAAGTATCTGTCAGCTTTAATATTAAAACCTCTTCATTTCACCTCCCTATTGTGATGCATATGAATCAGCATCAGCTAAAAGAAGTTACTGTAAAAGACAAACATATTGAACTGCGCAAACAAGAAGAATCACTCAATTTAGATGTAGTTACACCAGCATTTATCCAGAGAAATCTGGGTGGCAGCTTAATGAAGACCCTAGAACGTCTGCCGGGTATCAAAACAATAGGCATAGGCTCCGGTCAATCAAAACCCTTGATCCGTGGGCTGGGCTTTAACCGTGTAGTAGTCATAGATAAAGGCGTAAAACATGAGGGGCAACAGTGGGGTGCAGACCATGGCTTAGAAATTGACCAGTTTGCTGCCGGTGAGGTAGAAGTAATTAAAGGGGCAGCTTCCTTTATTTACGGATCTGATGCTATTGGTGGGGCCATTGATGTCAAACCAAACCCCTTACCTGCTCCCTACACCCTGGGCGGATCAGTAGACCTGATTGGAAAAACAAACAATAGCCATTATGGAAGCTCGGTTAACCTATATGGCCGTAAGCAGCATTGGTTTTTTGACGCCAGAGCTACCTACCAGGATTATGGCGATTACCGTGTACCCACAAACCGGGTCTTTGTTTACGATTATGCTGTTGACCTAAATCACAACCAATTGCGTAACACCGCAGGCAATGAAACTGGCTTACATATGAATACAGGTTATGTGAACGATCATTTCCGGTCAGTCTTTTATTTGAGCAATATTTCTAGTAACAGTGGATTCTTTGCCAATGCACATGGACTAGAGCCGCGCAGGGTAGATGAAGCTCTGCATGACCGGTCTAGCCGGGATATTCTAATGCCCAGCCAAAAAGTGAACCACCTAAAGCTAGTTAATCATAGTGAATCCCAATTTGGTGCCCACCGCATAGAAATGGAACTAGGCTATCAGCATAACTTTAGACAAGAATTTAGTCAATACGTAAACCATGGATATATGCCCCCTGTATATCCTGCCGACCTAAAGATTCCTCAAGATCTGGAGAGGGAGTTTGATAAACAGGTTTACAGTGCAAACCTGCGCGACAATATTACTCTGGGCACGCATGAGCTTAAACTGGGTGCCAATGTGGAACAGCAGAATAATGAAATTTATGGCTGGAGCTTTTTAGTGCCTGCATTTAAGCAGTTTGCCATAGGTGCCTTTATTTATGATAAAGTCAGGCTAACCGATAAGATTTTGCTGCATGGCGCTATACGATATGATTACGGCAAAATCCATATGTTGGGATATCAGGATTGGTTCAATTCTAGCTCTACAAATAATGGGGTAACTGTTAGGGAAAAGCTGGTTAGATCTGCTGATCTTACCAGAACTTTTAACAGTTTAGTATGGTCATCTGGAATAAATTATAACCCCGGTGGCGGTTTCAGTCTCAAAGCAAATCTGGGAAAAAGCTTTAGAATGCCAATTGCCAAAGAGCTGGCTGCCAATGGTGTTAATTACCATTACTTTAGCTATGAACGCGGCGATCCCAGCCTTTCCCCAGAGCAATCCTATCAGGCAGACCTGAGCCTTGCCTGGAATGATGAGCGCTGGTCGGTACAGCTCAGCCCTTTTTATAATTACTTCCCAAACTATATTTATCTAAATCCGACAGCAGAGCATGATTATTTCTATGGTGCGGGCAACCAGGTGTTTCAATATGCGCAGAGTAGAGTTAGGCGCTATGGTGGCGAGCTGCAATTTAAATATCAACTTTCTAAACAATTAAGTGCAGAAATACTTGGCGAATACCTGCAAGCAAAACAGCTATCTGGTGATAAAGATGGTTACACGCTGCCTTTTTCTCCTCCAGGTTCTGCGCTGTTTAACCTTACCTGGTCTCCCACTCTTAAAGGCCGCTTAAAAGAGAGTTACCTGTCAATTGATTACCGCATTACTGCTGCACAAAATAATATTGTACCACCTGAAAAGAAAACGCCTGGCTATCGGATAATCAATCTCCAGGCGGGATCTAAAATCCAGCTTTACGGGCATTCCATAATGATCAGTCTTCAGGCGCAGAACCTGTTAGATACTAAATACCTTAATCACACAAGTTTTTACCGTCTGATTGAATTACCAGAAGCCGGCAGGAATATTATCCTTTTACTAAAAGTGCCTTTCAAAATTTAGGCGGCATATTAAAAATTAAATATCTGATACCACAAAACAATTCAACCTATAATATGAGTACACATAAGTCAATTCCTATTACGGTTCAATATTAACAATAGCTTTTAATCATTTAATACAATTCACTAAACAAATCATCATAAAAAATGAAAACAACTAAAATAATTACAGGATTGCTAATGTTAGTATTCTTTTTTACGGCTTGTAAGAAAGATAAGATAGAACAAGCAGAAAAGGAAAGCCCTAAACCTACACTGGAAAATCTAGAATTAGGCTTAGGTAATGCCGGGATTGGTGTTATTGGCGAAGATTTTCACTTTGAAGGTGATATACTAGCCGTTGATAAAATAGATAGGGTAGAAGTAAAGATGCTGCAAAGATCTGGTGAAACTTATAGCAAATCATGGAAAAATGAAATTACCTGGACGCAGTATAAAGGTAAAAAGAACTCCAATATTCATAAGCATTTTAACATCCCCACAGATGCTGCCGAAGGCAAGTATGATCTTATTGTAATCGTTTATGACGAAAACGGTTCAAAGCTGGAGGTAAAGAGAGATTTTGAAATTTATACAAGGGCAAATCTGCCGGTAAGACCAATAATCACAGTCTTAAGTGTCCAAAAAAATTGGCTGCAATTTTATGATGCCCATAGGGATGGAGACAAATATCCAACTGAGCGGTATAAAAAAGGAGACACCATTCAAGCGCAGGTTAATATATCCTTTGTTAAAGGAGATGGTAAATTATATGTTTTATTGATTAAAAAAACGTCTGGTTATACTCCTAAGACTATTGAAGAGATTGACTTGGCAAAAGCTATTGTCTTAGATGTTTTTGAACACAAGAATGAACCTAATATCTATGATTTTGGAAACTTCATATTTGATGTAGAGACATTTAATATTATCAGAGATATTCCCAACCTGAGGATTGGCGCTGTCACAGACAATAATGCACCAAATCGTAACTCAATCAGCAATGATCTTGCCTGGCAAACAGGAGATTATAACCTGGTAGTAATTTATAAGAACACTACGTTCAATAAAACAGTTTACAGATCAATTCCATTTGGTATTGATTACAATTAATGCACCGGCAGGGTCTTAATTTATAGGCCCGGCCATTACTTATTTAATTATGAAAAATCAAATACTAAGTTTATGCCTTGTGTTCATAGCGTTGTTTGCAGGCTGTAAAAAAGATAATGAAAAAAAGATCGATACTGAATATCCAGTAATTGATGTCACTGGCACAAGTGCATTTCCTAAACAATGCAGTACAGTTAAGCGTGGGCAGAAGTTCATGTTCAGCGCGCAACTGAGCGATAATGAATCTTTAGGTTCTGTAAGCATAGATATACATCATAACTTTGACCAACATACCCACAGCACTGAGGTAGAAAGTTGCAACCTTGATCCAAAAAAAACACCTGTTAAACCTTTTCTTCTAATTCAAACTTATAACATACCAGCAGGGCTTAAAACCTATGAAGTGCAGCAGGAAATTACCGTACCTGCCGATATTGATGCTGGGGATTATCATTTTATGATCCGGTTAACTGACAAAGAAGGCTGGCAAACCATTAAAGGCTTAAGCATTAAAGTGATTAACTAATCTTGTTTTAAATAGGTTTATAATTGGTCTTATCTATAGTTTTATATGAAATAATAGATAAGACCAGTTTAAAAAATGAAACTCAATAAGAGATGAAAATCTTCGATAAACACATCCTTTTTTCCATGTAGTCAAATATGTCCTGCCTCATGATAAAATGTAAACCAGAATTGGTTATTAGTTTTATAACGATCAGTGATCTGGATCATACCAATTCATTATTTCTTCTTACATATTGACTATTATTATTTATTTAAAAGGCCAGGCAAAAAACCTAGCCTTTTAAATACGTATAAGATCTACTAATCTGCTTTGGACATGTTTAGTGTCAGCGTGGTGTTAAACTCCAATCCCGTAGTTGTTGTTGCCTTTACCGTTATTATATAAGCTCCCAGGGTTAGAACTGAATTTTTTTTGACTATTACTGATCCAGTTTGAGTATTGATCTCAAAGATACCATCCGTATTATCAATCGTTTTACCGTCTTTTAAAATTGAAACAATATTAAAACCAGATTTATATTTCTCCGGATAAAGCGTTGGAACAGAAGAAATGTATCCATTAGATAAAGCAATATGAAGATTATTAAGTAGTATGGTTAGATCTAGATCTGAATAATAGGTTCCATAAAAGAATTTGATTTGAGGAATAAACACGACTCTGAACGTCCTGCTGGCTACACTAAATCCATCTTTTTGAAGAGCAGGAATAACATCAAATGATTTTTCAGCCTTTTTATTTGGATCTCCGGCACTGGCAGGAAATTGTAATTGATTAGACTTTAAAGTAATGTCTGTACCAATTTGGGTTTTGTTATCTATACTCCATATCGCCCCTTCGGTAATTGCTGAAGATGCCTCCAGATCAAAGTTCGCCAAATCGCCATATAACACATAGGCAAAAGGAATGGCAGCTTGGTTGTCCAGCCCCTTTATATTAAGTTTAGCTGGTGCAATCTTTAAGTCCAGGGTTTGTTTCCCTTCAAAAGCTTTATCAGAAGAGCTTACTATGACCGTCATCTTGTAACTATCGGGCAGTTTAACTCCTGTTAAAGACGATACCGCATTATTTGGATATAGCATTATGCTATTCACATGCAGTTTTCCCGTCTTGTTATCAAAAGTGATTGCCTGGCCAAGTTTATCATGAAGTTTAGTGTTAGCAGAAATCTGCAGGTTATTTGTCTCCTTAAAATCCAGCCGGACCTGAACGTCAGCAGCGTTCAATAACTCGGCAGGCAGGGCAAAATCCTGCTGCTCCCCATAGGTTAGAGCAATGGAAGAAGGTAAATTGATCGCTACCCCTGAAATAGGAGTTTCTCCATCTTTTTTGCAGGATGAAATGGAGAGGAATAGTCCTGCAATCCATACTAATTTTGAGTAATTTTTTAGAAGTTCCATATTGTATTTTCGGCAAAAGTATATTTAAACTTTTGTAAATGCAATATAGTTGCGTTAATTTCGCAATTATGTTGCATTTATAACTTTGAATACTATCTTTGCCCGCATATTCCTATTTAGAATTTATCTTTTAAAACTTAAAAATGCTGTTTATGTATCCTAAGAGGGTAATCTTGCTCATGATATTATTGTTGTTGAATTTTAAAATACAAGCTCAACAAGTTGAAAAGAAGGATACGGTAAAGGTGTTGCTGTTGAAAAGCGTAATCATTAAAGGGGCAATCAGTCCTTCTTTATCTCCAAATCCCACTATTACCGCCAAGGATCTTGAGCTTGTGCAGTCATCCACACTAGGAGAAACTTTGAGTCATGTTCCAGGTATACAGAATTCATATTTCGGTCCAAATTCTGGAACTCCAGTTATTAGAAGCCTGAGTGGGAACCGGGTAAAAGTTCTTAGCAACGGCATATCTGTAAATGATCTTTCTGGCATAAGTCCCAATTTCAATTTGGTTGCAGATATGGACAATATGCTGAGCATAGAAATACACAAAACCGATGCAGGCGTTCTTTATGGCGGTAAAGCAATCGGAGGCGCAGTAAACCTCCGGGACAATACCATACCAACAGAACGGCTGTCTAAAAAAATTACTGGCTTTGTTACGGCGCAAGGGGCAAGCAATGCTGGATTCAAACAAGCCTTTGACCTTAATGGAGATCTGGGTAAAAGATGGTCCTGGCATGCGGGTGCCATGAACAGATTTAACAAGGATATTAAAATACCCGGTAACACAAAGGCTCCAATAGCATTTGATCCTAAGATTGACCACCTTACCCAAGCCATGGCACAGGTGAATGTGGATACGGAGACCACCCGCAACCTTACCCTTTATCCTTATATCAGCCAATTTGTCCTTGACAATATAAACAATCCGGAATGGGGGCTTAGCGAAGCAGATCTGTACACCTTCCAAGAGACCTCCGCTATTGGAGGGGTACTCGTTCCAAATCCCAGAAATAGTGTTTATGTGCCGGGGCAGCCCCTAGGAACTCCCTTGTCTACAACCATTGTTAAGGGCATTTATGATTATGCGCCGGTAACCAAAGGTATTATGCCCAACAGCCATTCTAACAGTTACGCGATTAATCTAGGTACAAGTTATATTGGAGAGAAATTCAATGCTGGTATTGGATATCGGAGATCTTACGGATATTATGGTATTCCTGGTTTTGCCTTGCAGACACTCCCAGGGCATACCCACACCCACGATGATGGTTATGTACATGTTGTGCCAGGGGCAATGATCTATATGCCAATAAATACCCGGTCAGTGTCTAATAGCCTGTTAATAGAATCCGAATACCGTCCGGAAAATTATGGTATTGGTAAAATCCGATTAAACTACATGGCCCAGGCCTCCCAGGATAGTGAACTCATAGGCGATTATCTTGCTAATAAGTTTGCTTCAAAAAGACAGGTTGCAAGGATTGAAATAGAACAGCAGGCCTTAACTTTCTTAAAAGGTATGACCGGACTGGATTACGCTTTTTTAAAATTGCAAGGTAGCGGAAAGCAAAGGTACCTGCCAGACAACCTAAGTCGGGAGTACGGAATATTTACCCTGCAGCAAATAAAAATAAAACCGGTAAATGTAGACTTGGGCTATCGCCATGACCTGGTAGAACGCAGAGTCATGCGAACTTCTGGTTACACGCCAAGCAGGGGACTGGCCGGTGGGAAACTGTCTGCAAGAGACTTTCATTTGAATCACTTCAATGCCGGATTACAATTAAATATTACTAAAGCTGCTTTTCTTAAAGGATCCTATCAACATGCTGAAAGGGCACCGGATATCAATGAACTTTATGCTGGAAATAATCACTTTTCGATTATGCTGGAAGAGAACGGTGATGATAGGCTTAAAAAGGAAGTTGCAAAGACTAAGGAAATGGCAGCAGGTCTGAATTTTGAAGGATTACGTTTATTGATCAGTCACTACCAGACCCTTTTTGATAACTATATGTACCTTGCCCATACAGGGATTTCGCGTTCAGGTGGGTTTCTGGTGAAAGAATGGCGACAGGCCGATACCAGGATCACCGGCTGGGAAGCCGAATTGGACTATCAACATCTGGTTAAGTCAGATACAAAGATACAGATTGGTGGTTATTTTGATCTGGTAAAAAACATTAATATTTCCAATGACAGAATGAGAGATTGGGCGGAAGGAGACTACATGCCTAATATGCCAACCAGTAGATTTGGGCTATCGGCTGGATATACTGGTAAGAAAGTAGAAATGAACATTCTTTTTGACCGGTACCTGAAACAAAAATTTCTTGGTAAAAATATCAATCCCGAACCCCCCATGCCTGCATACTCCTTACTAACTGCCAGGTTCTCCCTAAATAGTCAAATCAAGGGATTTAATGTTGTATATTTTGCCCAAGGAAATAATTTGCTAAATTCAGAAGCACGTTCTCAAAATTCATTTCTGAAATACTTAGCCCCTCTTCCAGGCATAAATATTTCTATTGGCGTTAAAGTAAATATAGGATAACGTAGTCAAGAAAGCTGACAAGGATGCTTAGATTCTCCACATTGAAAATGAACTTAAAATTGCGGGAGCGAATAAAAAATAAGGACGCTCCCCACAGGCAACAACACCCATCCAGAAGGGACGAGAAAGTAATACTCTACGCCTAAGAAAAACAATTATATGTCAATGGATTAAATAGTATATTTTAGCTTGCATCTGTGATAGTAGCGGCTAATGTTTTTTCGCGTAATAATCAAAGACCTCTTTGGAAATCGCGGCAATCACATTCACACCTCTTTCCTTTGGGGCTTTAAAATCAGACATAAAGATCGAAATGGCAAGATGTTTGCCACTAGGCAAAGTGATGATACCAATATCATTAAAAGCAGCCGTAATTCCTTCACTGTTTACTCCTGATGAGCCAGTTTTATGTATCAGCTCAGTTTCTGAAGGTAGTAGAACTGTAATCCTTTTGCCCCAAACGGGTTCTTCCCTCATTATTTTAATCAGAAAATCATTGCTCGCTTTTGAAAGTAGTTTTTGATTATATAGGAGTTGAAGTAATTGCAGCGACGCAGCTGGTTTACACCAGTTTTTATATTGTAAGGCCCAATCTTTTTCCATTTCCCCCTCTGTATAAACAATAGAAATGCCTTTTATACCTGAATCGTGAATATATTGATTTACCGCTGCAGGACTTCCGGCTACCTTAGTATATAAAAAATCACATGCATTGTTATCACTTTTTGAAACTGTATAAGTGAGCAAATCTACTAAACTTATATCCAGATCCTGATTAGGGAAATCGGCTACCATTGGGCTCCAGGTCTTATTATCTAATGTTTCTTTGGGTATATGGAACATTTGATTAATCTTTATTTCTCCTTTATCTACTTTGTTCAATATAGCTAAGGCAAGCGGGAATTTGAAAACACTCATCATTGGATATCTATGGTCTCCATTAATGATAAAACCACCTTTAAAATCCATCCCCTGGACCCCTACACCAATTTTTCCTCCTGCATCATTGATGATTTTTTTTATCCTATCCTCTAATGGCAAGGTAGATTCCTGTTGCTGACCGAACATCAATTGAGGCAGAAGCGATAAAGCGAAGAAAATAAGGTTGAAATATATGAATTTGATCATGCTATTAAGTGAAATTGAATTATAAGTTAAAAATGATTTGAGTTGGATACTGCCTGTATTTAGACAGATCATAAGATCAGTTGAATGCTTTAGAATTGGTGAAAGTTAAAGATGTGAAAGATATTTATTTGTATAACGATCATCTCGCAATGTTATGCATATTTATTATACTACATAGGTACAATAAGCCAATTAATTAGTTAATTAGGCTAAGCCAGGCTATTTAATCAGCCACAAAGTGTTGAGTTGGTTATTTACCATAATTTAGTCAATAAACCTTATTTTAAACGTGATTGTATGAAACATATATAACTATCTATCTACATTCAAACAAATCATTTGCATCATTATGAAAGAACTATTAAAAAATAAAAAGCTGATCCTGCAACATGTACCAGGCAAAGGAGCATGGACTTATCATCTGGTTATTCCAGATACGAAGGACATCAGGGGCAAATGGGGATTTATGAAAGTATCTGGTACCATTGATGGTTATGAATTTAAAGACCTGAACCTGGCTCCATTGATCGGTGCGGACAAACGTATTTCCGTTAATGGAGACATCCGCAAGGCTATTGGAAAAGGGGGCGGAGATGAAGTAACTGTTACCATGTACAAGACTACCGACAATCGACTCACTCATGAAAATGAAGTGAAGGATTGCTTAAAAGATGCAGATGTGTACAAAAGGTTTACTACCCTAACGGAAAATGAACAAGACCATATTCTTAAAGATATTTTAGCACAGCATGATGAACACAGCCAGGAGAAGAAAATTGTTGCGCATATTAAAAAACTGTATGCTAAATCCTAAGTATTTATAAACCGTCATTTGAGTATTTTTAAGTTTGCAACATCTTTTTTTGTCAGGTGTTTCCAGTAGCGTTTTGGCATTTCGTTTACCTGTAATTTGATATTTTTACAACAGGCAGGGGTAGGGGAGGTTGTTTAAGAATGCCTTGTTAAAAATTGTTTTGAAATGTATAAAGCACCTGCTTATCAGCAGATGCTAAATATAAATTTGTTGAAATAAAGTATATAGAAATTATGACTTATTTGGGTATAGATGGATGCAGGGGCGGTTGGATCGCCGCGATTATTGATGGGTATGGAAACTTAAGTCATCTTCTCCTACCGTCGCTGAATGATCTGCCGGATACTCCGTTTCAGTTAGCTTTAATCGATATTCCTCTCGGATTTGCTGACCACTCTTACAGACCATGTGAAACAGCGGCTCAGATGCTGTTAGGTGCAAAAAAAAGGGCAACAATATTTCTTACACCACATCGAAGCGCTGTATTTGCTGCCGATTATCTCGAAGCAAACCGACTTAACAGGCTGTATCTTGGTAAAGGTTTATCAAAACAAAGTTGGAATATATGCAACAAGATAAAGGAAGCTACTTTGTTTATTGCCCTGCGGCCGGATGTTCCGTTATTTGAAGCCCATCCAGAACTTTGCTTTTATTTTCTAAATGAATGTAAGCCTTTACTTTCTAAAAAGTCATTGTCCGAAGGCGCTACAGATAGATTAAGAATTATAGCCGGCTACGATCCAAACTACCTTCAGGTAATTATGGATACAATAAGGGATACAAAAAGAAAAGCGGTAAAACTTGATGACGTTATTGATGCAACGATCCTTGCGATAAGGGCTAAAGCAACAAATATTCAGACGGCACCATTTGATAGGCAGGTCGGAGATCGTGACGCAATCTTATTTTAGATAATGTAAATCATGAAACTTGATAAGCTATTATTTCGTTTAGACCTTGTCCCCTTTAAAGTGCATTCCATCTATTTCAATTATGAGCTAACTATATTATTTGAGTAAATATCAGATACTCATCTCATTTTCTACAAAAAAACGGTCTATTCCTGGAAGGATAGAATTATTAAGAATTAACCATTGTGGTATATTGCATAATAGATGTTCGATTTATTGTTTTTGACATTTCAAGGCTATGAGGTATTTGATGGTTAAAAGTTATACCTTCGCAAAGAAAGTAAGTAACATTTTTAATTAGTTTAGTTTAACTAAAAGACATAAAATAAAAACATAATTTACCTTTAAAAAATTTAACTATGAAAAACAATGCAGTATTATTTTGTTCCTTTCTAATACTATTTATTAGCTCATGTTCCACGGTGAAGAGTACCAAAACCGGAGAAAGTCTATCTAATGCAACCTGGGAACTAGAGTATATTTCTGGGCCAAGAATTGCTTTTGAAGGTCTATATCCAAACAAGAAACCCCAAATTACATTTAATACGAAAACCAATGACGTTAGTGGAACTTCAAGTTGTAACGGATATAGTGCAAAATATACCTCTAATGGTAAAACAATTTCATTTGGAGAGCCGGGCCCAACAACAATGATGTTCTGCGAAGGGGGAGGTGAACGGACATTTTTACAAATGATAAAAAAAGTTGACAATTATTCTATTGACAATGACGGTAAGCTCAATTTGAATATTGGTAAAGTGCCAATGATGCGTTTCAAAAAAAGCACAAAATAATTTTGGCCCTATCAGAATGAATAAATGAGACCGCTACTTGGGAAGCCAGGCACTTTGGCACCGTTCAAAAAGTCTACTGTATTACTCCATTGTATAATAAAATTGAAAACATTATAATAAATGCGTTTCCCTCTCTTACTTTTCAACTACCAAAAAAACAATTGTATTATTTAGGAACTTGAAAAAGGAAAAGAAACAAACCAAAAAGACCAAGAATAAAAGCTTCTTTTTTGCTGTTGGATATGCAGGTATTTGTGTCCCTTTTATTTATTATTATTAATTACCCTTCATAAAACGACCGTTTTTAGATAATATTAGTAAGTGATCACATCTTCCCCAGCTCGGTGTCTTGATGCCATCTTTATTCCGAAAGAAGAACAGTTTGTTTATTGTTGTCGAGTATACTATATTTGCAACAACAATTAAATTTATTATAATGAGACAATTAATATTTGCATCACTACAAGTGAAAAATTTGGAAGCATCAAAAGACTTCTATGAAAAACAATTAGGATTTGAAATTGGCGAAACTAACCCACAAGCCTGTGTTTTCAAGTATAATCAAGGAGAAGCAAGTTTTGCAATTCGTACACCTCTTGAACCACTTGAAGGAAGAGAGTTAGGAACTGGCGTAGCTCTTTGGTTTGCCATTGAAAAAAATGTAGACGAATTGAAAGAGGAATTTATAGTGAATGGAGTTACCACCACGGGGCCAATTATAGAAACACCTTTTGGCAGAGCATTCCATGTTAAAGACCTTGATGGCTATAAACTTACTTTTTTGGAGTCAAAATTGCCATAAACCATTTACTATTAACACTCAAAAAAATTGAATATAAAACGTTAAAACAATTATTTTAGGAAGTAAGGTTATATTTTAAAAGAGAAGCAGAAGATTTAAAATCTAGCTGTTTTAATAAAGAATCCATTTCACTTCGGGTTTTTAGAGATTAGTCAACCCTATTTCAATTTAATATCTACATAGACAATTCACCTTAATATGCCTAAAGAAATTAGTTTCCATTTTAAAAGTCCAGAAGATAGCCCAGGTTATTTGCTCGGACAATTGACTATGCTTTGGCAACGGAAACAAAAAAAGGTGCTAGACCCTTTAGACTTGACACAAACGCAATTCGTTTTGTTGGCAGCCTTAGGCTGGCTCTCAAAAAAAAGCAACGCAGTCACACAAGTTGATATAGCCAACCAAAGTAATGCTGACAGAATGATGGTGTCAAAAGTTTTGCGAACATTAGAAGATAAAGGATTTTTAACACGCAAGGAACACGAGACAGACACAAGAGCAAAAACAATTAGGCTGACTGCTAGTGGAGAAGTTGTTTTGCAGAAAGCTCTTATTGAGATAGAAAATGCTGATCTGGAATTTTTTGCTGCGCCTGATGTGGATCTTGGTAAATTTAATTTAACCATGTCCAAATTAGTTAAAAAGAATAAAGAGGATTAACATATAATATAGCTCATTCCTTTGACCGCAATAAAATATATTGTACGCCATTGGCGTTTTCCATCTTGACCTATAATTTATTCATACTATATTTCTGCCAGCGCAAATATCAGGGACAATAATACATAGTGGGAAATATACCCGTTGGACTTCACGGGGTGATTATCAGAATATGCTGAACTAATAAACCCTCCTTATTTGGTAATACCAAAGCGTCTGTCTCAGTATTTCACCGTTTAATTGTAATACAAGATGACTATGGAAAATTAGATAGTCTTGCACCATTCGACCAATTTTGGATATAACTTATCGATTTTGACCTTCTTATTCTGTCCATGAAGTGTTTTTAATTCATCAGCAAAATCTTTCATTTTTATAAATCCCCTATCATTCATCACGGAAACCACACCAATATTTATTTCTTTCAATAGTTCGGGATCGTCTTTGTAAATTTCCTCAGCGTAAAGGATGAATACACCGAATGTCATATACTCATTGAAAACCTGCTTGCCATCAATATAATATTCAGTACCATAAACCTTCGTGTTAACCCATTTCTCTCGATTCTTCAACGTCTCATTTATGCTCTTTTCGTACGTTTTGCTCGGTGGCCCAACATAATTGTGGTCAATTTCGGTGAACATCACTCTTGTATTAAATGCTTCTGCGGATTTCTCTGATCTATTTTTACTCTCTGTAAGTGGAGGCAAAATCATTTCTATTAATCTAAAGCCATTATTGTTATAGTTTGCAGTATAATTCAGACCATTAATCAGCGGTGAAGTATAAATAATGTAGCTATTGATTTTTGTCTTGAAGTTTTTTTCAAGCCATTTCCACTGCTTACCTAGATTTGCGGATTTTTCATAATTAGCAATGATGGAATCATAGAATGGCTGTTGTTTTTTCTTAAACTCGAGATATCCTGATTTTTTTGCAAAGTCCTCAAGGTGTTGTTTGAAAGAGATAAGCGGGTTCTTGTCTATTTTTACATCTGCAACTTCGTCAGCAGTTAAAAGGTAGGTTTTGCTTGGCTTTAACAGATCTCCATCAAAGTCATAGGTTTGGCCATTACCACTAAGGAATATATAGTTTAACGGACTTTTTACTAGTAGAGAATCCATTTTTTTAATGACCGGTTCATTTTTGAAAGGCTTGAAGTGCAATAAAACATCTTGATAATATTGGCCTTTTTGATTGAACATATCGTCATTACCCAAGCCATAATCGGTTATTGACATCATTATTAATAACAGCTCTTTTACATTATTTACTTCGACTTTATATTTGCCTTCATTGTCTTTTTTAAACTCCGGAGTGAAGTTTACTTTTTTAACCTGGCCAAAAGATAAAATGGATATTAATACAAATAAAATTGATAAGACTGTTTTTTTCATAACTATTTAAAATTTTTTAGCAGTATAGGTGAATGTTTATCGATTGCGCAATTTACAAAAGCTCTTTAAACAAAAAAGTCAATGCTGAATTATATCCATCACAATTCATTCGAATCGTAATTTTACAGGATTATCGATTTATGATAAGATGTCCTGAAGAATATTGAACAATATTGTGAAGTTTAATAATAAATTGCAGTAATTCTTCAACGGTATTTTGCCGTTTACCATTGTATTATCGAAAAAGACCGTTTTTTAATAATGCAGATACGCAAAGTTATGATTCATATGTTTTTATTACCAGCTTTTGAATATACATTAATACATCCTCTGATTGCATGTAAGGATAAATAGCTTGGTGATTGCTCTGTTAAAATGTAGAAGTAAAGGTGGGCACAGTTTTAACTTTGGATGAGACCGGTTCAAAAAGTTATTTAATCTCGACTTAGCAATGCATTCATATTCTAAGCCACTCATCAGTTTGTATTACCGCTTGTCACAATTAAATAGAATAAGCGTACGGATCATTTATATTTGGACAATACAACTAGAATAATGAAAAAAATTACGCTTCTTCTATCTCTATTACTACTCTCAACTTTACTTAATGCACAAAGCCTAACAGGTTCCTGGTCTGGTACGCTGCAGATCCAGGGAACAAAATTACGTATTGTATTTAACGTTAGTGCTGCTAGTTCCGGTTTTACCAGTACAATGGATAGTCCAGATCAGGGCGCTCGGGGGATACCGACCAGTACCACCACTATATCCGGTAATGATATCACTATTGAAGCGCCTAACCTTGGCATCAGCTACAAAGGCACTTTCGTTCCAGACAGCAACATTATCAGGGGAATTTTTAAACAAGGTCCAGCAAACCTGCCGCTTACCCTTTCTAAAGGTTTGGAACACAAAGTGGCAGTTGCTAAACCAGCAAAAAGGGCGCAGGATCCAACAGATTTTCCTTACAAACAGGAAGAAGTTAGTTTTCAGAACGTTAAGGCTGGCAATCAGCTATCAGGAACACTGACCATGCCTTCAAGTGGTAAGGTTTCTAAAATCGTGGTATTCATATCAGGATCAGGAGGGCAGAACCGGGATGAAGAAATTCTTCCTTTTAACCACAGGCCATTTTTAGTATGGAGCGACTGGCTTACCCGAAAGTCTATAGCCGTATTGAGGTATGACGACCGTGGCGTAGGCAAGTCGACTGGTCAACAGGCCGGCGCAACAAGTGCAGACTTTGCAGACGATGCAGAAGCTGCAATTAGCTATATCAGTCAGCGACCGGATCTTAAAGGACTTTCTATTGGATTTTTAGGTCATAGTGAAGGTGGCATGATTGCGCCAATGGTAGCAGTTCGCAATCCGCTGGTAAAGTTCATCGTGCTGCTGGCCGCACCCGGTGTGCCCATCTCTGAACTGATGGTAAAACAAAATAGTGAGTCACTGCGCCTTGCAGGTGCTCCGGATAGTATTAATGTTTCGGTATCATCCCTGAATAGGAAAATATATACTGCTATAGGCACTTATAAAACGTTAAATGCTGAAGATTTCAAGGTAAAGATGGATACTGTTTTATACTCGGTAATCCGCGGTGATCAACCAGGGAATCCTTCGCCAGAAAAGATCGAGCAGTTGGTGAGCCAAAATTCCAAAGCGCTGAATACGCCCTGGTTCAGGTATTTTATTGCCTTCAATCCTGCGGATTACCTTAGCAGAGTTAAATGCCCTGTACTTGCTATAAATGGAACTTTAGATTCGCAGGTTGATAGCGAAGCAAATTTAAAAGGAATAAAGACAAGCCTGCTGAAATCAGGAAATAAAAAGTTTGAGATTGTACCACTACCAGGCCTCAACCATTTATTGCAGAAAGCAACAACCGGATCAGTAAGTGAGTATGCTGAGATTAGTGAAACTGTAAATCCGGTAGCACTGGAAAAAGTATCTGCCTGGATTAATAAATTGTAATGAAACAGAAATCATGGTTTTGGGTATTGCAGGTTCTTGTCTGGCTAATAATTGGCCTCATTAACTTTTCTGTACAATACTTTGCTGGTCATTTCAGTGCGACAATTTCCTGGCTTAATTTTACTGGTATGGCTTTAGGTGGCTTTATAGTTACATCAGCTTACCGATTCTTCTTAAAACGCCAACCCTTTTATTTAAAACTTAAACCCGGCAGGTTTATACTGACCTTGTTAGCTACAGGCATGCTGCAATCTTTTTTATGGATTGGCTTCATTTACTTAATAACCTTACCATTTGCAGCGAAATTGAACATCAATTTTTTACAATTGTTGTTTAATTTGGCACCCCTGCTGACGATAGTGCTTGCCTGGGATTTTGTTTACTTAAGTTACCACCTGATCAGAAGGTACCACACCAATGAGGTTGAAAAGTGGAAGCTTGAGGTAGAAGTACAAAAGGCGCAGCTCGGCGCACTCAAATCTCAGATCAATCCTCATTTTTTATTTAATGCGTTGAACAATATCCGGGCATTAATCCTTGAGGATCCAACTTTGGCAAGAGAGATGCTTATCAAGTTCGCTGATATATTCAGACATTCTCTACATTATTCTGGTGAAAAGCTGATCACTGTGGCAGAGGAACTCGATATACTTACGCGGTATTTTGATATACTAAAACTCCAATATGAGGATAAACTCCATTATACCATTGTTTCTGATGATGAAGCACTCAAGAAAAATATCCCTCCAATGATCCTGCAGTTATTAGTCGAAAACGCAATCAAGCATGGAATTGCATTAACTAAAGAAGGAGGCATGGTTGCTGTTGAGGTGAGGAGTAAAAAGGGGGAACTGCTGTTGCGTGTAAAGAATAGCGGAACGCTGCAGGTTAAAAATACATTGGAAGATAGTTTGGGCATTGGATTAAACAATGTATCCGAGCGGCTTTCACTGATTTATCCTGGGAAGGCAAAACTCATGATATCGGAAGAGCCACCATTCGTTATTGTCAATATTTTAATCAAAGAATGATTACCGCTGTAATTGTAGAAGACTCCAGGCTGGCGAGGAAAGAACTATTGGAGTTGTTGAAAAATCACCCTAACATAGCAATTCTGGGTGAGGCAGATGCAGCAGAAACGGCGTTGCAGTTGATAAAGCAAACCAAGCCAGATCTTATTTTCTTAGACATTCATTTACCAGGGAAAAACGGCTTTGAAATTCTACAGGAGTTAGACACCGTTCCTGTAATTATTTTTACAACCGCATTTGATCAATATGCATTGAAATCATTCGAATTCAACACAATCGATTATTTGCTTAAACCAATTTCAGCTGAAAGGCTTGAAAAAGCTATTCGGAAAGCCGAAGCAACCCAACAAAAGACAGATACCCGAATTGAAGATAAATTACAGCTTACCGACAGGATATTTGTAAAAGACCGGAACAGATCATGGTTCGTGACACTTGCAGAGATCCGGATATTCGAATCTCAAGGGAATTACACACAGATCATCTTTGATCAGGAACGACCACTTATATTGAGAACCTTACAGCAAATCAGCAACACTATTGATGGGAGATTCTTTTTACGGGCAAATCGTCAGCAACTAGTTAATGTTAAATTCATCTTGGATGTTGCTGAGCTACCGGGAAATAGACTAAGATTAACACTGGTTACAGGGGAGGAAATTGAAGTTTCCAGACGTTAATCGGGCAAAATAAGGGCGTATTATGGTCTTTAATATATATACTAGGTTATTGCCTCAACGCGAAGTCAAAATCGGTAACCTGGGATTGTAACCATCTAGAATGCTTTTATAAAATGTCAAAAGATACTGACTTGATCTCTATATTTCAGAAGTCAACAAATACATTAAAAGTTTGTTGTAATGGAACAGTTTTATACATCAATTTTTTGATAATCATAAACAGGATAGGTAAGACATGTTAACACAAAAACTTAAAACCAATTCCCCGAATACTTTCTATCTGAAGATTTGAATCCTCTGCTAATAACTTTCTAAGTCGAGTGATAAAAACATCCATGCTTCGGCCACTGAAGAAGTCCGGCTCCATCCATAAGTGCGTTAATATTTCATTGCGTTTGATCAGGTGGTTCCGGTGCTGGTAAAGGTATAGCAATAGCTGAGCTTCTTTTTCAGTAAGCATCTTCTCTGAGTTTGCAGATGAAAGCTGTAAGTTCACAGGATCAAACCGGTACAAGCCTAACTGAATGGGTTGATCTTGAGACGGGATTTGTTGCCCAGTACGCTTAAGAATGTTCTGTATGCGCAGGATGAGCTCATCTGCGTCAAACGGCTTCAAAATGTAGTCGTCGGCTCCAAGCTTTAACCCATTTAACACATCTGCTTTGAGCTTACGGGCAGTCAAAAATAAAAATGGCAGCCCTGGATTGCTTAAGCCAATCTTTTCGGCAAGGGTAAAGCCATCTTCCACGGGCATCATGACATCAATAACTAGAATATCGTAACTGTTCTGCCGAAGTTCTTCCCTTGCCTCCAATCCGTTGAAAACGCGATGAACCACTATGTCATTAAGTTCCAGGTACTGCTTTAACACATTACCAAGATCTATGTCATCCTCGACAATCAATACTTTAGCCTTCATAAAGTGGAAGTTTAATGGTAAAGGTGGAGCCGTAGCCCTGCTTGCTAATTAGGGTTAAACTACCACCTAACTGCTCAATGGCCTCCCTGCTAATATATAAACCCAGGCCAAGGCCTTTAACTGTGTGCCTGTTTTGTTCAGGAATGCGGCAAAACTTCTTAAAGATTTGCTCCTGATGTATACCCGCAATGCCCGGTCCCTGGTCGGATATAGTAATCATGTAAAAATGGTCATCTGAATAAGTTTTCAGGCTTACGACGGTGCCCTCAGCACTATATTTTACGGCGTTGTCCACCAGATTATTCAATGCCTTCTCCAGGCTGGGCAGATAAACGTAAACATGCTTTGGTATGGGATCAATTAATACGCTCAACGTATGGGCCGCCAGTTTTAGATCTTTGCTGTAAGCCACTATATAAGGTGTAATATCCAATTTCGTTTTTTCGGGATTGAGATTGGTCACCACGGCGCTTTCCAAAACAGTGTCAACTATGTGCAGGATTCTTTGATGCTGACGGCTAAGCGATGCTACAAGTTCAGCTAACACCTCAGGCTTAGTAAGTACCTCTTTTTTAAGCAAGCTTTTTAAGATAACGCTTGTGGAGCTTAGCGGTGTTTTGAGTTCGTGTGTGATATTGTTGGTAAAATCTGTTTGAATGTCGGCTATCTTTTTCTGCTGTAAAATAGCCCGGAACATCAGGTAAAATAAGGTGCTTACTGCCAATAACAGACTTATAGCTAACAGGAAGACGCCAGTCATGCGTTTAAGTAGCTCCTGATTCCAGCCGGAAACATCTGCATATTGCCTGCCTTTAAAGCTGAGTTTTATGCTGCTCAGTTCCGGATTAGCGGTTCCTATACCCAGGCTTTTACCGTCAAAACTCCCTTGAAAAGTACGTACAGATAACAAGGTATTGTTTCTGCCTGATGTTATCCTGCCACTGCCGGACTGCTTACGCTGTGCAGATGCGAGTACATGCCTGGTCCCTTTGATCTCAATGGAGAGCTCATCATAGTTTGACAGGTAAGCAACATGACTGAGCCTGGGATCTTTTATAAATGCCTGGTTGTAGGATTGACTTAGTCTTTGTGTAACCGAATCTATCTTGTAGCTTGTTATCTCCAAAAATTGCTGCTGATCCACTTTTCCCTCGGCAACTAGGCTTATCATTGCTGTAAAGCTTTGAAGTACTTTCTTCTCTAGACCCGTCTTGTTGTTTAGGATATGGTTAGCTGCTGTTTTGATCTCTCTACTGTACTGTTCTTGAGTTAGTTCATAGGTTTTTCTGCACAGATAATACTGGATAGCTGCAAGCAGCCCCAGGATTACGATGCAGGCGAGCAATAGGGTGTTGGGTTTGATTGGTGTAAACATCTCTCCTCCAAAGATACACTACTGATTAGAGATTGGCACAGCCCTTTACTGCCATTAACTGATCATTAACCGTTCCTTAACTATCCTAGTGAAAAATACTGAACAACTTGCGGTCATAAACCAAATCCACATGAAATATTATCTCCTCTTACCAATCTTAGTTTTAACGCTGAGCGCAAGCGCTCAGGTTACCACTTTTAGTATTGACAGCAGTAAATTTATTAAGCCAGTAATGGTGACCCTTGACAGCATTTACCAGCAGGACCAGGCACCTCGACTCAAGTTCCTGGACGCCATAAGGCGAAAGGAAAAAGCACCTGCTGTTGATAGTCTTCGAAAGATTATGCTGCAAAAAGACCAGGATAATCTTCGTAAGGTAGTGTCAATCATAGATCAATATGGCTGGTTAAGTCCGCAGAAAATAGGTATGAACGCCGGTCAGGCGCTTTTCCTTGTTATTCAGCATGCGGATCTGGCCACCCAGAAAAAATACCTTTCCATGATTCGCGCAGCTGAGAAGAATGGAGAGATCTTATCCAGTAATCTGGCTCTACTGGAAGACCGCATCAACATACGTGAGGGCAAAAAGCAGAACTATGGAAGTCAGTCTTTTACCGATACTTATACTGGACAAGTTTATTTTTATCCAATTGCAGAACCTGAGCTTTTAGAGGAAAGACGAAAGTCGATGGGATTGGTCCCTATGCAGGAGTATGCTAAGCTTCTGAATACAGCGTGGAACTTGAAAACTTATAAAGAAATGTTGCCGGAAATTGAAAAGCTGGCTGCTCAGCGAAAATTCTAAACGAAATCAATACTATGCTTCACTTATTTAAATTCAAATATAACAAACACTACCATTTCTTATACCTGTTAACCACATTTTGTTTGCTAACGACTGCCGCTGATGCTCAACCGCTCTTGTCAGCCTCGCAGCTTATGCAAGGGGGCGAAGCTGCTTATCGTAACAAAGAATACAGCAAATCCGCACGGCTATATGCTACCGCATTGCGCTTGCTCAAGGATACAACAACGGGCAGTGTGAGATATACCGCTGCTTACAACAGTGCATGCTCATCGGCACTGGCCGGACAACCAGATTCAGCCTTTGTTGTTTTAAGCCTGGTGTTGTCAGAACAGGGCTTCGGCACCTTTTATCCCCAGATGATCAAAGACAGCGATTTCGATCCGATACATGGTGACGAGCGCTGGCAGGATGCCTGTCGCATAGCTGGACTCAATTACACTGTTCTTATCAAAGCGCACGAGCGGAAGCTGGCAGATCTGGTTGACCCACGCAAACGGGTTAATTACAGCCTTTTCTCCGATAGCGCTTATTGGAGTAGGCAAGCGATTAAACTATCTGTCAAGGTATTATCTAAAAAGATTGAATCCTTTGATCGTTTTCCTGAAGTTCCAAGAAAGGACTGGTGGACACTCTACCACTTTAAGGTTAACGACACCTTAACAGTTCCATTTCTGGTCCACATTCCCGGACAGTATGATCGCCACGCCAAAACCCCGCTTTATGTTTTTCTTCATGGGGGCGTTGGGCGAACGTCTTTCTCGGATCCATTAGACCAGATCCGCTTAGAGACCCCTTTGCTGCAGCGCGCATTTCTGGACAAGGCATTTGTTATTCTGCCTTTTGCCTCTAAAACGTTCAACTGGCTTTATCATCAGCAGGCATTCGAAACTGTTCTTAGGGAGATTGCACAGGTAAAAGGCTTTTACAACATTGATGATAACAAAGTTTATATCGGTGGTCACTCTGATGGTGCAAGGGGAGCCTTTTGGTTTGCCCTAAACCAGCGCACGTCATTCGCGTCATTCTTTGGTCTTAACTATTTTCCCAGCCTTTTGACAGGAAACACACCGTTTCGGAATCTATGGAACAATGCGCCATTTAAAGGCATCAGTGGTATAGAGGATAAAGGGTTCAATATCCATCAGGTAACACAGATTGTTGATTATGCCCGCTCCAGTGGCGCCAACTGGCAGAACTTTGCTATGCATGGCGAACATACGCTACCCTATGATACGCCAGATTCTGCTATCTTCTTAATTAAGCAGGTCAAAGCTCAAATCAGGAATCCACTACCACAAAAGCTGCAGTGGGAAACCGGCGACGTGAGAAACGGCCGGTATTACTGGCTCAATATTACCCAACTTGACACCTTTCAGAATGCAGCAACTTGGCATAATGCATACAATCCGGTAGTAACATCTCTGAAGACAGGCAAAGACGAGGTGCGTAATTTCAACAAGAAGAAGTCAGGAGCAGTGATGGCGGAAGTTAAAGGCTGCGATGTTTATCTAAAAACCTCTCGCGTTGGACAATTACAGATCTTAGTTCCAAAACAATGGGCTAAACAATATCATACATTGGCTATACATTTGAATGAACAGCCGGTTTACCTGGTGCAAATTCATGCAAGCAAGACAACCCTCTTACATCATTTTTTTAAAAATAAAGATAGGGCTCTTATAACGGTTGATGAGATTAGCGTATTTAATAGGTAGTATGGCGTTCCATAAATGTTAATTTGACAATAAAAGACAAAACGAACGTTTATACCAAGTTCTGTCTAGACGACAAATTACAGCTATTTAACAAAATGTCTTCTCCTGCAATAGCTATACTGGTTGAAATAAAATCTAAATTATCCATACAACAATCCCTAAAAAGTATACAAATCTCCCGAATTAGTCTTATCTATTCTTAAACCTCAATATCGACATTTGAATCATAATTTAAAACAACATGAATCAGACAATTTTAATTACAGGAGCAAGCAGTGGATTAGGGAAAGAAACTGCAAAGTTATTTCAATCAAAAGGTTGGAATGTAATTGCCACCATGAGAAAACCGGAGAATGAAACAGAATTGACAGCATTAGAGAATGTTTTAGTTACAAAACTTGACGTGCTAGATATCAAGACTATGGACAGTGCCATAGCTGAAAGCTTCCATAAATTTGGAAAAATAGATGTGTTGGTTAATAATGCTGGTTATGGTGCTTATGGACCTCTGGAATCTTTTTCCAGAGAAAGTATTACTCGGCAGTTTAATACAAATGTGATTGGACTATTAGACGTGACCAGGGCATTACTCCCGCATTTTCGGAAAAATAAGAGTGGCACAATTATTAATATTTCATCCATCGGTGGTAAGATGACATTTCCTCTGGGCGCATTGTATCATGGGACAAAATTTGCGGTGGAGGGAATCTCTGAGGCCCTTAAATATGAGGTTGAACAGTTTGGCGGGAAAGTAAAAATTATAGAACCAGGATCAATGGATACTGACTTTACGGGGCGTTCGCTAGATTTCAGTAATGATGAGAACCTTACTGAATACCAACCATTAATTGGAAAGGTAATGTCGGCGATGCAGGGTTTATTTTTAAATGCTTCTGCGGCAAGTGTGATTGCAGCTGTTATTTATGAAGCAGCTACCGATGGAAAGAACCAACTCAGGTATACTGCAGGGGACGATGCTAAAATGATGGTAGGGGTTCGTCAGCAATTGAATGATGAAATGTTTATCCATGAGATAGAGACTCAATTTGGTATCTAATTTTCTATCCTGTCATAAATGGATTTATTGCATAGATAATTGCTCTATTTATAATGATATTTACCAATAAAATGATGTTATGAGTACTTTTCTTCATCTACATACGATTGCAGACCTCTTTGAATTATTTCATTTGAGCCATCCTATTCAGCACCCACTAATTACGGTTGTAGACTTTAGTAAAGTAAATGGCCATATCAGTGAAGAAACAAAAATCTCTGCCGACTATTATTCCATGATGTTCAAGAATACAAAAAACAACAATATAAATTATGGCCGTAAGGCGATTGACTTTCAAGATGGTAGTTTAATCTGTATGGCACCCAATCAAGTGATCAGTATGGATGTTGATGCAAATGCTTCGGATAATATGATGGGCTGGGGATTGTTTTTTCATCCAGATCTGATCAGCGCTTCTTCATTGAATGACAAGATGAAAGAATATAGTTTTTTTACCTATGAAACTTCCGAAGCATTGCATCTCTCTGAAAAAGAGAAGAAAATTTTGCAGGAGTGTGTATGGAAGATTGAAAGTGAATTGAAGGAAAACATAGATGTGTACAGTCAAACTATTATTGTATCTACTCTGGAATTACTATTAAATTATTGTACCCGATTTTACGGAAGGCAATTTATCACCAGAAAAAGCGCTAACCATTTGGTGATAGGGCAGGTTGAAAAGATATTGATAAGCTATTATGGAGAAAATAATAAGGATAAAGGCTTGCCTACGGTAAAATACCTGGCAGAACAAATTCATTTATCATCTAGTTATTTGAGCGACTTACTTAAAAAAGAAACAGGCAAAAATGCCCAGGACCATATTCATTTTTATTTAATTAAGGAAGGTAAAAACAGGTTGTTAAGTACAAACAAATCAGTTGCTGAAATCGCTTATGCATTAGGTTTCGATTATCCCCAATATTTTAATAAGTTATTTAAGCAAAAAACTGGTAAAACGCCTACAGAGTTTAGAAGTTTAAATTGAAAATAGTGAGTTTATGGTTATACAAAGACTGTATAAAATAGAGATGGGATTGTTTACATTATAAATGAAGATGTCTCAATTCTTTTTTGAATGTACCTGGGGAATATCAATAGAATGATGTTTAGCGTTCCATTCTGTCAGCAAATTTAATATTGGCAATAACTCCAAACCTTTGTCCGTTAGCGTATACTCTACCCTTGGAGGCATTTCTTTAAATGCTTCCCTTTTTACAATACCATCTTCTTCTAATTCTTTTAATTGTTCAGTTAGGATCTTTTTGCTGATAAGACCCATTTTGGCATGGATAATACCAAACCTTTGATATTTCATACCAATAGTATAAATGATGATCGGCTTCCACTTGGTACCAATCGTTGCCATTGTCCTGGTCATTGGGCAATTGTGACAAATAAAAATTTCGTTAGCCATGTTAGTTACAAAAAGGTATCCACTATTTGAAATGTCTACTTCAAAGGTAAAAAAATCAATAGTAACTTTGCGTAACTAATTGATGAAAAATGAAAAAGTACAATTTATCCTTATTGATCATCTTAATGATCACTCTTATTTCAGGTCATATTAATGCACAGCAAAACAGTAACCAGGCTGGTTATTATCATTTATCTATTGGCGATTTTGAGGTCGTAGCGCTATCTGATGGGACTGTCCCTGTTCATGCAATGGAACTGCTAAATAATGACAGGAAAATTCCTGCGCTTTTAAAAAAGGAATTCCTGTCCGATACAGTAGAAACATCTATAAATACCTACTTAATCAGATCAGGAAAAAAACTGATCCTTGTAGATGCAGGATCAGGAAATCTTTTTGGTCTGCAATTTGGCGGGGCACTTATTAAAAGCTTTGAAAAAGCAGGTTTCAAACCTGAAGATGTTACCGATATTCTTATCACCCATATCCATCTGGACCATACTGGAGGGCTAAGTATTGCTGGAAAGATGATTTTTCCAAACGCTGTTGTCCATATTAATCAAAAAGAGATCGATTTTTGGAAAGTACACGAAAAGGAAAATGATTCAGATAGCAAGGGAATAATCAGCAACAGGCAATCTTATTTAAGCTTAAAAACTTATTTAGATGCAGGACGGGTTAAGACCTTTAATGGGGATATAACTTTGTTTCCTGGGCTAACCACACATGAATATGCCGGTCATACCGCAGGACATACCGTATATGCGCTGGATAGTAAAGGGAAAAAACTAGTGTTCTGGGGAGATCTGATCCATGTGGCTGCTGTACAATTTTCTGAAGCGGAAATACCAAATGAATATGATTTTGATAAATTGAAGGCTGCTGCTCAGCGAAAAAAAGCATATGCTGAGGCGGCAGATGGAGGTTATCTGGTTGCTGCAGACCATATATCTTTTCCGGGAATTGGTCATGTCAGATCTGATGTCAATGGGTATGTATGGGTACCTGTTAACTTTAAAATAGATAAATAGACCCATTGAAATTGTAATATCCAAGCTAAAGTGTTACCAGCTTATCCGAAATTAGCAATGTGCATTTTTTGCACATTGCATTTTTCCTCAACTTCCTATTCATTAAATAATTTATAACTAATAAAAATCATCAATCTGCAGGTCCTGCTGCGTGCTGCACACCTTTTCTATGATTTTAACCATTGCCTCTAACAGGGATTGAGAAGGCACTAAACCAGTTAGGCTGAGTGTAAGTTCGCCATTAAAGGTGGCCACTCCAATAGTTTGAGCCAGTGGATGTGCTGTAAGCACCATAGGCCCCCATAGCGACTTTAATTGTAAATTTCCATAATCAGACCTAAAAGTAAATAGACCGAAGTTCGTTAACATTACTTCGTGTACGGTTCCCTGACGCAAAGTGTCCTCAACCGTATCTATATCCATTCCACTGTTAAAAAGCCCTTGTGTTGCAGTAATGTCTGCTTTTATCCAGTCTGGGGTTTGTGTGGAAGCAATTCCTTGTCTAACCTCTCTGGCAAAATTCCAAAACGTCTGTTGAGGTGATGGCTGATAAGGGAGTACAACCATACTAGCTAGTAGACCAAAGTCATCTCCAAGACCTAAAATGTTACGCGCAGAAAGCGGATGTAAGATGCGGACAGGTTTTTCTTTCAATGGAGCATCACCTGTTGTTTTCAAAGCGAGGACGATTGCTGCACTTAACGCTCCATGCACAGTCGTTTTTTCACTTTTGGCCTGTTCAATTAATTTTTTGGTTAAGGTGCTGGACAGCTTAAGAAGTTCAATGTTTACATTTACTCTTGGTATTAAGCTATTCTTAATCTGTTCAAACCCGTTTATTTGTTTGTTTTCTATTTCTTTTAAGGATATACCTGCAAGTTCATCGAGAGAGGATACGGGCAGCAGGTTCTCTATTGTTCTACCAGATAATACAGTTAAAATATCGCGTATTACCATTGCTGCTGACATACCATCGCCAATAGAATGATTGGATATAAAAAGGAACACGGATTTGCCAGGTTGCTGAATTAATACGGCTCTGGCCAAAGGTGCAATGGTGATATCCAAAGGCGTAGATAGCTCGTCTTCCAGTACACTATTCCAGCTTTCACCGCTTTGTGTATAAATAACCTTCAAAGGAATTTTACAATCTTCTACATGATTAAAATACACAGTCGAGTATTCATTTCCCGAAATCTGAACCGAAAGATTAGGATGTCTTTTTTGTACAATATCCAGCGCTTGTCTCCATGCGCTATCTATCAAATTACCATCTATCTCCGCTACAACAGCAAATTGTGTGGTAGTTTTTTGATCCAATACCCAGTATACTTTTTCGTTTATTCCAAGTGGACGATTTATTACTTTGTTCATCAAAATATTTGTTTAATTATAATTAAAAGATTCAGTCGTCTTAAAGGGATATGCTTCCATAATGTGACTAATTATTTATAGTTGTTCCAAACCGTCAGCCATTCATTTTCTAATACGGCTCAGTGATGGTGCATCAGGTTTGCCCATTACCAGGTAGCAGACTTTATTTGGCTTCCTTAATTAAAATAGCAGCAACTTCTTGTGGTATGGAGATAAAAGGTGTATGGCTGCTAGTTAATGTGTACGCCACTTTAACCTGACCAATTTTAGCCATATCTTGTTGTTTAGGATAACTTATGGCATTGTCATTTTTTGTATATATATAAACCTTTTTAACTGAACCAAAACGTGTATCTGTTAATTTAACTGGCGAAGCGAACGGAGCTAAAGGGTCAGGCTTTACGCCATTTGCAAACTGGTCTTGAATACTTTTACTTGCATCAGCAACAAATATGTCAACCACACCTTCTTTAGCAATTCCTGCGGAGGCAGTTGCCGGATCAATTTGCAGATATTTGCCTACATGGCTTCCTGCATCTGTCTTAGCAAGGTCTAGCAGACTTTGGCCATTCGCCGGTAAATATGCAGCTAGATAAACTAATTTCTTAATTTGTGCAGGCAGATCTTCAGCAACCTGACTGATAACAATGCCTGCCATACTGTGACCTACAAGTATTACGTTTTCGGTCTTACCGATTTCTTTTTTAACGGCATCTACATAATGTTGCAGGGTTATTGTCGTAAAAGGTGTTGCATCATTTCCATGTCCGGGAAGGTTAACTGCTTTAACATTAAAACCCTTAGCTTTTAATAATGGCGTTACTTCTTTCCATGCCCGGACATCTGACCATGCACCATGCACCAATACTATTGTAGACTTTTTAGTGCTTTGGGCTATAGCCATTATTCCGAATAAACTTGCTACGATTGTGATTAAAAGAAATTTCATTTTTTTTTGATTTATAGGTCAAATCATTTTGACACTACAAACCTAAGCTTAGCATTCTTCAGTAAACTTAACCGAGGTTAATATCGTAATAAGTTGTGGCAGGTTTTTTCATAGGTTCCATCGCATGCATACCGCACTGCTGCTTGCATGATTTTAATAATTCAGCAGAATCTTTTAACACTAAACTCAGCGCTTTTAGAAGTCAATTCGGATCAATGCTAAATGTTGTGGAGCAGGAAGTGATTTTTGTAATTTAGGCATACAGTTGGGTTAATCTGTAAAGGAAGAATTCTATATTTTTCACCCCTCTGAATTGGGATCTGAAAGCTTTAATT